>BNJU01002286.1_pt1 | contig 244347 bp, 307 predicted proteins | sample 8539281 | NCBI WGS metagenome assembly BNJU01 (sample SAMD00202456, study PRJDB9452) | human saliva metagenome | isolation source: human saliva | place: Japan | reverse complement strand
GAAAAAGATTAAAAATCACCAGAACGGCAATTTTAAAATTTATCAGGATTAGCAACGAAAGAGGGGATTCTGCTAAAATCCCCTCTTTTTGAGGCAGATTGACATTTATTTAATAAAGGAACTCTATCTGTGCCAAAATTAGGAGCATCGAAACTTAGTCTATAGCCAGAAAGAGGGAAAAGTAGATAGAATACTATTAGCATAAGTATGAAAATCCTGGAATTCAGACTACCGGTTTTCTGCTGAAAAGAAAGCATAAATCATATTTACTAGAAGGAGAAACTGCATGAGCAAGTGTGCAGCTCAAAAATGTGGTAAAGAAATACCCCAACGGCTGTGTGGCAGTTAAAGATTTTCAATCTAGAGATTGAAGATAGGGAATTTACTCATTTTCGGTGGACCTTCAGGATGCGGTAAGTCCACTACCCTTCGTATGGTGGCAGGACTGGAAGACATCAGCCCGGAGACCTTTTCACCGACGGAAAGAGAGAATGAATGATGGTAGAAACCGAAGGATAGAGACATTGCCATGGTTTTCCCAGAACTATGCATTATATCCGCAGCATGACTGTATACGATAACATGGCCTTTCGGACTGAAGCTTTGTAGGAAAAGGCCCAAAGGATGAAATCGATAAGAAGCGTGACAGCCGCGAGAACTTTTGATCTTGAGCACTTGCTGGACAGAAAGCCTCCAAGCGCTTTCCGGAGTGACAGAGACAAGCGTGGCTGGCGGGACGCTGCCATCGTTCGTCGTCCGAAGGCTTCCGATGGATGAACCTCTTTCCAACCTGGATGCAAAGTTAGGCACAGATGCGTGTAGATGACGTAAGCTCCACAAGTTCTTAGAGATCAACCATCATCTATGTAACCCATGACCAGACTGAGCGCTAAGCGACACTGGGAACCCGTGACTCGCAGTTTTGAAGCGACGGTTACATCGTCAGCAGGTAGATACTCCGAGGAACCTTGATGATACTGCAACAAGTTCGGTAGCAGGATTTCCATCGGTAATCTCCCCAGATGAACATGATCGATGCGGAGTGTCGAAGAGGGCGGCGCCAAAGTTATATGCTTTGCAGGAAACACCTATCACCTTTTAAATGAAAAGACAGCAGCTGCTTTGAAGCGATAAGGGCCATATCGGAAAGATCGTCACATTAGGAATTCGTCCGAAGACTTTACAGACGAGGAGATTATCTTCTCAGCATGGACAGTCCGTGATTTTGCAGAAATTCGTGTATAGTGTAGATGCTCTGAGCGCGACCTCACTTTCTACTGATATCGAGATAAGCCTTTGGACCGCAAGAGTGAATCCCAAGACCAAGGCAGAACAGGGAGATGCACCGTTCGCTTTGCTGGATGAGACATCGATTCATATTTTCGATAAGGAAACAGAGCAGACGATTACCAACTAAGAGACCCCTATTTTAGAAAAAGCACAAAGTCTGAAAATCAGTAGAAAGACAGGAAAAGTAACTTTTCTTCCCTGTCTTTTAAAATGCTTGAAAATTGAAATAAAACGGATTATAGTAATGGGGACGATCAAAGGTTGGGAGAAGAGACAAGGATGACGTGATTGGAAAGGCTGCACTCTTTCCCCTGTGAAGTCTCATGAAAGAATGGAGTAGAGATGATTTCAAATCAGGTTTTGCAGTAAAGGCATACAATCGATTCCTTAAAGGAACCCGCCAGGCTGGATATCGCTTACTGCGAGACATTGACGGAAAAGTATTAGCTTCACAACTTTCCAAGAGGATAGGGATGTATCCGAGGATGGTCGTCTCTTTTGCGGCCTCCTCAGGCGGGATTCCCAGGCAGCAGGAGAGCTCCCAGTTTTTAAGATTGATGAGCACCAGCTGGAATATGTTCTGATTGCCCATGGAGACACAGATGATGTATATGGTGAAAGCTTGCCGTATTACAGATTCAGACCTTAGTGGCATACGTGAGAAGTTCGATAGGACACTATTAAGAACCCTTTAGACAACTTGCTTCTGGTAGATATTTATAATCAAGTGAAGAAGCTCATATCGAAGTGGGCGTTCGTCGCAGTATGGTAGAGGCTAAGGACAACCTGACGGTTCCACAGGAGGTCAAAGAGCTTCTTCTCTTCCGAGCCCAAGGACGTCGACCCAGATGAGAAGAACATTATCGTGGTGAAGGGAGCTGTTCGGAGGATGATTATAGCAGGCAGAAGGTATGGAGCATGATGGATATGCTCCTGAGCTTATGCTTTCAGCAAGATTTCACGGTACCATTTGAACGAGATAGGAAGTTTCTGTTCCTATAAGGAAGCTAAGATGTTCTGAAGTAGGAAAGATTTTCTTTGTGGACAAGGAGATTATTGGTTACAATGCCCTTGGTATCGGTCGTTTGATTTATCAGCTGCCGATTCTCTTTGTAAGATGTTTATTAAGAAATTTTACAACGTTTCCGGATGATTTGACGAGGAACTCTGTCCACCATCAACAAGTTCGAGAACAATCTGAATGTGTCTGAGACTTCAGACAGCTGTATATCCATAGAAATACCAGTGTATCGTTTGATAAGCGATCGTTCCACAGGACTGGATTTAAGAGTCTTGATGACCATTACCTTCAAGATTGCCCTCATGGTTGTAAAATATATGAAGTATATGAAACCTTGATTTTAAAGCAGATTTTCTCAAGAACGCCAAGAGCTGAATAGCTTTTGGACGTTTATTTCAACCAATATCGCACGCGTAGTGCGATATCTCGTTTCTGAAATGGAGGAAAGAGGAGTTAGAGAAATAGATGACGCAAATGAGGAGAAGCATTTGAGGAAGAGGAACAAGGCAGGAACCTGAAAGACCGGGTTGGGGCAAGAAGGGATAATCGGTGCGAGACGGAGGAAGGCGAAGAGACATGGCGAACGAAAATAGAACAAACGGAGGAAGGCAGGAGCTGAGCCGAACAGAATATCAAAAAGGGCTGAAGGAGTGGTATTTTTTCTTCCTGTGCTTTACCCTTTCCTTTGTTCTTGGTGCGCTTTTGTGCTATTTTATTTCTTCGGATTTCAAAGACAAGAAATCAGCCATTCATAACGGAGCGGCCAGTTCTTCCACCCTTCCGACTCAATCTGAGAACTTGGAGTCCATTAACCTTCCAAGAGTTACGGAGAAGCTTAGAAGATTCAGGATTTGATGACGGACAGCTACCTTATCAGGAAAATGAAAGATGCGGAGGAGATGATTTACAAGGGGCTTTTGACAAGTCCTTCTGCAAGAGTGAATCCTACGCTGCTTACTATACTAAGGAAGAAATAGAAGAGACCAGAAATCGTCACACGTGAATATATAAGCGAATCGGCGCAGCGTGGTCTCCGAAAAGGAAGGCGGTCTTGGTAGAGTATGTCTATCCCATCTCCTGCGGGAAAGGCGGGACTCTGGCGACATTGTGCTGAAGGTGGACGCATTTCCGTGGAAAGTCTCAGCTTAAACCATATTGTGAGTAGAATTTGATTCAAGGCTGGCGGGAAGCTCTCTGGAAATGGTGGTAAATCAGAACGGTGAGGAAGTTACCTCGTATCGCAGAGGTGAGGTGAGTTACGCCCGGCTCGGAAGTCGGGATGTGGGCAGAGATGCTGAAAGCTTATGGGTGCAGAACAGCAAAACGAAGCAACGTCACAGAATGGAGGCGAAAGCAGACTGATGCTCGGCACGGGCGTCTTAGCAAACTCGAAGCCCGGAGATATCGCGACCTTCTCATGAGGCTTCTATATGGAGTGGCATGGTGGATTCCTTCATTTCCCGCATGAATCTGACATTGACGGAGAAGGCTTTGATTATCGATCACGAGGAAATCCGAGGGACGTAGAAGCAGCCACCAAGCTTTTGGACTCATTTTCTGCCGGGACCACTTGCAGAAGCTCGAAGAGAGAAGGCCAGCCAGCTTCACAAACGCAAGAGAACAGTCCTGAACACAATGCGCAGGCCACTGCGACAGAAGGGACTAACACACAGTACCACTGAAAGCACTTCCCTCCGTCTTGAAGTCACTCCCAACCCCAATCGTCAATTTGAAAGGATAAGCACTTCTTTATACGGAAGACAAGTGGGGAAAGGAAAGGACTGGCATGCAGCGACGACACGAAGTGGACCTGCCCATCATCATTTAATGAATCAAAACCCGCCTGCTTCGGAGCTTTTGCAACGACGCAGGATTATGACAGAGCTCTGGGTTTTGGAACCCTGTCTTACGCAAGGGTATTGTGCAGACGATGAAGCTCCTCGATGATCTGGTGGGAGTTTATCACCTATTACACTTTACGCCGGCCAAGGAAACATCCACAAGAAGGAATCACGCAATCTACGGTGGAAAATGCCGGAGGCATCAATTCACTTATCTTCGGGACACAGAACAAAAGACCCGCAATTAAGAAAAGCAGCAGAGAGATTTATACATTTTATACACGATAAAACAGCCCATGATATACCAGTTCATCAGAAGATGAACAGTAATGGATGGTGAGGCATGGTATTTTTATCGTTAATCCCCGAGGGACAGGGAATGGGTTACGACTTTGGGAGAAAAGAAGGAAGAGGAAAGTCTTTGTTGGGAGAAGAAGGCTTCACGTTTTCTTTACGGAAAACAGGGAGATGCCAGACTTTGCCAGAGAAATCACCAGAGAATAAAGAAAATCATAGAGAAATCACCGAGAAAATCCCAAAGAAACCCAACAAGAGATCTACAGAGATTATTCCGAGAAAGGAACAGAGAAGCAAAGCTGTCTCTATAGAGGATAGGATTTGGTCATTGGCGGAACCGGTACCTTTAAATGAAGTGATTGACGGGCTATGCTGACAACAATCTTTCCTGATTTCCTTTGCCGGTGCATAGGACAACGATTTTGCCAGAGCCCCGCAAAGGCTATAAGATTCCGGAAAGTCTTTCTTCCTTTCCAAGGAAGAGCGAAAGGTGATTACGGCATTGTAGAGGGTGAAAGAGGACATCATGTTTGTGGTCAGTGTGGGACTGGGCTTGAGGCATTAACTTGCAGGAGCTGCTCAGTATGGCAGTATTGCCCCAAAGAAAACAGAGGATTCGTTCCAAGGCCCTTCTTATTTTTATGCTTTTGTGAAAGAATTAAACGGCAAAGAAAATCAAAGAAGTATTCTAGATGGAGAAGAAGCATGGAATTTGCATCCTTTTTATCCATTCATAATCATCCTTGCGAATCCGGCTATGCCTGGGATGTGGAGTCGGAGAAGATGCGGCGTCCTGGACGGCGTGCCTTGGTCAGCACCCAAGCTTCTGACGTTTTACATTATGTTTGCGGCACTTTTCGGAAAGCATAGTGTCTTCCTTGGGGTGCATTGCTACTGGTTTAAGAAGATGATTTATTTGAGCAGGAGGTGGCTTTCCATGTGATGGAGAATCTTAAACAAAAAGGACTTCCACTGTATGCCCGAAGACAGGCTGTAAATTAAAAGCAGATGGAAGAAGATAGACATAAAAGACTGTTCTTGAGGTTTCTGGAAAGGGTTTAGCAGAGATAAAAGTTTAGCAGAAATGAAAAGGTCTTAGGAAAGGAAAGGGAAATGAGAGTTGACTGAATACGACGTACACAGGCTGGTGGAAGGAAGAGACTTGATTCTTGCTGGGTAAAGATTCTTATGAAAAGGACTTTAGGACATTCCGACGGGATGTGGTGCTGCACGCTTAACCGATGCTATCCTGGGGTAGCTGTTTTGGAGATATCGGAAGACATTTTTCCGATACGTGGAGGAACGCTATAAGGAATTTCTTCCGTCCTGCTTTTTGGAAAGGCCTATGCTTTGGTACAGGAGAAGGGCTATACCTGGGAAATGCAGACATTTGTATCTCTACTGAAAGACTGAAAATCAAGAATTATATTCCGGAGATGGAAGAATGCATCGCCAGGGCACTTCATGTGAAAGAAGATTTCGTGAAAGCCACAACGGAGAAGGCTTGGCCACGGAAGGCGAGGATTGCATGAAGGCCATTGTCCTTTGGAAAACCGAAAACTATGGTAAAATGAAGGAATTTCGAAAAGAAAGTCTTCGAAGTTTTTGCATTGTCACAATTGAATACAATATCTCTTTAGAATAAAGATATTTTTATATAAGATAATGCTTCAGCAGGCGGGAGACAAAGCTTTTCTGCAATATTTTTAACGAGAAATGTTTTAAGGGGAGAAGAGATGAAACGTTTTATTGGGATAATCTTTTCGGCTTTGCTTTTGGAGTGATTGCCGGAACTTGTATGGGATCAATTACCTTGCTCAATCCAATGGGATTTATCATATTCTGGCGGAAGGAGAGTCAGGATAATGAGGCGAATTGAATCAAGACAGTACTCAGAATCCAAGGAAGAAAAGCAGAAAAGCAGAGAAAAAGACCAGCGCTTCCGATGAGAAGGAAAAGACGGTTGCAGGCGGATTCCGCCTCAGTCAGGGTGGCAAGGAGGCTATGCCTTCCGTTGTAAGCATTACCAATATGATGCGTTATCAGGAAAACGGTTTCCATCTCGGCGATATCCAGAGAGAAACCGAGTATCCTGCCAGCGGTTCCGGTGTCATCGTTGGAAAGAATGAAACGGAACTTTTGATTGCCACCAATAATCACGTGATTCAGGACCCAATTCCTTAACCGTAAGCTTCATTGACGACAGTACCGCCAAGGCTCAGGTGAAGGGAACCGATGCCACGTGATTTAGCTCTTGTTTCCGTGAGTTTCAGACTTATCTCAGGAAACCAGAGACAAGATTAAAGTGATTGAAATCGGCTCCGATGCTATGGAGGTGGGAGACCAGGTAGTAGCCATCGAAATGCTTTGGCTATGGTCAATCCAACCAAGGGAATCATTTCCGCAAAGGATAGAGACGTGAGACGGAAGACGGAACCGCAGAAGGATTATTACAGACGGATGCGGCTATCAACCCCGGTACTCTGGCGGAGCCCCTTCTTATGCAGGAGAATTAATCGTATCAATGTGCAAGGTCTGACACGGATGTAGAGGGTGGGCTATTCCATCCCATCCTCCAAAGCAGAGAGCATTTTGAAACCTCCACTCTGGCCACAAGAGAGGACGTTCCCATGAGGAACAGGAGTATTGGCGTTCAGGTGAAGAATATTGATGCCCAGACTGCAGAAAGCTTTGCAATGCCTAAGGCGTATATATCTTAAGATCCTAGAGGACACCGGAGCACAGAACAGTGGTCCAGAAAGAGATATTATTACCAAGCTGGACGGACAGGCATTGCCACTACCGCAGATTTGAAGCTCTTCTGTCCGGCACCGTATCGAGAGATGTTACTTTAACCGTAATGCGTCAGGATGGCAGCGGTGGCACACGAAGTGCAGGTACACGTTACCCTTTGGAAAAGCCAACGCAACAGATTACGGAACATCTAACGGCTCAGCATCATCCGGAGAGCAACAGCAAGGCGGTACTCAGGGAGAGGCTCCGAGGGCAATGCACCGGAAGGAAATCGGACAATGGGAAAGCTCCGCACCATCCAAGGAGCAAGAAGGAAAATCCAAGGAAATCAGAGAAGATCCAAGGAAGAAGAGGATTTTATAAGCAGTTCCAGGATTTCTTTAACGAGCACAAGAGATAAAGTTTATAGATAAGGGATAAGCTCCGGATAATCGGAAGAAATTACAATCGAAGAGACGTTAGAATAGAAGGACTGTAAAACTATTTGATTTTTTACAGCCCTTTTTCTTTGACTTTCCTATTTAGAGAGATATACTTTAATTAAACTATATAACTGCATACAATAAATTGTACAAAAACAATATGAGTGATATATCAATGAGCGAGGAATTGAAAGAATTATTCGGACAATATGGTGGAGAATGAAGACTTCGGAACTTAGAGAAGAGGAATTTATTACAAAAGAATTCAAAATCTTTGGAGCAAGATAAGATAGAGCAAATTAGAAGAGGTATTATCACTACACATACAAGAAAGCAGCTTTTCAGAGATTCCTATTTTAAAAAGCGTTATTTCCCGATGGAGTCCTGTGTATGGAATCGGCATTAGACTACTATGGATATTAGATAAAACGCCTCTGCATGGCATTTGGCGGTGGACAGTAAGAGCAGTCGAACAAGATTTATATAGATTATCCCATAGTTAAACCATTTTATTAGAACGAATCGCTATAATCTTGGAATAGTTGAAGTAGAGATAGATGGAACAATTATGCAAATATATGATAGAGAACGAACATTTGTGACGTATTGTTTCACCGTAATAAGTTGATGCAGAAATTTTCAATACAGCTATTCAACGGTATGTTAAGAATCCAAAAAATGAAGCAAGGTTAATGAAATATGAAACTCTACGAGTTGGAGAAAGATTAAGGGAGGTGCTGGGGATATGGCTGTGAAAAATATGGCGGCTTCTATTCACGGCCAGATCAAGAACCAGTCAAAACAAGAAGATTCCGATTTACAATTGATTCTTCTCAGCTTTTGCACAAGAAGAATTTTTGAGGAGCTATCACTGTTCTGCACTATGTTACATCATCTGTTCTAAAAGCGGAATGTTTATCTATACATTAACAGAGTTTGATTTCGCAGACCGACAGATATTGATTTTTACTGGAATCTTTCACGGAAAGCTTTGACAAATATAGAACAAAAGCAGAGATATTTGCGTGGCATAGTTCTGAGGTACTAGTTGCATATTATTTTAGATGCGTAGAAGTAGCAGAGACCAATTTCGGTGGAGAAAAATATCCGGGAATAAGGACGAATAGGGAGAAAATTGAACGAGTCTCGCATTCCTTTTTCGATAGATATAAGGAATTGATGACATTATAATTCCAAATCCAATACAAAAGAGCATATAGCTAGATCAGACTACCGGAGCTCTGGAGTCTGCTATGGTTTATACATATTCCTTTAGAAAGTGCATTGCTAGAAAAATTTGATGCAATACCAGCAGAGAAATGTCCGGAACAAGTCTGGATGAGAGACTTTATGATATTTACTATTTATCCGGCATATTTTGATTTTCAGGGAAGATACTTACGCTGAAAGCTATAAGCAAGACATGTACATCCAGAGAGAAAGAGAATTGACTCAAGACGCGTTTGACGATATTTCTACTTCTTTTAAAGATAAATGCCTTTCAAGCTAAAACAGTGGAGAGCTTTTTCGAGCCTGCTAGAAAATAAATCTAAAGCTGAAGCAAAGTAATTCACGGTTGATTTATTATTTGAGCCAATCGTATCACGTACATTGGAAAACATACGCTTTATACAAAGAACTGGGTTATGACACATCACGCTTGGGTAGAAGTGAAAGTCAAAAGACTGATATTTGATCGTACCCACCTTTTCCGGACGCCGTCTGTGAAAATTAACTTAGTCACATTATATAGAAACTTTTATCTATAGAAGATAACCACGTAGCTAGCATTTTACAGACAGAGAATGCTAATTGGTCTGTAAGAGAAACAAAAGGTCAATTATTTCCCTACAACAAAGCGGTCAATTATTTCGCATTTCTTGACGAGACATGTGGACATGCGACTCAAAATCGTATATGCGCTCATAGGTGAGAAGGTTGAGAGAAAGATTGTCTTCGTAGAGCTGAAGCAAAGCTATGAAAATCTATATAGCCCATGTCGAAGCAAAAAGAGTTTGTCCCCGCTGAAGAGGGAAGATTCGGATGGCATATGTCTGCGGCCCCACAGTTTATAATTTAATTTCATGGTCGGAAATGCCCGTCCTGGTGATGTGTTCGATGCTACGCCGTTTTATGGAATATAGGGCTATAGGTTTACAGCTTCTCAACATACTGGATGCATGGACGATAAGAGTTATTAAGACTCAAGCCAGTGGACGAAGGCACAGATTGCTCTCTCCATCACCGAGGCGCTATATTTCCGAAGTGGAAAGAGGACATGTCGGATCTGAATATTACTGGAGGCTACCGCCCATCCCAAGGCCTACGGAAGAAATTCTAGGGAATGGTGAATCTATCGATGTGCTGGTAAAGAAGGGCTTTGCTTATCCGGTGGAGGGTACGGTACTATGACACCACTGCCTTCCCTTCCCTATGGAAAGTTGTCTCATAAGAATATGGAAGATTTACGTTCCGGTCTTCGTGAGTTGAAGGTCTCCGGAGAAGAGGAGAAGAAAAGCCCTACGGACTTCGTGCTTTTGGAAGCCTAAGAAGATGGGAGAGCCTTACTGCAATTCTCCATGGAGTCGAAGGGACGTCCGCTGGCATACTCGAGTGCTGTGTAATGGCGCCGAAATATTGCGGAGGCGCGTAGATATCCAGCTGGCGGTGAGGACCTGGTCTTCCCTCATCATGAAAATGAGATTGCCCAGTACGAGGCGGCTCACGCGAGCAATTTGCCCGTTACTGGATGCACAATGCTTTTATCAACATTGACAATAAGAAGATGTCCAAGTCTCTGGGAAATTTTCACCGTAAGAGATGCTACATCCCAGTTTGACCCCGATGGTGCTTGTTCTCATATGCTTCGCCCATTATCGTAGTCCGCTGAATTTCTCCAAGGACTGATGGAAGCTGCTAAGACTTCTTTTGGGAAGAATTCTTACCGCGATTTGGCGTTTGCAGGACCTCATCTCTCGTTTGGAAGAGAAGGCATTTTCCAAGGAAGAAGAGGAAAATGGAAAACCGCAGAAGGCTGTGAAGCTATCTTTTCCGAGAAGATGGAAGACGACTTAAATACAGCGGATGCGATTACACAGATTTTTGAGCTGGTACGTCTTGCCAATGCCACTGTGGAGGAACATTCTCAAAGGCCTGACGGGGAGGCTCTGTTGCAGAGGCTGGAAAACCTGATGGCAGTTCTTGGCAGGACCGAGAAGAAGGAAGAAGAGCTTGTGCCAAGGTGAAGCTTTGATTCAGCAAGACAGGATGCCAGAAAGAACGAAGATTTTGCCAAAGGATCAGATTCGTGACGAGCTTTTGGCCATGGGTATCCAGTTGAAGGACAAGAAACGGTGTGGAATGGCAGAAGATTTAATGGCAGAAAGTTTAGAGATCTAAGCTCAGGAGAGCGAAATGGAGAGTCGAAGTGTTAAGGAGCTAAGGCTCTCAGAATACAAACCGAATGTGCTAAGACAGCGGAACTTTTGCAGAATACATATCCATCGAGCAACAAGTTATTAACGGTGAAGCTCCGGACTTGTCCCCCATTAGCTTTAGCTATGCGTGAGACTCCATCTATGATTTTCGGGTGAGATTACCTTTGCGAAGATATCAGTGCAATCTGAATCGTGAAACAGCAGAAAGACTACGTTGGTTTGTGCCAAGGCCCAGTCGGATTTGATGGGCTATTTAATAGAAGAAAAGCTTTTAACAGGAAGAGGAGCTCGTTTATCGAAGAGCCAGAAACCATAAGTCCCAAGCCACCCAAAAACTCCAGCATTATGGATTATCGGAGAGCCACCGGATTTGAAGTATTTTAGGCTATCTTTATTATGCCGGAAAGATTTCCAGATTGATAAGTCTTGGTGGAGAAGGGCTTGGAGCATATTTATTAGCAGAGGATGAAGCCAAGGAACTAAGTAAAGCTATAAAGAAGAGCCATATAGAAAGGCACTTAGAAGGTGCTGAAGCATACGAGCAGTAGGAAAAGAGGAAGAGGATGAGAGAAGAGGGATATACCCTAATCGGCAGAAACCTGGCAGTTGGAGGCCTTCGTGCCGGAAAGACCATCTGACCGCCTGTTTATTCAGGATGGTTTAAAGGACGGTCTCATTTTTAAGTATTCTTCGAGAGGCGAAGAAGCAGGATTTGTGATTGACTTTGGAAGAAATCCCGTTTGGATCAGAGATGTCCTCCGAGAAACGCACCAGGGCGTTAGTGCCTCATCTTTCCGCCTATGAATATGCGCCCTGGAGGATTTATTACAGGTGGCGAAGGACAAGGGAGAAGCGCTTTTTTCTTTCTGTTGGATGGAATCGATGATCCCCATAATCTGGGGGAAGCGATGATTCGTACCGCAAATCTTGCGGAGCCCATGGGGTGATTATTCTGAAAAGAAGAGCGGTAGGCCTAACCGCAACTGTAGCCAGAACCAGCGCCGGAGCCCTGAATTATACCAAGGTTTGTGGGTGACCAATCTGGTGCAGACCATGAAGAGCTGAAGAAGGAAGCGATGGGTTTGTCTGCGCAGATATGCGTGGGAAAGCATGATAAGCTGAACCTGACCGGTCTAATTGGGTTGGTACTGGGAAATGAAAGGAAGGGGTTTCGTCTGGTAAAGGAAACTTTATGATATGCAGGCCTCCATTCCCATGAAAGGAGAGCTGATTCTCAATGCTTCCGTGGCCTGCGGTGTTTTGGCATATGAAATTGTAAGACAGAGGCTGTTGCAAAAATGGATAAAGTTAAGGCAACCTGGAAAATTCATGAAAAGCTTTGGTTTTTGCCCTCCTGATATTTTCGGGGGCTTTTTATGGTGGATACACCTACAGTCTTAGAGGACAGGTATTTGCCAATGCCCAGACGGCCAATCTTGTCATCATGATGTTGTCTTTTGGAAAGGGAAAATGGGGAGAGCCCTGTATTCTTTGGTTCCTCTACCGCCTATATGGTAGGCGTGATTTTATCTGAGTATATTGGGCAAAAACCATAAAATTTAAAGAAGAGAGTTTTGAAGAGAAAATTCTCCTTTTGAGTCGCTGGTTTGTTTCCTAGGGACTAATGCCAGGGCAGTTGACTGATCAGTTATGCTCAATTAGCTAAGCTTTATCTGCCATGCAGTTCAATATTTTCCGAAAAAGCGGAGGGAATTCTATGGCTACCACCTTCTGCACCAACCATATCCGGCAAATGGGAAGTCATCTACCCAGCCTTGTTTTTCAAAAATGAAGAATCTGCACGTCTTGCGAAGAGACACGGCCTGATGATTCTTGCCTTTCGCTTCCGGTGTTTTTGGCGGCGGGTGCTTTTGTCAGCAGGTTTTCGGACTTTACTGCATTTTTCGGAATGACGATATTGCATCTCTTTTCTCTGGGGCCAAACACATTTGGACAATAAAAAAGCTATGAAGAGAGAGCAAAAAGCTAAAGGAAGAACAAGGCAGATAAAAGAAGAGCTAAAAAGATAAAGGACGAACGAAGAAGATAAAGCAAGATAAAGCAAGATATAAAACGAGATAAAAGAAGATAGAAGATAAAGGAAGTACAAAAAGATAGAATGAAGAGGGAGGAAAAGAAAGTAGGTCAATGAGCGCTTGTAGAGAAGAAAAATTGTTGGAAATTGACGGAAGAACTCGGACTTTTTCGGCCTTTTAGGGCAGTCCAGTGGAGCATAGCCTTTCTCCTGCTATGCATAACGAAGCCTTCCGTTTGTTGGGAATTAATGCCCGCTATCTTGCCTTTGATTTACAAAAAGGAGGATTTACCGGCGCATTACCCGTTTTTCGGAAAATGAAGCTGTAAGGCTGTAACCTCACCATGCCCTTAAAGGAGGCGGTGATTCCCTTTGTGACAGTATTTCCAAGGAAGCAAGACTTGCCCATTCGGTAAATACCTTGGTCTTCCGGGATAATGGAGAGATTGAGGGGCACAGTACAGATGGTAAAGGCTTCTTTCGGGGCTTGGAAGCAAAGGGACTTGCTTTAAAAGGAAAGAAGCTCAGTCTTTTTAGGATTAGGAGGTGCCGGAAAGGCAATCCTTAGCTAGGGCATAGGAAACAGAGCTGGAAATAGAAGTATTGGTTCGAGAAGCAGTAAGGAAAAGTACGAAGACTTTGTAGAACGATGGAAAAGGAATCCGGAAGAAAGATTTCTTTAAAAAGTCTGGAAAGGGACTTGAAGAAGTTCTGCGGGAGCAGTGATATCCTGGTGAATGCCAGTCCTGTAGGTATGAAAGAGGACCGTTCCCTGGTAGAGGATAGTCGCTGGCTTCATAAGGGACTATTTGTAGCAGACTGTATTTACCATCCCTTGGAAACGAAGCTTTTACAGCAGGCAAAGGAACAGGGATTATCTTATATGAACGGCTTTACCCATGCTCTTTTATCAAGGGGCGGAGTCCTTCCGATGTGGACCGGAAAAAGACTTTCCGAAGGGGAGGTCCATGCCCTTTTGGAATCAAAAGGTCAAAGAAAAGAGAAGGATAGAGATAACATATAAAGCTTTTTAGGTATTCACAGTATGCAGGTCTGAACACGGGGCACGCTCCTGCCAACTCGCCTCGTAGCTGTACTAAGCTTCGAGCTTTGCTCACCTCGCTTTCAGCAGCACAGACGGCCCAGATTACCCTGTATTACAGACCCATACTGCGTATACGCACACAGATTTTGTTTTACATTCAACTTTCTCCATCTGTAAAGATAATCCGCCTATGCCCTGATTCATAAGGGCATAGAGCGGTTTTCGTCAACAGGTTTTGTCCTAAAAGCCTTTTAAGGTATAGACCTTTGAAACTATAGGTCAGGCAGGTTGATTGATATAGGGATATTTTGTCCGATAAGACTTGCTTTATTTCTGTTTTGGGGAAAAAATAAAAAGAAGAATAGAGATGAAAGAAGAGGTAGTCTTATAAGCTTTTCCGCAGTATAGCTTTGTGATACGGGGTAATCTGAGCCCGTGGGCTACTTTGCTGAAAGCGAGTGAAACGAAGCTGAAGCTTAGTACCCCTTTACGAAGGCAAAGTTAGCGGAGCGTGCCCGTGTACAAAGCTATACTGTGAAAAGCAGGAATATATATCTTTTAATCTCTATTCTTCTTTTTATTTTTCATTATGCAACCTTAATCTGCATAATCTCTAAAATTAATAGCCATGTCAGTCCATAGTAGCTACCACTCCCACCAGGTCATTGATGGTAGTAATCAATGGGCCGGAGGCTGCTGCCGGGTCTACGCCGATTTTCTAAAGAAGATGGGGACGATGGTTCTACAAAGGAGGAGATGACCATAGCCAGTAATAGGGAAATACCGATGCAGAAGGCAATTCCGATGGAGACATGGAGGGCATATGCTTAAAGAAACTAGATATAAGCCCTGGATTCCCTACTATGAGAAAAATCCCAAGACCAATCCGTTAATGCCGCCGATACTCATTTCCTTTTATAAGAAGCTCAGCTTGTCTCCGGCCTTTAATTGCTCGTCCATTAAGACACGGATGGTTACTGCAAGTGACTGAGTTCCTACATTTCCCGCCATATCCAAAATCAGGGATTGAAGGCTATGACGATGGTGAGCTGCGCCACCACAGTTTCTGAAAAAGTCCCACAACGGTGGAAACCAAAAGTCCCAGGAACAGAAGCATAATCAACCAGGGAAGACGTTTCTTCACACTATCCACAACAGGTTCATTTAAATCTCTTCTGCAGAAAGACCTCCCAACTTGGCGTAGTCTTCCGCCATCTCGTCATCGGAAACCTCCAAGATATCCTGCAGTGATGACACTGAGAATTTCTCGTCCTCTCCCAGTACGGGAATAGAGTTTTCGGAGTAAGCCTTTCGATATTTTCCAGGCAATCCTCAATCCGCTCATCCGCATAAACAAAGGGGTAGGCGGTTTCAGTAACGTTCGAGCTTCGTATCCTTTTCTGGCACAATGATATCCTTTTAAATCTACGGCACCGTAATAGGATTCATTTTCATCCACCACATAAAGGGTGGAAATATTGTCATGCTCCGCAGCCTGCTCAATCAAGGAACGCATAGCTTCCTGAATGTTCAAATTGCTTTCCAAAGACACGAAATTGGTGGTCATACGAGAACCGATTAAGTCCTCACTATAGGATGCCAAGGACTGTAATTCTTTTCTATTCTCTAAAGGCATGTGAGAGAGCCAAGCCTTTTTAATCTCCGCCCAGTTTCCTTCAATAAGTCTACCGCATCATCCGGTTCCATCTTTTGCCAGAATGTCAGCAGCCTTTTGAGGCTCCATTTCTCCAGATACCGATCCGCATCCTCTGCGTACTCCATCATTTCCGCAAGGCTTTCCATATCCAATAAGGAATAGAAAAACTTCCTGTTCTTCTTTTGTCAGCTCCGGAAGACAGGAGGCCATATCATTGGCATGGTAGTCTTCCAAACGCTCTTTTCTTTACTGCAGGGATCATCCGAACCCCGCAAAAATATCCAGAATTTCCTGCTGATAATCCTGCAAAACTCTCTTCTTCGTTCATGTAAGCTCCTTCCCAAAAAACTATGGACACAGGGAAAAGAACTTATGATATTTTTCACGATTTATCCGATCAGAAGGAAGGATTGATAGAAATTCACAAACCTCGCCCTCATGGAAATATCATAGTACTATGATCCGTGTCGTCGCTGCTTTTCATTTGCATTTTCCTTCCTTTTCTTGAATTTTTGCAAGTAAAAACTCGCATAAGCTTTCTGTGTAAGTGTAACACGGGAAGAGAAGGTGGGGCAATGGCTTTGTAGAAGAAAAAGTAAGAAGTTCTATATAGGGAGGAAAAGCAAGATAGGTTCCGGAGAAGTCAGTAGATTATTCCTGGCAGGTCAACAGAAAGTATCTTGTATAAGAGTCGAATAGAAGTTATAGTATTGAATATAAAAGCCTTTTAAGGCAATGAAATTCAATAAAGGAGACGGTTTATGGAACCAAAGAGATAGCTATTTAAAACAGCTTATATCCTATCGCTTTTGACGGCTTGGTTAAAGTGATTACCGGAATCAGACGATGGAAAGTCCTATTTGTTGAAGAAGCTATATAAAGATTATTTGTTGAATCATCAGGTGAAGGAAGAGCAGATTATCAGTATTGAGCTGGACTTGGATGAGGGACATTCAATTTAGGGATCCACTTCGCTTAAGTTCCTTTGTCGAGAGAAGCTCGAACAACAGAAGAATATTACCTTTTTATTGATGAAATTCAGATGTCCGATGAAGTCCTGAATCCCTACAATCCGGAGGGAAAGAAGATTAGCTTTTATGATGCCTTAAATGATTTACGTTCCATTCCGAATCTGGATGTCTGATGTGACGGGAAGTAATTCCAAGATGCTTTCCAGTGATATTCTCTACGGAGTTTCGCGGGAGAAGTGATGAAATTCGTGTCCACCCCTTTAAGCTTCTAGAATACTATTCTGCAGTGGGAGGATAAAAATGAAGCCTTTGACGACTATGCTTTTTATGGCGGAATGCCCTTAATCTTATCCAGACCAAATGACGGCGCAAAGATGAATTACCTAAAACCTCTTTTCAGAGGTGTATATTAAGGATATCGTGAAAGAAAAAAGATAGAAAGGCAGGACATCCTAGAGCAGATTTTGGATCTGCTCTGTTCTTCCATAGGTTCTCTTACGAATCCGGCAAAGCTGGCCAACACCTTGCAATCCAAGCAAGGCATTTCGTCTCCTCAAACACCATTCGAGCGTATATCGCACACTGGAAGATGCCTTTCTTCTCGGAAAGCAAACGCTATGATGTGAAAGGAAAAGCCTACTTTGACTCTCAATAAATACTACTGTGAGGATATCGCCTGAAATGCCAGAATCGGCTTTTCGGCAGCAGGAAATGACTCATATCATGGAAAAACATTTTGTATAACGAATTGATGGTAAGGGCAGTTTTCCGTGGATGTGGAGTAGATATGACAGAGAAAAAGAACGAAAAGGGGAATTCCGTTCGGACGGCTCGTGAGATTGACTTTGTGGTAAAATTCCGGCGGTAAGAGAAGCTATATTCAATCCGCTTACGCTATGCCCACAGAAGAAAAAGACGGAGATAGAGCTTAGACCGTTTTCACTTACCGGTGACTCTTTCCCAAAAATTTTGGTGCGAAGAGATATCGGAAAACGTTGGTATGATGACTATGGTGTTTTGCATATCAATCTGATTGATTTCCTATTGGATAAGGCGGTGATTTGAGATTTTTCTGCTTTCTATAATTTCATTTATAACGGTAGAATAAGAGAGAAGCCTATAAATGGTATAACCATGCCATTTATAGGCTTCTGTTCCATGTGAAAAACCTACTCCATTTACGGATATTATCCGAATGTGGAGTATAGGCGATTTTGAATGAAGGTCGTATACTAGGATAAAGTTCATATTTCTATTCATAGTATTCTCTTAATCTAATATTTCTTTTCACTATAAGGAGGGAACTCATGCCTAAATCTAAAGTTGAAAATGATATTGTGGAAAAGCAAAAATTATTTCATCTCTTACCCTCATGGATGATTTATTTATGAAAGTGGTTTTGCTAAGATAAGGAATGTACAGAATATATTCTGCAAACTATTATGGACGATTCTACATTAAAGCTGAAAAGACAAAGCCTTTCAAAAAGAATTTATCGAATCTCCATGGACACTCTTGGTTTTAGACTGCCTCTGTGAAGATGGGGAATAATAATATTTACAATATCGAAATTCAAAGAAGGGTTCAGGAGCTCGATCCCAAGCGAGCACGCTATCATGCCGGTCTAATGGATATGCATTATCTAAAAAGGAAATCATTTTTCGCACTACCCAAATCCTATGTTATATTTATATACAGCAATGATGATGCTTCTACGGGCAGTATCAGATTTATCATATAGAAAGAACGATACAAGAATCTGGAAAGCTGTTTTGTGATGATTCTCATATTATTTATTTTAATACGTCCTATGTGGATAATAGTCCCTAGGAAAACTGGCAGAAGATTTTCATGCAACAGAAACAAAGCAAATGAATTCATATATATTATCAAAGAGAGTTGTACTACTAAAAATGCAAAGCTCCAATGAGGAAGGAGGCAAAGAAATGAATGTTCTATTAGAGAATTATAGGAAAAAGCGCTAAAAAGAGGGAAATAGAAAAAGGAATAGAAAAAGGTAGGGAAGAAGAATTTATTACAAACAAAAGGTAATACAATTAATGGGACTGTTACAGAACAGGGTAGAATTGATGATATTAAGAAATCTTCTACGTATCAGGAGTATCCATAAGCTTTGCTTTTGAGTCTGGTTTATAAATAGTCTAACAACAATAGAGGAGTAGGAAGATGGCAAAGGAAGAAGACATCGCTGCCGGGAAGTACTACGCCGGCAAATGAGGTGCTAGAAGAGATAAGAGAAAAGAATGGCTTGTTTTATCTTTTCCTGACAATTTAAAACATAAATGCTATTCTCAGACAATCATCTACCAGTTGTAGAAGGATGTGCTGGGACGTCATTGTAACTACTATGCCAATGGCGTTTTCTGTTTTTGCTATACTTCGTACTTTTTGACAGTTAAAATGAGTCAGCAAATAATTTCGAAGATAACTATCCGAATACAGTTATAGGTTTGAAAACGTAGTAGAGATGAAAAACTACCACGAAAACTACTACTAAAAACTACTACTAAAACTACTGGCAAGAAAGCTAGTTGAAATTGCTTGCTTAGATATGATAATTAGTGTCATTATTATGGAGAGAAAGGAGGTGTTATGCCTAGAATTATTCCAATAAAAGAGTTAAAAAGATACTGCTAAAATCTCAGAAATGTGTCATGAAAAATGAGGATCCCATATATGTGACAAAAATGGCTATGGAGATATGGTTTTTAATGAGCATAGAAAGTATGAAGCATTACATCGCATGAATCAAATATATAGAGAATTAGAAATTTCTGAGGAAGATGAAGCGGCAGGAAGGACTACACCTGCAAAAGAAGCTCTGAAAGAAATAAGGGAAAAATATGGTTTATAAATTGATATTTCATATAGAGCAAAGCAACAAATTGATCAAATAGTGCAATATATTACATAATCTAAAGAGCTCCCAAGGAGCAAATAGTATTTTAGATGATCTAGATGACGCATTACAGTTGTTAGAAAGTTATCCGGAATCGTTTGCTTATTGCGAGGATTATTATCTCTTTGCAAAAGGGTATAGAAAGTATTCGTTAAAAAAAGCATAACTATCTTCTTGTTTACTTTGTAAAAGATAATACAGTCTATGTAATTGATTTTTCATATGTTGGAAAAACCATCAGTCTAAGCTGTAAGAGGGATTAATTGTTAAAAATTAATATCATCCTCTTTTTGTCGAAATACTTCCGTTGAAAAATTTTCTACTTAATAAGAATAGGGCACTGTGGAGGAATGACTAATCGAAAAGAAAGGATTCTTTGCATGTTTTTCTAAAAAACAAAAATTAAAAAATAAAAATGCATTTTGCGAAAAACTCTATTATAATTTTTTTCTAAAAAGGCTGATATTGTAGTGAGAAAGAAAAGGGTATTTATTTAGTACTTTCTCAGACGGCAATACGGCTCATTTTTGGAAGAAATTCCGGAAAATCCTGTTGCCGGGAGAGAATAGAGAAAAAGAGGATGACAATGAGAGTACTTCTGCAAAAAGAAAGGAATAAGGGGTTTAAAAATTGGAAAGCCAAGCTTTCCATGCTTATGGTACTTTGCCTTTGTTTTAACAGGTTCTCATGGACTAGCATATCGGCAGATGCACAGGAAGAACAGGGAGGTTCTCCAAACAGAATTGAAAGTAGAGGAGACAATGTTAAGCTCCATTTCAAAGGGGAGGATTTGCGCTAGGCTGCGGAAGCGGCTATTTATGAAGGTGTCAAATTTTTCCATCACAGAAAGCTTTAGCTATAGTAAAGACCCTGAGCTTTTGCAGCTTTTACAGAGATAGCCTTGCAGAAGGAAAAGGAACTCTACGAAATCTCTCTGGATAATTTTTGTAAATGGAACAGAGGCGTTTTATCAGGAAACCGGGGCTAAAGTAAGAGCTATTATGGGAAAATTGATCCTACTGAGTGTACTGGAGAAATCGAAAACAAGGAAAAAGATGCCTTGGGATTTTTCGCTAAGGACTCCTCTTTGGCAAATTAATGGAGCAGGGAAATCCTGATTGGTAGGAGGGAAGGTTAGCTTCTAGAGAGAGAAAGAAAGACTTGCTTTGGAGAAGAGTGAAGCAGACAAGGAAAGAGGAGAAGGCTACTAGTCTCAAGAGGAAAAATGCTGAACCCGCGAAGGAGAGTACTGAAGCTGTACAAGAAGCAAGTTCTGAATCCGCCGGTCAGGAAAATGACTGAGGAAGAGAAGAATGCAGCTGTGAAAACCGGACTTTATCAACTCTGATTCAAGTAATAAGGAATACAAGGTAGAGGAACTGAGCTGATTCATTTCTATGAAAACCACGGAGAACAGGATTTATGTTTTCAGCTTTTTGTAGATAGTAACATGTTATCCCAGTGTAAAAGGTTCAGAGTAAAACAAAGCTTGCAAAATCTATTCTGGAGGATTTAAAAAGCTTAGAGGATAAAATTAAAAAGAGTAATACAAAAAGGATGGAGAAGAACAAGAAGTAAAACAGAATACGGAAGCTCTTCCATCTACAGCACAAAGTAATGAAAAATCTGGCATCTTCTGAGGAAAGTCAATCTACTGAACTTACAACTTCTACTGTAGCAGGACAAGGCTCAGAGACAAGCACTGCAACAGAAGAAAGTCAAAGTACCGAGACTTCTGTTTAGTCGAAGAGAGCCAAGAGCAAAGCACTGTGGTAATTACAGAGGTGAAGGCAGAAGGGAGGATAAGAAGGAAAAGGCAAAAAACAGTCAAGAAGATCCCGTTCTTGCCCTTTATCAGGAAATGAAGGCAGATATTACACCATTCCTTTCCGAACTATATACCGCAAAATACCAAATCTATAGCTTGAATGAGTTAGGACGAAAGAGCCAACATAAAGAACTTGATGATTTTGGTGTTGTAGAGGTGTTTTACGATAAGGAAGCTTTTCATGAGGCAGTGTCTTCAGGTAAGTAAGAGAGTAAACCGGAAGAGGCGGCAAGGCGAGGAAGAGCTATGGCACAGTAGATGCATTAAAGGCAAGAGGTTTATATGAAGATTCTCGTTCCATTGATATTCATTTTGTGAATGCAGAGGGCGAAGAAGTAGAACCTTCTCTTCCGGTAGCGGTACGCTTAAGTATTTCCAAAGATATTTTACCGGAAGAAGCTAAGCCGGAAAATATTGCCATTCATCACTAGAGAATCTGAAGGCAACGATAAGATTGCTATAGAAACCGTTTCCTGATATGGAAAAGAAGAAAAAGAATTTAGTAGAGGAAAATGCCAAGGAAGCGGAAGAATTGGCAAAAAATGAAGGCATAGGAGGAAAAACAGAAGAGAATAATCAACAAGGAACAGAAGGGGCTAAGGAAGAGGATAAGAACAGTATTACAGATAAGAGTGCTGAGACTAAAGTGAGAGTTCAATGTAAAAAGCTTTTCTATCTATACATTGACCTGGTCTCAAGGTCCCAATGCTGCGAGAAATACTACACGCGAAGTTCTATTATGTTGATGGAGATTTTGTCAAGTTGGACCAAGCATCAGTGTGGATATGTCCCAGTTTACCCATGAACAGCCTTTATACCAAAGTATCAGATATCCTTATAATCAATATGGAGTAGAGACAAGCTACGTATATCTGCGATCTTCTGCCATACCAGACACGATCGGGTTTATCTCGGGTTATTATGATATTACTTGGATGAATGCAAACACGAATCGAGACTATAACAGAAATAACCTTATGGCTTGGGGAGATGAAGTGTATTATATGTCCACCAAGCACATGGTTTCCAAGTTTGTGTATGACGATTATGTTTATCGAAATGCAACGGAAGGCGATCTTGGGATGATTACTGAATATGACCACCTGGGATGAAGGGCCAGAGTCTTCCCTAATTATCCGGACTGAAAGGTTTGTTATCCTTATTACTATTTTCTCTCTATAAGTTGGACACCAAAAACCTATACCCATACCTATCCTCAGCATAATCTGAGATGCAACAGGAGAAGTATATTACCAAAAAGGCGGATTTGTTCCTATGACCTCACCTCAACGGCCAGACTCGGTTGTGAAGGAGGGCAGAAGAATAAGCTGGATGTTATCTTTGTTTATGATAAGTCCATGTATATGGGATTCCTTTACAATGAAGAGGTAAAGAAAGATAAGACCTAGACCGGCGTATGATAAAAATTGATTCGAATGGTGAGTAGGAACAAGGCACTATTATGGTAAAAGTCTGTCAATGATTTGTAGAGGACTTATCTAAAAGCCCTGCCTATGATGCTCAATTTGCGCTTGTTACCATGGGAGGAACCAGAATATAGGTTATAATGTACCTGGAGGACAGTTTAAAGGAGTTAAATCTTTATCCGATACTCCCTATAACGATGCAGAAAAAGTACTGGATTTACAAAGGATGTAACTATATTCCAGCAAACAGTAAATGGAATCACCTGGAAGGGCAAACCGGTAATGGACTAAACTATGCAGCAGGTATTAAGGAGGCTGTGAATTTCAAAATGGAGCAACGGCAGGAGCTCTACACCAGAGCATTAGACAAGATGCCAGACGGGTGGTCATTTTCATAACAGCTTACGATCCAAACTTCTTATTTTCCGAACACAATGCAGATGGAAATCATCCATTTTATTTCTTACAAAAAGGCAGAGAAGTATAATGCAGCTGACACTTAATCGGCTATGGAAATGTTCCGGAAAGGTTGTGGACAAGGCCAACATTGAGGAGGTACTTCTGTCTCCCGGAAGGTATTTATGAGTTTACAGCAGATTATCAACGGGATATTCCTATGGCAGTGGTCGTGGTTATGAAGAAGCGGCCTTTAACCCAGGCCAGAGCAGAACTTACGAATCTAAACAATATTGATGCTTTTTATACACTAGGTTTTGGACCGAAAGATAAATTACAGCTCATTTAAACGATTTGACCGGAAAGAGTGCACGGTGGATGATTTCAAGCAACTTTTAGAAAAACCTCTTCAGACGATATTGAACAGGAGAATTTTTCTATAGTAGCAGCAGGCACAGCTGACTCCGAATAGAATCGGCTGTAAATAAAGAAAAGGATAAGATTCGAGGATTTAGTGTCTGATCTCGAATTACGGAAATGCATATTCTGGATCAGCTTAGTGAGAATGTGGAGGAATTTTGATCCAAGTAATCAGCGCGGATAAGAATCAAAACTGCGCTGAGGTTTGCAGTAGATGCACAAGGAAAGCTGATATCCAAGGTAGAAAATCCGGAAAAGTGAAAAAGGTTTCTCCGGATTTTTGGGCTTTGGATACTGGAAACATGGATCCCAATAAATTTTTGGAAGTGGGACCGGTTTATGATGCAGGGAAATCAGACACTCAGCTTAAAGATTGGTACAGAGAACTCCCAGCTTCCCTGGCAGGCTATGAAATCCGATTAATGTTAATGTTAAGCCTACCGTTAAGGCCTATGAGAAGTACCAGAAGAACTTTATGGACTACTTTGATATGAGACGGAAAAGGGCAGATTAAAGCCGGAACAATGATATTGGTTACCTGGATAATGTCAATGGTTCGAATATTTCCGGCAAGGACCCGGATAGTACTCAACTGTAAAAGCTGGGAGACCTAAGAACAGACCAGTGGTATCTCTACCAAAAGACACCGGAGGAAATCTTTCCATACATCCTCCCAAAAAGACGGTTTTTATTCTAACGAAGGTGCGTTTCTTCAATATCGCCGGTTTAAGGGAAAAGATAATAACGATACACCCAAGAATAAATATCAAAAACCTGTTATTCAGATTGAACCGGGCACCTTTAGAATTGTAAAGTCTTCGTGGGAAACGACCAGTTCTTCCGAAGAGTTGAGCTTTTAAAGAATACTCTTTCATCTTGAAGGAGCAGATCGGAAGTACCAATTATCGAGAAGTGAAGCGCTTTACAATGACAAAGTCAGCTACCAGTTCTGCTTTGGGATATCTTGTTTCAGAAGAGTTAAATGGAACTAAATTGTCCGGAAACCGGCAAAAATTTAACACCGGAAAATCCTACAGGTCAGGAACTTTACAAGCAACAATGCAGGGGGGAAAGAAACAGTATGTTTTAAGCATTAATGGTCTCATTCCCGGCAGAAAATATCAGGTGGAAGAAGCTATTAGTGCTTCCGGACAGAATCCCTGTCATTGATGATCGCAGCTTCACTTTAAGAAAATGGCAATTACTGCCGGAGGAGATAGCAAAGCAACTTCCGGAAACTATGATATTGCTACCGTAAGCATGGGTAAGAATGAAACAAAACAAATCAACGTGCAGAATACCCTATGAACGGGAGGATAGACAGGTTCTTCTGAATTGAAAAAGCAGGTAAGTGGAGAAATGGCTGATAAAAATCAAGTTTTCCCTTCCGATTAAAAGCTTTTTAAGACAGAGAATCAGCCTATTACATACAGAGTGATTTTTGATTCCATTAAAGCAGATTTTCCTAGCAACAAAGAGTGCTATCAGCTTGATGCAGGCACTGCAACAATTAGCTTTAACTTGAAGCATAATCAGGCTATGGAATTTTGCCAAAGACTTATTATATATGGTGTGAGAATCCTTCCGATACCCTACCTCGTAAGTACAGGTTATGTTTTAGAACAAGCAACTGATGTACAGGGCTTCCGTTTCACCAAGAAAAATTATTGGGAAGAAACGCGGATGGTTCAAAGCAAGTTCTTCAGTTTAGAAATGTGAAAGACCCCATTTCTCCAACAGGAGTTGTGGGAAGAAGCAAGACCACTTGCTATGGTCTTCACAGCATTTATTCTCTCCGGAGTGAGCTTTGCTGGCATGAAGAAGAAAGAAGAATTCTAAAAACATAGGCTCTGTAAGTAATAATAGTAGAGAAAGTCCTCGGACAGATACTCAGAAAGAGTGTGTCCGAGGACTTTTTGATTCTTGACGAGATATCGCACGCGTAATGTGGGATATCTCGTTTTCACTTTTTTAAAATCATACATGAATATTCATTTTTGTGATTGAATAATAGTAAAAATACGATTATAATAGGGAGCAAAGGATGTGTTTCCGTGGAATATGAAAGTGAAAATAGATTGATTTTTAAAGATGCAGATGACTTTGAAGAGGTTCGAGCCATGAACCAGAATTTGACTTTTTCGGCAATGGAAGAAAGCTTTCAGAGCAGAAATATTCCTTTTTCTGAAGAAGAATTCGCTTCCTTGGATTAAGGAATCCGGCAACAAGCAGTATACCAATCTGGCATGGCTTTTTCGTGATCAATGTCAGCATACCCTGAAGATTGCCGTATTTGCGGAGATGATAAAAACAGTATTTAAAGATAGAAGGAATTTTTGCATCCATATTCCGGCAATTAGAGGAGGGTTATGCTCATCTCACAGTTGGTGAATCGAACTGCGGGGAGATTTTCAGGCTTAGGAAAAGGATTGACTTAACAGATTATCCGGAGGAAGCTTATGAGAAGCTTTGTTAAATGCCGTGATTCATAGAGATTATAGCTTTAGCGGAAGCATTATAATCAATGCAAATGATGCCTGTATGGAATTCTATTTCTCTGGGGGCTTACTGGCAGGTCTGAGTAAAGAAGATGATTTGCAATGATTTCTCCCAGAAATAAAAAGCTTGCAGAGCTCTGCCTTTCGTTTAAAGTTGATAGAGTCCTATGGGACAGGGATAGGAAAAATATACCGGGCTTATCAAGACTCAGATCGAAAAACCGGAAACTGATTATTACTCCCTAATACTTAAACTAATTTTTACCAAATAGGAATAGCGAGCAAGATAAAAAGTGAAAAGAAAGGAAACGAAAGTCTCACTTATTCCTATCCTCCTATTTTTTTCCTAGCTATGACAACAGACTTATGGAACAGAGCATAGCTATAAAGCACTCTCTTTACAGAAAAACCGTCTCTCATATCTTGAAAGAGCATAAGAACATGAGTGAGAAGGAGCTTTCAGGAACTCCTGCAGACTGAAAAGACAAGAGCCTACTTGTTAAGTCGAGAGATGCAGGAGGAAGGTTTGATTGTGATAGAAGGAAGAGAGAGAAGAAGGTCTTTCACTTGAAATCCCTAAAAACGGTAGTTTTCGTATTTCGAATCTTTGTAAAATGGTATTTTTCTGTATTTTACATCTTCTTAAATCGGTAGTTTTTAGCACTTTTTAATCTTCTTTAAAACGGTAGTATACTATGTTTTAAACCATTGAAGATAAGAAAAACGTGATTTGCGGAGATAAACTATGTTTAAAAAGAAAAGCATCTGACAAACCAAAATATTGGAAAGAAAAAAGGCACCGAAGCACTCTGGTCCTTTGAGAGGAGCAAGACGAGTTGGAAAAGTCTCATGATTGCTGAGGAATTTGCAAACAGGAATACAACCTACATTAAAGTGGATTTTCGCCAATGTCAGGAAAAGAGGTTCTGATGTGTCTGAAGATATAGCGATCCGGATATCTTTTTCCCTCAGCGATTACAGACTGCAACCGGCATAAGCTTTTCGCTGAGAAGAGAATCGTCATTATCTTTGATGAGATTCAGCCTATGCCCAAGGTTCGCCAAGCTATAAAATATCTAGTTGCAGATGGAAGATACGATTATAGCAGAGACTCGATCCTTAATCAGCATCAAGAAAAATGTCAAAGATATCGTACTCCTCCGAGGAAATGAAGATACCCTATTTATCCGATGGATTATGAAGAATTTAGTGGGCAATCGGAGATGATACTTATCCTGTTTTGCGGGAATTATATCAGCGGTAAGGCAGTGGGGAATTCCTTAAAACAGAAAGCTGATGCGGGATTTTCGGATTTGGCATGGCTGTGGGAGGAATGCCCAGGGTGGGAGCTTCAGTGTGAGGGAAAGAATTTTCAGAAATTGATGAAGTAAAAGCGAGAAATCATTAATCTGTATAAAGATGATTTTTCAAAATTGATGGCACAGGACTAATCGGAAGAATGTGTGACTCAGTTCCTACTCAGCTGGCAACAGGCAAAAGAAGCTATGTTATCTCTGGCGGCTACCGGGAAAAAGAAGATTAATAAGTGATCGAGTGTCAGTATGATTTATTGATTCAAAGACCGTGTGGATTCCTACAATGTCCTTAATCCAAGCATTGGCATTACCCCAAACCAGAGACAATGATACCTTTTGCTGTATTTAGCAGATACGGGCTTATTTACCACCATGATTTTCAATTTCTTTCCGGAGAAAAGTGGATGAGAATATTTATGACAGTTATGCTGAGTGATCTCTTCCTGCTGATTTAGGATATTTATATGAAAATGCTGGTAGCGCAGATGATTACGGCCTCGACGCGGCCCTTTATTATCATACTTGTGAAAAAGACAAGACGTCTTATTATGAGATTGATTTTGCTCAGCACAAAAACGAAACTCATTCTATAGAGGTAAAATCCTCCGGTTTAGTAGTCATAAAATCGATTAAAGAGTTTCAAAAAGTTTTGCTAAATTTATTGCGAAGGAAACCTTCGTCTCAAAATAGATCTCGGTAATGAGGAGATGCTGAAGCTTTATCCCATTTATAGCTACCGTTTATTCTGAAGAACTGTAAATTGGTAAAATATTGTAATAATATTCAGCTTTTTACATACAGCCTATTTCCATGTAAATTGCCAGCATAGCGGATTTTCTCGAGGTTGCAAGAGTGGAGCTGTAAAACTGCTTCCCATTGCTCTGAAGTCAAAAACCGGAAAAAGAGAGCAGGAGAGAACTATGCAATCGAACAATGTGGATTTTGGAAACTTACTTAAGAACTACCCGGATGCCATCGGCTACTTCGGAAAGTATGGCAGTGCGCTCACATTCCCTCGAGGAATTGCAGACAGTAATGGCGGAAATCGACCATGCCTCATCAGACGATTTTCCAAGTCCAGAAAGCCGTTTATTGTGGAGCCAAGAAGAATCTGTAAAGGGAATTTCAGGAAGACCTACAATTCGCATTTCCCATTTGGAAAGACTCTCCGAGAAAGATCAACACCGCACAGCTTTATGGAAGCGTGAGGATTTAACACCATCACCGTGCCCATGCGTTAAATCACCGCACGGGCGAGGTGCTCGGCAGCACATGGGCAAAGAAGATAGGCGGATTGCGAGACCGGTGCAGGACAGCATCGGTGTGTAGCTTTAGCTACCGCAGCAGCTCTACTTCGGCATGGAATGTGACATTTTGTTACGGGGCTGTGGGACACTGCTAAGTAGCAGGCACTCTAACGTGCTTTCAGAATGAAGATTCTGGGAGCAAGGAGTGGCGGAGGTTAAGGAAGGCTTGGCGACCTGAAAAGAGGCGGTGGATGCTGCATTTGCAGCGTATAGGGCGAAGGAGTATAAGATGCCATCTTACCGCATCGGCTCCGTGGTCAGCTCACCCTTTCCCCATGATGGCAGGTAAGAGATTTTCAGAGTATTGTGGGCATCGAAGCTGACAGAGAGCGTTCCTGGAAATGACGGAGAATCAAGCCGGATGCCATCGTAGCCTGCGGGCGGCAGGTTCCACGCTAAGGGACTTTTCTCCGGCCTTTAAACGATCCGTGACCATCTCACGGTGTGGAGCCTGTGCAGAGTGAACAGCTCTTTGACCACGCGCGCCCAGCCTTACCTGGTGGAGAAGAAGGTATGCAGCGTGCACGGCTTTAACAGTATTATGTTAGAGCTGACGAAAAGGGTGAACCCGGCACCGGTACGCTTGTCTGCTGGGCGGCTTTGACTCACCCTCTTCCGGCCCTGAGCATGCCTCTCACATGACCTTGGCAGAGTGAAGTACGATGGTCAATGACGCTTTGAAACTATTGATGCCTTTCTTTCACTTTCTGCAGAATGGAAGGAATCATTCCCGCTACTTGGAAAGTCTCTACGTGGTGGCTTACGGCATGACAGCCAGCGAAAGCAGATGAATCAGGGCTCGCATCCTCATTAACCTTTCCGAAGAGGGAAGATAAGGATATGGATTATATTTCTGGAGAGATGGGATTGTGATAAATATGAGTGATTTACAAAATCTGAACAAAAGAGTTGTTAAAAGACAAAGAATTTAAAAAGAATTTGAAAAATTAAAAGCTGAACGTGAACGAACCTTCTCTTTAGAGCAAGGAAAGCAAGATGGTCTCTAGTTCGAATTTCAAAAGAAAGAAGTCGAATATCTATGATAAAGGGTCTGGAATAGCACTACTTCAGATAAGTAGTATCTTAGGAGAGCGGAACCCAAATTTCAGACCCAATATAGTTGGTGAATAATGTATAGCTATTTTATTTTATAAACGATATTAATATCCTCTATACCGATTAGTTTGCAGTTCTTTGCGTGTTTCTTCGACATATAACTCAGTAAAATCCTCCCAGAGAGAAAGACAGACTATGGACGAGTGGCGGAATGTATTTAATCCAAAAGCTTTTACATTCCGCTTTTATCAGCGGGAATTTTAAACTTGCACCTCACCACAGGAGAAGGATATTCTTGCCACTTCCTCAGTAAATCACCCCTATAGGGAATAAGTTTCTTTGATTCGTTCTAACGGTCTCTTGAGTCTGTTATTTCGTAAGGATAGGGACTCATCCTTCCCGGCATGGAGCATTAGAAATTCCTTGGCAATCTTTCGAAAATCGCACCCATAAAATCATGCAGATTGTACATGGGCGTAGTAATAAGCGGCACCATTTCCTGCATTAATCAGACTCGTGGCTCGCTTTATAGACGAAACCAAAATCTCATTGGGCGCTGTCATTTAAAACATAGTACGGTTTCTTTTGACATTCTCAAAATTTCTGACATTGCATAGAACTTTAAGGGTAGTTGGATGTCCTCGGTTCCTACAACCCTCCACAGTTATACTTGAGACCCAGTGGCTACAGCAGATATAATGGAGTTACAGAGTCCCGCCTTTGTCTTTCGCCGCTGACAACCCGTTTGTTAATCTGCTCGGAGAACATCTCCAATCGAATAGAATTGTTCCAAGATATTTCTTCCAAAGACAGATCATGCGATCAAATTGATTTTATATTTGCTACGCTATCTTCGAAAGTTAGTCCATTATCGTTTTAACCTTCTAAGCTATATTTCTCCCCTAAAACCCAGTTTCAAATAGTTAAAAGTACGAAGTTTAAGTTCCAGGGATTACTTCACATGTAAAGGCGCAGATTCTGCCAGAACCTCATGTCCTCATAAAGTTTACAAGAGAGCCGTGAGGATAAAACAGTGCTGTGTAGACTTCCATTTGCATCAATAATCTTTGTAAGACAATTGAATATAGGGCATTGCTTGGCAAGATAGGGTATTCATCAACAAAGAAGATGATTCGTTCTTTCTGCCGATTCGATACATCAAAAGGGTTTCAAAACTGTTAAAGCTGATATTTCTAATAGTTCCGGAGCCAATGCGCCAAGGACCGCCTCTGTTACACAAGGAAAGTAATCTGTTTCTCCCTGTTCTACAGAGGAAGGAAATGCATTTGGCAATCTTGTTCTGCATAAACTTATTGATTAGCACATGGTCTTCTGATTCTTCTTCACCGTAAAGAATCCATCATCATAAATCCTGAACCGTACCCTTTGCGGAGAATCTTTAGCCTGCCTGTCTCCGGAAAGATTTCTGTCATTTTTTTTGGCTTTTCCTTTCTATACCAGTAGTCGGTGGTAGTTTACAGAATAAATAGATTAAAATATTTTAGTGAAATTATTTCGGTGAACCAATTTCAGGAACACTATAAAAGGTATTGTAGATTTATTGAAAGCAAGAGGAGGGTAGAAATAGAGATAAAGGGAAAAAGTGAGCATAAAGAATAATCTGATATTTACTTTTGTGCTAATATAATATACAATATTAATGAAAGCAGGTGAGATAAACATGAGCATAGAGAATATTGTGGATGAATCGGGAATTTTACTATAAAAGATGCTATAGAGGCAGGCATATCAAAACATATCTGCAGCAGAGGATATAAAAGAAAAAGTTTGAAAAGAAAAGGATGAGGTTTCTCCGGAGACATGGAAGACGACTTATATATTATCTCTACGTTGTCTAGGGTATATTCTCATGATGAGGCACTATATTATCATGGCTTAATTGATAGGAGCCCATGCAAAGAACCCTTACAATTTATACCGGGTACGGCATTTGGTTGCGGATGGACAAAGATTACAGTAAAGAAAGAGCTGATGGATATCGGTAAAGAGTATGTTAAAACATGTCAGGGTCAATGATATTCCAATTTATAACCCAGGAGCGCAAGGTGACTTGATGCGATCGAAAAGTAGATTCGAGATACAGATTTCCAAACAGCCCTAAAGACATGTTGCAAGTAAAGGACAAGAACCGAATAACTATGGAGTATGCGCAAGTTTTTCATGTGGACAAAAAATCAGAGAATATATGAGGTAATGTTGTAATGGCATTAACCGGAGCACAATTAAAGGGCAAGATAAAAAATTGGCTAAAACAATAATGCAGATGCGCGCATTTTGTCTGAATTATATGATGGAAAGATTACTTGAGAGTAGCAGTATCTCCTTATGCTGAAAATTTTATTATAAAGGTGGTATTCTGTTACCTCTATACAGTATCTATGCGTCAACAATGGATATACATCTATTCATATAAACCTTTCGGAAGAGGTGATTTTAGGTGTTATTTCAGAAATAGCTAAGATTAATTTGCAAGATGGAGTAGAATTTAAAGTTAAAATGTTTCCACCATCATGGATGAAATGGAATTGGGAATTGGATTACATATGCATTTTCGATAGATTTTAGACTTACTAAATTACTTACAGGAGATGCTATTAATAAGAGCCATTAAGCATGATTATAAAATGATGTTTGAGTGATCGTTCGCAAAATTGTGGTCCTATAATCTGGAGACAATATTTAGCAAGATTCAAACTATTCTTGCCAGAGGGGTACTAAATACAAGAATGAGGGATTTTATGATGTATATGCACTTCTAGTTGCCAGAGAATAATATTAATCCAATTATTCTAAATATATGTTATAGCTACTTCTGTAATCACAGAAACACAGTTGATTTATTGAGTCTTGGAAATGAAAATATTAATGAACGACACTGGTTTAAATTATTTGTGAACTCGTATCAGAAAAGTATGATTATGCTGAGGAATTAATGGAGAATGTAATGACAAAGGATTAAAATTATAATATGATGAACAATCTCATTATTCAGAAAAGAGGAACATAGCGATATTATAAGACGTTCCTTTGAAGGGCATACAGGAAGGTAAAATGGAAAAGCAAAAGTGATGGGCAGCAGTGACTGACTGACAGTGCTGTCGCTTTTATGCGGGTATTTTAGCAATGTTCTGAATTTCATTCGGGATACGCTGATGTAGCACAGTCGTAGTGCGTCGCATTGGTAGTGCGGAGGTCACGGGTCCGATTCCGTCATCAGCTTTTTCTTTAACCGGAAGACTGGCTTGTTCAGCTTCACGCTGATTTTTATCAGGGTTTTTCTCATACAGGAGGGAGTTCGTTATGGAAGCCAGCGATTAACGTGGAATATCCCGTGACAGACGTTTGCCACCGACTGATCGAACGTTACGGAAGGAAAAGGCGAAGGTAGAAGGATACGTCTTTTTATGGATTTTGTGAGCCACAGGTCGTGTACTGGTGGCGCAGGAAGGCTTTTGCCCAGCTTAGACAATATGTTTTGCATTGAGTGTGCTCCTGGAAGTCCTATGGAGGAGATTTTGTGAGGAAGTCCGGAGACAGCTTTGGAGAAGGACAAACATCTGGCGGCATAAAATTATTTTAAGGAATTACAGAAACTACTCGAAATTTTGAGAAAAATAGTATAATAGATAGGTTCATAAAGAAGCGATTAGTAGAGTGTGGAATGGAAAACATAATGAAACCAGTCTTGAGTGAAAGAGCTTTGTGAGGAGCAGGATATGCTCGTTCGTTTTAGTGATTCTTTGTAGGCAGAGGCTACGGTTCTCGGGAATTCCTTAAGAAGAATTTCCTGCTTCTTCTATGCCCGGATGTCTGCTGTCAGTGAAGTAAAGCTGGATAGTGTCTATCATGAATTTTCTTCTATTCCCAGGGGTAAAGGAAGACGTATCCGAAATCATTATGAATTTGAAGAAATCTGGCACTTCGTTATACCGGTAGCGAGAGGAGCCTGTGATGGCCTATGTGGATTCTACATGGGAGGGCATGGTCAAAGCCTGATAGTAAGGTGAGTTCGAAGTGGAAATCATGAATCCCGACCTTGTCTTAGCACATTTATCGTGAGGATGCCGAGATTTGATAGAAATGAAGGTCAGTAAGGAAAGGGCTGTGATGGAGCCAACACCGAGATCACGCATCTTGCTATCGGCGTGATTGCGGTAGATGCAATTTATTCTCCTGTAAAGAAGGTGAATGTCTCTCGTGGAAGAGAAGGGGAATACAGAGCGTTTGATTCTGGATGTGACTACCGACCGGACCATGATGCCGGAGGAGGCCGTATCTTTGGCAGCTCGCATCCTACAGACCCATTTGCAGCTCTTTATGCACATGGATACCTCTGCAAAGGAGCAGGGTGCTGCTGTTTCCAGTCAGGAGGCAGAAGGACGAGTTGAATAAGAGCATTGATGAGCTGGAGCTCAGTGTTCGTTCTTACAACTGCTTAAAGAGAGCGGGAATCAATACAGTGGAAGACCTTTGTGCCAAGAATCATGGATGACCTGATGAAGGTGAGAAACTGTGGGAAGAAAGTCTTTGGATGAGATTTTTAAATAGAGTTGGAAAGTATGGGATTGTTCTGTCTCCAAGGCGGATTAAAGTATGGGCATCGTTTTTGCGATGCCCTATTTTTAGCTTTTTAAAAAATTCTATGGTATGATAGCGAGGAAAATTTAAAGGCCAAGATTCTTGGAGAAAGAAAAATGGATGGAAAAGAAGAGCAATTTGGACTGAGCAAAGGAAGAGGGAAGACATCCGGGAGGCTGAGGATAACCTTTTCATTGTGGCGGGCCCGGGGACAGGGAAGACCACTCTTCTCAAAAAGAATATTAGAAATCAGATTGTGGGCGGTGAAAAGGCTTTTCCATTTTCTTTTGCTGGCACTTTACGGATGAGGCGTAGCGGAATTTAAACAAAAGATAGCATTTGTATCGGAAATTGCGATTAACAAAGAAATGAGTCATCGTTTAAAGCGAAAGGTATATGGCATTGACAGTATGCATATCACCACTCCGAGACTTTTGCCTCTATGTTATTCATGTAAAGGAGGCATTTTCAGAAAGCTTGAAGAGGAACAGTACATCGGAGAGGTGGAAAAATGCCTGCCTACAGGAAATCAGGAAAGCAGTGCAAAACTACGGAACTTAAGTCTACGGAATCAGAATATTCTTTTTATGCCTTTGGAGGAACAATGCTGTAGAATATTGAAAGAAAATCCTAGCTTCTGCAGATTTTACGACGGGATTTTTACCAAGATTTACGCGGATGAATTACAGGATTTGAACCAGACCCAGCTGACATTCTTCTCCTTCTGTCCACGGACAAGAAGGGGAAAATGCGGCATAACTTTGCCTTTTTATGGTGGGAGATCCCAGACGAAACCATCTATCAGGAGGAAAAGCGGAACGACGGGTTTTCTTCCAAATAAAGCGGCGCATGGAGACGGAATGTTAAAGTTCTTTATCTCAATGAGAATTATCGTTCCCAATGCGGAGCTGGTAGAGTGGATTAAATCGACATTTTCGGAGAATGCCCGCCTATCATGATAGAAGGCTTGCCTAAAGGCCAGTTTTACAAATTCTCCTCTCACGGTGTTTCACTGTCAGCCGGAAAAGGATAGTCTAAGCACTACGCAGGATTTGATCGGGGGCATTGTAGAGTCTTACCCGGATTTAAAGAGATAGAGATTTTCTGATTTTATCCAATGACAAGGAGAAAGAAGCGGATTACAAAGAAGTCTTGAAACCCTTTGGCTTTTTCGGAGCTTCCTTGGATCACATGGTTTTGGATGCCCATGCTTCCAAGGGCTTAAATTCGAATATTGTGATTTTGATGGAAACCGCGGAAACAGCTGTGCGGAAGCCAGCATCCAAGTATACCAGTTTGGAATATGTGGCAGTAACAAGAGCAAAGCATGCCCTCATTTTCCTGGAAGGAAAAGGGAGGAACAGTGGTTTTTGCGATAGTCTTTTCACAATATGGAAGAGTTAAAAGAAATCCCTTTCCGAGCCTTAGCTTCCTGTAGCCTTTTAGGCCGGGGCGCTTAGGATAGGAAGAGGGATTTTTATCTAACCACGACTGTTGATGAAAGACAAGAAATTGTGAATGCAAGCTTTAGCTATGAGCTAAAGTATAAGCTGTTTAAGCCTTTGGAAAGAAGTATAAGCTGGAAGGCGTGATCGCCAGATTCAGCGGTTCAGGCAGAAATTTGTCCACAAGCTTCAATAATGACTTCCAGCGCCAAGCTTCTGCTTTTACTCTCGGATTCATCTTCTTGTTCCTCGAAATTCCTGAACAATTTCCTGACTGGAAGGAGAAGATGAACATAGATACTATCCTTCTTGGGAAGCTGTTCTGCCAGAAAACGGACATTGCTATAGGGGAATCTTACGAGGCTTTCTAAAATTGCCTGTTTAGAGCCTTTAAAAATTCGAATGCCTGATGTTGCAGGATAAATCTGAATTCCGCAAATCTGGGGGTGACTACTATGTTGACTTAAGATTTCTTCTCCTGAGAAGTAATCCGGCTTACTCCTAAACGAATTCGGAAGGAAGCATCATTTTCATGGACTAACTGGTAAAACATGGATCTCCTTTTTCATTGCTGATTCTATGGACTCTATACTATAAAAATAGTTTGTTGCAACTAAGTATCTTTTGTATTATACCTAAATTTTGATTTCTGCATCAAAAGACAAGACATTTCTCCTTTAGATTTTTACATTCCTTTTTAGAATTTTTCTAAAGAATTGAAATACAAAGCTCTGGTTTTTGTGCTATAGTTTTGCCATTGTAAAAGAAATCGCAACGAGTTTTACGCAATGAATGAATGGAATCATGGATTGTTGCGGGACAGAAAGGAAAAAGAGAATAGTATGAGAAGTACAAAACATTATTATTGGATTTGGTAAGGCCGGAAAAACATTGGCAGGCTATCTGGTTAAAAAGGGGAGAAGACGTTTTTAATCGAGGAAAATCCCTTCGTTATGGAGGTACCTGCATTAACGTGGCTTGTATTCCTTCAAAGTCTTTAGAGAATAGCGCCAGAGAGTCCGCTGCACTGGGGGAGAATTTCTCCGAAAGGCGGAGCGTTATCAGAAGGCTGTTGAGGAGAAGAGAAGACTGACCCATTTCCTGAGAGGAAAAGAATCTGGAAAAAGGTGCAGGGGGCTGTGTGGAGGTCGTTGACGGCAGAGCTCTTCCTGGATGAACACCGTATTCTGGTGGAAAAGTGCTAAAGGAGATGAGGAAACTCGGGGAGAGCGTATCTTTGTTAACACCGGAGCAAAGACCATTATTCCAAAGATTGCCGGAGTGGAGAGCTCTAAGAGAGTATATACCAGTGAAAGCATGATGGAGTTGGATACCTGCCCAAGAACCTTGTAATTATCGGTGGGGGCTATATCGGTTTGGAGTTTGCCTCCTACTATCAAAACTTCGGTTCTATCAGACCATCCTTCAGGATAGCAATGACTTTATCCCCAGAGAAGACCGGGAAATGGCAAAGGCTATCGAGGAAAATATGGAAAAATGGGTATTACTTCTGTGCAAGGGCGTAACTGTACAGGAAATCAAGGATCAGGAAAAAGGAAAAGCTGATTCTGTTCCAGCAGGAGGAGAAGGAAAGACCATTACCGCTGATGCGATTCTGGTAGCCACCGGAAGAAAAGCCCAATGCGGAGAATCTTGCTCTGGAGAAGGCGGGGCTTTTCCTGACGGAGAGAGGAGCCATTCCTGTGGATTCTTCTTTAAGAACAAAAAGTACCTCATATTTTCGCTATGGGAGACGTGACCGGAGGAATGCAGTTTACCTATATTTCTTTGGACGACTTCCCGTATCGTAAAGGCAGCTTTAGAGCAGGAAGCCAGGAGAGGAACTGCTCTTCGCAGCACTGAAAAACAGAGGGCTATCCTCACTCCGTATTCCTGACGCCGGCATTTTTCCAGAGTGGGTATTACGGAGGAAGAAGCAAAGGCACAGGGCAAGCAGTATCGAGTAGCAAAAGCTCCGGTAGCGGCTATTCTCAAAGCTCAGGTTTTGCGTCAGACCGCAGGCCTGTTGAAGGTGATTATTGAAGAAGGAAGCAATCTTATATTAGGTGCTCATCTTTATTGTCCGAAAGCTATGAAATGATTAATCTGATTAAAGTTGGCCAGCATCAGAAGATTCCGGCAAATGTGCTGGCGTCTCAGATTTATACACATCCTACGATGACGGAAGCTTAACGATCTTCTGGGGTAAGTGATTGCTGTATTCATTATAAAGATTTGCTCTGATGACGTATGGTCTGTAGTGGGGCACGCTCCCGCCAATCTTCGCCTTCGTATTTAGTCCTGTTCTTCGGCAATATATTCTAAATATTCTTCTTCGGTGGCGAAACGCATGATTTGTGTACCGACCTTTTGCAACATAGCTATAATTTTCGTAATACATAAGGAACCTCCTGATATTATGAATGAAAAAGAATGAAGGGGTAAAGAAAGAGGAAACTTGAAGGAGTCTTTTAAAGATGTTCTCGAATGTTTTTAGACATCTTGTTTGTATGGATGTATTATGACATTTCAATAGGGTGATAAAACGGACTCAATAATAGCAAATGCTTATTAGTTTCTATGGAGGTGAAAGAGATAAGAAATGACTTTTTGGAGAGTCGGAAGGTATTCCGGGACTTGCTGAATTTTTTGAAAAGGAGGAGGAAATTCGAAAGAAATTATTATATAAATTTCTGGCTTCGCCGATAAATAATCTAGCGATGGTTATTTTACCTATCTACAAATAGAAGAGGAAGGAAAATGGCATCCATATTCAAGATTTTTGCAGGAAAAAGAGCAATTTCAATCCATTTTATGCAGTTGGGCTAAAGGAACAGGATTGGAAGCAATGGTACAGTCAGTAGACGGAAAAACCGTATACTATGCTGACGGTGAGGAGAGAGCCAGGGAAGGCAGACGCTTTTTGCATCGCGATCCCAAGAATTCGGCTCTTCTTCTATTCAGTGTGAACCCAGTATGATGGAGAAAAAGTGGCAAGCCTTTATCTGAAAGAGGATAAGGACGGAGACAGAGATAGACAGGAGGCTGCATTAAAAGCTTCTTTTGCCTCACTCTCGAAGAGTTCGTAAAGGCAGAAAGCAGCGTTGGACGTTTTGAGGAATTTGCAAACCGTCTTTTCCGCAGGAATTACTGAAACCCAGAGTTTGGTAAAGGAAATCAGAAAGAGCACCAACGACTTAAAGAGCATTCAGAGCAGACAGAAGATTCTTGCTTTAAAATGCAAATATCGAGGCGGCAAGAGCCGGAGAACACGGCAAAGGCTTCGTGTGGTAGCAGATGAGGTTGGAAGACTTTCCGACCCAGCCCGCAGTAAATGAGAAGATTTTCTTCTGTAGTTAAGAGAATTGCTGAAGTTGTCAGCAGCTTAGGGAGAAGAATTAGAAGAGCAGGCGTAAGGCCCTAAGGGAAATACCATCAAAAAATGAATAGTGAAGCGTTCTTTCTTCGAAGGATAGGGAAGAAGGAATAGCTACAAAACAAATGTGAAAAAGAAGCTGAGGGATACTTCGCTTCTTTTTGTTGTTACATTGAGGAAGATTTTTACGATATGATGCATCTGACAATACAAAGTTAAAAATCTCTTTTTGATGTTATAAAAATTATTTATGATTAAAATTCAGATAGATTATTTGTATAATTCATACAAAATGCTATAATATTCGCAACAGTAATTGTGAATAATGAAAAATAAAAATAGGAGGATGGTATGCGTATTCTGGATGAAGTCTATGTAGGAAAAAGGAAGAACTAAATAAAAAAATTTGCTTTATTAGCGAATTTAGCACAAGATGAAATGTGGACGTTTAGAGCAATCAAAGATACAGATCCATTTAAAATAATGAGAAACTATTTTTATACATATAATCGCTTAGCGAAGAGAATAAGTTATTGCTTTCCGCGGATGAGCAGTATCTTAGTATGAATACGGGGCTTTTTAACAAAATACTATCAAGAAATTGTAGCGCTCTTTTGCCAAGAATGAAAGGGAGGATCTACAAGCATGGTATTTCGTCGGCTTTTTAAAGAGAATGATAAAACAGTTTACCAGTCATTTTTCTGAAATACCTAAATGGCTAATTATTATAAAAAAATGCTAGCGATCTTATTTACGATAGTAATTTAGAGTTGAGATTACAGAAGGAGCTATATTATAGATGATAATTTTATTCGATTTTCTAATGTTGATTTGACAACAAAGAACTTATAAGTGTTTTTGGATGTAGCAAAAGAGAAATTAGAGAAAAAGTTAAAAAGAAATTTTTAAATTAGCATTACCTTCTACTATCATAATACTGAGACAAAAGAAGACAAAATACAGCTTTTGGCTCCACTTTACTTTCCCTCAGCACCGGTGAAACTTGCCTTGGTTATTAATAAGATCAAAACCGAGACGAGTGAGTACTATGAAGGTATAACGATATTACCAGTAGAGTTAGCCTATATGAATTCCTGTTTAATTGTAAAGCCGGATGAGGAGTGGGCTAGGATAATGGATGAAGTAGATAGTCTAAGTGAGGAATTAGCTATTGACAAAGTGGAATAATGCCGATAGTATAAATCCCGTCTTTGACAGTTGCGAAAGAGTCAAGAGCCCATAAACGGCGTAATTACGCCATTTATGAGCTCTTGTTTTCTTTTGAATTCTAGCAATATTTCTACTTTCTCGTTGCAGTTAAAATCTTTTTTATTTCTTTTTGAGATACAATCTCGTAATCCGTTCTAAAACCAAATGTCGTGGAGTTTTGTCTGTAAGGTCGGTTCGTGTATACTCAGGGATATATCCTTCACCGGGAGCTATCAGCATGTTCATTTCTTTTCAGTGTTCTTATAATGCTTTCAGTGGTATAACTCTCACCTAACTCCTTCTCTAGAATGCGATAAAGAATCAGGGCGGTGAAGCAGGTAATGAAATGCCGTGATTCGATCTTTCCTACTGAGATATACCGGTCTGGCCTGAAATTCACTCTTCATAATCCGGAAACATTCTTCAATCTGCCATCGTTTTTGATTAATACTTATAATCGTTGCCACGTCATCTTCCAGGTTTGTGCATACGGCATAGAAACCGTCATAACGTTCCTCTTCTGTGGCAACATCTTCATCTATCGAAGGGATCATTTTATCTGCAATCTCGCCGTCAGAAGTCAGGTGATTCTGACGTATAAAAACGCTTGGGATCGTTTGGACGTTTTTATTCAGGAGAAGAAGGATTTTCGACGAGCTTTTCAGCGCGTTCAAGCTGACGATTCCGTATCTTTCATATAGTCCCGATATTGAAAGGAAAAAGGTGATAACGAGATGTTGCTCCAAACCGTCTCATTAATCCACCGGTCTTTATAGAAAGTCTTCGTAATTCTCGACCTCATCTAGTTCACTGAGCTTGTACTCTTTTTATCTCCAATAGGTGCCATCCGTCTTCATCAAGACAGTAATCCTTGAGGTATCCTTTCAGCTTTTTGATTGCTTGCGTGGTAACAAATTTTCGGTTTGGAGTGTTGTTGAAGACACGGTTTGAAGTTGATGATAGCCCTGCATCTGTACAAACACAAACTTCGTCATTCCAAAGTCAGAAAGAATCTTTTTCCAATGGTTTCATCGAAGGTTGTTCATTCTCGTTTCCGTTAAAGAGGGAGAAGGTGAGGGGAATCCCATCTGCATCCATAAATAGCTCCCATCTGTACAATCGGATTCGGACGGTTTTCTTGGAATGACCATATTTTCTGAAATCATCCGCTTCCTCAATCTCGAAGTAATAGTTAGTGCAGTCATAGTAAAGAACTCTTTTTATGTCGATTCAGTACCATTTCGGAATTCTTGTAAAGTTGAGACTGAAAAAATCATTCTCTTTGCAAGGGATTTGCAGCACGGTAAACGTGATGGAGCTTGCAGTCAGGCTTTTCAAGAAACTTTTTGAAAGTTCAAGAGAAGATCTCTTGGACCCGGGATAAATAATCCTAGAGAAAGTAGCATAGACAAGATTTGATTCAGGTCAAACTCAAACTTGTACTTTTCGGGCAATCTGAGCACGAGATGTCATGGATTTTTAAATCATAGTAGATGTCCTTCAGAAAGAGGTAGCCCTACGTTTGCGCTACGGCAGCTTTCTTTCTTAATCAAGGTCGAAGAGGAGTACTTAAGCATAATGTCTTTTTGAAGCTTTTTCTTCTGCGGAGCGTTTGGCAGCGTACTGCTTTTGCTCCACTCCAGCGGGAGCAAAGATCTCCGCAAACCTTCTGAAGTTCATCTTCCGAACCAATCTTCTCATAGTCTTAGTAGTGGATTTACCATCTACCCAAAACTGATTTACTTAGATAATAGATTGTCTGATTTTTGATTTTGATACAGATACTTTCATGACGCAGTCCTCCATGCGCCCATTATACTATATATAGCCAAATATAGCTAGTGATATTTTCATAAAATTTGACATACAGGCTTTTCAAGGCCTGAGGAGATTTTGGAACTATTTAACTGTCAAACTACCGTATAGATGATAATTTTATTCGATTTTTCTAATGTTGGATTTGACAACAAAGAACTTATAAGTGTTTTTGGATGTAGCAAAGAGAAATTAGAGAAAAAGTTAAAAGAAATTTTAAATTAGCATTACCTTCTACTATCATAATACTGAGACAAAAGAAGACAAAATACAGCTTTTTGGCTCCACTTTACTTTCCCTCAGCACTGGTGAAACTTGCCTTGGTTATTAATAAGATCAAAACCGAGACGAGTAAGTACTATGAAGGTATAACGATATTACCAGTAGAGTTAGCCTATATGAATTCCCCGTTTAATTGTAAAGCCGGATGAGGAGTGGCTAGGATAATGGATGAAGTAGATAGTCTAAGTGAGGAATTAGCTATTGACAAAGTGGAATAATGCCGATAGTATAAATGTGATAATTTAAATGTTTGTTTTAGCAGAGGTTCACCCTATTGACTAAACAAGAATCTAATTAAAGAATAAGCAATATAATTAGCTAATTAAAAACATCAAAAATAATTGCGAAAAAATTTAATGAAAAACATGAAAAGTAATTAGAGAATCCTAATTCAACAAAAGAAAAATAATTAAAAACTACTTTTTGAAAAGATTCCTAAGGAATTTCCTTAGGAATCTTTTTATTCTTAAATAAGTGGCGCAGGCGAAGCCTGAGACATCTTGTTTTGTAAAAATAAGGATAAACGATATCCACCATAAACTCCTGAGGCCAAGGACATAAAAGGCTTCAGCTTTTTATTGAAAATTTTTCTAAGCCTGATTTTACCATCCAAAAACAATAGACGAAAATAGACTATCCATTTGTACTGATTGTTTTACAATCTAAAAAATTATTATGGTTATATGGTATAAAAATAAAAATCTTTCTGCTTTTTTTATGTTTTGTACAATAGTGCTATAATCGCCAATTATTGAAAAATAAAAATATCAGCCATTGGAAGGGACGAAAGGAAGGTTCAGCATGGAAATGACAGTGGAACGATTAAAGGAAAGAGTAAAAAGCCGGTAGAGGCCTGGTACCCTGCCCATAAGGTAACTCAGGGAGGCAAATTGGTTAATGTAATGTCCGCGGAAATTTATCCAGCGGATATTGCCATCTATAACGAGATGATTGCGGCAGTGGGTGATGTGAGTGCCTACATTGGAAAGGACACGGAAATCATTGATGCTAAGGGACGCTTTTCTTGTTCCCGGCATGATTGACGGTCATATCCATAGCGAGTGCAGTAAGTTAAGCATTACCAGCTATGCCAAGGCTGTTGTACCAAGGGGAACCACCAGCATGGTTTCCGGTCTGGATGAGTATATTTCGGTTTCCGGTTTGAGGGTCTGCTGGAAGTGCTGGAGGAAATGAAGAAGAGCCCTCTAAGGTTTTTTGGGGAGCTCCCTTTAAGACTCCTTACACCATTCCGGAATCTACGGTGACTTATAATTTTTACAAAGGATACCCATAAGGAAGTACAGAAGTGGGAGGAGTGTTACGGGGATATGGGAAACCGTTCGTGAGTTTGTGCAGGAAGAGGATGAGGATACTTTAGGCGCCATCGCAACAGCCTACAATAATCGTCTTCCCTGTTTTTGGTTGTGCTCCTATGGCTCGAGGCAATGATTTAAACGGCTATCTCTGCGGAGGAGTTCGGCTGGACCACGAAAGCTATGATCATGAGGAAGTGGTGGAGAAGATGCGTAAGGGCATGCATATGCTGATTCGCGAGTCCTCCGTAACCCATTTCCTTGCGGAAAATATCAAGGCGGTTACAGAGGTAAATCCTTACTTTGCCAGAAGAGTCAGCTTTTGTACGGATGATGTAACGGCTACGGATGTCTTAAGCAAAGGACATTTGGACAATGTGGTAAGACTGGCTATGAAGGCCGGAGTGGATGCCATGACAGCCATTCAGATGGCGACCATCAATAGTGCGGAGGCTTATCGAATCGACCATCTGGTAGGCTCCATTTGCCCGGGAAGAATTGCGGATATTCTTTTTGTGGATTCCTTGGAGAACTTTAATATCGAGGAAGTCATGACCAACGGTAAAATGGTGGCGAAGAACCATAAGCTAAGCTATGAGCTGAAGGCTCCGGAGAGAAGCTCGATTTTGAAGGGTAAATTAAAGTGTAAGCTGACCACAAAAGAAGACTTTGAATATAAGGCACCGGTAGAGTCCGGCAAAGTGAAGGTTTTGTCCATGGACGTAAAGGGTCCCTTTGTTCGGAAGAGAAGAGATGTGGTGCTGGAGGTTGAGGAAGGCATCGTTCATCCGGATACTGTACAGGATGTGCTTATGGTATCGGTTCTGGAACGTTTTGGAAAAAATGGCAACAAAGCCCTTGCCTTTGCTTCAGGCTGGAAGCTAAAGAAAGGTGCTATGGCGTCCTCTGCGGCTCCGATGACAACAATCTGGTGGTTATGGGGCAAATGCCGAGGATATGTCTATCGCGGCAAACTACTTAATTGAGCAGGGCGGCGGACAGGTGGTGGTTTGTGATGGGAAATCAAGGAATTTCTTCCTCTCCTGTAGGGGAATTGTGACGATCTTGAACCGGAGGAAGTGGCAGCTCGTGAAAAGCGCATCGATCAAGCGGCAAGAGACTTAGGCTCAGACTTGCCGGATCCTATGATGTATATGTTCTTCCTGCCCATTACGGCAATTCCTGATTATGCCATAACAGATGCGGGACCTGTAGATTATGTCAATCTAAAATGCTTTGATCCTATTTTGGAGGTGCTGAAATAGCCGGATAGATATGCTTGGAAAGGTTGGAAGTATGACAAAACAACGCCTAAAGAATTTGATTGATGTTGCTGCCGGAAGAATACCGGCGCATCTTTGATTAAAAACTGTAAGATTATCAATGTTTTTTTCCGGAGAAATCACGGAAGGAAATATAGCCATTACGGATGGTATGATTGCGGGAATAGGAGACTATGAAGCTAGGGAAGTGGTGGATGGAGCAGGGAGCCTATGCGGCTCCCGGATTTATTGACAGCCATATCCATGTAGAGTCTTCTTATCTTTCTCCGGAGGAGCTGGGAAGATTGCTGGTTCCTCATGGGGGAACCACCATTATCGCAGACCCGCATGAGATTGTGAATGTATGTGGGCTAACCGGTCTTCAATATATGATTGATGCAGCCAAGAATACAAAGCTGGATATCCGGTATATGCTTCCTTCCTGTGTTCCGGCTACAGTATTTGAGCACTCCGGTGCAGTGATTGATGCGAGAAAAATGCGAGAATTCATTGATTCCGAGGATATTCTGGGTATCGGAGAATTCATGGATTTTCCGGGCGTGATAGCTGCTTCGGAAGGAGATCTGATAAGCTTATGCTCTCCAAGGAAACGGGAAAACCCATGGGACGGTCATGCCCCCTGGCGTTTCGGGAAAGGCTCTGAATGCTTATGCGGCAACGAGAATTGTGGCTGACCATGAATGTGCTTCCGTAGAAGATATGCAGAATAAGATTGCCTGCGGTATGTATGTGATGCTGCGGGACGGTTCTGCCTGTAAGGACTTGGAAAGGCTGGTTATAGAGTTACTTGCAGAATGCGAGACGTTGCATTCTTTGCTCCGATGACAGACAGCCTAAGACAATATTACATGAGGGACATCTGGACAATCACCTCCGGATGTGCGTGAGCGGGATTGATGCTGTGGAAGCCATCCGGATGGCCACCATCAATGCCTGTGAATGCTTTGGAATCAAAGATAGAGGTGCCATTGCTCCCGGTTATAGAGCGGATATTGTGCTTTTTGACAATCTTAAGGATTTCCGGGTTCAAAGCAGGTATGGATTAAGGGTGAGCTTTGTGCAGAGCATGGAAAGTATCTTCCTGCAATGAAGAAGCATTCTATAGATACCGTAAAAGGCAGTGTACACCTTGCCGACTTCTCCAAGGAGAAGCTGAAGTTGAAGCTGAAGAGCGATAAGGTAAATCTTATTCAGGTTCTTCCCGGCGGCGTGGTTACGAAGAAGGCAACAGCCACTGTAGACCTTGATTCTGCCGGAAACTTTGTGAGAAACCCGGAAGTGGATATTGTGAAGGTAAGTGTCGCGGAAAGGCATCATGCTTTAGGAAATGTTGCCAATGGACTTCTGGCCGGATACGGCATTAAACAGGGGGCTATTGCCGTAAGTATTGCTCATGATTCTCACAATATTATTGCCGTGGGGGCAAATGATGTAGATATGGCATTTGCTATCAAAGCGCTGGAAGAACAGGAAGGCGGCATTATTCTTGTTAAGGATGGCAAAGTGATTGAAAGTATGCCTATGCCTATCGCAGGGTTGATGAGTGATCAAAGCGGAGAGTGGGTAGAGGAAAAGCTCTCAGCTATTCATAAGCTTGCCCATGAAGAGCTTGGGGTAAATGAAACGGTGGAACCGGTGATGACCTTAACCTTTATGTCTCTTGCAGTAATTCCGGAGATTAAGCTTACGGATATGGGACTTTGATGTTACTACATTTTCCTTTATTCCCTTGAGGCAGAGTAGATGATTATCCCTGTGGCGTTACAAGTCAAGTGAAATATCGGCAAATCTTGTGGAACTGGATGAACTTAGATAATGGGAGAAAGAAATGGACAAAAATCAGGCTTTGGTACCATGGTTTAGAAGAGGGGATATTGGCGGAATTACTTACCTGGTTACCAATAATATCGTGAACTATCTCATTGTTATTGCAACACTGTCAGGCGTGTTGAAATGGCCGGATAAAATCGTATTCGGTGCAGTTATTCCGGGAATGTCTATAGGTCTTATGCTGGGATGCTTTTATTATGCCTTTATGGCACGGAGATTATCCCAAAAAGGAGGGAGAGCGGATGTGACTGCCCTTCCTCAGGAGTTTCCACTCCGGCCATGTTTGTTTTTCTCATGGCGTAATTATGCCTTTGCACTACGCTTTGGGAGACCCGAAATGGCCTGGTCTGCCGGAGTGGCGGCTTGTTTTATCGGCGGATTTGTGGAATTCTGTGGCGGCATTATCGGCCCCTGGTTAAAGAAGAGAATTCCAAGAGCGGCTCTTCTGGGTACGGTTGCGGGCATCGGCTTTATCTGGATGGCAACCCAGGGGGTATTTGACATTTTAGGAGATCCGATGATAGGTCTTCCTGTCCTCTTTGTGGCGGCGCTTGGATTATTCGGTGGATATATGTTTCCAAAGCAGATTCCGCCACTTGTGATAGCGATTGTGGGAGGAATCGTCTATGCCCTGTGTCTTGGCAGAATTCAACCGGATTTTAGCGGGATAGGCTTCTATATTCCCAATCCAATCAACAGTATTGAGCACCTGATTAACGGCTTTGCCATTGTGGCGCCTTTATTTAACGATTATTATTCCGGTGAGATTTATAACTTTATTGAGACCTTGGATAATGTGGAGGCTTCCAATGCGGCAGGAGACAATTACAATGTTCGAGAAGCTCAGTTTGCAGACGGAATTTGCACCATGCTTTCCGCCCTTTGTGGAGGCGTGATTCCCAATACGGTTTTGGCTGGGACATGCAGGACTTAAGAAGTCTGAGGCAGGCATAGGTTATTCTGTAATTTCCGGAGCGATTCTAGGGGCAGCAGGAGTCTTTGGACTCTTTACTTTCTTAAACAGTGTGGTGCCCCGGCAGTTTGTGCCATCACCTTCCTTTGGTGTGCAGTGGTTATGGTGGCTCAGGCCTTTAAGGACAATGATAAAAAGCATTATGCAGCAATAGCAGTGGCAATGGTTCCTCCAGTTGCCGACTATATGTATAGCCAGATTACAGGAGCACTAAGCCTGCTAAGCTGCAAACTGCGATTCAAGCCTCCGGCTTTAACGAGTATGATGCGAGATTACACAAATGATTAAAGATGCTGGTGTGATGTGGAACGGTGTTCCGGCAAGCAAGTCAGGAGCCATCATTATCGGAATTCTCCTGGGAACCATGGTTACCTTTGTTATCGACAAGAGACTGGATAAGGTGGGCATAACAGCTCTCGTTGGATTCGTGCTTTCCTGCTTCGGCTTTATCCATAGGGCGTCTCTTGGGTTCTATCCCACTACGCAATATGCAATAGGGCTATCTTGTTATTGCTATCTTAGCCTTTATCTTCCATGCAGGAAGAACGAGCTGGTTTAAGGCAGTGGAAGATTTTTGAATACGTATAAAGATAAAGAGATAAAAAGATAAAGAGATAAAAAGATAAAGGGATAAAGAGATAAAGAGATAAAAAGATAAAGAGATAAAAGAGATAAAGAGATAAAGAGATAAAGAGATAAAGAGATAAAAGAGATATAAAGTGATATAAAAGCGTAAGCAAAAAGATATTATTCTTAATAAAGGTCTGAAATCATAGGGTTTGTGTCCCCTGATTTCAGACCTTTTTCTATTCTTCATGAATATCCTCTGTAGGAAATGCGCAATATTATTTTTAGACAAGTATCATTCGCTTTCTGTGCGGATCTTGTTTTATCTTCCGTATTTCTCGGACTGCTTACGGCCCAAAGTGGTCCGCCACCGTCGTAGTTCTTCTTTAATTCTCGCATTAGCTGTGCGGATCCCATTCCTGCTGGGTTTTCTTATAGCTGTTGGGATCGCGATAGATACGGTACCGTTTTGGATTTTGCTTTGTAATAATAACAAAAATGTCCACCATTGGTTAATGCACCTACCCATCAATGCGACCAGAATATGTCCGCTGTTTAAAAGCTCAGCTACCTTTGCAGGGGTTCTTTCCTGTACCGAATCCACCATTAAATCAAAGGCGGAGAGGGCAGAAGGGATATAGTCATGATAAGAACCGCTTTGAGGAGCATAGAACTTATAATGAGAAGACCATTCCGCCATTTCTTTCGGGGTAATGCTTCCATTTACATTTCCGAAGGAAGACACAATCATTGCTACGGTAGTTGGTCCGCAGCCGTATTTACTGATAGAGTCCTGTCCGCCGTAAAGATATTTTGCCCAATGACTGTCATGCTGGTTATAGTAGCTCATTGGTCCCATAGCGGTATCTAAGAAAACATTGTAATCATTAAAAGGTAGAACTTCGTAAAACTGGGAAAAAAGAATCGGACTTTACGGGAAGACCGCCAACATTGCTGACGTCCGCTGCAGATTCCTCCACTGTTTTCCGGAGTGTTTAAATCTGCCACAGGTTTTGTGGCATTTGCTGCCGCAGCAGTATTTTCTGCATTTTCAGAGCTTGCTTCCTGGGCAGGGGCAACACTTTCCTTAATGTTATTTTTTACCGTTTTTTTGTTCTGTCCGTCTACAATTTCCGTAATCGTTTCCGTACTTTCTTCTGTTGTGGATTCCGCTTCTGTAGCACCCGTGCTTTCTGCATTTGCTGTAGTTGCTTCTACAGAACTGCTTTCGTCTGCATTAGCGGAAAAATGCAGTGGAGTCGGAATCTCCTGACCGCCACCGGTGTTATTATTGTCGGCACTTCCCTCAGCAGGTACGGCTCTGTCTCCGCTACCTTCTCTGTCACTTACTGCGCCGGCAATTTCATTTTCCCCTAATACGGCAGGTGCCTGCTCATAATTTCCGTTATAAAAAAATCTCTTGAAAAACGACTTTTCAGCGGTGAGAGTGCTTTTCTTATGCTTTGCTCCTGCTTTTCCGTTACATATCCCTGATAGGCAATGGCGGAAAAGCTGACTGCCATCACGGAAAGAGATGCAGCCGCTGCGATTCCAAGTTGCTGGGCACTGGCTGCCCTAATTTACTTAATCCTGTTCCGATGAACCCCATGTTATCTCCCTAAATATATACAAAATCATTCTAAAAATTTTCCAAAAATCATGGCCTCCCGGTTCAGGAGGAACATTCTATACTTATGTATCGGCAAAAAGAACAGGCTATAAAGAGAAAGCCTGTTCTTTTTAATTGTAAATATTAATATTTAACAAACAAAATGGAGGGAGATTGTGCTTTGATTCCTCTGTAGAATTCTACAGAGAAATTTCTACCGTGAAATTCTGTAAGGCTGATGATAGAGCCATCTTGTAACGCTAATGCTAAAACTCTTTTTAAAACGTCTACTAATCTGTATTAGCTGAACCGTAGCCTTTGGAGTAGATATTGAGGAATCTGTTCCAGATTTCCTGCTGGCTTACAGCCCCCAGCTTGTAGCTTCCATGGGCATTCCATAGACCACAGAGCTTTTTCATCCTGTCCCAGAGTATAAGCACCTTGCTCGTGCATAGCCAAAAGCCCTTTTGCACCATCCTTTCCCATGCCTGTCAGTAAAATGCCGATGGCGGAAGCCTCATATTGCTCAGCAACGGAGTGGAAGAGTACATCTACAGAAGGACAGTGTCCAGAAACCTTATCCTCTTCGGTGCAGGAAACTCTGGCTCCTAAAAACATCCTTGGAACTCGCATTTGAAGTCCCTCCGGGAACAATAAGACAAAGTCCCGAATAGAGATCGTCGCCATCCTTTTGCTTCCCGTACCTCCATGGCACAAAAGACGATTCAAACGCTCTGCATACATTTCCGTAAAAACAGGAGGCATGTGCTGGGTGATGACGATAGGCGGCAGATTTCCCGGCAATTCCTTTAATACGGCAAGTAGCGCTTCGGTTCCTCCTGTCGAAGCACCCATAGCAATTAATTCAATATGCTGTTTCTGATCCTGATACTCCATTTTCTTCCCCACAAAATAAATATTCTGCGGATATTATAGCACGAATTAACATTTTTATCAGCTAGGAAAGAATGCATTGATTAAATGTCAAAAATGAAAAACTAAATTCTACTCATTGACCTCCCGGTAGATTTTACTTCTGCACAGTTGATATTTTCTCTTTCACACCATTCATGGTATGTTTAGACCTCCTTCTGACAGCAATGGAAGGGAGTTTATTATGAGTAAAAGTATTCCCGGTAACCAAAAACATCTTTCTTTAGAGGATCGCATTTTCATAGAGCACAGTCTAAATCAAGGGCTTTCCTTCAAGGAGATAGCCAAGTACCTTTGCAAAGACCCTTCTACCATTTCTAAAGAAGTGAAGAAGCACCGAGTATCCGACTGGTATCACAAGGGCAGTTTTCTGAACAAAAAGAACTTCTGTGTTCATCGTTACCAGTGTCGTAAAACAAATGTCTGTAAAAAGATTATCCTTTGTGAGATAAAGTGTACTTCTTGTCCTAGCTGCAATCAGACCTGCAAAGGACTTTGAAAAGAATGCTGTAATCGTCTAATGAAGGCTCCCTACGTTTGTAATGGCTGCTCATAAAGCTTCATCAATGCAGCATCGCCCATAAATATACCTATGATGCCAGATTTTGCTGATAGAAAAATATAGGAAACCATAAAGACTCTCGTCGAGGTATAAATCTTTCGAAAAGGAAGCAAAGAAAAGGACTGCATCATTACTCCCCTGATTGCAAAGGGACAATCCCTTACCAGATTTTAGTGAATCATCCGGAATTACAGATGTCTGTTCGCACCATGTACTCTTACATTGACCAAGGAATTTTTACTTCCAAAAATATTGATTTAAAACGTAAAGTGACTTTCAAACCAAGGAAATGCCATAAAACACAAATTTCAAACCGTGAAATATTTCATGGTCGAAGCTATGAGGACTTCTTGAAGCTTGGATTAAATGCTTTTGTAGAGATGGATACCGTTCATTCATGCAGAGACTCACAAAAACTCTACTAACTTTTTCTTTACAGAGGAAAAAACTTTTCCTGGCTTATCTGTTAAATCGATGTACAAAGGGAGCAGTCAAAGCAGTCTTTGACTGTTTTAGAAAAACGTTTTGAGGATGTTTTTGACTTTCAATCTATCTTTGAATATATCCTAACAGACCGAGGCTCAGGTTTGGAAATCCTGTCGCTTTTAGAAACAAATCCCAATGGGATACAACATGTAGCATTTATTATTGTGATCCTATGCGTAGTGGACAAAAAGGGGCTTAGAGCAAGCCCACACCATGCTTCACATGATTCTTCCAAAAGGATCTTCTTTGCTTTTCTTACACATGGGATGTGAATCGGATTGTAAAACCACATCAATTCCACGCCAAGGGAAAGCTTAAATGGAGATACTCCTTATCAAAGGGCACTAAACCGATATGGAGAAGATGTCTTAAAAAGCACTTCAGCTCGGACCCATTCATCCTGACGAGGTTTGTCTGAGGCCCAAGCTGATTCGCTTTAAAGTAACCCAACAACCCAAAACCGATCTGCTGTCAGACAGGGCAAAAACTTTTACATTTTCGATATAGCCAGTGGAATTTAGTCCTACACGACTTGTCCTGTGGCTTATTTCCCATGTCCGGAAAGAGATTTTTGAGGTTGTTATGCACTATTATAGCAAAATCAGGCGAAATGAAATTTCAAACTGCCTGATTTTAAGGGATTTTTAAGCTAGGTGAATTTTACCTCTGCACTGGGATTTACTTTTTCAATTTAGCCATTGATTAAATGCCAGAAAGAAGGTTATGAATCGACGTCTTTTTAAGATAATGTCAAGCATTTGACGCGGTGTAACAACATAGGATTTATTTGGGAAATGTTTGATATTGCCGGTGACAAGCCATGTATCACTTTGCTTACGTTGCTCCATGACAACCTCATAAAATATCACATCTTTAGGATCCGGCAGTAAAATATTTATTGGACTTGAATCAATATAGAGCCCTTTCAAACGAAAAGTTTGAATAATGTCATTGATGATTTCTTTACTGAAATGAAATTTTTGGTCGAGAAGAACACTTAGATATTCTGATTCTATCTCATTATTCAAAACTGGTGTAATCATATCCGTAAATACTAGCTCTAAGAGACTACCAGGAATCGAGTGATACTTTAAGAGGGCAGATACGAGAACATTTGTATCAATTACAGCAAAATATTTCATAACTTACTTACTTTCTTGCCTCAGCAATTTCTGCGTTAATTTCTTCAAAGAGTCATATCGGAGATACCGTATTCTTCAACAATTTTGCTGGCTTTTTCAGGGCATTAATGCCGGGATTATTTTCAGGACTGATGTTCATACTGAAAGGAATTCCATTTTCTTGATTAAGTCTAGCCATACACATTCGAAGATATGCAGGTAGAGAAAGTCCTAACTTATCTAAGATTTGTATTGATTTTAGTTTTTCTGTATCCTCTGTTCGAAACTGCACTAATGTACTAGCCATGATTTTACCTCCATAGAAATTAGAATTTACTAATCTCTATATTATAGGATTTAAAAATGCAAATGCAATCGAATGATTACATTGTAAAAATTTTTGTTGCCTATTAATCAAAGCTAAAGAGAATTATATATCTTTTTCAAGTCACGTTTATAAACTTTATTCAACGAAAGTTAGTAAACGTTTAAAAGCTAAACTCCTTCAGAAGCTTTTCCCGGTAATCTTCATCGTAAGAAACTCTCTTAAGATCGTCCATACGTCCTGCTTCCAGTAGACGTCCAACCAAGAAAGCCAGACGATTTTGTCCCTTCTCCATACCTTTCTCTATACCTTCTTCTACTGCTTTTTCTATACTTTTCTAATAAGACATTCATCTTCTTTTCTCCTTCCCTATCTAATTTACCTTCCTTTAAAGAAGATACTCTGCGAGACAAAACATCAGACTGAATTTCCTTAGGATTAGCTTCTTTAAAGTCTTTAGCCAGCTTTCCTAATGCATTATCATCTTGTCTTGCTGTATTGAAATAGAGGATATGGGAACCATCTTTAAACAATGTGCCTGATTTCTTAATAACACGTTCAATTTGATATAACTGTTCTCCTCTCCTAATACATCTTTATCTGTAATAAATATAACATAGCTTTCCGGTAATTTGGAAAAACTTTTCTCCCTTCTTAAGGGTATGTGTGTCCATAAGAGCGGCATGATATCGAGCCCTTTTAGGAACCGCCCCGGCAGATGAATTCTGTACTTCGATATTATAAAAGCAAACCTTTTTCATCAGTGCAAAGGCAATCCAAGACTAAAGCTCTTCCATGCAGATTTGGCAGCCTCTTTTGAAGTCTTTGTTCCTTTAACTTTAAGGAAGATTTGTCCAAAATCGTTTGTAGAATATACTCCGTACAAGCCTGTTCTTCAGAACTACTTGCATAAAAGAGATCGTCCATCAAAGTTAGAGATGCAATTATTTTTTTCTTTTCCAGAGCATCAAACTTTTTTCTTGTACTTTTGGAGTTTACTTTTAAACGATCGGATTTTTTTGCCTTTGCATTAGTAGAATTTGTTTTTTTCATAAGTCACCTGTAGAAAAATTGAAAATAATAGAATTGAACAAAGAGGAAAACTACAATTTGTAGAATAAAAGAAATGAAAGTAGAAAGTAGAATCTGTAATTTTAGATATAGACTGTTCAACAATTTTATGTATTGCAATGATTCATATTTTACTACAAGCAGAGGACTTCTCCTATACTCCACATTCGGATATTATCCGTATATTGATAATATAAAAGCATGGTTGATAAAATGGCACATCACATCCATTTCCATTCCATTCCATCCTCGCCCTTTGGCATATCCTAATACATAGGAGCACTGCACATCATCCCTTCGCTTATATTTGAGAACTAAGACACTGTCTATCCCCTTCCCACAAGGCAATCTGAGGCCCCTCGGTGCTTAACAAAGCGAGCGAAGCGAAGCTTGCGTTTAGTGCCGCTAGCCAGGCGAAGTTAGCGGGAGCGTGCCTTGAGGGGAAGGATAGCAATGTTCAGGTGCCATATAAAGCAGTACCCTGCGTTTTAGTACCGCTAGCCGGGGCGAAGTTAGCAGGGAGCGTGCCATGGGGAGGGATAGACAGTGTTCGGAGGTGCTGCATATAAGCATTGCCCTTGCGTTTAGTACCGCTAGCCAGGGGCGAACTTAGCGGGAGCGTAAAAATAAAAAAGCATCTCCTCCAAAAGATAGAAGATATGCTTTATCACTTGATTCGTATTGTTAATCATTCTCTTTATAAAGCGCTTTTCTTAGCTCTTATTTCTCATCCCTCCGATAAATCGCTGGGTTTCACATAGGTATAAGGGCAAGTGGCTTTTGTCAGTCCCTCGGAATGGCCGATAAAGAGGTGTCCTCAGGGTAAGTCACATCATAGAAACGCTTTACCAAGGCGTCCTTGGTGGGCTGGTCAAAAGTAAATCATAACATTCCGACAAAAGATTAAATCAAAGTCTCTCTTTAAATTTGATGGGAGACATGAGATTAAAGGGCGGAAGATAACATTTCTTCAAGCTCCTCGCTTACGGTGTAATATCCGTCTTCAATGGGAACAAAATACTTGTTTTTCCAGCTCTTTGGAAGCTTTTTCCAGGCTTTCCGGAAGATACTTGGGGTTTTCCACTTGGATAAGACATTTTGAGAAATATCTGTAGCCAGGATACGAGTGTCCCAATTTCCCCTAACTGTCCAAAGTACTCTAAAGAGTACATGGAAATATTGTGAGGGCTCTTCTCCGGAAGAGCAACCAGCGCTCAGATAGAGAGCAACCGGTCATTCTTATGTTTTTCTGCTAATTGGGGCATCACCACATTTTCCAGATAATCAAAGTGAGATTCCTCTCGCATGAAGTAGGTGTAATTGGTGGTGAGCTTATTCAGCAGGGTGGTCATCATATCCTGGTCCTGTTTTTGGATAATATCATTCACATAATCGTGAAAGTCCGTATATCCCAGCTCTCCAGGATAGAAGAGACGGCTTACAATCAAAGGCTTTTTACGCTTTAGGGTCAATGCCAATTTCTCCTGCATAAAGGTATAAAAGCCGCTTAAAGTCCTCATCAGATAAATCGTTCATAAAATCCCTCTTATACTACTTCAGAAGTAGAGGAGGATTGCACTAAGGAAGCTGCGTCAAAGGACATAGCAACTTCTCCGCTATCTAAAGTAAGCATGCCGTTGCAAAGCTTCTGACGATTCCGTAAAGGAATGGGCTGTACTTCGCTGGTGTCAATGTCGATAACCTGACGTACCTTATCTACGATGATACCGATAGGTACGGAATCAATATTTAATACGATAATGCAGGTCTTAGAGGTATATTCCTCGGCTTCTCTATCCATTAGTAAACGAATGTCCACAACCGGGAGGATAGAACCTCTTAAGTTGATGATTCCCTTTACATAATGGGGAACCATGGGGAGAGCAGTGATGCTATGATCATTGATAATTTCAATGACATAGCTTGTGCTCATATACATTACCAATCCGCCGGATTCGAAGGTTAAGCAACGCTCTGCATCGGTTAAATCTTTCTCGTCCTGCTTGTTTTCTTGACTTTCAACTTCTTCTAATAATTCTTCTTGCATCAATTCTTCTGCCATGCTGCTTCCCTCCTTAAATGTTTTCAATGGCTTGAGAGTACAAGCCTAGCACGTCTAAGATGATACAAATGTTTCCATCTCCTAAGATGGAGCAACCATTAATACCACTGGACTTTAAGTCATACGCATTGAAGTAAGCGGGGAGTGGCTTTACCACAACCTGCTGTTCTCCGATTAAGTCATCTACGAATAGGCAGCAAGACTTGTCTCCGGCCTCTACCCAGATGAGAACACCGTCCTGTAAATCGGTGTATTTTCCTTCGATGCCGTAGAAATTGTTCAGGCGAATGATAGGATAGAAAACATCCATTCTCTTTACCATCTCATTTCCGTTCTCGTCAAATACGACTTCGGAATCATCTACCTTGAAGGACGACGAATATTTACGATAGGAATGGTGAAGATGGTATCTCAACATTACCTTCATACCGTCCATAATAGCCAGTGTAAGAGGAATCTTCATGGTGAAGGTTGAACCCTTACCGATTTCACTGGAAATGCTGATGGTTCCTCCAACAGACTCCAGATTCTTCTTTACTACGTCCATACCAACGCCTCGACCGGAGAACTCGGTTACTGCGGTATTGGTGGAGAAGCCGGGAAGCATAATCAAGCCCAAAGCTTCTTTTTTGCTGTATTCGGAACGAGGCTTGTAAAGAATTCCCTTTTCCTCGGCCTTGTCCAAAAGCTTTTCCGGATCCATTCCGTAACCGTCATCCTGAACGGTAATGATAACTTCGGAAGAAGTGTGAGAAGCGGAGAGGATTAACTCACCCTGAGAATCCTTACCTGCTGCGATACGCTCTTCCTTGGTTTCTTCGATACCGTGGTCCATACTGTTACGGACAATGTGCATCAAAGGATCCTGAATGCTATCTACGATAGTCTTATCTACTTCGGTATCCTCACCGATGATGGTAAGCTTAACGTCTTTTCCAAGCTTCTGCTTCATATCACGAACGATACGGTTCATCTTCTGGAAAACACCGGAGATGGACACCATTCGTAAGCTCATAGCGATATCCTGAAGATCGTCTGTTAACTTACGAAGCTGTCTTGCAGACTTCATGAAGTTGTCCAGACTTTCCTGAGGCAGCATACGAAGAACAGGAGAGGAGGTTACCATAGATTCGGTAATAACAATTTCTCCTACCAGGTCGTTTAAGCTGTCCAGCTTCTGCAGGTTTACGAAATCAAGCTCTGCTTTACAGGTGCTGCAACCTTTTGCTGTGCAGTCTGCTGAGCCGCTGCGGGCTCTTTACTTGCCTTTGGTGCGGAACTGCTTTCTGCATTTGCGCTCTTAACCTCAGCCTTTGCCTCAGCCTTTGTTGCCTCTACCGGCTCATAGGAGAGGATATGGCTCTGCTCCCGTAAGATTTTCTCACCCTTTTTCGCAGTCCTCGTCACTATCGAAGGCAAGGAAAAATCCTTCATCGATAATGGTTTGTGCTGTTTCCGGATTGCTATCCATATCTGCAGGATAATAACGGAACTCTAAAGTCAAATTCCTTGATTGCATTTACAATCATAAAGGCACGAAGATTTTCCATGCCGATTCCTTCATCTAAGAAGACATGAATGAATTTCTTAGCCTTATCGTCCTTCGGAAGATTGCGATTCTCACCGGAAGCCTTTGTGCTGTCTGCCGCTTCTACAACAGGAGCGAGTCAGCAGGAGCTTTTTCGAAAATCTTTTGCCAAGAAAGCATTGATGGAACCTGCAAATTCTTCAACATTGTTATCCAACTCTTCATCGGCCTTTACCTTCTCCAGTCCGCTACGAAGAAAATCCTCAGAACGGAACATTAAGTCGAAAAGTTCACTTTTCTGGTCTCCGCTTAAAGAATCAATTCCCTTATCACGAATAAAGAAGAACATGTCTTCAATATGGTGAGCGATATTGGAGAGAGGTGAACTCCATCATGGCACTGGAACCCTTAATGGTGTGCATGATTCGGAAAATTTCATTTACGTCATCTGTGGAGAAATCCCTACCTTTTTCGTCTGCGATAAGCATTTCGTCCAACTTATCCAGGAGCGCTTCTGTCTCCAAAGAGATAGGTGTCAGCATTCCTTCCATTGTACTATCCATGGTTTTACCACCTTTTCCTATTTACTAAACTGTGTTCTGTTTGCACAGCAGTATCCTCGTTATCTATCGGCAAAATCCCTACTGCCATAAGGCAAAGTTGGAAAAATGCCGAAACACTGCCCTTTCGGCAGTGCTTCTATTCCCATTTCCTCCATAAAAGGGAGAAAAACTCAGTATTCAGAAAAGTTCGAAGCATCCTTTCTTCCTGAAAATCATCATTTTCCTCTTCCTATCATCCTATGGAAAAGGGCTAGAAGCTCTTCGCTGCTGCCATAAGTCTTCTTAAGTCATTGTTTTACAGAGTTTACCATATACTGGTAAGCATAGGTGGTTTTAACAAGCTCCACCTGTTCCTGATCCATGTCACGTTATTTCCATCTAGTCGACTGGATTCGTTTTTTTGTGCTGTAATTCTTGCCCTCTGGGACTGTGTGCATTCCCGATGGCGACCTTTTTCGTCCACCCTGCTCCGCAGTGAAATGCAGTGGAGAAGTTCATTCTCAAAAGTGAGATATTTTGACTTGTAATTCAGCGTATCCACATTGGCGATATTGTTCACCGTAAGATTCTGCCGTCCCAAGTAAATCAGGGTCTTCTCCGTGAGGGCTACTCCATTTCCATAAAAATAATGACATAGCTATCCTTTCTCTCTGTTTTTAGCTCAACACAATATCGGACAGTTTTGCTTTTTATAAGAGAAAAAGCAGATTTTTCTTTTTGCTTTTTAGAATTGTGTCTTCGCACTTCCTGTTTTCGTGTTGTGCTTTTTTTGGCCTTATTATCCCTTAGCGGAATTTGAAAATCTTTCCATATAATAAGAAGAAAGTTTTTTGCATAATAGCATTTTCAGAAAGAAAGTACAAGAAAGCTTCCGGAATCTTTTTCACTGACTTCTTAAAAGTTTTTAACTGCCTCCTTGCATCTTTTCAGCTGCCTAGGGAAATTCTTTGATAAAATGCTAATTTCCTTATATAAGTATGGGCTACGCCGATGAACCTATGAGCTTTATAAAATCGACAATAAAAATAGGAGTTCGAAATTCAAGGAGGAATGAAAGCGTGAAGAAAAAGCAAGAAATGAAGGGTTCTTTATTGGAGAACCTTGGGTTAGGGCAGAAAATGTCATTGATTATCGGTGGGCTGACCTTTGTACTGCTGCTCTGCTTACTGTATTTTTTGTTGCATAGTTTTAGATTGTCTATGAACAAAAAGGTAGATGCCAGCATGGCGGAAAGGGCAGAGCAGGCTTCCTATACCCTGGATAACTTAATGACCAAGCTGAATGCCACAGCCGATAATATTGAGGAAAGTATCAGCTTCGTGTTTGACCAGCATGATGAGGTGGGAGGCGTTCCCGGTAATCCCTGGACCATTAACGATGAGGATGGGAATCCCCAGAGCATTACCCCTATGGAAAATGTAGCTTTTTCGAGCCGTGTGGTAAATACTTACCTTCCTGCTTCCCGTTACAATGCGGAGGTAGTGATTTTTAAATGCGCTGTATGCAAACCTTAAGACGGAACCGAATCTGGCAGATATCGGTATTTTATTTGAGCCGAATGCATTTTATCAGGGGATAGAGAAATTACGCCCTATTCTTTCCCAAGAAGATCTCGGATAAAGAACGATTACCAACCATCCTTATTCCAATTATCAGGATGAAATATATTATAAGGCGGTAAAGGAAAAGGGATCTACCTTTATTACACCGGTTTACGGAGATATTACAAAGCCGGAAGAGAGATGTTTGCGATTTATCATCCTATTATGAAGGACAATCAGTTTTTGGGAAGCATTCTTTTGGATGTGAAGGAAGATATATTACTACGGCAAAGCAAGACCGATGAAGATTATTCTTCCATGTTTGTAAACATTATTGATGGGAAGGTTTAATTCACAGTAAGAAAAGAAACAGTAAATGGAAAGACTTTAAAAGGAGCTTCTTCCGGAGAAGGCAAGCATGGCCATTACCGAAAAGATGGAGTCTAAAGCCTTTGCTCTTAATATTGTGAATGAGCATGGACAGCTAAGAGAGAGTACTATTACCCCATTGATATGGAAGGCAGTACCTGGTGGACCAGACTCAGCATTTCTCACAGCGATTATAGTAAGGAAGTGGACAGATTAGAAATGTTGGCATTGTGGCAGGTCTCAGCACGGTATTTATTCTTGTGTTGGCATGTGCCCTGCTGATTGGCCATTTCTTAAAAGCCCTTGCAGAAGGTTGCAGAAGTAGGGGAAAAGCTATCCGTAGGAGATTTCTCCATGGATCTTTCCTATAAGAGCAAGGATGAAATCGGACGTTTAATGCATTCCATGGGGGATGTGGTTTCCAGAATCCGTTCTATCATAGGAGACCTTTCCGAGAAATTAAATCAGCTTGCCCAGGAAATTTCAATTTGGAAATGAACAATGCGGAGTACTATAGCGGTGCCTATCGTCCACTGTTTGATTCCATTAACAATATTTCCATGATCTTTCCGGCACCATGGCGGAGATTCAGCAGAGTGCGGTACAGGTAAATTCCGGTGCGGAGCAGGTAAGCTCCGGTGCCCAGGGACTTTCTCAGGGTGCTACAGAGCAGGCGTCTTCCATCGAAGAGCTTTCTGCAACGGTAAATGATATTTCCGAGCACATTAAAGAAGACGGAGAACACCCGTCTGGCTAATGCGGAAGCGCAAAAATGCCGGTAAGGAAGTAAGCAATTCCGACAAACAGATGCAGCAGATGAAGGCTGCTATGGAAAACTATCAATGAAAAGTCAGGAGAAATCTCCAAGATTATCAAGACCATTGATGATATTGCCTTCAGACCAATATTTTGGCGCTGAATGCGGCAATCGAAGCGGCAAGAACCGGCGTAGCCGAAAAGGGACTTTTTGCGGTAGTAGCGGATGAGTGGGAAATTTGGCTCAGAAGTCTGCAAACGCTGCGAAGGATACCACCATGTTAATTGAAGAAACCCTTCAGGCGGTAGAGCAGGGAACGGTTCTTGCTGATAGCACCGCAGAATCCTTACAGAGGTGGTAAGCGGTACGGGCAAGGTAACCGATTTGGTAAAATCGGATTGCGGAAGCCTCTGTGAAAGCAGTCCAGAGCAGTAGAGCAGGTGTCTGTAGGAATCGATCAGATTTCCTCCGTTGTACAGAGCAACACCGCCACAGCGGAAGAGTCTGCAGCAGCTTCTGAGAGCTGTCCGGACAGGTACCCATATCTAAGTGATTTGGTGGGAAGATTCAGTCTTCGAGGAATAGGCAAGAAGCGAAAAAAACAGTTTTTCGCTTATAAATGTATGAGGGATGGTCGATGAATCTAAGGTTCTTCATTAAAAAATGATTTGGAGCACGAAATTCAAGGAGGAAAGAAAAATATGAAGAAGAAACAAAGGCCACAGGCTCTTTTTACGAGAATCTGAAGCTAAGTCAGAAAATGTCATTGATTATCGGTGGACTGACCTTTGTGATGTTGCTTTGTTTACTGTATTTTTGTTGCATAGCTTTAGAGTATCTATGAATAAAAAAGTAGATGCCAATATGGCGGATAAGGCGGCAGAGGCATCTTCCGATCTGAGCGATTTGATGACAAAATTAGATACCAGTACGAACAATATCGAGCAGAGTATCAGCTTTGTCTTCCAGCAAAATGATGAGGTCGGCGGAGTAGCCGTAACCCAGTGGAAGGTTAGAGATATCGAGGTAATGACCAAACGGTTACCCCTATGGAAAATGCATCCTTCCGTAGTCGTGTGGTGGATGCGTACATTCCGGCTTCTCGCTACAATGCCGAGGTAGTAATGTTGAATGCGCTTTATTCCAACATGAAGGATGATGACAATCTGGAGGATATCGGTGTTCTTTTCGAGGCCCCATGCCTTCTATCAGGGAATTGATAATTATGCACTCTGCTTCTTAGAAATGAAGTGGAGAATAGAAGAATTATGAACTTTCCTTATGAAATATCAGAATAAAGACTATTATACCGGACCGAAGCAAAAGGGGAATACTATGTTTCTCCTGTATATAGTGACACTGTAGATCCCAGCAAAAGAATGTTTGCAATTTCTAAGCCCTTATGTCTAATAATCAATTTATGGGCATCATCCTTCTGGATGTAAAGGAAGATATGTTACTAACATGTAGCATGGAGGATCCTGCCTTCCCTCTATGTTTGTAAATATGATTGATGGAAGGCCTGATTCACAGTAAAAATGAGGAAGTAAACGGAAAAACACTGGAAGAGCTTCTTCCGGAGAAGGCATACAAAGCCATTTCCGAAAAGATGGAAGCGAAAGAAGCATTTACCTTAAAGTTGTAAATAGAGCATAATCAGGAGAGAAGAGAATATTTTTCAACCCATTGATATGCACGGCAGCACCTGGTGGGTTAGATTAAAATATTTCCGAGAAAGACTATGACAGAAGTTGATCGTCTGGTAAATATCGGTGCAGTTGCCGGTGTAGCAACCGTAATCCTTTCTAGTCATCGTAACAGCAGTTTGATCACTCGCTTTTTAAAAGCCATTACAGAAGGTGGCAGAGGCAGGAGAAAAGTTATCCGCAGGAGATTTCTCCATGGATCTTTCCCATAAGAGTAACGATGAAATCGGCGTTCTGATGCAGTCCATGAACAATGTAGTAGAGAGAATCCGTTCCATCATCTCCGACCTTTCCGAGGCTCACCGAGCTTGCTCATGGAAATTTCAATCTGGAAATGAAGAATGCGGAGTACTATAGCGGATCCTATAGACCTCTCTTTGATTCCATTAACAATATCACAGCAGATCTTTCCCATACAATGGCGGAGATTCAGCAGAGTGCTATTCAGGTAAATTCCGGTGCAGAGCAGGTTGAGCTCCGGTGCCCAGGGGACTTTCTCCAGGGTGCTACAGAGCAGGCTTCTTCCATCGAAAGAGCTTTTCTGCAACGGTAAATGATATTTCCGAGCACATTAAGAAGACGGCGGAGAACACTCGTCTTGCCAATGTGAGGCACAGAATGCCGGCAAGGAAGTAAGCAACTCCGACAAGCAGATGCAGCAGATGAAGGCTGCCATGGAAAACATCAATGAAAAGTCCGGAGAAATCAGTAAGATTATCAAGACCATTGATGATATCGCTTTCCAGACCAATATCCTGGCTCTGAATGCGGCAATCGAAGCGGCAAGAGCCGGCGTAGCCGGAAAGGGCTTTGCGGTAGTAGCGGATGAAGTAGGAAATCTTGCCCAGAAGTCTGCAAATGCGGCAAAGGATACTACCATGTTGATTGAGAAACCCTTCAGGCAGTTGAGCAGGAACTGTTCTGGCAGACAGCACTGCAGAATCCTTACAGAGAGTGGTTACCGGTGCAGGAAAAGTAACCGATTTGGTAAATCAGATTGCAGAAGCCTCTGTGGAGCAGTCCAGAGCGGTAGAGCAGGTATCTGTAGGAATCGACCAGATTTCCTCCGTAGTACAGAGCAACACCGCAACAGCGGAAGAATCCTCAACGGCTTCTGAGAGTTGTCCGGACAGGCCATATCTTAAGCGACTTGGTAAGACGCTTCCAGTTAAAGGAAGATTAATACGCAGAATCGCTTGGACAAAAAGTAACAAAGACAGTTTAAACGCGTTATCACTGATTTAACGGTGATACTCTGAAATACAAAGAATAGAGTCTCTTATAGAGGCTCTCTCTTTTTTTCATTATAATAAGTATCGAATATAAAAGTATAAGATGGTTCTTGTTAGAATTTGAAATTCTATTGCATTATGGGACTGAAATAATGACAATCTTATTCTACCAGTACTTACTGAAGGTCAATCAAGTGATGGCCTATGAAAAACAATAAAAAGAAGCGATGATGCAGTACAGGCCTGAAATATCGGCAATATGAGTCGCCGGTACTAACTGAAAAGCTAATCAAGTGAAGAACTATAAAAATCAATAAAAGAAGCGATGATGCAGTACAGGCCTGAAATATCGGCAATCTGAGCCCGCCGGGTGCCCACTGAAGCCGATCAGTGAAGGACTATAAAAATCAATAAATGGAAACGAATGATGCAGTATGGGTCTGTAACAGGGAGTCTGAGCCTGTCGGTAGCTTACTGAGCCAATCAAGTGAAGGACTGTAAAAATCAATAAAAGAAGCGATAGATGCAGTATGGGTCTGTAATAGGGGCAATCTGAGCCCGTCAGTACTTACTGAAAGCGAGCTAAAGCGAAGCTTGAAGTTCGTCCTGTAAGGACAGACTTTTCATTAGAAAAGTCGTCCTGATGCAGACCAACTTCGAAGGAAGTTGCTTTGCTAAAAGCAAAAGTGAGCGAGTGGTTAACATAAAGCCACTGCTCAGTCGAAAACGAGGTGTAGCAGGGAGCGTGACGAGTACAGACCTATACTGCATCAGAGCGCACCGCCACATAGAATACAGTCCTTCACTACGAAGGCGAGGTTAGCGAGAGCGTGCCCCGATTACAGCCGCATACTGCATCATCGCGGAATCCCTATTATTCCATCGAAAAAGTGTGACATATAACAATTATTCGATGGAAAAAAACGCTAATATAACAATATTATTCCATCGAAAAACGCAATTTATTTCTTTCTCTATCTCTATGAAAATGCTAAGATAGTAGCGGAGGACTTAATCATGGAGAGAAATGCATTTTTACAATTGAATATATGGAAGGATAAGAAAAACAGAAAGCCTTTACTCCTTACCGGAGTTCGTCAGTGTGGTAAAACTTCTTGGTAAAGGACTTTTGCCAAGAAGGAGTTTACAATTTTGCCTATTTTTAATTTTGATGGAAATGAGGGGACTTCATTCTGTTTTTGATTATGACTTTGATGTAAAGAAATTTTTAGATGAATTAGGGACAGTAGTTTCTCAAAAAGAAAATTATTCCCGGAACCACATTGGTTTTTGATGAGATTCAGGACTGCCCTCGAGGCAATACAGGCATTAAAAGTATTTTTGTGAGGATATGCCAGGTGCATTTGATTTGCAGCAGGGATCTCTTTTGGGAGTAGGCTTTACGGCAGAGGAGTTTCCTTTCCCGTGGGAAAAGTGGATGAGTGAGATGTATCCTATGAGCTTTTGAAGAGTTTGTCCGAGCTGATGGCGGTGAACGATATTTGGAGGATTAAAAAGCATCCGTTGGAAAGAGCTGCCTTCTTTATACACAGAACCTTTAGAAAATACCTGAAGAATGTATTTTTATTGTGGGAGGAATGCCTGAGACAGGTACAAAAAACTGGGTAGATAGTCATGATTATAAAAGCTGTGGAAGAAACACAGGGACAAATTTTGCGAGATTATGGGGATGATTTTTGGAAAACATACACAAAAGACACTGCAGTAAAACTAAGGCTGATTTGGGACTCTATTCCAACACAGATAGCAAAAGAAAATAATAAATTTATTTTTCTCATGTAAAACAGGAGCAGCAGGCAAGGATCTGGAGGATGCCTTGGAGTGGCTTGTCCAACACCAGGGATAGCCGGAAAATTAAATTTGATTACCACACCGGAGATTCCTTTGGCAGGAATGGCAGATCATTCTTATTTCAAAGTGTATATAGTCGGATGTGGGGCTTTTTGCGAAGAGCAGCCTTAATTATAGGACAGTGCTGGAAGGAATAAATCCTATATCAGCTTTAAAAGGTGCTTTAACGGAGGATTATGTGTATACGGAACTTCAAAGTATGGGAATTGATGCCTATTTTTGGCGCAGTAATGCTAATGCAGAGTTGGATTTTGTTACGGACTATGAAGGCGATTTTGCTTCCCGTTGAAGTGAAATCAGCGGATAATACTAAGGCAAAAGTTTACAGCTCTTTTTGTAAACGGTATCATCCTAGAATGGCAATCAAAAAACTTCTCTGAAAAAATGTGGGAGATAATCAGGAGGGAGAAACACATATTTGGTCTATTCCTCTTTATACGCTTTTTCAGCAAAGATACTTATATAAAGAAATGAACTGGTAATTTATTCATCTAAATCAAACAGAGATTTCTTTTTAAAAGATAATCGTAAAAAGATTGTTCAATCTATAAATTCTTCTTATGCCTTCTTGAAAAACACCGATTTATACCGTGAGCTTATTAACGTGACAGAATAAAGCAGATACGGTGTAGAGATTGTTTTTTCAAGGAGGGCATCAGAATGAAAAAGAGGGTATTGGGGTAGAGAAGAAGCGGAAGCGTTCTTCCATCAGTACAAAATTATCGATGATTTTGGGAATTGCCAGCGTTTTGGTGTTTTTGGCCATGAGTGTGGCAATCATTAAGACAGGGGAGCATTCCATCAGCTCGGCTCTGGATAACAACTTAAACGATAAGGCCACCATGGCCATCGGAGATTTGCAGCAGGTTATTTCTCGTTTGGAGTCTATTTCCATGACTCTGGAAAACGGCATTCACAGCATGCACAGTCAGCATGACGGCATCGGACAGGCGCCGGAGAATCAGTGGGTGGTAAAGGACAGAGCTACCGGAGAAGTAGTCAATAATCCGGGGATGGGAGCAACCACCTTCCGTTCCAGAATTGTAAATGCGGAGCTTCCTGCTTCCCGTTACAATGCGGAAACCGTGATTTTGGATTCTTTACAGTCCGCCTTAACCGACAATAAGGATTTGGTAGGAGCAGGAATCTTCTTTGAGCCAAACGGCTTCTCCGACAATGTTTCCGATTACGGGGTATACATGTCTGCAGAGGATTTGGAAAAGAAGGGGGTTATGGCCTACCAGTACAGTTTTACAAGGACTCTTCCTGGTATAACGGAGCAAAGGATTCCGGAGAAATGGTATTAACCGATGTGTATAGCGATACCCTTCATCCGGATATTCAGATGATCAGTTTGGGAAATCCTATTACTGATGAAAACAATGCCTTTGTGGGGGCGGTTATTCTGGATATCAACACCAAAGTATTCAGCACCATTCAGCAGACCGATGAGCGTTTTCCCTCTTTGGCGACCAATATCTTGGATGCCAACAGAGCTTTGTACTCCATGAAGGAACAGGCTATTGGCAAGAAGCTGGAAGAAGTATTGGATAAGGATACCTATGAAATGCTTCGCCAAAAAATGGATAAGGAAGAGGCTTTTACCGCTACGGTGGTGAATGCAGAAGGGGTAAAAGAAAGAATGTACTTCCGTCCATTAACCATTCACGGTTCCACACTTTGGTCTATGATCGATGTGCCGACAGTGAATTTATGGCGGCCAGAAACCAGTTGGTTATCATGTGTGCCGTTTTTCAGTATTGTGGGTCTTATGATTTTGATTGCCATCAGCTACTTACTAATTAAGAAGGCTTTAAATCCATTACAGGGAATTGCTTTAGCAGGAAAGGCTGTTGCGGAAGGAAACTTCGATGTGAAGGTTTCCTACGACCAGCAGGATGAAATCGGAGACTTAGCAGCTGCTATCCAGAGCGTTATGCAGCATGTTCGGGAAGTATTTCCGACCTTTCCGAGAAATTGGGAGGAAATTGGCGAAGGGAAATTTCGGGTATCTTTGGACAATACAGAACAGTATCCGGAGCTTATCGTCCTCTGCTTACTTCTTTACAGGAGATTACCAATGATCTGGATAAGACCATGTCGGAGATTAAGACCAGTGCCAAGGAGGTTAATGCCGGTGCTGAACAGGTAAGCTCCGGTGCCCAGGGACTTTCTCAGGGGGCTACAGAGCAGGCATCTTCTATTGAAGAATTAAGTGCTACCATGAACGACATTTCCACCCAGATTAAAGGGAACTGCGGAAATGGCGGTGAAGGCTTCCGGACTTTCTCAGAGAACAGAGGAGGCGGTAGGTCTCAGTAACCAAAAGATGGAAGAAATGTCCAAGGCAATGCAGGAAATCACCGAGAAGTCCAATGAAATCAGTAAGATTATCAAAACCATTGATGATATTGCCTTCCAGACCAATATCTTATCCTTGAATGCGGCTATTGAGGCGGCAAGAGCCGGTGCCGCAGGAAAAGGGCTTTGCAGTGGTTGCGGACGAAGTAGGAAACCTGGCTCAGAAGTCTGCAAAGGCAGCTCAGAATACTTCCAGTCTTATTGAGGAAACCATCGAGGCAGGTGGAAAAGGGAGCCAAGATTACGGAAGAAACCGCAGAATCCTTGACAACCATATCCAACCATGCGAAGGATATTAACGACATTATTACAAACATTTCCAGCGCATCGGAGGAGGAAGCTAGAGGTGTTTCTCAGCTGACTATGGGGAATCGATCAGATTTCCTCTGTGGTACAAACAATACCGCAACGGCAGAGCAGTCACGGCAGCTTCGAGGAGCTTTCCGGTCAGGCCAATATCATGAATGATCGGTAAATCGTTTTCAACTGAAGAACGAGGACTAATTAAAAAGACAGCCTCTTGAGAGCTGCAAAGCCCTGTTTTAGGGATAATGCAGAGCTCCAAGGGCTGTTTTTATTACAAATGAATATCCCTCGATGCGAGCGGTATCCCTTGCCCCTACAAGTGCTTTTTTGTAAAGTGCGGGAGGAGTCCTTTGCCAGCTTTCTTTGTAGGGAAGAAGCTTAGTTCACAGCGATAATTCAGAGTTGTTGTAAAAAATAAGGAAAAGTGCAAGGGAAAAGGGAATTTACCTTATAAAAAGGGCTAAGTCGGACGATGAATTGAGAAGAAAACAGGAGTAGTATTTTTTTCAAGGAGGAAAAACACAAAAATGAAAAAAGCAATACCACTGGGACATCCTTTTGGAAAAAAGATGAAGCTCAGTACAAGAATGTCTGTGGCAATGGGACTTCTTAGCATAATTTTAATAGCAGAGCTTAAGTATTGCTATTATTTCCATGGGAAGGACCGCAATTTATGGTGCCTTACGTGGAAATATGGATGATAAAATTCGTTTAGGAATTGCGGATCTGGATAACGTGGTTACCCAGGCTGAGGTTACAGCGAATACCATTAAAGAAAAGCTTAATCAGTATTTATGAGTCGAAAATGATATGGCAGGGAGGGTTCCTCAATCTTTGGACCATTGAGGATGATCGGCACAATATCTTAGAGCCCACCAATATGGCAGGGAACCATGTTCCGTTCCCGAGTGTGGATGCGGCGATTCCGCCAGCCGCTATAATGCGGAGACCACCCTTTTGGACTCTATTTATTCTTCTTTAAGCAATAATGATACTTATGTAGGGAATCGGTGTTTTCTGGAGCCGAATACTTTTTATCAGGGGCATCGAAAACTACGCCCTCTCATGAGCAGAACCGATGCGGAGAAGAAAGCTGATGGTTTATCCTATAGCATGTATTCCCAGAAGGACTATTATTTAAAGGCAAAGGAAAAATAAAGGGATTGAACCTGACCAATGCCTATGAAGATGAGAGTGCAGCCGGCGGATGGGTAGTATCTGTTATTGAGCCGATTATTTATAAGGATGAGTTTAAGGGAATCGTCATTATCGATATGGATATGAGTTCCTTTGAAATCATTGAACAGAAGGATGAGCGATTCGAGAGCTTATACAGCAATGTTTTTGATACCAACGGTCACATCATGTTCAGTATGAACGAAGAGGCCAAGGGAAAGCAGTTAAGCGATATTCTTCCGGCAGACAGCATGGAAAAGCTTCAATCCTATTTGGATCGGGGAGAACCTTTCAATACACATTGAAAATGAAAAGGGAGATTTGGTGCAGTTTAATGCCCGCCCTTTGTAAAGATAGAGGGCGTAACCTGGTGGGTAGCCATCGAGGTTTCCGAAAAGGAATACACTAAGGCAATCAGCAACATGATTATGTTGGCGGTTCCCCTTTCTGTTCTGGGAATTGCTCTCTTGGTAGGATTCAGCTATTTCTTCATCAAGAAGTCTTTGAATCCATTAAAGAAGATTGCCGATGTGGGAGAATCCGTGGCAGAGGAGATTTCTCCAAGGAAATCAACTATCCTATCAGGATGAAATCAGGGCAGATTGCCAAGAGCATGGAAAAGGTTGTGGAGCGAATCCGAAGCATTATTCAGGATTTGGCAGGAAAGCTGGAACAGATTGCCAAGGGAAATTTCTCCTTCGAGTTCTGGAATACCCAGCTTTACAACGGAGAATATGAGCCTCTGCTGAACAGCCTTTATGATATTTTTAGATGACTTAAATGTCACCATGGGAGAAATTCAGAACAGCTCTCATATGGTAAACTCTTCCGCTATGCAGGTTAGCGGCTCACTTGATCCCTGTCACAGGGGAGCAACGGAACAGAGCTTCTTCCATCGAAGAGCTCAGCGCAACCATGAATGATATCTCCGTAAAGATTAAAGGAAACAGCGGAAATGTCTCAGCATGCTTCCGGACTTTCAAGGAAACCGGCAGTGCGGTAGGGAACCAGTAACCAGAAGATGAACGAGATGTCCAGAGCAATGCAGGACATCACCGAGAAGTCTCAGGAAATCAGCAAGATTATTAAGACCATTGACGATATTGCTTTTCCAGACCAATATTCTTTCCCTGAATGCGGCTATTGAGGGCGGCAAGAGCAGGAGCAGCAGGGAAAGGGCTTTGCGGTTGTAGCGGATGAGGTAGGAAACCTTGCCCAGAAGTCTGCAAAAGGCAGCCCAGAACACCTCCAGCAATCGAGAAAGCCATTGAGGCGGTAAATAAGGGAGCAAGAATCACAGAGGAAACTGCAGAGTCTCTTTCTGTAGTATCCCAGAAAACCGAGAAGATTAACGGTATTATCACCTCCATTTCTTCCGCATCCGAGGAAGAGGCAGAGGAATCAAGCAGCTTACTACAGGTCTTGATCAGATTTCTTCCGTAGTACAGAGCAATACCGCAACCGCAGAAGAATCTGCAGCAGCATCTCAAGAGCTTTCCGGACAGGCAGACCGCTTGAACGAATTGCTTGAGAAGTTCCAGTTAAGAACAGAGCCATACAAGAGAGAATTGAACGGCTTTGCGGCAACTAAGAAGGAAGAGACCGGCTCCGGTGAGTTGATGATATAGAAGTCATTCCTGTCAGTGGAAAAGACGGAGCTCCTCCATAGTGAGTTGAGAAAGTAAAGAATACTCCGGTGATAGAGAGACAAAGAATGCTTCTATTTTGTGGAGAAAGCAAAAGCAACTCCGGTTGCAGCAAAAATTAGAAAAAGCCGGTGGCAAAAAAAGAAGAAAGCCTGCTGAATTAAAGAATGAGAAGCAGGTAGAAGAAGCCGGTGGAAGCGAGAGGAAGAAAAAGCGGTAGCTAAAAACCGAAAAAAAGCCTGAAGCTAAAAACAGAGTAAAAAGCTGTGGAAGCACATGAGCTGGAAGGAGGAAGAGCTCCTGTTAAAAGCCGGTGAAAGAAAAGAAGGCAAAAGCTACAGCACCGCTGTAGAAGAAGGACAGGTGTTTAGTGGATATCAGCGGCATGGACGGCATGGATTTATCCCAGATTCCCATTCCCGGGAGATGCTCACTATGTACCCCAGGATGGAGCAAAAAGACCCCGGTTCAGAAGCCGGAAAAAGCTTTCCCACCGAGGAGAAGGCGGAAGAGAAGAGCTTTAGCCAAGGTTTAGGAAAAGATCCGGAAAACCGAGTATAAGAAAGTATCTTACCGGATGATGACAAGTATTAATTAGTCAGTATTTTTGAAAGAGGACCAGAGCCATGTGTGCCGGTCCTTTTTTCTTAGGTCTTAAAGCTGTATCAGCAGCGTAGCCGGTAATCTTTCTAAAGTGCCAGGGAAGAATAGGCTTCAGTATTTATCACTTGTATAGCAGGAGTATTCGGAAAGACCGTAGTAAAGGGAAAAGTAAAACAAAAAAATAAAGGAAAGCACCTAGATTTTTATATAAATTGTGCAAAAATCACTTGGAATTTGTGCAATTTTTGTGTATCTGTTGCATATGGAGAAGAAAAAGATTTGCTGACGGTGTTTTAACCACCCTCTGTTATGTAGAGAAAGAGGGCAAATGGTTAATGCTTCACCGGAATAAGAAAAAGGAAGATATTAATAAAGGAAAAATGGATTGGTGTAGGGAGGACATTTTGAAGCGGGAGAAAGCCGGAGGATTGTCTTTACCGAGAAGTTTTCGAGGAGACGGGACTGCATGTCCTGAGCCATCAACTAAGGGGAATCGTAAGCTTTTTCTATGGAGAAAAAGGATTGCAGCTATATGTTTTTAGTTTACGGCCGTGCTGGAAGAAGGTTCTTTAAAGGAATGTTCGGAAGGTGAACTGCAATATTTTTCCTATGAAGGGTAAAAGCTTTACCCCTTGGGAGGAGACCGGATCTTTCTGGAATTGTTGGCAAGGGAGAGGATTTTTCTCTTTAACTTTACGATATGACCGGGAGGGAAGTTGTTGGAAGCCATTTGGATGGGAAAGAGAATTTGCTCTCATCCTAAATGCCGAAAAATTTTCCCATTTATTAAAAATTTATAGTGTTATACAAAATGTATTGTGCTATTAATAACAATGCCGATATTTTTTGTATAAAAAAATAGGCATGGGCTATGGGGAGAATGTAAGGGTTAAGGAAATGAAGAAAAAGTATAATACAGATTTTAGAGTGCCGGTATTACTGACCATGGCACTGGGGCTTTTGGCCTGCAGTACCAAGGTGGTCAGTTCTGCAAAAGCCCCTTTAGCAAAGAAAGGGGCGGTTTTAGTGAAAAAGAGCCCTTGGAAATCACGGTTTGGACCTATTTTTCCGGTATCCAACAGGAGGCCTTTCAGCGAACGATTAATCGCTTCAATGAAGGTCGGGGAAAGGATATCGGCGTGAGGTGAAGCCTATAACCCCAGTTCTACCTTGGATTTACAGAATAATTTACATGGGATAAACCAAAAGAAATTGGATCAGGGAGATTATCCGGATATTGTCAGCTTGCACACCGATACAGCGATGATATTGGAAGAAGAAGGGGTTCTTACTGACCTGGATTCCTATTTTAGTAAAGAGGATTGGAGCGCTTTTGTGCCCAGTTTTATTGAAGAAGGACGATTGGGAAGGAAATATGGAGGCGTAAAGATTTTACCTGTGGCCAAGTCCACTGAGCTTTTGTTTATCAATAAAACTGACTGGGACAGTTTTGCGGAAGCTACCGGCACCACGCTTTCGGAATTAAGGACGAAGGAAGGATTGCTTCGGGTTGCGGAAAAATATTACCAATACACAGATGCTCTTACGGAAACGCCGGATGACGGCAAAGCGTTCTATGGCATTGATGATTATGCGAACTATATGCTGGTAGGGGCGAGAGAGCTGGGCGTGAATCTGATTTCTGTAGATGAGGAAGGAAATGCTAAGGTGCAATTCCCTAAAGAAGTGATGAAAACCTTATGGGATAATTTATATGTTCCTATTATAAAAGGCTATTTCACCTCCGAAGGGCGCTTTCGTTCCGATGATGTTAAGACAGGGGATATTTTTAGCCTATACCAGTTCTTCTGCTCCAGTGTTTACTTTCCGAAGGAAGTGATTATTTCGGACCGGGAACAACATGCCATCACCAATCTTGTTTTGCCGGCTCCTCACTTTGAAGGCAGGGGAAGAGATTGCGATGCAGCAGGGGAATCGGCATGGGGTATTGTTCAGGGGAATAAGAAGAAGTAGAAAGCCTCCGTTCAATTTTTAAAAGTGGCTGACCAGCTATGAGGAAAATGCCCAGTTCACTCTTTCTGCGGAATATCTTCCGGTACGTGTGGACAGCTTTACCGTGGAAGCTATTGATAAGGAGAGGGGAGCGGTATGGATCCTTCTTTGGAAAAGGCCTTGTCCTACCATGTCTTCCAATACCTTGTACTTTACCCTTCCATCATTAATCTGGCAGAAATACGAAAAGCTCTGGAATACAGAGCTGCCAGGATGAGCCCTGTCGGATCGGTATAAGATTGAAAACAACCATAGGGCTTCCGGTGTGGCCAGAGAGGATGCTATTGCGGAGTATGATAATGATGAGGTACTGAACAGTATTATGAGACTTTATTAAGAAATAAATTATTTGTTGTCAGATGATTAAGACTCTTTGCTAAGGCAGGGGGAGCGGAAGTTGCCAAAGGGTGAGTATGAAGAAACAACCGATTTTTACGAAAATATTGATTCCTTTGATGGGTTTGGTTATCTTAGAGATTTTAATTTTGATGGTTTCGATTTATGGTCAGGGCTTGTTTTCTCTGATTCATAAAAATTCCCAAGATATCATTGAAAGTCGTGTGGAAGCAAGACGAGAATTATCTGGAAAAGCCTGATGGTGAATCAGTGGATGAATGTCAGCCAAACCGTGCAAAAGATTAATCTTTTGGCAGATGGTCTGGTGGATGCGGGAAAGATGGATATCGAGGCTATTGATGATAGCTCTGAAAATGCCGCTCCATTCCTAAGTGCAGTCAGTATGGACTTAATCAGTATGATGCGTACCAATCACGTTACCGGCGTTTTCATGATTTTAAATGCCGATAACCTGGAAGAAAGTATGAAGTCCAAGAAATATATGGATAAAGCCAGGCCTGTATTTTTCGAGATTTGGATCGGAATCCAGAGCCAGTTCGGAAAAACCTGGATTTACTGATTGAACGCTCCTTTGCGGTGGTAGAAATACAGATTGCCACCGATAAGACCTGGAATACCAGCTTTCAATTCGGTACGGCGGATGTGCCCTACTATGACTTTTATATGAGCCGACCAAAGCGACCTTTTACAGTAAGCCAGAGATGACCTGGGAGGATATGGGCTTTTGAGTAAGCCCTATACCTTATTCGGCGAAACCAGAGAAGCCATTGCCTATTCAGTTCCCTTACGTCTTTCCGACGGACGGGTGTATGGCGTCTTAGGGGTAGATATTTTGGTGGATTATTTGAAGCAAAATCTGCCTTCCAGAGAGTTGGACAGCAGTGGAACGGCCTCTTATTTTCTCAGTATTCATAAGACGGGAAATTCTGAGGGAAGCAGTACAAGCTATCAGGATGTCATTCAGCTCAATTCGATAGAAGCTACGATAGGAGAAGACCGGGAAGGGAAAGTTGTTTCTGATAAGAAGAACTATTTTACCTTCAGTATGCCCTTACATCTTTTTTCTACGGTGGGTCCCTTCACGGATGTGGAGTGGCAGCTGGGAGCAGCTATTCCCTATAAGACCATGAACCGCTTTGCGGACCGGATGACCTTCGTCATGTCCGTTACCATTATTTTGACTCTGGGCATCGGAATCGTGGGAAGCCTTGTGATTTCCCTCTTCCTGCAAAAGCCTATTCGTAAGCTGGCGCTGGCGATTCGCAGTAATAAGACAACGGATAAACTTCGCTTAAAGGAAACCGGCATTTTGGAGATTGATCAAATGTCGGAGGCTCTGGAAGACCTTTCCGACCGACTCTTGCAGGAGCAGAGAAATCTGCAATACGAAAGAGATCGTGACTTCTGACAGACCTTTACAACCGAAGAGCCTTTGGTCGAAGGATCCGGGAGCTTTTGGAGAAAAAGGGTGGAGGAAATTCCATCGGTGCTTATATCATGATGGACCTGGATAATCTGAAAATTGTAAACGATACCTACGGTCATGAATATGGAGACAAATATATCCGCTGTGCTTCCGATGCCATGAGAGAAGGCTTGGGGGATGAAGCCATATATTCCCGTATTTCCGGAGACGAGGTTCAATGCCTTTATCTTTGATGAAGAGGGCAATCGGAGCCGTATCAATGCCTTGATTGAAAGATTACAGGAGACCATTGACAACAGCTTCATCATGCTTCCGGATGGAGAGAAAAAGCAGCTCGATCTTTCCGGCGGTGTGAGCTGGTACTCCCGAAGGAGGAACCAATCGGATCGACTCCAGAAAAAATGCTGACTATGCCATGTATGTGGTGAAAAAACCACAAAGAGCCAGATTCGTGTCTGGAGTGAAGATACGGATTTAGGCAAGGAGAAGGAAGAGAAAGAAGATACAAGGCTAAAAGCAAGGAGAAAGAAAAAGCAGGGCAGAGTCTAAGCCTAAAGCTGACTTTTTCCTTCATTGGGCAATAAACTGTCGGTTGAAAAGCGAAGATGGCGCCCAGTACAAAGGGAGAAAAGATAGCCTAGAGAGAGGATCTTGGCTGAAAGTCCTTTCTATCTTCCCGATGGAATTTTTCCCGCCGGAGCTGTTTTTGTGAAGGAGAGTAGCAAAAAACCGTGGAATACGTTACATTCAAAAATGAGGGGTTCGGTTCTTGGTTTTGAAGAAGAATCGAAAAACAGGGTGGTACCACGAGCAATCGTCCCTGTCTGTTTGAGAACAGACAGGGGCTTTTAATACTAAAAAGATAAACTCTAAAATAGTTCTCAAAAAAGCAGGATTTCCTTTGTAGAGGAAGTAGAACAAATATTAAAGTGGAAAGGGAAGAGTGTATGGATCGTCAAGTATTGCAAGAGATTGTGAGAACGAGCAGAGGAACAGATTGCAGGTTCAAAGTTTAACAGCCTTAAATGACATCAGAGTACAGTTCTTAGGGAAGAAGGAGAGAAGCTGACCGAGGCGAAAGAAAGCTTTAAGGATGCTGAGTCGGAGGAAAGACCAAAGTTCGGACAGCTGGTTAATGAAATGTTCCAAAAAGGTGGAGCAGAGCATTAAGAGCCATGGAGAGGCCTTGGAAAGAAGCCTTCAGGAAGCAAAAAAATGCAGGAGGAGCCATCGACATTACCCTTCCTGCCAAGAAGATTCGTTATGGACATCCCCACCCCAATACTTTAGCTCTGGAAGAGGTGGAGAAAAATCTTTATCGGCATGGGCTATGAGGTAGTAGAGGGACCGGAGGTGGAGTATGACAGCTACAACTTTGAGAAGCTGAATATTCCGAAAGGACATCCTGCAAAGAGATGAACAGGATACCTTTATATCAACTCAACATTTTGCTCCGTACCCAGACATCCTCCGTACAGGCAAGATATATGGAGACTCATAAAGCCGCCTATTCGCATGATTTGTCCGGGAAGAGTATTCCGTTCCGATGCGGTGGATGCCACCCTCCCCCTCTTTCCATCAGATTGAGGGATTGGTGATTGATAAAAATATTCATTTTTCCGACTTAAAGGAACCCTGGATTTGTTTTGCCAAGAGCTGTTCGGACAGGATACCAGATAAGCTTCGTCCCCACCACTTCCCTTTGCAGAGCCTTCCGCCAGAGGTGGATGTGTCCTGCTTTAAATGTAAGGGAAAGGGCTGCCGTTTCTGTAAGGGAGAGGGCTGGATTGAGATTTTTGGGCTGCGGTATGGTACATCCCAAGGTTTTTGGAGAGCTGTGGCATTGATTCAAGGAATACAGCGGTTTCGCCTTCGGTGTGGGCTTGGAGAGAATTGCCCTTTTGAAGTATGAAATTGATGATATGCGTCTTTTTGTATGAAAATGACCTGCGTTTTCTGGAGCAGTTTTAAGAGTTAGGGGGAAAATATGAATACATCCATGAATTGGCTGAGAGCCTATGTTCCGGGACTTTCCGTAAGCGGACAGGAATTCAGGATGCCATGACATTGGCAGGAAATAAGGTAGAAACCATGGAGGATTTGGGGAGAATCTGGAAAAAGATTGTTACCGGAAAGATTCTTTCTTTGGAGAAAGCATCCGGATGCGGACAAGCTCTCCATTTGCTAAGTAGATATCGGAAACGAGCAGATTCAGATTGTTACCGGTGCTCAGAACATGAAGCAGGGAGACGTGGTTCCCGTGGTTTTGGACAGGGGTAAGGTTAAGGTTGCCCCTATGACGGCAGTAAGCCTAAGGAGGGCGTGAAATCCGTGCCGGAAAGCTAAGGGGCGTTCCCTCTAACGGTATGATGTGCTCCATTGAAGAGCTTGGAGGAGAGAATCTGTTCCCGGAAGCACCGGAGGCGGTTTATACATTTTCCCGGAAGGGACTCCGGTGGGAGTGGATGCGGTAGATCTTTTAGGCCTGCAGGATGTTTTGCACAGTGTAGAGTTACTTCTAACCGTGTGGATTGCTTCTCCGTGCTTGGATTAGCAGAGGAAGCGGCGGCAACCTTTAAGCAGGCCTTCAGTATCAAAGATTGAAAAAGCTTGGCAATCAGGAGGATGTTTCTTCTTATCTTTCTGTAGAATTAAAGTCTCCGGAGCTTTGCAAACGCTATACCACAAGACTGATTAAAAATGTGCATTTTGCTCCTTCACCCTATGGATGCAGATTCGTCTTCGCACCGCAGAAATTCGTCCGATTAATAACTTCGTAGATATCACAAACTATGTGATGCTGGAGCTGGGACAGCCCATGCATGCAGCTGACTACGACACTATCAGGGACATAAGATTATTGTGGAAAAGAGCCAAGGAAGGAAAGCTTCACTACGCTGGACGGCGTAGAACACGAAAGCTTAACGACAGCATCCTCTGCAGTAGGGACAGGGGAAAAAGTATTGCCTTAGGAGGAATCATGGGAGGAGAAATTCCATGATTACCGATCGAGGTGAAAAATGTGGTATTGAGGCAGCTTGCTTTGACGGCACCAATATCCGTCTTTCCGGAAGAAAACTGGGACTTCGTACGGATGCTTCTGCTTACTTTGAAAAGGGCTTGGATCAAAACCTTTTGCGAAATGGCTATGGATAGAGCTTGTGCCTTGATTGAAGAGCTGGGAGCCGGAGGTAGTGGGAGGAATGTTGGACTGCTACCCTGTAAAGCGGGAGGATACCAAGCTTACGGTTTCCGTGTTTGATATCAACAATCTTTTGGGACTTTCTCTTTCGGAGAGAAATGAAGAAGATTTTGACTGCTGGAGATTTCCGTAGAGGTAAAGAATGGAGCAAATGGGGAGGAGCTTTCCCTTGTTATTCAAGCTTTAGACAGGACTTGGAAGAATGGCGGATATTGCGGAGGAAGTTGCCCGTTTTTACAGCTATGACAAGATTCCCAGCACCCTGCCAAAAGGCTGCTACCGTGGGAGGCAAGGCTAAAGATTTACAGTTAAATCAGAGCTTCGTCATTTGGCTGAGGCTTTGGGTTATTCGAGAGCTATTTCTATTCCTTTGAGTCCAAGAAGGTTTATGAGAAGCTTTTATTCCCTAAGGACGCTATGGGTGGCAGCAGATTACCATTGCCAACCCATTGGGAAGGACTTCTCCGTTATGAGAACCAGCTCTGTACCGGGAATGTTACAGGCATTAAGCCTAAATGAGCATCACAAGAATAAGAATGCCAAGCTTTTTCGAAATGGCTAAAATTTATATTCCCAAGGCTCTTCCCTTGACAGGAGCTTCCGGAGAGAATGACCTTAACCCTTGGATTTGCAGGAGAGGTGACTTCTTCAACAAAGGAGAGGTGGAGGAGCTGCTTCGTCAATCCGACTTTGCAGGGAAATTTCCACTATGATAAAAGATTGCGAAAAAGGCATTTTACCATCCGGGAAGAAAGGCAAAATATTTCTTACGAAGGAAAGCTTTTTAGGCTCCTTGGGAGAAATCCATCCGGAGGTATTGCAGAACTTCGATATGAAGGAAAAAGCTTATGTGGCCATTCTGGACTTAGAGGCTCTTTATCCTCTCTCGGAGATTTTAGAAAGTATAAGCCGGTGGCAAAGTTCAGCAGTTACCCGTGACTTCTCTCTCTTAGTACCGGTAAATGTGATGGCCGGCGACCTGGAGGAGGCTATCCGTAAGGGGGCTGGAGAGCTTTTGGAGAAGATTGAACTCTTTGATATCTATGTGGGAGCACAGGTACAGGAGGGCTACAAGTCCATGTCCTATAAGGTCAGCATCAGAGCCAAGGATCACACCCTTACCGAGCAGGAGATTGTAGGATGTACCAACAGTCTTTTGAAGGCATTGGAGGAGAAGGGGGCAAGACTGAGGGATGCATAAGCCATAGCCTCGTAGTTTTAAAATAGAATAAGGGTATATAAAAATCCGAGGGGGATTCTTCGGTAGACACGCTTTCGCTAACTTCACTTACGTAGCGGTACTAAGCTCGAACTTCGTTTCGCTCGTTCTTGCTAAGTACCGACGAGCTCAGATTGTCTACCTCAAAATCCCCCCTCGGATTTTTGCTTTCAGAATTCCCGGTAAAAACTACTGCGGTATGGCTTATAGCACTAATCTTAAGGGGATTCTTCGGTATACATGCCTTCGCTAACTTCGCTTTCGTAGCGGTACTAAGCTCGAACTTCGTTTTACTCGTTCTTGCTAAGTACCGACGAGCTCAGATTGTCTACCTCAAAATCCCCCCTCGGCTTTTTGCTTGCCGAATCTATGGTGAAAATCTATTGAAAAACTACTGCAGTATGAAAGCATAGCATAAGTCTAAAGGGGATTCTTCGGTAGACTTCATCTCTTGAAAAAGCTTGGGAAGTCGTGCTAAAAAAATATTCTGTTGAGTCTTATTGGAAGGAGTGCTTATGGATATTTACGGAAAAAAAGAGAAATGAGTTACTGGCAGAGACGGTTATTAAGGGCTTAAAGTCTCGAAATATGACAGGCTATTATGCCAAGGATAAGGAAGAGGCTTTGAAACTGGCTTTAGAGCTGATTCCCAAGGGCAGTAGCATTTCCATGGGCGGTTGTATGAGTGCTATGGAAAGTTGGCTTGAGTGTCTGCCTTAAAGGAAGAATATAATTTCATAGATAGAAGTCAAATGGAGCCCAGAGCAGCATTGCTTGCGGCTATGATGCGGATGTTTTTCTTAGCCAGCGCAAATGCTATGACGGATGATGGAATGCTGGTGAATATTGACGGGAATTCCAATCGAGTGTCCTGTATTGCTCAGGGACCGAAGAAGGTGGTTTTTATTGTGGGCATACAGAAGATTTGTCCGGATTTAGACAGCGCCATGAAGAGAGCCAGAAACGTGGCGGCTCCCACCAATACCAAGGTTTGATATTAAAACACCCTGTAAGGTAACGGGAAAGTGCTCGGATTGTAAATCTCCGGATACCATCTGCTGTCAGATTTTGATTACCCGCTATTCTCGTCATACAGATACGTATTCATGTGATTTTGGTAAATGAGGGAATTGGGATTTTTAGATTTTGGGAAATTTGTTGAATTATTGTTGAGAATGTTTTTCATCTAGTTGCATTATAATACTTCTTTTACGCTCTCATAATATGGAAGCGAAAAGCGTAAAGGTAAAGTAGAATAATTCATTATAAGCAATATTTATTATAAAAAAAGCTACTATGGGAGGTTCTGAACTGCCACAAAAGTTAGAGTTCCTACAGTGGCTATTTTTATCTTTAAAAGTTTATGGGAGGATATTATGGTTACAATTCACCATATTATAACATTATTATTGTATTATAACATAAATAAAGTTATAATACGTTTTAATAGTTATGGAGGAATGAAATGGAGTATATAGAGCGGATACTTGATATAAAAACAGAATATAAAGGATTGGGAAGATAGAAAAATACCATAGTTTTTCTAACAGATCGCTATTCTTTTAAAAAGGCAAAGTTGGATGAAACAAATTGTCTCTTCATGTATATAAAAGGGAAAAATGGAAGATATAGTTTCAGTGAAAAGCATGTACAAAAACTTGCTGAAATAGTGAATATTCCTGTGGTTTAGTGCTTGATGAATGTCTACCCAGACAAAGGGAAAAGCTTAATAAGGCAAGAATTCCCTTTGTGATGGAAGGGACGCAGATATTTCTTCCTTTTATGGGAGTAGCATTACAAGAAAAAATTTAGCAAAAGAATGTTAGCTCCTAGAAAAATCAGTCCCATGACGGCACAGGGTTTTATTTTTATATTTCCTATATAGTGGAAAAGGGAGATTAGTCTCAGCGAGCTGTCAAATCATCTATCCTATTCATTGATGACTATCAGTAGAGCTACAAAACAGCTGGAAGATGCCGGGAATTGTAAAAAGCCATAAAAGGGGTGTTATCAGGTTTTGTTACTTCGAATTTTATGGAAAAAGAATTGTTACAGTTGCAGAAAAAGTTTTAATATCTCCGGTAAAGAAAAAAGTTGTATATTGAAAGAAAAGATTTGAAGGATGAATTCTTAAAAGGCTGGAATTTTCCGCATTATCAGAATATTCATGCTAAGTCACTTCAAAATAGAGACTTATGCTACTATGCAATTTTATGGTAATAACTATGAGTTTATGACGGACATAGATAAAAGAAATTCCAGCTGGAAATATGGCATTATGATTCAAAGCTGTTTTGGAATGAAGGGAAAGATAGATGCTCTTTCCTTGTATTTAAGTTTAAAAGGATAATGCGGATAGAACGCATTCAGATTTCTCTTACTGAAAATGATGGAAGAATTTTGGAGGAAGAAATATGATAAGAGGCTTACATAGTTTCAGAGAATGGTTCCAAGACTATAGAATCAACTATATTATTATTAGCGGTACCGCTTGTAGACTTACTGATGTCAAGCTTTGATATGGAATTTAGAGCAACAAAAAGATCTTGATCTTGTTTTGATTCTTGAAGTCCTGACTGTGGAGTTTTGGTCGGAAATTTTGGGATTATATTTTGGAAGCAGGATACGAACATAGAAACAAAAAGTAGTGGAAGAGGTCAATTTTATAGATTTTTCTAAACCTAAAAAACGATTCTTATCCGGCTATGATTGAGTATTTTTCAGAAGAACGGATAAAATGGTATTACCGGAGGACACCAGTACTAACACCGATTCCGCTAGAAGAGGAGTTATCAGGTCTATCAGCAATTCTCTTAGATGAAGATTACTACCAATTTCTTAGAAATGGGCCGGTAATATTGGATGGAGTTAGTATTCTGAATACTCCTTACTTGATTCCATTTAAAATGAAGGCATGGTTGGATTTAACGGAAGAAGAAAATTTGGCAGAAAAATTGATAGTAGAGATATCCGTAAACACAGAAATGATGTATATCGCATGTCTGAACTTTTAGGGAGAAGAAATAATGATTCCCACGAAGGGAATCATTAAAAAGATATCTCTGAATTTTTGTTAAAGATGGAAACTGAAGAACTGGATACAAAAACAGTTAGGGTCTGCGACAGAGTAAAGAAGAAATCATTAGGCGTTTAAAGAACTGTTACTTAAGAGATGATAGAGGAATTTGTAGATTCCCTATCTGTTCTCTATACTCTGATATTCGCCTTTTTGAATTCCTTTTCCAATTCCCTTCTCTGGGCCTTTTTCTTCATATCTTCCCGCTTATCATAAAGCTTTTTACCACGGCAGAGTCCCATGTTCAGCTTAACAAGGCTTCCTTTGAAATAAAGGGAAAGGGGCATAAGGGTGTAGCCCTGTTCCTTGATTTTACCCAGAAGTCTATGGATTTCCTGCTTGTGCAGCAGAAGCTTTCTGTCTCTTAGGGCATCCTTATTGAAAATGTTGCCCCGCTCGTAGGGGTTGATATGCATGCCTACCACAAAGCATTCCCCGTTTCGAATCTGACAAAAGGCCTCTTTAATAGAAGCCTGCCCCAAGCGAAGGGACTTTACCTCGGTTCCGAAAAGCTGAATTCCACATTCAAAGCTTTCCTCCACAAAGTAGTCATGAAAGGCTTTTTTATTGTTGGTGATTTGCTTAATGCTTTCCTTAGTCAAGACTATTGCCTCCTTCTGCATCTTCCGGATAGTAGGGAAGAAAATCAATACTTCTGCTGAGAGTGTCCACGGCATAAACGGAAATCCACATGGAGTCTCCCATATGGAAGGACTTTCCGCTTGCCTCGCCTCTAAGACTGATTTCCTCCTCATTGAAAATGTAGTAATCCTCTGTCATAAAAGCGAAGAGGAATCATGCCTTCAATGCTATTCTCTAATGTAACATAAATGCTGTACTGGGTTAAGCGGAAATTCTTCCAGGAAGACTTCTCCCAAGTTCTTCATGTGCTAGCATTTTTCAGCTTCATGCAATCCCGTTCGCTTCCTCTGCTCGTCTTTCTCGAAGGGAGCTTTGAAGAAACCACCTCCGGCAGAATCACTCATAATGCTTTCAGCCGTTTCTCATTTTCCTGATAGGCGATATTTTCCTATGATACGATGAATCTGCAGGTCAGGATAACGAGCGGATGGGAGAGGTGAAATGGCTGTATATACTGGCCAGTCCAAAAATGTCCCTCCGGTTCCGTGCTGTACTTGCTGCTTTGGGAACGAAGAATCATACTGCTGAGCATGGCTTCTCCGGCCTTCCTAATTTGGAAAGCACCTCCTGCAAGGCCTTCGGTCGAAGACTATCCGGATCCTTTGCCTTTAAAATGTAGGGAAAAGGAGGAGGAACGTGGGAGGGATTCTGCCATTTTTCCCAATCCGGCTTTTCGTGAATACGATATAAAAGGGATATCCGCCAGTAATATTCCTCTGCCACGGTTTCATTGGCAATGAGCATGAATTCCTCACAATCTTAGGGATTCTTCCCTTTCCTCTGCACAGATTTTTGGAAATATTTCCATTTTTCGTCAAAAGTATACATGGATTCAGGAAAATCAAAGTCCAAAAGCTCCTCTGGCCATTCTGGACTTTCGAAGAAACCTTGCCAGTTCTCGCATTTTCGTAAGAAGCTCTTGGAAAGGCAGGTAAAGCTTTTCCTCGGGATCCTCCCATTCATGATCCTCTAAAGCGCCGTAACCTTGTTGTGGGACATCCTTTTATCAGAGCAAATGACGGAGGAGTGATTTCGTGGGAAAGGGGGCGACCTTCCCGGTCAAAGTCCATGATACAGCTAAGGCAAAAGTCTGTCCACACCCTCATGGAGGGAGCAAATACCATTGCTTAAAGCCTTTGGCAGCATAGGAGTACCCGATCAGTCAGGTAAACGGAGGTGCCTCGCTCCAATGCCTCCAAATCCAGAGCACTTCCTTCCTTCACATAGTCGCTCACATCACGCAATGTGCACATAAAGGCGGTATTCTTCCTTCTCGGAAAATATTCCAAAAGAAATGGCATCATCCAAGTCCTTAGCATCCTCACCGTCAATAGTGATGGTTGTTAGCTTTCGAAAAATCACTTTCGTCCCAGCTCCTTAGCCTTTCTCAGAAAACCGTATTGGGAAGCTGATTGGCCTCCAAAAAGTACATCCTCGGAAATTCCTCCGGTAGGGAGAAGGATCGAATCACGGAAAGCTTACGTCCATTCAGGGATCGTTTTATTTCCTAAAATCTCCTTTACTTCTCCAACAGGGTGGGAGAGAGAGGACTGATTCTTTTCCGAATTCGACCTCGGGTGCCTTGTTCTCCTTGGGAGGACCATAGGAAAGGATTTCTACAACCTTATCTCCGGGCACTGCACCCTTATCTCTTCCAGGGAAATCAAAAATGCAATCCAGAAGCTTTGGGTTATCCGGGGAAAGATGAGAGCCCTTCCCGTTTCTCCTTCACAAGTCCCAGCACTTCCTTATTGACCCGTTCTAAAAACCTTGCTGATTTTTCCCTCAGCCTTACTGCCGTTTTCCGCCCTTTTGTAAGGATGACCTTTACCAGATCGCAGTCCATGGCATTGCCGCTTTCCCCTTGGGAATATAGACTTCCTCCTTTTTCACTTAGAAACAAAAGCCCAGAAGCCTCTGGCTGGCATGAAAAAGATGCCCTTTGGGAAAAAGCTTTCCGCCCTGCTGTATTTTTCCCTGCAGGAAATGCCGATAACGCCTTCTTCCCGCATCTCCAGAAGAAGCTCCTGAAAGGCTGCCTTTTCTTCTTTTGGCACACCAAGAAAAAACAAAGTTCCTTTTCCTTCATGGAGTGGTAGCTTGGATCGTAATCAGATCCATATAATTTTTCTTTAACTTATCCTTTGCTCTTCCCGCATTTTACTCCTTTTATTCTTTAATTCCTTTTATGGTTTACAAGTATTTTCTGTGAAAATTTGAGGAACTGTCTGAGGTGCATGAACCTCATTTTCTTGCCAACGCTCACCTTTGATTCGCCTGTTGCTTATCTTTGGATATGAGAAAAAGCCTGCATAAAAATGCAGGCTTATCATCTGAAGGAAATAAACTTACAAATAATGTCCAGCGCCAATGCAACTGCAGAATAAAGCAAAAGCAGCAAACTTAGTAAACTTCTCCAGGTTTCCTTCTGGAACGACCTCTATTCTTCTGCCAATAGCTGTCTGTGGTACCGGAGAGAGCACCTAAGCCCTGACTCTTTCCTCCTGCATCAGAATAATGGCAGACAATGCTAAGCCCAGCAATACAAATACAATAACCAAAAATCTTCATGGAAAAACCATTCCTTTCAAATTTACATACCGACTGAGTATAGCATGATAGGGACAGGAGAGGCAAGTATTTTTATGGAAAAAAACAGTAGCAAAAGCATGCCGATATCTAAGTATTTTTTGCTATAGTATTTTTGAATTACTTGTTGTCAGGGACATGCTGAAAAGTGATAGTTGAAAGCAGCTATAAACTTGCAAATAGGAGTTTCTGGAGAACTTTTCCTCATATTCGGTCATCACATTTCCCTCATTCAGGACAGGATCGTGGTGTAAATCTCTTGTCTTTGCCAAGATTTGCCAGTGACATTCCTCTAAACTTTCAAGGAATAGGTGAAAAGATCACGATTATCAGTTTTCATTTCCACGAAGGCGTCTTTTGCCAGAATTTTCTTTGTAAATCTTTAAAAGACAGGACTGCTGAGTCTTCGATTTGCCTGCCTTTTTGGGCCAGGGATCGGAGAAATTCAGATAGATTTTTCCGATTTCCTCCGGAGCAAAGACATCTGCCAAAGTCTGGCATCTATACTGATGTAGAAAGATTGGTAAGTGTAAGCTCGGTTCCTGTTTTTCCCGACTTTGAATCGCTTTCAGTAAAAACGCATCATAGCGCTCAATACCGATATAGTTAATCTCCGGATTTCTTTTTGGCATTTCGAAGATAAACTGCCCCTGCCCATACCAATTTCGATGTGCAAAAGGATTGGAATTTCAGAGCTTTTTCGGAAAAAGCTCCCTTGTACTGTTCGGATTTGACAAAACATAGTGAGAATTTTGCTACAAAATCTTCGGAACCGGGGATATGACGTAAACGCATAGCTACTCCTTTATAGATAGTTTTGGATTGATGAGGGAAAAGCAATATCGAAAAGTTAGAGCAAACATGAAAAACAGGATGCTTTAAATTTCAAAAGAAAAGGGATGTTGATTGAGGAAAAGCTTCAGCATCACCTGGAAAGAATGCTTGCATTCTTTCCGTATTAGTAAGACAAGGCGGTGCAGTCGGAAATGCTTGCATTCCGCCTGCGCCACCTTTAGTCTACACAAAAAATATGCAGAGACATTTGAGTGATGTAGTAAAGAAGCAAATGGATACCGTGCAGTATTCATTATCTATTTGTAAGAGTTTCTTGAACTTCCAAAAAACTCTTAAATTATGCCTCTTGCCCTTTTTCTTCCTTTTTCCTTGATTTTTACTGTTTTTATACCTTACAGCTCTCCTCCTAATCAAAATTAAGATTTTTCTTTATAGGATAGGAACAGTGCCTATAGTGTCATAGAACAACGTTTTCATCTATAGAAATAAGAGGTACAAAAATATATGCAAGATCGTATACGGAATTCAAAATTATTCCATAGGGACTTTCTCTTGTCTTAGTAGCCGGTCTATTAGGGCTTACTGCTTGTGAGAAGAAGCTTGGCGCTGAGGAGCAGGCTGCTTCTTCTTCGGATATTGTCCTGACAACTGGAAGCGGAGTCGGAAGGTGTGATGGCCATTGCGGCTCTCGGCTTAAATGCCAATGTGCTTCCTCTATTGAAGGGTTACCATTGACGGACAGGCGGAGGACTTAGCACCAGTTAATCTTACCGTAGGGTGTAATTAATTCTGTTGTTAAGGATTTGCAACAAAAGATTGATGAACCTTGGCTATATGGAGGAGGATGAACCGACTACCTATTACGGAATGCCACTTCCAAAGGCGGTGCAGTATTTCCAAGACAGACAGGACGGAAAATGGACGGTATTACCGGTGTGGATACCTGGGATGCCTGATGTCAGAATCCGCTCCCATTGTATGCGGCAAAGCTTGGCTTCCAGGGAGACGATATTACCAAGATTCAGTACCGTTTTGTATAACCTGGGATATCTTACGGAAAGCAGACAGATTAACGGAACCTTTGATCGGGGATACGGAAAGCTGCAGTAAAGAGTGCGGGAAGTCAATAAACTGACGATAGACGGAACAGTGGGCCAGACACATACAATCTTCTATATTCCGATGAAGTAAAGGCCAATGTATTGCCCTTGGAGAACAAGTGAGATTGTAAAAATACCAGAATCGTCTGATTGCGTTAGGATATCTTTCGGAGAGGCGGACGGAAATTTTTGGACTTAGTACGCAAAATGCTATTCGTGCCTTCCAGTCCAGAAATGATCGAGGTGTAGACAGCTACCTGGCCCGGATACCAGAAGTCTTATGGATTCTGAAAATGCCAAAGCCCTTCAGTATGCGTCTTGGCGAACAAAGTGATGATGTAAAGAATATGCAAAATCTTTTGGTAAAATACGGCTATCTTCCTCAGGATAAAGCCTCCGGCTATTTTGGAGAGCTGACAAAAGATGCGGTTATTGCCTTCCAGTCCGTGAACGGTTTTAGGAACAGACGGAACAGCAGAGCGAAAACGTTGCAGCTTCTTCAGTCCGGCACAGCAAGTCTAAGCCAAAGCCAAAAAGCAAGGCAAGACACCGAGCCAAGGCAACAGGGGCGGCGTTGCAGCCGGAGAATTCCCGCTCCGGCAGGGAAGAGGAGATACCGGATCGGCGGAAGTATTTCTTCAGTGTGGGCGGTGCAACCGTTTCGGATCTGCAGGATGACTGATTTCAATGCCTCATCAAAATCGGTTTCCCCTATGTATGGGGAGCCAAAGGACCAAATTCAGCTGACTGCTCCGGTTTTTGTGTACTGGTGCTTGAATCAGGCAGGAGTAGGAACCTCCTATATGACCTCCTCCGGTTGGAGAAATCCGGGCCGATTTAAGAAGGTAAGTATGGGAGAATTACAGGCAGGAGATATTGTGGTGGTACGAGGACACGTAGGCATTTTATGCCGGAGGCGGATGCAGATTATCGACGCATCATCCTCCAACGACCGTGTGGTACACAGAAGCCTATCCGGCTGGTGGGCCAATAACTTCATAACCACATGGAGAATCTTCCAGCTAACAGCAGTTCAGGCCAGTAAAGGAAAACTAATTCCGCAGTAACTGGCGAGAAACTGGGGAAAGAAGAATTCTAAATCAATAAACAGAAGCGACGATGCAGTATGGGCCAGAAATAAAGAGGTATCCGAGCTGGTCGAGTACTAACGGTGAGCCGAGCAAGTGAAGGACATGAAAAATCAATAAACGAAGCGAAAGATGCAGTGTGGGTCTGAAATAAGGGAGTAATCTGAGCCCGTCGGTGCTTGCGAAAAACACAGGGAACTGTGTTTTTCGCTTAATATCCGTACGAGGCGAGGTTGGCGAGGCGTGCCCCGATTTCAGACCCACTCATGCAAATCACAATCACTTACAGTCCTTCCACTACGAAGGGCGAGCATAGCGAGAGGCGTGCCCCAATTACAGACCTGTGCTGCATCGGAGCGTATTTTTCTTAATTGCTTACAGAATTCCAATAGAAACACTGGACGAAACGTCATTTTTCCCTATATCTTTAAAGGATAAGAAAAGAGTTGGTAAAAGGATAGTCAGTGTATTCTTTTTATACAATAACCGCAGAAGGGAGGACTTATGGGAAAAAAACAACGTTGGTAATCATGGCTGCAGGGATTGGGGCTCCCGTTACGGTGCGGGCATTAAACAGCTGGCGAAAATCGGCCCCCATGGAGAAATCATCATGGATTATTCCGTGCATGATGCCTTGGAAACGAGTTTTTGAAAAGCTGGTTTTTGTGATTCGAAAGGATATTGAGGAAGACTTCCGGGAAATTATCAGGAAGAGAATTGAAAAGATTGCGGATGTGGATTATGTTTTTCGGGAAATCACAGCACTGCCTGAGGATTTTCCGTGCCGGAGGGGCGTACAAAGCCCTGAGAACAGCCCATGCAGTGATGCGGTGCAGAAAGCGAGGTGCAGGGGACCCTTTGGAGTGATTAACACGGATGATTTCTATGGAAAAGAGGATTCCGCCTAATCAATGATTTCTTACGGGCGGATAGAAGCGGATTCAGGGATGATGGAAATGTGTATGGCAGGGATATCATTTGGTGAATACCCTTTCCAAGTATGGCTCTGTAAATCGTGGAATCTGTCAGGTTAGCGGGGATGGCTACCTTCAATCCATTTCCAGAAACCTACAATATTGAGCGGAAGGAAGACGGCATTTTACGAGGAAAAATCAACAGAAGGAAGTTGTGGAGTTGCAGGAGGATGCCATTGCTTCACATGAACATGTGAGGCTTCCGGAGAAATTTCTGGATGTACTGATTGAAAAATTCCCTTCCTGGCTGGAGAAATACGGTGAGGAGCGAAAGTCTGAATATCTGCTGCCCAGAGGGTGGATTGCCTGGTGATGAAGGAAGGAAAGGCCAGAGTGAAGGTTTTGGAGGATCGTGACCGTTGGTTCAGGGTGTGACCTATCAGGAAGACCAGATGCATTGGCGGAAGAAGCTTTACAGGAATGTGTTGCAAAAGGGCTTATATCCGGAACAATTATATTGCTAAGGGAGTATATTCGAGACAGTTGTATCGCAAAGGGATACATCCCAAAGTTATATTGCTAAAGGAATGTATCCGGAGCAGTGATACCGTTAAGTTAAGATAGGGAGTAGAGCTTTGGCGGATCGGGAAAGAGAATCAAGAAAAAGGAAATTGAAAAGCAAAGGGTCATCATAGGAAGTAAGGCGGAAGAAAAGGTCTTGAAGAAGAGCTGCAGGAAGAAGGAAGAAGGACAGAAGACAATCCGTTTTTCTTTAACTGCAGAAAAACTTTTGAGCTTCCTTTTTGTTGATTCTTTTTCTTTCTTTTTGCGGTGAGCTTTTTCTTTTTATGGAAGAAGACGTTTTTGGACAAAAAGAACTTCTATGGAAGGACAGTCTGGAAGAAAATGAGGATGTAGAGGAGGAATACAGCTATTTTCCTTACAGGGACGGTGTAATTAAACTCAGTAAGGACAGGGCGAAGTATGTTTTCTTCCCAGGGAAAGGTGCTTTGGGATCGGGAGCCTTTGAAATGGGACGAAACTCTGGTTTCGGTTTCGGAGAGTTATGCTGTCGTCGGAGAGCAGGCGGCACCAAAAGCTGTATATATTTTTCTTCCCAGGGACTTAGCGGGCAGGGAGCTCCCAGTACCATAGAAAAAGTACAGTTTCCGAAAAAGGGTGTGGTTTATGCGCTTTGTCGGAGGATGGGGAACCTATATCACGGTATTTTCAAGGAGGGCGAAAAATCTGGACATCGGCATCAAGTCAGGTGATGTCGGGGGACAGTTATCCATGGTTTATCCGTATCTCCGGATGGGACGGAGCTCTGTGTGGCATTGCCCATTTAGAACGAACCGCTGTGAAATCAGAGTGGTTTATTATAATTTTCTTCCTTAGGGAAAAATACCGGTGCTGACCGAGTGGTTGGAGGCTTTACCGATGATTTTTCCAGGGTATTGTGGGAAAGGTGCATGTACCGATGAGGAATCCTTTTACGGCCTATGACGGGGGCTTGGCTTTCTTCTCCACAGTAAGAACCAGTCCGGAGCTGAAGAAGAAGGTGGAAATTTCCGGAAACGATTCGGATGATTTCCTATGACATACTATCTTGCAGTTCTTACGGATCGAAGGGCGAGACTCAGGAGGATGGGAAAATCCGGAGGTAAAGAGGGCGCAAAGGGCGGCAATACTAAAAGACCCGAAGAAAAGAAACAAAGTCCTGCTAGCAAGTGGATACGCTACGGAAAGCAAAGAGAGATTCCGGTAAAGAAAAGCAAAAAGACGAAAGTCTCTTCCAGAAGTAAAAAGAAAAAGCAGGAAAAAACCCTATAGACTTTTGATTTTCCGAAAAGACCGGAGAAAAATTTTTGGATAAACCCATAGACTTTATGGGCAACAACATGGAGTTAAGTCAGGATAAGGTAATTCTCTATCAAGAGAAATATTTTAAAGTTTATGATTTTTCAAAAGGCAGACTGACGTTTATAATGGGGAGACCGAAGAAGGTTTGCAATATATTCGTTCTTTGTCAAAAAATTCAGTTCAGAGAACGGATTTATTCTTGGCATATCGAAACAGAGAAGAAAGCTATTCGGGTAAAATAGAAAAAGCTTCAACTATGTGCTTTTTAGAAAATATTCAGAAGAGTAAGGTGTGTAGCTAGCTAGAGGAGAGTGAGATGAATCAATATTGCGTGAGGCATTGATGTGAGAGAGACTTCCGTGAAAATGCGGTATCTTTACCTATAACGAGCGTACTGTTGGACAAGTGGGAGGTACTCACCAGAAAAGGCGGAGACAGGAAGTATATTCTTCCGGATGTGGCTGAGGGAGTTAAAGAAGCATTTGGCGGAAGACCATTGCCTATGAGGGATGTGGCAGGGATCGGGAATCGGTGTTCCCGGACCGGTGAGAGCCGGACGGCCATGTACCTGTTGCGAGTAAACTTAGGCTGGAAGGACATTTATCCGGCAAAAAATCATGAGAGAGAGCTGATGGGAGGAAAAGATTCCTGTGCAGTAGGAAATGATGCCAATGTGGCGGCCTTGGAGAGCTTTGGCAGGGGCGGAGGAAAGAGGTTTCTCAGGATTTACTGATGGTAACTCTGGGGAACCGGCGTAGGCGGCAGTTTGATTCTCAATGGAAAAATCGTTACCGGGCTCATGGTGCAGGAGCGGAAATCGGACACATCCATGTGCAGGGATGTGGAGGAGGGCGTTGTGCCTGCGGCGGTATGGGCTGCCTGGAGCAGGGTGGCTTCCGCTACCGGAATCGTGAAGGAGGCAGAGCGTTTTTCTTCGTATGTTCAGAGATCATTCTTCTCTTCATTATCTATGGAAAGGCCCTTACCGCAAAGATTGTTTGTGAAGCGGCCAAGGAGGATATTCTGGCCAGCACCAAGCCTGGAGTGCAGTATGCGTTATCTGGGGATTGTTTTGGCACAGGTTTCCATGATTGCTGATCGGAGGTTTTTCGTTATCGGTGGAGGCGTTTCCGGCAGAGACTTCCTCTTAGAATTATTAGAAGCATTACGAGGAGCACGATTTTTAAACAAAGAAGGCGGGCTTATGCTGGCTAAGCTTGGAAATGATGCGGGAATTTACGGCTGTGCAAGCTGATGCTGGATAAGGAATAAGTTCGGTTAAGAGTAGAAAGGGATAGAATGAACCAAAAAGGTCTTAAAGACATTGGAGTTTACAAAATCATAGACCGATTAGTGGAGGAGCGGACTCTTCTTTGGGTGAGGAGAAGTTGAAAGGCCTTGGAGCACTTCTTCTTCCTTTTTAGAGATTGGAGCAAAGTCTTTCCGGAGACAGAGGCGGCTCAAGACCGTATTCGTTTAGGGGTGGCATTTCCTTTCGGGAAATCAAAGTCCGCTCTTTGCCACGTTGCTTATCCACAGCCCTTTTCCATTCCGGAGCTTTGTGACATTATCCTGATTTTGGAAAAAGACAAAAAGGCTAAGGAGCAGGGAGAAGAGCGGGAAGATGCTTTGCAGGGTATTTTCAGGCTCTGGCCCCATGGATGAAATCGAGAAGAATTACAGCGCTGTATTCTTTCCGAGAGGAACTGGCGGATGATGCCAGTCCGGAGCTTTCCAGCTGCGTAGGGAGGAAAAGGTCTTAGAGGGAAAAAATCAATCAGGAATTAAATCGCATTTTTACAGCATAACCGTTCCATGCTACAGGGATGCGTGATTACCCTTCGAAACGGAAGACACGTGTTTCCCTGTTAAGGCAGAGTATAAAAATGCTTTCCGAGGATTGTTCATGATGAAAGTAGCTCAGGGGCTACTCTTTTTATGGAGCCTTCTCCATTGTCCAGCTGGAAAATGATATGCGGGAACTTTTGTCTTTAGAAAAAAGGAAGTGGAGAAAGATTCTTTTACAGCTCTCCCTTTCTTCAGCGCCCTTTTACCGAGAACTGGGGAAAAATGTAAAGATTTTAAGTCATTTGGACTTTGTTTTGCAAAAGGCTAAGCTGGCCAATAAGATGGATGGGGTGAAAGCCTATCTTGAATCAGGAGCGAAAGACGGTGCTTTTGGATGCCGTCATCCCCTGATTCCCAAAAGACAAAGTGGTACCCATCAGCATTCGCCTGGGAGATGACTTCAGCCTTTTCTGGTGATTACCGGCCCCAATACCGGTGGTGAGACAGTTTGCTTAAAGACTTTAGGATATTTCCAGCTCATGGAGCAGGCAGGGCTGTATTCCGGCTTTCCAAGGCTCCAACATTACGGTGTATCAGGAGATTTATGCAGATATCGGGGATGAGCAAAGCATTGAGCGAAAGTCTCTCCACCTTTTCCTCCACATGACCAATACAGTGAGGATTTTACAGGGGCAAGGAAGACTGCCTCTGCCTTTTTGATGAGCTGGGGGCAGGAACAGGTCGCCACAGAGGGAGCAGCTTTGGCATTGGCTATTCTGGACCACCTTTTTCCAAAAAGGGAATTCGAACCCTGGCTACCACCCACTATGCAGGTAGAAGCTTTATGCCTTGTCTACTGAGGGGTGGAAAATGCCGCCTGCGCCTTTGATGTGGAAAGTCTCAGGCCTAGCTATCATCTCTGTGATCGGTGTGCCGGAAAGGTCCAATGCCTTTGCCATTGCGGAGAGCTTGGTCTTCGAAAGGACATCATTGCTTCTGCGAAGAACCGTTTGGGAGAGGAAGATCTGCATTTTGAAAGATGTAATTGCGGTTGGAAAATACCAAACGCCTTGAGAGGAAAGGAAGAAATCGAGGCGCTTACAAGGCAGAGGTGGAAGTTTAAAACAGCGTGCCAGAGAGAATCCACCAAAGGCATCGAAAAAGGAAGGGAGAAAAATCCTGCAAAGAGCCAGAGAAGGGCTGCTCAGATTTTACGGGAGGCTGAAAGAAACCGCCGACCAGGTGGTGAAGGAATTACGTCGGCAGGAGGCAGGAAAGGCAGTGCCTTAGAGGGAGAAAAAGACCAGAACCAAGCTGCACCAAAAGATGCGGGAAAATGACGAGGCTCTGTCCTCCGCCATGGTAAAGGACCCTCCCAAACCATTTCCTTAAAGAAATTGTGCCATCGGAGACAAGGTAAGGTTTAAGCATGCATGATATGGTGGCAACCGTTACCACTCTTCGGATAAAAATGGAATATTCACCGTTACTGCCGGTATGCTTCGCACCAAAGGTTTCCGCCAGGATGTGGAATTTATCCAGCATAAGGAAAAGAAAAAGCCGGAAAAAGAATCAGGGAAAAAGTCGCCTCCATCGGAAGAGGAAGGTGCTGAGGGAATCTCTCGAAATTAGCAATCGGAAAAATGACGGCGGATGCGTTGCCGGAGTTAAATAAATATTTGGATGATGCCTTTTTGGCCAGACTGCCTCAGGTAAGAATCGTTCATGGAAGAAGTAGCCCGGAGCCCTTCGAAAGATGGTGCAGGAATGCTTGAAAAAGAATAAGCATATCGAGATCCTTCCGTTTAGGGAAGTATGGGGAAGGCTCTGACAGTGTCAGCATTGCTTTCTTTAAAGAAATAAATGCCGGTAAAAGAAGAAAAAGCAGGAGCTGTGAAGTTCCTATAATGATTGAAGAAAAGAGTAGGTCTGGAAAGATTTTAGAATATTGAATATTGGAAGATAGTAGAAAGGAGGAAGCATGGCGGAGAACAAAAATCTTGATTGTGGATGATGACAGCTCCATTGCAGAGCTGGTTTCCTATATCTGGAAAGGAGTGCTACGATACCCGAATCTGTGAAGACAGGGAAGAAGCCTTGAAAAGTTTGGAAAAAGAGCCGGTGGCACTGATTATTTTGGACCTGATGCTTCCGGAGATTGATGGCTACGAGGTTTGCAGAAGGATGCGTACAAAGCTCCAATGTGCCCATTATCATGCTTTCCGCAAAGGAGAGACCTTTGATAAGGTGCTGGGCTTAGAGCTTGGAGCGGACGACTATATGCTAAAAGCCGCTTTGATACCAGAGCTGGTAGCCAGAGTGAAGAGGCGGTTTTACAGAAGCCAGCATGTCTTTCGCCACCTTTGGAGGAAGAAAAGGAAAGGAAGGGAGAAGCTTTACAGAAAGAGCAATATCATCGCCTGAAGACTTGGTAATTAACCTAAAGTAATTATGCGGTGCATTATAAAGGAAAGCTATTGATATGCCCCCAAAAAGAACTGGAGCTTTTTGTATTTCTGTAGCTCCCCAACAGGTTTTTACCAGAGAGCAGCTCTTGGATGCGCATTTGGGGCTATGGGAGTTTGCCAGGGATTCCCGGACAGTAGATGATGCATATCAGAGGCTTCGGAGAAGCTTCCCCAGGTGGAAGAGTGGGAGATTTCCACGGTTTTGGGGCATCGGCTACAAGTTCAGATTAGGATAAAGACCGTAAAAACACTAAGCTTAGACAGGGATGGATATTTAAAGAGTCAGATGGTGATTTGCTTCGAGCAGGTATTACAGAAATCGAGTGGATAAGTTTAGATTGGAATGAATAGAAGAAAGCAGGAGAATTTGGGAAAACGATTATTTATCAAATTTATCATCGCCTACCTGCTGTTTTTCTCTTCACTTTCTTTTCTTTATTTTTACGGAGAAAAAGGCTATCGGGCAGAATCTATACCAAGAGGGACAGGGAGCTCTACGGTGAAGCCACCAGGCTTGCCAGCTACTATTCCAAAGAGGAAAACAGAGCCCTTTCTCTGGATAGACTCAGTAAGGAGATGGAAGGAAACATTCATAGAAGTAACGTGGAATGGACCTTGGTGGATAAGGACAGGAAAATTCTACAGCATGAGGGAAGGACAATCTGAGCGGAAAGACTGTGGGCGATTTTGATCCCTCGGAAAAATGGCAGTAAAATTGCTTTCGGGGCAATCTCCACGGTTTGTTGCCCGAGGGACATATCTTGGCCCAGGCTCCGATTCAGAAAGTACAAAATCAGCCTACCTGATTTTTGCATAAATCCATGTGAGAATAGAGGCAGGAAAAAGCCATGCTGCTCAGCATTTTTCTATGAGAGCTTTCTGGCTGTAGCAGTCCTGTCTCTTTCCATTTTTCGTTTTTACTTTTTGGGTTTTATCGAGCGCTTGGGAAAAATTACAGCAGGGCGGTACACTATGCGCAGGAGAATATTTGTATCGGATTTCCGTCGGCGGAGGGATGAAATGTCTACCTTGCGGATACTCTGAATTTTATAGCGGAGAAATTCAAAATCCGATGACTACCAAAAGGCAGTTTATTGCCAATGTTTCCCGACTTTCGCTCCTTAGCCTCTATAAAAGGGTGCTGCAGGCTATGCTGGATGGAACTATCCCTCAAGGAGGCCGGAGGAAAAATATTTGCTTCGGCTGATTTCCGAGACAGGAGCGCCTGAGTAAACTGACTCAGTCCATGCTGAGCAAAAGCAAGCTGGATCGAGGAAGCTCCATGAATCGGAGTAACTGATCTAGACCGAATGATTCAGGAGGTTTGTGCCAGCTTTGAAATGCAGTGTCAGAAAGAAAAAGCTGGGATTTTCTCTGGTATTTGCGGACAGATGGTACATAGGGGATTATCCAGAAGATTCAACAGGTCTTTTTATAATCTTTTTGGACAATGCAGTAAGGAGTTCTCCAAGGAGGATTCGGAGATTCAGATTCGAACAGAGCAAAAAGGTACAGAAAGTACTGGTGGGCATTAGAGACCAGGGCATCGGAATACCAAGAAGGATTTGGGGAAGATTTGGGAGCGTTTTACAAGACGGACATTTCCAGAGGAAGGATAAAGCCGGTACCGGCTTGGGACTGACCATTAGTAAAAGTATTATCACCATCCACAGGGAAAAACATTGACTGTGTTTCCACGGAAGGAGTGGAGTGCAAATTCAGCTTTTTCACTTCCCGCAATGGAACAGGGTGGAAGAGTAAGAGCAGCAGGGCTTTAGAGGAACATAAGATGGAAGAACATTTTATTCGAGAGAAAATCGTGAGTCCCTAAGGGAAAATGGAAAAAAGAGGCTGAAAGAAGGCTGTATTGATTCTGCTTTCGGAGGACTTTTTGGTGCAGCAGCAGCCTTTTCCTTCTTTTTGTGGAAACGCCTTTCCCAGGGAGAAAGGAGCAACCGAAGGCAGCTTGCCCTGGTGGAAGAAAGTTCTGAAGCAGCATCGGAAAGATGTGGCGGAAACCGAGGGCCATTGGGGATGTAGTACAGTCAGAGCTGCAAAAGTTTGATTTCTCCGTTTCCAGCTATGACAGTCTGATGTCAATGCCAAAACGCTGATTTCGAAGGAAAAATCATGGTAGAGGTCAGTATTCATACTCCCGGAAAGATTCTCTCAGTGCAGCAAACCAGCATTGTACCAGGGTAATTTTAAAAAGACCAAAGAAGAGGCGGTGATTCTCTTTCTGGGAGAGGCCAAAGACAGGAGCAGGTTACGAGGTCACCTGCTAACCCGGGAAAAAGCTTCCCGCCACTCTTCAAGGGAAAAAGCAGCAGAGGATCGATGGGTGATTCTTACCACAGAGCTTTCTTCCCTAACGGATAAGGAGTGGGAGAAGATTCAAGAAATGCCAGAGAAATTCAGACTTCTGCAAAAGGAGACACGAGTACTGCTTTTGAAAGCTCACCCCTGGGACGAGGCTATTCCTCAGCTTTAAGCACCATCGGTGCCTGTGTCCTACGACAAAGGCTTCGGAGGACAGGGTTTGGGAAGAAATCAAGATGCAGTTCTCCGGAGAGAAAAACAGCACAGCCTTTGTTTTAAATACAAAGGGGAATGGAGTAGGCTTCTACACGGGAGGCGGAGGACAGAAAAAGCAGGAAGACAGATTATCGGAATATCCGATGCTTTAGAAAGTCTGGAACGACTCAGTAATGGAGAATTCTTCCTATTTCGGCGTAAAGATTCAAAACAGTTCCAAGACCATGCAGGAGCTGGAGAATTCGGAAGGAGTTTATGTCACGGAGGTGGTGGAAGACAGTCCCGCCTACTCTGTTGGAATTCTCCCCGGAGATATTATCAAAAAATTGAACGGAAGAGCGTTGACACCGGCAAGGCTTTTCAGGATACTTGAGGAACAGGCGGAAGGAGCAGTTGTTCCCGTGGAACTCTCCGTTATAATGGTAAAGAGTATGTAGAGTTAGTGCTTTCTTGCCCTATACGGGCAAGGTAGGAAGGAAAAAATATGGAACGAGTTTCTAACCCAAATCCTTTATTGAGAATTTCCGAGATGGGCTTCAGGTGAATAATGTGTATCTTGTGAAAGACCAAGAATGCAGCGGTGACAAAAACGGAAAGGAATAGCTTGAATGTCTGCTTGCAAGACAGAACAGGCACCATTGATGCCAAGGTATAGGAACCCAATTCTCCGGGGATATCGGACTTTTCTCCCATGGACTATGTGTACGTGGAGGGAAATGTCAGCATTTACAACAGGGTAAATCAGCTGAGTATTCAGCGCCTGTCAGTGGCTTCCGAGGAACCTATGCGGCGGAAGACTTTTACCGGTGGTAAAGCGAGACCGGGAGGAAATGGGGAAGGAGCTCTTTGCCCTGATTAAGACCATACAAAACCCATATTTGCAGAAGCTGTTACAGAAGCTTTTGTGGAGGATAAGGAATTTTTACAATGCTTTTCCTTCCATTCCAGCATCAAATCCGTGCATCACGGCTATGTGGGCAGAGCTTTTGGAGCATACCTGTCTGTTGTAAGCTTTGCGATTTTTACGCAAAGACACTATGGGGATATCAATAGAGACATTTTGTTAAGCGCGGCTCTTTTGCCATGATATCGGAAAAACCAAAGGAGCTTACTCCTTTCCGAAAAATGAGTTATTCTGACGAGGACAGCTTTTTAGGGTCATATCTTGATCGGCTACACCATGCTTTCGGAAAAAGATGCAGGAGATTCCCGACTTTCCGGAGAATGTCAAGACGGAGTTTTGCATTGCATCCTGTCCCATCATGGGGAATTGGAATACAGTTCTCCCAGAAGCCGGCTACCATGGGCTTTACTCCTTTCCTTTGCGGACAATACGGATGCCAAGCTGGAAAACCATGCGGGAGTTTATCGAGCAGGGAGAAAAGTCCGGAAAAGGCCAAGGAAGCCAACGGTTGGGTGAAGCTTTAACAAGCTTTTGGACAGCAATGTAAAGAAGACTTTTTAATTAAAAAATTTTGTGAGGTGAATTCTGTAGGCTGAATTTTGTAGAGTAAATCCTATAGAGTAAATTCTGTAGAGTAAATTCTGTAGAGTAAATTCTATAGTGTATATTCATCAAGAGTTTTTCAGAGATTTCTCAGTTAGATTTTTATATAGTATGTAGAAGAGAGTTTTTGTGATTCAATTATTTTAGGAGATAAGGTTCTGCCCTTTGAAGCAGACATCCAAGAGAGCTTTGTGGAGCATTTTACCCCGGGGAAGATTTCCAGATTCATAGCAGTCAGGGCATTCGCCTGATGGAAACCACCCAGGAGGAGAAAGATAGCTTTTTAAGCGGGCGAAGAGGTGGGACAGCCCACAGAGGTAAATAAAAAAGAGCTTAAAGCATAAGCCGGAAGAAAAGAAAAATCGCATTTTAACAGAGGAGGGTTCTCGACCCTTCTCTGTTCCTCTTTCTTTGAAATTACCGAGAAGAGCTTAGCTTTACCGGAGATGAGGGAAAGGATAAAGTCGATTTTAAAGGCCTATCTTTATGATATTTTTGGAAAAACAAAGCGGAAGGAGTCTTCCTGGGGAGACTTAACCGGCATTCGTCCGGTAGGACTTTGCCGAAAAAATGCGGGAAGAAAAGGGCCAGAGTCGAGGCTTTTGTTCCCTGCTCTCAAAGAAGAGTATCGCCTGGAAGGGAGAGGCGGAGCTTTTTATAAGATTTCCTTGCAGGGAGGAAGGTATTTTACAAAGGGCGGAAAAAGGCTTATGGAAAAAAGTATTTCCGAAGGCTACAGTCTTTATATCAATATTCCCTTCTGCCCTACCCGTTGCTTCTACTGCTCCTTCCTTTCCATGCCTATGGGAAGCTTTTTCGAAAAGGATGCCCAAATATCTTTCTCTTTTAGAGGAGGAAATGCTTTTTGTGCTGCGGGAGATGGGAGAGAAAAGAGGAAAGCAGCTGCACAGAGCATTTATATAGGTGTGGAACCCCAACAGCCCTAGGGGAAAAGGATGCGGAAATCCTGCTTTCCTTAGTGGATAAGCATTGTTTTTCCAAGGGAAAGGGCGCCATAGAATATACGGTGGAGGCAGGAAGACCGGACTCCATTAATCGGGAAAAGCTAAAGCTTCTACAGGATTTCTCTGTAGATAGAATTTCCATTAACCCCCAAAGCTTTCATCAGGAAAGTTTAGACATTATCGGAAGAAAACATTCCGTGGAAGAAGTAAAGGAAAAAAGTATACTCTGGCAAGAGAGCTGGGCTTTGACAACATTAACATGGACTTAATCTTGGGTCTGCCGGAGAGGCATTTTGCAGCAGGTGGAGGAAAAGCCTTTCCGAAATCCTGCGCCTAGCTCAGATAGCCTGACGGTACATTCCTCGGCAGTGAAGCGGGCCGCCAGACTAAAGGCGGAGGAAAATCATTTTCGGGAAATCTATCAGGCCGGTGGAGCTTCTGAAAACTTTTTGCTGGAAAGAGAGTTTTCCATTCCCTATCTGCCTTCCTTAAAGAAGCGACAGGAGAGAAGAAATCAGTGGATGATGCTTTGCAGTATGGATACGGCGGAGAAATTGGATTTACAGCCTACCTCTTTATCGCCAGAAAAAAACATGGCGGGGAATCTGGAAAATATCGGCTTTGCTAAAGAAGGGAAGGAGTGCCTTTACAACATTTTTATGATGGAAGAAAAGCACAGTGTTTTAGGGATCAGGGGCAGGGGCTTCCAGTAAGATTCTCTTTCCCAAAGGTCGAGATCAGAAAGAACGGACAACGGAAAGGATATGCATTCCTACTTAGAGCGCTTTCAGGAGTATTTAGAAGAAACGGAGACTTTTTGGAAGAGGGAGGAACTTCGGTAAAAGGAGCTGTAAAAATCAAAAACAGTTTTCTAAGCAATATTGCTGAAAATCTATTTCTTATTTTGATTTTTACAGCCCTTTTATGGAGCAAAGAGGATTAATAATCCGGAGTAAAGAAACTTTGAATATGGTCGAAATAGTAAGGAAAGTATGTATATAATTCAAAAAACTCCTAGAAAACAACTAGGAATTATTCTACTACTCTTGTCCAAAGCTTTTTAAGGAATGGGGGAAGAATTCCCGGAAAGGATGCAAAAATGAATATTCAAGAGAGAAAAGTAGGGGTTATCGGCTGTGGTTGTAGGAGCAAGCTCTGCCTTTTGCCTTAATGCAAAAGCGGACTATTTTCCGAAATTGTTTTAAATGATGCGGATCGAGGCTAAGGCGGAAGGGAGGCTTTAGACATCAGCCACGGACTTCCTTTTGCAAAACCCATGAAGTTTATGCCGGAGACTATGATGATCTTATGGATTGCTCCATTCTTGTCATTACGGCAGGAGCAGGGACAGAAGCCAGGAGAAACCCGTTTGGATACGGTAAAGAAGAATGTAGAAGTTTTTAAGACCATTATTCCGGAGATTGCCAAGAGAAATTACGAGGGCATACTTCTAGATTGTAGCCAATCCTGTAGACATTTTTAACCTATGCGGCTGTGATAGCGGCTTCCCGGAGAATCAGGGTATTTGGCTCCGGAACCGTATTGGATACCGCAAGACTGAAGTATCTTTTGGGAGAGCACCTTTCCATTGATAACCGTTCTGTGCATGCCTTCATTATCAGGAGAGCACGGAGACAGCGAGATTGCCGCTTGGAGCAGCGCCAATGTATCCGGTATTCCTTTGAACGATTTCTGTGAACTTCAGGGGCATATCGAGCATGATGAGTCCATGAGACGCATTGCGGAAAATGTAAAGAACAGCGCCTACGAAATCATTGAAAAAAGAAGCCACCTACTACGGTATTGCCATGTCTGTTCGAAGAATCTGCGAAAAGCCATTATTCGAGATGAGAAATCCATTTTGCCGGTTTCCAGTATGCAGCACGGAGAATACGACATTCATGATGTGTCTCTTTCTGTTCCCTGCTATTGTGGGAAGAGGGGCGTGGAAAAGGGTAGTATCCATTGAATTAAGCCCGGAGGGAGAAAAGAAGCATTACAGGCTTCTGCGGATACCTTAAAAAGAAAGTTATCGAGGATGCCCTGTAAAAAGTCTTGTCTGAATCGGAGAATTTGAGGAGAGTGCCCTGTAAAGAGATAGTTATTCCATTTGCTATAGCCTAAAGAGGATGCCTACGACCGGCATCCTCTTTTCTTCACTTTCAACTTCACTTTATACTTTAGCGAAAAGAAAGGAGAAAGTATGGGATTAGAATTCATTCATAAGTTACCCTCTGCATCGGAGGTAAAGGAACAGTATCCGTTGTCTTCGAGGCTGATTGCTCAGAAAGCGAAAAGAGATGAGGAGATTAAGGCGATTTTTACAGGAGAAAGTCACAAGTTTTTGCTGGTGATCGGGGCCCTGTTCCTGAGACCATGAGGGATCCCTGTACTGGAGTATTGTCACAAGCTTAAAGAAATTGCTAAAGAGGGTGGAGGACAAGATTTTTAATTGTTCCCCGTATCTATACCAATAAACCGAGAACCACAGGAGAAGGCTACAAGGGTATGCTCCATCAGCCGGATCCGGAAAAGCGTGACCAATCTGATTGAAGGGATTTTTGCCATTCGAAAGCTCCACATGAGAGTTTTGGAGGAGACGAGGCTTCAGTACCGCGGATGAGATGCTTTATCCGGATAACCTGTCCTACCTTTCCGATATGATGTCCTACATTGCTGTGGGAGCCCGTTCCGTAGAAAACCAGCAGCACCGTTTGGTGGCTTCCGGGGTGGATGTTCCCTGCGGCATGAAGAATCCCACCTCAGGAGACTTAGGAGTAATGTTAAACTCCATCTATGCAGGACAACATGGCCATGAATTCATTTTCCGGGAATGGGAGTAAAGTCCTCCGAAAATCCTTATACCCACGCTATTATGAGAGGCTTACAAGAATAAGCATGGGGAGATGGTGCAGAACTACCACTATGAAGACTTAAAGCTTTTACATTCTCTTTATGAGGAGCAGAATCTGGTGAACCCTGCGGCGTAGTGGATACCAACCATTGTAATTCCGGAAGCATAGAGAAACAGCTTCGTATTGCTCAGAAATCATGCATTCAGAAAGTACTCCCAGGAGCTGGCCAACTTTGTGAAGGGTCTGATGGTGAGTCCTATCTGATTGAGGGCGCTTGTAGGTGGAGGAACATATCTTCGGAAAGTCCATTACTGACCCCTGTATCGGCTGGGAGGATACGGTTTCGTTTGATTTCAATGTCTACGAGTACGAGCAGCAGACCAAATATTAATACAGCACGGCAAGAGCAGTTTGATTTTTGAGGGAATGAAAAGCAAGTGAGATACTCAACTATTGCCGGGATACTCATAAGAACGAGATACTCCGCGCCGTAGAGAGATGTAAAATCAGGCAGGATTTTTCTTTTTGAAAGAAAGACAGATCCTGCTCAGTCAGTGATGAGAAAAGGAAGGAAGCAGTATGGGGAGTTTACGAAGAATTACAAGAGAGAGGATTGATTGCCCAGGTTACAAATGAAGAAAATCCGAAAAAAATGGTCAATGAAGGAAAGGCAATCTTTTATATTGGCTTCGACCCTACTGCGGATTCCCTTCATGTAGGGCACTTTATGGCGCTGTGCCTGATGAAGCGTTTGCAGGCAGCGAGGCAATAAGCCTATCGCGTAGTGGGGAGGCGGAACCGGTATGATCGGGAGATCGCTTCCGGTCGTTCCGATATGCGGCAAATGATGACCACCGAAATGATTGACCATAACTGTGCCTGCTGAAGCAGATGAGCCGTTTCATTGACTTCTCCGAGGGAAGGCATTGATGGTCAATAATGCGGACTGGCTTAGAGATATGAACTTTATGGAGTTCTTGCGAGAGTAGGTCCTCATTTTTCCGTAAATGAAAATGCTGAGAGCCAGATGCTATGTGAACCGTCTTTCTCAGGGACTTTCCTTCTTCGAGTTTTCTTATATGCTGATGCAGAGACTATGATTTCTATCGTCTTTACGAGGGACTACGGCTGTAACATGGAGTTCGGCGGAGATGACCAGTGGTCCAATATGCTGGCAGGAACAGAGCTGATTCGTAAGAAGCTGGGAAAGGATGCCCATGCCATGACCATCACCCTGCTTACCAATAAGGAAGGAAAGAAGATGGGAAAGACCGCCAGCAGTGCAGTTTGGCTGGATGCGGCTAAGACCAGTCCCTACGACTTCTACCAGTATTGGCGAGAAATGTGGATGATGCGGATGTAGGGAAAGTGTCTTCGTCTCCTGACCTTCATTCCTATGGAAGAAATCAAGAAGATGGATGCCTGGGAAGGGCAGAGCTGAATAAAGCTAAGGAAATACTGGCTTACCATTTGACAGAGACTGGTACACGGTGCGGAGGAAGCTAAGAAGGCGGAGGAAGCAGCCAAGTCCTTGTTTGCAGGAGGCGGAAAGTCAGCAAATACCCGAGTGCGTACTAAAGAAGGCAGAGTATCCTGAGGGAATCGACATCTTGAATCTTTTGGTAGTCAGCGGTTTGGCACCATCCAAGGAGAAGCCAGAAGAAATGTGCAGCAGGGCGGCGTAAAAGCTTTGCCGGAGAGAAGATTACGGATATCGGAAGACAGCTATCCTTTTCCGAACTGGAGAATGAGCCCTTGCTCCAGAAAGGGAAAGAAGAGCTTTATGAAGATAGTGTTGGAGTAAAGCAAGTATAAAAAAATAGAATAAAATGAAAAAGATGAGGACAGGGTTCCCTCATCTTTTTAAGAATCTTATGGTTGGTGTGGTCTTTAGGGATACATAGGAGTTTTTATTTGCATAATCAAGGAGAAAAAAAGGAGGATAATGATTATCTCTCCATTTCTATACCCATATAGATTCCATGGTTTTTGCATACCTTGTAAAGATCTACCATTGTGGTTTCGAGGAAGAATGTTCAATCTCTTTTTCGTAAGTGTCCGTACACTTACTGTGCTTACTACATAAGAATAAATTAGAAAGTAAGCATTAAACAAGTTTTGAAATTGTTATTAAATTATACTATAAGGACGCCATAATAATTCCCACATGTAACTAGACAAATATTGAATTTTGATTTATTATTAAATATAGATTCAGTATTAGTATAGAAAAGAGGTGTGCTATAGCACAAGTATTAAAAAAGAAGTTAGAAATAGAATACTCGAAGCAGCAGAAAAGTATTTTTATAAAAAGGATTATAGAGGTGCCAAATTAACAGAAATTGCAAAAGAAGCAGATATTCCTGTGGCACTAATTTATACCTATTTCAAAGAATAAAGGAAGTTTTGTTTGATGCAGTAGTAAGTTCTGTTTATATAAATTTCGAGTCAGCTTTTAATGAAGAAGAATCTTTGGAAAAAAAGGTTCTGCTTCTGAAAGGTTGATGAAGTTGGAGAAAAACTATATTCATGAACTTTTAAAAGAGCGTAGAAGTTAATTATTTTTGATGGATAAAAGCTCAGGAACAGAAACATACAGAAAGCAAAACACAAACTTATATCACAAATGCGAGGCTCATATTGAGTAAGTTTAAAAAGACAATCTAAACAGGAATATGATCCAATGCTTGCCCATATTTTTAGTCAGTAACTTTACAGAGGGCTACTTGAAATAGCGAGGCACTATCAAAGTGAAAAGTGGGCAAAAGATATGCTAAAACTTATTGCAAGGTGTTATTACAAGGGGTGGAATCCCTGTAATCAGCACAAAAATAGACTTTGCGTAATCAGCAAAGTCTTACTTTAAACCTAATACTGAATTAAAATTCAATATTATTCAATTTTGAAAGGTGTTGTTTATGCCGGAAAAAATTAAGGAAAAAAAGTGATTGGGAAAAAAATGGTTTATCAATTCACTTCTTGCTAAAAATAGTATGTGATTTGATACCAAAATCTTACTTGTATATTTGATTAGTTCTTTAATCACAAACAATATTAACGAAGAATTTAAAGTATATATTCTTGGGAATCTTTATATCGTTTGTATTAAAAAGGTATGTTTTATTATTTTGCAACAAAGGTTGCCCATGAGAAAGGCATACGAAAAATTGACAGAACTTAGGTTAGATATTATCGGGCATCTAAAAACTAAGTTTAGGATTTTTTTCAAAGAACATAATACTGGAGAGCTTACCAATATCGTTCAACATGATGTAGAGCAGAGTGGAAGTATACCTTGCCCATGGTCTTCCGGAAATAATGTCAGTCACACTTCTGCCTACCATTATTTTTGTAGCTATGATTTTTGTGGATTGGCGTCTTGCACTTGGTATGATTGCCGGAGTTCCACTCATGTATTTGGTAAAAGTTCTTTCACGAAAACAATGGATAAAAACTTTTACTATTTACTTTAACCATGAAAACAAAGATGAGAGAAAGAGCTAATGGAATATGTAAAAATATTTCTGTGATTAAGGCTTTTGCTAAAGAAGAGGAGATTAGTGAAAGAACATTAAAAACGGCAAGAGAATATATTTACTGGGTTAAAAAGAGCATGGGAGCAATTACAATTCCAATGGGACTCATTGACATATTTATGGAAATTGGAGTGGTATTGTCATGATTTTGGGAAGTATCTTTCTTTATCAGGGGAATATTACAACGCCTAATTTTATCCTTGCAATTATTTTATCATCTGCGTTTACAGCATCCATAAGCAAGACAGCCACTCTACAACATTTTTCTATTGTATTTAAGGAGGCATTAAAGGCGATTGGAAAAGTTTTAACAGTTCCACTTCCAAAGAAAAAGACAGAACAAGGTTTAGAATTTGGGAAACATAGAATTTAAAGATGTGAATTTTGCATATGGAAAAGATGGATTTAAGCTTAAAAATATCAATTTGACTTTTAAGAAAAATAGTTTGAATGCCTTTGTAGGAGCAAGTGGTTGTGGAAAAAGTACCGTATCTAATTTGCTTATGGGATTTTGGGATGCGGACAGCGGACGAATAGAAATAAATGGGAAAGATATAAAAGGATTACAGTCAGGAAAAATATTTCAAATCTTATTGGAAGTGTGCAACAGGAGGTCATCCTTTTTCGATTTAAGTATTTTCGACAATATTGCAATCAGGGAAACTTAATGCGACAAAGAAGAAGTCATGAAGCTGCCAAAAAAGCGAGATGTCATGACTTTATTTCAGCATTGCCAAATGGATATGAAACACGAGTGAGGTGAAATGGAGTTAAGTTATCCGGTGGAGAAAAACAAAAGAATCTCCACTAGCAAGAATGATACTGAAAAATGCACCGATTTTTAATATTAGATGAGGCAATGGCAGCTGTTGATAGTGAAAATGAAAGACTAATCGGTGAAGCAATTGACAGATTTAAGCAAGAGATAAAACCGTCATACAATTGCTCATCATTTAAATACGATTAAATTCAGACCAAATTATTGTTATGGATAAAGGGTATTGTTCTTGATGCAGGGAAGCCATGAAGAGCTGATGAAAAGATGTGATTTTTATAAGGATATGGTTGAAGCACAGAACAAGGTGAGATAGATGGGATTTGAAAGATAATAGTCTTTCACGAGCAAGGGAACGGAGAGGATTGCGAGTGTATCAGCGATAGTCTTTCCGAGCAAGGAACTGAGTGGATTGCGAGGTGTGCAGGTGGTAACAGAAAATGTTTGAGAAATGTTAAAACTACTTACAAAAACCGGCAAGAGATTTGATTATATCAAGTGTATTCTTTGCCCTTTATGGACTAAGCTCCATAGCCATGATTGTTATCGTATTTTCTATACTGTTCCAAATCTTTGATGGAACAGAGCTTAGCAAAGCCTATATAAATATTTTATTGCGATTGGATTACTTGTAGTCTTCAAAGGTATTTGTAATATGGTCATGATATGAAAAACATAGTGCAGGTTTTGATATTGTTCAGCAAATCAGAGAACGTATGATTATCAAATTAAAGAAATTCAGTTTGGGATTTTATACCAATGAAAGACTGGGAGAGAATCGATACAATTTACACAAAGATGTTGATAATATGTCCCTTGTTGTAGGGACACATGTGGTCGAGAATGTTTGGTGATTTTTTTGATAGCTACAGTCGTATTTGTTGGTCTTGCAAAGTATTGATTTCAAACTTTCTATTATTATGATGTATCTGTTCCGATTGCACTTATCTTTCTATATCGACAATTAAGCAATCTGAAAAATAGAAAATCAGAACAACTCAGCACTTCTTGATATGGTTAGCTTATTTGTTGAATATGTTAGAGGAATACCTGTATTAAAAGAGTTTTTCAAACAATAAGAGCTTGGATAATGAGCTTATGAATAAGACAAAAAGTTCGGAGAAACAAAGTAAAAGCAACTTCAAGATTCAAAGACAAAACAGTTATCTATATTTGGGTTTTTACTGGATATTGGATATTTAATTCTTTTTAATCATAGGAGCAATATTTGTTGTAAAAGGGAAGTCTTGATGTACTTCATTTTATTATCTTTGCAGTAATTTCAAAAGAGTTTTTATAAGCCGTTCGCTTCTATGGAACAACACTATATGTACTATGTTTCGGCGATAGATAGTTACAAAAGACTTTTCGGAAATTTTATATGCAGATGTAATCCCGGACAAAGTGAGATGGAATTGTTCGAAAGATAATGATATAGCTTTTGAAAAACATAGATTTTTCCTATGAAAAAGATGAATTTAAAATGGAAAAATTGAGCTTTTCTATGCTGAAAAACAATGACAGCCTTAGTTGGAGAATCAGGTAGTGGAAAGACTACTATAACCAACTTGCTTCTAAGATTTTATGATGTGCATAAAGGGAAAAATTACACTCGGAGGAACTGATATAAGGGATATTCCTTATGATGAGCTTTTAGATCGTATCAGTATTGTCATGCAAAAAATGTTCAACTGTTTGATAACACGATTGAAGAAAACATCAGGGTAGGGTAAAGAGCAACGAAAGAAGAAATTATTGAAGCTGCAAAGAAAGCAAGGATACATGATTTCATTATGAGTTTACCAAAGGGTTATGAAACGGATATTGGCGAAAACGGCGGAATATTGTCAGGTGGACAGAGACAAAGAATATCTATTGCAAGAGCCTTTCTAAAGGATGCACCTATTTTAATTCTTGATGAAATGACAAGTAATGTTGATCATGTAGTGAATCTTTGATACAAGATGCCATTACAGCACTTGCAAAGAATAGAACTGTACTTGTGGTGGCTCATCATTTAAAAACCATTCAAAAAGCTGACCAAATTCTCGTATTTCAAAAAGGCAATTTACTTGAAAAAGGAAAGCATGGGGAACTTCTTGAGAAAGATGGCTACTACACAAAATTATGGAAAGCTCAGTATGAGGTGTATACCATGATTTTGTTAAAAAGCTATTTCTTATGCATGGGAAAGATGAGCGAACTGCTTTAAAAATATCAATCTTGAAATTAAAAAGGTGAATTTGTTTTTAATTTCGGGAAAAGTGGAAGTGGTAAAAAGCACTCTTGGAAGTGTAATGAATGGTCTTATTCCACATTATTACAAAGGCAAAATGCAAGGAGAAGCCTTTGTGTCAGGAAAAGATATAAAGCAAATTATTACTTCATGAAATAGGGCATATTGTAGGAACTGTATTTCAAGATCCAAGAGTCAGTTTTTCACGACAACGACAGATGAAGAAATCGCTTTTGAGCTTCGAAACTATCTGCAAATCAAGAGGAAATCAAACAGAGAGTGAAGAAGTATATGCAGAGTTGGATATCCCGGAACTGAAAAGGAAAATCTGTTTTTGAGATTATCAAGCGGACAGAAACAAAAAGATAGCTATTGCAAGCATCTATACAATGAATCCGAAAGTTTTTAATTTTAGATGAACCCTCAACAAATTTGGATATAAAGCAACATTTGATACATTTTAGTTTTAGAAAAAATTAAAGAAAAAGGGACAACGATTGTTCTAATTGAACATCGTTTGTACTATGTAAAATCTTTATTTGACCGTTTTCTTTTGATGAAAGATGGAGAAATTACGAAAGACTTAAGTCGGGAAGAAGTTATCCATCTTGAAAGAACGTTTTGGGATGAAAATGGACTAAGAACTCTTGAATTAGAAGAATACAGGATAAGTGAGAAGAAAGATTCCTATCAATTAAATGAGGAAAGTATTAGTGGAAAAGGCTTGAAATTTTGCTATCCGAATGTAGCTAAGGATGGAAAGAAGCAAAAACAGTACATTTTAAATCATCTTGATTTCAACATGGAGTATGGAAAAAGCCATTGGTCTTATCGGCTTAAAATAGCGCAGGAAAACCACCTTTGCAAGAGTGCTTTCAGGACTTGAGGAAGATAAAAGAGGGAACAATATGGGCGGGAAAAGATAAGTCGCTTAATCATAAAGATTTAATGGAGATGTCATATTTTGTCTTTCAAGATTCAGACTATCAGTTGTTTTCGGAAAGTGTACTTGATGAAATGCTGCTTGGTATGGAGGGTAAAGATAAAAAAGAAAATACGCAAAAGGCAAAGTCTATTTTGAATGTACTTGGCTTAGAACAAATACGATTGATAAGCATCCGTTTGCTTTATCAAGAGGAGAAAAAACAAAAGACTGACAATAGCTTGTGGAATGATGAAACGGGCAAAGATTTTCATCTATGATGAACCAACATCAGGTTGTGATAAAGACTCAATGCTTTCCGTCACAAAATTGATTGAAGAACAATTAAAAAATGGGACAACAGTTTTGGTGATAAGTCATGATTTTGAGTTTTTAGCAAACACAGTGAGTGAGGTTGCGGTAATGGGAGATGGGAAAATAGAAAAGGTTCTGAATATGAGTGAAAGTAATAAATTTCTTATATTAGACAAGATGAGAGGAGGTAGAGAGCTTGTCAGATAGAAAAACTATAGATCAAGAGAATAAAACTTACTCTACTTCCAATTGTCTCCTTTACGAGCTTTTTATAAGCGATACAATTCTACTTTTGTACTAATTGTTTTTGCCTTTTTCTATATTTATATAGTGGGATGTGGAAAAGAGCGTTACGCTTTATCTTGTTTTTTGTGCTTTTATACTGCATAGAGTTAGGACTTGGAAAATTCCCGGAAGCAAGTATTGTATTTGCAATATATATGTTTATTTACTTTGCATCAAGAATGACCTTAATTGCTATGTTTGGCGGATATATAACAAAGACTACAAGTGTAAGTGAAATGCTGGAAGCGTTAAATAGAATGAAAGTACCAAAGTATTGGCATACCTTTTTAGTGTTTTTACTGAGGTTTGTACCAACTATAAAAATAGAACTCAAGGCATTAAAAGAAAATATGAAGATTCGAGGAATCGTAACAAGCAGATTTTTCCATTGCTACATCCAATTAAATATATGGAATATACGCTTGTTCCGCTTTTAATGAGAATGATTAAGATTTCAGATGAACTGTCAGCTTCAGCACTTTATTAGAGGACTTGATAGTGATGAAAACAGGGTTACATTAACGGAATTGCGGTTTAGAAAAAAACAGACTTAATGATTGGACTATTAGGAGCTTTGATGATTGCTCTTCTGATAGTAATACAAGAAAATTTATTGGAGAACTCTTATGAAAAACAAATTGAATGGCCGTGATTTTTATTACAATCAGAATTTTTAATGCAATTGGAATTGTCATATACATGGCAGTAGCATTTGCTATGGCAACAACAGTTATAGGAGGATTTATTGCTTCAGGAGTTAGCTTTATGGTAGCTGCTACCGTTTATATTCTTATGGCTGTAAAAAGTTAAAAAGAAGGGTGTATTTACCTTATCAGGAACGCTTCTTGGTTTCATTGCGTTGATCAGGAGGACATTTACCTCATGCAGTCTTTGCTGTAATCGGTGGAATTGTATGTGATTTGATTATAGGAAATTATGAGAGCAAGGGACGAATGATTATTGGATATGGGACATTTGCGTTAGCAGATTTTTTAGGAACAGTAATTCCTGTACTTTTATTCGGGACAGCTTCTTTTTGTGGAAAAGAGCATCAAAAATGGAAAATGAGGCGAAGCACAAATAAATGAAGCATTATCTTATTTCAAAGTTTCGTGGGCAGTAGGGATTTGGTTTGATAACTTTTGTTCTTGCTTGCATAGGAGCATTTGTTGCAACAAGGATACTTAAAAACATTTTGAAAAAGCAGGAGTGATTTAATCAATCTTTGTTTGTGGGGGAAAACGGTTTCCTATTCCGGACAGGCGGTTTCCACTTTTTCGGAATAGCGGCTCCGCCGTACCGGAATATTCAGCCGGAATAATCATGTCCTTTCATTTTTCTTTAGTAAAAACAATTTCACTAAGTGATTTTTCTTGGAAAATTAGGTCAATAAAGATTTAATATTTTTGAAAGCTGAATTATATTGCAATTTTTAGTTAAGTGCTAAAACCTATCACAATAGACAATAGCATACAGGTGAGAAAAAAGTACGGCGGACAATTATCTTCATTGAGAAGGCATTGAAAGTTTGGATTATGATTTTTGGAAGGAAGGACATCTCCAATCTATTTCCACAAATTTGAAAGGGGTGATTCTTATGATTAGTTTCCTTTTTCAGTATCCTTATAGTAGAGTGCTTATTTTAGCTTTTGCACTTGGACTGATTTACTTTATTTCTTCAAAGAGAAAGTATAGCTACAGGCATCGCTGAGGATTGATTAGCTATATGGCATTGCTTGTGTTGATTTATCTCATTCCTCATAGCACAAGCCATGGGATTTATCCATCCACCAGATCACTTCAGGATATTGAGTTGAATCCGTTCTTGTTTTTGAGATACAACATGCTATCCAATCTTATAATTGTAGTATCATTTCTTCCCTTACCGGGACTTCTCTTTTCCGTAGTGAAGGAGAAAAAGAAGGTACTTCTCTATGCGGTATTGAGTGGATTTGGTGTGAATGTATTCAGCTCTATCGAATATACTATTCCATTCCCCGATTTTCTGTGGTGGATGTTAATGATTTAGTCTTGTATACTTTGGCAAATTTCATTGGATACTCTCTGTTCCTTCTTTTTGCAGAACGAAATATATCCATGCCTCTTGGGACTCAAAAAGCTTAGGTATAATGGACGATTCAAAATTAGAATCTCTTGAATTCGTGAAGAACATTTCAAAAATTCTAGTTCTTACGAAAGTTTTACAAAACTCTGTATCTTTTTCCCCGTGGATTGTCATGATAACGAAAAACGGATATACTGATAAAGCCGGTGAGATACCGGCTTTATTTTTCATTGTGAGGGGTAAGTTCTCTATGTTAAAAAGAGTTTCATTATTAATGATATGCCTTCTTGGCGTTTTATTTTTTTCCTTCTCGGCTTTTGCGAAGGAGCAGTTACAGCTTCATGTGGAATATGTGGAAGGAAAGGTAAACGATCCTGTCAGCAAGTCTGCCAGAGTAGCTTACATTGTCCATGAGAATCGGTATTCTCCGTATCCGGTAAGGGAGAAGTAGAGGTTGTTGCTTACAAGAACACCTACCTACAGGATGAGGACAAGGGTGTTCGCAATCGTTTATGGAAGAAGACCGTAAAGGACGGAGAGCAGTTTAGCTTTATTCCCGAGGAAGAGTTCCGAAATGCTGAAGAAGAGGGAACACTTTATGGACTTTCCGATTGTTATGTGTTGCGGATTCAGGAAAAGGGTAGCCCGGATTATCAGGAAGTTTTCGTAGGTGTTGTAGAAGAATACCTTTAAGGACTTCCAGGCTAAAGCGAAAGAGAAGGAAGCACGCTTAGAACAGAAGATGAAGGACTTAGGTCCTGCGGCTAAGAAGACCGCATAATAAAAGAAGGAAGAGAGGAAGAATATCCAAGCGGATGGATTCCTCTTTTTTAATAGTAAAAACTATGTGACTAGTCAGGAGTACGACATAATAGTAAGGTAATAATTCCGAAGTTACTTTGGATCTGTATTGTAATTCTACAAATAATTCCGAAGTCACTTTGGAGGTCTATTTAAATCCTAAAGAACAACACGGTAGGATTATCCCATGTAACGCATCAACTAAGAGGAAAGACCATGAAAAAAGTATTGCTTTTAATGAATGCACAGAGTGGACAGGGAAGGGAAAGGAGCTTTGCTATCGGGTGGTAGAAGGTCTTTCTATTAAGGGCTGTATGGTAACAGTCTTTCCTATTCTTCCCAAGCATAAGAACTTACGAACGGAAGAGCTGATAAAAAAACTGGGTAAAGATTTCGACTTGATAGTTTGCGCAGGAGGAGATGGAACGCTACATTATCTTATGAATGCCATACTGAAGGAAAAGCTGGATATTCCCATGGGCTATATGTCCTACTGGCTCCACTATTGACTTACCCATTCTTTAGGGATTCCCAAGGATTTAGAGGAGAATCTTCGAGCCATGGTGGAAGGAGAGCGTTTTTCTTATGATGTGGGGAATCTTCAGGGGAGATTTTTTAACTATATTGCGGCCTTTGGAGCCTTTACCAAGGTGAGCTATGGGACAGACCAGGAATTAAAAAATAATTTGGGGCATTTGGCATATTTGCTGGAATCTCTTCGTACTTTACCGGAAAATATGAGCCAGAGTATTCCCTTAAAAATCTCTGCTGAAAATTTTTCTGAAGAGGGAGAATATATTTTCGGAGCGGTTTCCAATTCCTATTCCGTGGCAGGCTTTTCAGGTCTGCCGGGACAGAACCTTCAGGAAAAGATGAATATAGATTTAGCGGACGGAGAATTCGAGGTTTTACTGATTCGTTCTCCGAAAAATATTGGAGCTGGGAGATTGTAGGAACACCTGCTGAGGGAGACATCCCGGAAGATCGCCCTTATGTGAGTTTTTATAAAACCCGGTATCTGGAGTTTCAAGGGCAAAAGCCGGTGGAATGGACTTTGGACGGAGAGTTTGGGGGTGCCTATAAGACAGGAAATATCGAAATACATAAAAAGGCAGCAGGGATTATGCTTCCTAAAATAAAGAAGGAATAGATTCACTTCGGATACCAAGAATCCCCAAAATCAGGCAGAAATGAAATCATACCGCTTGATTTTGAGGGATTCTTTTATCGTTAGAACTTATCTTTTATACGGAAATGTTAATATCCGTATTGTCTTTTCCTTCTTCCTGATTTATGTACTCCTGCACAATAGCCGGATCGTAGGGCTTAGGATGATGCCATCCCGGAACTTTACTTTTAATATATCCCATGATTTTATCCATTTCTGAAAACTTTAATTCCTCTATGGTATAAAGAACGGACATTCTTTCCGGGCCATTCTGGTCTTTGCATAGGGCCTTGTATTTTTCGTTATAACTATGGACTTTCTCCGAAGGAGCTTCCGCCCTGTTCCTTTAAATATCTTTCTCTGATTTGGTGTTTCACTAAATCTTCAATATCTTCTTATAAGTAATATGCTTCGGCTCCACATCAGGGGTTCCAACCACATAACCATCTGTCTCCACCTGTAACTCTGCATTTTCGATAGAGATCGTTCTAAGTCAGAAAGTAGATTGATTCCCATCGCTATCTGAAGAGCCCTGTTTAGAGTAGCTTTTTCATAATCCTGTTTTTAAGGGCATAATTTCGCCATTTCAGTTACTGTCATAGTTTACCTCTTAATCTATCTCCTTTCTTTAAAAATTTTATGCGGCTTAAGCATGCTATTTCATTTAATGTATTATCGGTAAAATAAATAGATAAATAAAATAGAATGCGTTCCATTACAGAATATTTTTAAGAAAAAGTGGCTGAAGCTAATGAGAACGTGCTCCCAATGCAGACTTAAATTGTGTGGAAAAAGCTATGGGTTGATTTTTATGGTCCTTTTTATTTTCATGAAATTCACTCCAATGCCGCCGGTATGGTGGATTACAGAATATCATAAGATAAATCGAATACATTCCTGCTTATTAAGGGGGACTTTTCTAGAAGATATAAGAGCAGGATTTGTGCAATGCTGGCGATATAGCTGTCACCAGCGTGATCCAAAAACTTCTGCTCGATGCCCAAAGGGATTGGAAGCTTCCGCTATTTTTCATTCATCTTCAAGACATCCTCCATCCCCTTTTTCCATGGCCCAGGAGTTACTTTACGGGAGTCCTTATTTAGAAACGAGACAAAGCATCCCTACCCATGGAATCATGACACATGTTTACAAAATGACGGTTCTTCTCAATGGAATCAAAAACCAGGAGCAAGGGAATTTTTCATAGTCCTCCTGATTCTGAATTTCAAAAAATCAATCTTTGACTTTCTTGTGTTACCATCCATTCCAAAAAGTCCGTAAATATCCGGAAAAATAATAATAAAAGGTCTTTCTATTGATGCCGACCTTTTCAATCAGCTCGAACGGTAATCTTTTCAAGGAGCTTTTTGTAAATAAAATTCAAAGGCTTCCTGCCAACTGTCTTGGGTTCTTTTCCCTACACTCTTGTTTTTTCATTTTATACCACATATGTCCCATATTGTCCGTTTTTTTTCCTTTGCCAAAGGCTTAGGATATCTACTGTTGTTCATGGCTTTCTTTTTGTATAGCAAAAAGGAAAAAAACAAAGAAATAAGCATTGAAACAGTATGAGTAAAACAGTATGGGGAAAGGTTTTGAAAGCAGAAGTGCTTTAAAGACAAAAGTAGAGTTGGAATCGTATAGAACAAGGAGGGTACAAGCATGAAAAATCAGAGAATTTACAATAGAGCAATATCAAGCAATCAAAACGATAATCAGAAGAATACTCGAAATGGTAAGCAAAGGAGCAGTGAAAGGAATAAGCAATGGAAAAGAGCAGTTTGTATTGCTCTTTGTTTCAGTCAGGTCCTTGCTCTGTCCATGTCGGCTTTGGCAGAGGTGCAAAAGCCTCGCTATCACGAGAACTACTATGCCTTATTAAGCCCTACCGGAGAATTCAAGCAGGGCTCTTTGGTAAGAGAGTATGAAACCAAGGGCTATTCCAGTCTTACAGATTACGGAACTTATGAAAATGTAAAAATCTTAGCAACAGTGTGGCGAGTGCAGTCCAATGGAAATCAGCATACCTTAGACCTGTCCAAGGGAAATGTGGACTCTCTCTTTTTGGAGGGAGAAACTGCAGAACCCTACAGTCTCTTGCCTTGGAGTATTCAGATTCGCTACGAGTTAAACGGTTTGGAGGTACAGCCGGAAACGCTTGCGGGAGAGAAAGGAGCTTGGTGAAAAATTCATGTGCAGTTTAAAAGAATCCCAATGCCCAGGATTATGCGGCAAAAAACTATGTGATGATGGCCAGAAGCAGCTTTAACGCAGAGGACATTTTATCCTTAAAGGCGGAGAAGGCTCAGGTAGTATCCTTGGGAGAGAAGAAGGAAGTGATTTTCGTCCTCCTTCCCGGAGAGGAAGACGACTTTACCATTGAGGTGGGAAGTAACTCCTTCAGCTTTTCCGGTTTACAATTTCAGATGGCACCCCTTCGTTCCTCCCAGGTGGAGAAAATCACAGATTTACGAGAGGCAAAGGAAGAGTCGGAGGACTCCTACCGCGCCCTTAAGGATGCGGGAAACAGTCTTTTGGATTCCTTGGATGCTTCTCAGAAATCCGTGGAAGCGATGCGGAAAAATATCGCCAACAGCGAGGCGCTTCTTCGGAAGACACAGGAAGAAGGAAGAGATTATCAGAATAGTAGAGACCAAATCTATCAGGATATGGAGACTGTAAATAACAGCGTTAGCCCCCTTACGGAAAAATGTGGAGGACTTTAACGGACTGAGCCAGGGATACCAAGAACAATATCAGCAAAGCCAGAGCAACATGAATCGTTTGCAAAATGCCATGCTTGAGCTGGAGGATTCTTTGGTAGCCCTTCGGGGAGATGTACCCGGTCAGACAGAAATTGATAAGGCACAGCAGAGTCTTAGTCAGGTGGAATCCTTACTTTCCGCAAAAAAGCAGGGATCCAGACAGAACAGCTAGCGAATTTATCGGCTAAGCTGGAGGGTTCTCCTTTGAAGGATCGGGATTATGGCTCTGGTGCAGGAATATATTTCTATGCAGGCAGAGGAGGCCGGTACAGAGGCGGAGATGCAGAAGCTTGCAATGGAAAAGCTAAGTCCTGCCTTAAAGGAATTTTCCTCCAATGCCCATTCCGGACTGACAAACTCTAAAGAGAGTCTTTCCGTTTTGGAAGACAACATTGAAGATGTGAAGAGAGTGCAGGAGACCCTGAAAAGCTATGCGGAGAAGGGAGGAAACCGGCAGGAACTTAAACACTCTTTTGGAGAACAGTCAGAAAACCATGGAGGATTTACGAGGAACCCTGCAGGAGCAGGATGCTTACCTTCGAGGAAAGAGAGAGGAGGCCTATACTTCCATTGAAAATAATTTAAATGCTACCGATAAAATGCTGAATAATGGAGAGGCTGTTTTGGATTCTACCGGAGCTGTTCGTAATGCCAAGGGAGAGTTGGAAGCCCTTGTGGAGAAGAAGTGGGATGAAAATGTAGGGGAAAAGTCCAGTGTTTTGGAAATTGATCCTAACAGACCCATTGAGTCCTTAATGCCTTCCGAAAATGACAATATTGTAGATGTGGCAGTAACTTTACGTACCGAAGAAATCAAAGAAGTAAAGGAAGAAAAAGTAAAGACTAAAGAAACGAAAGAGCCTAGCCTCTGGGACAGACTGGGACAGGTGGCGAAAAAGGTATGGAAAGGGATCACCTCTATTTTCAAAGGAGGGAAGTAAATGAGTATAAGCGAAAAATGTGCAGATTTTATAGTAAAGTATAGAGAAAAAATCAGTCGTGTTTTCTGGGGACTCTTAGGCATTTCCCTGATTCTTTGCCTCTTTGTGCAGGTAAATTACGACTTAAGTAAATATCTTCCTGAGTCTTCTCTGACGCAGCAGGGAATTCAGAAAATGGAGGACAGCTTCGGCTATCCCGGAACGGCAAGAATCATGCTAAAGGACGTTTCCATGGGAGAAGCCCTTTCCTATAAAGGAGCAGATAGAGCATATTTCCGGCGTAGACCGGGTAAGCTTTTCCACAGGCTCCAAAAGTGCCTATGCTCCTGAATTTATGGAAGAAAAGGAGAAGGAAAAGGATTTAGATTATAAGGATGGAAATGCCTTATTTCATGTGGTTTTTGTAAACGGTGACAGTGACGTACAAACTAAGAAGGCTCTTACGGAAATCGAAAGCCTTTTGGGAGACAAGGCGGTGTATGCCGGCCTTGCGGTACAGAAATGAAGACGGTGGAGGAACAGGTAAGCAGCCAAATGGGCTTGATTTTAGCTCTGGGACTTGGCTTTATTTTTCCTGATTCTGATTATAATGACCAATTCCTACGGAGAGCCCTTCTTATTCCTGATTACCATTCTCCTGGCGGTGGGACTAAACCGGGGTACCAATGTGTTTCTGGGAAAGGTATCTTTTATCACCAATAACGTTGCGGCAATTTTGCAGATTGCAGTATCCATGGACTATGCCATCTTCTTGCTTCACTCCTTTGAAACCGGTCTTGAAAAAGGGATGGATAAGGAAAAAGCCCTGTCCTATGCGGTAGGAAAATCCTTAAGCACGATTCTGGCATCTTCTCTAACCACTGTGGGAGGCTTTTTGGCTCTCTGTGCCATGAGCTTTGGAATCGGTAAGGATATGGGAATCGTGCTGGCAAAGGGTGTGGTGTTCAGCCTTTTAACGGTTATTTTCTTTATGCCGGCTCTTTTGCTTCGGATGTGGAACTTTGTGGAAAAGACCAGACATAAGCCCTATGTGCCCTCCTTTAAGCCATTGGCAAAGCTTGCTTATAGGCTTAGTCCTCTTGTACTGATTCTTACCATTCTTTTAGTTTATCCCTTAAATATCATGCAGGGGATGAATGACTTCCGCTTCAGTAATGGTGCGGTGGTAAAGGGAGAAGGTACAAAGATTTCTGAAATGGAAGAAGAAATCAATGGGGTTTTCGGAGAAGAAAATCTTTTGATTGCTATTTATCCGGAGGGAAGAAACGACAGAGAGAAGGCATTGGGAAATCTTTTAACTTCCCTTCCTTATGTAGAAAATGTGCAGTCCTTAAGCTCCTTATTACCGGAGGGAGTACCGGAGTTTATGGTACCGAAGTCCTCTTTAGATTTAGTCAGAAAAGACGGCTACAGCAGAATGGTTATTACCCTAAATCTTCCCGGAGAAAGTCAGGAGTCTTATAAGGCGGTAAACACCATTCGACAGATTTTAAAGGTTTACACCGGAGAAGACAGCTATCTGGTGGGAGATACCACCGCCACTATGGATATGGAAAATATCCTTCGAACAGACAATGCCAAGGTGAATACCCTGTCTATGATTGTGATTTTTCTTGTGGTTATGCTTTCCTTTAAGTCGGTACTCTTTGCTATTGTAGCCATGATTCTATCGAACTGGCCATTATGAGCAATATGTCCTTCTCCTTCCTGGAAGGCACCAATATGATTTTTATCGGCTATGTTATCGTGTCCAGTATTCAGCTGGGCGCAACGGTGGACTACGCCATTTTGACCTTGGATCACTTCAAGGAAGAAAGAGAGAAAAAGAGCAGAAAGGAAGCTATTCTTGCTTCTATTGAAAAGAGTCTATCCTCCCTATTCGTTTCCGGAACAATTTTGGCGGTGGTCGGCTATGTGATTTCCTTTATCTCCTCCGTTCCGGCCATCGGACAGCTGGGAAAATTGATCGGAAGAGGCGCTGTGTGTTCACTCTTCTTCGTTATCTTCCTGATGCCCTCTCTTTTAGGCATTTTGGATAGAGTATTGATTTTTGCAGAAAAGAAAAAGAAGGCGGCAAAGAATAAAATTGCCCGCTCTGCTACAGTATAGACCTGTATTAGGGTCATGTTTGCACTCAGCAGCCTTTCGTAACGAAGGACTACAATTATTATACGAGATACGCTTTGATGCACCATATCCCTGTAAGTGGGGCACGCTTCCGCTAACCTCGCCTGACTGAGCAGTGGTTTTGATACCCACTGCTCACTTTGCTTCGCAAAGCAAATTCCTTCGGAAGTTGGTCTGTATCAGGACGACTTTTCTGATGAAAAGTCTGTCCTTACGGATACTAAGCGAAAAACACAGTTTCTGTGTTTTTCGCAAGTACCGACGGGCTCAGATTGCCCCTTTTACAGGGATATGCTGCATCAGTCGCTGAAACTTGTTGTTTTTTATAGTCCTTCACTTCCTCACTTCCGACAAGTACCGACGGGCTCAGATTGCCCCTTTTACAGGTCTATATGGCATCAATCGCTTTAATTGTTGGAATTATATTGCCCCTTACTTACCGTGATTCTTTCGCTTTCGAGAAGTTTCGGCGGGCTCAGATTACCCCTTTCATAGGTTTATATTGCATCAATCACTGAAACTTGTTGTTTTTTACAGTCCTTCACTTCCTCACTTTCGACAAGTCATGACGGGCTAAGATTGCCCTACCTACAGACCTATGCTGCATTAGGTGGCTTATTACAGCCCTTCAATTTGTCGCGGAGGATTTGTAAAGGGCATGAGGCTTTTTGCTATAGAGAGAATAAAATGAATTTTGTATAATACTGTTGCACAATCAGTGAAAACTTGTATATGCACAGGAGATTCATTATGACGAGAGAGGAAAGAGCAGAAAAGTGGTTTTCCAATATATCCGGTGCTGAATCCATCAGCATAGAAAGCAAAATAGAAATATGTGATAAGGCTGCAAAGAGAATGATGATTATCATTTTGGGCTTATTGACTTTAGAGTTCATTTTGCTATTCGTTGTAGGAGGAGAAATCTTCACTAGGGTAGCAGACTTTTTGAATCGCATTTCGGAAGGCGGACATACGGGAAATCACTCTCAAGGTCTTGCACTTACAGGAATCATTGTGTTCTTACCTGTTTTTATAATCCCTTTGACGGCTGCTTTTAGCTATAAAAAAATAATTATCTTAAAAGCTGAACTGGCTAAGATTGTGACCAGTAGAGAAAATACTGCTGGCAAAGAGTCGGCTTTGCCAAGTTTTACTAAAGAAAGTGAAAGCGATATTCTCCATTTTGATACTTTGAATTTCAAATTAGCGATTATTCAAGTCTTGATGTATGACCTGCATTTGCTGAAGCCGGAATTTGATATCTATGATTTTGCCGACCATTATGAAGGAGAAAAGATCGATATGGATAGCGATATCATTATTGAACCTGCGATGAATTTCTTTAAGGAAATGGAAATTCCAAAGAACTTTGCCCCCTATGTGGAAATGCTCTATATGGACGGCGGGAATGATGTGTATATGAACATTATTCCCCAGTGGGACGGAGAAGACGAGAGTTTTGACCTAAATGAAATCACTTTGGAAGAACTACAGCAATTTCCAAATCTAAAAAAAGCTAACCTTATGAGCAGTGATTTTGATAAGGTAAAAGAAGTATTCGAGGCTGCAAATATTGCAGTAGAACCGCTTTAACAATGAAAACAAATGATAGTATTAGCAAAGTTGGTGAGGAGATATGTAAAGTATGGGAGCGTTCTAAGCTCTGAGGCAGTGAAGGACTATAAGAATCCCAAAGCTAAAGCGATTGATCCAGTATAGGGCCTGTAAAGGGAGAATCCAGTCCACCGCACTTACTGAGCACAAAGAGCAATGAAGGACTATAAGAATCTCACTATGTCGCAATAAGCCATGTGATTAAAAAGCTTTGTCAGAACCATCTTTCGGATGGAAATAACCCATACGTCATATCAGCCTTTATAAGTTAAATTAGCTCATAATCTTTTTCTGAGAGCATCATCGCTGATGCTCTATTCGTCATACAGTTTTCAATGTACTAATCTATCTAAAATACGTTTCCGTATTTTATTCTAAAAATCTTAATCTTATGCTTGACTATTAATAGTTAGTCTTTCGTTAAAAATAAAAAGAGATATCATTTCTGCTATCCCTTTCAAAGTGTCACAATTAAAATTTTAAGTCTTTTGAAATATCTTCTATATTTCTATAATGATTTTCTATTTCTTCTTGCTTCTTTCTTTTTAATTGTTCTTCTCTTCTTCTATATTGTTTTTCTTCTTCATTTGTTTTTCTACACACAAGATTAAGGTATCTCTATGATATTGTTTTACCTCTTCGATTGTTGTTCCATCTAAAATGATTTTATCAGATTCAACTCTAGCTATTCCAGGTCTATGCATTGATGTAAAACTTGGTGGGTAATTCCAATTTCTTAAAAACAATTCAGACCATGTGCTAGTTGGTTTGCTAGATAATCTAAAATGGATTCTATACAAAGCAGAACCTCTTGTTCCATCATTTTTTGGCAAGGTAACTTCATTTGTTATAATGCCCACTATTTTTATATCGTCTCCCTCAATTGTTATTGGTTCATATTCATCAACATAATATGGTCTTATACCTACTTTTAGGTTTCTTTTTAACTTTAAATATTGATGCAATAAGATCGTATATGAATCTTCATTAAATGGATTACCTCTTAAATCTATTGCAAGTTTTTCCATCTAGGTAAGTAGGCAAAGCTGAATTAAAAATCTCCTTGTCTAATGACTGGAATAAACTTCCTATCATTGTGATTATTGTAGAGTTCACCAGATATTATATGACTTTCATAACCTACACCTTTTTCTCTATTATTAGCTTTCCTTTTATACTCTTCAGTGCAAATTATAATTACATAATCACTATCTCTTATCGAGCTTTCCATAAATTTTTGGAAGTCTATCCCTGGACTTACATCATAGCTATCTATTGTGACTTCAATACCATCTGCTAACAATTTATCTGCTAGAGATTTAACCCAATCAGAGTGTTCTTTGCTTTCCCACGAATATGATATAAATACTTTTGGAATATTGTTTTTCTATCATTTAACACCTCATTAAAATAAATCTTCTAGCCTTTTTCCAGTTTTCATTATTCATTTCTTTTGTGTAGTTTGTATTGTTAATATAAAGTCTTGTATCTTTATCTCTAACAAACCCCAATTTATTTTTACGCCTATATGCGTAATCCTTAAAAAGCATAGAATTTATTTTCGATTTGCTCATCAATATTTTCCAGCTGACCTTTCTTTACCATATCCTTAAGTTTTCCTTGAATTAGTTTTTTCTTTTTCACTAATATAATCTGCAAGTGGTTGGCTTTTTCATCAGCATCTTCTATAATCTTTTTCATAGCTTTTAAAAATAGCCTTTGCTGAATACTGAGCCACTTTTTATCTCAATATTTATAGCCTTATTATTAACTTCATCATTTTATCATATAGGTGACCTCCTTTCCGGTGAAAAATAAAAAAGCCCAGACTTTTACATCTGAACCGTTAAAATTTTAATTCTATAGTTTTTATTATTTTTAATTTTTATTACTGTTGTGACGTACTTTATAAATTATGTTTCGCAAACTTTTGTTTGCTTTTTAATGCCTTATTGATGGTTTCTTGAATAAAAGGACTACAGCATTTTCCCAAAGGATTGTTAATTTCGCACTTTCCATTTTTCATTGCCCCTGTAAGTCTAATAATATCTTTAATATTCTTTGCACCATCATCTAAAACAGCGTTTATAATTTGTTGCTCTGTAACTTGGTTGCAATAGCATATATATTTGGGATTTTGCATCCTTTTTAAAACCATATAGGAACTTTTACATCTTCCTTATAAAAAACTCTTTCATTGTTTAAGTTATAATACACGACATCACAATCTTCATTCATACATAAATAGTAGAGTTTCTTCATCTACAACCTTTCCCATAAGGTTTTCTGATACCATATGCTTTTACAGTTATATTCTTAACCTTTTCTCCTCTTTTTGTGACATTTGGGGCAATTTGCTTTTTCTTCCACTGTACCAGTGGTTTTTGTATTGAACCTCAGCAAGATTGACTTATCTTATTTTTCTTGACTCACTTTATTTCCTCCTTTCTAAAAATATTTTTCTTCATTTTATTCCACCTCATTTCTATGAATTTCTATAACATCTTCAATTCTGCAATCCTATGCCAGGCAAATCTTTTCTAATGATTCTAAGTTCACATAAGAGTTTTTGCTCATTCTAGAAACTATGTTACTTGTTATGTTTTGCAGCTCCTTTTTAAGTCTTCTTTGTTCATTTCTCTTTCTACCAATAAGTGCCATAATGGTTTATAAGAAATTGCCATATTATTACCCTTATCCGTTTTATTGTTAAGATATATTATATCATAAAATAGGCTGATAAGTCACTTTAGCCTATTTTATACTTGTGCTTGCGTTAGTATTTATTGAGATAGTCCTTGTTTTTTTCCTTGTCCCACTTGGAACTGCTCCAAATCCCTGAACCATAGAGCAGTGAAGAACTGTAAGAATTCCAAAGCTGAAGCGATTGATGCAGTATGGGCCTGTAAAAGGGGCAATCTGAGCCCGTCGGTACTTGCGAAAAACACAGAAACTGTGTTTTTCGCTTAGTATCCGCTACGAGGCGAGGTTAGCGGGAGCGTGCCCCACTTATAGGCCCATACTGCATTAGGGCGTGGCTCTATATCGCTTATAGTTCTTCGCTACGAAGGCGAAGTTAGCGGGAGCGTGCCCCACTTACAGGTCCATATTGCATCAGAGCGTGGCTCTATATCGCTTATAGCCCTTCACTGCAAAACTCCCACCTTGATTCGTGCTGCAAAACCCACTATAATACGCCTTGTGCTTTAAGCGAGCTTAAGAATAGAGAGGGTATGACTATGTGGTTAATTGCTGGACTGGGAAATCCGGAGAAAAAATATGTGGGCACAAGACACAATGCCGGCTTTGCGGTGATTGATGAGCTTTGTAAGGAGCTGGGCAATCTGTCTTTGGAAAGCACCAAATTCCGTGGTGCTTATACCAAGACCAGAATCGGCGGAGAAGAGGTGCTTCTTTTAAAGCCCCTTACCCTATATGAACCTTTCCGGGGAATCCATCGTGCCCTTGGCTCAGTACTTTAAGATTCCCAATGAGCATATTTTGGTGCTTTCCGATGAAATATCCTTTGCACCGGGAGACATTCGGATTCGGAAGAAGGGCTCTGCCGGGGGCATAACGGGCTGAAAAACATTATCGCCCACCTGCACAGTGAAGAGTTTCCCAGAATCCGTTTAGGGGTGGGGGCCAAGGGAGAAAAGGAAGATCTGGCTCACCATGTGCTTTCTCCATTTTCCAAGGCAGAACAGGCGGAGATGGAAGATGCCTACGAGAGAGCGGCAAAGGCTTGCATTGCCATCGTGGAAAAGGGTATCGATCAGGCGATGAACGAGTTCAACCAAAAGAAGAAGGGAAAGGAAGAGGCTGATGCATAATCTGGAAAAAATGCCGGAGGAAGGCATTCTTCTACCGAAAAATCCGGCGAGTAAAACCCGGATTTTTTTTGAACTTACGGAGGCTTTGGAAAAGAAGGAGCTTTTGTTTGTGGAGGGAATTTCGACTCTCTAAAGTCCCTTTTGGCTCTTGGTTTTCGGGGAAAAATGGATTCTTTACCTTTGTAAGACGGAGGAGCGGGGCAAAAGGAAATTCTTCAGGATGGTAAAAATCTTTGCGGAGAACTGCGTCTTATTTCCGGCGAAGGACTACCTTTTTATAAGGCGGATACCAGAGGAAACTATATCAGCAGGAACGAAGCGAGTGCCTTGGGCAGCTGGTGGAGGAAGAAGAGGGGATGGTGGTGACCACCCTTCCGGCCATGCTGGAAAAGTTAGAGGGGAAAAATGCCTTCCGTCAGTCGGTGTTTACAGTGCAGCTGGGGCAGACTCTTTCTTTGGAAAGCCTGCAAGACAATCTTCATTCTCTTGGATACCAAAGGGTAGACCAGGTGGAGAGCAGGGGGAGTATTCCCTTAGGGGAGGAATCCTGGATGTCTTTTCCAATCAAATGGAGGAGCCCCTTAGAATAGAATTTTTTGATGATGAGGTGGATAGCCTTAGATATTTTTCTTTGGAAAGCCAGCGTTCTTTGGAACAGGTGGAGGAGGCCAATATTTACCCGGTTTCCGAGCAGGGAAAGCCCTCTTCCTTAAAGGCTTTCTCTCTTTTGGATTATCTTCCCAAGGATTGTCTGGTGATTGTGGATGAGCCGGTGCGCGTTTTGGAAGAGGGAAAGAGGGTAGAGGAGGAATTTATCGCCTACTTTTCCCAAAGGGCTGAAGCGGAAAACGAGGAAGCGAATCAACCGGAAGATAAGGCAGTAAGCAAAAAGAAGGGAGTTAAAGGAAGAAGGAACGCCGAAGAGGGGATTAACTCCATTTTGGAATCGGAGAACAGGGAGAAGGACCAAACGCCATTAGATCTTTTCTCTGTTAGAACGCTTATGGAGGAATGTGCCTCCCGCCCCATTTTCTTCTTTTCAAGCCTTGGAGGCCTTTCCGAATGGAGCGAGGTCTTTGAAAAATCCGCTAAAATCCATTTCCGTGGAATGTAGAGAAATCCCTTCTACGGCAAGCAGTTTGCCCAGTTTAAGGGGATATGGAAAAAGTATAAGAAGGAGAAAGGTTCGGATTTCCTGTATTCTCCTTCTCAAAGCAGAGCCTCCCGTCTTGCGGAAGAGCTAAGACAGGAGGGCTTTCCACTATTGCCCGGATACTATGTCGGAGGACAGGGAAGAAGAGGAAAATCCGGGAAGCATTCGGGTTCTTCCACAGTACCTTCGAAAAAGGCTTTTATTTGCCTCAGGAAAAATCCTGGTAATGACGGAGCAGGATCTATATGGACAAAGTCTTGCTGGGAGAAAGCGCCGTAAGAAAAAAAGCAGGTGGAAAGTCTCCACATCGGTTCTTTGACAGAGCTTCATAAGGGAGACTATGTGGTGCATGAAAGCCACGGTATCGGCATTTACGAGGGAATTGAGCGAATCGTAACAGACGGAGTCAGCAAGGACTATTTAAAAGATTCTTTACGGAGACGGGGGAAATCTTTACTTGCCGGTTAATAAATTGGACGGTATTGAGAAATATGCCGGAAAGGAGGCAAAGGCTCCCAAATTAAATCGCTTAAACGGTTCCGAATGGCAGAGAACCAAGTCAAAAGTTAAGGGAGCAGTGCGGGAAATTGCAAAGGAGCTTTTGGCTCTCTATGCCAAGAGACAGCAGGAACAGGGCTATCCCTTTGGAAAAGGATACGGTTTGGCAGAGAGAGTTTGAAGAGGCCTTCCCCTACGAGGAAACCGGAGATCAGCTTCTGGCCATTGAGGCCACCAAGGAAGACATGGAAAGTGAGAAAATCATGGATCGCCTGGTTTGCGGGGATGTGGGCTACGGAAAGACGGAAATAGCGCTTCGGGCAGCCTTTAAGGCAGTGCAGGATTCCAAGCAGGTGGCCTACCTTTGCCCCACCACCATTTTGGCCCAGCAAATCTACAACGGCTTTGTGGAGAGAATGAAGGGCTTTCCGGTGGAAGTGGGAATCCTATCCCGTTTTCAGAGCCAAAAGGAAGTCCATAAGACGCTGGAGCAGCTGGCAAGCGGAAGAATTGATATCTTAGTGGGAACCCACAGATTACTTTCCAAGGATGTGCATTATAAAAATCTGGGGCTCCTGGTGGTGGATGAGGAACAGCGCTTCGGGGTACAGCATAAGGAGCGCATCAAGTCCTTAAAGGAAAATGTAGATGTGCTTACCCTTTCCGCAACCCCTATTCCCAGAACTCTCCACATGTCTTTAGTGGGAATTCGAGACCTTTCTATCCTGGAAGAGGCTCCCATGGACAGACTTCCTATCCAAACCTATGTGATGGAAGAGGAGGAGGGTACCATTCGGGAGGCCATTTCCAGAGAGCTACGGCGAAACGGTCAGGTTTACTATGTGCATAATCGGGTGAAAAGCATAGAGGATACGGCTCTTCGCCTGCAAAAACTCCTTCCGGAGGCGCGTATTGCTTATGCTCACGGGCAGATGGGAGAGAAGGAACTGGAAGAAATCATGCTTTCCTTTATTGCCGGGGAAATTGATGTACTGGTTTCTACCACCATTATCGAAACCGGACTGGATATTCCCAATGCCAATACCCTGATTATTCAAGATGCGGATAAGATGGGACTTTCCCAGCTCTACCAGATTCGAGGCAGGGTGGGAAGATCCAACAGAACCTCCTATGCATTTTTACTTTATAAAAAAGGAAAAAGCCTTACGGAGGAGTCGGAAAAGCGCTTAAAGGCTATCCGGGAATTTACGGAGCTGGGCTCCGGAATCCGTATTGCTCTAAGAGACCTGGAAATCCGTGGAGCGGGAAATGTGTTGGGCGCAGAGCAGCACGGCCACATGGAGGCGGTGGGGTATGAGCTTTACACTAAGCTCCTTCGTCATGCGGTGCTTTTGGGAAAAAGGGAGAAAAGCAGGAAGAGGAGGACTTTGAAACCCAGCTGGATGTGGATTTGGATGCCTTTATTCCGGAAAGCTATATGGAAAATGAAGAGCAGAAGCTGGAGGCTTATCAAAAAATTGCTCTTTTAAGCAGTGAAGAAGAGAAGATGGATTTGGAGGATGAGCTGACGGACCGCTACGGAGACCTGCCCTATCAGGTGGAAAAATCTCTTCCAGGTGGCAAGTCTAAGAAATTTGCTTCATAAAAATAGGAGTAACGGAGTGCAAGATTAAGAGGGAGAAATTCACTTTTTATTCTTCCCTACAAGGGAAAAATCAATACCGCTGCCATTCCCTACCTTTGATTTCCGAGTCCCGGGGGAGATTCGATTTGTAAATGGAGAGAGTCCCAAGCTTTTTATAAAAAGAAGAATTTGCGGGATTTGCCCAAAATTCAGGAAAAGTATGGAAAAAGCAAAGGAAATAGCAGAAGCCCTGCTTCTCCCACTTTCCCCTTAAAAAGAAAGAAAAACTATCAAATTTTTTTACAAAAAATAGAGAAAAAAACATAGGAAATCCATGGAAATACAAGGCTTTCATTGACAGGAGAAAAAGGAGAAAGTTATAATGCACTCGTATGTGGGGAGTTGTGCCCCAAGTAACAAGACTACGCCGAAAAATCGGCGATTATGGAGGATGAAAGATGAATAAAGTAGATTTGGTTTCCGCAGTAGCAAAGCAGGCAGAGTTATCTAAGAAGGATGCGGGATTAGCAGTTGAGGCTGTTTTTGATGCCATTTCTGAGGCTTTTAGAGAAGGGTGATAAGGTTCAGCTTATCGGTTTCGGAACTTTCGATGTTTCTGAGAGAGCTGCAAGAGGGACGTAACCCAAGAACCGGAGAGACTATGAAGATTGCTGCTTCCAAGGCTCCAAGATTCAAGGCAGGTAAGGCTTTAAAGGATCGCGTGAACTAATTTCATGCGACTGGATAAGTATTTGAAGGTATCTCGTCTCATAAAAAGACGCACAATTGCTAATGAAGCCTGCGATACCGGTCGAATATCTGTTAACGGGAAAAGTGCAGAAGGCTTCCCTACGACGTGAAGGTAGGAGATGTCATCAGCATTCGTTTCGGAGAAAAAAATCAGTAGAAGCCAAGGTATTGTCGGTGCAAGAGACTGTGCGAAAGGATGAGGCGGCAGAGCTATTTCAATATCTATGAGAAAGCAAGAGAAACAGAAAAGAAAAGTGTTTAAACATGGGGTTACTGTCCTGGGATTGTTCATGGTGGTAGCCCTTCTTGCTATTGTTATTTTTGTTCGTGGCAGAGAGCTTACGGAGAAAAATAAAAAACTATCTTGCGATGGAAGAGAGTTTGGCGGAGGAGTACAGTAAGGAAGAGCAACGGGCTAAAGCTCTGGAAGAGAAAAAAGTCTATGTGAAGACCAAAGAATATATCATGGAAGAAGCAAGAGAGATTTTTGGATTGCAGATGCCGGATGAGATTATTGTAAGGCCGAAAGAGTAAAGACCGAAGAGGAAAACCGTATGCCATAGGCTCTATCTATGTCATAGGGTTAAGATTAGAGAAAAAGCGAAAGAGGAAGATTCTTCTTTTCGTTTTTCCTTTGTATCAGGGATAAAATGAAAAAGGGAATCGATACTGAGCTATTTTTACAAGTGAAAAAACAGCATTGGATAGGGGAGGGGAGCAGATTTTGCTGGCTCTTTCCGGCGGTGCGGATTCCATGTATCTTTTGTACTTTTTAAAAAGAATTACAGAATCATCTTTCTTTTTCTCTTAGAGCCATGCATGTGCAACATGGCATCAGAGGGGAAGAAGCTGTAGAAGATGCCGCATTTTCAAGGTATCAGGCAGAGCTTTACGGAGTCCCTTTTTTGGAATATACCTGCTCTGTACCGGACTATGCCGAGGAAAAATAAGCTGGGGATAGAAGAAGCGGCAAGGACACTTCGCTACAAAGCCTTAAAAGAAGAAGCCCTTCGTTGGCAGGCGGAAAATGGCCGAAAAACCAAAAATTGCCCTGGCGCATCACATGGACGATCAGGCGGAAACGATATTGTTTCATTTGATTAGAGGTGCAGGCTTTTCCGGAATAAGCGGCATGAAGGCGGAAGAGCTGTTTCAGAGGCTGAAAAAGAAGCACAGTATGCAGCCAATCATGAAGCTAGTATGAAGTTATTCATGAAGTCAATCAAGAAGCCAATCTTGAAGGTATTCGCCTTCTTCGCCCCCTCCTGTCTTTTGCGGAAGGAGGAGATTCTGAAGCGACTGGAGGAATTGGGGATTCTATCGGGAGGACAGTACGAAACAGGGACAAAAAGCTATGCCAGAAATTATCTTCGCTTGGAAATCTTACCCGCTTTGGAGAAGATTAATGCCGGAGCGGTAAAAGCATTTGCTGGAGGCGGCAGAGCTTTTTCGGAAACGGAAGCCTATTTTCAAGAGAAGACGAAAGAATGGATAGAGCAATACGGAGAATGGGGAGCAAAGCACTTCGGGAAAAAAATCATTTCTCTTTCCATTCCCCCAATTAAAAAGGAAAAAGCACTTTTTCCGCAGAGAAATCTATAAAGAAGCCCATTCTTATGCTAAGGGCAGTACCACTGAGTTTGGAAAGCTGCATTACCATGGTATTGACCGCTTGTTGAAAAAGGGGAAACGGTGGAAGGCTTTCTCTTCCGAAAAGGTGTAAAGGCAAGAGTGGAGCAAAAACGACTGCTTTTAGAAAAGTTTTAAAATCATGTAATCCGGAATTTTTATAGGAAAATAGTAAATGGGGGACTCAATATGGAAAAAGAAGAAAAATCCGAGTACTGTTTTTCGAGGAGGAAATTGAAAAGCGGGTAAGTGAACTGGCGGAGGAGATTGGAAGAGACTATGCCGGAAAGGACCTGCATTTAATCTGTATTTTGAAGGGGCGGCCCCTTTATGTGTGAACTGGCGAAAAAAATTGAAACAACCCACGAGTTTCCATGGATTTTATGGCAGTCAGCAGCTACGGCTCTCAAACCCAAAGCTCCGGAGTAGTAAAGATTGTAAAGGATCTGGATGAGCCCTTGGAAGGGAAGGATGTTCTTTTGGTGGAGGATATTATCGACACGGGAAGAACCTTTGCATCATTTGGAGCATATGCTTCGAGAAAGACACCCTAGCTTCTTTTGAAATCTGTACTCTCTTGGATAAGCCGGAGAGAAGGGAAGTTGAGGTAGATGTAAAATACAAGGGCTTTTTGTGTTCCGGATGTTTTTCGTCGTAGGCTACGGCATTGACTATGCTCAGAAGTATAGAGCATTGAACTACATCGGAGAAGTGATTCTTTAGGTTTTGCAAAGCTTTTGATTGGAATTCGGGAAGGGCGGTATCGCTTTTTTTCAGGATTGGGGGAAGTAAAGGAGGATTTCGAAATGGAGGAAAGAGGAATCAATCGAGAGGCCTTATACAGCATAGGAAAGGGGTTCTACCGGGAACCGGAGGAGAGCCCGGCATTTTCGGATGTGACCATTCGTTTTCGTACCCTAAGAGAGGATGTAGACAGGGTTTTGGTTTATCTTCCGGATGAACAGCAGATTTATGCGATGAAGCTGGAAAGCAGCGACCACTATTTTGATTACTATGAAATAGAAATCAAGCTGAAGGATAAACCCTTACATTATTATTTCCGCATTGAAAAGGGAGAAGAGATTATCCATTACAACCGTTTAGGGGTAACGGAAGATTTAGATATTCAGTACGCTTTTTCCGTTTTTCCGGATTTTTTTGTTCCGGACTGGATTAAAGGCGCTACTATGTATCAGATTTTTGTGGACCGCTTTCGAAATAGTGACGGAAAGAACAATGTAGAGGACAGGGAATATATTTATCTGGGACGCCCTGTAGTATCTGTTTCGGATTGGGATGCCCCTGTAGAGTCCTTTGATGTACATCGCTTTTATGGCGGTGATTTGGAAGGGGTTTGGGAAAAGCTGGATTATCTGGAGCATTTGGGGGTAGAGGTTCTTTATTTCAACCCGCTCTTTGTGTCTCCCTCCAATCATAAATATGACACCCAGGATTATGATCATATTGATCCCCATTTGGGAAGAATTGTGAATGACGGGGGCAAGGCGCTTCCTAAGGGGGAAACGGACAATAGAGAAGCCTCCAAGTACAGTATTCGCAGTACGGACAAAGAGAATTTAGAGGCCAGTGATACCCTATTCTTACTTTTTGTGGAGGCCTGCCACAAGAGGGGAATGCGAGTGATTATCGACGGCGTTTTTAATCACTGCGGTTCCTTCCATCGCTATATGAATGCTTCCTATTTCTACAAAACCGATGAGGGCTCACCCTATCCTAAGGGAGCTTATGAAAGCTATTACAGTCCCTATCTGGATTACTTTCATTTTGCGAAGGAAGAAGAGAGCGATTGGCCGGAAAATGACAGCTATGAAAAGTGGTGGGGAAATGATACTCTGCCGAAATTGAATTATGAAAATGCTCCCAAGCTGGAGGCGGAAATCTTAGCGATTGCAAAAATGGGTTAGTCCTCCCTTTTCCTGTGACGGCTGGCGTCTGGATGTAGCAGCTGATTTAGGGCACAGTGAAGCCTATAACCACAGATTTTGGAAGAAGTTCCGAAGAGCTGTGAAGGAGGCCAATGAAGAGGCGGTGATTTTAGCAGAGCATTACGGAAATCCCAGTGCCTGGCTGAAAGGGCAGGAGTGGGACAGCATTATGAACTACGATGCCTTTATGGAGCCGGTCAGCTGGTTTCTTACCGGTATGGAAAAGCATTCCGACAGGGCTGAGCCGGAGAAATTCGGAGATGGAGAGCTTTTCTTTAATACTATGCGTTATAACATGGCGAAGCTTCCGGAAAATGCTTTAGATGCTGCTATGAATCAGCTGTCCAACCATGATCACTCCCGCTTCTTAACCAGAACCAACAGAAGAGCCGGTAGAATGAAGGACGGCTTTGATGATGCGGGAATCGGCATTGACTTCGGTCTTTTCCGTCTGGCCAGTATGCTTTTGTTTACCTGGCCCGGAGCCCCAACCCTGTTCTATGGGGATGAAGTAGGCGTATACGGATGGACAGAGCCGGATTGTCGTAGACCTTACCCTTGGGGAAAGGAAGATTTGGAGCTTTTAGAATATCATCGCTATCTGATTTCCCACAGAAAGGCATCCACCGCCCTCAGAACCGGAAATCTTATGCTTCTGAAAAGCGGAAGAAACTGGGTTTCTTATCTTCGATGCAGTGAAAATCAAATCGCTCTGATTATTATTTATTGCGGAGATGAGGACTGTACTTTGGATATCCCCCTGTGGAGGGCATCCGTTACGGATAAGATGGAGATTAGAAGAGTGCTGAAAACCGATGGAAGAGGCTATAATGCAGGCCAAACCAAGCGCTACACGGAGAATGGTATCCTTTCCAGTAGACTGCGCGCCAAGACGGGGAAGATATACCTTATCGACTTTTAAATTACACAAGAATTAGAAAACGAGTATCCCACACTACGCGTGTGATACTCGTTAAGAATAAAAAAAGAGCTACAGAAGAGATTGGAATTCAGTTCTGCAACTGTATAGCCGGTCTACCGATAGGGGCAATCTGAGCCCGCGGGTACTTACGAAAAACGAATATTATGAAGTTTTTCGTCTAGTACCCCTGCAGGGCGAAGTTAGCGGAAGCGTGCCCCTAAGGTAGACTTGCTACTACAGTGAAAGAATAAAAATCTCTTCTGTAGCTCTTTTTGTCTCTTAATCTTATTCGGATACCACAAAAGCGGAAAGCTTATCTTCCACGAATTTAAGACGCTCTACCGGTACGGAAAGCTCATGAACCTTTCCCACTCCGAGATACAGAATCCCTAAAATGGATTTTGCGTCTACGCAACGGTTTCCGTCGCATAAATCCATATCAAAATTGAAGTCTCCTGTAACCTCCACAAATTCGTTTACACTGTCCGCATTGGGAATCATAACGTGTAATGTTTCCATTCTTATCCTCCTTGATGAAATAGACCCTTATCCTGCTATTTTTTTCTTTAAAATTAAATCCATATAGTATTACGACAAAGCAAATGAAAAAAATAATAGTATTGCATTATGAATTTTATCATGGCTTTTTAGGAGAATAAGAAGAGATTCTAAAAATTCCGGAACAATTCCTAAAAAAACTATTTTTTCTGTCTCTTTCGCTTTTCAAACATAAGGTCACGTTTCGCCTTTTGTTCTCGACTAAGATCCTTTGTGTGCTTTAACATTCTTTTTCTTCTTCTGGCTCTGTAGAATTCTTCCCTTCTTTGGAAAAGATAGAGGAAGAGAAGAGAGAGAAGCACAACAGCGAAAATAGCAAAAAGAATTTGAAGCACCCGTACAATAGGCTTTTGCAGGATGATTTTTCCTGCCTTCTTATCGAAAACAATGGGGGCATGGTTTGTTTTTCCACGGCTGTTGATTCTTCCGCCTTGCTTTCGTTTTCCTGACTCTCCATGGCTACGGAAATCTGCTTTGGAATATTCTCCGCCTTCTTTAAAGAAGTATTGGGAAGATTCTTGCTGTCTTCCTCTCGTTTAGAATCCTCAAGATACACATAAGCCGTGCCCACAGTCCTTCCATCGTACTGATAAAGAATCTTGGCTACCTTTCCGCTGGCTTTTTCTGCCTCACTGATATCGTAGGATAGGGTAGAGGCAATATCCGTTATGGGAATGTTTTTGGGAAGACAGATCTGCTCATCTCTTCCTACGGTAAAATGCAAAGCTTCCACCAAGGGAAGTCCGTCCACCGTCCAGGGATTTTCCAACTGGGAAAAGCGTGGATCGTTGTTTTCCGCAGGGTAAGAGTTAAAATTGGCAAAGCCGAAATCAAAAAGTTTTTTGCTGTCCCTATATTGGGAGTTATGACCATTTAAGATTACGCAAATTAAGGTAGTATCCCCTCTTTTGCAGGCTGTTACCAAGGTGTTTCCGGCAAGAAGGGTATATCCGGTCTTTCCGGCAAATACACCGCTGTAATACTCCTTGTTGCTTTTTTTCATCATCTTATGGTGGGCATAGATGGTATTTTCCGGGGCATTGGGATCCGGATACTTAATCAAGGGGCCGTGGGTGTAAACCTGGGTGGCATCAATCTGGCAAAATGTCGGATTGCTTATGGCGTATTGCATGATTTTTGCCATATCCAAAGCACTGGTGTAATGTTCCGGATTGTTCAGTCCGGAGGGGTTGGTAAAATGAGAATTCGTACAGCCAATTTCCGTAGCCTTTTGGTTCATCAGCTCCGCAAATTTTTCGTTGGAGCCGGCCACATGCTCTGCCAGAGCATTGGCACAGTCGTTGGCGGAATGAAGCAGCAGGGAGTAAAGACAGTCTCGAACACTCAGCTTATCTCCCGGAGATGCGGCAATGACAGTGGAATTGTTTTCCAGATTTCCTCTGGTGGCTTCCTGGGAAAATGTGACCTTTTCTTCCAGATTTTCCACATGCTCCAAGACAACGATGGCGGTTAAAACCTTGGTGATGGAGGCGGGAAAGTAGTGGGTATTCTCATTTTTGGCATAGAGAATGGTGGAGGACTTGGCATCCATCAGCAAAGCGCCATCAGCCTCAATTTGGTCTACACAAGTGGGCCAGGTATCCGCCAGAGCTTGTTGAGAAAACACAAAAGAAAAAAGCATGGAAAAAAGCAGAACAAAATAGAGGCTTTTTCTACTGTATCGACATCAGGTCATTTTTTTCAGAGATTGTTTTATCTTCTTCAATTTACAATTCCTCTTTAACTAAAAGGGGAAGGAAAGGGAAACCTTATACAAATCCCCGTCAATTTCAATCTTCATTTTACCGTTCATCAGCTTGGTCAGACTTTTTCGCAATGGACAAGCCAAGGCCTGAGCCCTCTGTGCTTCGGCTTACGTCTCCTCGAACAAAACGTTCCGTTAACTCTTCCGGAGAAACGTTTAAGGGGGCTTCTGAAATATTCTTCATGGTAAAGGTAGCCTCTTCCTCGTCCTTTTTGCAAATCCACATAGACTCGACTGCCCTGCAAAAGCATATTTACAGCAGTTGTTCAAAAAGATTTTCCAGTACACGGAAAAAGCTGTCGACCATCCGCCAGGATCAGAATATCCTCCTGAGGGAGGGTAGTGAGCACCTGTAAGGAGCGGGCAGCCAATTTGTCTTCGAATTCTCCCAGACTTTGCTGCAAAATCTCCGTGTAGTGAATCGGGATAAGCTCCAAAGAGATATTTCCGGAGCTGGCCTTGCTGGCTTCCACCAAATCCTCCGTCAGATTTCTTTTAAACGTGCGGACTTTTTGCTCCAAAAACGGCGATATATTCCTGGACTCTGGGACTTTCAATATTTTCCCGCTTTAAAAAGATCCACATAGCTGATAATGCTGGTAAGAGGGGTCTTTAAATCATGGGAAACATTGGTAATCAGGTCGGTTTTTAAACGCTCCGCCTTTACCTGCTCCGTTACTGCCGCCTTTAAGCCTCTGCTGATGGAGTAGGAATAGTAGTCGATGAAATCAAAAAGGAAAGAGCAGTAGTAGGCTAAATCCCAGATGCAAAAGGCTTTTTTGGTGGAAAAAGCAGTAAAGATTATAGCCGAAAAGTCCGATGCCCAGGAAATTCGGAAGAACGAAAAGCAGGACACTGTATAGTCTGGGAACAGGCAAAACCGCTGGCGGAAAGGGTACTCTCAGAAGACTCCAAATTCTTCTGCTATAGGAAGAAGAAAATAAAATTCCCTTTCGCATCTGCCGTACCAAGGAAAGCAGCAGAGGCAGAAAAACAGTGTAGCGAAGGGCGAAAAGTCCCATCCTATGAAAGAAGAGGGGCTCCGGTAATTTTCCCAATACCAGAATCAAACTGTCGAAAAAGTATCGATTGAAGACCTCTGCAAAAAGAACCAAAAAGACAGCTATGGCTAAAATGCCTTCCAGGGGCACCCGGTCAATGGCATAAAGAATCATTTGCCGGTTTTCTCCCCTACCGGTGTGTAATAGTAAGGAAGCAAAAGCTTAGCACAAAGGCAAGCAGACTTCCGAAGAAAAGCACCACCCCCAGAATACTCAGGTTTCTTCGGATGCTATACTCCTCCATCATGGTCTTATATTGATCATGAACCGGAAAGGAGGTATCCACTCCTGCCGCAAAGACATAGGAACCGTCCTTATAAGGGTCTCTGGCCTCCAGAAGAGGCACCAGATTGGAAGGAATCGTTTTTAAATTGCTTTTGATTTCCAAAGAAGAAGAGTCTGTAAAACATATTTTCCCAGCTTTTGAATTTTTCCGCGGTGCCGTCATTTTCATTATTATAATAGGTGGAATTATTGCCGTTGCTATAGGCCACATAAAAATGGAAAGTGGACCCCTGATCAAAATATCGGGAGCGAATCGCATAGTATTTTGCCAAATAGCTCAGCGCTTCCTTTGACAGCCTTCCCAGACTCATAAAACCGTCAGCGGGGCTGGCAGGCTGATAATCCGGAAGATAGGCACGGTAAATGACTTTAATCTGGTGCTCTTTTTCGTCCTGTTCCTTGGTGACGGTGGCGGGACCGTCCTCCATGATTTCATTTTTCTCATTTAAATAGTAGCCCATGGAACGGGCATACTTAATCAAATAGTCCAGACTGTAGGAACGGGTAGCTCCGTTGCTTTCACTCTGGGCTATGGTGTGGTTTAAATCCAGGGTACCTCTTGTTTCAAAAAGATCCCGAAGATCAATATAATCGAAAGATATCGTTAATGCTTTCCGAAACCGCACTGTCGAAGCTGGAGGAAGAAAGATAGTTCTTCTCCTGCAAAAAGGCAATGGTATCACTTCCCTTGGGGGCAAAATGCAACAGCACCAGACTGATGGAAAAGAGAAATAAAATGAAAAAATGGAGCAAAAAGGGGAGAAGACGTTTCATGCTTAGTCCTCGCTCTTTCCCTGCTTTTCGATTTTATAACCCACACCCCAAACCACCTTCAGGTATTTGGGTTTTCTGGAGTTGATTTCAATTTTTTCCCGAATATGACGGATGTGCACCGCTACGGTGTTGTCCGCCCCGATGGCTTCCTCGTTCCAAATTGAGGTATAAATTTCGTCAATGGAAAAGACTTTGCCTGCATTTCGCACCAGAAGAAGGAGAATATTGTATTCAATAGGTGTAAGCTTTACCAATTCGCCGTCTACGGACACCTCCTTGGTATCATCGTTAATCACCAGACCGCCGCAGCTGTAAATGGCTTCTCCCTTAGACTGTTCATTCATATTGCCAAGCTGGGTATAGCGGCGAAGCTGGGACTTCACTCTGGCAACCATCTCCAAGGGGATTAAAGGGCTTGGTGATATAATCATCTGCTCCGATATTTAAGCCGAGAATCTTATCGGTGTCCTCGCCTTTGGCACTTAGGATAATGATGGGGATAGAGCTTTTTCCCCGAATCTTCAAGGTGGTACGAATACCGTCCAGACCGGGCATCATCACGTCCAGAATGATAAGATCCACATTTTCCTTTTCCAAAATCTTTAAAACATCATATCCGTCAAAAGCCTTAATCACCTGATATCCTTCTCCGGTAAGATAGATGGAAATGGCTTCTACAATCTGTTTATCATCATCGCAAACTAAAATCTTTTGCATAAGAATCTCCTTTACTCAAAAAGTTATTTCCTACAGAGTATAGCAAAGCTTTTTAAGAAAGAGAAAGGACAAAGCAAAAAGTCTTTAGAAAAATAAAGAATGTTGCTCTTCCAACATTCTTTAGAACTACGCCCTCAGGGACTCGAACCCTGGACAAATAGATTAAGAGTCTACTGCTCTACCAGCTGAGCTAAGGGCGCTTGTTTCTGCCGTTTTCGCGGCACCCGTACAATATACAAAACTTCCGAAAACTTGTCAAGAACTTTTCTAAAAAAATTTTTTTTAAGAAAAAGGACGGCAATTCTTCCGGTAAAAGGCCTCCATCAAAGAGCTATCTTCATTACTGCTAAAAAGCTCTACCTGACCCTTTTTGCATTTCCTCCTTCAAAAGACCCTCTCCTCCAAACGGTGCTGGGTTTCCTTGGCTGTGCCCTCCGCCCCGTCAAAGAATCGAACAGGATAGGGCAGAGCGTTTTGAATCTGTTCCTTTACAAAGGGAAAATGAGTGCAACCCAACACAATAGACGAAACGGCTTCATTCCTATAGGAAGCAAAAGCTGAGAAAGATAGTCTTCCATTTCCGGACTGTCTCCCTTTCCTGCTTCCAAGAGGCGGACGATGCCGGGAGGGAGGAGAAGAAAGTGGGAAGGATTTCCAAAACGGGAAATCAGCTGGTGGAGACGCTCTCCCTTAAGGGTATGCTCTGTAGCCATAATCAGAATCTTTTTTCGTCTTACCCGGTTCGAGCTTCATCCTGTAATGCTTCAACTGCAGGCTTTACCGCAGGCTCCATACCGATAATGATATCCTCGAAACAGCTCCCGAAGATAGGGGGCAGCTGCGGAGGTAGCGGTATTACAGGCGATAACGGTAGCTTTCACCCTTTTTCCTGTAGAAAGCGATAGGCGGAAAGGGAAAGAGAAAGTACTTCTTCCTCTGTTTTTTTCTCCATAGGGGGCATGCTTTTGGTCTCCGTAGAAAATAAAGTCTTCTTCGGGAAGCTCTTGCTTAAGCTCTCTTAAGACGCTAAGTCCGCCAAGACCGGAATCAAAAATACCGATAGCCTTGTCCTTCTCCATCTTTGTCCTTTGCCTCCTTCCCCGGTATATTCTTTATCTTTTTATCTGCTGATGAACTATTTCTTCTAAAAGCAATGGCGTATAAACGCTCGGGACATCTTATTTATTAAGACTGTTTTTGAAGTGTAGCATAGCTTCTTTTGGGATTGCAATTTTTAGCCTGAAAAACCTATACTGCAAAAGATAGAAAAAAACAGTGGGACAAAGGCATCCCCCTAAAAGCAGGAGGTTTTTCATGAAAAAGTGCGGAAAAAGGTGAGTGTATCGGAGTTAATCAAAAAGAGAATTTAAAGAATCTCACTCCGGAAATAGATACGGATCAGATTTACATGACGATTCCGGACGTAAACCGTCCTGCCTTACAGCTTGCCGGCTTTTTTGCCCAGTTTGATTCCGAGCGTGTGCAGATTATCGGAAATGTGGAGACGGCGTATTTGATGCGGATGGAAAGACCGGAGAGAAGGGCAAGGTATAACGAGATAACCAAGTATCCTATCCCCTGTATTATTTATGCCAGAGACATTGAGCCGGATTCCTGCATGATTTCCGCCTGTCAGGAGGCCGGAATTCCCCTTTTGTCCAGCCCGAGACCCACTACAGAGCTGGAGGGAGAAATTATCCGCTGGTTAAAGGTAAAGATGGCACCCATGATTACCGTCCACGGCGTGTTGGTGGATGTGTACGGAGAGGGTGTCCTCATCATGGGGGACAGCGGAATCGGCAAGTCCGAGGCAGCTCTGGAGCTGATTAAGAGAGGACACCGTCTGGTCAGCGATGATGTGGTGGAATTAAGAAAGGTTTCCGATGAATCCCTGGTAGGAACGGCACCGGATATTACCAAGCACTTTATTGAACTTCGGGGATATCGGCATTATCGATGTAAAAGCAGATGTTCGGTGTGGAATCGGTAAAGGATACCCAGACACTGAATATGGTCATTAATTTGGCGGAGTGGTCCAAGGAGAAGGACTATGACCGTCTTGGATTAAAGGATAATTATATAGAATTTTTAGGCAACAATATTATCAGCTATGATATTCCCATTCGTCCGGGAAGAAATGTGGCTATCATTGTAGAGTGTGCCGCCATTAATAATAGAGCCAAGAAGATGGGCTACAATGCGGCACAGGTGCTGTATGAACGAGTGACCGCCAACATGAAGAAACAGGAAGCGGAAGATTTTTAGGGGAAAGAGAGTAGGATGGAGCATAGAACGGAACAGAGCTTAAAGGACTATACCAGCTTTAAGGTTGGCGGAAAGGCAAAGGACTTTTATATTCCCTCCGGCGTAGAAGAAGTACAGGAGCTGGTAAAGGAATTCTATAAGAAGAGTCGCCCCTATCTGATTTTGGGGAACGGCTCCAATCTCCTGGTTTCCGACGAGGGCGTGGAAGAAGCTGTTATTTTATTAAAGGATAACTTATCCGCATGCAGCATAAAAGAGCAGGAGGACGGCCGGGGACTTTTGGAAGCGGAAGCCGGCTGCACCTTAAAGAAAATGGCGGAGGTCGCCATGGAAGCAGGCTACACCGGCTTTGAACCCCTTTCCGGTATTCCGGGAACCCTTGGGGGAGCGGTGAAAATGAATGCCGGGGCATACGGAGGGGAAATCAGGGACTTCTTTCATCAGGGACTTCTTTTAAATGAAAAAGGGAGAGCTTCAAAAGAAAGAGCTTTCCGAAATGGACTTTTCCTATAGGCATTCCTGTCTTTCGGAAAATGATATTTGCCTAAAAGCAAGCTTTCTTCTGGAAAAAGGGAATCCTACAGAAATCCGGGAAAAAATGCAGGATTTTCAAAGAAGGAGAGAGGAAAAACAGCCTTTGGATATGCCTTCAGCAGGCTCCACCTTTAAAAAGGCCGGAGGGACTATGCTTCCCGCCTTATTGAAGTCAGCGGCCTAAGGGGCTTTCAAATGGGAAGAGCGGCAGTGTCCGAAAAGCATTGCGGCTTTGTGGTGAACCTGGGGGGCGCCGATGCCAAAGAGATTTACCGACTGATCAGGGAAGTGATTCGAATTGTGGAAGAAAAAGCAGGGAGTGCGTTTAGAAACAGAGGTAAAAGCTGTGGGGAGATTTTAATTGTAACCGGAATGAGCAGGGGCGGGAAAAACCGTTTGTCTGAAGCATTTGGAGGACTTCGGTTTTAACTGCATTGATAACCTGCCCATCGGGCTTATGAATTCATTTTTGGAGCTTTTTACTTTCCAGCAGGGAAAAATGAACAGAGGACAGCTTTAGGGAATCGACAGCAGAAACGGAAAAGAGCTTTCGGAACTGGAAAAGATTATTGAAAAACTGGCGGGAAGAAAAAGAAGGTACCCTTTTCGTATTCTTTTTCCTGGATGCCGGGGATGAAGTGCTGATTCAGCGCTATAAAGAAAGCAGACGAAGCCATCCTTTGGCAAAGGATGGCCGTATTCAGGACGGAATTGCAAAGGAAAGAGAAAAGATGGCCTTTCTTCGGAAGAAGGCGGATTTGATTATCGATACATCCAGACTCTTAACGAAAAAAATCTCCGGCAGCAGTTAAAGGAGATTGTGCAGGAGGAGAAAAAGTATCAAAAATCTTCAACTGTCCATTCTTTCTTTCGGCTTTAAATATGGGATGCCGGAGGACTTGGATCTTCTTTTTGACCTGCGATTCTTACCAAACCCCTATTATGATCCCGGATTTACGGACCCATACCGGGGAGGAAAAGGCGGTACAGGACTTTGTGTTTCAGGATGGGAATGCGCAAATCTTTTTAGATAAGCTGGTGGATTTGTTTCAATTCCTCCTTCCTCTTTATGTAGCGGAAGGGAAAAAAATCAGCTGGTATTGGGACTGGCCTGCACCGGAGGAAAGCACCGTTCCGTCACTATGGCGGAAAAATTGTATCAATCCCTAAAGGAACATGCGGATTATGGGATTCGACTGGAACATAGGGATATAAAGAAATGATATAAGTCCTCAAAAATATAAAAAAACTTCATAAAAACAGAAAAAAATAACGAAAAACAGCGTAGAAAATTACCAAGAGACAAAAAGTGATGGCAGAAGAAAAAAACAAGCGAAAAAGCTTCTTTTTCCCGGAAAGTGAAGGAGGAGCTTAGGAGAATAGACTTTACAGCATTAGAAAAAAACCTTTAAAATTAGGGACAGATGATGAGAAGGGAAGAAGGGAAAAAGCTACGGCAGGTTTTTCTTTTCCAACGCTTCTTTAACTAATCCCCAAAAAGAATATCATTTGGAATTTGTTTTTTTCTAAAGAAGAGGAAGGCAGAGAAGTAGAAGAAATTCTACGGCATTATTCTCTACATCCCAAAGCAAGGAAAAAGAGGCAAAAACCGGATGGTATACCTAAAGGATGCTTCGGAAATCGCAGATGTTTTAAAGCTCTTAGGGGCAGTAGATGCCTTGATGGAATTGGAGAATGCCCGCATTTTAAAGGAGGTCAGCGAGAATGTTAACCGGCGCGTGAACTTTGAAGCCGCCAACATTAATCGCACCGTGAAAGCCAGTTTAAAGCAGCAGGAAGAAATTCAATACATCGAGGAAGTCTTAGGACTGGATCAACTGGAGAAGGCCCTGCAAGAGGTGGCAAAGCGTCGTTTGCAATATCCGGATGCTTCTTTGGAGGAGCTTGCACAGGGATTAGAGCCCCCTATAGGAAAGAGCGGGGTGAATCATCGCCTGCGTAAATTGGCCAGAATTGCAAAAGAACTTCGGGAGGAACAATCCGCTACGCATAAGAAATAGGATTAAAAAAAATAAAATATGCAAAAGAGGAGCTTTCCTCGCAAAGGTACATTGGTTAGGCCTGCATTTTTCAAGACAATTTAGACAGACAGCTTTGGAACTGAGGATGGAGTGAGGACACTCTGCGTTTAGGGAGCTCAAATGCACCAGGGAGGCACAGACCATGAAAGACAGTAATGTAACCGTTAACTTATCAAACAAAACAGATGATCATCCGGTGGCGATGCTCGTACAGATTGCCAGTCGCTTTCAATCCAGCATCTATATGACGGAGGGAAGCAGAAGGGTAAATGCAAAATCCATTATGGGGATGATGGCACTCGGCATTAATAACGGCGCAGAGCTATATGTATCTGCAGAGGGAGAAGATGAAGAGGATGCGATTTCAGCAATCAGCGGATATCTTCTTGGAGAAGCGATTTAAACAGAGGAGCTCGGAAACGGGCTCCTTTTTATATACAGAAAGACTAGGCAATACGGAAATTAGCCTGTACAGTATAGATAGAAATTGACAGCGCTTATGGAAAAGTGATTACAGTAGCATAGTGCTTACTTAAAGTGCTTATAGCAGTGTATATATAGAAGGATAGAAAATGGCATTTACACACTTACATGTACATAGCAGCTATAGTTTGTTGGACGGCTCCGGAAAGATTCCGGAGATGATTGCCAGGGTGAAGGAGCTGGGGATGGACTCCATTGCCCTTACAGACCATGGGGTTATGTACGGTGTCATTGACTTTTTATAAAGAGGCAAAGAAGCAGGGATTCATCCGATTCTGGGTTCGGAAATCTATTTGAGTCGTTCCATGGAGGAGCGTTTTATCCAAAAGGGAGAGGCCAGATACTATCATCTGGTGCTTCTTGCGGAAAATGATATAGGATACCATAACCTGATGAAGCTGGTGTCCTTAGGCTTCACGGAAGGATATTACTATAAGCCCAGAGTAGACTACGCGGTTTTGGAAAAATACCATGAGGGAATCATTGCTCTATCCGCCTGTCTTGCGGGAGAGGTGTCCAGAAATCTTCGGCTTTCTCAGTATGAGGAAGCAAAGCAGGCGGCACTTCGCTATGAAGGCATTTTCGGAAAGGGAATTTCTTCCTGGAAATGCAGGATCACGGCTATGCGGAGCAAAGGTTGGTGAATCAGGGGATGTTACGCCTCCATGAAGAAACCGGGATTCCCTTGGTGGTGACCAATGATATTCACTATACTTATAAGGAGGATGCCAAGGCCCATGACATCCTGCTTTGCTTACAGACCGGTAAAAAACTGATGGACGAGGATAGGATGCGCTATCCCGGTGGACAGTTCTATATCAAAAGTGAAGAGGAGATGGAAGAACTGTTTCCTTATGCCAAGGAAGCTTTGGAAAATACTGCGAAGATTGCCAAGCGTTGTCAGGTGAATATTACTTTCGGGGAATATCATTTGCCGAAATACCCTGTGCCGGAGGGCTATACCGCCTACAGCTATTTGGAGGAGCTTTGTCTTAAGGGGCTGGAGAAACGCTACGGTGAGAGCCGGCAGGAAAATAAGGACAGGCTCTACTATGAGTTAAATACCATTTCCGATATGGGCTTTGTGGACTATTTTTTGGTGGTTTGGGACTATATTCATTTTGCCAAAACCCACGGCATAGCGGTGGGGCCGGGAAGAGGCTCTGCGGCAGGCTCCATTGTGGCCTATGCTATAGGGATTACGGATGTTGACCCCATGGAGCATCAGTTGCTTTTCGAGCGATTCTTAAATCCGGAACGTGTAACCATGCCGGATATCGATGTAGACTTTGAATACGAAAGACGGCAGGAAGTCATTGACTATGTGGGAAAGAAGTACGGAAAAGAGCAGGTCAGCCAGATTATCACCTTCGGAACCCTAGCGGCAAGAGGAGTAATCCGAGATGTGGGAAGAGTATTGGACATTCCCTATGCCAAATGTGACCAGCTGGCAAAGCTGGTGCCAAACGAATTAAATATGACCTTGGAAAAGGCTTTAAGTGTCAGTAAGGAATTAAAAAATCTTTATGATACGGAAGAGGAAACCAAGCAAATGATTGACATGTGTCTTCGTTTGGAGGGACTTCCCCGGCACAGCTCCATGCATGCGGCGGGAGTGGTGATTGCCGGAAGTCCGGTTTCCGATTATGTGCCCCTGTCCAGAGGCTCCGACGGTTCCATTACCACCCAGTTTACTATGACAACCATAGAGGAGCTGGGCTTATTAAAGATGGACTTTTTAGGGCTTCGCACCCTGACGGTGATTCAGGATGCCCTTCGATTTATAGAGGAAAATCACGGGGTAAAGCTGGATTTGGACAGCCTTCCCTATGATGATGCCAAGGTTTATGCCATGCTTTCCAAAGGGGATTGTGCCGGCGTGTTCCAGCTGGAATCAGCGGGAATGGTAAACTTTATGAAACGATTACAGCCCTCCTGTCTGGATGACATTATTGCGGGAGTGGCTTTGTATCGTCCGGGGCCTATGGACTTTATTCCGGACTATATTGCCGGAAAGAAAAATCCTTCTACCGTACACTATGACTGTAAGGAGATGGAATCCATCCTGAAAAATACCTATGGGGTAATCGTGTATCAAGAGCAGGTTATGCAGATTGTGCGTGACCTGGCAGGCTTTACCATGGGCGGATCGGATCTCTTACGAAGAGCCATGTCCAAGAAGAAGACCTCTGTCATGGAGGAAGCAAGGCAGAGCTTTGTCTACGGCAATGCGAAAGAAGGCATTGCAGGCTGTATTTCCAAAGGGATTTCTGAAGAGGTGGCAAACCGGATTTACGATAAGATGATTGACTTTGCCAAGTATGCCTTCAATAAGTCCCATGCGGTAAGCTATGCCCTTCTTTCCTATCAAACCGCCTACCTAAAATATTACTATGCTCCGGAATTCTACGCCGCCACCATGAGCTCCTTTATGGATAACACGGTGAAAACAGCAGAGTATATCGAAGTGGCCAGAGAGCAGGGATAGAGATTCTTCCTCCGGATATTCAACTGGCAGAGGTGGGATTCTCCGTGAAGGAAGGGAAGATTCGTTACGGCCTTTCCGCGGTAAAGGGCGTGGGAAGATCCGCCGCTGAGCAGATTATTCTGGAAAGAAAGAACGGTCCCTTTAGAAACTTTGAAGATTTGGTTCAGCGACTAAGCCAAAGAGGCATTAATAGAAGGGCCATGGAGTCTTTTATCCATGCAGGAGCCTTTGACAATCTGGAGGGAAACAGAAGGGAAAAGCTGGTGATGCTTCCGGAGGTTTTGGAGGATTTGCAGAAGGGAAAGAAGGATCAGATTGCAGGACAGATGAGCCTTTTGGATCTTTTGGGAGAAGAGGCGGAGGAAAGACAGGAATTTGAGCTGATTTTTCCTGATTTAGAAGAATTTCCAAAGGCTGAGCTTTTACGAAATGAAAAGGATGCCCTGGGAGTATATCTTTCCGGACACCCCTTGGACAGTGACAGGGCCCTTTTAAAGCAGCTTTGCAGCAGAAGAGCCAGAGATTTTTCCTTGGAGGTAATGGAAGAGGAGAATCGGCTTTCCGATATGGAGCAATGTACCGTGGGAGGAATGATTACCGGCATTAACAGGCGGATTACCAAGAAAAATGACATGATGGCCTTTGTGACATTGGAAGACAATACAGGCTCCATGGAAGTGGTGGTTTTCCCTAAGACCTACGAGCTTACGGAGGAGCTGATTCAGGAGGACAAGAAAGTTTTTGTCTACGGCAGAGTGCAGATGAATGATGAAGCCAACGGGAAATTGATTGCGGAAAAAATTATAGCTTTTGAAAATTTGCCGAAAGAAATTTGGTTGCAATTTTCCGACAAAGAGGCCTATCTGGAGAAAGAAAAGGAAGTTTTGGAATGTCTGTCTCAAGAGGGGGGCGAAAGTACCGTGGCCATTTACCTTCGGAAGGAGAAGGCCATTAAGCGCTTAGGGAAGCTATATGCTGTACAATCTTCCCAAGAATTGCTGGAAAATCTTGCAAAAATTGTAGGTCCGGAAAATGTGAAAGAACAGCTAAAATCCTTGAAAAATGCGTAAGGATAGAGTAATATAGTGTACTTGTTCAGAAATAAATACATGACGAGATACACTGCATAACGGATATTGATAAGAATGGTATATCACAAGAAGAGACTCGGGCAAGTTGCATGACCGGGATATATGCCGGGTACATACAATGTGCAGTGTGTGGAAAAAAACCGGTATAGAGAAACGGTAAAGAATAAAATCAAAACAGTAAGGTAGATTGGAGGCAGTTATGGCAGGGAAAGCAGTAAAAACAATTGGTGTTTTAACTTCCGGAGGAGATGCTCCCGGAATGAATGCGGCTATTCGTTCCGTGGTAAGAACCGCGATTCACAATGGTCTAAAGGTTAAGGGGGTTATGCGTGGCTATGCAGGACTCTTAGAAGAAGAAATCAAAGAATTGGACAGCCACTCTGTTTCCGATATAGTAAGCCGTGGAGGTACTGTATTGTATACCGCCAGATGTAAGGAGTTTACCACAACCGAAGGCCAGAAGAGAGGTGCGGAAATCTGTAAGAAGCACGGCATCGACGGCATGGTGGTTATCGGTGGAGACGGCTCTTTTATGGGTGCCGAAAAGCTCTCCGCTTTAGGGCATTAACACCATCGGCGTTCCCGGAACCATTGACTTGGATATCGCCTGCACAGATTATACCATTGGATTTGATACTTCTATCAATACCGCTATGCAGGCTATTGATAAGATTCGAGACACCTCTACCTCCCACGAGCGTTGCTCCATTATCGAAGTAATGGGAAGACACGCAGGCTATATCGCTCTTTGGTGCGGTGTAGCAAATGGTGCGGAAGAAATTCTTTTGCCGGAGAAGTATGATGGAGACGAGCAGGCCATCATTAACCGTATTATCGAAAGCAGAAAAAGAGGAAAGAAGCATTACATCATTATCAATGCTGAAGGAATTGGACATTCCTCCTCCATGGCAATGAGAATTGAGGCGGCAACCGGTATCGAAACCCGAGCTACCATTTTAGGACACATGCAGAGAGGCGGATCTCCAACCTGTAAGGACCGTTACTATGCTTCCATTATGGGCGCTAAGGCGGTGGAGCTGCTTTTGGCAGGAAAGTCCAACCGTCTTGTGGCTTATAAGAAGGGTGAGTTCGTGGATTACGATATTCAGGAAGCACTGCGCATGAAGAAGGATATTTCTGAGGAGCAGTATCGTATCGCTCAGCTTCTGGTAAGATAAGAGGAAATCTTTAGAATTAGCTTCTGGTAAGATAAGAGGCAGTATTTAGAATAAGAGGGAAGAAGTCGGAAGAAATTTCGGATTCTTTCCCTCTTTTTATAAATGAGTATCGCCGGCGTAGTGTGCATTGTCTCATTTTATTCTTAATGATTATCCCTCGCGTAGTGTGCACCATCTTATTTTATGTTATGATGGGACAGGCAAAAATCCGAAAGGAGCAAAACAATGGATGAAAAAGCAATGAATCAGGAAGCGCTAAAAAAAGAAGAAGAGAAGGTGCTCTGCGGAGCCAATTCCTATAGAGAACAGTATTTTTTTAATCCCCGCTTTTCCCTCCTGCCCAAAGAGGTACAGGAAAGTCTGCAAAAATAACCGTTACTTATACGGAGGAAATCGGCGGCGTGTTTCTGATGCAATTCGGAGAAGAAGGGAAGGCTGGAGCTTATCAGCATTGCGGAGGAGACGGACTATCTTTATGACCCCATAGGAGCAGAGCTAAAGAAGAAGCAGATTCAAAAGGACTACAAGGAGCTCTTTTCCAAGCTGGAAGAGTATTATGCGGGATTGCAGAATCTGGAGAAGAAGTAAGAGAAGTCGATGCAATGCTTCATTATCTGGAGAAGAAATAAAGGGAAGTCTATGCAATGTTTCAGTATCTAGGGAAGAAGTAAGAGGAGTCTATGCATTGCATTAGAGCAGAAAGAAGGACAATATCAAATACTTAGTTGAAAAGGAAAAAATAGAAGAAATCGTGAGAAGTCACGGAATATCCGACTTTTCTTATGAGGAGGCCTTGAATAAAAGAGAAGAAGAGGGGAGAGAAAACCTCTTTCAGCCGATTTCCTTAAAGGACTGCAAGCTTCCGGGAAACATCCTGATGGCTCCTATGGCGGGGGTGACAGACCTTCCTTACCGTATTCTATGTAAGGAAATGGGTTTAAGTTTATCCTTTACGGAAATGGTGTCAGCGAAAGCCATTTACTATGGCAATCAAAATACCGATTCTTTGCTTGAACACAAAGGAGAGGCGGGACTTGTATCGGCACAGCTTTTTGGCTCTGATCCGGCCTTGATGGCGGAAATGGCCTGTCGAATCGAAGAGGACTTTGACGGCATTGATGTGAATATGGGCTGTCCCGTGCCTAAGGTGGTACGGAATCAGGAGGGCTCTGCTTTAATGACCAACCTTCCATTAGCGGAACAGGTTTTAAGCACTATGGCAAAAGCCTTGAAGAAACCTCTTACAGTAAAGTTTCGCATCGGCTTTACGGATGATGCTATCAATGTGGTGGAATTTGCGAAAATGGCAGAGGCCTCCGGGGTGGCTTCCGTGACCATTCACGGCAGAACCAGAGAGCAATATTATAGAGGAAAGGCCAATTGGCAATATATTAAGGAAGCCAAGGAAGCCGTGAAGATTCCCGTCTTTGGAAACGGAGACATTTTCCAAGAAGAGGATGCTCTGGCCATGCTCCTTTCCACCGGGGTAGACGGTATTGCGCTGGCCAGGGGAATCCAAGGGAATCCCTTTTTGATACGAGCCTGTGTCAGCCTTCTCTCTGAAGGGAAGAAGCTTCCGCCGGTGAGCCTTTCGGAAAGAAAGGAAATGATGCTACGGCACCTAAAGCTGATGGTGGAGATTAAGGGGGAGCATCTGGCTCTTTTGGAAATGCGGAAGCACCTTTCCTGGTATATGGAAGGTTTGGAAAATGCAGCCCGCTGGAGACAGAGGGTGAATACGGAAAAACGATTTGGAGAAGGTATTTCAAATGGTTAGGGAATTATAGCGGAAAAAACATTGACTTCTCAAGCTTCCGTTGCTAGAATACTACATCGAATCATTGGATGAAACGGCTTCTGGATCTCCAGAAGCCGTCATTGCAGTTTTAGAGAAAGGGCAGGATATCAGGTGGCTGAAGAAAAGAAAAACCTCCTTACCAGGGCAGGATTAAATAAGTTGGAGAGTGAACTTCATAATTTAAAGGTAAATAAGAGACAAGAGATTGCAGAAAAGATTAAGGAAGCTCGGGAACAGGGAGATTTGTCTGAGAACGCTGAGTATGATGCAGCGAAGGATGAGCAGAGAGAAATCGAAGAAAGAATCGTTGCCATCGAGGCCTTGTTGAAGAATGCGGAAGTAGTGGATGATGCGGAAGAAGGCACCATCAATATCGGATGTAAGGTTAAGCTGTTTGACAAGGAATTTGATGAAGAAGTGGAATACATGATTGTAGGGTTCCACAGAGGCAAACTCCTTGCAGGGAAAGATTTCCAACGAGTCTCCCGTAGGTATGGCTTTTATTGCATCACAAAGTGGGAGATGAGGTTACCGTAGAGACTCAGGCGGGAGTTTTGGAATATAAGGTACTTTCCGTAGAGAGAGCAAACGACGAATAACTCGGGTAAGAAGGACTCAGTGAAGAATCATTCGGTTAAGAATCATTCGATTAAGAATCATTCGATTAAGAATCATTCAATTAAGAATCATTCAATGAAGGTATGCCTTAGAGAAGATTTCAATTAAAATATAATGAAGCAATAATCGAATAGTGCAAAGAAAGGATAGAAGGATGGGAGAGCAGGAAAAGCAAAGGGCAATGCACCGGTGGATATGAACCACATTTTGAAAGCCAGATACGACAAACTGGCTGAGTATCAGGCAGCTAAGGAAGATCCGTTTGAAATCACCAAGGCTGAACAGACCCATCATTCTACTGAAATCAAAGAGAATTTTTAAAAAGCTTAGAGAATCAGCAGGTAGTGATTGCAGGACGTATTCTTTCCAAGCGTGTCATGGGTAAGGCCAGCTTTATGCATTTGCAGGATAGAGATGGCAGAATTCAGGGTTTACGTAAGCCGGGAAAAGCCTTGGAGAAGAGGAATACAAGAAGTTTAAGAAGCTGGATCTTGGCGATATTGTGGAAGTTAGAGGTTATGTTTTTGAAACCCAGATGGGGGAGATTTCCGTTCACGGAGAGAAGATTACCCTGCTTTCCAAGTCCCTGTACCCACTTCCTGAGAAGTTCCACGGCTTAACCGATACGGACACCCGTTATCGTCAGCGTTATGTGGATCTGATTATGAATGAGGACAGCCGTACCGTTTTCATGAAGCGTTCTCAGATTCTTCGGGAAATCCGTAACTTCCTTGCAGGAAGAGATTTCTTGGAGGTGGAGACACCGATGCTGGTGGAAAATGCCGGCGGTGCAGCAGCTCGTCCCTTCGAAACCCATTACAATGCCTTAAACGAGGACGTAAAGCTTCGTATTTCCTTGGAGCTTTACTTAAAGCGTCTGATTATCGGCGGTATGGAAAGAGTTTATGAGATTGGAAGAGTATTCCGTAATGAGGGAATCGACACCAGACATAATCCGGAATTTACCTTAATGGAGCTGTATCAGGCTTATACAGACTACGAGGGAATGATGGAGCTGACCGAGTCCATGTTCCGTTATCTTGCAGAAAAGGTTTGCGGTACTCTGCACATCAGCTATCAGGGAACTCCCATTGATTTGGAGAGTCCTTTCCGTCGCCTGACCATGACTGAGGCTATCAAGGAATATGCAGGCATTGACTTTGATCAGATTAAGACCTTGGAAGAGGCCAGAGCTTTGGCGAAGGAAAAAGAGATTGCCTACGAAGAGCACCATGGCATCGGAGACATTGAAAACCTTTTCTTCGAGGAATACTGTGAGGAGAAGCTGGTACAGCCAACCTTTATTATGGATCATCCGGTGGAGATTTCTCCCCTTACCAAGAAGAAGCCCTCCGACCCTTCCAAGGTAGAGCGTTTTGAGCTCTTTATCTATGGAAGAGAGATGGCAAATGCTTATTCCGAGCTAAACGATCCCATCGACCAGAGAGAGCGTTTCAAGGCGCAGGATGCTTTGGCAGATGCAGGAGATGAAGAGGCAAACCACACCGACGAAGACTTCCTTCATGCAATGGAAATCGGAATGCCTCCAACAGGAGGAATCGGTTACGGCATTGACCGTCTGGTAATGCTTCTTACCGATGCGGCTTCCATCCGTGATGTACTTCTCTTTCCTACAATGAAGTCCTTGGACAAGAAGGATGAGGGAAAAAAGGGAGAAGAGGGTGAAGCAGGAAATGCCAACACCGGCTTCTTTACGCCAAACAATAAGATCGATTTCAGCAATGTAAAAATCGAGCCATTGTTTGAAGAGACTGTGGATTTCGAGACTTTTAGCAAGTCTGACTTCCGAGCAGTAAAGGTAAAGGATTGCGTTCCGGTAGCAAAGTCCAAGAAGCTCTTGCAGTTTACTTTGGATGACGGAAGCGGTACGGATAGAACGATCCTTTCCGGAATTCATGCATACTATGAGCCGGAAGAGCTGATTGGAAAGACATTGATTGCGATCACCAACCTTCCCCCAAGAGCAATGATGGGAGTAGAGTCCTGCGGAATGCTGCTTTCCGCCATTAATCAGAAGAAGGATAGTGATGAGGAAGAGTTGCACTTGCTGATGGTGGATAACCACATCCCGGCAGGAGCGAAGTTGTATTAGTATTTTGTTTATTGTTGAAATATTTGAAGACAAAGAGATTATGCTTTTATAGCGGATGGAGTTAACTTCATCCGCTATTTTATTAATGGACTTTAGCTAGTATCGGAGCTGACATTTGAAAAATGTTAGCTCTGATATAAAAACCACCCGCTATGCGGGTGGGAAACACTTGTTATACAAAAATCACCTTTCCTTATACAATAAAGTTGTTCAAGCTATATTGCAGAAAAAGGAAGGTGATTTTATGGCGAAGAAAGAATATGCATTAGCACATACGAAATGGATGTGTAAATATCATATCGTCTTCACACCGAAGTATAGGGCGAAAAAAATAATATTATCAATATAAGTCAGATATTCGGGATATTATCAAGCAACTCTGCGCCTTTAAAGGAGTGGAGATTATAGAAGGGCATTTAATGCCGGACCATGTACACATTCTGGTTAGTATTCCACCTAAGATTAGTGTTTCTTCTTTTATGGGCTATTTAAAGGGAAAAAGTGCCTGGATGATATTTGATAAACACGCAAATCTTAAATACAAATTTGGGAACAGACATTTCTGGGCCGAAGGCTATTATGTCAGTACAGTAGGTTTAAATGAAGCCACAATAAAAAAGTATATCCAAGATCAAGAAAAACACGATATAGCTTTGGATAAACTAAGTGTTAAAGAATATGAAGACCCTTTTAAGGGTTAAAGTGCAGTAGTACCCATACCCCTTTATGGGGTAGCGACGAGTCAAACGCAATATGGCTTGAATGGAGCTGTGGGAAGGTGCAAAGCAAACTTCCCATAGCCCAAAATGAAAGCCAGCGCCTTTAGACGCTGGCCAGTAGCAGGGGCTTATAGCCCCGAGCAAACCTCACTTGTAAAACGAGATGCAACCCCTCTCACCCTGACCTGAGTCCATAATTGCTTATAAATGAATACCCTCCGGGAGGTTGCATCCCGGTGTACAAAGAGACTGGCGGATGCTGGTCTCTTTGTAATGATGGGGAATGGTGGAGTGTTCTGCTCCGTCATTTCCTTTGCTGCGATACATCATAAGCCCGAGTCTGTCAAGGGTCTCCGCGTCAGCGGCACGTCAGTGACCTTGACAGGCGGAAGGGCGAATGATAGTTCTTACTTCCTTGTTCTTCTGTATGGTATCCTCATCCGGTTGGCGGCGGAAACGGAGGATACCATGGCAAACTTTTTTACCTATGAAGAACGTTTAACGCTGCAGAAACTCCTGAAGGAAGGGCTGTCCTTTAAAAAGATCGCCGCCCAGCTTCACAAGGATCCATCAACCATCTCCAGAGAAGTTCGTAAGTACGCTGTAGAGATCGCAACCGGCAAACCGGGCTACTCCTTCAATGCCTGTAAGAACAGGTTTACCTGTAAGATCAAGGCTCCTGCTCTGTGCCGGAAAGACTGTACACGCCAGGGCAGTTCCGGAACCTACTGCCGGTTATGCCGCTGCAATGAGCATTGTCCGGACTTTGTAGAAGAAGTCTGTGCTGTCAGGACTCATGTCCCTTACGTCTGCAATGCATGCCCGGCGATCGATAAATGTACACTGCTCAAGACCTTCTACGATGCTGAAAAAGCTCATTTGAAGTCACACCAAGTAATCTCTGAATCCAGAAGCGGCTTATCGACCAGCGAGGCAGAAATCGCCAGGCTTAACAGAATCATTACTCCGCTTGTGAAGCAGGGACATTCCATCCATGAGATCTATGTTACCAATCAGGATCAGCTCATGTGTAGCGAGAAGACGATCTACAACTACATCGATGGTTGTCTTCTGGATGTTCGCAACATCGATCTTCCACGGAAAGTCCGGTTCCGTGTCCGCCGTAAAAAGCCGGAGTTCAAAGTCGATAATGGCTGCCGCGTTGGACGCTCCTATAAGGAATTCGAAGCCTTCATGGAGAAGAATCCGGATACTGCCGTCGTACAGATGGATTCTGTGATCGGAACAATCGGCGGCAGGTGCCTGCTTACGATCCACTTCGTGGAGTCCTCTCTGATGCTGGCGTTCCTGAGGGATGCTAATACATCCCAGTCAGTGATTGACGTCTTTGAAGGGCTCGACAGTCGCCTTGGCGGAAAGCTGTTCAATCAGCTGTTCCCCGTGATTATAACGGACAATGGCAGTGAATTCTCCAACCCGAAGAAGATCGAGTATCGGGAATACGCAGTGACCGGATACGGTTTCAAGCGTACAAGCGTTTTTTACTGTGATGCCGGCTGTCCTTATCAAAAGGGTTCAATCGAAGTTAATCACGAGCTGATCCGACGGGTTCTGCCCAAAGGAACAAGCTTCGACAACCTGACGCAGGCAGATGTGACCAGGATGATGGATCACATCAATTCCTACAAACGGAAAAAGCTGAACGATCGTAGTCCCTACGAAACGTTCAGCTTTCACTACGGAGAAGAAGTGTTAAAAGCTTCTGCGGTGTACTTCAGTTGCAGCTGAAGACATCTTGCTGAAGCCTTCTCTTCTCAAGAAGTAATTAAAGACAGAGCCGCCAACACCACTCACCTCCATACCGCCAAATACAGGGGTAGATTCTCCGATTACAAAAAAATCGAGAGGGAGTCGACCTCCCTTTGGCATGCCTGTCAAGGCCATCTTACCCGAAAAAAGTTCCCTTGAACAGGTCGCATTTTGCGTATAAACGATGCATCCCGTTTACAAATCTGGCATCTGGCATACAAAACTGGCGTTTCGCTTTCAAATATGCAGTTTTCAATTTACAAACAAGCATCTCGCCTTACAAACTGGCGCCTCAGATTACAACTCAGCTAGCCTCGAGCAAACCACCCGTTTGACGGGTGGTAGTGATATAAAAAAGAAAAAGAATTATATATATCTGTAAATTAATTATTGATATCTAAAGGCGTATGCGATATAATTTACCTTGTATTATTGTAGGTTGCAAAAACCGATTGATGCTGCGTAGCATGTGAGGAATTGTGTAATGAGAGTAAGTTATAACAAGTTGTGGAAAATACTTATCGATAAAAACATGAAGAAGATGGACTTGTTAGAAGCTATAGAAATGAGTCCGAATACGTTGGCAAAACTGGGGCGTAATGAGGATGTATCAATGGATGTCCTTAAGCGTATCTGTGCATATTTGCAGTGCGATATCGGGGACATAATGGAAATGATTCCAGAGGAAGAGGATGCGCAGGCATAGAAATGATGTTGGATATTAAAATCACCATGAAAGGAGTGAGAAGATGAATCTCTTTGAAGAGATCGGCGAAGATTTATTCCGGCCGCTTACGGGAATCAACAAAAGAAAATATGTAGATATTCTCTCTCTTGCATGGGATAAATGCAAGCGCATGCCTATGTATGCCATTGAAAAGATCACTGTTTTTGATATGGCAGAAGAGTATTTCCTCGGTCTCGATGAACAGATAGAGTTGGATAACGACGAGAGAGAGGGACTGGATAACGGTTCTTTTGACGCACGTATTATTGCGACAGGATTTGTTCGAAGATTAAGGGATACTGGATGGCTTGTTGAAAAAGAGGGAGAATACGAGGAAGAGTCTAAGATAGCAATCAATTATAAGGTTGTTCCTATAATAAAAATCGTTTCAGGAAATTGTAAGCCCTTCGATCATCACATATAAAGGTAAACTGTTCAAAATCTATTCGATGTTTGAGCATATATCAGAACACGGAAGCCCTTATGAAGGTGTTTTGAAAGAAGCATCAGAAGACTTTGATAATCTGAACCAGGCACTTCGCATTCTGGCTGCTTCGATAGAGGATCACATTAATACGCTGACTTCCGGGAAGAAGCCGGAGAAAGTGTTGGAGTTCTTCGAAAAGTATGAGGAGAAGATTGTCGTAGGGTCTTACCATCGTTTCAAGACGAATGATAATTTGTTTTACTATAGGACGAGCCTGTATGAAAGCCTTGATAAATGTGAAGATACGCTGATGGGTGCGTTGGTAGACGATTATATAGATACAGAACGCGTAGACGAGGAAGAGGCGACTGTATGGATTAAAGAGCTGATTCAGAAGATCAGAATGGACATTGAAGAGATGGAAGCAATCATGCGAACCATCGATGACAGGCATATTCTTTATAGGACCAGGGCCGTGCAAAAGGCACAATTCATGCTCCTTTCCGACGGAAGTGTAAAGAGTAAGATCAATAATTTGCTCAGGTATTATGCAAGCGAGATTGAGTCTAAAGATGACATCTATGAAGAAGACACGACCTGCATTTATGATGTGTTCCAAATCTTTGGACAGAACTACTTTGACAGCGCATCACTTGCTACGCCGGTAATTAAAAGAAAAGCTACACCAATCGATCTTATGTTGATGGGTGAGGAACTTGATCTTGATCTAGTCAATGAGAAAAACAGAGAAATGATGGAGTATATCCGTAATGCTCTGACTTCGGAGAATGTTAATGCATATGCGAAAAGCTTATTGGCAGGAAAGACTGCAGTTTCTGCGGGGCATGTATTCGAGGAACATCCGGATGATCTTGTAAAGATTATAGGATTGTTTACGTACCAAAACTCTCCTGAAAGAGAGTTTGATATTAAGGGTAAGGATACTTTTGTGGAGTGTAATGGTATCCGGTTTAAAGAGTTTATTGTGGAAGGACGGAAAGCATAAGTATGGCTGTAGATATCAAAGAAGAAATTGCAAAATTACTTACTGAATAATTGCTTTCTTATAGGAAATGTTGATTCTACAGAGAGAAATACTACTACGTGATCAACCATGAAGAAGCCTTCCGGAGCATATTTCAGCCAATAGGATACACATTGGTTATCCATAGAAATCATGCAGTGGTTCAGCTAGTGAATAATCATGGAACAGGAAGATTGTCATTAAAAAAGTACGAAAGCATCATGCTTTTGATCTTCCGGCTTCTTTATGTTGAGAAGAGAGAAAGCATATCTACTAATATTGACGAAGTTGTTGCTACTGTCGAAGAAGTAAAGAACGAGTATGAGAAACTGAATCTTCGAAGAAGTTCGACCGTGCTCTTTTGGAAGATTCGATGAGAAATATTAAAAGATACAACCTGGTACAACCGCTGGATAAGCTTTTTGGATATGAATGCAAGAATACAGATATATTCTTCGGTTATGCTTGCGATGCCTGATGCCAATATCAGCAAAGCTTATGAGCAGACAAGCGCATATTTGCAGCAGTATGAAAATTCAGACGAGGAGGAAGAAGCAGATGATTAAAATGACAAGACTCCGTCTGATTAACTGGCACAACTTTCAGGACGATACAATTGATTTAAAGAATATAACCTATCTTCTCGGGGTTAATGCAGTAGGTAAGACAACTATCATGGATGCCATCAGATACTGCCTTACCACTAACAAAGACTTTAATACCGCCGGGAACAAAAAGAGTGGAAGAACACTTCTGGGATCTGTTCATCAGAAACAGAGAGCAGAGGATAGTTATCTGCGCCTAGGACACACGGTTTCATATATTGGCGTTGAATTTAGGGATGAAGCGATAAATAAAACATTTGTGATCATTGTACGTGTAGAGTCAGAAACTCCCAAGCAGGACCTCAGAGGCGTGACCCAGGACTGGTATATAACGAAGCCGGGATATTGTCTTGAGGACATTCCGTTCTTTACAACTGTAAAAGAAGGTAAGAGACCTACATCAAGGGATGCTTTTAAACTTGATAATAAAGGCATGGACAGAGCGTCTAATCAGACAGATGCCAGAAAACGTATCTGCAGGATCCTTGGGATAGGAGATTCTGAATCACCTATAGGAAAGAAATTTAACGAAGTGTTCCATATGGGAACGAGTCTTGAAGATATCAAGGATATACGCGAATTTATTTATACATACATTCTTCCGGAGCCGGAGGTAAATATTGAATTTCTGCAAAAAGATATGCAGGAGTTAGAGCGGCTTCAGGAAATACTACAAGAAGCTCAGGAGCGTGAAAAGCTTCTCGAACAGATTAACGAGAGGATCATAGAGGCAAAAGAGAGATATGCCAAAGTAAAGGTTAATGAGTTACTTGTCGCATATGCGGAGTACAAGGGAAATGAGGAGGAACATCAAGAGAATCTACAGCTGATTGAACAATACAAGTCGAGCATTGAGGTGCATGAGCGAAAAATATCAGAGCTATCCCAAAAGGAAAAGGAAGCTGCGGAACTTTTGTATCAGGCAAAGAAGGCTGCTGAAGAAGACGAAGATAATAAGGAGCTGACTGCTTTACAAAAGGAGAACGAAAGCCGGAAAACATCCTATGATACATACTGCAGACAAGCAGCTATTTATGAGAACTTATTATCTGAGTTGAAATCACTCGGAAAGAAACTGTCTAAATCCGGGATTACATGCGAGTGGGACGAAAGAATCCTTGAAGATATTAATGCAACAGAAGAAGAACATTTATCCGAGATCAGAGCAGCCAGAAGTGCCTTAAATGCAATCCGCGAGTCGATTAAAGACAAGGATGCTGATTTCAGAACCCATATTAGGGAATTGGAAACAACCATTGCAGAGCTTGAAAGCCTGATTGCAGAGTTGTCAGCCGGAAAGATGCCCTATCCGAAGGAAGCTCTGTTGATTAGAAATCAGATTAATGAAGCCATTATGGCAGAGAATAAAGCTGAAGATGCGAGACTTCTGTGTGAATGGCTGTATATGAATGACGACAGCTGGCAGGATGCGGTTGAGAGCTATTTGAATACTCAAAGATTCAACATTATCGTTGCCCCTGAGAATTATCTGTTAGCAAAGAAAGTGTTTGTTTCATTAGGCGATAGTGTTAAGGGAATAGGTCTTGTTGATACTCGAAAGTTAAATGGAACCCAGCAAAAAGAGGAGGGCTTCAGATATCTTAGAGATACTGTCGAGTCAGAGAATGTTCATGCTAAACGATATGTTGACTATATCATGCGCGGAGTTATCTGCTGCGAAAGTGCAGATGAACTTGAAAATCATAAGAAGAGTGTGACAAGAGACCGCCTGAGATTTCAGAATTTCACCTTGCAGAGGATGTCAAAGCAAGAACACTACATTGGTGTTGATGCTATCCAAAAGAGATTGGATAAAACCAAGACGGAGCTGGCTTCCAGACAGCAGGAATTAGATGCTATCAAAGAGCAAAAAATGGCTTTTGATGATGTCTCATATTCGTATGATAAGTTCACCTCTGGGGATAAATTCGAGCAGATGGAAGAATATTCGGAGTCAAGGGAGAAGGCGATTGGAATCCAGCTCGATATTGAACAAACAGAGGAGCGTATAGAAGAATTAACAAAGAATCCAATTCTTCGTGCTATGTTTAATCATGTCAGTGAGTGCGAAGAAAATCAGAGAAAGATTAATGATGAGGTGACTTGAAAAAGGCTAAGAAGCAAAAACCTTGAGGCCGATATCAAAAAGCTTAGTAAACGTAACGAAGAACTTGCTGGATTGACAGGTGGTGTTAAAGCGGAATATGAGAGGCAACTCGAGGGTGCTGAAGAGTATTCCGGTGAAGTGATAAAGAAATATGCGGATGAGCGTAATACGAGGAAAGCGGCCGACATTTCGCGTATCTTCAGAAGCACTGCAAATCAACAGAATATCGCTTTAAACAATTACCTGAATCAGAATCTTATTCCCTTACAGAATAAGTATACGGCTACTTACGCATGTGATTTCTCTGGAAGGAATTGCAGGTGCCTCAAGATATCAGCAGGAGTATCTTGCACTTAAAAATATTGAGCTGGAGCGTCACAAAGCGGAACTGGTGCAGGCACGATCCGTTGCAAGGACAGGTTCCGTAAAGAAGTTTTGTTCCGTATGAAGGATGACATTCTGCGTGCAAGACAGCAATTTAAGCAGATTAATCGTGTCATGGAGAACCTTAGATACGGTGAGGAAAGCTATCGCTTTTGGAATTGACCGGAGCAAGGATAAAGAACTGGGAATGTTCTATGACATCATAATGGATAAGGATAATCAGCAGATTGATCAGGATAACGAGATACTGATGTATCTTGCTGAAACCAATAGATCTGAAGTGTTTGAAAGTCAGATCGAGGACTTCATGAGCCGTATCATGGTCGATATGGAAGAACATGCCAAAAGAAAATCTTTCCGGAAATAAAAACCGGAGCCAAAAAGCATGGGAATGTATGTTGATTACAGAACATATCTTGACTATGACATCATTGTAAAAAAACAGTGTTACTGGAATAGAGGTTCCGCTGTCTAAAAGTAAGTGGCGAAGGAAGTGGAGGAGAGAATCAGGCGCCCTTCTATGTTGCAATCTGTGCATCGCTTCTGCAGATCTATGAGCAGAATCCGGACGGATGTATCAAGCTTGTTTTGCTGGACGAGGCATTTAATAACATGACCAGTGATCGAATTGAGCCGATGATGAACATGTTTAAGACATTGAAACTTCAGTTGGTTCTTATCGCTACAGCAGAAAAGGCTACTGCAATCCTGCCTTATTGCGATATTACATACTCAATTGTTAAGTCCGGTAACAGAAATGCAATCGGAGTCTTCGAAAGGACTGGTTCAAATGGAGTGCAGTAAAGACATTATAAGCAGGTTACTTGATATCTATGAAAGAAGAAGCGGATATGCCAAAAGACCGGAGGAATTGCGGTCTATACAGTTTGAGGTTTCAAAGGACTATCCAGTATACAAGGATCGGTACGATAATGAGAAATATAGAGATATCAATACTGCAATCGAGAAGAATACTGCAGCCGGTTTGATTATTGCTGACAAGGACCAGACTGGCCGGTATTCGAAAATCAAGCTCAACATTGCCAGGGTTGATGAATGTTACGCCTTGTTAAAAAGAACAAGTATACCGGATCAGTGCAAAAAGGTTTTGAGTGTCTTAGAGAAGGCGAATTGTACGAAAGGTCTTCTGATCAGAAGGGTTGTAAGCGATTTTTGCGAGCAGATTAATGCCTATAAGAAACTTCCTTATGATTTCGGATACGACGCAAGACGGATTGGAGATGTATTGCAGGTGCTTGATGCTGTGATTAATCTCACATCGGAGACATACATACGTAACTTCTCCACGGCACTATTCAAGGATTCAAAGAGATTCCAAAGAGAGTATAAATCGACAGTAGAAAGCATATTGTTCGATTATACGGATGATGTCGTTGAAAAAGAAGATATCCTTGGATATTACAATCTCTACGAGAATCCAACCTATGTTCTCATCAAGGGGAATGCAAGAATTTGTTTTGATGAGTCGGTTGTTGAATTATCAGAGATGCCCGGTGGTATTGCCTTATCCAATGGATCGCTTGAGGGAATTCAAAAGATTTCAGTAAAAACGGATAAGGTTATAACCGTTGAGAATCTTACGACTTATCATGATTGTGATGAGCTTGATGCGGTATATATCTATCTGGGCGGTTATCATAATACTTCCGAGCAGAAACTTCTTGAATTGATATATAAAAACAATGGTGATAAGGAATACTATCACGAAAGCGATTTGGATGTATATGGATTTTTGATTCTAGAGAATTTGATTGCGAAGACCCAGATACCGTTTAAGCCATTGCAGATGGATATTGAGACGATAGAGCGGTTTTATCGTGCAGGTTTATATAAGAACTTAACGTCACGGGACAGAAACGTAATCAATTCGAAAAAGGATGGACAGCTTTCTGCATACCGTGATGTTTTGGAGTACATGCTGAAATATGATTGTAAGGTAGAGCAAGAATCTATCAAATCAGTTGATCTGATAGAAAGACAATAACTCAATGGGCATATCGGATATAGATTTCAGGAGAAATGAGTAGATGAAAAATAAAATGTGTTGAAATAGAAAATTACAGAAACTTAGGGGGATGAGAATCCTATTAAATGACGATATTAATTTTATCGTAGGAGAGAACAACATAGGAAAGTCTAATTTCCAAAAATGTTTATCGAATGTATTCTCCTGCAAGTCTTTTTGCTAAAGAGGATTTTTTTATGATGAGACAAAACCGATAAAGATAACTATACGATTATTGCTGTCAGATGAAGAAATTGGCTTGTTTGATGATTTAACTCGATCCTGATAATGAGAATTCTATTGATATAGTTTCAATGCAGGAAACCCCAGATGATTATATACAATATTCACATCTTCAGACGGGAGAAATAATCAAGAATTCTTTGGTTAAAAGGATGAATGTAATTTCATATGATTCATTGCGCAATCCCAAAAATGAAATTGATTTTTTTCAAAGACAAAAGGGGCAGGAGCATTTTTAAACTACATTATTACTAAGTATGTTGAGTATAATCCGAGTTGAAGATTTTTAAAGGGAATGAGTTACGTAAAATAGAAAAATATAAGCAATATACTGTGGAACATTAATACATTTGAAAGATTCCGTATAAAGCCTGTAGTAGATGAGAATAATGTGGAATTAGTTTCGAAAAATCATATCTTTATCGGATGAAAATGGTGTAAGTGTACAATCAAATGGATATGGCGTCCAATATAGTCTATTAATTATGCTATCTTTACTGAAAAGATCATGGATTTCTGTAAAACAAAAAAAGAGGAAGAAACGGAATTCTCAACGTTATTAGTTCTTGATGAACCAGAAATCCATTTACACCCTTTACTTACAGAGAACACTGATTTCAGATATTCAAAACTTGGCAAATGGAAATGACGAGAAGTTTAACAATTTATTATCTACGCAATTTGGAATAACCAGTATTAATGCGCAAATAATTATTACAACACATTCTCCTAACATACTTTTTGATGATTATCACAAGATTATTCGTATGTATAAAAATGAAAAACAGAACAATGGCTGTTTCATGCGATGAATTATCTCTAAATGAAAGTGAGGAAAAAACAACTATATGCTCAGTTTATGTATATAAAGGAGGCTGTTTTTTCAAGGGCGGCAATTATTGTTGAAGGTGAATCAGAGTACGCATCATTTGGTATTTTCGCAAGGAAAATGGGGGTATATTTTGATTGAGAGGGAATTGCATTGCTTAAAGCTGGTGGAGCCGAGTCTATAATGCCTATTATGGCGATGCTTAGGAAGCTTTGTATTCCGTCGGTTGGAGTTATTGATAAGGATAAAAATAGAGAAAGAACTTCCAGACAGAGAAGATTTGTTTTATACAACAACGCTGTGCTTCGATAGTGAAGTTGTTAGGTTTTTGATTAAACATGGGCGATCCGATGTTATTGAAAGAATTATAACAGAAGAAAAGGCAAATGGATTAACCCTGAAAACTGCAAAAAGAGGAATATTCAAAAAGAAAGCAGATAAATTTAAGTATAAAGGTGTTCTAATCAATAATGATATGTCCATTAGTGACAGTATAGGTGATGATAAGAAGTATGAATTGCTTTGCGTAACATGGTTTTCAAATGAAAAAGGAATACTCTTTGGAAGAATAATAGCTGAAAATATTGATGAACGCGATATCCCTACACAATATAAGAAGGCGATAAAGAAGGTGAAAGAATATGCCAGAAGCTATTAAAAATGTAATCAGCAAAATTCATGGAGCAGATGAGAAGCAGTTAGATATTATTTTTTCATCCAATAATCGACTTATTGTTGAGGCACCTGCTGGATGTGGAAAGACCACTACACTGGTAAGTAAGATTGCATATATGATTTGTTCAGGAGCTGTTGGGAAGAATAAAAAAATATTATGTCTTACATTTAGTGTAAATGCTGCTTACAAAATGAAAAAAGATTTGGCCGAGAAGCTTCCTCAAATCGGTTTTTGATGAAATCAGAGAGCCGGCTGATTTAAATAGGATGTTGTTTGTTTCGAACTATCATGGATTATGTAGGCGAATTCTTTCACTATATGGATATTTGCTGCATGAAAATATGCCAATGGTGAATTATTTTAAGGTATGCGGAGAAGCGGATAAAAAGCTTTTCTGAATTTCTTGATAGTGAGTCCATTGAACTTTCAGACTCTGAAAGGCTGTCTTTAAAGTGAATTTGGAAAAAGCGGTATCTTCATGCGACGGAGATAAGGTGGTTGATGAAATAGATACGTATAATAATATCCTTTTGACTAAGTTTATACCGAAGAAGTGTATAACCTATAATGCTTATATTTCTTTGGCGATTAAATTATTTAGGGATAACCCAAATCTATTGAGGTTTTATCAGAAATTGTTTCCGGCAATTGTTATTGATGAATTTCAAGATACCAATTATTTGAGCTGGTATTTGGTAAAAAGAATTAATAGATACAACAACAAACCTATTCTTTGTCGGAGATCCCTTGCAGAGAATATACGGGTTCATAGGGGCTGTTCCGGATTTGATGAGAATTGCATCAGTTGATTATGCGATGGAGGCGAAGAGTTTAGAAAAGAATTATCGTTTTAAAGATAATGAAGAGATGCTCAATTTAGACAAAAAAATATTCGTGCAAATGCATCAGATTATTTGTCGCATCATATAAGTAAAAATGCAGTAGTCAATTTTCATTATGCAGATACACATGAAGCAGAATCGTCCTGGATTGCAAGGAAAATTATAGAAATCCAGTGTTCAGAAGATAATCATAGAATAGCTATTTTAGTACAGCAACGTGGAACATGTATCAATATGATCATGAAAGAACTTGAAGAGAACAATATATCGTTCTTTTATGCTTTGTTTTCTGATGACGATGATCAATATGTCGGTTATCATTACAAGGCTCTTGAAGTGTTTAGAGAAGTACTATCCAATTCTCGATACCATAGAGTTACTAAGAGTGTCTTAAAGAAAACGATGAATAAGATACAAGAGCTCTATGCGGGAAGTGTGTCAAAGACAATCGATTCGTTAATAGATCTTACAGAGGGGTTTTTTGCAAGGGTTGTTGAAGAGTATTCTTTTCTAAATGACGATGAAAAGTACATTCTTATTTGTGACGCGTTTGAAAATCGATCGTTAAAACAGAACATGGATGTTATTAATGCTCGAGTTTTTGTATCTACAGTTCATGGGGCAAAAGGTTTGGAATGGGAATCGGTGTTTATTCCAGATATGGAACCATATTGTTTTCCGAATTATAACTCACTTTGCGGTAGTTGCGATTTTAAAACTGGGCGCGTGACGACAGCGGACACTTGTAAGATAAACATAGCTGATCATGATGAAAAATATTTGGAAGAGTTGAGTGTTTTCTACGTTGCTGTAACTAGAGCAAGAAAAAGCCTATTTTTTTCAGCTTCGAAAACACGATACAATAATGATAATGAGAAAAAGAATTCAAAAATAAGCTGTCTTATGTTTATTCCAGGAATAGAGCTAAAGTCATATTCCTGAACATAGTTTGAAAAAAATACAGTGATAACGAAAGGGGAGACTTCTCGTGCAAATGGGTATGAATGAGAATTATTATAGCAAGGAAGCATTGGAGTATGAGCCTGCTTTAATTAGAGCGAGAGAGGTGCTGAATTCTTTTTGTTTCACTAACACATCACACAAAGTAAACGAAATCTTGGAATTATATAATGTATATCTTTTAATAACAGGTCATACAAAGCATTCGCATTTGTTTGATGCATCTTGTTCCTGATTTCATGGAGAGTCTGAAATTTTTTTCTGTAAATAATGGCCTTCTATGAAATTTTACTTTTGCTTGAACAGCATAAACTGCTGTTCAAGCGTTGGTTATTATCTAACAAAAAAATCAGTTGAATATCAAGGGCGCTCAGCTCTGCTGAGCGTTCAGTTTACCCTTGATAAGACAGCTGATTTTGTTATTCAGGAATTCGGTCTGGATATAGTATTGCCATTTCTCCCCTGACTTTTCCCCAGTTTCGAATAGGCATTGTCCATTTTTTTGTAGCCTCAAAAGTCGCTAGATAAAGGGCTTTTTAATAACGCTTGAGAGCTTGGAAATACACTGCGTTGCCGATTTAGCCGACGGAGCGTAGAATTCAGCGATTCAATGGCATTGGTCGTGTAAAAGGTTGTCCGAGTTTCTTTCGAAAAATTTAAATATCGGAGAAATAGCATCCCAGTTTTCATGCCATCGTTTCATGGCATAGGGATATAAGCCTTTCCACTTTTCTGTTACCCTGTCCAGCTGTGCCAGTGCGGATTTTTCATCCTCCGCAGTATAAATGGCCTTTAAATCTTTGGACAGATTTCTCATGTCTTTGTTTGCCACGTATTTCATGGTATTTCTCACCATATGGACAATACAGCGTTGCTGCTCTGCTTTTGGAAATGCAGCTGTAATCGCATCTTTTATTACGGTAAGCCCGTCAGAACAAAGGATTAGGATATCTTGTACTCCTCTGTTTTTCAGAGCATTTAATACGGATAGCCAGTATTTACTGCTTTCATTTTCGCCAATAACTAAGGATAGAACTTCTTTTTTCCCTTCAAGATTAATTCCAAGCACAACATAAGCAGCCAGCTTACGAATAACACTATCGTCTCTGACAGAAAAGTGGATGGCATCAATAAAAATGATGGGGTAAATGGCTGACAAGGGCCGATTTTGCCACTCTTCAATCTGCGGCAGAATCTTATCTGTAACATCGGAAATAAAACCTTCTGAGGCTTCAAAACCATAGATATCCATTAATGTTTCGGAAATTTGCTTTGTGCTTAGCCCTTTGCATACATGGAAATGATTTTTCGGTCAATATCAGAAATATCTTTTTGGCGTTTTTTTACCACTTGAGGTTCAAACTCAGACAAACGATCCTGGGGAACTTCAATATCCATGCTGCCAAAGCTGGAATTAACTTGCTTGGTCTTATAGCCATTTCGGTAGTCTCGTACTTCGTCCGTTGAATCAGTACGTTCAGATTTTTCGTATCCAAGATGGTAATCCATTTCCGCTTCCATCATTTCTTTGATGGTTCCACCCAATAAATCCTTTAATGCATCCTGAATATCTTTTGCATTCTGAATATCGTATTCTAGCAAAAGTTGCTGGATGATTGCACGTTTACCATCAGTCATTTGAACGTGATGTACCGGTTTTCTTTCTCTTTTTGCCATAATTAAAGGCCCTCCATGATTTTTCATTGTATAATAGAAGACCTTATGATTATTTATTTACAGATTTTTTCAGACTCTCCTGAAGTTGCTTTTTCCATGAGATGCCTTCTTGCACAGCTTTCCATTGAACATATTTTTTTGCCTTTTCTACCGCTTGGATCGATGATGGAAAGATTGTGTTCTTTGCATAATTCATCGCTGAGATGTCGGATATGATGATAGCTTTTTCTTGTTATCGTAGTATTTTTTTATGGTCGATATTATCAGCGGCGCAGAAAAATAATGTGATTATGAGGGTGTCCACGATCCGTGTGAGTTGCTACTATATATGAAAACTTCCCCTGGAGCAATCTGTCCGCAAGCTCAATTCCGATCCGGTGAGCTTCTTCGTGAGAAACCTCTCCTTTGGCAAATGACTGGATGAGATGAAAAGCTTGATTTTTGTCAGATTGTTTTGTTCGGTTAAGAGCGTACTCAAAAGTCATGCCTGGCAGTTTCAATTCCACAGCCAAATGTATCAACGAGCAGTTGCTCCTCGGTTTTATCCGGGTTACAAATATAAGCTACAGCTTTTTGTAACGGTGCTTTTGATAGCATGGATTCGTGTGTATGCCATATCTTATCCATCAACTCCTTTATCTCTTTTAACATCTTCTTCGTAAACATTGCCAGATTTCATCATCCGCTCTCTGATCATACTTATATTTCTTCCGATAGTAGAAAGCTGGCGGTTGTACTTCCGAAGTTCATCATAGTTGCAATCATAGGTGTAGTTGTATAGGGATCATGTGTCGGATATAATCGGATTTGTTCTTCAGCCGGATGCTTTAACTTTGTTATCAAGTACATATTGCTCGTTATCGATGAGGAAGACTTTCAGCTCATTTGTACGGTCACGCTTACCGCTCATGAATACCATTTCCTTTCAAATTTGCCGTTTCCGGCATATTGCTTTTTAGGGTAAAAACAGCTCACTTTTCCGAAGAGGAATAGGCTTTTGGTTTTGCGTTGACGGGAGTCAGGGGTATAAACCCTTGCAAGCTCATTTGCATCATTTTTTTCCGACAGGAGAAATGTCCAGCAAATGTGAATGTGGGAACACATTCAGTGCTTGGTATTCTTCTTGCAAATCGTTGGGCGATTTGCGGGTTCAGACTGCCATAGGGCAGGCACTTTGAACCTATAACGCCGTATCCGGCGATTGTTCTTATGTTTTTGTACTGTGGGGAAAATAATGGGAAAATAAAAAACTGCCACAGTACGGGTGCACGGATGCACCAGCATCTTTAGCAGTTTTGGTGTTTTATGAGCCATATCATATCAGAATGCGAAATGGCTGGCAATATAAATTATGAAAAATATCAGAACAGTTTGTCTGAGATTTCTCTCAGTGTGAGAGAAGTCTGCTCATATGTTACATCATCAGATATCAGCGTTCTGGTGATACTATCGTAGTCGCTCTTGTAGAATTCTTTATCAAGGAACTCTGTTATGAGCGATTTTATATTTACGCCTTCTTTTGCGGAAGGGCATATCGGGAGCTGTGAGCGATGGTCACGAACCTGCTGTATAAGATCCATAAAAGAATCGTCAATTGTAATGGTCGGATAGAGCATATAGAGATCATACAAGTGTCTTGAGAAACGCTTTGTTTTATCTTCCATATAGTAATCGCAGAGGGCATATATTTTATCAATGAATGTCCTGCTGACGGATTGAACCTTCATCGAAAAAGGTTCAAGACCGTAATCAGTGATTATGTCGGGAGCGGAATCTTTTATCGCTCTGTAGATGATTGAGTCAACATCTCTTTCTTCGGTTGGGAAGGAATAGGAGACAAGAGCAGTTTCCAGTTTTACACCGGGCATGATACCTTCCACCGGATAGTCATTTGCAGGTTGATAGCCAAAGAGGTAATAGTTGTAGTCCTTATCGCTCTCGATACCATCCCAGTTCTCGATTGGCATACCCAGTTCATCACTGATCGGTTTGAGAATTTTGTATTTGAGCTTTTTTTCCTCCGGGACTCACCGATATGCTCGGAGAAAGTGATATCAATATCTTCGGAAAAATCGGTCGATCAGGTGGAAACATTTTGATAAGGAAGTTCCTCCCTTGAACACTATGTCGGGATTGCTCTTTGCAAGTAGCTTTAAGATCATGGTAACATAGTAATCCTTTTCTATGATGGATTCTGTGATACCTGTCTGCGCGTTGGTTTCTGTTATGATCTCTGTGAAGAGATCCTTATCGTTATGCAAGTACATGGTCTAACCTCATTTCATAGTAATATCGAAAAGTTGAATCAGGGTATCTTCTAATATACTGGTCAACATCATCTCTTGTGATATGGTTCGCAAGAGAATATTTTTTGATTTTTTCTCTCGCTTCATCATAATCGCTGTCAAGGTAAGAGTCCAGATTTTTTAACAATTCCAAAAGCTGAAGAACTTTAACATTATCCTCAGAAATAGGAACGTTGGTTTTTCTTACGATAAAAGACTGCTTGCCTATCATAACTTCTCTTACGATGGCAGCTATGTTATTACTGACGATTTCTTTCTTCATCGGAACCTGCAAAGATAGTCCGATGATGTTGGCAAAAGTGCTGCCGGAATAATAACCGTCCGTCTTTCCGCCACGGGAGATGTACTTATATCTGGCAACCGTTTCGGGAGTCGGACCTGCGGATGAACTAAAGCGAGTCTTTTTCGGAATATAATATATCCCTTTTTCATATCTCACGATTTTACCGACGTCAGCAAGAGTTTTAATCTGCTGACGGAAGTTATCCCGTCTCATTCCCTCTATATGAATATCATCGAGGAAGATAGGTTCCCCGTCCTTGTAATGTTCTTTCAAATATTCAAAAAGCATAGACTGCTCCTTATAAAATAACGATATATAATATATAATATAATACATAGTGAATAATAAGGCATAAAAAATCGCAAGTCAACCCCTCATGACTGGTTTTTTATGGCTTTTTTGCGGTCATTTCAGGGGGAGGTGAGGCCTATCGTAAGAAAAAAATAAAATATTTTTCATTTTATCCGTGATGTTTTGGCATACCAAAAACACAGTAAAGGAGTGTAAGGATGTTTTGAAAGTTCCTTACGAAAGGGAGGAACTTTTGAATGAACGAGTCTGAAAAGCGTGAGGTGGAGGACGACTTTTGGAAATTTATGAGAGACTCCATCTGGTACTGTGCAAGGAACATGACAAGAAGTGCCAGTGCTGCGGAAAAAAGGAATAGCGGCATTTCATTAGATTCACTTAGTGAAAATAGTCTGGGAGATTATATCGCAGTGGAAGATAATCACGAACTTGGGGAAGAAATCGAGATGATTATCAGAAATATACGATTCGCTATAAAGAGTGATGGCTTTGAAGATGTTTTTGATAATCTGACAGAAAGAGAAAAACAGTCACTCATCTTATTTGTAGGCTTTGGCTATGATTTTGGTTCGATTGGAAAACTCCTGGGGATTACTCCAGAGCGGGCAAGAGACTACAAATATAACGGCTTGAAGAAAGCGAGGGCAAAGAAGAATGGAAGAAGAAAAAATCATAATTGATTATGAAATGATCATTGCGGCTAAGAGTGGAAGTATGCAAGCTCTCGGATATATACTCGACCGTCACAGCGACTATATAAACAGAATGGTATATCGTATAGCACTTTGGCTAAATAAGCAGTGTCGAGAAGAATGCAGTCAGGAAATCATGATGGAGCTTATGCGGCTCATCAGAGAAAAAATACTCAGTTTAACAATAAAAAGGAACTTTCTGATTGACCCTTGAAATTATTTCTGAATATATGGCTTTATTAAATCTTTGATTTGATCAAGTATTTTTCGTTTAGATGATTCTGATTCTGATTTAGATGTAAAAACCAACTGTAAAGATCAACTATTATCTTGAGCATTTCAGCATCTGAAATAGTTACATCTGCATCAGAATCATCTGAAATAGTGTTAATTAAAGACATCTTGAACAGCGTTTTATTATACATATTCTTCAAATATACCAGAGTAGTTTGAGGTGAGAAATCTAGTTAGCGCACTAAGGCTACGAGTAGGATTTTTGAAGTGGATTAGCAGACTCTAACTGAACTGTTATTTTCTCCTTTTCTATAGATAGTATCTTTAATGTCTTTTGATCTCGTGTAAAAAGCAAGTCCTCTATTTATATAAGTGCAAGATTCAGAAAAAAATGTCTTTGTGCTTAGTGTAATCCAACGAAACATATTTTTTTGATGGGACCAATTCCAAATTATAAATAAACATTTGAATCCTCCTTAAGAATGTTCTAAACAAAGTATAAATCAGAATATAGTAAAAAAGCAAGTTAATATTATTGACAAATTAACGTGTTCCTAATATAGTAAAAGATTAAGCCGGTATTAAAAAGAAAGGGGAGTGAGTATATGACAAAGCAAGAGATTAAGGAACTACAAGAAATGGGATATGAGTCAGAAGAGGAGTTCATTGAAGAGATTCTGGGCTGTGACGAGAACTATTCTTTGGATGATTTTATGGATTCATATGATCCAGACTAAGTGACATTGGTATGATGATCGCACACAGTATGACAAGAGGAGGTTAACTTATGGAAAATGATATTTTAAAGATAATGGAATGGAACTTAAATTTTGCAAGTTCAGACGATGTTAAGCCAGCATCTTTCATTAGAGATTATCTTATTGAAGACTACATAAATGTTTTTACTGAGGTAAGAGCAAATGAGGGATTGCAAGAAATTGGAAATGAATTGGACTATGACAGCATCCTATCGGATGATACAGAGGAAAGTTCGAATCAAATTGTAATAATGGCACCAAAAGCATATAACTTACAGAAAGTACAAGGGGCTTTAGGTAAGACTCCAGCACCGGATTTTTTACATGGAATAATCACTGTTGATCAAAAAAAGGTCAATATTATCGGAACACGAATTAGGGTTTTAGACTATAAGAAGCGTTTTAAGCAGCTGCAGGTACTGAACGAATATATTGAAAATATTAATGGTGCTGTTGTATGCATGGGTGACTTTAATTCTGGTCAAATAAGAGGAGATGAGAAGGCTTCATATAATGAAGTGAAGTCACTATATGAATATACGAAAGAAAAGAAGTTAAGTGACCTTCGATTCTATAATTTTCACATAATAAAGGAAATCTTCCTGGAGAAAGCACATCTGATTGAACCTAAAGGAGAAGATAATTCTTGGGGACTTCTTGAACGAAATGGGAAGATTTTTACCAGGCTATCCTGGAGCAAGAGTAAAAAAATGATTTATTACTTTATTCCAAGGATTTAAATTTGGTTTCCAGCTTTTTATTCTTGGAAGCATGTCCGTGACAATGAGCAAATTTATTTAGATATGCTTTTTAAAAAATTCGAAAAGAAAGGGTAATAAGATTGAGCATGGATACCCTGATCACGCAAGGTTAATTGCTGAGTTTGAGGTATAAAAAAATCTGAAAGGGAAAAAGTTATGAATTGGAAGGGTAAAGAAAAAACAAAAGATAGAAGATTATCTACATTCATGCCGATCCAGTATACTCTCATTAATGAAAAATAAGGCCATTGTTGCTATTAACGATATTAATTCAATTTACTTAAGCGCTTGGATTCCTGATGTGATTTCTGGATGCATAGAGACAACACTTCAATTTCAGGATGAAGGTTTAACAGTTCAATCTTATTATGGTAAATCAATTGTAAAGACGGAAGAAGAGGCGTTACGAGCAGCGCGGATAATCACCTGGATGAACCATAATCTGAACTGGGATTGTAATACATTATATGAACACACTTATGGTTTTGTGGAAGAAGACGGTGACCTCTACAATTATTGTAGGATACGCTATGAACTGCTCAATGATTATTTCGATGAGTCCATGAATCATATATTGAATTATTCGGTGCAGCAGTTATCTTTTGTATGTTATCCAGTGGTAGCTTATATTTCAGGTACGATAAGCTATGAGGAAGCCAAGATAATGATTAAGACCAATGTACAGCACTAAAATTTTTTAGATGGTGAAAATATGCATTTTTATATTACGGGTGATACACACGGAGATTTTAGTCGAATCGAGCAGTTCTGTCTTGAAAATGATACAACTGCGGAAGATGTCATGATCATACTTGGTGATGCCGGAATCAACTATCATCTTGATAGCAGGGACAAGGAACTGAAGGAAGAATTGTCTCAACTGGATATCACATTATTCTGTATTCATGGCAATCATGAGGCCAGACCTTGGGAAGCTGCAGATTATGATGAAAAGGAATAGAATGGCGGCATTGTATATGTCGAAGAGCAATATCCCAATATTCTTTTTGCTAAAGACGGAGAAATTTTTTATTTTAATGGTAAGAGCGTCATTGTGATCGGCGGTGCATATTCTGTAGATAAGCTTTATCGCTTGAACAACGGACTTGCTTGGTTTGATAGCGAGCAGCCGGATGATGAAATAAAGGCTTATGTGGAGAGACAGCTAGATTCTGTGGACTGGAGCATAGATTATGTCTTATCCCATACTGTGCCGGTAGAGGCTGAACCGGTTTGGAATTTTATTCCAGGCCTTGATCATTCAACAGTAGACAAGAGTACAGAACGGTGGTTGCAGAAAATTTATGATAATCTGGATCTTCGAGAATGTTGGTATGCGGGGCATTACCATTGTGAATCTGAGGAAAATTGGATTCGGATTATATATGAGGACTTCGACGAAATCTGTTGTGAGGAATAAGGAATAAATACAAAATGAAAATGGATTAGCAGTCATCTTTTACAGATGGCTGTTTTTTTGAATCAAAGTTTATATCTTTGCTAACCCAAGTTTACAGATACGGTAACGAAGCATCAGCCTAGATAAATTAAGATAAATACTGTCAGACAGATACAGAAAGCAGCGCTGTTAAGTATCCACAAATCATTCGAAAGGAGTGACCGCATAGAGACTGAAGTGATTTATCAAAAATGGATTTCAGGAGCAGTACTTCCTGGCAGATTCGAAGGGCAAGATAGAGATTATACTTGCCAATTATATTTCTTTCAGCATCAGCTCAGCGGAATTGAGGATGGAATCAAACTGGACATTAAGGTGGATCAGGGATATCAAGTTTCGGCAGGACAAAGGAGATCTGGGAATCAGAGTTCAGACCTCTGGTAAGTCAGATCCGACTGCAAGAGAAGCTATTAGAAATGTTGAGCTGGATCGGGCCTTTGATGAGAACGACATAGAGCGTGAATTGGAGAAGACCTGTACACCGGATCTTTTTAGGAATCAGCTGAGAATGCTCAGCTCGATGAAAGATGATTACCAGGTAATCAAGATGGTGATTGCTACGCTATCCTTTAAGGATTGTGAAACCTTGAATGCCTACTTTGATTATCAGAAGCAGCATATCAAGTTTGGAACTGTAGCAGAAGAGAAAGAAATCCTTGTTTCTTCTATCTACCAGAAGTTCTGGAGAGTAAAAAGCAAGGTTAAGAAAAACGCTATTGATAAGTTTGATCGTAAATATGGGAGGATAACAGCATGAGAGCACGTAAGGGAGTTGAATTAACAAGAGAACAGGGCAAGAAGTATGTGAAGTATGACGAGGGTGCAGCCCTCTATAGTATGGGACTCAATACATTCCAGAGATTAGCAAAAGGAAACCCAGGCAACTGTCAGAGTCGGAAGATCCGTTTGGGTGAATTTGGATCTCTTTGAGAAATACTTCCAAACATTTGCAGAGTTTTTAATCAAAGACAACCTAAGATAACCGGAAAACCCAGCATACATGCACAAACCTACAGCATACATGCACAAAGATACAGAAAAAAATATTGATGATTGAGTCTAGGAGCGTATATAATATAAAAATGATATCTTGATTTGTCTTGGATTCAATCGTAATTCTAATAAGAAGGAGATGAATTCATGGCACAATCAAGGAAAAGATGCACGAGGCAGAGTTCTCCGTAAAGGAGAAATTCAGCGAACATCAGATATGCGCTATGTTTATACTTACACTGATCCACTTGGAAAGCGTAAGTTCATATATGCAACAGATCTGATGACTCTCCGTGAAAAGGAGAAAGAACTGGTCCAGGGATCAGTTGGACGGACTCGACCGCTACGCAGCTGGTAGAGCAAGTGTCAACGATACCTTTGATCGGTACATGACAACAAAGCGGAATCTTCGAGACACAACGAAGAGCGGTTACTACTACACGTATGACCATTTTGTGCGAGATACTTTTGGACAGAAGAAGCTCTTAGACATCAAGTATTCAGATGTAATGCAGTTCTATTTATATCTGTTGAATGATAAGGGGCTGGCTCTGGCAACACTGGATTCGATTCACTGTCTTTTACATCCAACATTTCAGCTGGCAGTGAGAGACGACATAATAAGAAAGAATCCAACCGATGGAGTAATGAAAGAACTGACCAAGAGGAACGGAATGCACAGGGGCGTAAGGCATGCTCTTACAGTAGAGCAGCAAAGAGCCTTCATGGAATATATTTCCAATCATCCGGTGTGTGTACATTGGTGGCCGTTGTTCACAGTTCTCTTAGGAACCGGATGTCGTATTGGGGAGGCCATTGGTCTTCGCTGGGAAGATATCGACTTCGATAAGAAGCTCATTAGTATCAATCATACCGTCACTTATTATCCCACATCGGATAATCGAGAATGTGTCTACAGCTTTCATAAGCCTAAGACAGAATCCGGAATCAGAGTAATCCCTATGTTGGATCTGGTGAAAGATGCATTTGATATTCTTCGAGAGGATGAGATTGAGAAGGGACCCAATGAGCAGGTGATTAATGGATATTCAGGATTTATTTTCCAGAACCGTTACGGCAAGATCCCGAATCCGCAGACAGTCAATGCTTCGATCAAGCGTATAGTGGCAAGTTACAATGATGAAGAGATGCTTAATTCTAAAAAGGAAGGAAGAGAACCTATACTTCTTCCTGATTTCTCTTGTCACCACTTAAGACACACATTTGCTACCAGGCTTTGTGAAGCTGAGAGTAACCTGAAGGTGATTCAGTCCATCATGGGCCACAAGAACATTGAAACGACGATGGACATTTATGCAGAAGCCACAGACTGTAAGAAGGAGGAGACTTTTGAACATCTGGCTGGCAAGTTGGATAACTTATTCTAAGGAAGACATGACTTAGGATGTTGTGTAACAAAATATCCAGTCTGCAACAAAATTACAACATATGCCCGTAGATAGATAAAAGCAGATATCGAACTGATAAAATCTATTACAAAACCGAAGATATCCGAAGATACGGGCGGTTAACTTACGATAAATTAACATGAAGTTTTTGGGATATAAATCCCTACAATGAAGTCCTTGGACAAGAAGGATGAGGGAAAGAAGGGTGAAGAGGGTGAGGCAGGAAATGCCAACACCGGCTTCTTTACGCCAAACAATAAGATCGATTTCAGCAATGTGAAAATCGAGCCATTGTTTGAGGAGACTGTGGATTTCGAGACCTTTAGCAAGTCAGACTTCCGTGCAGTAAAGGTAAAGGATTGTGTTCCGGTAGCAAAGTCTAAGAAGCTCTTACAGTTTACCTTGGACGACGGAACCGGTACGGACAGAACCATCCTTTCCGGAATTCATGCTTACTACGAGCCGGAAGAGCTGATTGGAAAGACCTTGATTGCGATCACTAACCTTCCCCCAAGAGCAATGATGGGCGTAGAGTCCTGCGGTATGCTGCTTTCTGCCATTAATCAGAAGAAGGACAGCGATGAGGAAGAATTGCACTTGCTGATGGTAGATAATCACATTCCAGCAAGAGCGAAGTTGTATTAAAAATAAAAGATTAATTTGAAGCTTAGGGAATATAGAGAACTTAGGAGAGGGACTGCAAGATTGCAGTCCCTCTTTAGTTATTCATTTTACAGTACCTCCTTTGTACCATATCCATCAGACTTGAAGTATTTCGGAAGTTTAAGGCGTAGTCTTCCACTAGGGTAAAATCCATTTTTGAGGATAACTTTCTATAATTTCGAATAATCTCCTTATAATAATCCATAGGTAATTTGTAGCGAAATCGAAGGAGTTCAATTAACATTCGTTCACAGTTATAAATTCGTATTGTTGAACTGTTGTATTTAAGCGTACTGATACCTGCTCTAAAGAGTTCTTCTTTAACATAGGTTTGTTTTTATACGGGTATCTCGGATTCGTGTGTCTGTTCTTATTGTTGCAAGATAATAATGCTCCGGAATAACATCTGTTAAAGCATGATAATAAAATGCGCTATATCCGGTACAGACCGCTCTAGGATATTTTTTTCATAATAAGATCCAGCTCGGTGGTATTTCGCTTAGTGGAGTACAATCCTTTTTCCTCCATGAAAAGTTTTCCGTCGGAAAGTTCTTTTTAACTTGTAATCACTGCCATATTTATCGAGGCATTCTTGATAGAAAAAGTATCATGATAAACTCCTTAAAGTATTTATACACATAATATTACTTTTGTGTGTATTTTAGCTTTAATTATAGCGCTATTAAAAGGAAAAATAAAGACTAAGCACAGTAAAAAAATACATACTAATAATTGTTGTGTGTATTTTTACTGTAAAAACCAAGAATAGGAATTTATTAATATAAAACAGTAGGATATTGGAATATAATATAAAAAAATGGATTAATACAACTATGTGATTACTTGTCTATGACAACAAAAACAGATAGTAGGAGATTGCCATGATTGAAGTGGAACATATTACAAAAAGAGTATAAAGTGGTTAAAAGAGATTCGGGTTTTCATAACGCTGTTAAAGCTTTATTTTCACGAAAATATGATACTGTAAGAGCTCTTAATGACATCAGTTTCAAAATTGATGATGGAGAAATTCTTGCCTATATAGGACCTAATGGTGCCGGCAAAAGTACCACTATAAAGATATTGTGCGGAATTCTGACTCCTGATAAAGGCAATTGTATTGTGGATGGCTATGTTCCATGGAAAGACAGAAAATCATATGTTAAAAACATCGGGGTTGTGTTTGGGCAGAGAAGTCAGTTGTGGTGGGATATTCCAATCATTGATAGTTTTGAATTGATTAAGGATATGTACGATATAGATAGTCGTACATATAAACAGAATATATCGGAATTGTGCCAGCTACTGGATTTAGAGAAAATAGTAAAAACGCCTGCTAGAAATCTTAGTCTTGGTCAACGCATGAGATGTGAAATTGTTGCATCATTATTACATAATCCCAAAAATTCTTTTTTGGATGAACAAGCATTGGTTTTGGATGCGGTATCTAAGTTGGCGGTAAGGGATTTTTATAAAAAAAGAATAAATGCAGAAAAAGGAACTACTGTTATATTAACAACACATGACATGCAGGACATTGAAGCATTAACACATCGTGTAATGTTAATTGGAAAAGGTCAAATTCTCTTGGATGGAAGCCTTGAAGAGCTGAAAAAAAGGGTCTCGGATAAGAAAGAGATAATAATTAAACACTCGGAAAAACTCCTACACTATGTGAAGGGATGAATTACTTAGAACAAAAAGACGATAAATTAAAAATCTCATTAGACCCTAAGATGATTTCTGTTTCCGAAGGAATTGCGTATTTGTCTCGTGAGACTGAACTAATTGATTTGGAAGTATCTGATATATCGGCAGAAGAAATGGTAGCAAGACTCTATAAGGAGTATCAGATATGAAGAAGTATCTATCAGTATTTAGAATTCGCCTTATAAATAATATTCAGTATAGGACGGTTACATTTGGTGCTGTAGCTTCCAATATAGTATGGGTATTGTTGGAGCTGATGATGTATGTGGCACTATATAATTCTGCCGGGCATGTACTGCCCATGACATTTTCTCAAATTGTCTCCTACATTTGGGTAAAAAGAATTGTAATGAATATGCTTGCTGTAGTTGCGTATGATGGAGAGATATATAGTGTTATTAATAATGGCGCTGTAGCATATGAACTGGTAAGGCCTATGGATCTATATGGAAAATGGTATTCTCAGGCAGTAGCTAACAGAGTCACATCTACATTGATAACTTGCATCCCGGTGTTATTGATAGCAATAATACTCCCGGAACCATATAGACTGCAGTTTCCTATGAGCGTTCTACAGGTATTTGCATTTATTGTTTCTGTCATTCTTGCACTGGGACTTGTCGTAGCGTTTGCCATGCTAATGTTTATTACATTGTTTTATACAATAGCTCAACGAGGGATAAAGATTATAGTTACCGCAGTAAGCTCATTTCTATCAGGAGGATTGATTCCGATAACTTTTTTTCCTGAAAAGGTATTCGCTATAGTAAAATATCTTCCCTTTTCGTCTATGCAGAGTACTCCGTTACTAATCTATAGTGGAAATATTGCCGGTACAGAAATTTTAAAAGGAATTGCTATGCAGATTATATGGATGCTTATTTTAATTGTAATTGGAAAAGTTTTGATGAATCATTCCATAAAGCATGTAGTTGTTCAGGGAGGATAAGCGTAATGAGGGTTTATCTCAAGATGATGGTACTGAATTTAGAAAGCCAAATGCAATATAAGCTATCATTTTTCATGACAGTTTTAGGCCAGTTTATAACTGCATTTGCAGGATTAATCAGTATCAAATTTATCTTTGAACATGTGGATAAGATATATGGCTTTAACTATACAGATGTGATTTTTGTGCTATGCGATTGTGGTTTTGTCTTTCTCACTTGGTGAAGCTTTTGGTGGTGGATTAGCTAGATTTGGCAGCATACTTGGAAATGGTGAATTTGATAGAGCATTAGTAAGACCGGGTAATGTTGTGCTCCAAGTACTGGCTCCGAGTGTGGATTTTACACGCATAGGGCTATTGATGCAGGCGGTAGGAACGCTTGCATATGCAATAGGGAGATCTAATATTCAATGGGACTGTAAAAGACAATTACCCTCGCTCTAATGATTGTCTGTGGAAGCATTTTTGTTTTTCCATGTTTTTGTTTAAGGCGACATTTACTTTTTTCACAGTACAGGATTTAGATTTTTAAATTTGTTTACATATAGAGCAAAGGAATATGGCAAATACCCGTTTTCCATTTATGGGAAGACTGTTTTATCCATTCTTACCTACATCATACCGCTAGCGTTGTTTCAATATTATCCTTTGTTGTATATAATTGGCAGAAAATCTGAAGCGTATTATATTGCGTTTCCATTGCTATCGCTTATTTTTGATTCCGTGTTGCCTATTCTTTAAATGGGGCGTTAGAAGGTATAAATCGATAGGCTCATGATAGCGATGAGGAAGAATTGAACGTATGGATGGTGGATAAGATAGGTGATATTGTTATTTTGCTTCCAGAACAGAATAACTGGGATTCGTTTATGAAAGCAATAGATATGATTTCGGATGATTTCATCGCAGATGGAAGAGATAGAGGCAATAAATATGTTTGTAATTTTATGTATCGATTTCATGATGGTTTTGCTCTATTTGATTATAGGGTATTCTATTTATTAGATCGAACGGCAGAGCAATTCGATATTTAACCGGACATGATCTTGACGAAAATATATCAAATAAAAGCAAAGAACTATGCATCATTTGTGGTAAGCAAATTATGAAATGGAGCCTATGTTTTCATTATAGGGTTTGCGATAGATTTGCTTTGGGTTGGAGCCAGTCTTATATTAGCGGCTATTCTGAATACTATTCTAATAATCAAATTAATGGTATTTAGAGATCATTTTGAAAATGGTAAATAACCTGTCCGTTCAAAAATTAATAAAGAAGAACTAGTTCCATACCATAAACGTGTCCTTTCCACGCCAAAAGAGTCCGGAAGGGATAGTATAAAAAAATGGGAACCATGGAAAACCATATCTGGAGCATTATATCCAGAAGAAAGAAGTATAACCACAATAACTGGAGCATAAAGAGAGGAAATCATTTGGCAAAAATCCTTGCCAAGAGATGTTCCAGAAAGCTTTATGAAGTGACGGAGAAAATGCACATACCTGTATTTGAAGCAGAAAAAGCTAAAGGAGATATTCTTCAGGTGGGGCAAGTCAAAGAAAAGCTTGGAAAAAGGATACCAGTATCCGGTCATAGGTTATATGTTGGGGTTTGGCAGTGAAATAAGAGGAGAACGCAGGAAGTTGCTATCAATTATTTTTATAAAAATTGGAGCGATGCATGAACTGTTTTTAAGTACGTTGAAATTTCTGGAGTATCCTCAAAATATTTATAAGGGAATGATAAGAATTTTTAATGATATATATTATACCGCTTGCAACAGTTTCAAATGTTCCGGCTGAAAAATTATTAGGAAAAGTAGGAATGATTGATACGATAGAAATTGTTTTATTGTCGCTAGTATTTTTATGTTGACAAGAATATGCTATAGATTGGCCTTAAAAAGATATAGCAGTGCAAGTTTATAATAATTTGGTAGTAATTTATAGTAATGTAAATTTCTATAGGAAAAAAATAAGTATGTTAATGCAATGCCCTGAACCGCTTCTCCGAAGAATTTCTTCGTAAGTAAAAGAAAAATCTGCTATCCTGAGAGCTGGCAGATTTTTGAACGGACAGGTTATTTACCATTTACTTCAAAAACTGTCAAAGACAGACTTATTTGTCATATCAAGAAATGAAAAATAGTTTAGAAAGATTGAAGTAAAAATTCTTAAATGAAACTTTTTACGAATTCACATGTCGCTATGTGGAGCAATAAAGAAAAAAATATGGTGGAGAATAAAAAGCCATGTTTTTCGGAGAGGAGAATAATGATAAGATTTGAGATAATAGATGAGAATACAAAAAATCTGGAAGAAATAAAAACAACTTTATTTTTGATGCCTTCCCTTTTTGAAGAGAGAATACCTTTTTATATCATGGTATTGGTCGGAAATGACAGAGGTGTGGAGTTTTTGTCAATTTATGATGATGACAAATGGCTCGGATTTATACATACATTGGTGGGAGATGAGCTTTCATATATTTTCTATTTTGCTATAGAAAATTCATTGAGGCAGAGCGGATACGGAAGTAAAATATTGCGTGAGTACAAGAAGATGCATCCGAGGCTTTCGCTGGCAATAGAACCGGTTGAAGAAGAAAGCGATAATTTTAAACAGAGAAAGAAAAGACTGGAATTTTACAGAAAGAACGGTTTTGAAACACTTGACACAAGAGTTGTGGAAATGGGTGTAGAGTTTGAACTGATGGGTGCCAGGGGTATGGAAATAAAGGAAAGAGATTACAGAAAACTTGTAAAAAAATTCTTTGATTCTTTTAAACAAAAAAAGGTGTTGTCTGTAAAAGAGATGAGAGATGCCGACAGCTATACAATTGCAAATTTTGTAGACAGTAAGGAGTTAATGTACAGGGCAGGTGAGGCAATATTCTATGTAGGTGACTGGAATATAGGTGATAAAGTACTTGTAGTTGCCGGAAGCGGAAATAATGCAGGTGACGGATATGTGGTTGCAGATCTGTTAAATACGGAAGAAATCGAGGTAGAAATTCTCTTGATAAAGGATAAGTTCTCGGAGGACGGACAGTATTATTTTAATATCTGTAAGCAAAACGGAATAAAGTACAATATTTTTAGATGAAAGCATGGATTATGCTGCTTTGCTTAAAAATTTAATTCATATGATTATATTCTTGATTGTATATATGGCACAGGTTTTAGCGGAGATGTAAAAGAACCGGTATACTCTCTTATAAAGGCTATAAATGATTCGAATGCAAGTGTGGTAAGTGCAGATATAAACTCGGGAATGAACGGCGATACCGGAGAGTCGGATATATGTGTGAATTCAGATATTACAGTAAGTATAGGCTTCTTAAAAAGGTCTTATTACAAATGAAGCTTCAAAACATATAGGGTGAACTTATAAATATGGATATAGGTATAGTAATTGAAACAGTAATAGTAATTATGTAGTTACACGGTTTAAACAAAACCGCAAGTAATATTCAAATTCACTGAAATACTACAATATGTGATAAAATGAAAGGGCTATTCCGTAGGGGAAATGGCCCTTTTTAAAACGCAATAAAAGATGAATCAAGAATAAATGAGAGAAATAAACCGGTCGGAAAATAAACCGGACATAAAATAAACGAATCAGAACCCCCTTTAGGCATGATAGGAGCATCACATGAGAGAATTTAAAAGCATATCCGGCCTGTATGACGGCAATTTAGCATTATCCATAGCACCGGCCCTCACCCCCAAAGGGATAGAGGAAAATCCATTGTTTTTTCAAGGAGAAATCGTGAATCCTACGATTATCGCGGGAGGGCTTTTGGTTCTTGCGGATATTGTGAGCACAAGATATTTTCAGTATGTGCCTGCAGCGCAGAAGGATCCCGTGCTTTCCGCTCAGGGGGATAGGCTAAGAGCGGAGTGCTTTTCCGCTTGTAACGGTGTTTATGCAAGGCTGAACATATTTCAAACTGCCTTGGATGGAGAAATCCTTTACGGTACTACCAATGTGGATATAGGCGTCAAGCTAAGACAAGCCCTTTGTAAAATCAAACAGGGAGATAGATTAAAGTTTCTTATCGGAGATGAGGGCTGGAAGAGCGTGCACTGTAAGACGCTTTCGGACGGAACCTTGCTTACGGATATCCTGATAGAGCGCCCCGTGGAAATGCCGGATCGCTGGATTCGAGCTCTGGGAAATTGCGCCGTGCTTCATCAAAAAATGAAATACAAATTCCATCTTGAGGGAATGCAGGCAAAGGCCTTTATTGCAGGACTTCCGCCTGTTACCGGAAAGGAACAATCCGGATGGCTGTGCCCCACAAAAACCGGTGCAATATTGAAGCTACGGGAAGAAAAAGACAGCGTATATATCAGCGGTCTTCATAGGCTTAGCGCACTGAAGCGTCTCATGAGCCATGTAAACAGAATCAACTTTTATGCTCCTGAAGGGACTGCTCCCGGGCAAATGATGGTAGAGGTATGTATGAGCGGCGCAAGCATTACCTTGAGCCTTACGGCGAAGAGCTATGAAGGCTATTCCGGAGAAGGGGCTTTGCTGGAGGCACTTTCTAATTTAGAGACTTTGGAATGTGCCGACAGAATCGATAACGAATTGAATTTTGAGCCCAAAATTATACTTGAAAAGATCTCAGCATCCCTGGGCATGGATAAGAAAAATGTTCATGATGCCATGGAACTGCTTGCCGTTTCAGGAAAGCTGGGCTTCGATGTCCATGAAAATGCATTTTTCCATAGAGAGCTTCCGGATGACCCGGATAGAGTTTTAAAGGATAATCCAAGACTGGTGGCGGCAAAAAAGCTCATGGAGGACACAGTCTTTGTGGAGGATTCCCTCTGGTATGTGAAGTCGGGAGAGACAAACTACAGGGTGATTTATCCGGAGGCGTCCAAAGTGGAAGAGGCAAAATGCACTTGTACGTGGTATTTAAAGCATAAAAACAGCAGAGGCCCCTGCAAGCACATTTTGGCAGTGAAATTAAGACAAGGAGTTTAACATGGCGAGCAAACTGGAAAGGGCTGTTGAAATCTATCGTTCTTTGGGATACGAGGAAACGGCTTATGAAAATATTTTAAGCCTCGGGATAGGAACGAAGGAAGAGCAAGGGATTGCAAGGGAGGGGCTAAAATCCGGAGAATGGGTACAAATCAAACAATTATCCGAGAACAGCTACGGCTTTGCTCCTGTTATAGATGTTGATCTTAAGAAGCTTGCTGTTTTTGCCGTTCGAATCGGTGTGGAGGCGAAGAGGGCGGCAAATGTGATAGGTCGGGGAGATGAGATTTCGCTTCAGGCAATTATGGCCAGAGGTGAGAATTTCGCAATCCATTTCATTTCTGCTGCCGAAAGCTCTAACAGAAGGGCGTGGAGCACTCCCTGTCCGTCCTTGGTATGCTCTGCCTGAAAACTTCTGCACAGGATGAATCTCCTATTCCGGAATCCGTGGAGTATATGAAAGACTGGGCAGCAGCTTCTTCGGTGATATTGCTGGGGGCAAAAAAAGATTATCTCTTCGATGATAGCTTTACGCTGGAGAAGGAAGAAATTCTCAGCAGATTTATAGAACATATCGAAAAGGGAATTTCCCTGAACATGCCCGCAACAGGCCCCTTTCCCGATTTGCTTTTCTTTGGAGTAGAGAATCATTTACTCCGTAAAGAGGCGGCAAAAGAGTATATCTTTGATGCGCTGTATATTGCGAAAAGACCCGGGGACAGAAAAGCATGGGTAGAGCTTTTGGATAAGCTTGGCTGTGTAGAAAAGGATTTTACGGATAGAGCGGAAAATCTTATTCCGCTACTGGGACTGGGGGAGAGTCCTCTTATAGAGCGATTTGCCCCGGTTCTTATAGAAAATATCTCCGAGGAGCTTCTGTATCCGGTATTGATTTCTTGTACTTCGGCTAAGGTTAAGAAAACGAAGAAGATGCTTTTAAATTCGGTTTTAAAACGAGAGAAGCCAAAATCTGCCAATGACTTTGCAGAGTGGCTTTCCCTTTATTTGCAGGATGAGGATAAGAGCATTGCCGGTCTTGCAGAAAGATTGGCCTTGTCCTGGGGGCTAGTGTTGGAACAGGAAGAGAGCACAAAAGAATTGCAGGGCTTATGGAGAGAAAGTCCCAAGCTTTGGGAAGTTCCAAGATTTAGCTTGGGAGATAAAACGGCGGAAAGCTTAACCGACATGCTTGCCCTGCTTTCCGATAGAAAGGAGTGTGTGGAAGACCTTCTTTTTGAACAGTTCCTTGCCCTCACAAATCACATTGCATACAAAAATCCGGAAGAAGCCAAAATGAGTCTTCTGGGAATTCCTAACAGCGATTCCGGCACTTTATGGACGCTGGGAAGATGGGCAAAAGGAATAGAAACTAAGCCGGTGGAGGAAAGTCGGCAGAGGTTTTGGCAGGGGGAGAAAGAAATTGTAAAGATAGAGTATCGGGAACTCTTAACCATGCGAAGAGAGCTTCTTTTTCGTACCATGGGACAATGGCCTTGTTTACTCAGCACCCCAAGCTTTGAAGACTTAAGCATTTCTATAGAGGATTTCCTGGAGCGACTAAGTCTGTACCAAGCGGAAAAATTCTCCTATGTATCGGAGCCGGATTTACAGCTTGTGTTGACAAGACTGGATTTGGAGACATTTTTCACAGAAAGATGTAGAGAAAGCAAATGAAGTAAAAAGCGTGGAAAAGCTACAGAGCTTGACTTAAAAATTCAGCTTCCCTCCGGAGAATTTTTGCAGGATGAAGAGGGAAAGGATATTTTTACTGGGGAGTTGATTACAGCTTATTTGCATGACACCCTATGTAGAGCCGGACTTCTTTCCGGGAGAAACGCCCTATTGGAAGGTGGAATTAAAATGCCGGAGAGCATTAAGGCACTACCTTATAGACTGTCTTACAGTCATAACGCACTGTTTTCAATTTTTCCGAATTGGGGAGATTATTCCCTTACGGCGGTGCATAGAGATTTTGAAGTTTATCATGGACAAGGCATCATTTTGCGACAGCTGGCAAGAAGGAGAAAGCCCCTAAGTAAGGGGGCTCTCATGAACTGGATTGCGGTGTTTGGAAGGCTCAGTGATGAAAATGCGGAGGAGGCGCTAAAGGCAAATCGGGAAGCCTGGGAAAGAGGGCTTTTGCTTTCCGGGATAGCAGATATTTCCTATCTGGACTGGAGTGGCGGAGAACTGTCCAATCTGGCGAATCTTGCTGCCGCCATGGACTTTATGGCAAATGAGGGGATGCTGAGTTTAGTGTGGAAGGCAGCCTGCGACACAGTGGAGCAGTCCTTAAAGATGCCCAGAATCCTGGCTGGAACTGCGGAGATTGTAAAGTTTTTAAGAGATTACCATGATGAGGTGATACTTGCGGTAGAAAAAAAGCTTGTCTCGAAAGAAGCATTGGAAATGAAGCCTATCCGCACTTTGAAGGAAAAAGCGGCTCCTCCAAGGCGGTATCTTATGCAAAAGAAATCCTTGAGAAGTTAGGAACTATAGAAAATACATCAAAAAGTAAAACAATAGCTTCCGTAGAGCCCCCCGCCCCCGCCGATTTTGAGAAAATATGGCTTCCTTTACCGGAAGGAAAAGAACTTATAGAAGACCATGTTACTTTTAGGGTCAAGGCCATAGAACTAAGAAAAAACGAAAAAGTTTTTCAATTCGACTTGGATTTGCCGGAGGATTCAGACTGTTCCTATCAAGTGGTTATGCCGGATGGTTATATGGTTTAGCTCACGAGGGCAGGTTTCAGGAACTAAGATAGACCGTAGGGGAGACCGAAACGACAAAAATAGACGCTGAAAAAGAAGTATGGCTTCATTATGATAACGAAAAAGGAAAGGTGGTAGTCAGCGAGTGTAGAAACTGGCGCGGAGGAAATAAATCTCCCCTGGAAGGGGAGGCTACGCCCTATTCCAAACTGTTTTTAAGCTTTGTAGTAGCACTTTTGGCTCAAGATGGAGATAGCATCTACGGGGCAAAGAGTTTGTTTAAAGAATTGGTCCAAGCCGGTACAATATCTTTAAAGACAGTGAGGGAAATTACAAGACTGCTCTTAAGCTATGAAGAAATCAGTCCTGCCAAGCTTGTGCGAATTGCGGAAAAGGAGAGAGAGCTTCTAAGCATTTGCTGGGGTATGCTTTGGGAATGTATAAAAGATGCGGGTGAGAAAACAGCGGAGGCAGGAAAACCGCCTGTCTGGATTAATCGAATTTTAGATATTTGCATTTATTATGGAGCATATTTAAGGGAAGCTGCTAAAGAGTGATCTATTTCGAAAGAAGATGCCCTGTGGCCCGGTCTTTTGGAAATTGCAAACTGCGGTGCGAAGTCTACTGCGGTTAAAAAAGCGAAGGAGCTTTCGGAAATCTTGGGAATCGGCTAAATATAGAGTTAGTAAAGTAAAAAAAGGAGTGTAAAGCATGGAATTACTGGATTACTTGGCATGGAGAAATGATGTTCCCTTATCGGTGTCCCCCTTTAATGAAGTGGACAATGTCATATTTTCCTATTTGTCTTATATCGAATTTGGGAAGTTGCTGGAAAAAGGGGATGGCTTTTTCGATTTAAAAGAGCAGTATGAGCATTTTTGTGAAAAGCATTCCATGGAAGAAATCAAGACCGCAGGACAGTTCACGGAGCGAGCGCCACTATTGCTGCAAAAAATGATGGAGGGAGCGCGTTTTCAGGAAACAAAGGTTGGGTATTATGTGAAGGATTTGGACAAGGACACGGTAAAGCAATTTGCCGCCCTTTGCTTTTTACTTCCGGATGGCACTCACTACGTTTCTTTTCGAGGGACAGACGAGACCATTACCGGTTGGAGAGAAGATTTTCTCATGAGCTGCCAATCGGAAACCGCAGGCTCCAAGGAAGCGGTGAACTATTTCAACAAGGTGGCTAAAGCTTTAGAGGGAAAGTTTATTCTGGGAGGACACTCAAAGGGTGGAAACTTCGCCATGTATGCGGCAGCCTTTTGTGAACCAGAGCACAAGGAACGCATTATGCAAGTTTATAATAATGACGGCCCCGGCTTTCGAGAGGAAGTGATTCAGTCTCCGGAATTTCAGGAGCTTTTACCGAAAATTATAACCATTGCGCCTCAGAGCTCTATTATCGGGCAACTTCTGTCCAATCCCGCAGAGCAACATGTGATTCATAGTACGGCAAAGGGCATTTTGCAGCATGATGCTATGACCTGGGAAGCGGAAAAGCATTGTCTGGTCTCTTCGGAACTGGATGAGCTTAGTGAGTACACGAAAACCACCTTTTGGGAAGCTGGCTGGAAACCATGGATGATGAAACCAGAGAATCCCTTTGCACTACAGCATTTTCCCTGATTGAAAGTACAAAATCGGAGACCTTTATAGAGTTCTCCGGGAATTTAATGAAAAATATGGAAACTATCTGGAAGGAGATGGGAAAGCTTCCGGAAGATAAGAAAAAAGAAATTATGAATGCTTTAAGCAAGTTGATAGAGAGCAGTAAGCAAGCCGCCGTTTCCCAGATAAAGAAAGTGGCGGGCAGACGGCGATCGTCAAATACAGAGCAGCGGGCAGGCATTACTTAGCCAGATGCAAAACCGGCAGTCATGCGGCCATTAGTCAGGTAATGGGAAAGACAAAGGAGGAAGGAGAGAAGGTGTAGAGGATAAAACTATCAGTTTTGCTAATTTCTATTTTTATATCTTGCCCATCCTTTTTATAACCACTATAATAATATCAAATCGTGATTTAGTAAATCTGGATTAGATATTTTGTACTTGGCAGGGAGGTAAAGTGCTTTGTTTATTGGAAGGCAAAATGAGTTAAATTTTTCAATAACAAATATAATGAAAATGGCGGACAGCTGATTGTTTTATATGGTAGAAGACGTGTTGGTAAGACGGAAACTTTACGAGAGTTTTGTAAAGGAAAGCCCCACGTCTTTTTTTCCTGTACTGAAACAACAGATGCTGTGCAGCTCAGAAATTTTTCGAACTGTATGTTACGAGAGGAAATTCCGGCAAAAAACTATATCTCTACATTTCATGATTGGGAAACAGCATTTCGCTCCATTTTGGAGCTTCCTTATGGAGAGGAGAAAAAATTACTGATTATTGATGAGTTCCCCTATATGTGTCATGGAAATAAAAGTATACACTTCTATACTACAAAACTTATGGGATATGGAGCTTAGAGATAAGAATGTAATGCTGGTTTTGTGCGGAAGTGCCATGAGTTTTATGGAAAAGGAATTACTGGCAGAAAAAAATCCTCTCTATGGCAGGGCTACAGGAATCTACAAAATGCAGGAAATGGGTTTTTATGATGCGGCTAAATTCTTTCCGAATTATTCTGCAAAAGATAAGTTATTGTCTTATGCTATTCTTGGCGGTATACCACATTATTTATGTCAGTGGAATTCGAATTTATCTCTTGAGGAAAATATAAAAAGAAACATTTTGACGAAGGGTTGTATTTTATATAGTGAGGTGGAGTTTTTGCTCCATCAGGAGTTGAGAGAAACTCCGATTTATAATTCCATTATTGAGGCGGTTGCCTTGGGAAATACCAAGCTGAATGCTATTAGCCAAAAGTCTCTTGTAGAGGATATTTCCAAGACTAGCGTGTACCTTAAGAACCTGATGGAATTGGGCATTGTGGAACGAGAATTTTCAGTGGATGCGGGAATAAAAGAACATGGGAATTCCAATAGAGGAATTTATCGTCTGACGGATAATTATTTTCGCTTCTGGTATGCGTTTTGCTTTACGAATTTTTCTCAGCTGGAAGATGGGGACGTGGATGGTGTCTATGAATATTTAGTTAAGCCTATGCTTCAGCGATTTGCCTCCATTACTTTTGAGTCTGTCTGCCATGAGTTTGTTCGAGAAATGCAGAAAAAGAATGCTCTGCCTTTCCGTTATGCCAAAATGGGGAGGTGGATGGGAAAGACGACAGTTCGTGATGAGTCCATGCCTAAAGGAGTCCGTATAGCAGAGTCTGAAATTGATCTTCTTTGTATCAGTGCCAATGCCAAGCAGTACTTGCTGGGAGAATGTAAATTGAAAACAAGTCCATTTTCTTATTCGGAATATTTGGATACGCTGGCAAAACTTTCTTCCCTGAAAAAAGAATCGAAGTTCTATTATGCGTTATTTTCGGAAAGCGGATTTGATGAGAAAAATCATAGCAGAAGCAAGCGGAAATAATACAATGCTCTGTACTCTGGAGCAGATTGTAAATTACAAGTAATCAGCGAAAAGCATAATAGAAATTTTTCTGGAGTAGTTATGCAAGTTTCAACCAAATTTACCATTGCCTTACACATCTTAAATGCGGTGGAAACCAGTGGGCAGGGAGAGCTTTTCAACTTCCATGAGAAGCCTAACCCTCAACTGCCCCGTGGGAAAAATATTCATAGGATTTTTGGATGAGAGTCTTTTTGGGAAGTGCAGAAAAAAAGTTTGAAGAAGAACTGAAAGAGTATTCCGTGGCAGAGGTGTATGAGAGGATGGGGAAGGGATAAAGAACTTTCAAAAGATGAAATAAATCATAGTTTTGAAAGTAGTGAAAATTCAAAAATTAAATAGCGCAATTAAAGTAGAGGAACTTCTAAACTATTAGGAGTTCTTTTTATTTTTTACTTTATATAATAAAATATTTTTAATTCTTTTGATTTTTGCTATTAAATTATTTCGCAATGTATATAGAAGAAGCTGTTATTTGTATCAAAATGAGACATAGCATATTGTAAATGCAATTGAAATAAACTCAATATACAATGAAAAATTTGTTTGTAATTCAATATAATTATTCAAAAATGCATAAAAAAATATAGATATTATCAAACTAATTAGTATAATAATAACAACAGGTGTTGAGACGCAATTGTAGTTATTTTATGTAATAACAGGAGGTGCAGAATGAGAAAAATATCAATTGTAGCAGGTCTATTGAGTCTAGCTTTGCTTACATCATGTGGAGGAACTAAACCAACACAAGAAGCGTCAAAAGGAAATGGTGAAAAAAATCCAAATTGCGGTTTGTGGGCCCCATGACTGGAGATAATTCAGAGTATGGAATCGGATTTTACAATGCTGCTGTATTGAAGGCTAAAGAGTGGAATGATAATGGTGGCGTTTTTAGGACAGCAAATTGAGATCGTGCAGTATGACGATAAGAACACCGCAGAAGAGGCGACAACCATTGCACAGAAGATTATTTCTGATAAGAAAGTAGTTGGCGTTATTGGTCACTTCTCCTCAGGAGTATGTATGACAGCGGCTCCTATCTATCAGGAGAACAAGATTATTGAAATTTCTCCGTCAGCATCTCACCCGGATTACTCCGGAATCGAGATTATATTTTCAGAAATAATACTGTTATTTCCAAAGAGGCGGCTGCAAGTATTGATATTGCAGTGAATGACTTAGGAAAGAAAAAGGTTGGTATCATAAGTATTATGACAGACTGGGGAACCAATACTTCCTCCATCATTAAGGAATTGATTGCAAAGACCGATGCGGAAGTGGTTGCGCATGAGGAAGTTATGGAAGGATCCGATGACTATACTCCGGCTATTACTAAGTTAAATGAGGCAGGCGCAGATGTAGTAATTTGCTGTGGAATGTACAACCTGGTAGCACCAGTTGCAAAGCAGTATAAGCAGATTAATCCGGATATTAAGGTTGTAGGATTCTCTAACGCATACAGCCAGCAGTTAATCGAGCTTGGCGGAAGCGCAGTGGAGGGCGTATGCTTCCCGGTTATCTTCTTCTCCGAGTCCGATGATCCGACGATTAAGTCTTATGTTGAGTCCTATAAGGCAGCTTACGGCAATGCTCCGTCTGCCCTTACCTCTCAGGCATATGATTCAGTAGGTATCCTTCTAACTGCTATCAAGGATGCAAACACTACCGATTCCGAAAAGGTAAAGGATCAGATCTATAAGACTACTTACCAAGGTGTAACAGGAGAAATCAAGTTTGATGAGAATGGTGATGTAGATAAGCAGTTCGTAAAGGTGACTATTAAAGACGGTAAGTTCGTGAAGATGGACAAGTAATAAAAATTAGAACTATTCAGGTGGGATGGGAAAGAACATAATGTATGTTTTTTCCCGTTCTATTCTAAAGGGTATTTGATATTGAAAGAGGAGTGTCTATGGTCATACAGCAGATTATTAACGGATTAGCACTGGGAATGGGATATGCCTTGATTGCTGTAGGATATTCCCTTGTATTTGGAATTCTTCGTCTGGTGAATTTCTCTCATGGTGCAATTTATGCTTTTGGTGCAGAGATGGCTATGGTTTTTATAGGGATGCAATTTGGAATAGTCCCGGGAATCATTGTTGCGATGTTGTTGACAGGAATTCTGGGAATTGTAATCGATAAAGTGGCATTGGAGCCTTTGCGGAAGAAAAAGTCACCACCTATTGCTTCTCTAATTACAACTATTGGCATTTCTAATATTATAACGAATCTTTTAATTATATTTTTGGGTTCGGAAAAAAAGCTTTCCTCCGTATTTGGAGAAGGAAATGTAATGATTGGAAATTTCCCCATTTCTATCACCCAAATCATGATGTTTTTTTGATATCGGTTCTACTTTATGGAATTCTTATGGTCATTGTATTTAAGACGAAAAATAGGACTTGCCATGAGAGCCTGTGAACAAAACCCGAAGGCGGCAAATCTTATGGGAGTGAACGTGAATTTCATTATCTCCTTCACATTTTTTCTAGCAGGCGTTTCGGCAACGATTGCCGGAGCACTGGTAAGCGGATATTACCAGATTGTCTATCCCAACATGGGATTTATGGCAGGGGCTTAAGGCCTTTGCCGCCGCAGTTTTAGGTGGTATTGGCAGCTTGCCAGGAGCTTTAATTGGTGGACTTATGGTTGGTGTTTCTGAAAAGTATGGCCGCTACATTCTTGGGGTCAACCTACAGAGATTCTATCGCTTTTATCATTTTAATTCTTGTGCTTTTACTAAGACCGCAAGGATTATTCGGACGGAAAAGGGATAACAAAGGTGTAAGTTATGGCAGAGAATAAAGATAGGAACACTTCTAAAGCAAAAGAACAGAAGAGCTTTGCTATTGCTGAAATGTTGAACTTGCACCAGTTGGAAAAATGGGTCCATGAGAAGAAGCAGATCTTGCTTCCTGCATTATTTCTTTTTCTACTGGCTTTTCCATTTATTTTGTCTAACCAGTATTTACTGACTGTAGCAATAAAAATTGGAATTTACAGTATTCTGGCACTTGGATTAAATGTGTTAACCGGATATACCGGACTCGTTTCTTTGGGACATGCAGGATTTGTAGCTATCGGAGCTTATACTAGTGCGATTCTTTCCATGAAAGCTGGGCTGCCATTCTTCCCATCTGTTCTTTTGGGAATGCTTTTAGCCGGTGTAATTGGTGTGGTTCTGGGGCTTCCAAGCCTTCGCGTAACAGGAACTTATCTCTCCATTATTACTTTGGGATTCGGAGAGATTATGAAAATGATTCTGATGAACTGGCAAAGCGTTACCGGTGGAACATTGGGAATAAAGAATATTCCTAAGCCTAGGATTTTCGGAATGGAACTGACCGTACAGAACTATGGATTGTACTATCTTGCTCTGTTCTTCCTCATTCTCGTCAGTATATTCTGCTTCTTCCTGGTTCGTTCCAAGACAGGCAGAGCACTAAGAGGAATCAAAGGAGATGAGCTTGCTTCCGTTATGATGGGAGTCAATGTGAACTTTTATAAGATACTGGCTATGGTCATTTCCGCTATGATTTGTGCTCTGGGAGGTTCCCTCTATGCCCGCTTAATAGGCTATGTGGATCCGAATACCTTCAATTTTGACGTATCTACGATGATACTCAGTATCGTAATTTTAGGAGGAATGGGAACACAGAGAGGAATGTATATCGGCGCTATTTTGCTGATTGCCTTTCCGGAAGTATCTCGCTTCCTTATGGAGTACCGTTTCGTACTGTATGGCGTGATTCTGGTGCTGATGATGCGTTTCCGCCCGGCAGGCTTATTGGGATGGAAATCCAGGCTTCCCTATCCCCTTTCTCATCAGGCGAAGGTAGATTTGGCAAAAGAAAGTAAGGAGCTAGTATGAGTACGGAAGAAATGCTTTTAGAGGTTAAAAATCTATCCAAGCAATTTGGTGGTATTAAAGCTGTCGATAACGTGAATCTGCAGATTAGAAAAGGGGAAATTATCAGTGTGATCGGCCCTAACGGTGCAGGAAAAACAACCGTTTTCAATCTGCTGACAGGAATTTACAAACCAGATCACGGAGAAATTTATTTTAAGGGGGAAGCAATCCAAGATCTTCCACCGATTGAAATTGTACATAAAGGTATAGCCAGAACATTCCAAATATTAGATTGTTTCATGACATGAGGGTAATAGAAAATGTTCTGGTGGGAACTCATCACAGAACAAAATATACATTTTGGGATTCTAGTTTGAGAACAAAACGCTTTAGAAAAGAGGAAGATGAAAGAGTAATACAGGCGATTAGGCTTTTGCAACTTTTAAAGTTGGATCATAGAAGAGATGAATATGCGGCAAACCTTCCTTATGGAGATCAAAGAAAGGTAGAAATTGCGAGAGCAATTGCTACCGGAGCCAAGCTGATTTTGTTGGATGAGCCTGCAGCAGGGATGAACCCGCAGGAGTCCTTGGAGCTAATGGGATTTATCCGTGAACTTCGAGACATGGGCTATACCATTTTGATGATCGAGCATGATATGAGTGTGGTAATGAATATTTCCGACAGAATCTATGTAATCGATCATGGAAAGCCTATTGCAGACGGTTTGCCTAAAGGAAATTGCAAACAATAAAGAGGTAATAGAGGCGTACTTGGGAGGGCTGCAAAAATGCTGAAAAATTCAGGGACTTAATACGCATTATGGGGCAATTCACGCCTTAAAGGGAATCGATTTGGAAATTCATAAGGGAGAGGTTGTTTCTCTGATAGGAAGCAATGGTGCGGGAAAGAGTACCTTGCTAAGCACTGTAACGGGAATTCAGAAGGCCAGTAGCGGAAAGGTAATGCTCTATGATGAGGATATTACCAATATTGCTCCCTACCAGTTAAGCAAGAAGAAAATCAGTATTTCTCCGGAAGGAAGAGAAGTTTTCCCGGATTTGACGGTGCTTGAAAATTTAAGGATTGGAGCCTTCTCCATCAGCAATAAGGGAGAGATTGAGAAGAACTACGATAGGGTATTCACTTTGTTTCCCAGATTAAAAGAAAGAATCAAGCAACAGGCCGGAACCCTTTCCGGCGGCGAGCAGCAGATGCTTGCTGTTGGACGTGCACTGATGTCTTCTCCGGAACTCTTGTTCTTAGATGAGCCGTCTCTGGGCCTCGCACCCAATATTGTTTTATTGATTTTTGACATGATTAAGGAAATACAGAAGCAGGGCGTAACCATACTTCTTGTAGAACAGAATGCGAACTTGGCATTGCAGACTTCTAATCGCGCCTATGTATTAGAGAATGGACTCATTACCATGCAGGAGATGCGAAGGAAATTGCAAACAACCCCAAGGTAAAAAGAAGCATATTTAGGAATAGGGTAAAGAAAGGATAAAGCATGAAAAAGATTATTAACAAGCCGGAAGACGTAGTAAAAGAGTGCCTTATGGGCTTACAGATGGCAAATACTGACACCTTGGAGTATATCCCGGAAAAGGAAGTTATTTATCGCAAAAATATGGATAAGAAAGTTGCAGTTATTTCCGGGGTGGAGCTGGTCATGAACCTCTTCATGCCGGCTTTGCTAGGAAAAAGGAATGCTGGATGCAGCAGTTTCCGGAAATGTTTTCTCTCTCCGAGCCCGGATCGTATTGAAGCGGCTATTGAGAAGGTAGAAAAAGGACAGGGTGTACTGTTTGTAATTAAGAATTACTCTGGCGATATCATGAACTTCGGTATGGCGCAGGATATGGCTGAAATGGAAGGCATACAGGTAGAAAGCGTTGTAGTAAAGGATGATGTGGCAGTTCCGGACAGCACCTATTCTACAGGTAGAAGAGGAATTGCCGGAACCATGTTTGTTCATAAAATTGCCGGTGCCATGGCTGAGACAGGCGCTCCCCTTAGTGAAGTGGCGGGAGTAGCAAGAGAAGTGGTGGAAAATCTTAGAAGTATGGGTATGGCGATGAGCCCCTGTATTTTACCTGCTGTGGGAAGACCGGGATTTACCCTTGGGGAAAATGAGATTGAAATCGGAATGGGAATTCATGGAGAGCCCGGAGTAGAAAAGACTACCATGAAGACCGCGAAAGAGATTGCGGCCATTCTACTTCAGAAAATTCTGGATGACTATGACTATGCAGGCAGTGAAGTAGCGGTACTGGTCAATGGCTTAGGGGGAACTCCGCTTATGGAACTCTATATCTTAAACTATGAAGTACAGAACTTACTGAAGGAAAAGAATATCACTGCATATAAGACCTTTGTAGGGAACTATACCACTTCTTTAGAGATGACTGGTTGCTCTCTTTCTTTACTAAAGCTGAACGACAAGATGAAGACACTTTTGGATGCATCCTGCGATACCCCGGCTTTGAAAGTTGATTAATGAGGAGGAAATATGAATTTTACATTAAAACAGTAAAGATTATATGGACTATATTGTTGCCGTTAATCAGGAATTAAAATGAAAACGAGGAGTATATTACCAATCTTGATCTTTGTGACAGGAGACGGAGACCATTGGGCAAACCTGCACATGGGGCTTCACAAAGCTTACCGAAGAAAAGGAAAGATTGGAGGCCTCGGACTTAAGCTCGAGCTAAAAAGAAATCGGAAAAATCATGATGGCGGTGATAGGAGGTTCTTCGGAGTTCTTATGGCAGTGCTTACCTGCATGCCTCCAAAGTGATGAAGGATAAGGAAGCTATCCATAAAGAGGAACTTTTTGAGATTTTAAACGCAATGCTGAACGCCATTATGGAAAGAGGACAGGCTAAGCCCGGATTTAAAACTATGATTGACAGTTTGCACCCTGCAGTAGAAGCCTATAAGGCTGCTTTGGAAGAGGGAGCAAATGTCGAAGAGTTGTGTAAGAGAGTAGCGGCTGCAGCGGAAAAGGGTGCAGAAGAAACCAGAAATATGGAATCCATTAAAGGGCGAGCAACTTATCAGAGCAATAAAGGAATGGGGCATTTGGACCCCGGTGCGGTTACCATGGCACTGCAAATCAAGGTCTTAATGGACAAGGCATTAGAAAAAAGAGGAAATTAGATGCAAGAATCCAAAAGAAATCTAGTTAAAATGGCATTTTCCGGGGAAAAAATGCAGGAAGTACCGGCAGGCTTCTGGCATCATTTTCTCCCGGAAAAGGAGCAGTTTGCCAAGCCCGGCGATAAGGCTGCACAAGAAAGAGCAATAGAAGGTCATAAAAAGTTTTTTGAGGAAGTTAAGCCGGATATCATGAAGATTATGAACGATGCATTTATCGGGCATCCGACTGTGATGGAAAATCCTCTTAGAAATGGGCAGGACCTTCTCGCTATAAAAAGCCTCCCGGAAGATCATCCTTGGATTACGGAGCAGGTGGAGCATCTTAAAAGGATGACAGAGCTTTTTTCTGACAAGGTAATGTGCTTTTATAATATTTTCTCCCCTGTACAGTGGATTCGAATTCGATTGGAATTTTTTGATTTAGATTTTGAACGCTTTGTGTATCTGGCGGAGAATTATCCCAAAGAGTTGCAGCATGCGGGAAAAGAGCTCGGAAAGGATATTCAGACACTGGTAAGAAAAACTTCTTACTGAAACAAAAACTGGATGGCATTTATTACTGTGTGCAAAATGTACAGAGCCCGAAATATGATCAGAAGACCTACAAAGAAATCGTGGGAGAAGACGAGCTTTCAGTGTTAAAGCTGGCAAATGAATTAAGCCCTTATAACATCCTCCATATTTGCGGCTATGCACATCACAAAAACAATTTAGACTTCTATAAAGACTACGAAGCAGGAGCGTATAACTGGGCAGTACATACGGAAGGCGTCAGTTTGTCGGAGGGAAGAAAATTATTCCCGAGAAAATGCATTCTCGGCGGTTTTGATAACAATCCTAAAAACTTTAATAACAGAAGGTGATAGAGCGGATGTGAGAAATTTGCAGAGGATTGCATAGAGGAGAGTGAATATCGCTCCTTCATCCTTGGCGCGGATTGCTCGGTACCGAACAGCATTGCAAATGAACGTCTGCGTTGGATAACTTATTGCGCACAGAAAAAGAATAGAGAACAGGGAGAGTAAGCATGGAAAACAGAAAAGAATTAATGAATGCCTTTTTGGCAAATGAAGAAGGTGAAAGAGTTATTGGCGGATTCTGGCATCATTTCGTGTCTTTTCACAACCACTATGGATGGGAAGACTCGAGCATCATGAGGACAGTTGTTGCAGAGCAAAAAAAATACATCGATGAGGCAAAGCCGGACTTTATAAAGATTATGTCTGACGGTTTCTTTGGACATCCGTCTCTTTGTCAATCTACCATTACTACACTGGATCAGTTAAAGGAAGTACAATCCGTCGGAGAGAATCATCCATGGATTCAGGCACAAGTAGATTATGTAAAGGAAATCTGTGCTCATGCGGGAAAAGATGTATACAAGTACTACAATATCTTTTCTCCGCTACAGTACATTCGTCTTCGCTTTGAGGAATATGATGAGGATTTTATAAAGTTTACCAGACTTTTCAAGGAAGATCCTCAATCCATGATTATGGTTGCAAAGCGTATCGCAGAGGACACAAAGGCACTCGTAAAGAGGCTGTTTACAGAAACGGATGTAGACGGAATTTACTACAGTGTGCAGTGTACAGGACAAGAGCTTTACCGAGGAAGTGCATAAAGAAAGAGTACAGCCATTGGATCTGGAAGTTTTAAACGAGATTCTTCAGTATACGGATAATGTACTCCTCCATATTTGCGGATATGGAAAGTATACAAACCGTTTGGAATGGTATAAAGATTATCCGGTAAAGGCTTTCAACTGGGCGATTTATTCCGAGAATATTTCTCTTGCTGAAGGGAAAAAGATTTTGAACAATAAGCCGGTTTTCGGAGGCTTTTGATAATGCGGAGGGAAGTCTTCTGTATACCGGAACAAGGGAAGAGATAAAAAAAGAAATTTATCGTATTCTGGATGAGAGTGGTACTAAAGGAGTAGGACTCGGTGCTGACTGTACCATCAGAGAGGATATCGATCTGGAAAGACTGCAGTGGATTAAAGAAATTTCATATGAATATACTCATGAGAAATAAATAATAGTAAAAATAAGGAAAGGAATTATTTTTATACAGTACCAATTTGAGGGAAGAGGGATATGGCAGAAAAATCATACTGAGATCAATTTGCAAAAGGTGATTTCGGATATGTTAGACATCGATGTATTGATTGTAGATAAAAATCTTAATTTACTTGGAAAAATGCTTAGTATATTATGATTTATATCAAAAAAATTGATTATGGCTCTCTTCTCTCAGATGTTATAAAAATGGAGAAAAATTATTTTGTCAAAAATAGAAAATCCATAATTAAGTGTAAAGAATGTGTAGGATATAATCAATGTAAAATAGAAGAGATTTGTAGGGTTCCTATTCGTGAAAATGCGGAAATAATAGGAGCTCTTGCTTTAATTATTAAGAAAAAGCAAGTAGATAAACTTTTTCGAAAATTAGATTCTACTATATATTTATGGAGAATATGGCTGAGCTTATTGGGAAAAAGAATAGTTGAACATGAGTCGAAAAACGGTTAAAAAGAAAAAAATTAGTAGAATTGAATCTATAATAGAAGCGATGCCAGAGGCTTTATTATATTGTAACGAATTGGGAAAAAGTATTTTATCAAAATAAATCTTATTGAATTTATTTAGTGTGAAAAACCGTTAAATTCAATTTGGGGAATTATCTCAGGATTTAGGCAAATATCTTCTAAAGGGAAAAGCTATTAAAAGAACTAAAAATTTCGATTGAAAAATGAAAAATACATCATTTTATGGTACGGCTAGTATTACGCCAATTCTTAAAGAAAATAATATAAAAGAATATTTATGCTCTTTTTAAGTCATATAGTCAAATACAGAAAGAATCAAACTTATTTTCTAATTCTACGATGGTTACATTTTCGTGGTTGTCAAAGTATCTTAGTAAAGAAAGTATTGAAGAATGTAAGGAACTGGGAGAAAAATGAGTTCATATTTCTAAATCATAAAGATAATGCATTAAATGAACTTATAGCTAAAGCAATTGTGAATTATTCAGATAGAAGATTACAAGAACTAAGAGTTATTTATATGCAAAAATGTTTATAGAGATTTAATGGATGTTTTCTTGTTTGATGAACACGGCATACTCTGGCGAATACAAGGAGGAAGTATTATCATTGTGCAACCAGAAAAAATGCTAATATCAGTTCAAGAGAAGCTTGCAGATTTTTATGGAAAAAGAACTAATTAGAGTGCATAAAAAGAAGTCAAGAATGTATCTATCCAAATTATTTTTGCAGTACCGAAAAATCTAGAGAATTTGGTCAAAAGAAAATTATTTAGTTATAGGCTATATAAGTTGATTTTATAAAATTCTGAACTTCAAAGTGTTTATAATAACAAAACTGTTTTTGAGAGATTCTTTAAGAGTGGTATTCTTTACTATCAAAAAGTGTATGGAAAAATAAAGTTACATGGTATTGAAGAGGTATATCAGAAACTATGGAAAATGATTGACAATCAAGATTTGAGCACAATCGAAAACATACATAGAAAGCTATGTTAAAAATAAAAGCAGATATATCTGAAACACCACCCTCAATTATGCCCCAAAAACAGTGAGGGAAATTGAAAGAGAAATTCTAGAGGAGACATTAAAGAACGGAGATACAGTGCAGAATATGTGTAAACAGCTGGGAATTTCAAGGAGTAGCTTTTATAGAAAAGTTAAAAATATCAGTTAGATTATAAAAATGAGCAAAAATATGTAATAAATTACTATGCATATAAGAAGGTATCTAAAAACAACCTACTAGAACAACAAATTTAGTGGGTTGTTTTTATATGCCTAACCTTATGTACAATGTCACATAAATAAGTTGAATTAATAGTATATATATTCATTTACTCTATTCTTTATTAGTGATAATATATTAACATAACTTGGAAGCCAAGTTAAAAACCTATACAGCTAAGTTTAACATGGCAATGAAGTTGTCCGCTTCCCATCTGATTACTAATAAAAGGAATACATTTGAAAGTATGAAAGTACAACTTTATCTAAACTTCCTGTAGATGTCTCCGATCAACAGTCTGAAACTCCTAACTATGTAAAGGTCTATGACAATTTGTATCGACTGATTATAGAAGGAATTATTAAAGATGGTGACAAGCTTCCCAGTGAAAATGCTATGGCGAAGCATTTGGGGGTTAGTCGTGGAACCATTCGCATGGCCATGAAGCGGTTGGAAGAGGATGGTTATATTAATAAAAGTCAGGGAAAAAGAGCCACGGTTGCTACTTACGCCATACATAAAAGAAATTCTGTAAATTGGCTGTACAACTTATGTTTAGAAGATTCTAAAGAGCCCATTACAAAGGTTCACATGAAATGTAAGTATCAAAAGTGTGGTGAATATGTAGCCACCGAGATGGGAAAAGAGAATAGCGGTTTTTTAACTTTAGCAGTTGTTCTTGAATACTATCAAGGAGAAGAACAGGTTGTATTTCTACGATTATTTTCGATGTGCATTGCATCGAAAAGTACCATATCGATATAGAGAATAAAGATTTTATCAAAAATTTTGCCTCGAGGAAATTTATAAATTATCCAGGAGGGCAAGGACTGTACTTAGCGTTATTCAGTCTGAAGGAAGCAGAGATCAAAGGGCTTTCCGCAGAGACTCCTGTAATTGTTTTTGAGGAAATTCTGTTGGGAGAGAATGATGCCCCGCAATTTTACTGTAAACATCGTCTGAATGCGTTGAAATATCGCTTTTCCTTAGAAAGAAAAGCACCATTTTAATGAAGACACTTTGGGAGGTGTAGGTCATGAAGAAAAGTATTGCATCATTACTAATAATGGGAGTTCTCTCCAATGTTAGCAGTAGCTGCAACCGGATGTGCAGGAGCCGGTAAGACGGAAGGAACGACAACAGGTACAACAGCAGCAGGACAAAGTACGGCGGATAAGAAGGAGAACGGCGCTTCTGAAACCGATGGGAAAGGAAAAAAGGCTGTTTATCTGGTAAATGGAAGCCTTGGAGATAAGGGATTTTTTGATTCCGCAGCTAAGGGAATGGATCTCGTACATAAAGACCTGGGTTGGGAAACCAAGATTGTGGAAATGGGTAGAGATGAAACCAGTTATGAGAGTAATTTCTTGGATGCAGCATCAGGATTGGGATTTAATTGTAGCCGGAACCTTTCCGTCAGAGAGCAAATTGAAGAAACCTCTGCAAAAGTATCCGGAGAAAACCTTCCTTGCTTTGATTGTGCAATCAACAGAGATGTAGCAACAGAAGGCAATGTGCTGGGAATTACCTATAACTCCAATGAGGCATCTTATCTTGCAGGCGTAATGGCGGCAAAGATGTTGGATTCCGGAGACGCAAAGATTGATGCATCTAAGAGAATCCTTGGATTTGTAGGTTCTATGGACAGTGCGAACATTAATGATTTCTTAGTAGGCTATATTGAAGGAGTAAAACTGCGCAGATCCGAGTATTCGTGTATTAACCTCTTATGTTGGTAGCTTTGAAGATGTACCAAAGTGCTTGGAGATGACGACACAGCTGTATAACCAGGGGGCACAGATGGTTTATGCTCCTGCGTCTCAGAGTATTTTAGGAGCGGCAACAGCGGCGAAGAACTGTGACAGATCACCTTATTGCCCTGCATCGCGATCTGTACGCAGTTGAAAAACAGATCGAAGCTGATTTGACGGGCAAATATCATTACTCTACTTTGAAAAATGTGGGAGAGTCCATTGAGACAGCTGTAAAAGGCTTGGAAAGTGGAGAAATGAACGGAACACAAGACTATGTCATGGGCTTAAAAAGTGGAGCTGTTGGTTTAGCTGAAAATGAGAACTATGAGAAGCTTGCATCTGATGATGCTAAAAAAGCAGTAGAAGATGCAAAAAAGAAAATTATCAATGGCGAAATCAAAGTAGATAGAGCGGTAGATATGAAAACAGAAGACGTTGCGGCTTTGAGAGACAGTATGAAATAAAGCGATTTAAACCGATTCTCACGCACCTTGCCCCTGGGAATGGTTGCAAGGTGCGTTTTTAATGGGGGATTCAAAGTTTTGTGGGAGTATTCGTCCTGAACAAGTGACATAGGAATAAGCCGGTATTCCGGTTTATCATGATAAAAGTGAGGTTGAGATGGAGCAGGATATCAAGGGAAAAGGAGAAATACTGCGATTAGAGAATATCGAAAAAATCTATCCTAATGGTGTAATGGCTAATAAAGGTATAAACTTTTCGGTTCTGGAGGGAGAAATTCATGCTCTATCCGGTGAAAATGGAGCAGGAAAGTCCACATTAATGAAAATTATCTTCGGAGAAGAGCAGCCAAGTTCCGGAAAAATTTTCATTCATGGGGAAGAAAAGGTCATTTCTTCCTCAGAGGTGGCGATTGATCTGGGAATCGGAATGGTACATCAACACTTTATGTTGGTCCCCTCTTTGACAGTTACAGAAAATATTATTTTGGGAATGGAGCCTTGTAAGCGAGGCTTTATCGATATGGAATCAGCTTGTCGAAGGGTAGAAGAATTAAGTCAAAAGTATAACTTGTTGATAGATCCTAAAGCAAAAATTCGAGACCTTACGGTAGGGCAAAAACAGAAGGTGGAAATATTAAAGATTTTTGTATCGAGGTGCGAAACTTTTGATTTTTGATGAACCGACTGCCGTGTTAACTCCTCAGGAAACAGAAGAACTGTTCGTACAACTAAAAACCTTAAAGAAGGCAGGATATACCATCATTTTTCATATCTCATAAAGCTAAAACTGAAGTAAAAGAACTTTGCGACAGAATTTCAATCATCAGGCAGGGACGCTTCATGGGTGTTTTCCATGTTTCGGATGTAACGGAACAGGATATTTCTAATCTTATGGTAGGTCGTGAGGTACTTCTTACTACAGAGAAAGAACCGGCAAAGCCCGGAAATATTCTGCTATCGGTGCAAAACCTTAGTTTTTATGCAGAATCTAATAAAGCAATACTGGATAAGCTGTCTTTTGATTTGAGAGAGGGAGAAATCCTAGGTATTGCCGGGGTGGAAGGAAATGGACAGAGGGAATTAGTGGAGGCATTAACCGGACTACTGAAATATCAAGAGGGTTCTATCAAAGTTCAAGGAAAAGACATTCAGAAGGCATCTGTTCAGGAAATTAGAAAGCTATCTGTTGCGCATATCCCGGAAGATAGAATGATAACCGGTATGGCTCATTCTTTATCGATTTTAGAGAATGCGCTTTCCGATAAAATGAATCTGCCAAGGTTTTCCAAGCGCGGAATTCTGAAGGAAAAAGAGCTCAAGAAGTATGGAGAAGAAATCACAAGAGATTATCAGATTTTTTGCAAGAATCCTGATGTACGGATTGACTCCCTTTCCGGTGGAAATATTCAAAAGGTTGTACTGGCCAGGGAACTTTCTTCATCACCCAAAATCATTATTGCCAACCAGCCTACTAGAGGTGTAGATGTAGGGCAACGGAATTTATCAGAAAACGTCTGATTGGAATGAGAGACAATGGAAGTTGCGTACTTTTTAATCAGTTCGGATTTAAATGAAAATTTTGGGGCTTTCTGATAGCCTAATTGTACTTCACGAAGGAAAGATTGCAGCATATTTTTCAGATACTTTTCGATTTCGGAAAAAGGATTTGGGTGCCTATATGCTGGGAATTCAAAAAACAATCGGAAACGGAAATTCGGGAGGCAGTTCATGGATAGTAGTATAAATATTATAGTGGATTTAACGAAACTTTTGGTGACGATTTTGGTGGCCTGCGGTTTGGTGGTTATCGTCGTGTTTGCCACAAGCTCCGATCCATTTAATGCTTTTTTCAGTTTTTTTGTGGGTCCCTTCACTTCTGCAAGAAGAATAGGAAACATTGTGGAGGCAGCTTGTCCTCTTATGTTTACCGTATTAGCGGCATGATGATTTTTGGAGCAGGACTTTTCTCCATGATTACAGAGGGCGCTTTCTTTTTCGGTACCTTAGGCGCACTGATGGTAGCTTGTGGATTATCACTCCCTGCCGGCATACACCCCTTTGTGGCTTTAGTAATGGCCGCGTTTTTTGGGGCAGTAGCAGCATTTATTCCTGCTGTTTTGAAAATGAAGTGGAATGTATCGGAAGTGGTGACTTCTCTTATGTTGAATAATATCATTCAATTCTTTGTGCTGTATTGTATCAGTTATTACTTAAGGGATATGAGCAGTTCTTCCTTACAGTCTGTTCCGATGCTAAAGTCCGTAAGACTGGCAGTGCTGATTCCGGGAACAAGAATTCACTTCGGCGTTTTCTTGGCACTTCTGTCCTGTATTTTTGTTTACATTCTTTTGTATAAAAACAACTTTTTGGAATGAAGCTTCGTATTACCGGAGACAATAAAATTTTTGCTAATTATTCCGGAATTAAAGCTCCTCTGTGATGTTGATGGCGCAGATTGTAGCAGGAATGTTAGCGGGAGTTGGCGGAGGTGCAGAACTATTAGGAATGTATACCCGCTTTAAATGGACAGCTTCTCCGGGATATGGCTGGACCGGTATTGCGGTTGCATTATTGGCAAAAAATAATCCGTTGCTGGTACCTTTTGCGGCACTTTTTATCGGCTATTTAAATGTTGGTGCAAGTATTATGGCTAGAAGTAGCGATGTCAGCAGTGAGGTAGTACAACTGATTCAGGGAATTATTATTTTCATGATTGCTGCAGATGCTTTATTTGGTAAGTGGAAGCAAAAATTGATTGTGGAAGCTACAAAAAAGGAAGAGAAAATGAAGAAGGAGGCTGCAAATGTTTAGCTTTAAATTCACGATAGATTTCCTTTTTATGTGGATTAGAGTAGCTACTCCGATTTTGTGGGCTGCTTTAGGGGCAAGTATTTGTGAAAAAAGCGGAGTAGTTAATCTGGGGCTGGAAGGAATTATGCTGATTGCGGCACTGTTTGGTGTTATCGGAAGTGCTTTTGGAGGCGGATTGTTTTGGGGAATTGCAGCAGGTGTTTTGTCTGCGGTGGTGGTAAGTATAATATTCGCTTATTTTCATCTGGTTTTAAAAGCAAATTCGGTTCTTTGCGGTACTGACATTACACTATTGCGGCAGGCCTTACCGTATTTGTTTTACAGCTTTTAACAGGAGAAAAGGGATCCAGTTCCTCTTTGAATAGCTTCCAATTTCCGACATTAAATATTCCCATTGTGGAAAACATTCCCGTATTGGGAAGAATTCTATCCGGACACAATATTCTCACGTATTTGGGGCTTCTAATGGTGTTTTTAATACATCTCTTTTTCTATCGCACACCCATTGGACTTCGTATTCGAGCAGTGGGAGAGACTCCAAAGGCGGCAGAAAGTGTGGGAATTAACGTGGTTCGCATTCGTCTTCTTGCTATTCTCTTGTGTGGAATTATGGCAGGATTTGGGGGGATGTATCTTTCCATGGGGTATTTGCCTATGTTTACCAGAGATATGGTTGCGGGACGTGGCTTTATTGCTCTTGCTGCAAATGCCATGGGGCAGTCTACACCGGTAGGGGTGTTGGTTTCTTCGCTATTATTTTCTTTCTTTGACGGTTTATCCAACATTTTACAAATGCTTAGAATACTGGCGGAATTTATCCAGATGCTTCTCATGCCGCAACAATTTTTGTTTTTAACATTGTATTCCATATATATATGGTGAAAAGTAAGGGGAATAGAATAAATGATACTGATTGATTGTGATACTGAATAGATGATTCCTTAGCTATACTTTTTATGCATTAAAGAGCAAGAGTCTATATATTGAAGGGATTACTACAGGATTTGAATACCGGTAGCCTTGCAGGCTGCGGAAAATGTCTTAAGACTGATTCAACTGGCAAATCCGGGATATGATATTCCGGTGGCAGTAGGAGCAGAAGAGACTCTTTTAGGCATAAAGGAAGATTATCCAATTCATATTCATGGAAAAAACGGGATTGGAGATGTGGAGCTTCCAAAGTCTAATCAGGTTTTATCTAAGGAAAGTGCTTGGGAAATGATTGTTCGAAAGGCAGGGGAAATGCCGGGGGAACTGACCTTAGTAACCTTGGGAAGACTAACCAATCTTGCGAAAGCTTTAGAATTGGATCCTGAGTTGCCTCAGAAATTAAAAAATGTAGTAGTCATGGGAGGATGCGTTAGAAAGCGCCGGGAAATATCAGTCCTACGCGGAAGCAAATATCGGTGGAGATGCGGAGGCATCTGATATTGTTTTCCAAGCAGGTTTTCATATGATGGTGGTAGGGCTGGATGTGACCACAAAAACTTACGTACATGGGCAAGATTTAGAAAAACTTAGCAAGTACTGTAAAGAAGAGAACCCTACCCATTGTCCGGTATTTGCAGGAAGCGTTAAAGCTGTATTTCCGCTTTCATCATGAAACAATGGGAATGATGGATGAAAGCGTAGTTCATGATCCCCTTGCCTTGGTACTGGCAGATTGTCCTTCCTTAGGTACTTATAAACTTTTCAGTGCAAGAGTGGATACTACGAATTCCGATACTAGAGGCATGATTAAAATTGATGAAAGATTCTGTTCCGAAATTCAAGGAAGTGAAATTTATTTTGCCTAGAGGTAGACGGTAAACAGGCGATAAACAGACTTCTTTCTGTTTTTAAAGTGTAAATCGGAGAAGAAATATGAGTAAGATAGTAGTCATTGGAAGTTTGAATATGGATCACATTGTTCATGTGCCTCACATGGTAAAACAGGGAGAAACCATTTTGGCAAAAGATGATCTGCGATTTGTTCCGGGAGGGAAGGGCGCAAACCAAGCCTATGCCATAGGAAAACTGGGGGGAGATGTCTGTATGCTTGGAAAAGTCGGAACCGATGAAGCCGGAAAAAGCATGCTCAAAAATCTTTTTAGAAGTGGCAGTAGATACATCAAAGATAGAATTTTCGAATGCATCCACGGGGACAGCTTGGATTTGTGTTAATGAAGAAGGAGATAACAGCATTGTAGTAATCCCCGGAGCAAATAAACAAGTAGATATACCCTACATCGAGAGAAATCTATCCGAGATTCAAAAAGCGGATATGCTTATTTTACAATTGGAGATTCCGATAGAAACGGTTTGTTTTGCGGCAAAAGAAGCAAAACAACGGGGGAAATTAGTGATTTTGGATCCGGCTCCTGCACAAGCAGGTCTTCCGTAGAACTGCTATCCTATGTGGATATTTTAAAACCCTAATGAAACGGAACTAGCTATTTTAACAGGAATGGATGCTTCGCCAAAGTGGAGGATATGGTTAAAGCATTTAGAAAGCTATACAAAGGAACTCTTGTCGTTAGCATGGGAGAAAAAGGGTGCTAATTGATGTTGAGAGCATTCTTCCAGACTTCCTGTCAGAAAAACAACTGTTGTAGATACCACTGCGGGTAGGGGATAGCTTTGTGGCCGGAAATGGCACTAAAACTTGTGGAGAATAAACTTGGAGGAAGCGATAGAGTATGCACAAAAGCTTGCCTCCATTGTGGTTTCCCGAAGTGGAGCACAAAGTTCTATTCCCACAGCTGAGGAAGTGGAGGAGCTTGGATAGACTAGGAGGAATCATGGCAGAATATTTCATAGAAACCGCTTTGTTAACCCATGGCTTAGTTTCCCTTGGAGAGGAGGAGATCCTAGCCCTTTGGCCGTGGCAGGATAAAAAGCTGGTCTGGTTGGAGGAGGGGAAGATTTGTCACGGGACAATGGAAGTGTACTTCCCCCTTCGTAGAAGATCCAAAGAAATCAAGAGAATCGATAGAGAGATTTTAGCGAAGGCAATAGAACAGAAGGAAAGCGGATGCTTGACAGCTTCTGGCACGATGGCTGTTGCGGAAATGCTGGGAGTGCCTGTAGCTGTGACAGCCGGCATGGGAGGAATCAGTACTTATGTTCAGGGAGAAACTCTTTGTGCAGATTTGCCTGCTCTTGTAGAAAGTAAAACCATCCTGATATCCACCTCTCCGAAGGATGTGGTAGACATTCAAAGCTCCATATAATGGCTCCTGGAGCATCAAGTAAAGATTCTTGGCGTGCGTCATGATTATTGCTCAGGCTTTATGTTTAACAGAAAAGAGATTCCCCTTTCAGGAATGCTGAAGAAAGAGGAAGTGGTAGTCCCCTCACTACCTTGATTTTTGCAAGACATTAGGGAAGAAGAACGGATTAAAGAGAAGGCTATCTTGCAGCAGGCATTGGCTGCAGGGATGAAGACTCAGGAAAGGGGAGAGTATTTTTCACCCGGCAGCCAATGAAGTTATAGATCGGATGTCCGGAGGTGTGGCCGGAAGATTACAACTTAAGTCTTTGATTGAGAAATGTAAAAGCTGGCGGGAGAGATAAGGGTAGAAGGATATTAAACTCAGAAAAATAAATAGGAATTTATAAGCATATAGGAGATTCAGAAAAACTTCTTTGTGGGTAACACAGAGGAGTTTTTGTTTGTTTATTCTACAGGGGCGTTTTGACGATGTAAACGGAGAATTATGTGCTGTATATCGAGAAAAATGCTTAAAGGTAATTCCTATAAATGAGCACTTGCATGGTAAAACAGAATAATAAAAAGCTAAGAACTTATGATATTATAAATAAAATAGGAACTTAGATTTAAGTGGATTTATACAAATACGTTAGAATCATGAACTTTTAGGTATATAGGCTTTGTTGTGCTTTGTGACTATTTGTAAAGGTGGAGTTTGAGAAAGCTGGGGGGATATGAGAGAAATCTATATTTCTGATTTGGACGATACTTTGTTGGATCCAAAAGCTAATTTACCGGAATATTCAAAAGTCCTTCTCAATACACTCATGGAGCAGGGGTTATGCTTCACTGTGGCTTCTGCAAGAAGTCCATTTTCAGCATTGCCTATACTGGACGGATTAGCGCTACGGTATCCTCTGGTCTTACTGAATGGAAGCCTACTTTACCATCCCGAAAAGGAAAAAATAGTACATAGTACAGTCCTTCCGAAAGACTCAGTGGCTAGGATTATTGGAGCGGTTGACACCTATTGTCCTCATTTCTTAATCGTAGGGAAAGAGGGAAATAACATAGAGATGCAGTATTTCCAAGAGGATAAGGGGTATTGGAATTCTCTTGTGGACTATTCCTACTTTCAGCAGAAAAAATAATTTTTCTTTAGAAAATCTTAGTTCAAAAGAAGAGATTAATAGATGTTCTGCTTTATATGCCTTACTTTCCTTTGATGAACCATCGAGATTTGATGAATGTGGGTCTTTTCTTCAAGAAGATAAGAAATTATCTATAGATGCCTATAAGGATCGATACTTAGAGAATAGATGGTATATAGAGATTTTCAGTAATGAGGTTTCAAAGCAATATGGAATTCAATGTTTGCAGAAGCTCTATCCCTTTGAAAGATGGATAGCCTTTGGGAATGGAGAAAATGACCTTTCTATGTTTCGACAATGTGATGAAGGAACTGCAGTAGCGAATTCCTGTAGTGCAATAAAGGCAGTGGCTTCCGGAGATTATGAGAAGTAATGTGGAAAAATGAAGTAGCTAAATACCTTCAGAAGCGATTTCAACGCGAATGATATCGCAATGATGCTGCTATTGAGCTGTGAATCATTCAAAAGTCTTATGAGTAGCAAGAATAGAAAGCTAGAGTTCTTTGAAAATAAGGCAGTGAGAAAACAATGAGATAATAGTGACACAGCAATGCGAAAGGAGGAAAAAGAATGGGAGGTGGAGAAGTAGGAAGAATAACTTAGCCTATTTGTTTGTGATGCCGTCCATTTTCCTACTTTTTGTATTTACTCTTTATCCTATTCTAAACCTTATTTATCTGAGTTTTTATGACTATAACCTGATAGGAAAAAGAAGTTTGTTGGTTGGAAAAATTATTCCGTTTTATTATTTTTCTAAGACGAATTTTGCAGGCCATGAGAAATACTATGGTCTTTGCTTTAACTGTTTTACTTCTGTCCATTTTCTTAGCGGTTTTATTGGCTATGTGGCTACGAAAGGATAGCTTTCTTAATCGACTTGTGCAGAAAAAGTATTTTTCTTTCCTTACTTAATATCTACGGTGTCTTGTGCTTACATTTGGTCATGGATGTTTGATGGATAGGGAGATTCTAAATTATCTGTTAGCTTATGCCATTTGGCGAAGAGCAAATGGCTAAACAGTTCGAAAATGGCTATTTTTGTGTGGCTGTAGTAGCGGTATGGAAAAGTCTTGGTTATTACTTATTGATTGTACTTTTATGCGATTAAAGCCATACCTAAAAATATTTTAGAAGCAGCATCTTTGGAAAGTAACAACAGTATTTTAATTTTTGAAGATTATTTTTCCTATGATTTCATCTCAATTATGGTGATTACGATTACGGCAAATGCGTATAAAACCTTTGATTTAGTAAAGGTTATGACAAATGGAGGACCCGGAATTCTTCTGATGTTTTGGTGACATATATTTACAGACAGGCATTTGAAATGAATGCAAAATAGGGTTTGGCTTCAGCTTCTGCAACGATTCTTTTAGGGATCACCATTTTTCTAACCTTTAGTTATTCACGATTAATGTCAAAGCAGATTTTTATCAATAAAAAGACTTGAAAAAGGATGGACTGTTGTTAATGAGGATATTGATAAGGAAAAACAAAATATTCAATTTTCAATTGCACATAGCGAATGTTATGCGTAAAGTGTGGGATATCTTTTTAAAAGCCTTTATGTTTGCTTTCTTTTTCATTTCCTTTTGTATTGGATGTTCAGTACAGCCTTTAAAAGCTATAAAGGAGTCTATTTTGTTCCTCCTTCATTGATTCCGGGGAAAGTAGAACTTTCAGCTTTTTGCGAAGTATTTCAAAAATAGATTTTTGCAGTTTGAAAAATTCGATTTTGGTTTCGATTTCGTGGATTTCTTTACAGGCTTTAGTGAGTGTTCCCTGCAGCCTATGGCTTTGCAAGATATTCTTTTAAAGGAAAATTGCTGTGGAATTATAATGCTACTCTCATGATTCCCTTTTGAGATTAGCGTTTATTCCCTGTTCATATCCTTTTTAGCAAAGATGAAAATATTGGAACCCTTTACACACAGATTTTACCTTTTTATTGCAAAATGGTTATGGAATCTTTTGATTCGGACAGTCTTTTACAACTGCCCAAGGAACTGATGGAGTCAGCATATTTAGATGGAGCAGGGGAAAAAGAGATACTCACTCTATATTGCGATTCCTCATGCAAAGGCAAGTATTTTGTCTGCTATATTGATTAGCTTTTATTAGTACTTGGAATTCTTATTTCTGGCCCTTTGTAATGACCAATAAAGAAAGTAATATGTCTCTGACTCTTGCTAGTGCAACGCTTACAGGATGCAAATCATGAGCAGAGTGCCAACTCTTATGGCCGCAAACAGTATTTTAACCTTACCGGTATTGATTCTATTTTATTACTTAGTAAACAAATCCTTTTTATCCTTTGGATATCAGGAAGAAAAATAAAGGAGAAAAAGTATGAGAAAAACATTTTCAAAATTGTAGCTGTAGGTGGACTTGCATGATGCTTGTAGCCTGTTCTACAGGGGACAGAAGGAAGTATGGCAAGTACAGAAGCAAAGCAAGAAGAAACAAAACAAGAGTCGGAGAGTAAGGAAAGTACCGGACAGCCCATAAAAATTACTTTTTGGCATGACAGAAGCTCCGATACTGACAGCCAATTTTTGAAAAAACAGGTGGAAGAGTTTAATCAGAGCAACGGAAAAAGGAAATTGTTGTAGAAGAGGTAGCAAAAAGGATATTTGGATGATGTACAAGCTGCGGTCACGACTGACTATTGCTGCGGGAGAAGCTCCGGTTTTAGCAGACCTTTCTTGTAACGGAATTCCAATATTTGCCTCTGAGGGTGTTCTTGCAGATATGAAGCCCTTTGTTGAGAGAGACAAATTCGATATGAATAATGTGGTGAAGGAATTACAGGATTATGTCTATTATGAGGATCAAATTGTCTCCATGCCCTATACCAGAGGTACTGCAATTCTGTATTATAACCAAAATTTGTTTAAAGAGGCGGGATTAGATCATGCTCCCGGGTCTTTGGAAGAACTGAATCAGTATGCTAAGGAGATTTATAAGAAGTCCAATGGGGAGATTCAAGGCATAGGTTACACTATTGAGCCAACATATTATCAGCACTATTTGTTACATTCCATCAATGGAGTAGGTTTTATTGATAAGGACGGAAAAAGTGCAAGTTGTTTAGAGGATGGCTCCATGGAGAAACTCTTAAAAGATTGGTATAGCTGGACAGAGGAGGGCTGGTGTGCGATTCCTGCGTTAGAAAAGGCCAGCTCTGTAATGCAAGAAGCATTTTATAACCAAAAACTGGCAGCTTTCGTTTCCAGTTCCAATAGAGCAACATCTATTAGCAAAAAGGCAGAAGAGGCAGGATTCCCGCTGGGAATGGGAGCCTCTGTGGGCTATGGCGGATATGCTGCACCCTTGGGGGGCGGTTCAGTAGGCATTATTGCAAAAGGACATAGTGAGGATGAAATTGCTGCAGCCTGGGAATTCGTAAAGTTCTTAATGGAAGATAAGCAGGTTGTTGCAAATCATATCGAAACCGGCGTACTTCCGGTAACATACTCCGCAGTAGAAACAGAAGAAATGAAGGAGTTCTGGAATAAGAAGAAAATGCAGGCTATAAGTTGTCCTATGAGCAGGTAAAGGATGCTTCTGCACCCTCAATGTCTATTCACACCTCTGAATGGACAAGTGCGGTTAAATCTGCATGGTCAGAATTGATTCAAGCCAGAGATATTTCCGCAGAAGAGTGCATTAATAAGTTAAAGGATGAGGCAAAGGAAATTTTTGCTACGAGTTAAGTAGGAAGGCTAGCTACGAAAATGGAATAAAATGATAAAGAGTGCCATGGTTTAGACTGTGGCACCTTTTTAAGTTGTTTGGTTTGAAGATAGAGATTGAAAGGAGAAAGAAGATACCGAGTGAGTTGTTTTTAAGCTTTTGTCAGTTATATCGAACAAAAATCTTTTTTCACTTTAAATATCAAGTATAATATGCTTACATTTTACGTAAAAGCTAGTGGAGGACACCAAAATGATTCAACGTGAGATACATCAATAAAATTAAACCGTTTATCGGAAAAGATGTCATTAAAGTTCTTACCGGAATTCGCCGGTCGGGAAAGTCTTTTATGCTCCGACTTATTCAAGAGGAAATTCTCAGACAAGGCGTTACAGAGACACAGTTTATCAGCTTTTAATTTTGAGTCCATGGAAAATACTGATTTCTGCACAGCGAGTTCTTTTGTACCAAGAATTGAAAAAAGGATTTCATCAACCCAAGGAAAGGTGTATTTATTTTTGGATGAAATTCAAGAAGTGGAACAATGGGAAAAATGCATTAATTCTGTCCCGTGTAGATTTTGGTTTGCGATATCTATATCACCGGCTCCAATGCAAAGCTTCTTTCTGGAGAACTGGCAACATATCTTGGCGGACGTTATGTAGAGTTTGTGGTTTTCCCATTTTCCTTCGAAGAATATATGGAATCTATAAAACAGGAAAATGATGAGTTTTCCGTTACAGAAGAATTCAAAGAATTATCTGGAAATGGGAGGATGCCATTTCTAGTGAATCTTCGCTATGATAAAGATGCTTCTATGCAATATCTTAGAGACGTCTATAATTCAGTGCTCTTAAAGGATGTGGTTCAGCGTAACAATATTCGAGATGTAGAGCTATTGGAGAGGATGATTCAATATCTTTTAGACAATGTGGGACATAGCTTCAGTGCAAAAAGTATATCCAATTATTTAAAAGCAGGAAAAATCGTAAAGTTTCTTCTGAAACTATTTTGAATTATATAAAGGCATGTTGCGATGCCTATCTTTTTATTAAACTTAGGCGGGAGGATCTCCAGGGGAAGAAAATCCTTAGTGTAAATGAGAAGTATTACTCGGTGGATCACGGACTACGGGAATCTATCCTAGGATCAAATACGAGAAATATCGACCAAGTTCTTGAAAATATTGTTTGTATGGGAATTGCTTAGACGAGGCTATACAGTTACAATTGGAAAAATGGGGAGAAGGAAATTGATTTTATAGCCTCAAAAAATAAAGACAAATTGTATATTCAAGTGGCTTATCTTCTTGCGGGTTCTGAGACCATTGAACGAGAATTTGGCATCTATGACTCCGTACGGGATCATTATCCTAAGTATGTCCTTTCTTTGGATGAATTTGATATGAGCCGTAATGGTAAAACATTTGAATATACGAGAGTTTCTTCTCAGTAAAGAATTTTTGACGGGAAAGCAAGATGAAGAATGCTTGATTTATAAATATATTTTCAAAAAGAAAAGAGGGAAGTATGGAATACAAGGATAAATATTCTGCACAGAATAGATGGCAGTAGGTCTTAAGGCGTATACCTTTTAGAGACATATGACACAATAATAGCAGCTGAGAAGCCTGCAGAAAGTAATGGCGTATCGCAAGCAAAGCGCTCTTCTGCTTATATGGTTGGTATGCAAAGGCAGCAGGCATGGAAAAGAAAGAGGATTAAATATTTTTAAACACTATAAAAGCTAGGGTATACCGCCCTAGCTTTTTCTTTTTGGCTTTCATGCTGTGCATGGCTTCCTTGCTATGCTACCGCTCCGTCTCCGCCCTCTAAAATACGTTTTTTCTCTTACGCTTTAAAAATGATAATCTATGCCGCTCTGCTTTTAGAATTACGTTTGCTGTGTGCCTGGATTTTATTTTCCGTCAACCGTGAAATTGTTGTTATTTATAGGACTATGCCAAATATCATGGTCGCCCTTGCCGTGGCGAACAAGGAAACATCCGTTTTCGGCTAATAATTTTCTTACTCTCTCTTTTCATACTCAGCCATTACGCACAAACTTCTTCCACTCTTTCAGTCAAAAAGACAATTTTTGCGTGCTCTAATGGCTGATTATTTAATTTTAATAGGTCTGGGACAGTCATGCGTACCCTCTCAATGAGTACATCAAGCGACCCGCTTTCGAGGACAAGTCCTTTTATATCGTCGCTAGTAGCTACCCATACACTTGCATCAGGATCCCATAATAAATTCACTGTATAATTCATTTTTCTCCCTTTTATCTTTAATAACCTTTCTTTTTAAGTTCTTCGACTTCCTCTTTTGAAAGGATTCGTACGCCAAATTTCTCTTCTCTCTAGGATTTATAATTCTCCCGGAGAAGTTCTTTATATTCCTGATTTGTCATTTAACACCTCTAAACAGATTATTCCGGATTATTAATTGTTTGCCATATATGCTTTAGACAGTCTTAGTCTGATAGTACTTTTAAAGAGTAGACTTGTCAATTATGTTCTATTAGGAGGATGGAAGAAGGAACAATATGTACTTTTGTAGTCGCTATTGAGTTTAGCTTGCTTAGCTAGGTGCAGGGAGTACAATTAAAAAACAATATAAGAAATATCAAAAGATAACTATGAGGGGTATAAACCATAATTTAGTCAGTTTTAACGGACTCTATCCTGCGTAAAATACATTTTAGAGTAAGCAAAGTAAAAATACGCATTGCTGAAATAGAAAGGATGGTCTTTGCCATGGAAGAGATGTATTTTACAATTACAGGATGCAATCATTATTTTGGTACGGAGTTTTTGAAGGAGGCTGAAGCTAAAGTTGAGAAGGAACCGGACAATAAATTCGATTCTGAGGCTATTTTGGTGAAGATAAAAGGCCTTGGAAAGATTGGCTATGTGGCAAACAGCCCTTATACAGTGAAGGGAGAGTCCATGAGTGCCGGAAGACTGTATGATAAGATTGGAGATAAGGCGAAAGCCAGAGTTGTCTTTTTGCTTAGGGACGGAGCCCTTTGCAAAGTTACAGATTGCGGACTGGAGGAAAAGTTAGCATTATAGGAGGTTTCCTATGTCAAAATTTGCTTCTAAATTTCAGAAGGTATTGATGTCATTTTTCCTATCGGGGAAAGGAAATTTTCCAAGCCCTTAAACACCGGGCGTATTGATGAAAGAGTAAGTGTTGTAAGGGAGTGGGTGGCAAATGTCTTTTTCTATACGAAAAATGGCAAGACCATCATGATTGATGCGGGCTACAATTATGAGCGTCTGGCGGAGAAGATGAAGTGGCTGGAACTGGAGCCTGCTTTCATTCAGCATATCCTACTGACCCATTTGGATACGGATCATGTGGGGGCGGTAGAAAGGATAGTGCAGGGCTTTTTCGGAATGCCAAGCTCTACCTTGGAGAAACGGAAAATAAATATTTGACCGGAGAGGCTCGTCGAAGAGTCTTATTTGGGCATTATAAGCTTCCTATAGTGAAGACGGACAATGAAAAAAGGCTACTGAAAGATGGAGAAGTTTTCTATATTGATGATATCAAAGTGGAGGCTATCCTGGTGTCGGGACATACCTTCGGGCATCTGGTGTATCTCATTGATGATGCCTATCTTTTCACGGGAGATACCATTTGGTTTGGGCCGGATGGAGGCTATAGCTTTTTAAATTCATTGGCCGAGGACAATGAGCTGGCGAAAAAGTCCCTTGTAAAGCTGGAAAAGCTAATAAAGGAGAGAGGGATTTCTCCGAAAATTATTAGCGGACATACCGGCTGGACGGATGATTTGGAATTTGCGTTTCGACATAAGGATCAGATTTGTAACTCCTTAAAGAAGCAAAAGCCCCATGACCCAATGGCGCCCTATGATGCCTATGATGAACGGGAGGATACCGAGGATAATGCAAGGGGAGATTGGCTTCCAAAGGCCAGAGAAATAATGGAATAGAATCATAAGCATAAGGAGCGACAGCATGGTAGTTGTTTTTGAATTTCTTAGCTGGGAGCCTATTGAAAATGTCATTACCGCAATGAATTTTTCAGGTGGATGAGGCTGGTATTTTTCGGAAATCATGAGGACATTATTTTCACAGAAGGAAAAAGACGGAGAATTTTTGAGAAAAATACTGTGCTGTGGAAAGCATTGTCTTTCTGCCCTTGTCGGGAAGCAACTTTGCAGTCGGTTTTGGAAACCATGCGAAAGGGAAATCGAGCTGGAACTTAGCAAAAAAAGCCAAGCTCTTTTTCGACATTACCGGAGGAGAAAGCTTTGATGCTGGTGGCCTTTGGTATGCTGTCCCGGGAATATGAAACACCTATGCATATGTATGACATTTTCAAAGGAAAGCTTTTTGAATTGAATGCGAATCATTGCATTACAACGAGGTGAAGGAAGAGCCTTTCAACAGAGATAAACAGAATGATGAGGTAAATGTTTATGAGCCAAATGTTGAGTTCCTAAATGATAAACAACATAAAGGCATCAGTAGCATTGCGACCAAACGATATGTTCCTATGACTTTGGATAAGCTGATTGAAATGCATGGCGGTGTCATTAACTATAAATTACAAAAGGATATTAAAGATGTTCCGGACGAGGAGAGTAGGGAAGACATTTTAAAAATCCGGAAGGTGATGAAGCAACATTCGGAGCATTGGAATCCCTTTTCCGAGTTTTTAAGAGAAAACATGAGCCCTGATGAAGAGGGGCGAGTGTATCGAAGGAAAGTACAGTTCTGAAGGCATTGGCGGATTCTTCCAATAAGCTAAAAGTCTGCCCATAAGTTTTACCAAATCATGGAGGATTTGGCTCGGGCAGGAGCGATTCTTGAGCTAAAACATTCTGAAGGAAAATACCAATTTCGCTTTAAGAACAAGGCAATCAAGGGATATCTTTGGGATGGAGGCAGCATTTTAGAGCTCTATACCTATTTGCAGGAAAAAGGGCGTAGTGATGAGTGCCGGGTAGGAGTGCATCTGGATTGGGATGGGGTGCTGGAAGGCCCTGCCGGAATTGATGTGTTAAATGAAATCGATGTCCTGTCTCTTCAGGGGTATATTCCAAGCTTTATTTCCTGTAAGAGCGGAAAGCTGTCTCCCCAGCAGTGCCTGCATGCTCTTTATGAACTGGATACGGTGGCACATCGCTTTGGCGGAAAATATGCCAAGAAGCGACTGGTGGTAACGTCGGAAATCAACGAAGTCTATCAGGAGCGTGCCTTGGAAATGGGAATAGAGCTGAAAGTGGAATAAGAATTCTTTGAGATACGATGGTCGTAAAAAGAATTTGTTTTTGAAAGTATTCGTATTAAGCGGAATAAGGTATTTGCTTATGGAATGGGATGATTTTTATGAAAGGGCTGAAAACTGGAGTAAATCCACTTTTAAGCCAAAAGAATTTCCTCTTTGAAGACGATTGAGAGGCTTGGGAGATTTCTGATATTGCCGAACTTATAAAGGATCAGAATTAAATGCGAAGCTGATTAAAAAGCCATGTCCTTAGGGTGCGAAATTTCCCTTTGAGGATATTGTGAGCTTTGAAGGCCTGGTATCCAAAGAAACAATCTGTCAAATGATAGACTATGCCCCTAAAATCATGGAGAAAGCATAAGTACAGATGAAAATCTTGGGGTTTGAAGGAATCGTAGATCAGGGATACCTTAGATATGCTTCTTCATTCCATGGTAAATCGAAAGATTTCCTCAATGCAGAGGAACTCTTGAATTAGATGGCGTAGTATCCAAGCCGGTGATAGACCGGGCTGCTTTTGGCTTCGACACTGCAATTTTCCGGAGATGACATGGCGTATTTAGAGGATGTACTGAGCCCTCGAGTGCACTGAGCTCTTTGTGAGAAAAACGGTCTCTATGAAGTGGACGGAGAATATAGAAAGCTTGCGAAGCCTCCTGCAAAGAAAAACAATAAAGCTTCGGAAGCTAAGAGCAAAGGCCTTTATGAAGCTGCCAAAATAGATAGTTATTCAGATAGCAATACAGAGGAGAAGTCCGGGAATTTCTTTGTGGACATTACTTGTTGCTCTGATTAGCTTTCCTTTACCCTGCTCTTTAAGATTATTAGGATTTTTGCCTTTCTCAGTTTGTTTAGCGGAAAGAAGACGGAAGAATTTCGTGTCGGCGATCCGGTTCTGGTACGATATAGCCAGACGGAAGGTTGGATTATCGATATAAACGGAAGCCTTATCATGGTGTCCATGTATGATGGGGGTAAGGTGGATTCTTATCAGGCTTATGAGCTGGAGAGAATATAATACAGAAAAAATAGCTCCGTTTTGGGAAATAAATATCCCAAAGCGGAGCATTTTTGTACCTTTTTTAGAAAATAGGCTTTGAATTAAAAGCTATTTGTACTTATAAAATCCTTCCCCTGCATTTACTCCAATTTTACCCTCTGCCACATACTTTTCTAAAATGGCCTTAATCTTTCCGGGGACGCTTTGCAGGATCCTGAGACTGTGGATTGTTGGATACGATATTTAAGGCAGTATTTAAGCCTACGATATCCAGAATCTGAAAGGTCCGAGGGGAGAGCCGGTACCCAGTCTCCAGGTCAGGTCAATGGTGGCAGGGTCTGCCACTCCCTTGGCCAAAAGCATTTCTCCGGCGCTTAAGAAGGGAATCAGCATGGAGTTAAGGATGTAACCGGGTTGTTCCTTATGTAAACGGAGGGGAATCATTTTAATTTCAGAGGCAAAGTTCGCCACTGCCTCATAGGCTTCTTTGGAAGTTCCATCATGCCCCATGATTTCTGCGGTATTACTCTTCCAGATGTTATTGGCAAAGTGGATAGCCAGATAGTTTTCAGGTCTGGAGAGACAGTCTCTAAACTGGCTTGGAACCATGCTGGAAGAGTTTGTGGCAACAATGGTATTTTCTGAAAGGAAGGGATCGATAGCCTTATAGAATTCCCTCTTTGCCTCAGGATTCTCTGCCATACTTTCAATAATTAAATCTGCATCCTTGCAGGCTTCGGCAAAATCGGTAGTAAGCAGAATATCCTTATGGGCTCTTTCTACATTTTCCAAAAGCTTGTCGATATCCGCCTCTGTAACAGAGGAAGAGTCAGGAATCAATCCTCTGGAGAAGATCAGTCCCTTTCCCAGGTTCTTTTTTGCTTCTGTCAGCTCATTCTTATAAATGGTATAAAGTCTTTTCCAGCTTCGGCTTGGTTCTCTGGATAGAGTCCTCACTTCTTAGCCAAATCTCTACGGAAAAATCCGGAAAATGCAGTCTGAAAAGCAATTTGGGAACCCAAAACTCACCACCGGCTACTGTAATATTTTTAAAACTCATAACGACCTCCATTTCTATCTTAAAAGATATTTTTGAAATTAAATTGTGCAAAATATATTATAGCAGGAAGATAATGAAAGGAAAAGAGACTTTATAATTATTTCATTTTCTACGAGTCAATATATATTTGTTTTACAAAGACGCTAAGGTGTTACGTAACTCTAACAATAATGTGGAGCCTAAAAATCAAACGAATTCTTGGAACTTTTGGGGCAAGAGCTTTTTGTTTCCTTTGATTCCGGATAGAAACTTAGATTCTTTATAAATCCTATGCCGAAGCCGATAAAGTAGGTAAGCAAAATTGGTAAATAAAACAAGTAGGTATATCTAAGAAGAGATGCAACGGAGAGGCATAAAAAGATTACCTAGCTAAAGTATGGAGTGATTTTTATGAAAAATGAATTTAAAATTGAGTTTTCTTTCTATGGTCTTGCTCTGTTTACCCTAAGGTTTTTTTATGAAAAAGCTTGTTTATTAATAATGGAGAGGCATTTATTCTAAGATTTCTGGGCCTTTTTAGCTCTGGCATTATTGTACGGACTTTTTGCCCGTTTTTACAGTGCCTTTCAAAAAGAACAAATCAAAAATTTTCAGAGGAATTTTGTCCTGCTTTCAGTTTCTACGTACTTGGAATATTATACTTTTTATTTTACCCAACGGCTTTATGACAGAAGGAATTCTTAACATTGTCATCGATGCACTGCCTATGGTATTACTCTTCGGCATGGCATGGGGCATTGAAAAACAAGCTTTTGTATAGTCTTGCAAAAATATTTATAGAAATAAGAAAGAGTATCTATACGCTATGGAATAAACAGCTTATTCGCTTAACAGAAGATAGTGACAGGAAAAAGGAGACAGTTTTTCCTGCTTTTTCTATTCTTAGTATTGTATTTTCTCTGTACTCTTATACTCTTAATGGAGAATAATTTTTGCTTTATGGCTTGCATCCTTTTCCGCTGTCCCTATCTGTTTATTTTTCCCCAATGTATGAGAAATAAAAATCAATTGGAAACAGGGACTGGCTTTTGCCTGTCTTGCTCCTAGCTGTTTAAGTGTATTTTTATCTCTATCAAATGCAGGAAGATCAAATTTCTCTATCCTTTTTTTCTGAAGTTTCTGATTGAACGTTTTAGGAATCATTGAAGCCATAGTAGTTCTTGTTCTATTACAAAAAACGAAACACTCTCTACAAAAAGAGGAAGATAGTTTTATCAATGAACAGATTGCTACCAAAAAGCCTTTAGGATAAAGTATTCAAAATAAAGAGCTCGGTATAAAGTAAATAGTATCTAGTGAAGAAGAGGTCTAATCACTAGCTTCAGCATAAAAAGAGTTGGTAATACTTTTTCATTTTTTAATTCTCCTTTTATGCAATACTCTTGCATGTTTTCGTAAAAATTGCGATAATAAGCCTTAAAAAGCATACAAATTTTGTTTTTATAAGGAAGGGCTTATGCAGGAGAATAGAAATTACTATAAGAAAAAAATCATCTTGTTTTTGTTTATCATTACTGTAATCTTTGGTCTACAAACCCTCTACAGCTATTACAGTGCCAAGATTTCGGATTCTTTACAGCTTATTTCCGCGGTTTTATACGGCACAATCAAGCTGTTCTTATTCGTTTCTCCCATTTCTGCGGAGGAAAAATCCAGCATTTTTATGAGTTTGCCAAGTGGATGGCGCCGATTCTTACTTCCGCCTTCATCTTTACCCAGATTTCCAACATTTTACTCCATGTGAAAAATATGCTTCTGAACAGAACCAGTATGCATCATGTACTGGTTTTTGAAAACACGGAGATGGGGGAGACCTTGATTGGCAATCTGATGAAGGAGAGTACGCCCTATAAAATTTCTTTGATTACCAAGAATTTTTTGGATGACCGTTTGAAAAACAAATATGAGAAGAAGGGGATTGCCACCTATCAGATTGATTTTGAGCATTGCGATGAAAATGAAGTTAGAGAGCTTTTTTCGGCTTTGCATATCCATCATGCCAAGTATATCTTTTCTGCTCTGACAATGATTTGGAAAAACTATGCCCTCTATGCCAATGTGATTAAGCGCATTAAACCGAGACGACAATTACTTGCTATGCGAACTGTAGCTCCAATACGGTGGTGGGCTATATGGAAGAGCTGCTTTTCCGAGGAAAGAAAGGGGAAGAGCTTCGAAGAAGATAGACACGGTGCATTTTAACCAAAAGGATCTGACTGTACGGATGCTTTTGGCTGAGCCCGCTGTTAAGCATAGCATTTTAAAAAGCCTGGAGGGAATTTCAGAGGATAGCCATACAGTGGACTCCATAGAGAACAGTCATCATACGACGGATTCCACAGAGAAGCATTATCATACAGTGGATTCTATAGAGATAGCATCAAGCCTCTCCATGTATTGCTTTTTCCGTAAATGATTTGACCCTCGCTGTTACTGAAGCAGCTATCAACGATGCTACCACTTCCTTAACAAGAATCTGAAAATCAGCATTTTTAGAGGAAAATGCTTCCCAAAGAATGCAGGAGCTTTTAGATTTAAACGCTCCGGAAAGGGAAGGCTTGCTAAGAGCTCTGGAGATAGAATGCATAGACTTAGGCTCATGAACAAAGGAATTTACAAAAATTATCTTAAGGGGACTGGGAAAGGAAGAAAGTCCAAGTCTCATTTTCCTGATGCAGGAGGATGTGGTGAAGAGCCTAAAGGCGCTTAAGCTGATGAATCGGTACTTTCGGGCAGGTTCCAAAGGTTCTTCGGAATATTTCCAATGTAGATTTGACCCATGTGCTTCCCAAAAGCAAGGAGCAGATCAAGGTTTTCGGGGATCTTTCGGAGATTATGACCGGAGAGATATTGATTCGGGAAGCTCTGGACAATCGGGCTAAGCAGTTTAATGAGGCTTACAATAAGGCCTCGGGAGCAGCTGGTATGGGAGAGGGAACAGCTTGGAATGAGTTGTCTTATGTAAAGAAGAACTCTTCCAGACAGTCTGCCACTCACGCCGGTATCAAAGAAGAGATTATTCGAAGAGTACTTTCCGGGAAATCGGAACAGGAGATTTCTGCCTATTTATCGGAAAAGCTGGAAGAGTTTAAAAAGCTTCAGGAAGCTCCAAAAAGCTTGGGGAGAAAAATAGAAAAAGAAGAGTTTCAACATAACTTTTAGACGATACCTTTCCGAAAACCCATTATTGGATTTTCTTTCCAGACTGGAGCATAAGAGATGGTGTAACAGCTACTATGCCATGAACTTCCGCTACGGAGAAAAGAAGGATGAAAATCTAAAAACCCACCCCTGCTTAATTGAAGAGTGGGGAGAGGTTATCGGGGAGAAGTTTGACATTTGTCATCCGGAATATGACTTTGCTCTCTGTCTTTAGCCTCTTCCGAAAATAGGAATAAAAGGACGAAACATCTGAGTCACTACCGGGATGAAAAGCAATAAAGGGAACGCTGTGGAGAAGCAAAAAGAATATAAAAATAGGAAAAAGCTATAGTAAACATTAAATAAAACCATACAGAAAAGAGGGGTAAGAATGGAAAAAGAATTGGAACAAAAATGCTCCAATCGTTGAGGAAGAAAAGCTGCAAAACTACAGAAAAGATGATGATGCAGAGGAAATGGAGAAAGCGGCGAAGGAGTTTAAGGAAAAAGGAGTATAAGTTTGATGCCTTTATCAGTTACCGTCATGTGGAGCCGGATCAGAGTATTGCGAAGCAGCTGCATCAGATGATTGAAAAGCTTTAAGCCTCCAAAGGAATTTTATCAGGACGGTAAGAAAACCACCTTCCGTGTCTTCCGAGATAGAGAGGAGCTGGCGGCTAGAGACCCAAGCAGCTCCATTGAAGAGGCCTTGGCGGAAAGCCGTTATCTGATTGTGCTTTTGCTCCAAAAGAACGCCTTCCGAGTGGTGTGAGAAGGAAATCCGTACTTTTAGACAGCTTCATGGAGATGAGCGTATTATTCCGGTGTTGATTGAGGGAGAACCGGATGAAGCCTTTCCTGCACCCTTAAAGCAGTTGAAGCGAGGGGCGGATCAGAGTCTTGCGGATGTATTAGTGGCGGACATCCGTCCGGATGAAGTTTTTACATAAGAATTTTCCCTGGCTATGAGGAAGTTCAGAAGAAGGACAGCGCTAAGCTGCAAAAACCTGACAAAGCAGGCCCTTCATTTGCTGAAAACCGAAAAAGTACCGTATTATGGCAACCATCTTAGGTTGTACCTTTGGAGACCTTAAGCAGAGGGATAAGGAGAGAAAGAATAGGCTTATTCTGACCATATCCTCTCTTTCCGGCGCAATCTTCCTGCTCTTTGGTATCTTTATGTTTAATGCCTACCAAAAGGCAGAGCAGGCCAGACAGGAGGCGGTGCAGTCCAATGCCGGTATTTTAATGAAAAGCTCCCAAGATATGGCCAAGGAAGGGGATTACTTAAAGGCCGCTTTAGTGGCGAAGGAAGCGATGAAGCCTATTGGAAAAGGCATGAAAGCGTATCCGCAGCTCCAATCTGAGAAGATGAGCATTTTCAATGATGTGATTTATCACAGCGGTGCTTCTGACCTTGACTTCCATTTCTACAAAAACAAGTTGACTTTTATGGCTCTCAGCAATGATGAAAAGCTGGTGGCCTTCGGTTTAGGAAATGATGAAACCGCTATTGCCAAGGTGGAAAATGGAGAAATTATCAAGAGATTACCGGGACATAGCCAACAGGTAAAAGCTTTTAACATTTTCCAAGGATGACAAGCTTTTGGTTTCCGCTGCTTTCGACAATAGTATCATTGTCTATGACGTAGAAAGCGGAGAGGAGAAGGCAAAGCTGGAGATTCCGGGAGTCCCTATGCTGGGGCGTTTTTCCGGGGATAATTCACAGTTTTTCTATGTAAGCTTTACCAATACTTCTGCGGACTTTTACGTTTTTGATGCCAATACCTGGCAGCAGCTTAGTAGCATTTTCTATCCAGGAAACGGTAAAATATGCGGATATTAAGAGTGATGGTTCAGAGGTGCTTATCACTTTAGGCAACAATGATGAAAATCAGATGACAAGGAGAAGCCTTAAGGATGGCAGTGTTATTTCTACTATTGATCGGATAGGAAGAACTTCTCTCGATGGATCCAATTATATGCTTCCTTACAAATCCGCCTTTTATTCCAATGACGGGAAGTCTATTATTTTGTTAACGGATGACGAGCTTCAAAAAATTTCTTTGGAGGATCATCAAGTTCTCTTCAGTGAGAAAGATCACACTGCAACTACCTTGAATAAGCCCTTAGTGGAAAGTGAGAATGGGGAAAAAATTGCTATAAACAGCTATGGCAAGGTCCTGATTCTCAATGGAGAAACCGGAGAAAGCATAGATGAAGTATCTTTTGGTGACTTGGATTTAAAATATTTTGCGTATAATACAGAACAAAACATGGTTGCAGGCTTTGGAGAAGCAGGGATTTACTCCATTTGGAAGGATAAGGTGATTACGGATGACAGGCTGTATCTGGGGGGGATAGCACCTTCTGAAATATACTTCTTAAAGGATGGCAGCAAGATTTTGACCAATTCCCATGAAGGCCAAAGCATTAAGATTATTGATACCAAGTCCAGAATTTCCTCGGAGCCGGTGCAGGGCAGAATTGTTGCATCCTCCAATGATTCCTCCAAGCTTCTTCTCTTTAACGGGACGGATTTTCCTGCTCTCACGGATAACGGGAAGACCGGAAAACCATCACCAATGAGAACACGGTGATTTACGGCTTGATGACCAGTACAAAACAAAACGTCCTGTCCAACGACGGAAAATACTATGCCTATGTCGGGCAAAATGACGGATACCGGAAACCCCGGGCTGGTGCTTTACAATGTGGAAAGTCGTGAATCCAAAACCGTGGAAATCCCTTCTGCCTATCCGGCTCTTCGCTTTTCCGATGATGGAAAGAAAATCTATTTGCAGGATAAGAAGGAGGGCTTAAAGATCTATAGCGTTGAGGATTTAAGTTTACTGGATACTATCCCGGAAAATTACGGATTCTTCCTTGAATATCTTGGTTTCCGAAGACGAAAAAATACTTCTAGTAAATCTTTTTTCGGGAACTGCCTCTCTGTATGATTTGGAAAAGAAGCAGCATTTAGAGGATATTCCGGGGGAGGTGCTGAATCTTAAGCATCAGGATGACGAAATTCTCTTAAAGGGCATACAGAACAATACAGCTTTTACTTGGGAGCAGTAAGACCGACTTTAAGAGTCTGGACATGGATGAAGCGCTCACCCAGACGCCGAGTTAGCTTTGATGATGTAAATCTGTATAATGAAAAGGAAAATCTACTTCTTTTGATTCGAAATAATGATACGGAGCGAAAGGCCTATGTGGTGGATTTTGCCACGGGACACCTGATGATGAGCTTCACCCCTTCTGTAAAGCGCTATCTTGTCAATGGGCATATCTCGCCGGAGGAAATGTGATTATGGTGGATCAGAGCTTTTAATACCATTACCGCAACGGACAACTCCGGAGTTCAGGATTATATGACCGCGGCAGTGTACCACATCCTTAGTGAAGAGGAGGTTTCTGCAGAGGTGGATAAGATTCTTGCAGGAAGAACATTGACACAGGATGAGAAGGTACAGATCGGTATCAGTACGGAATAAGTTGATTTTTGGGACGTAGATGTTGCTTTCCTATTCCTATAAAGTCATTTGATAGGCTGAATTATACTGTACCCATAACAGTGGACAGGGAAGGTTTGAGTTCCCCGGAATAATGGATAGATGGGGAGTATAAAAGCATTTAAAGTAAAATAGCCAGGAGCTGTTAAAATCATAGCTTTTCACCAAGGTACTAAAAAGCTTTTGATTTCTACAGCTCCTTGTTTATTCGCTGAATATCGGCTAAAATAGAATAAGTAAAAAATAGCCGAAAAAGTACATCGAAAAATACATCGAAAAAGTACATCGAAAAATACATCAAGAAAAGATATCAAGAAAAGATATCAAGATAATATTTTTATATAGAAAAATTATCTCTGTCGTGGAATAGGAGGAGAGTATGTCTTATATCACAAGAAGCTTGGAGTCGTTCTGCAAGTCACTAAGGAGTATCCGGTTGTTTTAATATCCGGTCCCAGACAGGTGGGGAAAACTACCATGTTAAAAAACTAATGGAGGAACGGACAGAAACTATGTGTCTTTAGATGACTTACAGGAAAGAGCACTGGCTAAGAATGATCCGGAGATGTTTTTACAGTTGCATAAACCGCCCATTCTTATCGATGAAGTGCAATATGTCTGAATTATTCAGTATGATTAAGCTGATTGTGGATAAAGAGACAGAAAAAGGGATTTTTGGCTACAGGTTCACAGATTTTTGATTTAATGAAGGAGTACAGGAGTCCTTAGCGGAAGGGTAGCAGTACTATCTCTTCTTCTTTATCTCAGACGGAGATCTATGGGGTGAAGACAGTCCTTTTTCAGCTGGATTTAAAGCATTTAACAGAGCGAAAAGAAGGCAGAACAAGCGCAGATTTGCAAGAGATTTTTCGTAGAATATTTCAGGGCTCAATGCCGGCTATTGTGAGTAAGGAGATAAGTAACAACAGCATTTTTTATGGTAGCTATCTAAGTACCTATATCGAAAGAGACGTACTGAAACCTTTCGGATGCTATTGATTCCTAAAGTTTTTACGTTTTCTAACCGCTGTGGCTGCCAGATGCAGTCAAATGTTGAATGTCAATGAAATAGCCAGAGATGCGGATATTAATCTAAAAGTAGGCAAAGACTGGATGGAGATTTTTGGAAACCTGGGAATCATATTTTATCTCCATCCATACTCCAATAATATGCTAAAGCGACTTGTGAAAACGCCTAAATACTATTTTTATGATACAGGCTTAGTTGCTTATCTCACAAAATGGAGTAGTCCGGAAACCTTGGAAAACGGTGCCATGAACGGGGCAATTTTAGAAAATTATGTGGTATCTGAAATTAGAAAAAGTTATCTGAATAGTGGAAAAGAGCCCTTTATGTATTATTACAGGGATAAGGACGCCAGGGAAATAGATATTGTATTGGAGCATGATGGAGAACTGAATCCTATAGAAATCAAAAAGTCCGCAAATCCTGCTCCGGAAATCCTGAGAAATTTCTCTGTTTTGGAAAAGACCGGATTGAAAAGAGGAAAAGCTGCAGTTATCTGTATGAAAATGGAACTGTCAGCCTTTGATCAGGAAAACTTTATTGTTCCGGTATGGTTATTATAAGTACCGGAATAATGTTTATATGCAAAAAGGACTGTAAAATAATAATAGATTTTCGGCAATATAGGTCTAAATAAGGGTGGTCTCGAGCTCGATACTTGTGAAAACAAGAGAGATCGCAGTTTTTGCTTAGTATCCGATACAGTGGCGAAAGCTAGAAGGAGAGCGTGCCCCAAATTTAGACCCATATTGCTTAGAAAATTATATTTTTGAAGTCCCTTTTCTAGAAACATGTTATTCATGGGATGTTTAATATCCAAACAAGACTACCCTAGATAATCGTTTTTCGTCCAGATAATAGCCTGCTCCGAAGTGCTGAAATTCTCCCTTACTCATAATGCGATTGTGGCCTGCACTAGAAATCCAAGCATTTACGGTTCTGTCTGGAGTTTCGTTGTTGTGGGCAAGAATTTCTCCATACACATCCGCTTCATCCAAAACGGAGCCCCTCAGGTCTTGTATGGGAAAAGCTTGCAGCACATTCCTTTGGCTCTGATATCTGCAATAGAGCTTAATCGTTCACTTTCTTCTAAGGCGTGTAAGTTTTTGCCCTGCTCTGAATTGGTTGATTCTATCCATTGTTTCTTTGCTTGTAGGAGGAACTGTCTTGAACGGAAGTAGTATCGTCCTCTTCCGTATTTTCTTCCTGAACTTCCCTTGTTTGTACAACGGAATCTACAGTCCAAGCGCCATTCTCATCTACGGTATAGCCGTCGGGAGTGGTGGTGATGGTATACATCCAACCATTGGCGTCAAAGTAATAGCACTCAGCAACGCCGTCATTGTCGGTATCAATCCATTGCCATGTAGAGCGTAAATAATTTTCATTTCCAATCATACCACCAGGCATCCCTGGAAGTCCCTTTTGGTAAAGCCTACGGAAAATGTTGGAATAGCGGAGAGCAGGAAGGCAAACAGAAATGGCCATGAGAAACTTGACCATGAATTTAGTGCCTGGAACTTACCGGAGTTTGAAAATGGGTTTTTCTGAAACGGCTTCTGTTTTTAAAATGTCTTCTGTTTTTGAAATGTTTTCTGTTTCTGATCTGATTTATAACATCTGTAAATCGATCTATTTCAATGGAGGAATTCTCCGAAAATTGTATGACTGGAAAAATTTTTGATTTGACATCCTATCATTAGTATATGGACTCCTTTTCCGTGTATGCATATTAATGCACAAATAAAGGCAAATCACAGGCTTTCTGCATGTCAAGAAACTGTAAAATAAAAAGTGCAAATCTATGAAGACAAACCCTAATATTTTTGGTAAGGATAAGGCATTTTTGATTACAATATTTAGTCGCATTTTTCAATTTTTGAACTAAAATAAAACTAAGAATAGTGATAATAATGAATACTTTAAGTGCTTGTTTTTATAGAATTTGGAGTAAACTGATTGAAAATGAAATAAAAATTGTATTTTGATGAAAATGATAAAATAGGAAGTTGGAGCTATTAATGGATGAGGTATTACGTAACGACAGCATAGAAGCTATATGGAAAACGCAAGATGAGGCTTATGCCTTAATGCGAGAGCACGATGACATTCCTCACATTATGGGGACTATTGTCTATACCAGGTCGAAGGAGAGTTTATTGATATTATTGCAGAGCATCCGATATCACGATGACGGAGATTTCAGAACTATTAAAACAAGACTCCAGTGCATGCTCTCAAATTGTCCGAAAACTCAGAACAAAAGAATCGATCGTTCAAATTCGTGATGAGAAGAATAACAGGAAATATAAACTGAGACTTACGGAACTGGGACAAAAAGGTATATATGGGTCATCAGCTTTTTCACAGAAGAGTGCAAAAGCATATTTTCAAAATGTTTAGAGGGATTTTCACAGGAGGAACTAATGCTATATGTGAAAATACAAAAGAGTATTAATAAAGCTTATCAGCATGATATTCACGAAGGGCAGCATTTTGTTCTCGATTCCGGGCTTTTTATCAGGATATTAAAGAAAAGTAAAAAGTAGACTAATATAATCTGTGAAGTATAGTTTACATGTTTTTGGTGTTTAGTTCTCTTAAAGACAAAACGTATAAATGGTACAAATGATAGAAAGACATAATCAATATTTTGTTGATTATGTCTAATTTGTGCTATAATACAATTATTAAGGTACTTCATAATAAAACTGTCTAAAACAAAATAGTGTGGAGAAGCTAGAGGGTATGGTCTGAATTGATCGAAATAAACTGAATAAGCGTTTCCTAATATTGGGACAAGGTTTATTTTCTTATAGCAATATTAAAAACTGTTATGGCCAAGAGATTATGAGAAAGGAGGAAAAACGCTTGGTTTGAGTATTGAGCAAAAAGTATTATCACATCGAAAGGAGGACAGCGCAATGAAGGAGGAAAAAGGAAAGAAACTTGGTCTATGGAATATTGTTGGACTTGGACTAGGAGGAGCAATAGGAACAGGAATATTTGTTTTACTAGGTTTTGGAATTGGCTATACCGGTAGATCGATAGTACCGGTAGTAGTAATCGGATGTTTCTTCATGCTACTGGCATACTGGTATAATCTAGCCATGCCCTTTATGTTTATTCTGGAGGGGGGAGATTATAGTATGAAGGCTATGCTTTTCAATCCCTTAATGACGGGGTCAGGGGCTGGATGGTAATTGTAAATGCTATATCCACCTCTGGCTATGTGATTGCTATTACGGATTATCTTTGTGTTTTTGTTTCCACTCATTAAATGGCTACCGAACAATCTGCTCATTTATTATGCTTACATTATTTTTATCCACCATACGAGGATCACGTTTTGTCACAATTTTGGAAAAATTTTGTAACAATTGTTTGTGGTGGCTTTGACTTTGTTTGTGGCATTTGGAATTGGAAAAGTCGATCCTACTGCATTTTTAATACTACAGAGCGATGGAGGATTTTTAGAGGAGGATTTCAGGATTTTTGGTGCTATAGCGGTTATGGGTTGGGCCTGTCAGGGAACGACAATGGCTCCCGTGTCTCATGGCAGCAGTAACTAAGAACCCAAAAGAAAACTCTTCCGGTTGGAATTTTATTATTACAGTAATATTGTCCGTTATTTACGGGTTAATGGCCTATGTAGCAGCAGGAGTTTTACCTTATGAAAAGATTGCCGGAGCAAATCTAAGTTTAACTGCGGAGGCAATTTTTCCAAGAAGCTTGTATTTATTCTTTGTGGTAGTGGAGTATTGGTGCAATCCTTTGCTTCTTTACTGGGGATTGGCAATGTTTCGTTATCCATTACTCCATATTACTGAGGACGGATGGCTTCCTAAGGTTTTTAAGAAGACTACAAGGACGGATATCCTACCTGTCTTATCTGGCTTTTTACCTTGTTAGTTTAATACCAATTCTAAACGGGAATGAATATTGATTCGGTAGTATCTTTGGTGATGATTCCTTCTATGCTGATTAATCTGTATGTAAACTTAGCCTGCATAAAAGCTTCCCGAAAGATATCCGGAACAATGGGAAAAACGTCTCTATCCGCATGGGAAAAGGTTTGTATTATATTTGTTGTGTTTTAGGAGCGATTTGTGCAGCTATTGTTGCATTTAATTTATTTAAGGATTTGAATATGCAAAATGCTATCATTTGCATAGGGGATTATAATTGCATGGTTGGGCTTTTCTTACTGGCGCTTAAAGATGGGGCAGGAAGAAAGAGGATTTGGAACTTCGTAAAGAACAAATTGTTAAGGCGCTTTAGCAGCGAAGAATAAGGAAAGGAGTAGTTTATGAACACGATTTTACATCTATTGACAGGCATGGAAAAGGATGCTGTGCCATAGATGGTTTAGGAACTTGCCCGGCTTTTTGCTCCGGATAAGACCTGCAGATGGAGTAGACATCATTCCTATGTGGGTTGCGTGATATGAATTTCAACAGTTCCAACCATTCAGGAAGCTATATCGAAAGGGTAAAGCATCCTGCCTTGGCTACTTTTGTTCTACAGATGCTTATTTTAACAGTATCATTAGTTGGCATGAGAAAAGAAATGGAGTTAAGGGCTTAAGAAGGAGCATATCGGTTATGAAAATGGCGTTTTAGGAGGAGTGGTTTTCCACACCTGTTCATTTTGCTTCTCCCGGTGATGGAGTTTTGGTGCACAGTCCGACCTATATCGGCTTTACCATGAGCCTAAGTAATAACGGCTTCAAAATTGTTCATAGCCCTCTGTATAAGGATGAGAAAAATGTATGGCGTATGGACTATGCGGATATGGAGAAGAAGCTTCAGGAAAATAATATTCATGTGGCTATTTTCTGTTCTCCCCACAATCCCTTGTGGTCGCGTTTGGGAGAGGGAAGAGATCCCAAAAGCCATGGAGCTCTATGAGAAGTATGATGTTACCGTTGTGGCGGATGAAATTTGGTCGGACATCATCTTAGAGGGATATAAGCATATTCCTACTCAGTCAGTAAATGATTGGGCAAGGGAGCATGTGGTGGCTTTATATGCCCCCAGTAAGACCTTTAATCTGGCAGGATTGGTTGGCTCCTACCATATTATTTACAATAAAACCCTAAGAGACAGAATACGGGCAAAGTCTTCTAAACCTCATTATAATGATAGGAATGTCTTGTCCATGCATGCTTTAATAGGTGCCTATGGGCTCGGAGGGGCGATGGTGGCTGGAGGAATTACGCCAGGTGATTACGGGGAATATTGATTTTCGCTGTAAATTATATCCGGAGCATTTTGAGGGCGTGGAGGTTTCTAAGCCTGAAGGCACCTATATGCTCTTTTTATGGACTGCGAAAAATGGTGTGAAAAGAATGGAAAGACGATTCAGGAAGTGCAGAGGCAGGATGGGACTTAGGCGTTATGTGGCAGGACGGAGAAATGTTTCATGGTAAGGACTGCATCCGCTTTTAAATCTTTTGCTTTTACCCTCGTTCCAGAGTGGAAGAAGCTTTCCGCTCATGGATCAGGTTTTTAATGAAAAATGGTAAAAATCAAGAATAACAGGGATGTACCAGAGTATTGTCAAAAGAATAGTTTTTAGAATGACTTCGAAACTTTCAGTAGTGCTCACAAATAGCACAATACTGAAAGTTCAGGGATCAAGTTTGATACAATTTTCTATTTTCCTTGTCATAAAATTCATCCTCTCAGTAGAATAAAGCGAAAAGCGAAAAGCGAAAAGCGAAAAGCAAAAGCGAAAAGCGAAAAAGCGAAAAGCGAAAAGCGAAAAGCGAAAAAGCGAAAAGCGAAAAAGCGAAAAGCATAAAAGCATAAAGCATAAAGCATAAGGAATAAGACATACAGTGCTAAAGGGATGAAAAGGGAAAAAATGATGGAAGAGCGAATCGGTATTTTTGGTTTTTGGCGCGGTTTTTGTGGACATTAAGGGTTATCCTTTTCTTTGTATCGGCCGGATGGAAGAAACGCGCCGGAAAGGTGGTCAAGGTTCATGGAGGTGTGAGCCGAAATATTGTGAGGATATTGCCAATGTGGAGCTTCGTCCCACCTTTATTTCTGTTGATGATAAGGATGCCATTGGAGAAGAGGTAGTACAGAAATAAAGAGGCATAGGTAAATACCAATTATATTCAGCGTATTGAAGGGGGCTTAGGAACCTGGCTGGCAATCTTTGATACGGAAGGGGGAGCTTATGGGCTCTATTTCCCAAAGACCGGACCTCTCTAAACTGGAAGAGGTACTTGCAAAAGCACAGGGATTCTTTTCTCCCGTTGTGAGAAGCGTGATAGTGGAAATTGATATGGATTCAAGCTTTTAAAAGCAGATTTTTCAATTGGCTGAGAAATACAATAGTATATGCAGCTGTTTCCAATATGTCCATCGCCCTAGAAAGAAGAGACCTTTTAAAGACCACTGCCTGTATTGTTTGTAACCAGCAGGAGGCTGAGGGATGCTCTTTTCCGAGGACTTTGAGGAAATGAATTTAGAGGAGATGGCAAGCTCTCTTTCCTCCCATGTGGTAAAAGGCACAGTTTCCAGATGATTCAGGACTTTAGGAGTCAGGGAGCTATCTACTGCGGAGCAAAATGGGCATTTGGGCATTGTAAGGCGAAAAAGGTTCATGCGATCGATACTGCAGGAGCAGGAGATGCCTTTTTGCAGGAGTGGCCATGCGGACTGACTTATGGTAAGAATCTGATGGAATCCTGTGAAATCGGCACAAAACTGGCGGCTTCCGTCCTTGGCACCTCGGAAAAGTATAAACTCGCTTCTTCCGGAAAGAATTGGGGCTTAAAAGCTTGGAAGACTGAAAGAAGAAGTCAAGCTTTGATGAAGAGATTTCAGAAAGTGGATTTCGAAAGCTTTGTAGAAGGGTTTAAAAAGGTTAAGAGGAGATTTTTCAAAATGATTTCTATCATTGTTGCTGTGGCTGAGCGGTGCCATCGGAAAAGAGGGAAAAGATGCCCTGGAAAGATTCCCGGAGGCAAAGGCAGTTTGAACGATCAACCACCGCCGTGGTGGTATATGGGCAGAACGTCTTATGAGGAAATCGAGCCATCCTCTTCCAAATAGAACAAATATCGTTGTATCCAAAACAAAGGTCTTCTCCCGGAGAAAATTTATACTGTAAAATCTTTAAAGGAAGCAATAGAAAGAGCGGGGCAAGAAGAAATCTTTATGCAGGAGGAGCGGAGTTATTTCAGGAAGCACTTCCCTGCAAACAAATCTATATGACTTATGTGGATATGGAAGTCCTGGATGCTGACCGATTTTTCCGGGATCCGGAAGAAGAGTACAAAAGGGAAGAAATAGAAAGAGGTAGGAGGAGACCTCCTACCTAAGAGAGTCTTAGTATACGAGGGGATTAGGAAAGAAGTATCACAAAAGTGTGTTTTATAGAGGAGTTTTGAGAGTATTTTATGAATATTCAGATCTTTGGGACGAAGAAGAGCCAGGATACAAAGAAGGCGGAACGTTATTTTAAGGAAAAGAGGATAAAATTTCAGGCAGTAGATATGAAGGAGAAGGGAATCATAAGGAGAATTACAATCCGTCCTTTTCAGCAGTAGGGGATCTGGAGGAAATGCTGGATGAAAAACCAAGGATCGGGAAACTTACCAGCTGATTCGTTATCTTGCGAAGGAAGATAAGTTTCTAAGGTTTTGGAGCATCCTATGATTAAAGCAGCCCATAGTAAGAAATGGGAAGCGAGGCCACGGTAGGGGTAGTGTCCGGAAATTTGGAAGACTTGGGACGAGTAATTTTGAAAGATAGGGGGCATGGGCCTAGGTAATTTTGGAAGACATGGGACTCGGGAGATTTTGGAAGACATGGGACCGGATTTTTGTCTTCTTGCATAAGTAAAGACTTCCCACTACAATAAGGAAGATTGAATATTTTTAACCGGTATCGTATGGAAAGTCTGCGATATTTCGTCTTGTGGTAAGGAAAAAGGAGGAGGAATGAGCGAATTAAAAACACCGTTTCGTTATGATTATGTGGGAAGCTTTTGCGGCCTGAGAAATTAAAGGAGGCAAGAAAGGCTTTTGATGAGGGAAAGATTGATTATCCGGCATTGAAAAAGGTAGAGGATGAATGCATTGCGGAGTTGGTTGCTAGCTAGAAGGCTTTGGACTATCGTGTAATTACGGATGGAGAGTTCCGTAGAGCCACCTGGCATTTGGATTTCTGTGGGGATTTTCCGGTGTGGGACATGAGGAAAACCAAAACCGGATTAGCCCTTCCACGGAGAGGATGCCATGATTGATGATACCTATCTGTGGGAAAAGGTAGCCTTGGAGAAGGAGCATCCTTTGTGGAGCATTTCCGTTTCTTAAAGCAGTTTGAAGACAGCGTTACAGTGGCTAAGCAGACAATTCCCGCTCCTGCACAGTTTTATGCGCAATTCATTTTCCCTTAAACCGCGCAAGTACCGCAGAGATTTATAAGAGCGGAAGCACTGGCAGATGATATCGTAGCGGGATATGAGAAGTTTATCGATGACTTGTATAAGGCAGGTTGTCGCAACCTCAGCTGGATGATTGTACCTGGGGAATGTTTGCGGATCCCAGAGGACATCTTTTTCCTGGGGAATCGAGAAGGAAGAGCTGAACAAATTACAGGTAATCAGTAAGGATATTAATAACCGGGTAATTAACTATGCTCCGAAAGGATATGATTGTCATACCCACATTTGCCGTGGAAACTTCCATTCCACCTATGCCTGTGAGGGAGCCTATGACGCAGTGGCGGATGTGCTTTTCGGAGAGGAAAATCCAAGCGCTTATTTCTTAGAGTTTGACGATGAGCGCTCCGGAGGTTTTCGAGTCTTTGGTTAAGGTCAATGCAGAGAGAAGAAGGTGGTTTTAGGCCTGATTACCACCAAGTCTCCGGTATTGGAGAAGAAAGAGATGTGATTGCTAGAATTCATGAGGCGGCAAAATACATTTCTTTAGACAGACTGTATTTAAGTCCTCAGTGCGGCTTTGCTTCCTGCGAAATCGGAAATAAAGCTACAGAGGAAGAGCAGTGGGCGAAGATGGAGCTGGTAAAGGAAATCGTCAAGAAGTTTGGAAGGACGCATAAGCATAGTTTTTTAGGAAAAGCGACAGAGCCGATTGAAGCGCTCTGTCGCTCTCCGTATTTTCTTCCATGTTACTATCGCATGACGAGGGAGAAGGATTCGCATCTTGCAAAAGTCCGGCGTTTTCGATATACTGTTCATAACATTTGCGAACAATATAATTGAACAAAATTATTAAAGAGTGATACGATAAAGAGTAAGACAGAGTAATATCAAGAGAAATACATAGAGTAGCATACAGAGAAGTACAAGAGTTTAGAAGTGAAAAGGAGTTTTTATGAATAGTGTAGTACTTTGGGGATTTTGATTCCCTTTATTGGAACGAGTTTGGGAGCGGCCTGTGTTTTTATCATGAAAGCGGGATTTTCATCCCAATGTGCAGAAGGGCTTAACCGGTTTTGCGGCGGAGTCATGGTGGCGGCGTCTATTTGAGTTGTTAATTCCCGCCATGGAAGATAGCAGCCATTTGGGAAAAACTGGCTCTTCTTCCTGCCTTGTGGGATTCTGGCTGGGAACTTTATTCTTATTGGCATTAGATAAAATCATTCCTCATTTGCATCAAAAATGCAGAGCATGCGGAGGGAATGCCCAGCAGCTTCAACGTACCACCATGATGCTGCTGGCGGTGACCCTTCATCAATATTCCGGAAGGGGATGGCGAGTGGGGGTAGTATTTGCAGGACTTTTGACAGGAGATAGTGAAGATTACCGCAGGGGCTGCTTTTTAGGCCTTATCCTGGGAATTGCTTTTACAGAAACTTCCCGGAGACAATATGTTCTTTGCCTCTTCATAGCAGGGCGCAGAAAGCAGGGAAAAGCCTTCTTTAACGGTGATTATCCGGCGTGGTAGAACCCCTTGGAGCCCTACTGATGATTTTCTTTGCGCCGATTTTTGCGCCCTATATGCCCTATCTTCTTGTCCTTCTGCGGCTGGAGCCATGTTGTATGTGTGGTGGAAGAGTTGATTCCGGAAAAATGTCGGAGGAGAGCAGCAACATAGGCGTTCTGCTTTTGCTCCCGGGCTTTCTGGTAGATGATGGCCTTGGACGTGGCCTCCATCCTAGAGCAGTCGAAAAAGATTTATATGAAAAGCTCCAGCAATACGTAACTG
>BNJU01002418.1_pt1 | contig 244778 bp, 268 predicted proteins | sample 8539281 | NCBI WGS metagenome assembly BNJU01 (sample SAMD00202456, study PRJDB9452) | human saliva metagenome | isolation source: human saliva | place: Japan | reverse complement strand
GACGGCCTTTCGACACGCTATTGATTTCATGAAAAAACATTTGTACCGCATTACGCTCGTCAGCATTGCCGCGGCCATTCTTGCCGCCTGTCCGAGCAAAAGCATTAAAAACCTCCCCGAAACCGACACCAGCGTTATCAAAGGTCCTGACCGCCCCACCGGTACGCCCTGATCCCGTCGGTACGACAGTGAGCGGGGAGGAGCAAACTACACCGTAGTTTCCTACAACGAACTGCCGCACTGGGACCTCCAACACTTTACCAAAAGCCTGCAATCTTTCCGTTTAGGCTGTGAAAAACTTAAAAACCGCCAAGGCTGGCAGGACGTTTGTATCCAGGCCATGCAAACACCGGTGCACCATTTCCAAGCCAAGCACTTTTTCGAGCGCTATTTCACCGCATGGCGCGTCGATAACGGCGGCAATCCTGCCGGCACCATTACCGGCTATTACGAACCGGTCCTGCGCGGCGACGACAAATCCACGAGCCAATCCCGTTTCCCTATTTACGGCATTCCGAACGATTTTGTTTCCGTTCCGCTGGCTGCAAACTTGAGGGGCAGCAAAGCCACCGTCCGCATCCGCCAAACCGGCCCAAACAGCGGCGTCATCGACAACAGCGGCGCATACACGGCCGACTTGTCCAGATTCCCGATTACAGCACGCAGCACCGCGCTGAAAGGCCGTTTTGAAGGCAGCCGTTTCGTTCCTTACCACACCCGTAGCCAAATCAACGGCGGCGCGCTTAACGGCAAAGCGCCGATTTTGGGTTACGCAGATGATCCGGTCGAACTTTTCTTTATGCACATTCAAGGTTCAGGCCGTCTGAAAACGCCGTCCGGCAAATACATCCGTGTCGGATTTGCCGATAAAAACGAACATCCGTATGTTTCCATCGGCCGCTATATGGCGGACAAAGGCTATCTGCCGCTGGGTCAGACCAGTATGCAGGGCATCAAGGCCTATATGAAGCAAAACCCCGGCCGCCTTGCCGAAGTTTTGGGACAAAACCCAAGCTACGTCTTCTTCCGCGAGCTGACCGGCAGCAGTGATTCAGGCCCGGTGGGCGCATTGGGTACGCCGTTGATGGGCGAATACGCCGGTGCCATCGACCGCCACTACATCACGCTTGGCGCACCGTTATTTGTCGCCACTGCCCATCCGATCACCAAAAAAGCCCTCAACCGCCTGATTATGGCGCAAGACACCGGCAGCGCGATTAAAGGCGCGGTCCGTGTGGATTATTTCTGGGGTTATGGCGACGAGGCAGGCGAAGTGGCCGGCAAAATGAAAACCACCGGCTATGTATGGCAGCTCCTGCCCAACGGCATGAAACCGGAATACCGTCCATAAACAGCGGTTTAAAAAAAGGCCGTCTGAAACCAAGATTGAGGTTTCAGACGGCCTTTTTATTTCTATAAAAATGCGGCAGGTTTTAAAAACCTGCCGCGGTATGGGGACATACAGCTCGGACGATAAGCCGGGTTCTGTCGCGGACAGTCATTCCTCTAGGCACATCATTGCTGGTGTGCTCAAGCAACCTACCCGAACGCTCGGCGAGCAGCGTCATCGCGTTCTGTTTGGTCTTGCTCCGAATGGGGTTTAGCCTGCTGCGCTTTGTTACCAAATGCACGGTGCGCTCTTACCGCACCTTTTCACCCTTACCTGTTTTGCCCGAAGGCAATCATCGGCGGTATTGCTTTCTGTTCCACTTTCCGTCGCGTTGCCGCGCCCGGCCGTTAGCCGGCATTCTGCTCTATGGAGCCCGGACTTTCCTCCCCGTATGCCTTACGCGATACGCGGCGACTGTCTGTCCGACCTGTATGAGGTGCGGATTATAACACAGCCGCCATAGGGTTCAGACGGCCTAAATATTTATTTTTTCTTTTTAAATGCTATTTCGGTCAAACCCAATTCCTGTGCTTTTTTGCGGACTGCGGATTCGGGCATTTCGCGTGCCAGGCGGCTGGTGCAGTATTCGGTCATGGTGGTGGCGCAGGCTTTGAAGTTGCCGGTAAAGTCGCTGGCGGCACTCAAAAACGGGATGAGGCGGCCGGCCATGATTTCTTCGGCCGGTGCGTCTGTTTGGGCGGATACGCGTCCGGACTCGACCGCCGAGAAAATTTGTTCGGTAAAGCGTCGGGCGAAGTTTTTCTTCTGTTTGGCAGTCTTGGAATGCGGTGTTTTTGTGTTGGCAGACGAGGGTAACTTCGCCTTGAGTTTCTTGCAGCGGTTCGGCCAAATCGAGTTTGAGGGTTTGCTTGTCGGTTTGCAGCCAGGCGGTGCGGCCTTGGGTTTTGATGATTTTGCCGTAAACGCCGATAGCATCGTTTTTGGGGATGTTTTTCTGTTCGGCAAGTTGCTGGGCCGAGAATAAGGGGGCTTGTTCGGCAAATGCGCCGCCGGTTTCGTGTTTGAAGTAGGCGGCGAGGTCTTGTTTGATGAGGGCTTGGGTCAGTAGTTTTTCGCCTTCGGTCAGGCGGTGTGCAAAGCCATGTGTTTTGGGGGCGGATGCGGCATCCGTGGTCTTGGTGTCCGGTGTGCAGGCGCTCAGGAGTAAAAGCAGGGGAAGGATGTATTTCATGGTTGGTCTCTCAACAGGCCGTCTGAATATATGGTTTCAAACGGTCAGCGTTGTTTATCGATAACGATAAACCCGGCGGGGATAAACGGGATAGGCCGGGTAATTGCGGACGGGTTCGCTGTCTTGATAGATGACGGTCGTCCCGGGCGGAGCGTTGATGGTCACGGTTTTGTTGACAGTGGTTTGCGAGTGGACGGGCAGATCCAAGACGGCGGTGCGCCCATACGGAGTCTCGGTATAGACGCACGCGCTTAGAAACAAGGCGGCACTCAGGACAGCGGTTTTCATGTTTCAGACGGCCTTATTTGAGCAGGTTTTTCAAGGCCAGGCGTACGCCTTCGCCGACTTCTGTGCCTTTGGGAATGCCTTTGGTGGCGGCTTTGGCTTCGCGTTCGTTGTAGCCGAGGGCAAGCAGGGTGTTGATGATGTCTTGGCTTTCGTCGGCAACGGCATCAGGGGCAAACAGGCCGTCTGAAACGGTATGGGACACGAGTTTGCCGCGCAGTTCCAACACCATGCGTTCGGCGGTTTTCTTGCCAATGCCGGGGGCGGAGGAGAGGCGTTTCACGTCTTCTTCGGCGATGGCTTGCGCCAGCTCGTCGGCATTCATGGCCGACAAAATGCCCAATGCGGTTTTGGCACCGATGCCGCTGACTTTGACCAGTTGGCGGAAGGTGGCGCGTTCCTCGGCTGAGGCGAAACCAAACAGCAAATGCGCGTCTTCGCGGACGACAAGCTGGGTATAGAGATGGACGGTTTCGCCAACGGAGGGCAGGTTGTAGAAAGTCTGCATGGAAACGTCGGCTTCATAACCGACGCCGTTGACGTCGATAACGACCTGCGGCGGATTTTTCTCAATCAATTTGCCTGTGAGCCTGCTGATCATGGTGTTCCCCTGTGATTAAAAAAGGCCGTCTGAAACCTTGCAATCGGGTTTCAGACGGCCTGTATTGTATCAAACTTCAGCGGTAACGCGGACGAAATCAGATGGCGGATGCCAGGTTCAGATGACGGGCGCGTTCGCCTGCTTCGGCGGCACGTTCTTGGCTGCTGAACGGACCCATTTTGACAACGTATTCGTAGTTGCGTTTTTCAAGCATGACTTTGCTGTCTGACGGCAGGCTTTGTGCGGCTTGGTTCAAATAAGCCTGTGCTTCGCGTTGGGTACCGAAGGATTTCAAATCAACAAAAAATTCTTTGTTGTTTGGGGAAATAATGGTTTGAGCGGCGGTTTGGCCGGGGATGATCTGCTCAACTTTGACGTTGGCTGTGCCTTGGTTGATGAAACCCAATTGTTGGGCGGCGGCTTTGGAAACATCGATGACGCGGTTGCCATGGAAAGGGCCGCGGTCGTTGACACGGACGATGACGCTTTTGCCGGTTTGCATATTGGTCACACGTGCGTAGCTGGGAATAGGGAGGGTTTTGTGGGCGGCGGAGAGGGCGTTCATATTGTAACGCTCGCCGCTGGAAGTTTTACGGCCGTGGAATTGGTTGCCGTACCATGAGGCTTTGCCGGTTTGGCTGAAAGAGGAAACTTTGGTCAGCGGCGTGTAGCGTTTGCCGGCAACTTTGTAACTGCGGTTGGCAGAAGGATGCAGTTTTTCGACTCGGACCACGCTGTCGGCGACGGCGGCATTAATGGAAAGGACGCCGATGGTGGCGGCTAAGGAAAGGAGGGTTTTTTTAGTAAAAAGTCAAAACGGGTTCCGTTCTTGAGTTGATAACGCAGCGGTTTCAGACGGCCTGTTATACGCCGCCGGCAAAACCGTTTTGTCGCCATGCTTCAAACAGAATAACGGCGACGGTATTGGAAAGATTCATGCTCCTGCTGTCGGGCATCATCGGCAGGCGGATTTTTTGTCCGGCAGGCAGGCTGTCGAGAACTTCGGCAGGCAGGCCGCGCGTTTCGGGACCAAACAGCAATACGTCGCCTTCGCGGAAGGAAACTTCGTCGGGGCGGGTAGAGCCTTTGGTGGTCAGCGCGAAAATGCGGCGGCCTTCAAGGGCCTTTGAGGCAGTCTTCGAAATTCTCATGTACCGTCAGTTTGGCAAACTCGTGATAATCCAAACCCGCACGTTTCATTTTGGACGAATCCAGTGGAAACCCAAGCGGCTTAACCAAGTGCAAATCGGCACCGGTATTGGCGCACAGGCGGATGATATTGCCCGTATTGGGCGGGATTTCGGGTTGGTACAAAACTATGGTAAACATATAAATCAATCACTTATAGAGTGGCATAATGCCGAAAATGTTCCATGGGTGTCAAAAAAACTTTAAGCTATTTTTTCATTGGCGGACGCGCCAAACTCCAGCAAAAAATCTTACCTGCGCCTGATTTTTTCAGCGTTTTCGCCAATTCGTTTAAAGTCGAACCGGTGGTAAAGACATCGTCAATTAACAGAATATTACACGCCTTCGGCAATTCGGTTTTGATTTTAAATGCATTCTTGATATTTCGCCGACGTTCGTCGCTTTTCAGCGTACTTTGCGGCTCGCTGTGCCGTCTGAAAACCGCGTGGCGCGGCAGTAGCGTCCAGCCGTAGCGTTTTGCCAAAAATATCCGTCAACGCCTCGCTTTGGTTGAATCCGCGCTTGAGCCGCCGCTCTTTGCTCAAAGGCATGGGCAGGACGAAATCGAAGTGTTCCGTCGTCAGCCAGTCCGGTGCGTTTTGGCTCATCAAATCCGCCAACGGACGGCTCATGCCCAAATCTGCTAAGTGTTTCAGCTCGCGTATCATGCTGCTGACGGGTGGTTCGTAATACAGCGAGGCCCACATTCTATCAAATGCGGGCGGTTTTTTCTGACAACTGCCGCACACTGTCCCGCCCGCGATATGGCGGAAACACAAAGGGCAGCTTTGTGCCGCATCGATAAAATATTCCGTCAAATCGTTTGCGCAGCCTCGGCAAAAGGCCGTCTGAAACGGAATCGTGGCATAATACGCAACGTCGCGCATTGAGCTGTTTCAAACTGCGCCACCAAGAAAGAACATTCATGCCACACTCCGCCAAAAAAGTTTATCTGATACACGGTTGGGCGGCGAACCGCCATGTATTTGACGATTTGATACCGCGCCTGCCTGCCGATTGGGACGTCCGCGCGCTTGATTTGCCCGGACACGGCGATGCGCCTTTTGCCGAACCGTTTGATATTGCCGCCGTTGCCGAAGCTTTTGCCGGACAAATCGACACGCCGGCACACATTCTCGGCTGGTCGCTGGGCGGACTGGTTGCCCTGTATCTGACCGCGCTTTATCCCGACAAAATCCAATCGCTCTGCCTGACGGCAAGTTTTGCCCGATTGACTGCCGACACGGATTATCCCGAAGGCTTGGCGCAACCTGCCTTGGGCAAGATGGTCGGCGCATTCCAGCAGGATTATGCCAAACATATTAAACAGTTTCTACAACTGCAACTGCTGCACACGCCCCATTCCGGCGAAATCTTAAACCGGGTGCTGCCCGATTTGGCACGCTGCGGCACGCCTTCCGCCTTACAGGCCGCACTTGAAGCGGTCAACCATGCCGATGCGCGTCCGCTGTTGCCGCTTATTCAAACGCCGTCATTGCTGGTGTTTGGACAGAAAGACGCCATCACGCCGCCGCGCATGGGCGAATATTTACACCGCCATTTGAGCGACAGCGAGCTGGTCCTTATCGACAAAGCCGCACACGCACCCTTTTTAAGCCATGCCGACGAGTTTGCCGAAATTTACCGCAACTTTGTCGAAAAGGCCGTCTGAAACAGCCTTCAACCATAAAAACAGAATATTGTCGGGCAAAGCCCGCTGACACGACCCACCATGACCGAACAAGACAAACGTTGGCAGATTCACCGCCATCTCGCCCAAGACACCGACGAGCGCCTGCAGCTGGTCCGCAATGCACCCAAACGCATCATGCTGATTGGTGCCGATGCCGATATCAGCCGCAGCCTGCTGGCCGCGCGTTATCCCGACGCCGTGTTTGAAGAATACGATCCGAATGCCGACTTTTTGAAAACCGCCGCCGCCGCGCGCAAAGGCGGTTTCTGGCAGAAGCTGACCGGCAAAACCATCCCGCAGCATTGCCAAGCCCTGACCGCGCCATTACCTGAAGCATCCGCCGATATGTTGTGGGCCAACCTCAGCCTCAGCCGCGCCGACGATATTTTGCCGGTTTTGAAAAAAACTGGGCCGCCGCTTTGAAAAACCGACGGATTATTGTTTTTTTACGCACTTTGGCCGCGACAGCCTGAGCGAGCTGACAGGCCGTCTGAACCATGAAGGCATCGAATGCGAAGCGCCCACGCTGATTGATATGCACGACTTGGGCGATATGCTCGCTGACAACGGCTTTTACGATCCGGTAACTGACACGGCTAAGCTTGAGTTGAGCTATAAAAAAGCAGGGACGTTTTGGCAGGACATGGAAACCTTGGGATTGTGGAACGCGTTGAAGTTCAGCAATCCGCAAGCGGCCAAGGAATGTGTGGATAAGATTTTTTTGCCAACGAAGGCCGTCTGAACATCACGCTTGAAACCGTGTACGGCCATGCCGTGAAGAAATTGGTGTTGCCGCAAGGGGAGAACGTGGTGCAGTTTTTCCCGAAACGGCAGGGCTAGTTTGGCGGTTGTGCCGGTAGGGTTTACCCCGCGATTGTGTGTTGAGGAATGCGGTTTGGCGTTTGTATCGATTGCCTGCGCTGTTTAATATGTATGAAAAAAGGCCGTCTGAAAAGCTTTTCAGACGGCCTTTTGTTTGATTCCAAATTAAGCCTGTTTGGCAGCCCATTCGGCCGGAGTGGCGGCAACGGAAATCGACAGCGCGTGCAATTCGTTGCTTTCGAGTTGCGGCTTGAGACCGTCTTTAATCAGGCGGTGGCGGGCGAGGCGGGCTTTGCCTTCAAATGAGGAGGAAACGATTACGGCGAAGAAGTGATGGCCGTCGCCTTCGACTTCGACGTGTTCGCAAGGGGTAACGCCTTCAATCAGGGTTTTGACTTGTTCGGGTAAAAGCATGGGGGTTCCTTGGGAAATGGTTTACTTGTAAAAGAGGGCATTATACCGAATCTTGATAAAAACAGGCCGTCTGAAAAACCAAACTTCGGGTTTCAGACGGCCTCGGTCTTTGAAGCGTCAAATGCTTATTCGTACACTTTCAGCAGCTCGACTTCAAAAATCAAAGTCGCGTGCGGAGGAATCACGCCGCCGGCACCGTGTGCGCCGTAGCCCATTTCGGAAGGAATGGTCAGCTTGCGTTTGCCGCCTTCTTTCATGCCGCCGAAGCCTTCGTCCCAACCTTTAATCACTTGGCCGATGCCCAGAGTGATGGTCAGCGGTTGACGGCGGTCGAGGCTGGAGTCGAATTTGGTACCGTCTTCCAGCCAGCCGGTGTAATGTACGGTGATTTCTTTGCCTTTGACGGCTTCTTTGCCGTGGCCTTCTTGCAAGTCTTCAATAATCAGGCTCATGATGTTCCTTTCGGACGTATGGTGAAAATCGGCTCAAGATTACCATATTGTGTGGAATCGTGAAACAAATGCGCCCATATGGCCGGCAACAAAAAGGCCGTCTGAAACGGATTTTCAGACGGCCTTTGTTTTATGCTAACCCTTATTTGTTGTCAGGTTGGGATTTGACATCGTGGGAGACGGGCAGCTCAGGCATGGTTCGGGCAGACTCTGGAACATTGCCGGAGAGGGCTTTCAAGAAGGCAACGATGTTTTCAGTGTCTTCCGGAGCCAGGGTTTTACCCAATTGAGCTTTCGCCATGATGTTAACGGCTTTATCCAGTTCCCAAACGCTGCCGTTGTGGAAGTATGGGTAGGTGCGTTCGACGTTTCTCAAGCCGGGAACACGGAAGAAGAATTCGTCTTCGGCTTTTTTGGTTACGTCCGCACGGCCTTTGTCGTGTTTAGGATCATCGATGTGTTTCCAGTAAGGACCGTCCACCAAACCGAATTTTTGGAACATGGTACCGCCCAAGTTGACGCCGTTGTGACAAGCGATACAGCCGTTGTCCATAAATGCGCGTACGCCTTTGCGTTCTTGTTCGCTCAGGGCAGATACGTTGCCTTTCAGGTAGTCGTCCCAACGGGTCGGAGTCAGCAGGGTACGTTCAAACGCGCCCAATGCGGCGGTGATGTTTTTGAAGGAAACCGCGCCGTCTTCAGGGAATGCGGCTTTGAATTTTCTCTTGGTATTCAGGGATACCGGCGATTTTTGCGGCGGCATCGGCTTCGGTCGCGTTGGCCATTTCAACAGGGGTGAGCAATGGGCCGCCGGCTTGTTCTTCCACATCGGCTGCACGGCCGTCCCAGAATTGGCTTCCCAACAAGGCGGCATTCAGGGCAGTCGGGGGGTTACGGGCGCCGAATTGGCTTTTGTGGCCCGCGCTGGTCGGCATGTTGTCTACGCCAGCAGTTGCCAAGTTGTGGCAGGAGTTACAGCTGACGGTGTTGCCTTTGGACAGGCGGGTTTCGTACCAAAGTTGTTGGCCGAGTTTGACCTGCTCTTCGGTAAACGGACGGATTTTTTGCATTTCGGCCGCATCAGGCAAAGGTTTGAACACGGTTTGCGCGCGTTCCAACAGGGCTTTGTCTTCGGCAGAAACATCGGCGGAATTTTGAGGGGCCGAAACAGCGGCGGTGCTTGCGGCAGCATCGGCAGCGCTCGCGGCAGAAGCCGCTTGAGGGGTTTCGGTTGTTTGAGCCGTTTTCTCGCCGCAGGCGGTCAGCGCGGCAGAAACGGCCAAAGCCAAAGCGATTTGGTGGAATTTTAAACGTGGCATAGGAGGGTTCCTTTGTTATGCGTTTGTTATGTCATGGATTGCTGATTGCACCAGCAATATGCCAACTATAAAGATAAGGCGGTTTTAATTTCTTTGTTGTAAATCAACCTTTTAAATTTTGATAAATTTTGAAAATATAACTGATAGAGAATTTTTATACTATGGAAACTTTTTTTATTATTTATTTACAATTAGTTACTGTTTTTTTAAGGCCGTCTGAAAAAAATAAAAATTCAGACGGCCTTTTTAGTTTTTTTATTGATTACGTTCGTTATTTTCTTTTTAAAAAAATCTTAATAAATATAGGGGTTATTAAAAAAATGAAAAATAATTTGCATTATTAAACATAAAGCGTTATAAATGCGTTAACAAATGAACGTTTCACTTTAGAGTTTTTTTATGCTGATTGCTTTATTGATTATGCTGCGTGAGGGCATCGAAGCCGCCCTGATCGTCGGTATTGTTGCCAGTTTTTTGAAACAGTCGGGACACAGCGAGCTGATGCCGAAGGTTTGGCTGGGCGTGTTTTTGGCTTCGGTCATGTGTTTGGGTATTGGTTACGGCATTCATTCCGTTACGGGCGAGATTCCGCAAAAAGAACAGGAATTGGTGGTCGGCGTCATCGGCCTGGTGGCTGTGGCGATGTTGACGTACATGATTTTGTGGATGAAGAAGGCCGCGCGTTCGATGAAACAACATCTTCAGGATTCTGTTCAGTCGGCCTTGAACCGCGGCAGCGGCCAGGGGTGGGCCTTAGTCGGCATGGCGTTTTTGGCTGTGGCGCGCGAAGGTTTGGAGAGCGTGTTTTTCCTGCTTGCCGTGTTCCAGCAAAGCCCGACGTGGTCTATGCCGATAGGCGCGGTGTTGGGGCTGTTGGTGGCGGTTGTCATCGGTACGCTGATTTATCAGGGCGGTATGCGCCTGAACTTGGCGAAGTTTTTCCGTTGGACGGGCGCGTTTCTGATTGTGGTGGCGGCCGGTCTGCTGGCCGGTTCGTTTCGCGCGCTGCATGAGGCCGGCGTATGGAATGTGATGCAGGATATTGCTTTCGACACATCGAAATATTTGCATGAAGACAGCCCTTTAGGCGTGCTGCTCGGCGGTTTCTTCGGCTATACCGACCACCCGACCGAAGGCGAAGTCCTGATTTGGCTGCTGTATCTGGTTCCCGTCATGATTTGGTTTTTGCGCGGCAGCGCGCCGGCAAAAACGTTAACTAAATAAAAAGGAATGAAAATGAAAAAATTCAATCTAACTGCTTTGTCCGTAATGTTGGCTCTGGGTTTGACCGCGTGTCAGCCGCCTGAAGCCGAAAAAGCCGCGCCTGCCGCTTCAGGCGCATCCGCTGCCGCTAATGCCGACGGTTCGGTCAATATCGGCGTGAACGATACTGCTTGTGAACCAATGGAATTGACCGTCCCCAGCGGCCAAGTCGTGTTCAACATTAAAAACGACAGCGGCCGCAAGCTGGAATGGGAAATCTTGAAAGGCGTGATGGTGGTGGACGAGCGTGAAAACATCGCCCCGGGTTTATCCGACAAAATGACCGTTACCCTACTGCCGGGCGAATACGAAATGACTTGCGGCCTGTTGACCAATCCGCGCGGTAAGCTGATTGTTACCGACAGCGGCTTCAAAGACACTGCCAACGAAGCGGATTTGGAAAAACTGTCCCAACCGCTCGCCGACTATAAAGCTTACGTTCAAGGCGAGGTTAAAGAGCTGGTGGCGAAAACCAAAACCTTTACCGAAGCCGTTAAAGCCGGCGACATTGAAAAGGCCAAATCCCTGTTTGCCGCCACCCGCGTCCATTACGAACGTATCGAACCGATTGCCGAGCTTTTTCAGCGAACTCGACCCCGTCATCGATGCGCGTGAAGACGACTTCAAAGACGGTGCGAAAGATGCCGGATTTACCGGCTTCCACCGTATCGAACACGCCCTTTGGGTAGAAAAAGACGTATCCGGCGTGAAGGAAATTGCAGCCAAACTGATGACCGATGTCGAAGCACTGCAAAAAGAAATCGACGCATTGGCATTCCCTCCGGGTAAGGTGGTCGGCGGCGCGTCCGAACTGATTGAAGAAGTGGCCGGCAGCAAAATCAGCGGCGAAGAAGACCGTTACAGCCATACCGACTTGAGCGACTTCCAAGCCAATGTGGAAGGCTCCAAAAAAATCGTTGATTTGTTCCGTCCGCTGATCGAAGCCAAAGACAAAGCGTTGTTGGAAAAAACCGATGCCAACTTCAAACAGGTTGAAGACATTTTGGCGAAATACAAAAACCCCAGAACGGTTTCGAGCTGTATGACAAACTGAGCGAAGAAGACCGCAAAGCCCTGCAGGCGCCGATTAATGCCTTGGCAGAAGACTTGGCCAAACTGCGCGGCATTTTGGGTTTGAAATAAGATAACGCGTTTTCAGACGGCCTTTGGATATTGAAAGGCCGTCTGAATCTTATTGTCGCCCACACAAATATACTTGAAAACCGACCTTACTTCATACGATTGCAATCTTTCCGTTCCCTGCCAAGGAGCAAATCATGAGCCAAAACAAACAACCGGCACAACCCGAAAAACGAACCCTTTTCAAAACTGCCCTTGCCGCCGGCGCCATCGGCGTTGCCGGTTATTTTGCCGGTAAAAAACAAGGCGAAGCCGCCGCCGAAACCCAAAACAACCAACATTCCGAGCTGGCCTATCCGTGTTATGGCGAGCATCAAGCAGGCATTGTCACGCCACACCAGCTCTTCGGCATCATGTGTGCCTTTGATGTTACCGCCAAAGACGCCAAACAACTTGAAAACCTGTTCCGCGCCCTGACCGCCCGCATCGAATTCCTTACCCAAGGCGGCGAATACCAAGACGGCGACGACAAACTCCCGCCTGCGGGCAGCGGCATCCTCGGCAAACAATTCCGCCCTGACGGACTGACAGTTACCGTCGGCGTCGGCAGCAGCCTCTTCGACGACCGCTTCGGCCTCAAAGACAAAAAGCCGAAACACCTGCAGGAAATGCGCGACTTCCCCAACGACAAACTCCAAAAAAATCTTGGTGCGACGGCGACCTCAGCCTGCAAATTTGCGCATTCTCCCCGAAACCTGCCAAGCAGCCCTGCGCGACATCATCAAAAACACCGCCCAGTTTGCCGTGATCCGCTGGAGCATAGACGGTTGGCTCCCTAAAGCCGAACCCGGCGCCATTGCCGCGCGGAACCTTTTAGGTTTCCGCGACGGCTCCGGCAATCCCAAAGTCGAAGATCCCAAAGTCGCCGATCAGGTTCTGTGGACAGGCGTTGCCGCCAACAGCTTGGACGAACCGGCATGGGCGAAAAACGGCAGCTATCAGGCCGTCCGCCTCATCCGCCACTTTGTCGAGTTTTTGGGACCGCACCCCGATGCAGGAACAAACCGATATTTTCGGCCGGCGCAAATACAGCGGCGCGCCCATGGACGGTAAAAAGAGGGCGACACCGCCGATTTTCGCCAAAGACCCCGACGGCAAAAATCACGCCCAAAGACAGCCATATGCGCCTTGCCAATCCGCGCGATCCGGAGTTCATGAAAAAACACCTGCTCTACCGCCGCGCCTTCAACTACTCGCGCGGCCTCGCCGCCAACGGCCAGCTCGATGTCGGCCTGATTTTCATCTGCTATCAGGCCAACCTCACCGACGGCTTCATCTTCGTGCAAAACCTGCTCAACGGCGAGCCTCTGGAGGAATACATCAGCCCGTTTGGCGGCGGCTATTTCTTCGTTCTGCCGGGTGTCGAAAAAGGCAGCTTCCTCGGCAAAGAGCTTTTGGGCGTATAAATCCGCCGATGGTTTGAATAGATAAAAAGGCCGTCTGAAACCTGATTTCCAGATTTCAGACGGCCTGAGTTTTTTCTATCAAACCAAATGTTCCGCCAAGAAAGCCAATGCGTATTCGACGGCTTGCGCCCTTACTGCTTCACGGTCACCTGTGAATAGCGCGGTTTGCTCAAACGAGCCTTCGGGCGTGGCCAGGCCGAACCAGACTGTGCCGACCGGTTTAGCCGCGCTGCCACCGCTAGGGCCGGCAATGCCGGAAATACTCAAGGCGTAATCTGCCTGCGCCACGGCTTTTGCGCCGCGTGCCATTTCATAGACGGTCTCGCGGCTGACTGCGCCGTGTTTCAGCAAGGTGTCGGGCATGACGCCGAGGCGCTCCTGTTTGGCTTGGTTGCTGTATGTGACGAAGCTTTGATGAAACCACTGCGAGCTGCCGGGAATGGAAGTCAGCGCACCTGCAAGCAGGCCGCCGGTGCAGGACTCGGCGCAGGTAACGGTTTGACGGCGGCTGGTCAGGTGTTCGGCGATGGTTTGCAGATGGGACATGGAGGCTCCTTATGGAAATGGTGGAATGGGGCGGGCGTTTGACCCGCCGGGTTTCAGACGGCCTGAAAGCTGAAATCAGGCTTTCGGCTGGATGAGGTGGACATCGCGTTGCGGGAACGGGATGTTGATGTTGGCAGCACGCAGGTTTTCAACTACTTGCTCGTTCAGGGCGAATCGGAACGGGCCGAGATTTTCTTCTTGCGTCCACGCCCAAAGGGTGATTTCGATGGCGCTGTCGCCAAGGTTGGTAATGTATACGACGGCAGGTCGTTCTTCGGTTTGAACACACAATGGATGCTCGGTTGCCGCTCTCAATACGGCGGCTTTGGCGGCTTTCAAGTCGCAGGCGTAGTCGACGCCGACAACGACTTGGGCGCGGCACAGGGACAGGGAGGAGCGGTTGGTGATGCTGTTGGTCATGACCACGCTGTTGGGCAGGACGACTTCTTCGTTGTCCGGCGTGCTTAAAGAGGTCTGCACCATTTTGATTTCGCGGACGATGCCTTCAAAACCGTTGACGCGGATAAAGTCGCCGACTTTAAACGGGCGGAACAGGATAATCAGCGCGCCGGCAGCGAAGTTGGACAGTTGGTCTTTCAAAGATAAAGCCACGGCCAAGCCTGCGCCACCGATCAAGGCGGTCACGGAAGTGGTCGGAATGCCGAGTTTGCCCAGTGCGGCGATGATGACGAGGATCAGCAGGCCGATGTTGGCAACGTTGCCGAGGAAGCTGACCAGCGTTTTATCGACTTTGGCGCGAGTCAGCGCGGCTTTCATCAGTGTCACCACGCGCGTGGCGACCCAGCGGCCGATAAAGAAGATGGCTAAGGCGGCCAGCAGGTTTGTGCCGAAAGACATGCCGGTTTGGGCGAGTTGTTCCCAGCCGGAGAACGAAGAGAGGACTTGAAGATCGAAATTCATAATTGTGTGTGCGTGTGAAGTTGTTTAAAAGGTTATTGTAAAACAAGGCCGTCTGAAAACCTAATGATTTGGTTTTTCAGACGGCCTTGATGTGTTTTTAAGTTTTTCGGTTTAACGTAAAACAGTTTTGCTCCAACGGCTCACCCATTGTTTTTGTTTGGTGTTGATGTCGGCGCGATTGGGGGAATCGCTGTGTTGCGGGGTTTGGGCAAACTCGAATACTTTGGGCAGCGGCGTGTTTTTGACTGCTGGATAGACCCACATTTCGGCAGGCAGGGCTTTTTGCACTTCGCCGCTTTGCAGCCAGCTCACCAGTTTGGCCGCCAGCTCGGGTTGTTTTGCGCCTTTCAAAACGGCCGCGCCTTCAACTTGGCGGAATGTGCCGCCTTTGAGGAAGAGGTTGCCGGTGGGCGGGGTGCTGTATTTGCCTTTGGAGTAGTGGACTTCGGCCGCAGGGCTGGTGGCATAGCTGACCACGAGGGGATAGGCGCCGCCGTTTTGGGTGAAGTCGGTGTAGTAGGCTTCGCTCCAGCCTTTGGCGACTTTCACGCCGTTTTGGCGCATTTGCGCCCACCATTTGAACGCGCCTTCTTCACCCATGCCGCCGATGTTGGCCAAGAGGAAGGAGAGGCCGGGCGAGGATGTGGCGGGAGACGGGGTCACCAGAAGGTTTTTATATTCCGGTTTGGTCAGGTCTTGCAGGGTTTGCGGCAGGGGCAGTTTTTTCTGTTCAAACCATTTTTTGTCGTAGTTGATGGCGACATAGGCGTAATCAACAGCCAGCGCATCGGGCAGGGAAGCAGTTACGGGCGCGGATTTGGGTTGGTTGGCGGCGAGGATGCCGGCGGCTTTGGCTTTGCCGATGTTGGCGTTGTCCAAACCGTAAACTGCATCGGCAATCGGGTTGGCTTTGCTCAAAATCAGCTTGTTGAGCATTTCGTTGCCGCTGCCTGCCTTGATGACGGACACTTTGGCATCGTTGGCTTTTTCAAATTGTGCGATGACGGATTGGGGCAGGCTGAAGGATTTGTGCACGGCCAAACGCACTTCGGTTTGGGCGTACAGGTTTGCCGAAGCCAGCAACAGGGCCAAGGCGGACAATTTCAGTTTCATTCTCTTTCCTTTGTGCGGGTAAAATACGAAATATCATAACAAAATCTGCATATCAAGGCACGATATGAATCATTCTCCCGTTTGGCTGTTTGACCTCGACAATACTTTGCACAATGCCGAAGCCGGCATTTTCTACATCATCAACCGCGCCATGACCGAATACATGGCAGGCCGTCTGAAGCTTTCCGAAGAAGCCGCCTCCCACCTGCGCCAAGATTATTGGCACCGATACGGCGCGACGCTTGCCGGTTTGCAAATCCACCATCCCGAAGTCGATATCGATGAATTTTTGCGTGAAAGTCACCCGCTTAAGCAAATTTTTGGCAAAGGTGGAGGGTATGGATGGAACTGATGACGTTTTAGGCCGTCTGAAAGGGCGAAAAGCCGTATTTTTCCAACGGGCCTTCGTTTTATGTCCGCGCATTGGTTGAAGCGTTGGGCTTGGAAGCGCATTTTGACGGCTTGTTCGGCACGGACGACTTCGGCCTGCTCTACAAAACCCAATCCGCAGGCCTATCTCAACGTCTGCCGCCTGTTGGGCGTCAAACCCGAACAGTGCATTATGGTGGACGACAGCGCCGACAATCTGCACCAAGCCAAAGCCTTGGGCATGAAGACCGTTTGGTACGGCGAAAAAGCCCATCCGTTGCCATTTGCCGACGGCATAGCGAAAGATATGCAGGGCTTGCTTGAATTTTGCACAAAACTGCCGTGAAGTTTTTGAAAAAAACAAGTACAATACACGGTATTTGCCGACATTTAAAAAAACAAGGACAACATCATGCGTAAACTCGCTTTTAATTTCTGACCGCCGCCGCCGTTTTGGCCGGTTGCTCTTGGGAAACCTACACCAACTGAATCCGGCCGTACCGCCGTACGCCAAAAAAATATGCTACCGGCACACCTATCGTTTATCAGGACGGTACTTATTCTAAAAAAACATGAATTACAACCAGTTCCGCCCTGAGCGCCGCGCCGTCCAATCCAATCAAGCGGATCATGCTGAACACGGCGAACGCGGCCAGCACTGGCAAAAACCGCAATTTGCCAACCAACAGCCAGCAACCGAATAACAATATCCCCAAGGCCGTCTGAAACGGAGTGAAAAACAATCAACACTTTGTTGCCCCACTTTTCAGACGGCCTCAAACAACGACAACGGAAACCGTATCATGGCTCAGACAGCTTTAAATATCGTCATCCTCGCTGCCGGCAAAGGCACGCGCATGTACTCCAAAATGCCCAAAGTGCTGCACCGCATCGGCGGCCTTCCCATGGTTGAGCGCGTTATCGACACCGCCGCCTCCCTGAATCCCCAAAACATCTGCGTCGTCATCGGCCACGGCAAAGAGCAAGTCTTGGACACCGTCAAACGCGATGTCGTTTGGGTCGAACAAACCGAACAGCTCGGCACCGGCCACGCCGTCAAAACCGCCCTGCCGCACCTTTCCGCCGAAGGCCGCACGCTGGTGTTGTACGGCGACGTTCCCCTGATTGACGCAGCCACCCTCGAAACCCTGCTCGAAGCCGCAGGCGACGAAGTCGGCCTGTTGACCGACGTGCCCAACGACCCGACAGGTTTGGGCCGCATCATCCGCGACAGTAACGGCAGCGTAACCGCCATTGTCGAAGAAAAAGACGCCGATGCCGCCCAAAAGGCCGTGAAAGAAATCAATACCGGCATTTTGGTTCTGCCCAACGCCAAGCTCGAAAACTGGTTAAACAGCCTTTCCAGCAACAATGCCCAAGGCGAATACTACCTGACCGACCTCATCGCCAAAGCCGTTGCCGACGGTATTAAAGTTCATCCCGTCCAAGTCCGCGCCTCCCATCTGGCCGCCGGCGTGAACAACAAACTCCAACTGGCCGAACTCGAGCGTATTTTTCCAAACCGAACAGGCGCAAGAATTGCTCAAAGCAGGCGTAACCCTGCGCGATCCGGCACGTTTTCGATTTACGAGGCCGTCTGAAACACGGACAAGATGTCGTGATTGACGTCAACGTCGTCATCGAAGGCGAAGTCGAACTCGGCGACAACGTCGAAATTGGTGCCAACTGCGTGATCAAAAACGCCAAAATCGGTGCCAACACCAAAATCGCCCCATTCTCCCATTTTGAAGGTTGCGAAGTCGGCGAAAACAACCAAATCGGCCCATACGCCCGCTTTGCGTCCGCAAGCCAAACTGGCCGACGACGTACACATCGGCAACTTCGTCGAAGTCAAAAACGCTGCCATCGGCAACGGCACCAAAGCCAACCACCTCACCTACATCGGCGATGCCGAGATCGGCAGCAAAACCAACTTCGGCGCCGGCACGATTATTGCCAACTACGACGGCGTGAACAAACACAAAACCGTCATCGGCGATGAAGTGCGTATCGGTTCAAACTGCGTACTGGTTGCCCCCATCACCCTCGGCAACAAAGTGACGACAGGCGCGGGCAGCGCGATTACCCGCAACTGCGAAGACGGCAAACTCGTCCTCGCCCGTTCGCGCCAAAACCGTCATCGAAGGCTGGGTGCGTCCGGAAAAAGGCGATAAGAAGTAAGGTTGATCTTTTATTTGTTTTCAGACGGCCTTGAGAAACATAAAAAGGCCGTCTGAAAGTAAGAAAGATTTAATCCTTATTCAGTAAGGTTACATTGTTAATATTGTCAACGTTGGTTATTTTGGGGAATTGCATTGGTTTTATTCAAACGTTATTTAGAGTTAGAAAATTGATGCAAATATGATTACATGAATCAGTTAAGCGGGTATTGTCCATTATGGAAATGATTTATGCACGAGGACAAGTAAGGCCGGAGAAAATGTGTATAAGATTATTCGTAAATGGTAAAAAAATGATACATACTGAATATTTAGAGATTAAAAATGAAAAAAATATTTCGCTTTTTTGTTAATTCCATTGATGGCATATGCTCACACGCCATCTTTTTTTCTGGTACTTGGTCGTATACTGATCAGGTTGGAGATACTGTGGGAGGGAAAAGAATTGGTTCTTAAACAGAAGGGTAATTCAGTCACAGGAGTATGGAATGAAGGTATTTCAACAGGTAATGGAGGCAGTGGAAAACTAAAGGGATATATAAAAGGCAATAAACTATTTTTAAGTTATTGCTCTGACGAAGGAAATAACTGGTATCAGCCTTGCCCTAAATATGATAATAATATAAGTTATTTTATTAAAAAAATAATAATAATGAAATTATTGAATACAATGCAGTAAATAATAAAAAAATATAAAAAAAGGGAATGAGTTTATTTTAGTTAAATAGGAATTTAAGGTAAAGAACATTCTTAAAAATGTAGTTTACCTTATGGTAGGTATTTATTCTCATTAAGAATTAAATTTTATAAACTGACAGAAGTAATCCCCTATGCCGTCTGAAAGTCAGTGGCGTAGATTTTCTCAAACTTTTGATACTAAGGAACTTATATGTGCGGTATCGTAGGTGCTATTCGCGCCAATCACAATGTAGTCGATTTTTCTGACCGACGGTCTCAAACGCCTTGAATACCGAGGGCTATGATTCGTCGGGTATTGCCGTGAAACACAGACGGCAAAAATCAAACGCGTCCGCCGTGTCGGCCGTGTGCAGCTGATGGAAGACGCCGCACGCGAAAAAAAGGCGTGTTCGGCCATATCGGCATCGGCCATACCCGTTGGGCGACCCACGGCGGTGTAACCGAGCCTAACGCCCACCCCCACATTTCCGGCGGCATGATCGCGGTTGTCCACAACGGCATCATCGAAAACTTTGAAGCCGAACGCGAACGCCTGAAAGCGTTGGGTTACACCTTCGAATCGCAAACCGATACCGAAGTCATCGCCCACAGCGTCAACCACGAATACACGCAAAACGGCGGCAAACTGTTTGAAGCCGTCCAAGCTGCGACTGCCCGTTTCCACGGCGCATACGCCATTGCCGTTATCGCACAAGACAACCCTGAAGAAATGGTTGTTGCGCGCATGGGCTGCCCGCTGTTGGTGGCCTTGGGCGACCAAGAAACCTTTATCGCTTCCGACGTATCCGCCGTGATCGCCTTTACCCGCCGCATCGCTTACTTGGAAGACGGCGACATCGCCCTGCTGAACGCAAACGGTATCGAAAAATTGCTCGACAAAACCGGTGCGCAAACCCGAACGCGCGAGTCAAAGTGTCCGAATTGTCTCTGGCTTCGTTTGGAGTTGGGCCCATACAGCCACTTCATGCAGAAAAGAAATCCACGAACAACCCCGCGCCATCGCCGATACCGCCGAAGTCTTCTTGGACGGCGGTTTTGAACCCTGAAAAACTTCGGCGCGAAACGCACGCGAAGTGTTCGACGATATCCACAGCATCAAAATCCTTGCCTGCGGTACGTCCTACTATGCCGCGCTGACCGCCAAATACTGGCTCGAATCCATTGCCAAAGTGCCAACCGACGTGGAAATTGCCAGCGAATACCGCTACCGCGACGTGATTGCCGATCCGAAACAATTGGTCATCACCATTTCCCAATCCGGCGAAACTTTGGACACCATGGAAGCCCTGAAATACGCGCAATCCTTGGGACACAAACACAGCCTGTCTATCTGTAACGTGATGGAATCCGCCCTGCCGCGTGAAAGCGAATTGGTACTGTACACCCGCGCCGGCGCAGAAATCGGTGTCGCTTCTACCAAAGCGTTCACGACCCAACTGGTTGTCCTGTTCGGCTTGGCCGTTACCTTGGGCAAACAGCGCGGTCTGGTTTCTGATGAGCAAGCAGCTGCATACGTCGAAGAATTGCGCCAACTGCCGGGCAGCATTCAGCACGCTCTCAATCTGGAGCCGCAAATCGCCGCTTGGGCGCAAAAATTTGCCAAGAAAACCAGCGCGCTCTTCCTCGGGCCGCGGCATCCACTTTCCCAATCGCCCTCGAAGGCGCATTGAAAGCTGAAAGAGATTACCTATATCCACGCCGAAGCATATCCTGCGGGTGAGCTGAAACACGGCCCGTTGGCCTTGGTGGACGAGAACATGCCTGTTGTCGTGATTGCCCCGAACGACAGCCTGTTGGACAAAGTGAAAGCCAATATGCAGGAAGTCGGCGCACGCGGCGGCGAACTCTTTGTCTTCGCCGACCTCGACAGCAACTTCAACGCCACCGAAGGCGTGCACGTTATCCGCGCCCCACGCCACGTCGGCGTACTCTCGCCGATTGTGCACACCATCCCCGTGCAACTCCTGTCTTACCACGCCGCCCTTGCACGCGGTACAGACGTGGACAAACCGCGCAACTTGGCTAAATCGGTAACGGTTGAATAAACAATAAACTCGATTAAAAGGGCCGTCTGAAACCTGTTTTAAGGTTTCAGACAGCCTTTTTATTTGTCGGCTTCAGTAATAGAGAGGCTATTTATGATGTCTTTGCTTTCATTATAAATGTACAACAACAGCTGATTGTGACCGATATTTTATTGATTAGAGTGGCCTCTGATGACAAGATCAGCAAACCGACAGAATGAAAACAGGCCGTCTGAAAAAAATCTTTCAGACGGCCTGTTGTTTTAAAAGCGTTTTTATTCTGCGCCGACAACGACGGTGTTGAGGTCTTTGAATTTAACGCGGCGTTGCCATGCGTCGCGGACTTGTTCGACGGTCAGGCTGTTGATGGCTTTGGGGTAGGCTTCCAAGTAGTCGTTGGGCAGGTCGTAGAGGCCGATCAGGCTCAGGTAGTTGAGCAGTTTGTCGTTGGAGTCGTAGCGCAGGGGAAGCTGCCGACGATGTTGGCTTTGGCCTGTTTCAGCTCGGCTTCGGTCGGGCCTTCGGCGATAAACTGTTCGATGACGGCTTGGGTGTCGGCCAGTGAGGCTTTGGTGTTTTTCTTTTGGGTAGAGTAGGAAACGGCAAACGTGCCTTCTTCTGTCGCCGGGGCGAGGCTGCTGTATACGCCGTAGGTGTAGCCGTGTTGGTCGCGCAAAACTTTCATGAGGCGGCTGTCGAAACCGCCGCCGCCGAGGATGTAGTTGCCGGCAACGAGGGCGTAGTAGTCGGGGTCGTGGCGTTTGAAGAGCGAGGTGCCGAGCAGGATTTGTGCCTGTGTGCCGGCAAAGGGGATGTCGCGGCGTTGGGCGGTTTGTTTGGGAACGGGCGGGATGGCGTGGGTTGCGGTGGCTTTGGCCGGCAGGTCTTTGAGGACGCGCTCGACCAGTTGCTCTGCCTGTTTGCGGTTGAGGTCGCCGACGATGGCGACGATGGCGTTGTCTTTACCGTAGTGGGTGCGGTGGAAGGCGCGGATGTCGTCCAGACTAACTTGTTTGAGGCTGTCGACGGTTATGTTTGCGCCGCTGCCGTAGGGGTGGTTCGGGTAGATGAGCTTGGTCAGTTCGCGCGTGGCGGTGTAGTCGGGGGTGGTTTCCTGTTGTTGCAAACCGGTAATGGATTGGATTTGACGGCGGCGGAAAACGGTTTCGTCAAAGCGCGGACGGGTCAGCGAGTGGTTGAGCAAGTTGGCAGCTTTGTCGCGGACGTCGGCTTTGCTGAGGCTGCGGAAGCCTGCAGATGCGCTTTCGGCATTGCTGTCGCTGCTGATTTGTGCGCCGATGTTGTCGGCTTCGGCATTGAAGGCTTCTTCGTCCAGTTCTTGGGTGCCGTCGGTCAGGAGGGCGGCGGTAAATTCGGCAACTTGGCTTTTGCCGTCCGGATTGGCGACGCTGCCTGCGCCCTTGAAGCTGACTTCAAGGTCGATGATGGGGTTTTCGTGGCGTTCGACAAGGAGGATTTGGGTGCCGTCGCGGTTGCGCCAGCGTTGGATGTCGGTGGCGGCTTGGACGCTTAAGGGCAGGGAGCAGGGCAAGGGCGAGCAGGGTGGGTTTCATGTTGTGGCTTTCTGTTAAGGCCGTCTGAAAGGGTATGGGCTTTCAGACGGCCTGATGTTTATCGGCGTTTGGCAGCTTTTTTGCTTGGCGCGGCGGCAGCTTTTTGCGGCTCGATGATGACGGTACTCATGCGCTCGTCAGTCAACATCCGGGCGGCGGCCTGTACTTCTTGCGCACTGACTGCCTGTAAGCGGCGGTGGATTTCTTGTTCGTCGGTATATTGGAAACCGCGCGCTTCGAGGCGGCCCATCATGGAGGCTTGGGAAGACATGGAGTCTTTGGCGTAGATTTCGTTGACCGCTGCCTGGGTTTTGACGCGCTGCAATTCTTCTTCGGAAACGCCGTGGTCGGCAATGTCTTTGATCTCTTGGCGCAGCTGGGCAATCAGAGTATCGGTTTTCACGCCTTCGGCAGGCATGGCCATTACGCTGAACAGCGGCATTTCACGGCTGATGATGTCGTAATGCGTTCCTGCGTTCAATGCGGTTTGCTTGCCGCGCACGAGGTTTTTATCAAAACGGCTGGATGCGTTGCCTGCCAAAATATCGGAGAGGATGTCGAGGGCGAAAGGCATCGTGTCATCGAGTTTTTGGAGTTTCGGCACACGGAAGTTGATGGCAATCAGCGGCTGGTGTGTAACCGGAGAAGTGGCTTTGACCGTAACAGGCTTGCGCAAATAGGGTTCGGTATGGAGTTTGTTGCGCGGCGGCTGGGCTTTGGCCGGAATATCGCCAAAGAGTTTGGCGGCCGTCTGAAGCGTTTGTTTGGCATCGACATCGCCGACAATGACCAATACGGCATTGTTGGGCGCGTAATATTGTTTGTACCACGCGCGCAGGTCGTCGGCTTTTAGGGTGTGCAAATCTTTCATGTAGCCGATGACGGAGGCGCGCATGGACGGTTGGGTAAAGGCGGCAAGATAGGCTTGCTCCCACATTTTGCCGTCGGCCGTGTCTTCCGTGCGTTGGCGGCGTTCTTCACGGATGACGTTCATCTCGTTGAGGAATTCTTTGTCACTGAAGTTGAGGTTGTGCATGCGGTCGGCTTCGAGCTTCAGAATCTCGGGCAGGTTGGCGGCGGCGACGTTTTCGTAATACACCGTTTCATTGCGGTTGGTATAGGCATTGTTTTGCCCACCCAGCTCGGACACGCGGCGATTGAACTCGCCGGAGGGAACGTCTTTCGTGCCTTTAAACATCATGTGTTCCAAAGCGTGGCTCAGGCCGCTTTTGTCCGGTTTCTCATCCACGCTGCCGATTTTGTACCAAATCTGCGAAATGGCCACAGGTGCGCGATGGTCTTCTTTGACGATGATTTTCAGACCGTTGGGCAGGGTTTCAGAAAGCGTCTGCGCCCATGAGGCGACAGGCAGCGCAAAGGCAAGCATTAAAGCAATTCGGCGTAACATGGTTTAATCCGTAAAATGAAAATCAATCGCCAAAGTATAGCGGAAAATCTGCAAAGATTGGCCGAATGTTTCAGACGGCCCGGGCCTTATCTGCTGATTCACATCAAGCGCGGCCGTTGCCAATCTTTACCGTCGCGCCTCATTCGCGGATAATCCCAAACATTCCCGTTTCCAACCATCACAAAGGAATCATCATGGCATTTTTGAAACTGACCGAACAAAATGTTCAAGGCAAAACCGTTCTGATCCGCGCCGATATGAACGTACCGTTTAAAGACGGCAACATCAGCGACGACACCCGTATCCGCGCTTCGCTCGCATCCATCAAATACTGCTTGGACAACGGCGCGTCTGTGATCGTGATGACCCACCTCGGCCGTCCGACCGAAGGCGAATTCCATCCTGAAGACGATGTGGCGCCTGTTGCCGCGCATTTGGGGCAAACTGTTGGGCAAAGACGTGAAAGTATTGAACGACTGGCGTGAAAACAAACCGACTTTGAACGCCGGTGATGTTGTGATGTTGCAAAACGTGCGCATCAACAAAGGCGAGAAGAAAAAAACGACTTGGAGCTGGGCAAAGCCTACGCTTCTTTGTGCGACGTGTTCGTCAACGACGCATTCGGTACCGCCCACCGCGCCCAAGCTTCGACTGAAGCCGTTGCCCAAGCCGCACCGGTTGCCTGCGCCGGCGTGTTGATGGCGGGTGAACTCGACGCTTTGGGCAAAGCCCTGAAACAACCGGCTCATCCGATGGTTGCCATCGTTGCCGGCAGCAAAGTGTCTACCAAACTGACTATCCTCGAATCTTTGGCCGACAAAGTCGATCAACTGATCGTCGGCGGCGGTATTGCCAATACATTCTTGCTGGCAGAAGGCAAAGCCATCGGCAAATCTTTGGCCGAACACGATTTGGTGGAAGAATCCAAAAAAATCATGGCGAAAAATGGCGGCCAAAAGGCGGTTCTGTTCCGCTGCCGACCGATGTGGTTGTCGCTAAAGCCTTTCGCCGCCGATGCGGAAGCGGTGGTGAAAGACATTGACGACGTTGCCGAAGACGACATGATTTTTGGACATCGGCCCGAAATCCGCCGCTGCACTTTGCCGAGTTTGCTCAAAGCTGCCGGTACGGTCGTATGGAACGGCCCGGTCGGCGTGTTTGAGTTTGACCAATTTGCCAGCGGTACCAAAGTATTGGCCGAAGCGATTGCCCAAAGCGATGCGTTCTCGATTGCCGGCGGCGGCGACACTTTGGCGGCGATCGCCAAATTCGGCGTAACCGATCAAATCAGCTATATCTCTACCGGCGGCGGTGCGTTCCTTGAGTTCTTGGAAGGCAAAGAGTTGCCTGCCGTTGCTGCTTTGGAAAAAAACGCGGCGCATAATCGGTTTTAAATATCGATGGCTGAATAAAGGCCGTCTGAAATCTCGAAATCGGGTTTCAGACGGCCTTTTGTTTTAGTTTTTGTTGAGAAGTGTTTAGCTGATTCAACGCCGATGATGGGCAGCTTGTTGCTAAACAGGCTGGAAAGTGTCCGGCTCTTTTTCGACGGCCTCTACGTCGGCTTGTCGGTGCAATGCCTGATAACACGGGCGCAAGCTGGCGGATGATCAGGTCGAGCTGGTGTTTGAGGATGTGGTCTTTGCTGGGACTGCTCTGTGTCGGTCTGTTCCAAAGCTCGGCAAACTCCTGACGGATGGGTTCGATGCTTGCATCGAAGGTGGCCGGTTCGGTCTGCGGCATTTGTTTGAGGAGTTCGGCGATGTGGTGGGTCAGCTTGGCATAGGGCGCAAAGCCGTCGTTGCCGTCGAGTCGGACTTGGTCGCGGTATGCACCGAGCGCGGAAATGTGGCCGGTCAGCGCATAGCTGGTTTTGAGCAGGGTAAAGCCGTCTTGCAGGCGGTCTTGGTATTTTTTCGGGTTGCTGCTCATGTCGGACAGGGTGCTGCTGAGGGCGGCAGTGCTTTCGTGGGCTTGGCGGCGGGTGAGGCGGTAGTCGACATCGTCGCGGCTGCCGTTTTGCAGCTGGTCGAGGATGGCGTCGAGATAGCGGCCGTTGGCAGTGATGGTCTGGGCGGCTGTATGGCTGAGAGTGAGGTAACGCCAATCGGGCCAGAGGTAGGTGGCGGCGGCCCATGCGATAACGGAACCGACGATGGTGTCGATGATGCGGATGGGCATGGCGTGGTACACGTCCAAACCGGCAAGCGAGAGGCTGGTCAGGGCTTGGATGGTGATGAAAAAGGTGGAGAAGCTGTATTTGTAGCTTCGGGTCATGAAGAACAGGGTGGTGCTGGCGATGACAATCCAAAGCTTGGTTTCAACAGACGGGGTGAAGTAGGGGACGAGCGAACCGACAATCACGCCGAGAATCGTGCCGGCGATACGTTGGTACACGCGGCTTTTGGTGGCGGTGTAGTTGGGCTGGCAGACGAAAAGGGCGGTCAGCAGAATCCAGTAGCCGAGGTTGAGATGAAGGATTTCGACAATGATGCAGGCCGCGGCAACGACGATGGAGAGGCGGGTGGCATGGCGGAAGACGCCGGATTCGAAATTGAGCTGGCTGAGGACGGTTTCGCCGATATTGCGGAACTTGGTGTTTTCAAGGGCGGCGATGCGGGTGTCGGCGTTGTCGTTTTCGGCAAGGGACGCATCGTTTTGCAGTTGCCGCAGTTGGTAATCGACGCTGCTGAGATTGTCGAGCAGACGGCGGATATTGTGGAGGTTGGCATTATCGGCATGGGTCTCGGCAAAATGGCTGAGGGATTGGCGGCAGCCTTCCATGGCGCGGCCGAGGCGTTTGCTGTATGCGTAGGGGTTTGTTGTTGCGCAGGAGGCGGCAACGTTGCGGCACGCCTGGCCTTGCATTTCGAGCAGGCGGCGGATGCGGAAGATGAGGTCGGTATTTTTGAGCTGCTCGGCCATTTCGCTGTAATCGACGTGGGCGGAGCTGATGCGTTCGTGCATGTCTTGCGCGCAGAGGTAGTAGCGCAGCATTTTGGCGGTACGCGGATGGCGGTGTTGGCCGCGCAACCGGTAGAAAAGTGCGCCGCGGCATTGGTTGAAGGCGGTAATCACGCCGGTGTTACTCATGGCCAAGTCGATTTGGCGGTTGCCCAACCATGCGGCTTCGTCGGGGTCGAAAAAGTCGGCTTTGGCATCGAAGTAGTTGCTGAGTGCGTCGTAGGCGTTGGCAACGGTTTCTTGGACGGGGCGGTGGGGCAGGATGATTTGGAAGATCAGGGTATTGACGCTGTATAGGACAGTGCCCAACAGAATCATGACGGGGTTGGTCAGCCAGTAGGTTTCGGGTGTGTAGGTCAGCGTGGTGTAGGTGGCGACGGCGAGCGCACCGAAAGCGAAGGTGCGGTATTTGAGGCCGATGGTGCCGAGGATGGTGAAGCCGAAAGTCATCAGGGTCATGGCCAAGATGAAGGGGACGCCTGTGCCGATGGTGCTTTGGGCAAGCAGCGAGGAGAGGGTAAACAGGGCAACGGTGATGACGATGTTTTTCAGCCGGCCTGTGAGGCGGTTGTCCAAGTCGACCAAACCGCCGGCAATAATGCCGAGTACGAAGGGCATGACGAGCTTGGGCGTATCGAAGTGCCAAACGAGGGTGGCGGCGATGAATACGCTGGCGAAGACGGGCAGGGAGGCAATGATCAGAGGTTTGAGCGGCGGAGTGTTCATGATTGGGTTGTTTATTATTCGTTATGAGGTGAATGATTGGATTTTAACAGGATTTTCAGTCGGTTTCAGAATGCTTGAAATAGGATAAGGCCGTCTGAACGGATATGGGGAAATACTTGATTTTGTTTCCACATCTGTTCAGACGGCCTTTTTTTGGCTTGCGCCATTAGGTCATCAGGTTGAGGTCGCTGATGCGGTCGTAGAGACGCTCGGTATTGTTGCCTTCGTCGTGCATTTGAATGCGCAGGCGCAAATCGTTGGCGGATACCGCTTGGCGCAGGGCTTCGCTGAGTTCGATTTGGCCCTGTGCGTAGAGGTTGAAGAGGTTTTGGTCGAACGTCTGCATGCCGTTGCTGCCGGAGCGTGCCATCAGGTCGCGGATTTCCAGTAATTCGCCTTTGAAAATCAGGTCCTGCATGGCCGGAGTGTTGAGCAGGAGGTCGGTAACGGCCGTGCGTTGGCGGTTTTTCTTGATGGTGAGGCGTTGGCCGATGATGCCGACGAGGTTTAACGCCAAATCCATCAAAACCTGTTGGCGTCGGTCTTCCGGATAGAAGTTGATGATGCGCTCGATGGTTTGGGAAGCTGTGCTGGCATGGATGGTGAAAACGCACAGATGGCCGGTTTGAGCCAGTTGGAGGGCGTATTCCATGCTTTCTTCGCTGCGGACTTCGCCGATACAGACGACATCGGGCGCTTGACGCATGGCGCTTTGAACGGCGATTTTCCAGTTGTCGGTATCGATGCCGATTTCGCGCTGGGTGAAGATGCTGCGGCAAGGCTTGTAGATAAACTCGATGGGGTCTTCGATGGTAACGATGTGGCCGGGCAGCTTTTGGTTGCGGTAGTTGAGCATGGAGGCCATGGTGGTGGACTTACCCGAACCGGTCGGGCCGGCGAGGATCAGCAGGCCGCGCGGAGCGAGTGCAAGCTCTTGGAGCTTTTCGGGCAAACCGAGGGCCTTCATCTCGGGAATGTCTTGGCTGACGCGGCGCAATACCATGCCGACGCGGCCTTGCTCGTGGTAGGCGTTGACGCGGTAGCGCGTGTTGCTGCGCGATTGGACGGAATAGTTGATTTCCCAGTCGCGGTTGAAGGCTTCGAGCTGGTCGGGGTTCATGGTGGATTCGGCGATGGCGGCGGTGTCCGCGCCGGTCAGCGCTTTGTGGGGCATGGGTGTGAGGGTGCCGCCGACTTTTATGGCAGGGGGAAAGCCTGCGCTGATGAAGATGTCGGATGCGTTGCGTTTTTCGGCCTCTTCACACATGCGGTCGAGCAGGGGATGAAGATGCGTGCCGATTTCGGCCGGGGTGGGGATGTGCGGTGCTTGGTTTTTTTGTGAGTAGGCTTGCACCATTTCGCTTAACAGGTCGTGCAGAGGGGCGAGGTCGCTCATGATGATTCTCTTTAAAACAGGTATTCGGTCAGGCTGAAAGGCCGTCTGAAAACGGGATGATGGGGTTCAGACGGCCTGAGTATGGTTTAGAAAACAGAGAGGTTTTCGATGTTTTGCGCTTTGCTGCGTGCCAGCTCTGGGCTGATGGTGCCTTGGCGGACAAGGGTTTGCAGGGCTTGATCGAGGGTTTGCATACCGTGAGCCTGACCGGTTTGGAGGGCGGCGTTGATTTGGGCGATTTTGTTTCTCGCGGATGAGGTTGCGCACGGCCGGTGTGGAAATCAGGATTTCGTGTGCGGCGACGCGGCCGTTGCCGTCGCGGGTTTTCAGCAGGGTTTGGGAAATGATGGCGCGCAAGGATTCGGACAACATGGAGCGCACGATTTCTTTTTCGCCTGCAGGGAATACGTCGACAATACGGTCGATGGTTTTGGCGGCGCCTGTTGTGTGCAGCGTGCCGAAAACCAAGTGGCCGGTCTCGGCGGCGGTCAGGGCGAGGGAGATGGTTTCAGGGTCGCGCATCTCACCGATCAAAATCACGTCTGGGTCTTCGCGCAGTGCGGAACGCAGGGCGTTGGTGAAGCTGTGGGTGTGCTGATGCAGCTCGCGCTGGTTGATGAGCGCCTTTTTGCTTTGGTGGACGAACTCAATCGGGTCTTCGATGGTCAGAATGTGGGCCGGTTGGGTTTCGTTGATGTAGTTGACCATCGCCGCCAGCGTGGTGGATTTACCCGAGCCGGTCGGGCCGGTTACCAAGACCAAACCGCGCGGATTTTCGGCAATTTTTTGGAAAATGCGCGGCGCACGCAATTCTTCCAGCGTCAGGACAGTGCTCGGAATGGTACGGAATACCGCGGCCGGGCCGCGTTCGGTCATAAAGGCGTTGACGCGGAAACGGGCAACATTAGGTAGCTCAAATGAGAAATCGACTTCAAAATCCTGTTGATAGAGCTTGCGCTGGTGGTCGTTCATGACCGAGGTAATCATGGTACCGACTTCTTCCGAGCTCATCTCGGGCAGGTTGATGCGGCGGATGTCGCCGTGTACGCGTATCATGGGGGAAATGCCAGAACTCAAATGGAGGTCGGAGGCTTTGTTTTTCACGCCGAACGCGAGTAAGTCGGTAATCTGCATAATGTGGCCTTGTTTTGGTTTAGAATAATAAAATCGCTTTATTTTAAATAGATAAATCCGTTCGACCAAGTAAAATTTTCAAAATGCCGAGTGATGAACGGGTTAAAGGAGAAAACCATGTCGGTATTGCAACAAAACTATCAGGACGTATGCCGGGCGGTTGAACAGGTGGCTAAGGCTGCAGGACGGCCTGCGGATGCGGTGAAGCTGGTAGCGGTCAGCAAGACGTTTCCGGCAGACGATATCCGCGAAGTGTATGCGGCCGGTCAGCGCGATTTTGGCGAGAACTATATTCAGGAATGGTTTGAAAAAACGGAAACGCTGGTCGATTTGCCGGATATTGTTTGGCACGTTATCGGCGATGTGCAGTCTAATAAAACCAAATTTGTGGCCGAACGCGCACATTGGGTGCATACGATAGGCCGTCTGAAAACGGCGCGGCGCTTGAGCGAACAAAGGCCGTCTGAAATGCCACCGTTGCAGGTGTGTATTGAAGTGAACATTGCCGCGGAAGAGGCAAAACACGGCGTGACGCCCGATGAAGCGGTCGAGCTTGCTGTTGAAGTGGCCAAGTTGCCGAATATTAAAGTACGCGGATTGATGTGTGTGGCCAAGGCCGACAGCAGCGACGATGAGTTGCGCAGCCAGTTTCATACCATGCAACGGCTGTTGGCTGAGCTGAATGCGGCAGGCGTCGAAGCAGATGTTTTGTCTATGGGTATGTCCGGCGATATGCCAATCGCGGTAGAATGCGGCGCAACCCATGTCCGCATCGGCAGCGCGATTTTCGGCAAGCGGCATTATCCTCAAGCGTAAAATTAATGGCCGTCTGAACAGGACAGGCAGCAGTTTCAGACGGCCTGATCGATATTACAAAGGAGTAACATATATTATGAATATCTATTTTCTTGGCGGCGGCAATATGGCGACTGCCATTGCAGGCGGTTTGGTCAAACAAGACGGTTATCGTGTCCACATTGTTGAACGCGGCGCCGAAAGACGAGCGCAACTGGTGCAAGAATTGGGCGTAGCCGCTTCTGAAACCTGCCCGAATTGAGTGCGGACGATGTCCTCATTCTCGCCGTCAAACCGCAAGACATGCAGGCAGCTTGTCAAAACATCCGTTTGAATGGTGCGCTGGTGTTGTCCGTAGCGGCTGGTTTGTCCATCGATACCCTCAGCCATTATCTGGGCGGCACACGCCGTATCGTGCGCATCATGCCCAATACACCGGCCAAAATCGGTTTAGGCGTATCCGGTATGTTTGCCGATGCAGGCGTTTCAGAAGCAGACCGTACCGCTGCCGATGGCATCATGCGCTCTGTCGGCACAACCGTTTGGCTGAACGAGGAAGAGCAACTCCACAATATTACCGGCATCAGCGGCAGTGGCCCCGCCTATGTTTTCTATCTGTTGGGCGCGCTCCAAAATGCGGCTTTGGCACAAGGTTTCAACGAACAAGACGCACGCGAACTGAGTCTCGCTACATTTAAAGGCGCAGTGGCTTTGGCCGAACAAACCGGCGAAGCATTCGCACAATTACAGCAAAACGTAACTTCCAAAGGCGGCACGACACACGAAGCCATCGAAACCTTCAAAGCCCGTCACGTTGCCAAAGCCATCGAACAGGGCGTAGAAGCCTGCGTCAAACGTTCGCAAGAAATGGCGCAACAGTATAAGGCCGTCTGAACATGCGTGGCGACTTGCTCCTATTATTGGCAGACACTATTGCCATCCTGTGTATCACGCGCTTTTTGCTCCGATACGCAGGATTGGCAGCAGAACACCCCCTGCTCAAATTCAGCATACAGGCAACAGGCTGGCTGACCAAACCTTGGCAAAAAGCATTTCCATCCGGCGCGAAAACCGATTGGTACTGCCTGCCTTCAGGCTTTCTAGTGTACTACCTTGCCTGTACCGCCATTATTTTCATCTCGCCGGCGCTGTCCATCAGCAATAAGCTGATTTTGGCAAACTTCTGGTTTGCCGCACTCCATATGCTGAAAGCCGCGGCCTATACATTACTTATCGGTCTGATTATTAGAATGGTGTCCAGCATACAAGGTCGCTATTCGCCGTTGACTTATGCCATCGAACGAATCCTGCAGCCATTGCTCAAACCGTTTTCCTTCTTACGCGCAGGACGATACGATTTCAGGCAGTTTGTTGGCACTCTTATTATGGTTGTGGCTGGCCCGATGGTTTCCCCAACTGATCCAGCAAACCAACCTATGGTTGCTTCAATAGGCCGTCTGAAAGCGCAGCAGGTATTAACGACCAAAAATACAACGTCCTAAAAAGCGCTTTAATACATTTAGGTGTAAGGTAGTGCAAAAAAGTGCAAATCGAAATATAAAGAACAAATGAATAGGTAAAACATGATATGATTCGCCCAATTTCCAAAACGGAAATTCAAGAAAACCCAATAAAAGCAAACCCGTAGCATCCAAATCATTAACAACAAACCGAAAGCAGACACCATGGCAAAGCTGACAGAACAAGATATTTTTAAACTGGGATGGTCCTGAAGAGGACTACATGAACAGCGACCAATTGGCCTTCTTCCGCGAACTACTGGTTAAAATGCAAGAAGAGCTGATTGAAAATGCAAACACCACTACCGGCCATCTTCAAGAGCACGAATCCGCCCCCGATCCTGCCGACCGAGCTACTCAAGAAGAAGAGTATGCTTTAGAACTGCGCACCCGCGACCGCGAGCGTAAACTTCTCAATAAAGTGCAAGCGACTCTCCGCAGTATTGACGAAGGCGATTACGGTTTCTGTGCCGATACCGGCGAACCCATCGGCCTCAAACGCCTGCTGGCACGTCCGACTGCGACATTGTCCGTAGAAGCGCAAGAGCGACGCGAACGAATGAAAAAACAGTTCGCTGACTAAAATATAAAGATAGAAACCTCGAAAAGGCCGTCTGAAAGAGCATTTCAGACGGCCTTTGTTTTGTATTTTTTTGTATGTATGGATGGTGTAGAAAGTTTGATAGTGTTTTTATCAAATAAAAACCCTGTTAAAACAGGGTGGTGGTTAAATTTCTAGAAATAATTTCGAGAAAGGTGTTGACTGGTTTTGTTGGGAGGCGTATAGTTCGGTTCTTCGCTGCTGACGCGGTGAAGAAAACGAAGCAGACAGTATAACACAGTTAGTTAGAATTTTCGATAATTTTAGTTGACATTTGCTAAATGTACTGTATAATTCGATTCGCTCTTTAAAAAACAGATTACCGATAAGTGTGAGTGCATTAGGCCTCACACTGTTTGAAAGACAGACAAGATGATGTTTTTAGACATTGTCCTGTCGGTTTCTTTTGAAGCAGACCAGAAGTTATAAGTTAGAGATTGAACATAAGAGTTTGATCCTGGCTCAGATTGAACGCTGGCGGCATGCTTTACACATGCAAGTCGAACGGCAGCACAGAGAAGCTTGCTTCTTGGGTGGCGAGTGGCGAACGGGTGAGTAATATATCGGAACGTACCGAGTAATGGGGGATAACTAATCGAAAGATTAGCTAATACCGCATATTCTCTGAGGAGGAAAGCAGGGGACCTTCGGGCCTTGCGTTATTCGAGCGGCCGATATCTGATTAGCTAGTTGGTGGGGTAAAGGCCTACCAAGGCGACGATCAGTAGCGGGTCTGAGAGGATGATCCGCCACACTGGGACTGAGACACGGCCCAGACTCCTACGGGAGGCAGCAGTGGGGAATTTTGGACAATGGGCGCAAGCCTGATCCAGCCATGCCGCGTGTCTGAAGAAGGCCTTCGGGTTGTAAAGGACTTTTGTCAGGGAAGAAAAGGCTGTTGCTAATATCAATAGCTGATGACGGTACCTGAAGAATAAGCACCGGCTAACTACGTGCCAGCAGCCGCGGTAATACGTAGGGTGCGAGCGTTAATCGGAATTACTGGGCGTAAAGCGAGCGCAGACGGTTACTTAAGCAGGATGTGAAATCCCCGGGCTCAACCTGGGAACTGCGTTCTGAACTGGGTGACTAGAGTGTGTCAGAGGGAGGTAGAATTCCACGTGTAGCAGTGAAATGCGTAGAGATGTGGAGGAATACCGATGGCGAAGGCAGCCTCCTGGGATAACACTGACGTTCATGCTCGAAAGCGTGGGTAGCAAACAGGATTAGATACCCTGGTAGTCCACGCCCCTAAACGATGTCAATTAGCTGTTGGGCAACTTGATTGCTTAGTAGCGTAGCTAACGCGTGAAATTGACCGCCTGGGGAGTACGGTCGCAAGATTAAAACTCAAAGGAATTGACGGGGACCCGCACAAGCGGTGGATGATGTGGATTAATTCGATGCAACGCGAAGAACCTTACCTGGTCTTGACATGTACGGAATCCTCCAGAGACGGAGGAGTGCCTTCGGGAGCCGTAACACAGGTGCTGCATGGCTGTCGTCAGCTCGTGTCGTGAGATGTTGGGTTAAGTCCCGCAACGAGCGCAACCCTTGTCATTAGTTGCCATCATTTAGTTGGGCACTCTAATGAGACTGCCGGTGACAAGCCGGAGGAAGGTGGGGATGACGTCAAGTCCTCATGGCCCTTATGACCAGGGCTTCACACGTCATACAATGGTCGGTACAGAGGGTAGCCAAGCCGCGAGGTGGAGCCAATCTCACAAAACCGATCGTAGTCCGGATTGCACTCTGCAACTCGAGTGCATGAAGTCGGAATCGCTAGTAATCGCAGGTCAGCATACTGCGGTGAATACGTTCCCGGGTCTTGTACACACCGCCCGTCACACCATGGGAGTGGGGGATACCAGAAGTAGGTAGGGTAACCGCAAGGAGCCCGCTTACCACGGTATGCTTCATGACTGGGGTGAAGTCGTAACAAGGTAGCCGTAGGGGAACCTGCGGCTGGATCACCTCCTTTCTAGAGAAAGAAGAGGTCTGATGCATTCACACTTATCGGTAAACTGTAAAAGATGCGGAAGAGAAAAGCTTGAGTGAAGACAAGATTCGCTTAAGAAGAGAATCCGGGTTTGTAGCTCAGCTGGTTAGAGCACACGCTTGATAAGCGTGGGGTCGGAGGTTCAAGTCCTCCCAGACCCACCAAGAACGGGGGCATAGCTCAGTTGGTAGAGCACCTGCTTTGCAAGCAGGGGGTCATCGGTTCGATCCCGTTTGCCTCCACCAAGAACTTTACAAATCAAAGGAAGTCTGCTATACTTAGCAGCTTATTTTGATTTGCGAAGTGAAATATCGACGCATCGATCTTTTAACAAATTGGAAAGCCGAAATCAACAAACAAAGACAATGAGTTTGTTTTTGATTTTTTTGTTCTTTGCAAAGGATAAAAAAATCTCTCGCAAGAGAAAAAGAAAACAAACACAGTATTTGGGTGATGATTGTATCGACTTAATCCTGAAACACAAAAGGCAGGATTAAGACACAACAAAAGCAGTAAGCTTTTATCAAAGTAGGAATTTCAAGTTTGCTTCCCTAGTCAACGGGTAGGCAAACGAAGTCAAAGAGGTTCTTGAAATGATAGAGTCAAGTGAATAAGTGCATCAGGTGGATGCCTTGGCGATGATAGGCGACGAAGGACGTGTAAGCCTGCGAAAAGCGTGGGGGAGCTGGCAATAAAGCTATGATCCCGCGATGTCCGAATGGGGAAACCCACCTCTTAGGGAGGTATCCTTATCTGAATACATAGGATAAGCGAAGCGAACCCGGAGAACTGAACCATCTAAGTACCCGGAGGAAAAGAAATCAACCGAGATTCCGCAAGTAGTGGCGAGCGAACGCGGAGGAGCCTGTACGTGATAACTGTCGAGATAGAAGAACAAGCTGGGAAGCTTGACCATAGTGGGTGATAGTCCCGTATTCGAAATCTCAATAGTGGTACTAAGCGTACGAAAAAGTAGGGCGGGACACGTGAAATCCTGTCTGAATATGGGGGACCATCCTCCAAGGCTAAATACTCATCATCGACCGATAGTGAACCAGTACCGTGAGGGAAAGGCGAAAAAGAACCCCGGGAGGGAGTGAAATAGAACCTGAAACCTGATGCATACAAACAGTGGGAGCACCCTTGTGGTGTGACTGCGTACCTTTTGTATAATGGGTCAACGACTTACATTCAGTAGCGAGCTTAACCGAATAGGGGAGGCGTAGGGAAACCGAGTCTTAATAGGGCGAACAGTTGCTGGGTGTAGACCCGAAACCGAGTGATCTATCCATGGCCAGGTTGAAGGTGCCGTAACAGGTACTGGAGGACCGAACCCACGCATGTTGCAAAATGCGGGGATGAGCTGTGGATAGGGGTGAAAGGCTAAACAAACTCGGAGATAGCTGGTTCTCCCCGAAAACTATTTAGGTAGTGCCTCGAGCAAGACACTGATGGGGGTAAAAGCACTGTTATGGCTAGGGGGTTATTGCAACTTACCAACCCATGGCAAACTAAGAATACCATCAAGTGGTTCCTCGGGAGACAGACAGCGGGTGCTAACGTCCGTTGTCAAGAGGGAAACAACCCAGACCGCCAGCTAAGGTCCCAAATGATAGATTAAGTGGTAAACGAAGTGGGAAGGCCCAGACAGCCAGGATGTTGGCTTAGAAGCAGCCATCATTTAAAGAAAGCGTAATAGCTCACTGGTCGAGTCGTCCTGCGCGGAAGATGTAACGGGGCTCAAATCTATAACCGAAGCTGCGGATGCCAGTTTACTGGCATGGTAGGGGAGCGTTCTGTAGGCCGATGAAGGTGCATTGTAAAGTGTGCTGGAGGTATCAGAAGTGCGAATGTTGACATGAGTAGCGATAAAGCGGGTGAAAAGCCCGCTCGCCGAAAGCCCAAGGTTTCCTACGCAACGTTCATCGGCGTAGGGTGAGTCGGCCCCTAAGGCGAGGCAGAAATGCGTAGTCGATGGGAAACAGGTTAATATTCCTGTACTTGATTCAAATGCGATGTGGGGACGGAGAAGGTTAGGTTAGCAAGCTGTTGGAATAGCTTGTTTAAGCCGGTAGGTGGAAGACTTAGGCAAATCCGGGTCTTCTTAACACCGAGAAGTGATGACGAGTGTCTACGGACATGAAGTAACCGATACCACGCTTCCAGGAAAAGCCACTAAGCTTCAGTTTGAATTGAACCGTACCGCAAACCGACACAGGTGGGCAGGATGAGAATTCTAAGGCGCTTGAGAGAACTCAGGAGAAGGAACTCGGCAAATTGATACCGTAACTTCGGGAGAAGGTATGCCCTCTAAGGTTAAGGACTTGCTCCGTAAGCCCTGGAGGGTCGCAGAGAATAGGTGGCTGCGACTGTTTATTAAAAACACAGCACTCTGCTAACACGAAAGTGGACGTATAGGGTGTGACGCCCTGCCCGGTGCTGGAAGGTTAATTGAAGATGTGCAAGCATCGGATCGAAGCCCCAGTAAACGGCGGCCGTAACTATAACGGTCCTAAGGTAGCGAAATTCCTTGTCGGGTAAGTTCCGACCCGCACGAATGGCGTAACGATGGCCACACTGTCTCCTCCTGAGACTCAGCGAAGTTGAAGTGGTTGTGAAGATGCAATCTACCCGCTGCTAGACGGAAAGACCCCGTGAACCTTTACTGTAGCTTTGCATTGGACTTTGAAGTCACTTGTGTAGGATAGGTGGGAGGCTTTTGAAGCAGAGACGCCAGTCTCTGTGGAGCCGTCCTTGAAATACCACCCTGGTGTCTTTGAGGTTCTAACCCAGACCCGTAATCCGGGTCGGGGACCGTGCATGGTAGGCAGTTTGACTGGGGCGGTCTCCTCCCAAAGAGTAACGGAGGAGTTCGAAGGTTACCTAGGTCCGGTCGGAAATCGGACTGATAGTGCAATGGCAAAAGGTAGCTTAACTGCGAGACCGACAAGTCGAGCAGGTGCGAAAGCAGGACATAGTGATCCGGTGGTTCTGTATGGAAGGGCCATCGCTCAACGGATAAAAGGTACTCCGGGGATAACAGGCTGATTCCGCCCAAGAGTTCATATCGACGGCGGAGTTTGGCACCTCGATGTCGGCTCATCACATCCTGGGGCTGTAGTCGGTCCCAAGGGTATGGCTGTTCGCCATTTAAAGTGGTACGTGAGCTGGGTTTAAAACGTCGTGAGACAGTTTGGTCCCTATCTGCAGTGGGCGTTGGAAGTTTGACGGGGCTGCTCCTAGTACGAGAGGACCGGAGTGGACGAACCTCTGGTGTACCGGTTGTAACGCCAGTTGCATAGCCGGGTAGCTAAGTTCGGAAGAGATAAGCGCTGAAAGCATCTAAGCGCGAAACTCGCCTGAAGATGAGACTTCCCTTGTGGTTTAACCACACTAAAGAGTCGTTCGAGACCAGGACGTTGATAGGTGGGGTGTGGAAGCGCGGTAACGCGTGAAGCTAACCCATACTAATTGCTCGTGAGGCTTGACTCTATCATTTGAAGAACTTCAAAATGATAAAAGCTTACTGACTGATTCAGTCATCACCGAATATATTGATTAAGGCTTTACCGATTTGTGACAGTTTAAGTTTGGCGGCCATAGCGAGTTGGTCCCACGCCTTCCCATCCCGAACAGGACCGTGAAACGACTCAGCGCCGATGATAGTGTGGTTCTTCCATGTGAAAGTAGGTCACCGCCAAACACCCATTCTCGAAGCCCCCGACCGATGTCGGGGCTTTTACATGCCTGTCGGTTCTGTCGGTTTGGTGGTAGATAACAGTTGTATTAGGGATGATTACCCTGTTGTTATTCTTGAACAAAAGTACCGGAAAGTTACGGTTAACTGTTTAGAATATTTGAAATCAAACGATATTTGCGTTAATATGTCGTAAGCATTTATGTGGGTATAGGGCTGTTGCCCTATCTGCGTATGTGACAGTGTTTACAGAGTGGGAATAAAAACCATTCGGTAGACTTTCATGACTGATTCAATCAAATATGTTATGGGAAAAAAATCTGATGAAGAAAATTTTTATTTGGTGCATTTGCCGCCGTGTGTGCAGCATTCTCTTTTGGCCGCCGTGAACATCAATACCGCGTCTTCTGCCGAACTGGAGGCCTTGCCGGGTATTGGCCCGGCTAAGGCGAAATCGATTGTGGAATATCGTCAGAAGAACGGTGCGTTCAAATCGGTGGAGGAGCTGAAAAACGTAAAGGGCATCGGTGATGCGGTGCTGAACAAGTTGAAGGCGGAGGCGACGGTTTCTCCTGCCACGCCTAAGGCCGCACAGCCTGCCGTGAAAAAATAAGCCTGATGGTTAACTGCCGTATACGCCGCCCCGAGGCCGAACCGTTTGCCGGTTCGGGCTGACGGGCGGCTTTGTATGGGGGCCGGCAATGAGAGCTTGGACAAAGAGGAGCCATTGGGTAATAGCGTAAGCCGAATCCCTGTATCTGGGTTTCAGCTGTTGAGTATGGGACTAGTTTGTAAATGCCTCAGGCCGTCTGAAAACTTGAAAGAAGCAGTCGTCTGTTAAATATGCGATAATGCGGAAGATTTCATGGGTGTGGTAGAAACATGGTTGTGATTGTCCGACTGGGATGGTGTCGGGCAATGATGGAATCGGTTTGCTTGAAACGCCCGCCTGTTGCGGGCTTTTTTATGGGAAGGAATGGTCATGCCTAATCCGCTTTATCGGCAACATATTATTTCAATTTCAGATTTGACGACAGAGCAGCTCGAATTGCTGCTTCAGACGGCCTTGAAGTTGAAAAAGCAGCCTCGTGAAGATTTGCTTGAGGGTAAGTTGATTGGATCGTGCTTTTTTGAACCGTCTACCCGTACGCGTTTGTCTTTTGAAACGGCGGTACAGCGTTTGGGTGGGAAAGTTATCGGTTTTTCAGATGGTGCGAATACCAGTGCGAAAAAGGGAGAAACGCTTGCGGATACTGCGAGGATTATTTCCAGCTATACGGATGCGATTATTCAGCGACACCCCAAAGACGGTGCGGCCCGTGTAGCGGCCGAGTTTTCGAGCGTACCTGTGATTAATGCCGGTGATGGTACCAACCAACATCCGAGCCAAACGCTTTTGGATTTGGTAACGATTTATGAAACACAGGGTAGTTTGAGCAATTTGAAGATTGCGATGGCCGGTGATTTGAAATATGGCCGTACGGTACACTCATTGTGTCAGGCACTGAAGCGTTGGGGTTGTGAGTTCGCATTTGTATCCCCTCCCAGCTTGGCGATGCCGGACTATATTACTGAAGAGCTGGAGGAGGCCGGTTGCCCTTACCAAGTCTTGTCCAGCTTGGAAGAAGCGGTCGAATGGGCGGATATTTTGTATATGACCCGTGTTCAGCGTGAGCGTTTTGATGAGCAGGAATTTGCCAAAATTCAGGGTAAATTCAATCTTGATGTGCCGATGTTGCTGAATGCCAAACCCAATTTGCGCGTCTTGCATCCTTTACCGAGGGTAGATGAAATTCATCCGGATGTGGATAAAACACCTCATGCCTATTATTTTGAACAGGCAACCAATGGCGTGTATGCACGGATGGCGATTTTGTCTTTGGTATTGAACGAAGAAGTTTAAGGAGCGAAAGATGGAAAACTCAAAACTCAGCGTTGAAGCGATTGAACAAGGTACGGTAATTGACCATATTCCTGCCGGTAAAGGCTTGGCCATTTTAAGACAGTTTAAGCTGCTGCATTATGGCAGCGCGGTTACGGTTGGCTTTAATTTGCCCAGTAAAACGCAGGGAAGCAAAGACATTATCAAAGTCAGCGGCGTATGGTTGGATGCCAACGCGGCCAACCGTTTGGCTCTATTTGCCCCTGAAGCAGTGGTAAACAAAATCGATCAGTTTAAAGTGATCGACAAACAGCATTTGTCATTGCCGGACGAAATCTCGGAAGTGTTCCGCTGCCCGAATACCAATTGTGCCAGTCATGGCGAGCCGGTCATCAGCCGCTTTTATGTCCGCTCACATAATGGTCAGACGCGTTTGAAATGCCATTATTGCGAAAAAACCTTCTCGCGTGATTCGGTTGCCGAAGCCTGATAAAAATCTCAGGCCGTCTGAAAACACAGCAGTGCGGTTTGAGTTGTCTGCTTGATACATCAATTTCATAAAAAGCAAGATATTAAGCAAATTGCGTTAAAATTACGTTAAAATAATGCCTTCTGAGTTGATGACATCATTTGCTCAAAAGGCATTATTTTTATAACACGATACGAAATGTAGGAAAACTTATGCACTCATCCATACAAAGCCGGTTTGCCCCAATTTTATACGTTTTGATTTTCTTTGCCGGATTTTTAGCCGCACAAGTTTGGTTTAATCAGCAAGCCTATTTGGCCAACCTTCCCCTTTTGGTCACAGCCATTTCTGCCGTTGCATTGGTTTGGTTGATTTGGGCTGTCGTCTCTGCGCGATCCAAAGCAAAAAGCAAGATGTTGCATCGTGAGCAGCTGATTCAAAAAGAGAGTATTCATCCTGTTTTGCATGCGACGTTGCAGCGTTCTGACGGGCAAACGGATTTATTGGTTTTAGTTGTCCGCAATAGCGGTAAGGGTTTGGCAAAAAATGTGCGTTTCGAGGCAGAGCCTTTACCGGATCACTTGCCGGGCAAGCTGGTCGCCGATGCAGTTATGCGCTTGGAGATGTTTTCTTGCGGTGTGGATATGCTGGCATCGGGCGAATTGTATGGCGGCGTGTTTGCGAGCATGTTGGCGCTGGCTGCCGAATTGCCGGACCAGACATTTGGCGGCGTGTTGAAACTGAAGGCCACTTATGAAAAATGCCTTTGGCGATCAATGCACTTCTGAAAGCATTTTGGATTTGAGCATACTGAATTTCAATTTGTCAGAAATTAAATCCAGTGGCGAGCAAAAAGCCCCTGCAAGAAATTGTTGTATTGATATTTAAAGATATGCAGGCCGTCTGAAACCGAAATACTTGTTTTCAGACGGCCTGTTGTTATTTTTTTCAAATGATTTTTGAAGAAAAAAAGAGGCGTATCGGGTATAATAATCAGAGAATTCGAAACGGATTGTCAGGATCGGCAAGCTGTCTCATCATTGTCGTATTTCAAAACCTTACTGATATTTTTCAATAATCTGTTGCTATGTATCGGAACTTTTTCTGATGTTGGCACTGGCGAAATATTCCTTCAGCCATTTACTCTCAGGAAGCTGCTTATGTTAGTGTGTAATCCTTATGAAGTTGTGATCCATGGTACGACCAGCAAAGGCAAGATTTTCCGACCAAGCGACTGGGCGGAGCGCCTGTGCGGTATTTTGTCCTCCTTTACTAAAGACAACCGCCTTTCCTATTCTAATTGGGTGCGCCCGATTTTGGTGGATAATGTCCGTTGTGTGGCGGTCGATAAAAAGTTGGAAGAAGACAATCCGCAAATGTTCCGTTTCTTGATGGACTTTGCGGCGGATAATGATTTGCGCGTGATTGACTGCAAAGCCTTGCTCAAAGAGCAAGAGAGCAAACAGCAGGGCGAAGTGCCGGTCGAGCGCGTTTTGTTGGCGCAGGCGATTGAAGAAAAAAACATGCCGCCGAGCGTGCGGAAGCGGCCAATGCGCAGCCTGAGCCTCAAGCTGCCGCGCCTGTGGTCGGCGTATTGCGTGAAATTCCGCCGGAAGAAACCGCAACCGCTTTTGCGGCACTGAGTATTTTGCGTTCTTCTTTGACCGATATTCACCGTTTCGTCGAACAAATCAACGAGCATCAACGCAAAACCGGCTACCGTCTGCTGGGTATTTTTTTGAAGAAGGCAAACAAAATGCCGTGGCCGTATGCGGTTTCCATACTGCACATAACTTGGCCAGTGGTTACCATATCCATATTGATGATCTCGTAACCATGCCGCAATGCCGCCAAAAAGGTTATGCCTCACGCTTGTTGGAAGAAGTACGCAAAATCGGTGCGGAAACCGGCGCAACCAAAATCCATCTGAATGTCCATGTGAACCATGACCGAGCAGATGCCCATCGTCTCTACTTTAAAAAAACGGATTTGAAATTTGCGCTTACCATTTCCGTTGCGACCCGAAATAATTTTTGTAGAAAGAGAGAAGTCGATGTTGAAGATTTTGACTGCGGCTGTTTTGACACTGAGCTTGGCAGCCTGCGCATCAGGCAGCGGACAAGGCAGCTCGCAAATGTATGGTGAGATTAAGGCCGGTGTAGAAACCAGCCATCAACGTTGAGATATACAATGACCAAGGCCGTCTGAAATAGGTTTTCCTATTTCAGACGGCCTTTTTGCAGCTTGATTAGAGGGGCGTGGAGGTGTCGTCAGTGGCAACAGTCCGATGCAGGCGATACCAATTGTACAGGCGCAAGATGCACAAGAAGGCAATAATGGGCATACAGGCTGCGGTAACCAGATAACGCGGGTTGCTGAAGTTTAAAACATTGTGCCCGGAAAGCAGCGACAAAGCGGCATGCAACCATTCCCACAAAGACGAAATGCTGAATGCCAAAACAGCCAACAGGCCGAGGGTTCGGAAAATGCCGATGGGCAGGATTTGTTGGCGTAATACGGCGCGGTTGAGTTGGAACAAAACAATCAAACCGAAGCCGATGATGCAAACCATGCCGCCGTTGGCGACGATTTGCAGGCTGTTGAAGGCAATGTCGGGCGTAACGGAAATTGTACCGGACTGGTTGGCGGCGGTTTGTTGCAAATTTAAGCCTTGCATGACATTAAGCACGAAACCGTAGATCAGGTCGGCCAAAACGATGCCGATGGGTAGCGGAGTCAAAAAACGTTTCATGGATCAGTTGAGTATTCTATTAGTATGAGGGAGGCCGTCTGAAAATCAAAAATGACGACGTGAGAGTGTATTGTATCTGATAGAAAAGTAGGTTAATGCAAAAATAAATTTAGTTTAAGTCAGAAAATAATGTAATTTTACGCCAACATTATTGTATTAAGCGTACAATCTCCCTCATTATCAAACGTGGAATCAACAGGAAAGGACGTTTACATGAGCGAATTGCAACGTGATCTAACCCGTATCAGTCACAATACCAAAATTGTCGCCACATTGGGTCCGGGCAGCAACAATGTGCAATTGTTGGAAGATATGATCCGTGTCGGTGGTCTTAATGTCGTCCGTTTCAATTTCAGTCACGGTACTCCGGAGTTCCATGAAGAAAATGCCCGCATCGTGCGCGAAGCTGCGAAACGCGCAGGTCAGGAAGTGGCTATTCTTGCCGACTTGCAAGGCCCGAAAATCCGTGTCGGCAAAAATTGCCGGCGGCAGCATCGAGCTGAATAAAGATGAAACCTTAATTTTGGATGCCGCGCTTGAAGGCGAAGGCACACGCGAAGCGGTGGGTTTGGACTACCGCGATTTGCCGAATGACGTCGTTGCCGGCGATGTTTTGTGGCTGGATGATGGCCTGTTGACCTTGACCGTTGAGGCGGTTGAAGGAAGTAAGATTATTACAAGAGTCGAAAACAGCCATGTGCTGAAAAGTAATAAAGGTATTAACAAACGCGGTGGCGGCCTGTCTGCCGGCGCGTTGACCGAAAAAGACTTCCGCGACCTGAAAACGGCGATTGCCATCGGTTGCGACTACTTGGCCATCAGCTTTGTGAAATCTGCCGAAGATTTGCACATCGCACGCGCCAAAGTCGAAGAAGAAATGAAAGGCAGTACAGCCGTACGCCCTGGTTTGGTTTCCAAAATTGAGCGCGTAGAAGCCATTGAAAATCTGGACGAAATCATCCTCGCCAGCGACGGTATTATGGTTGCCCGCGGCGACTTGGCAGTGGAAGTCGGCCATGCCGCCGTTCCTGCCCTGCAAAAACGCATGATCCGACGCGCCCGCGAGTTGCGCCGTTTCAGCATTACCGCGACCCAAATGATGGAATCCATGATTACCAACCCCGTACCGACCCGCGCCGAAGTGAGCGACGTGGCAAACGCGGTGTTGGACGGCACCGATGCGGTAATGTGTTCCGCCGAAACCGCCGTCGGCGCATACCCGTTTGAAACCGTCAGCCAAATGGCGATTATCTGCGCGGCAGCCGAAAAAGAGCAGGACTCGCTCAACGGCGTTGTCGAACAAGTCGAGTATCCCGAAGCTGTCAGCACCAACTTGGCGATTGCCGGCGGCGCAGTCGGCGTAGCGCGTGCGGTTCACGCCAAAGCGATTGTCGCCCTGACTGAAAGCGGCTCAACCGCCTTCGAAATCAGCCGCCACAACATCACCTTGCCGATTTTCGCCCTGACTCCGAGCATTTCCGCCCAACGCCGCATGGCAATGTATCGCGGCGTGCGTCCGATGATTTTGGCGACCAGTACCGACCATGATACTGCGCTGAACGAAGTGGAAGCTGTGTTGGTCGAACACCAAATTCTGTGTTCCGGCGACCAATACATCATTACAAGCGGCTCGAAAATGCGCGAATCCGGTTCGACCAATACATTGGAAGTGTTGCAAGTCAAATAATCGAATCAATGTTTTACTAAGTGGAAAAAAAGCAGGCTGCCCAGCCTGCTTTTTGTATTTTGGGTATTTTTTTATGTAAAAAAACCGAAAAATAATAGGCAAGAATAACGATGTAGTATAGAATTGAGTGCCTATACTAAATCAATAAAGGACGTTTCAGACGGCCTTTTTCTTTGTCCGCTACTTTCACGGTAAACCAAAATGATTCATTTCAATCTGAAAAAAACAGCATTTATCTTAAGTACAGCACTTTTTATCTACCGCCGTCCAAGCTTCCGGCTACCACTTCGGCACACAATCCGTTAACGCACAAGGTACGGCCAACGCCGCCGCCGCCGAAGCCGCCGATGCCTCAACCATTTTCTACAATCCGGCCGGTTTGAGCAAAATCGACAGCAGCCAAATTTCCGTCAACGCCAATATCGTATTCCCAAGCATTCATTATGAAGCGGAATCTGCGAAACACTTCCGCACGGGTGCCGATGTCAGCGGCTCGACCAGCGGCAAAATTACCAAAACCACTGTTGCCCCGCACGTCTATGGCGCGTACAAAGCCAGCGACGATGTGACTTTGGGTCTGGGCGTGTACGTTCCTTTCGGTTCCGCAACAGAATACGAAAAAGATTCCGTATTGCGCCACAACATCAACAAACTGGGTTTGACCACCATCGCCATCGAGCCGGTAGTCGCGTGGAAGCTGAATGAGCAGCACGCCGTCGGTGCCGGTTTGATTGCCCAATATTCCAAAGCCGAATTGCGCAAATACTCCGACTGGGACGCTTCCGGCGCCATCAGCCAATTGGCCAGCGGCTTGGCTTCTCGTCAAGCAGGCCGTCCCGTCGCTGTCGATGCGACCGGCAAAGCTGACGGTCATGCCGATGTAAAAGGCCACGATTGGGGCTTCGGCTATCAACTGGCGTGGATGTGGGATATCAACGAGCGCGCACGCGTGGGTGTGAACTATCGTTCCAAAGTATCGCATACGCTGAAAGGCACTGCCGATTGGGAAGCTGACGGCGCATATGCAAAACGCGCTTGGGATTTGGGTGCAATGGCTGCACGCGGTTATGTGCCGAACGAAAAAGCCAGCGTAAAAATCGTCACGCCTGAGTCTTTGTCTGTTCACGGTATGTACCGCGCCACCGACAAAACCAACCTGTTCGGCGATGTGACTTGGACGCGCCACAGCCGCTTCAACAAAGCGGAGCTGGTGTTTGAAAACACCAAAAAAGTTGTCAACGGCCAATCTGACCGTACCGTCATCACGCCTAACTGGCGCAACACTTATAAAGTCGCATTCGGCGGCTCTTACCAAGTTACCGAACCATTGCAACTGCGTGCCGGTATCGCTTTCGACAAATCACCGGTTAAAAGTGCAGAAGACCGCATGAACAGCCTGCCTGACGGCAACCGTATCTGGTTCTCCGTCGGTGCCAAATATCAACTGGGTAAAAACCATGTGATTGATGCAGCGTACAGCCATATCCACATCAATGACACGGTTTACCGCACCGGCAAAGCCAGCGGCAACGACGTGGACAGCCGCGGTGCATCCTCTGCTCGCTTCAAAAACAAAGCGGACATCTTGGGCTTGCAATACACTTACAAATTCAAATAATCGGATTTGAGTTATGGATAAAAAGGCCGTCTGAAGATTTCAGACGGCCTTTTTGATTGGCAGGAATAGATGGAACAATCAACAGGCAATAAATGGCGTGTCGGACTTTCCATAATTGCTGATTGGAATGGCAGAACGGGAAGACGATAGAAAAGGGGATAGCCGATAAATAGCTGAAGACATGGGATATTGTTTGCGCTTTAAACAACGTGTTACCGATTTCTTTATTCTGATAGGCAATCAAAAGGCCGTCTGAAAACAGGTTTTCAGACGGCCTTTGTTTGCCGGATTGCTGCTAAGAAGCCCAATCAGCTGCGGACTTCCAGTTCGATTTCTCTTTCCTGTTCGTCTTCGGCCGGTTTGTCCATGGTTTTTTCATCGGCCATATTGTCCAAATCGCGGCCGGGTTCGGAGGCAGTATCGCCGATGGAAACGCTGTTCAGGCTTTCCAAAATAATGGCGGATGCCAGATGGTCGGATGTGCGGTACACCATTGCCAAACCGATTTCTTCCGCCGGAATGGAAACCAATTCAACCGTATCTTTGTCTTTCGGCTTGCGAATCAGGTTGTTGGACAGATTGACACGGACTTGGCGGCCGCGTTTGTAGAGGCTGACCACCGTGCCTTTGTCCAAACCGTCGAGTTCGCCTTTATCCAACGTAATGGTTTGGAACTGGCCGGCTTCGCCCACGCCGTCGAAGATGGAAACGACTTTGGCCTGAATCGGATGGGCAGGGGCGTGAGGCATCACATTGAAGCTGTCGAGGCCTTCGGGCAGTTTCAGCAGATAGTCGTCTTTGCGGATTTCGGAAACGGCTTCTTCGATAACCAAAGGTTGCGCGGACTGGGTGCGCAGTTTCATAACTTTGTTGACTTGGGTGTAATACTCGTTGCTTTTGAGTTTTTCGTCAGAAGCGCGGGTGCGGTGTTCCAAGGCGGAGTCGGTGTAAGGCAGCGTGTTGGCGATGCCGCTGAACACGACTTCTTGGCCGAGGAATTTGCCGGTTTCCGGATCGGTGATGTTTTTATTGACGCGGTAGGTCAGGTAGCGGCCGGGTTCGGTCAGGCCGTATGCGTACACGCGGTTACCTTGGGTGTAGAGGACGCGGTTGTCGGGGCCTGCAATCAGGCGCGGCGCGTTGGCGGTTTCTTCCGGAGCGATAATCTGCGGATGTTTCATAAACATACGGTAGAGGTTGACGTTGACAGTCGGAATGCCGTAGCCGGAAGTTTCGCGTACGCGCGGATGCAGTTTGATCACGGGAATGCCGTCTGAACGGGTTTGGGCGTGTTCAAAACCTAGTCGCGGCTGGCCGTTGACGTAGCGTAAAACCAACACCTGACCCGGATAGATCAGGTGCGGATTGCGAATGGCGCTGCGGTTGGCGCCCCAAAGGCGGTTCCATTGCCATGGGCTGTACAGATATTTGCCGGAAATACCCCACAAGGTATCGCCGTTTTTAACGACGTAGCGTTGCGGCGCATTGGGGCGGATTTAAAGAAGCTGCCTGAGTGTGGGCAGAAATAGCCATGCCTGCCATGCAAAGCAGGGTTATAATACGTTGTTGCATAACCGTTCCCCTTGAAATCGGTTTGGTTTGTCTTCAGATGATAAACAGAGAAGGCCGGAGTTTGCGAAACTGCCACCCATCCGTCAATACGATAACGAACGGCCTCTGTCGCGCTATCTTAACATTTTTCGGCGTTATTTTAGCATTGAATGTTGCTGTCATGACAGGAGATTGTGGCGGCGGAAACCAAATCTGTATGAAAATCACACATCAGCTTTATAAAACGAGAATATTATGGCTTTACTGAACATCCTCCAATACCCTGACGAGCGTTTGCACACGGTCGCCAAACCTGTTGAAAAAATCGACGAGCGCATCCAGACATTGGTTGCCGATATGTTTGAAACCATGTACGAAGCACGCGGTATCGGCTTGGCGGCCACTCAGGTCGACGTACACGAGCGCATCGTCGTGATGGATTTGACCGAAGACCGCAGCGAACCGCGCGTGTTCATCAATCCCGTCATTGTCGAAAAAGACGGCGAGACGACTTATGAAGAAGGCTGTCTGTCCGTGCCGGGCATTTACGATACCGTAACCCGTGCCGAGCGCGTCAAAGTTGAAGCTTTGAACGAGAAAGGCGAGAAATTCACGTTGGAAGCAGACGGTCTGCTGGCAATTTGCGTGCAACACGAATTGGACCACCTGATGGGCATCGTGTTTGTCGAACACCTGTCGCAGCTGAAACAAGGCCGCATCAAAACCAAACTGAAAAAACGTCAGAAACACACCATCTGACCTACGCATCGCTTAAAGGCCGTCTGAAAAGACAAAACAGAAGGCAGACTTCGGTTTTCAATCTTTCAGACGGCCTTTTCAGCTGAAACAGTTTGCCCAACGCGCCCATTCAAACCATTTCCACAAGGACACAACATGAAAGTCATCTTTGCCGGTACACCCGATTTTGCCGCCGCCGCCTTGAAAGCCATCGCCGCCGCAGGTTTTGAAATTCCGCTGGTGTTGACCCAGCCCGACCGCCCCAAAGGCCGCGGCATGCAGTTGACCGCATCGCCGGTCAAACAGGCTGCCTTGGAATTGGGTTTGACCGTGGCGCAGCCGGAAAAGTTGCGCAATAACGCCGAAGCCCTGCAAATGCTCAAAGATACAGGCGCAGATGTGATGGTGGTGGCCGCGTATGGCTTGATTTTGCCGCAGGATGTGTTGGATACGCCCAAACACGGCTGCCTCAATATCCACGCTTCGCTGTTGCCCCGTTGGCGCGGCGCGGCACCGATTCAACGTGCGATTGAAGCCGGCGATGCTGAAACCGGCGTATGCATCATGCAGATGGACATCGGCTTGGACACCGGCGATGTGGTCAGCGAACACCGCTACGCCATCCAACCTACGGATACTGCCAACGAAGTGCATGACGCGTTGATGGGTTTGGGTGCGGAAGCGATTGTTGCCGACTTGCAGCGTCTGCAGGCTGAAGGCCGTCTGAACGCGGTCAAACAGCCTGAAGAAGGCGTTACCTACGCCCAGAAATTGAGCAAAGAAGAAGCGCGTATCGATTGGAACGAGTCCGCAGACATTATCGAGCGCAAAATCCGCGCCTTTAACCCCGTCCCTGCCGTGTGGGTCGAGTATCAAGGCAAGCCGATGAAAATCTGGCGTGCCGAAGTGGTGGCCAAACAGGGGAAGGCAGGCGAGGTGTTGTCCTGCACTTCAGACGGCCTGCTGGTGGCGTGCGGTGAAAACGCGCTGAACATCACCGAATTGCAGCCTTCCGGCAGCAAACGCATGAGCATACAGGCATTTGCGGCAGGCCGGACGATTGAAGTCGGAACGGTTTTGTAACAGGCTGGAAACCAACGTAGAGGAAAGAAAACAATGGCTGTTTTTGAAGTGGTCGAGGGCGATATTACCCGATTGGCAGTCGATGCGATTGTCAATGCTGCCAATTCATCGCTGTTGGGCGGTGGTGGCGTAGACGGTGCGATACACCGTGCCGCGGGCAAAGAGCTGCTGGAGGAGTGCCGCACTTTGGGCGGTTGCCGCACAGGCGAAGCCAAAATAACCCAAGGCTACCGTTTGCCTGCACGCTTTGTCATTCATACGGTCGGGCCGGTATGGTTTGGCGGAAAACAAAATGAAGAGGCCAAATTGGCACAATCCTATGCCAATTCCTTGCTGCTTGCCCAGAAACACGAGCTTCACAGCATCGCCTTTCCGTGCATCAGCACCGGTGTGTACCGCTTCCCGGCCGAAGCCGCCGCGCGTATCGCTTTGGAGAGTTTGAAGCAAACCCTGCCGCAATGTCCGGCAGTGGAAAAAATCATCTTTTGCTGTTTTTCCAAAACAGATGCCGAATATTATCGGGCATTGCTGGCTGCCGAACAGGCCGTCTGAAATCCGCCGAACACTTGAAATCAAATTATGAATCAGAAAGCAAAAATATGAGTATGTCCCTCGCCCAAAAACTGGCCGCCGACAGCGTTGCCGCGGTTGCCGAAGGGCGCAATCTTCAGGATGTCTTGGCGGAAATCCGCGCGGCGCATCCGCAGCTGACGGCGCAGGAAAACGGCGCGTTGCAGGATATTGCCTACGGTTGCCAACGTTATTTGGGCAGTTTGAAGCACATGCTTGGCCAAATGCTGAAGAAGCCGATTGACAATCCGCAGCTAGAAAGCCTGCTTTTGGCGGCGATGTACCAACTGCATTACACGCGCAACGCGCCTCATGCCGTGGTCAATGAAGCGGTGGAAAGCATTGCCAAAATCGGCCGCGGCCAGTTCCGCTCGTTTGCCAATGCAATTTTGCGCCGCTTTTTGCGTGAACGCGACAAACTCGCGGCTTCCTGCAAAAAAGACGATGTGGCGAAACACAATTTGCCGCTGTGGTGGGTGGCTTACTTGAAAAACCATTATCCGAAACATTGGCACAACATCACCACCGCGCTGCAATCGCATCCGCCGATGACTTTGCGCGTCAACCGCCGACACGGCAATGCCGAAAGCTATTTGGAAAAACTGGCTGCGGAAGGTATTGTGGCCAGGGCGTTGGACGAATACGCCGTGATGTTGGAAGAAGCCGTGCCGGTAAGCCGCCTGCCCGGCTTTTCAGACGGCCTGGTGTCTGTGCAGGATTTGGTGCGCAGCGTGCTGCCTATTTGTTGAACCCGAAAGACGGCGAACGCATCCTCGATGCCTGTGCGGCGCCGGGCGGTAAGACAGGCCATATCTTGGAACTGGCAGATTGTCATGCTACCGCTTTGGATATAGACGAAGGCCGTCTGAACAGGGTGAAGAGCAATCTTGACCGTTTAGGCTTTCAGACGGTCTCTTTGGCTTGTGCCGATGCGCAGGACTTGGCGGCATGGTATGATGGTAAGGCCTTTGACGCTGTCTTGGCAGATGTGCCGTGTACCGCTTCGGGCGTGGCGCGCCGCAATCCCGACGTAAAATGGCTGCGCCGACCGACCGATGCCGTCAAAACCGCACGCCAACAGGAAGCATTATTAGACGCGCTGTGGCAGACCCTGACGAAAAACGGCAGGATGTTGCTGGCTACCTGCTCGGTCTTTGTCGAAGAAAACGACGGTCAATTGCAAAAATTCCTTAACCGCCATGCCGATGCCGAGCTGATCGAATCGCATGTGCTTTTACCGAACAAACATCAAGATGGCTTTTATTACGCGCTTATTAAAAAGCAGTAAAACGCTGATTGTACCGCTCTTGCTCGCCGTGTCGTTGAACGCGGCGGGCGAGGGCATCAGTGCGACCCGTGCTGAGGCAAAGCTGACCCATGCCGGACAGCTTTCCGTCAGCAGCCGTTTCCGCACCGACCTGCCCGATCAGCTCAAAGAAGCACTCAAACAGGGCGTCCCCCTGCATTTCAATTTAAGTTGGCAGCTGTCGGCGCCGTCCGTGGCGTCTTATAAATTCAAGTTCGACCAGCTGCTCAACAACGACAGCACGATTCAATACAAATTGTCCTTCCATCCGCTGACCAACCGCTATCGCGTTACCGTCGGTACGTTTTCTACCGAGTACGACACGCTTGAAGCCGCCTTGCGCGCAGTGGGCGCGGTCGCGAATTGGAAGGTTTTGTCCAAGGGCGCGCTGAGTGATGTGGCCGCCAAAGACACGAAGGCTGAAATCCGCCTGCTGCTGACAACCGCCAAGCTGCCCAAACCATTCCAAATCAATGCCCTGACTTCTAAAAATTGGCATTTGGATTCGGGTTGGAAATCCTTGTCGGTCGTGCAGGAGTAAACCATGCGCCGCTTTCTCCTGATTGCCGCCGTATTTGCCGTAGTTTTGTTGTACGGCCTGACTGTTGCAACGGGCAGCAGCAACGTATTGTCCGATTATTTTTGGTGGATTGTCGCCTTGTGCGGCTTGCTGTTGCTGGTGTTGGCTGCGGTGTTGGTGCGCTATGTCGTGCTTTTGATGCGCGACAACAGCAAAAGCGTGTTCGGCTCGCAGATTGCGCGCCGGCTGTCTGGGATGTTTACCTTGGTTGCCGTATTGCCGGGCGTGTTTTTGTTCGGTATTTCCGCCCAGTTTATTAACGGTACGATTAATTCTTGGTTTGGCAACGATACCCATGAGGCTTTGGAGCGCAGCTTAAACTTGAGCAAATCCGCGCTGAACTTGGCGGTGGACAACGCGGTCAGCAACGCTACGCCGGTGCAAATCGATTTAATTAGCGCCGCTTCGCTGGACGGCGACCTGGGGCAGACGCTGGCCCAATCCGCGCCTACTTCCGAATTTGCCCAGCTGGCGCTTTATAACGCGACCACCCATAAAGTCGAGAAAAGCATCAATCCCCTGAAACTGAATCAACCGACGCTCAACAAAGAAGGATGGGAGCAGCTGGAGCAGACCGGCTCGGTACGCAGCTTGGAAAATATCGGCGGTGTGCTGTATGCTCAAGGCTGGATGCTGATCGGTACGCATAAAAATCAGGATTATGCATTGTTTTTCCGTCAGCCGATTCCGAAAGATGTTGCCCAAGACGCGACGCTGATTGAAGCGGCCCGCGCCAAATACGCCGAGCTGAGTTATACCAAAAAAGGCCTGCAAACCTTTTTCCTGTCCACGCTGTTGGTCGCGACATTGTTGGCCATCTTTTTGGCGCTGGTTATGGCTTTGTATTTTGCCCGCCGTTTTGTGGCGCCGATATTGTCGTTGGCAGAGGGTGCGCGGGCGGTGGCTCAGGGTGACTTCAGCCAGACCCGGCCGGTGTTTCGCAATGATGAGTTCGGCCGTTTGACCCAATTGTTCAACCACATGACCGAGCAATTGGCGATTGCCAAAGAGGCAGACGAGCGCAACCGTTTGCGCGAAGAAGCCGCACGCCATTATTTGGAATGCGTGTTGGAAAGTTTGACCACAGGCGTGATTACTTTGGATGCCGACGGCCGTCTGAAAACCTTTAACAAGGCCGCCGAACAGATTTTGGGTGTTTCGCTGGTGTCTTTGTGGGGTAGCAACTGGCATCAATGGCACGGCAAATCGCCGCAGCAAACCCTGTTGGCCGATGTGTTTGCCGCCATTAATGAAACCGCCGACAGCGACAAACCCGTCCAAGTCGAATACGCCGCGCCCGATGATGCCCGAATTTTGTTGGGTAAGGCCACCATCCTGCCGGAAGACAACGATAACGGCGTGGTGATGGTGATTGATGACATTACCGTCTTGATACGGGCGCAAAAAGAGGCCGCATGGGGCGAAGTGGCGAAACGGTTGGCGCACGAAATCCGCAATCCGCTTACGCCTATCCAGCTTTCCGCCGAGAGATTGGCATGGAAATTGCATGATAAACTTGATGAACAAGACGCCCAAATCCTCAGCCGTTCAACCGATACCATCGTCAAACAGGTGGCCGCGCTGAAAGAAATGGTCGAAGCGTTTCGTAATTATGCGCGTGCGCCGTCGCTGAATTTAGAAAAACAAGATTTAAAACGGTTTGGTGTCGGAAGTATTGGTATTATATGAGGCCGGCGCGTGCAAGTTTAATGCACGGCTCAGCGCCGACGCCCCTGCCGATTGTTGCCGATACGACGGCGATGCGCCAAGTGTTGCATAACCTATTTAAGAATGCCGCAGAAGCGGCAGAGTCGGACGAAGCGCCGCAAGTAAACGTTGAAACAGGGCGCGAAGGCGGACAGGTTTTCTTGACCGTCTGCAACAACGGTAAAAGCTTCAGCAAAGAAATGCTGCACAATGCTTTTGAGCCGTACGTTACCGACAAACCGACAGGAACTGGGCTGGGTTTGCCCGTTGTGAAAAAATTATCGAGGAGCATGGCGGCCGCATCAGCCTGAGCAATCAGAACAGCGGCGGCGCGTGCGTCAAAATAGCTTTACCGGAAATGGCAGAAACTTATGCGAAGCAGTGATATTTTGATTGTAGATGATGAAGTAGGCATCCGCGACCTGCTCTCCGAAATCCTTCAAGATGAAGGCTATACCGTCACTTTGGCCGAAAATGCCGAAGAAGCGCGCCAATTGCGTTATCAAACGCGTCCGGCCATGGTGTTGCTGGACATTTGGATGCCCGATTGCGACGGCATCACTTTGTTGAAAGAGTGGGCGAAAAACGGCCAACTAAATATGCCTGTGGTAATGATGAGCGGCCATGCCAGTATCGATACCGCGGTTGAAGCCACCAAAATCGGCGCGCTCGATTTTCTGGAAAAACCGATTGCCCTGCAAAAACTCTTGTCCGCAGTAGAGCGCGCCTTGAAACATGGCGAAGTTCAGACGGCCTCCGGTATGACTTTTGGACAAACTGGGCAACAGCCCCGTCATTCAAGAAATGAACGGCAGTATTGAAGCAGCCGCCAAACACAACCGCCCGCTGTTGTTGGTCGGTGAGGCAGGTTCGCCGTTTGAAATTGTCGCCCGCTATCTGCACAAAAGCGGTACGCCTTGGGTGGTAACCCACCGTGTCGAACACATTGTCGATACGCCGATGGAGCTGTTGCAAAAGGCATCAGGCGGCATTTTGTATGTCGGCGATATTGCCCGTTACAGTAAAAATATCCAAAACGGCATTGCTTTCTTGCTGGAAAAAGCCGACCGCTACAATGTCCGTGTGATTGCTTCATGCGGTTTTAAACGCGGTGAGAGCGCCGATGACGTCGTTACCGGCAGACTGGCAGAGCTGTTGAAAGAGCGCATCAATGTTCCTTCTTTGCGCAGCCAGCCGGACGACATCGTCTTTTTTTAATCAACCGCATCATGACTGATTTGGCCGAAAGTCAAAAAATCCAACCGGTAAAATTCAGCGACAGCGCGTTGGTGGTTTTGCGCCAATACGATTGGCCGGGCAATTACGACCAGCTTGCCGAAACGGTGAAAAACATCATGTTGGAATCTGACGGCAAAGAAGTGAACGAGCAGGCCGTTGCCGTGGCTTTGGGTCAGAAGGAAAACGCAACGGCGACAGAAATCATCGGCGGCTTCAATTTCAACATGCCTTTGCGCGAATTGAGGGAAGAAGTCGAGCGCCGCTACTTTGAGTACCACATCGCCCAAGAAGGCCAAAATATGAGCCGCGTGGCGCAAAAGGTCGGTTTGGAGCGTACACACCTTTACCGCAAACTTAAACAACTCGGTATCAGCGTATCGCGCCGCAGCGCCGACAAATCCGAAGAATAAGCGCATAAACACAAAAGAGGCCGTCTGAAAGCCATCAGGTTTTTCAGACGGCATCGTCATTTGACGGTGTGCTTAGACAAGCAATACTTTATAAAAATAATGATATGGCTTGGCATGGTTATTTTGCCTTTTAAGTCGACAGAAGTTTTATATCAATAAAATATTCAGACGGCCTTTATTTACTTCGGGCCGTCTGAAAAAAACATTACGAAAAGGGAACAGATTGATGACGGAAAACGAGCGTTTTGCTTGGTTGCAACTGGCATTTACGCCCCTATATCGGCGCAGAAAGTTTTTTGGTACTGTTGCAGCAATTCGGTAGCGCACAAGCAGCCTTGAATGCGCCGGCAGACAAAATTGCCGCGTTGGTGCGCCATAAACAGGCGGTCGAGTCATGGCGCAATACGGATAAACGGGCTTTGGCGCAGCGGTCTGCCGAAGCCGCTTTACAATGGGAAATACAGGACGGTTGCCGTCTGTTGCTGCTGCAAGATGATGATTTCCCCGAAATGCTGACACAAGGCATTACCGCGCCGCCGGTCTTGTTTTTACGCGGCAATGCAGAGCTGCTGCACATACCTTCTGCCGCGATTGTCGGCAGCCGCCATGCCACGCCGCAGGCAATGCGGATTGCCAAAGATTTCGGCAGGGCATTGAGTGAAAAAGGCATTCCCGTTGTATCGGGTATGGCTTCGGGTATCGACACAGCAGCCCATCAGGGCGCATTGCAGGCAGATGGCGGTACCATTGCCGTCTGGGGAACCGGTATAGACCGTATTTATCCACCATCCAATAAAAACCTTGCTTATGAAATTGCTGAAAGGGGATTGATTGTCAGCGAGTTCCCTTTGGACACGCGTCCGTTTGCAGGCAACTTTCCGCGCCGCAACCGTCTGATCGCCGCGTTATCGCAGCTGACATTGGTGGTAGAAGCGGCATTGGAATCCGGCTCATTGATTACTGCCAAGCTGGCGGCGGAGATGGGGCGTGAAGTGATGGCGGTACCCGGTTCGATAGACAATCCGCATAGCAAAGGCTGTCACAAGCTGATTAAAGACGGGGCAAAACTGGTTGAATGTTTGGACGATATCCTCCATGAGTGTTCGCAGCTATTGCAAAATACGCCTGTTCCATCATATTCTATAAATAAGACGGTCAAACCGAAAAACGATCAAACCAAACAGCTGCAACCAAAAACAATAGCGGATGAACCGCAAAGGCCGTCTGAAAACCCACCTGCCGCCCCATCAACAAGCACCTTATTAGAAGCAATGGGTTACGACCCGGTACATCCCGATATTTTGGCGCAACAAACCAATACGGCAGCGGCAGACGTGTACGCACAGCTTTTGGAATACGAACTTGACGGTATTGTTGCCGCCTTACCGGGCGGCCGTTATCAGCGTGTCAAAGCATAAATTATCTATATTTAAGGAACCAGCATGACCGAAGTCATTGCCTATTTAATCGAACACTTCCAAGATTTCGACAATTGTCCGCCTCCGGAGGACTTGGGTCGCCTTTTGGAAGATGCGGGTTTTGATGCTACGGAAATTGGCAATACATTGATGATGATGGAAGTCTTGTTCAATACGTCCGAATTCTATGCCGAGCCGTTTAACAGCGACTCCCTGCGCGTATTCTGCCGTGAAGAAGCTGAAAACCTGCCTCAGGAAGTCATGGGATTGATGCAGTATTTGGTTACCGAACACGCAATTACTTATGAGCAACGCGAAATCGTCATTCACGCCCTGATGCACATCCCATCGGACGAAATCACCCTCGATACCGCCAAAGTGTTGGTATTGCTGGTGTTGTGGATGCACAAGAGCGAGTTGCCCGTCCTGATAGGCGACGACTTGATGAGTGCGTTGACCGGACAAAACGTTATGCACTAAACCTTTTTCAGACGGCCTCAATAATAAAGGCCGTCTGAAACATAAATCCAATACATCCAAAAAGAGAACAACAATGGCGAAAAACCTATTAATCGTCGAATCCCCGTCCAAAGCCAAAACCCTGAAAAAATATCTGGGCGGTGATTTTGAAATCTTGGCGTCTTACGGCCACGTCCGCGATTTGGTTCCGAAAAGCGGAGCAGTCGATCCCGACAATGGCTTTGCCATGAAATACCAATTGATCAGCCGTAACAGCAAACACGTCAATGCCATCGTCGCCGGTGCCAAAGAAGCTGAAAACATCTACCTCGCAACCGACCCGGATAGGGAAGGCGAAGCCATTTCTTGGCATCTTTTGGAAATCCTCAAATCCAAACGCGGTCTGAAAAACATCAAGCCGCAGCGTGTCGTGTTCCACGAAATCACCAAAAATGCCGTGCTCGATGCGGTTGCCCATCCGCGTGAAATCGAAATGGACTTGGTCGATGCGCAACAAGCCCGTCGCGCTTTGGACTATCTGGTCGGTTTCAACCTCTCGCCATTGTTGTGGAAAAAAATCCGACGCGGTTTGAGCGCAGGCCGCGTACAAAGCCCTGCTTTGCGCCTGATTTGCGAACGCGAAAACGAAATCCGCGCGTTTGAAGCGCAGGAATATTGGACGGTACATCTCGACAGCCACAAAGGCCGCAGCAAGTTTACCGCCAAACTCGCCCAATACAACGGCGCGAAACTCGAACAATTCGACCTGCCGAACGAAGCCGCGCAAGCCGACGTGTTGAAAGAACTCGAAGGCAAAGAGGCCGTCGTTACTGCCATCGAAAAGAAAAAGCGCAGCCGCAATCCTGCCGCGCCGTTCACCACTTCTACCATGCAGCAGGATGCCGTGCGCAAACTTGGTTTTACCACCGACCGCACCATGCGTACAGCCCAACAGCTTTATGAAGGTATAGACGTAGGGCAGGGCGCCATCGGTCTGATTACCTATATGCGTACCGACAGCGTGAATTTGGCGGATGAAGCATTAACCGAAATCCGCCATTACATCGAAAACAAAATTGGCAAAGAATATCTGCCAAGTGCCGCCAAGCAATACAAAACCAAATCCAAAAACGCCCAAGAAGCGCACGAAGCGATCCGCCCGACTTCCGTGTACCGTACGCCTGAAAGCGTCAAACCCTTCCTGAGCGCAGACCAGTTCAAACTCTATCAAATGATTTGGCAGCGTACCGTCGCCTGTCAGATGACGCCCGCCAAATTTGACCAAACCACCGTCGATATTACCGTCGGCAAATGCGTGTTCCGCGTAACCGGACAAGTGCAAACTTTCGCAGGCTTCTTGAACGTTTATGAAGAAAGCAGCGACGACGAAGAGAGCGAAGACAGCAAAAAACTGCCTGAAATGAGTGAAGGCGATAAATTGCCTGTGGACAAACTTTACGGCGAACAACACTTCACCACGCCGCCTCCACGCTACAACGAAGCCACGCTGGTTAAAGCCCTTGAAGAATACGGTATCGGCCGCCCTTCTACCTACGCCAGCATTATTTCCACGCTCAAAGACCGTGAATACGTTACCCTTGAGCAAAAACGCTTCATGCCCACCGACACAGGCGACATCGTCAATAAATTCTTGACCGAACACTTCGCCCAATATGTTGATTACCACTTTACCGCCAAACTTGAAGACCAGCTTGATGAAATTGCCAACGGCAAACGCCAATGGATTCCTGTTATGGATAAATTCTGGAAGCCGTTTATCAAGCAAGTGGAAGAAAAAGAGGGCATCGAACGCGCCAAATTTACCACGCAGGAACTCGACGAAACCTGTCCGAAATGCGGTGAACACAAGTTGCAAATCAAGTTCGGCAAAATGGGTCGTTTCGTCGCGTGTGCCGGTTATCCCGAGTGCAGCTACACGCGCAACGTTAACGAAACTGCAGAAGAAGCTGCTGAACGCATTGCCAAAGCGGAAGCAGAACAAGCTGAACTTGACGGACGCGAATGCCCTAAATGCGGCGGTCGCCTAGTGTACAAAATACAGCCGTACCGGCAGCAAATTCATCGGCTGCGCCAACTATCCGAAATGCAAACACGTTGAACCGCTGGAAAAACCGAAAGATACCGGCGTCCAATGCCCGCAATGCAAAAAAGGCAACCTCGTCGAGCGCAAATCCCGCTACGGCAAACTGTTTTACAGTTGCAGCACTTATCCGGATTGCAACTACGCCACATGGAATCCGCCCATTGCAGAAACTTGTCCGAAATGTGCATGGCCGGTTTTAACCATCAAAACCACCAAACGCTGGGGCGTCGAAAAAGTCTGCCCGCAAAAAGAATGCGGTTGGAAAGAACAGATCGAACCGCCTGCACCGAAAGAGTGAGATTAGGTCGGTTTAAAAGAGCAAAGGTCGTCTGAAAAATTTTCAGACGACCTTTTGCTTTTCTGTGATTGGTTTATTTGAATCCGCGAGTCGTTTTAAAGTCCGATAAAATACGGTTCATTTCTGGTTCAAATAAGGCTATGTAGTCGTAAGATAGACCGCGACTGGCGCTAGGGTGAGGCAGGCAGACAACTTCGCAATTTTCAAACGATTGGAATCTGATTTTGAAACGAGTACCGCTAAAATCTTTTTGTACTACTCGTAGCGGTTGAGTTTGTTTTCCGACAAGCTGCTCGAAGCGCGGCAATACATTTGCACGATTAAGATAATTTGTCAGATTGCTTCCCATAAAGAGAATCAATTTAGGGCGTAGTTTCTCAATGTGGTAGAGAAAATTATCGACGTGTTCGGGCTGGAGAAATTTGTTTGGATTGTCGATTTTGTTACCCTGAGTAGCAGCCCAGTTGGTTTGAACCAGGGATTTTTCAAATGCACCGCCCAATCCATTTTCGTCTAAGGGGTGTCCCCACATTTCAAACCAATTTTTTTATCGTATTGTCGTAACGCCACTTTTTTTGCCTGCTCTCCGAAATAGAGGGATTTGTTTGCAAATGTATGGTCGATTTTATTTTCAGGGAGTTTGTATTCACCTGCTACATAAGCAGCCTCATCAGCTTTACTCCAACCCCATTCATACCCACAAATCATTAAACCATGTTTGTCGTTGTAGCCTTGGAAGATGCTGTTACTGAGATTCAGATCTGACATGGTAATAACCTTATATAAATATTTCTCAGAGGAATACTCATTATAAGTAAGTAAATGTAATTTATCTAGTTTAAGCTTAAAACGCACTTCAACCGGTGAAGCGCAGTTCAATATTTTATGCTATCAAATTCGAAACAACAAGGCTATCTGAAAAATGATTTTCAGACGGCCTTGTTGTATCTAAAAGAATAGAGTGAATACGGCTTGATGGCAGTTTCACTATATAATTGAGGCCGTCTGAAAACTCGGCATCTTTTTAAAAATCATGGCAAACAACAAACATTCCAAACATACCAATCAAGTACGCATTATTGGCGGGCAATGCAGGGGACGAAAGTTAACATTTTTATCTGCAGATGGTCTGCGTCCGACGCCTGACAGCGTGCGTGAAAAACTGTTTAACTGGCTGGGTCAGGATTTAACCGGCAAAACAGTATTGGATTTATTCAGCGGCAGTGGTGCTTTGGGAATGGAGGCTGCGTCTCGTAATGCGGCAAAAGTGGTAATGGTCGATCACCACCGCCAAACTGTCCAAACGCTTCAGAAAAATATCCGTGAATTAGGTTTGAAACAGGTGGAAATCGTGTGTTCAGACGGCATGGCTTATCTGGCAAGGTCGTCTGAAAAATTTGATGTTGTGTTTCTTGATCCGCCGTTTGCATGGGAAGATTGGCAAAATCTGTTTATCCGATTGCAAAAGCCACTTGAAAAAAATGGGGCAATGGTCTATATTGAAGCAGGGAAGTTGCCTGAAAAACCGGATTGGCTGGAAGTTTATCGGGAAGGAAAGGCGGGAATGAGTGGGTTTGAATTATTGCTCTATTCGCAAGTTGCTGAATAGTATAGAATTTGAGAATCATTCCCAAGGTGTAAAACATTCTTTCAAACGGATTGTTCCGACGTCATTTGTGCTATAATCCGCGCCCAATCGGTTTTGATAATTTAAGAAAAAAGGAAATAGAAATGTCGCTCTTTATTACAGATGAGTGCATTAACTGCGATGTGTGCGAGCCGGAATGCCCTAATGATGCCATTTCGCAAGGTGAAGAAATTTACGAAATCAATCCAAATTTGTGTACGCAATGTGTAGGCCATTACGATGAGCCTCAGTGCCAACAGGTATGCCCTGTCGACTGTATCTTGATCGATGAAGAACATCCTGAAACGCATGAAGAACTGATGGCTAAGTACGAAAAAATCATTCAGTTTAAATAAATAGTGTTTAAAAGCAAAAAGCTTGGATGTTTTTAAAGAAATAAATGAAAAAAAATCTTGACGGAAATCTGAGTTGCCAATAAACTAGCGTTCTCTTTTGGAGGGATTCCCGAGCGGTCAAAGGGGGCAGACTGTAAATCTGTTGCGTGAGCTTCGAAGGTTCGAATCCTTCTCCCTCCACCAAAAATTCTTACTTGGAGCAAAAAGTGAGTATGCGGGTGTAGCTCAATGGTAGAGCAGAAGCCTTCCAAGCTTACGGTGAGGGTTCGATTCCCTTCACCCGCTCCAAACAATTTCGCCCATGTAGCTCAGGGGTAGAGCACTCCCTTGGTAAGGGAGAGGTCGGCAGTTCAAATCTGCCCATGGGCACCATCTCATTATTACCCTTTCTTTCAAAAAGCTATAGATTATAGGATATTGCCATGGCTAAGGAAAAATTTGAACGTAGCAAACCGCACGTAAACGTTGGCACCATCGGTCACGTTGACCATGGTAAAACCACTCTGACTGCTGCTTTGACTACTATTTTGGCTAAAAAATTCGGTGGCGCTGCAAAAGCTTACGACCAAATCGACAACGCTCCTGAAGAAAAAGCTCGTGGTATTACCATTAATACCTCACACGTAGAATACGAAACTGAAACCCGTCACTACGCACACGTAGACTGCCCGGGCCACGCCGACTACGTTAAAAACATGATTACCGGTGCTGCCCAAATGGACGGCGCGATCTTGGTATGTTCCGCAGCTGACGGTCCTATGCCTCAAACTCGCGAACACATCCTGTTGGCTCGCCAAGTAGGTGTACCTTACATCATCGTATTCATGAACAAATGCGACATGGTTGATGATGAGGAATTGTTGGAACTGGTTGAAATGGAAATCCGTGACCTGTTGTCAAGCTACGATTTCCCAGGCGACGACTGCCCAATCGTACAAGGTTCTGCACTGAAAGCTTTGGAAGGTGACGCTGGTTACGAAGAGAAAATCTTCGAATTGGCTGCTGCTCTGGACAGCTACATCCCAACACCTGAGCGTGCTGTGGACAAACCTTTCTTGTTGCCTATCGAAGACGTATTCTCTATCTCTGGCCGTGGTACAGTAGTAACCGGTCGTGTAGAGCGCGGTATCATCCACGTTGGTGACGAGATCGAAATCGTAGGTCTGAAAGAAACCCAAAAAACCACTTGTACTGGCGTTGAAATGTTCCGCAAACTGCTGGACGAAGGTCAAGCAGGTGACAACGTAGGCGTATTGCTGCGTGGTACCAAACGTGAAGACGTAGAGCGTGGTCAAGTATTGGCTAAACCAGGTACTATCACCTCACACCAAATTCAAAGCAGAAGTATACGTGCTGAGCAAAGAAGAGGGTGGTCGTCACACTCCATTCTTCGCTAACTACCGTCCACAATTCTACTCTGTACTACTGACGTAACTGGTGCAGTTACTTTGGAAGAAGGCGTAGAAATGGTAATGCCAGGTGAGAACGTAACCATTACTGTAGAACTGATTGCGCCTATCGCTATGGAAGAAGGTCTGCGCTTTGCGATTCGCGAAGGTGGTCGTACCGTAGGTGCGGGTGTGGTTTCTTCTGTAATCGCTTAAGTTTAGAGGCCAATAGCTCAATTGGTAGAGTATCGGTCTCCAAAACCGAGGGTTGGGGGTTCGAGACCCTCTTGGCTTTCGTTAACAAAAATTAACCGGCCTTGTGCCGGTTAATTTTTGTACTTAAGTTTTAAGATTATTTGGAATTAATTAATGGATCAATGCCACTATCTAAAATGAAGGCGGGTGGGGTATTGATAAGTGAGTAAAGATGACAGAACATCCGTCTGGACGCAAAGAAGACCATCAGAAAAAGGAAGTTGTGGTAAGTAATAAGCCGGCTCCTGAAAAGAAAGAAGGTCTGTTTGCATATTTTAAGAGCTCTTGGACTGAGTTTAAGAAGGTAGTTTGGCCGAGTCGTGATGAAGCGGTCAAAATGACTGTATTCGTGATTATCTTCGTTGCAGTTTTAGCAGCCTTCATTTATGTGGCAGATACAATTATTTCATGGTTGTTTTTTGATGTTTTATTAAATAGGAAAGGGTAAAGATGTCAAAGCGTTGGTATGTGGTACAGGCCTATTCCGGTTTCGAGAAAAATGTTCAAAAAACATTGAAAGAGCGTATTGCTCGTGAAAACATGGAAGAATATTTCGGTCAGATTCTCGTTCCTGTAGAGGAAGTGGTAGATATCAAAAATGGCCGAAAAACCATCAGTGAGCGTAAATTCTATCCAGGCTATGTGTTGGTTGAAATGGAAATGACCGATGATTCATGGCACTTGGTTAAGAGCACCCCTCGAGTAAATGGTTTTGTAGGTGGTAGCGGAAATCGTCCAATCCCAATTTCTCAAAAAGATGCAGATGCTATTTTGCAACAAGCCAAAACAGGTGTTGAGAAGCCAAAACCAAAAGTTGAATTTGAGGTTGGTCAGCAGGTTCGTGTGAATGAAGGCCCATTTGCTGATTTCAATGGAATTGTTGATGAAGTTAACTACGAGCGTAATAGATTGCGTGTTTCAGTTCAGATTTTTGGTCGTGAAACACCGGTTGAATTAGAGTTCGGTCAGGTTGAAAAGATTTAAGTGGTTTAATTCGCTTGAAAATTTTTTTTTAAGCGGATATAATCGCAAATTCTGTTTGGGAAGCGGAATGGTTCCGCGTTATACCCGTTTTTAGGAGTCCTTAAGTGGCAAAGAAAATTATCGGCTACATCAAACTGCAAATTCCTGCAGGTAAAGCCAATCCATCTCCCCCAGTTGGTCCAGCTTTGGGTCAACGTGGTTTGAACATCATGGAATTCTGTAAAGCATTTAATGCTGCAACCCAAGGTATGGAACCTGGTTTGCCAATTCCAGTCGTGATCACTGCATTTGCAGATAAATCATTCACTTTTGTGATGAAAACTCCACCAGCTTCTATCTTGTTGAAAAAAGCTGCTGGTCTGCAAAAAGGTAGTTCTAATCCTCTGACTAACAAAGTGGGTAAATTGACCCGCGCTCAGTTGGAAGAAATTGCTAAAACTAAAGAGCCTGATTTGACTGCTGCTGACTTGGATGCTGCTGTTCGTACTATCGCCGGCTCTGCTCGCTCAATGGGCTTGGATGTGGAGGGTGTTGTATAATGGCTAAAGTATCTAAACGCTTGAAAGCTCTGCGCTCTTCTGTTGAAGCTAACAAACTGTACGCAATCGATGAAGCAATTGCTTTGGTTAAAAAAGCTGCCACTGCTAAATTTGACGAGTCTGTTGATGTATCTTTCAACTTGGGTGTTGATCCTCGTAAATCTGACCAAGTTATCCGTGGTTCAGTCGTTCTGCCTAAAGGTACCGGTAAAACAACTCGCGTAGCCGTGTTTACTCAAGGTGCAAATGCAGATGCTGCTAAAGAAGCTGGTGCAGATATTGTCGGTTTTGAAGATCTGGCCGCTGAAATCAAAGCTGGTAACCTGAACTTTGACGTTGTTATCGCTTCTCCTGATGCAATGCGTATTGTTGGTCAATTGGGTACCATCTTAGGTCCTCGTGGCCTGATGCCAAACCCTAAAGTAGGTACTGTTACTCCTAACGTTGCTGAAGCAGTTAAAAATGCAAAAGCAGGTCAAGTACAATACCGTACAGATAAAGCCGGTATCGTTCATGCAACTATCGGTCGTGCTTCTTTCACTGAAGCTGACTTGAAAGAAAACTTCAATGCGTTGCTGGATGCTATCGTTAAAGCCAAACCTGCTGCTGCTAAAGGTCAGTACCTGAAAAAAGTTGCTGTATCCAGCACTATGGGTTTGGGTGTCCGCGTTGATACTGCAAGCGTGAACAACTAAGAAATTTTCAGGTGATCCAGTTTTCTGGATTGCCTGAATTTGGGCTACTTAAAATTAAGTAGATGTCCAAGACCGTAGGGATCGTAAGATTTAATCGTAATTGCCCTACGCAGACGGTAGTCCTGAAACACATTGCAAGATTGCTTGTAAGATGTCTTTTTAGGTTACCGCGCTGGTGGGATATCATTTCGGTATCCTGTTTATAAACAGTGGGAGGTAGACCTTGAGTCTCAATATTGAAACCAAGAAAGTGGCCGTAGAGGAAATTAGCGCAGCAATTGCTAACGCTCAAACTCTCGTAGTCGCTGAATATCGCGGTATCAGTGTTTCCAGCATGACTGAGCTTCGTGCGAATGCACGTAAAGAAGGCGTTTACTTGCGCGTTCTGAAAATACTCTGGCTCGTCGCGCAGTAGAGGGTACTTCATTCGCAGGTTTGGCCGATCAAATGGTTGGTCCATTGGTTTACGCTGCTTCTGAAGATGCTGTTGCTGCTGCTAAAGTGCTGCACCAATTCGCGAAAAAAGATGACAAAATTATCGTTAAAGCTGGTTCTTACAATGGCGAAGTGATGAATCCTGCTCAGGTTGCTGAGTTGGCTTCTATTCCAAGTCGCGAAGAGCTGCTGTCCAAACTGTTGTTCGTTATGCAAGCTCCTGTATCAGGCTTTGCACGTGGTTTGGCTGCTTTGGCAGAGAAAAAAGCTGGCGAAGAAGCCGCTTAATCGATTTTGTTTCATTTAATCAATTATTTTTTAATACAATATTTGGAGTATAAATAGCATGGCTATTACTAAAGAAGACATTTTGGAAGCCGTTGGTTCTTTGACCGTAATGGAATTGAACGACCTGGTTAAAGCTTTTGAAGAAAAATTTGGCGTTTCTGCTGCTGCAGTTGCAGTTGCAGGTCCTGCAGGTGCTGGTGCAGCTGCTGCTGAAGAAAAAACTGAATTCGACGTAGTATTGGCTTCTGCCGGTGATCAAAAAGTTGGCGTGATTAAAGTTGTCCGCGCTATCACTGGCCTGGGTCTGAAAGAAGCTAAAGACATCGTTGACGGTGCACCTAAAACTCTGAAAGAAGGTGTTTCTAAAGCTGAAGCTGAAGACATCCAAAAACAACTGGAAGAAGCCGGCGCTAAAGTCGAAATCAAATAATTTGATGCTTTCCTATGAAGGCTGGCAGTTTTCTGCCAGCCTTATTTTACTTCTTAAAATAAGCATCAGGCATTGTTTACATTTATTTGCATAGTCTTTATAAAAATCATTGCAAATAAAATGTAAATACCAGGTTGATGCATGCCGTTGTTTCAGACGGCCTATTATTTAAAAATTGCTTTTTCGGAGTGTATATGAGCTATTCGTTTACCGAGAAAAAACGTATCCGTAAGAGTTTTGCAAAGCGAGAGAATGTCTTAGATGTTCCTTTCCTGCTGGCAACCCAAATTGACTCTTATGCGAAATTTTTGCAGCTGGAAAATGCTTTTGACCAACGTACTGATGATGGTCTGCAAGCAGCATTTAATTCTATTTTCCCGATTGTGAGCCATAACGGTTATGCGCGATTGGAGTTTGTGCATTACACATTGGGCGAGCCTTTGTTCGATATTCCTGAGTGTCAATTGCGCGGCATTACTTACGCGGCTCCATTGCGTGCCCGTATCCGTTTGGTAATTTTGGATAAAGAAGCATCTAAGCCGACTGTAAAAGAAGTTCGTGAAAACGAAGTGTATATGGGTGAAATCCCATTGATGACGCCAAGTGGCTCTTTTGTCATCAATGGTACTGAGCGTGTAATTGTTTCCCAGCTGCACCGTTCTCCTGGCGTGTTCTTTGAGCATGACCGTGGTAAAACACATTCTTCCGGTAAGCTGTTGTTCTCTGCTCGTATTATTCCTTACCGTGGTTCATGGTTGGATTTCGAATTTGATCCAAAAGATTTGTTGTATTTCCGTATCGACCGTCGCCGTAAAATGCCGGTTACGATTTTGTTGAAAGCTTTGGGCTACAACAATGAACAAATCTTGGATATTTTCTACGACAAAGAAACTTTCTATTTGTCTTCAAACGGTGTTCAAACGGATCTGATTGCAGGCCGTCTGAAAGGTGAAACTGCTAAAGTTGATATCTTGGATAAAGAAGGCAATGTACTGGTCGCCAAAGGTAAACGCATTACTGCGAAAAATATCCGTGATATTACCAATGCAGGCTTGACTCGTTTGGATGTAGAGCCAGAAAGCCTGATAGGCAAAGCATTGGCTGCTGATCTGATTGATCCGGAAACCGGTGAAGTATTGGCTTCTGCTAACGATGAAATTACAGAAGAACTGTTGGCTAAGCTTGATATCCATGGCGTAAAAGAAATTACGACCCTTTATATCAATGAATTGGATCAAGGTGGTTACATCTCCAGCACTCTGCGTACAGACGAAACTGCTGATCAGCAAGCTGCACGCGTAGCGATTTACCGCATGATGCGTCCTGGCGAACCGCCTACCGAAGAAGCTGTTGAACAGCTCTTCAACCGCTTGTTCTTTAGTGAAGACAGCTATGATTTGTCTCGCGTAGGCCGTATGAAATTTAATACGCGCACATACGAGCAAAAATTGTCTGAAGCGCAACAAAACTCTTGGTATGGCCGTTTGCTGAACGAAACTTTGGCTGGCGCAGCTGAAAAAGGCGGTTACGTTCTGAGCGTTGAAGACATTGTTGCTTCTATTGCTACATTGGTTGAACTGCGTAACGGTCATGGCGAAGTAGACGATATCGACCACTTGGGCAATCGTCGTGTTCGTTCTGTGGGTGAGTTGACTGAAAACCAATTCCGCAGCGGTTTGGCTCGTGTAGAACGTGCAGTTAAAGAGCGTTTGAACCAAGCAGAATCTGAGAACTTGATGCCGCATGACTTGATCAATGCAAAACCTGTTTCTGCCGCGATTAAAGAATTCTTCGGTTCCAGCCAATTGAGCCAATTTATGGATCAGACCAACCCATTGTCTGAAGTAACCCATAAACGCCGTGTATCTGCATTGGGCCCTGGCGGTTTGACTCGCGAACGTGCAGGCTTTGAAGTGCGAGACGTACATCCAACCCACTATGGCCGTGTATGTCCTATTGAAACACCTGAAGGTCCAAACATTGGTTTGATCAACTCATTGTCTGTTTATGCGCGTACCAATGATTATGGCTTCTTGGAAACCCCTTACCGCCGTGTTGTCGATGGCAAAGTAACTGAAGAAATCGACTACTTGTCTGCTATCGAAGAAGGCCGTTATGTGATTGCACAGGCGAATGCCGATTTGGACAAAGACGGTAATCTGATTGGCGACTTGGTTACTTGTCGTGAAAAAGGCGAAACTATTATGGCAACGCCTGACCGCGTCCAATATATGGACGTGGCAACCGGTCAAGTGGTATCCGTTGCAGCATCTCTGATTCCATTCTTGGAACATGATGACGCGAACCGTGCATTGATGGGTGCCAACATGCAACGTCAGGCCGTACCGTGCCTGCGTCCTGAAAAACCAATGGTTGGTACCGGTATCGAACGTTCTGTTGCCGTTGACTCTGCAACTGCAATCGTTGCCCGCCGTGGTGGTGTGGTTGAGTATGTAGACGCCAACCGCGTTGTGGTTCGTGTTCATGATGATGAAGCGACTGCCGGTGAAGTGGGTGTCGATATTTACAACTTGGTTAAATTCACCCGTTCCAACCAATCTACCAACATCAACCAACGTCCGGCTGTAAAAGCAGGCGATGTGTTGCAACGTGGTGACTTGGTAGCCGACGGTGCATCTACCGACTTGGGCGAGTTGGCTTTGGGTCAAAATATGACCATCGCCTTCATGCCATGGAACGGTTACAACTACGAAGACTCGATTCTGATTTCAGAAAAAGTGGCTGCGGACGATCGTTACACTTCGATTCACATTGAAGAACTGAACGTTGTTGCACGTGACACTAAACTGGGTGCGGAAGACATTACCCGCGATATTCCGAACTTGTCCGAACGTATGCAAAACCGTTTGGATGAATCCGGTATCGTATATATCGGTGCAGAAGTAGAAGCTGGTGACGTCTTGGTAGGTAAAGTAACACCTAAAGGCGAAACCCAACTGACTCCTGAAGAAAAACTGCTGCGTGCAATCTTTGGTGAAAAAGCATCCGACGTAAAAGACACCTCGTTGCGTATGCCTACCGGTATGAGCGGTACCGTTATCGACGTTCAAGTCTTTACTCGTGAAGGCATTCAACGCGACAAACGTGCTCAATCCATTATTGATTCTGAATTGAAACGTTACCGTCAAGATTTGGGCGATCAATTGCGTATTTTCGATAATGACGCATTCGACCGTATCGAGCGTATGATTGTGGGTCAAAAAGCCAATGGTGGTCCGATGAAGCTGGCTAAAGGCAGCGAAATCACTACCGAATATTTGGCAAGCCTGTCCAGCAAACATGATTGGTTTGACATCCGTCTGGCTGACGAAGACTTGGCCAAACAGTTGGAACTGATTAAATTGAGCCTGCAACAAAAACGCGAAGAAGCAGACGAGTTGTATGAGATCAAGAAGAAAAAACTGACCCAAGGCGACGAGCTGCAACCGGGCGTACAAAAAATGGTGAAAGTATTTATCGCCATCAAACGCCGTCTGCAAGCCGGTGACAAAATGGCGGGTCGCCACGGTAACAAAGGTGTGGTATCACGCATTCTGCCAGTGGAAGACATGCCTTACATGGCTGATGGCCGTCCGGTAGACATCGTACTGAACCCATTGGGCGTACCTTCCCGTATGAACATCGGTCAGATTTTGGAAGTTCACTTGGGTTGGGCGGCAAAAGGTATCGGCGAACGCATCGACCGTATGCTGAAAGAGCAGCGCAAAGCCAGTGAGCTGCGTGAATTCTTGAACAAACTCTACAACAGTAGCGGTAAGAAAGAAGATTTGGACAGCCTGACAGATGAAGAAATTATCGAATTGGCTTCCAACCTGCGTAAAGGTGCATCTTTCGCCTCTCCAGTATTCGACGGTGCGAAAGAGTCTGAAATCCGCGAAATGTTGAACTTGGCTTACCCAAGCGAAGATCCTGAGGTTGAGAAACTGGGCTTTAACGACAGTAAAACTCAAATTACGCTGTATGACGGCCGTTCAGGCGAAGCATTTGACCGCAAGGTTACAGTCGGTGTGATGCACTATCTGAAACTGCACCACTTGGTTGACGAAAAAATGCACGCCCGTTCTACCGGTCCATACAGTCTGGTTACCCAGCAGCCTCTGGGCGGTAAAGCTCAGTTCGGTGGCCAACGTTTCGGTGAGATGGAGGTTTGGGCATTGGGAAGCATACGGCGCGGCATACACGCTGCAAGAGATGCTGACTGTGAAGTCTGACGACGTGAACGGCCGTACCAAAATGTACGAGAACATCGTCAAAGGCGAACACAAAATCGATGCCGGTATGCCTGAATCCTTCAACGTATTGGTTAAAGAGATTCGCTCACTGGGCTTGGATATCGATTTGGAACGCTACTAAACAGAAGTTTTCAGACGGCCTTTTAAGGTCGTCTGAAAAAGCGGTTTCAGAATAAGAATGAAGCAATCGGCATTTAGGCCGTCTGAAATCGAAAGTACCGTTTCCCAATATCGAAAATCCGCCATGCGGTAAAAATACTTCCTTCAAGGAGCAAAAATGAATTTGTTGAACTTATTTAATCCGTTGCAAACTGCCGGCATGGAAGAAGAGTTTGATGCCATCAAAATCGGTATTGCCTCTCCCGAAACCATCCGCTCATGGTCTTATGGCGAAGTTAAAAAACCTGAAACCATCAACTACCGTACGTTCAAACCTGAGCGCGACGGTTTGTTCTGCGCCAAAATCTTTGGCCCGGTCAAAGACTATGAATGTTTGTGCGGTAAATACAAACGCTTGAAATTTAAGGCGTAACCTGTGAAAAATGTGGCGTAGAAGTGACTCTGTCCAAAGTACGCCGCGAACGCATGGGCCACATTGAATTGGCAGCACCAGTTGCACACATTTGGTTCTTGAAATCCCTGCCTTCCCGCTTGGGTATGGTACTGGACATGACTTTGCGCGATATCGAACGCGTATTGTACTTTGAAGCATTTGTGGTAACCGATCCCGGCATGACTCCGTTGCAACGTCGTCAATTGCTGACTGAAGACGATTACTACAACAAACTGGACGAATACGGCGACGACTTCGATGCCAAAATGGGTGCAGAAGGTATCCGCGAATTGCTGCGCACCTTGGATATTACCGGCGAAATCGAAATCCTGCGTCAAGAGCTGGAATCTACCGGTTCTGACACCAAAATCAAAAAAATCGCCAAACGTTTGAAAGTATTGGGAAGCCTTCCAGCGTTCCGGTATGAAACTGGAATGGATGATTATGGATGTGTTGCCGGTATTGCCGCCTGATTTGCGTCCGTTGGTTCCATTGGATGGCGGTCGTTTTGCCACTTCCGATTTGAACGATTTGTACCGCCGCGTTATCAACCGTAACAACCGTCTGAAACGCCTGTTGGAACTGCATGCGCCTGACATCATCGTTCGTAACGAAAAACGTATGTTGCAAGAAGCAGTTGACTCTCTGTTGGATAACGGCCGCCGCGGTAAAGCCATGACCGGCGCCAACAAACGTCCGCTGAAATCATTGGCTGACATGATTAAAGGTAAAGGTGGCCGCTTCCGTCAAAACCTTCTGGGTAAACGTGTGGACTATTCTGGTCGTTCCGTGATTACCGTAGGCCCATACCTGCGTCTGCACCAATGTGGTCTGCCGAAAAAAATGGCTTTGGAACTGTTCAAACCATTCATTTTCCACAAATTGGAAAAACAAGGTTTGGCTTCTACCGTTAAAGCTGCGAAAAAATTGGTAGAACAAGAAGTACCTGAAGTATGGGATATCTTGGAAGAAGTAATCCGCGAACATCCGATTATGCTGAACCGTGCACCAACCCTGCACCGTTTGGGTATTCAAGCGTTCGAACCTATCTTGATCGAAGGTAAAGCGATTCAGTTGCACCCATTGGTGTGTGCCGCATTTAACGCCGACTTTGACGGTGACCAAATGGCTGTACACGTTCCATTGAGCTTGGAAGCACAAATGGAAGCACGCACGCTGATGCTGGCTTCAAACAACGTATTGTCTCCGGCCAACGGTGAACCAATCATCGTACCTTCTCAAGATATCGTGTTGGGTCTGTATTACATGACCCGCGACCGTATCAATGCCAAAGGCGAAGGCAGCCTGTTTGCCGATGTGAAAGAAGTGCATCGTGCATACCATACTAAACAGGTTGAACTGGGTACGAAAATTACCGTACGTCTGCGTGAATGGGTGAAAAACGAAGCAGGTGAGTTTGAGCCTGTCGTTAACCGTTACGAAACAACCGTCGGTCGTGCATTGTTGAGCGAAATCTTACCTAAAGGCCTGCCATTCGAGTACATCAACAAAGCGCTGAAGAAAAAAGAAATTTCTAAACTGATTAATGCGTCATTCCGTCTGTGCGGCTTGCGTGAAACAGTTATTTTCGCCGACCACCTGATGTATACCGGTTTCGGTTTTGCGGCTAAAGGCGGTATTTCTATTGCGGTTGACGATATGGAAATTCCGAAAGAAAAAGCAGCCTTGCTGGCTGAGGCTAATGCCGAAGTTAAAGAAATTGAAGACCAATACCGTCAAGGTTTGGTAACCAACGGCGAACGTTACAACAAAGTGGTCGATATCTGGGGTCGTGCCGGCGATAAGATCGCTAAAGCGATGATGGACAACCTGTCCAAACAAAAAGTTATTGACCGTGACGGCAACGAAGTTGATCAAGAGTCCTTCAACTCTATTTACATGATGGCTGACTCTGGTGCCCGTGGTTCTGCGGCTCAGATTAAACAGTTGTCCGGTATGCGTGGTCTGATGGCGAAACCTGACGGCTCCATTATTGAAACGCCTATTACCTCTAACTTCCGCGAAGGCCTGACCGTATTGCAATACTTTATTGCGACCCACGGTGCGCGTAAAGGTTTGGCGGATACCGCGTTGAAAACTGCAAACTCCGGTTACCTGACCCGTCGTTTGGTAGACGTAACCCAAGATTTGGTAGTTGTTGAAGACGATTGCGGCACTTCAGACGGCTTTGTGATGAAGGCAGTGGTACAAGGCGGTGATGTGATTGAAGCCTTGCGCGATCGTATTTTGGGTCGCGTTACTGCTTCTGATGTTGTCGATCCTTCGACTGGCGAGACTTTGGTTGAAGCCGGTACGTTGTTGACCGAGAAACTGGTAGATATGATCGACCAATCCGGTGTCGATGAAGTCAAAGTCCGTACGCCGATTACTTGTAAAACCCGTCATGGCCTGTGTGCACACTGTTATGGTCGTGACTTGGCACGCGGTAAACTGGTTAACGCCGGTGAGGCAGTTGGTGTGATTGCTGCACAATCCATTGGTGAACCAGGTACTCAGCTGACCATGCGTACGTTCCACATCGGTGGTGCGGCATCTCGTGCGGCAGCAGCCAGCCAAGTAGAAGCCAAATCCAACGGTACAGCGCGTTTCAGCAGCCAAATGCGTTATGTTGCCAACAACAAAGGCGAGTTGGTTGTTATCGGCCGTTCTTGTGAAGTAGTGATTCACGACGATATCGGTCGCGAACGTGAACGTCACAAAGTACCTTACGGTGCAATCCTGCTGGTACAAGACGGCGAAGCCATTAAAGCCGGTCAAACTTTGGCAACTTGGGATCCGCATACCCGTCCGATGATTACCGAACACGCAGGTATGGTGAAATTCGAAAACGTGGAAGAGGGTGTTACCGTTGCGAAACAAACTGACGATGTAACCGGTTTGTCTACTTTGGTAGTGATTGACGGTAAACGTCGTTCCTCTGGTGCTTCTAAACTGTTGCGTCCGACTGTCAAACTGTTGGATGAAAACGGTCTGGAAATTTGCATCCCAGGTACGACTACCCCAGTTTCTATGGCATTCCCGGTCGGTGCGGTGATTACTATCCGTGAAGGTCAGGAAGTTGGTAAGGGTGATGTATTGGCGCGTATTCCACAAGCGTCTTCTAAAACCCGCGATATTACCGGTGGTCTGCCACGCGTAGCCGAATTGTTTGAAGCACGCGTGCCGAAAGATGCAGGTATGTTGGCAGAAATTACCGGTACAGTTTCTTTCGGTAAAGAAACCAAAGGTAAACAGCGCCTGATTATTACCGACGTAGACGGTGTGGCATACGAAACGCTGATTTCTAAAGAGAAACAGATTCTGGTACACGACGGTCAAGTGGTAAACCGCGGTGAAACCATCGTAGACGGTGCCGTAGATCCACACGACATTCTGCGTCTGCAAGGTATCGAAGCATTGGCTCGCTACATTGTTCAAGAGGTACAAGAGGTTTACCGCCTGCAAGGTGTGAAGATTTCCGATAAACACATCGAAGTCATCATCCGTCAAATGCTGCGTCGAGTGAACATTGTTGATTCCGGTGATACAGAGTTCATTACCGGTGAGCAAGTTGAGCGTGGTGATGTGATGCTTGCCAATGAAAAAGCCATGGCTGAAGACAAAGAGCCGGCACGTTACGAAAACGTGTTGCTGGGTATTACCAAAGCTTCCTTGTCTACAGACAGCTTCATTTCAGCGGCATCGTTCCAAGAAACAACCCGCGTCTTGACAGAGGCCGCTATTATGGGCAAACAAGACGAGCTGCGTGGTTTGAAAGAAAACGTGATTGTTGGTCGTTTGATTCCTGCTGGTACAGGTTTGACCTACCACCGCAGCCGCCACCAACAATGGCAGCAAGCTGATCAAGAAATTTCTGAAACCGAAGCTTCAGACGAATAATCCCTCGGGATTATTGTAAAAATAAAACCGCAAGCTAGTCTTGCGGTTTTATTTTTAGAGGATTTAAAAGAGGGTAGAGATTAAGGCCGTCTGAATAAATAAGGAAAGCAATGGAGAAAATAAGTAGAGAGCCAAATTACGGACTTATTTAAAATGACAAAGGCCGTATGAATCTTTCAGACGGCCTTTGTTTCCAAAATTTAGACATAAATTGGAAAACACCAAACTTTATCAGTCATTTGCTTGACTAAATCCTTGCAATAAAAATATAATTCCAATCTTGTCGACATGGTGTCGGCAAGTATTTAACTCAACAGGACGAGAAAATATGCCAACTATTAACCAATTGGTACGCAAAGGCCGTCAAAAGCCTGTGTACGTAAACAAAGTGCCTGCACTGGAAGCTTGCCCGCAAAAACGTGGCGTGTGCACCCGTGTATACACAACTACCCCTAAAAAACCTAACTCTGCATTGCGTAAAGTATGTAAAGTTCGCCTGACCAATGGTTTTGAAGTCATTTCATACATCGGCGGTGAAGGTCACAACCTGCAAGAGCACAGCGTCGTATTGATTCGCGGCGGTCGTGTAAAAGACTTGCCAGGTGTACGTTACCACACTGTACGCGGTTCCTTGGATACTGCAGGTGTTAAAGACCGTAAACAAGCCCGTTCTAAATACGGTGCTAAGCGTCCTAAATAATTATCGGGACTCAAATAGGCACGTCGGCCGCCTAAGCTGAACAACGGCCGAGTAAGTGAATACTCAATTGGGTATTCATGGGAATTGACCCAACTGAATAGATTAAAGGAAATTAAAATGCCAAGACGTAGAGAAGTCCCTAAGCGCGACGTACTGCCAGATCCTAAATTCGGCAGCGTTGAGCTGACTAAATTCATGAACGTATTGATGATTGACGGTAAAAAATCTGTTGCAGAACGTATCGTTTACGGTGCACTGGAACAAATTGAGAAAAAAACCGGCAAAGTAGCAATCGAAGTATTTAACGAAGCCATTGCAAACGCCAAACCTATCGTGGAAGTGAAAAGCCGCCGTGTAGGTGGTGCAAACTACCAAGTTCCTGTTGAAGTTCGTCCTTCACGTCGTCTGGCTTTGGCAATGCGCTGGGTTCGCGACGCGGCCCGTAAACGTGGTGAGAAATCTATGGACCTGCGTTTGGCAGGCGAATTGATTGATGCGGCTGAAGGTCGTGGCGGTGCGTTGAAAAAACGTGAAGAAGTACACCGTATGGCTGAAGCTAACAAAGCATTCTCTCACTTCCGTTTCTAATATCGAAAGGCTAACAAAATGGCTCGTAAGACCCCTATCAGCCTGTATCGCAATATTGGTATTTCTGCCCATATTGACGCGGGTAAAACAACCACAACAGAACGTATTCTGTTCTATACAGGTTTGACTCACAAGTTGGGTGAGGTGCATGACGGTGCAGCAACTACCGACTACATGGAACAAGAGCAAGAGCGTGGTATTACCATTACTTCTGCTGCTGTGACTTCTTATTGGTCCGGTATGGCGAAACAGTTCCCTGAACACCGTTTCAACATCATTGATACCCCGGGACACGTTGACTTTACCGTAGAGGTAGAGCGTTCTATGCGTGTATTGGATGGTGCAGTAATGGTTTACTGTGCAGTAGGTGGTGTTCAACCTCAATCCGAAACCGTATGGCGTCAAGCTAACAAATACCAAGTTCCTCGCTTGGCATTTGTAAACAAAATGGACCGTCAAGGTGCCAACTTCTTCCGCGTTGTCGAGCAAATGAAAACCCGTTTGCGCGCAAACCCTGTACCTATCGTAATCCCGGTTGGTGCAGAAGATAGCTTCAGTGGTGTTGTTGACCTGCTGAAAATGAAATCTATCATCTGGAACGAAGCTGATAAAGGTACAACCTTTACCTATGGCGATATTCCTGCTGAGTTGGTTGAAACTGCTGAAGAATGGCGTCAAAACATGATTGAAGCCGCAGCAGAAGCCAGCGAAGAATTAATGGATAAATACTTGGGTGGTGAAGAGCTGACCGAAGAAGAAATCGTAGGCGCATTGCGTCAACGTACTTTGGCAGGTGAAATCCAACCAATGTTGTGCGGTTCTGCATTTAAAAACAAAGGTGTTCAACGTATGTTGGACGCAGTAGTAGAATTGTTGCCTGCTCCTACCGACATTCCTCCTGTTCAAGGTGTTAACCCTAACACTGAAGAAGCAGACAGCCGTCAAGCCAGCGATGAAGAGAAATTCTCTGCATTGGCGTTCAAAATGTTGAACGACAAATACGTTGGTCAGCTGACTTTCATTCGCGTTTACTCTGGTGTCGTGAAATCCGGTGATACCGTATTGAACTCTGTAAAAAGGTACTCGCGAACGTATCGGTCGTTTGGTGCAAATGACTGCTGCGGACCGTACTGAAATTGAAGAAGTGCGCGCTGGCGACATCGCCGCCGCTATCGGTCTGAAAGATGTTACTACCGGTGAAACTTTGTGCGCAGAAAGCGCGCCGATTATCTTGGAACGCATGGAATTCCCTGAGCCGGTAATCCATATTGCCGTTGAGCCAAAAACCAAGCTGACCAAGAGAAAATGGGTATTGCCCTGAACCGTCTGGCTAAAGAAGACCCTTCTTTCCGTGTTCGTACAGACGAAGAATCCGGTCAAACCATTATTTCCGGCATGGGTGAATTGCACTTGGAAATTATTGTTGACCGTATGAAACGCGAATTCGGTGTGGAAGCTAACATTGGTGCGCCTCAAGTTGCATACCGTGAAACTATCCGCAAAGAAGTTGAAGCTGAATACAAACACGCTAAACAATCCGGTGGTAAAGGTCAATACGGTCACGTTGTGATCAAAATGGAACCTATGGAGCCGGGTGGTGCAGGTTACGAATTTATCGACGAAATTAAAGGTGGTGTGATTCCTCGCGAATTCATTCCTTCTGTTGATAAAGGTATCCGTGACACCCTGCCTAACGGTATCGTTGCAGGCTACCCAGTAGTTGACGTACGCGTACGTTTGATCTTCGGTTCTTCGCATGATGTCGACTCTTCACAACTGGCCTTTGAATTGGCAGCTTCTCAAGCCTTTAAAGAAGGTATGCGTAAAGCCAATCCTGCTCTGCTTGAGCCAATCATGGCAGTTGAAGTGGAAACCCCTGAAGAATACATGGGTGACGTAATGGGCGACTTGAACCGTCGTCGTGGCGTTGTATTGGGTATGGATGATGACGGTATCGGCGGTAAGAAAGTTCGTGCCGAAGTGCCTCTGGCAGAAAATGTTCGGTTACTCAACCGACCTGCGTTCTGCAAACCCAAGGCCGCGCTACTTACTCCATGGAGTTCAAAAAAATACGCTGAAGCTCCTGCTCACGTAGCTGCTGCAGTAACTGAAGCCCGCAAAGGCTAATCAGAAAAGGCCGTCTGAACTGAAAATAAATTTTCAGACGGCCATTGTTCTTTAATCGATCTTTATATGTAAAGGAATTAGCTCATGGCTAAGGAAAAATTTGAACGTAGCAAACCGCACGTAAACGTTGGCACCATCGGTCACGTTGACCATGGTAAAACCACTCTGACTGCTGCTTTGACTACTATTTTGGCTAAAAAATTCGGTGGCGCTGCAAAAGCTTACGACCAAATCGACAACGCTCCTGAAGAAAAAAAGCTCGTGGTATTACCATTAATACCTCACACGTAGAATACGAAACTGAAACCCGTCACTACGCACACGTAGACTGCCCGGGCCACGCCGACTACGTTAAAAACATGATTACCGGTGCTGCCCAAATGGACGGCGCGATCTTGGTATGTTCCGCAGCTGACGGTCCTATGCCTCAAACTCGCGAACACATCCTGTTGGCTCGCCAAGTAGGTGTACCTTACATCATCGTATTCATGAACAAATGCGACATGGTTGATGATGAGGAATTGTTGGAACTGGTTGAAATGGAAATCCGTGACCTGTTGTCAAGCTACGATTTCCCAGGCGACGACTGCCCAATCGTACAAGGTTCTGCACTGAAAGCTTTGGAAGGTGACGCTGGTTACGAAGAGAAAATCTTCGAATTGGCTGCTGCTCTGGACAGCTACATCCCAACACCTGAGCGTGCTGTGGACAAACCTTTCTTGTTGCCTATCGAAGACGTATTCTCTATCTCTGGCCGTGGTACAGTAGTAACCGGTCGTGTAGAGCGCGGTATCATCCACGTTGGTGACGAGATCGAAATCGTAGGTCTGAAAGAAACCCAAAAAACCACTTGTACTGGCGTTGAAATGTTCCGCAAACTGCTGGACGAAGGTCAAGCAGGTGACAACGTAGGCGTATTGCTGCGTGGTACCAAACGTGAAGACGTAGAGCGTGGTCAAGTATTGGCTAAACCAGGTACTATCACTCCTCACACCAAATTCAAAGCAGAAGTATACGTGCTGAGCAAAGAAGAGGGTGGTCGTCACACTCCATTCTTCGCTAACTACCGTCCACAATTCTACTTCCGTACTACTGACGTAACTGGTGCAGTTACTTTGGAAGAAGGCGTAGAAATGGTAATGCCAGGTGAGAACGTAACCATTACTGTAGAACTGATTGCGCCTATCGCTATGGAAGAAGGTCTGCGCTTTGCGATTCGCGAAGGTGGTCGTACCGTAGGTGCGGGTGTGGTTTCTTCTGTAATCGCTTAATTGAGGGATATTGATAAATGGCAAACCAAAAAATCCGTATCCGCCTGAAAGCTTATGATTACAGTCTGATTGACCGTTCTGCGCAAGAAATCGTTGAAACTGCCAAACGTACTGGCGCTGTTGTTAAAGGTCCGATTCCTTTGCCAACTAAAATTGAACGTTTCAATATCTTGCGTTCTCCTCACGTGAACAAAACTTCTCGTGAACAATTGGAAATCCGTACCCACTTGCGTCTGATGGACATTGTGGATTGGACTGACAAAACTACTGATGCACTGATGAAACTGGATCTTCCAGCAGGGTGTAGATGTAGAAATTAAAGTTCAATAAGAACTGAAAAACCGAACAGCCAAGCTGTTCGGTTTTTTTATAGAATTCTTAGGCCGTCTGAAAATTTTTCAGATATTTGGCAACACTACATCCGAAAAAAATGATGGGTTTAGAAGTTAAATTGAAATTTTTGTTGATATTTCTTTGATTTGTCAATTATAATGGCGAACTTGGTACATCCGTATCAAGTTTAACTTTGTCTGAAAGGCAGGCCAATCGTAGCCCGCCCCTTTACTTAAAAGGAAAATAATCATGACTTTAGGTCTGGTTGGACGCAAAGTTGGTATGACTCGCGTGTTCGACGAACAAGGTGTTTCTGTTCCGGTAACTGTTTTGGATATGTCTGCCAACCGCGTTACACAAGTGAAATCCAAAGATACTGACGGCTACACTGCTGTACAAGTTACCTTTGGTCAGAAAAAAGCTAACCGTGTCAACAAAACTGAAGCTGGTCACTTTGCTAAAGCAGGTGTTGAAGCCGGTCGCGGTTTGGTTGAATTTGCTTTGACTGAAGAAAAACTGGCTGAATTGAAAGCCGGTGATGAAATTACCGTTTCTATGTTTGAAGTTGGTCAATTGGTAGATGTAACCGGCACCTCTAAAGGTAAAGGTTTCTCTGGTACGATCAAACGTCATAATTTCGGTGCTCAACGTACTTCCCACGGTAACTCCCGTTCTCACCGTGTTCCTGGTTCTATCGGTATGGCACAAGACCCTGGTCGCGTGTTCCCTGGTAAACGCATGGCAGGTCAATACGGTAACACTAAAGCAACTGTTCAAAAATTGGAAGTTGTACGTGTTGATGCTGAACGCCAACTCTTGTTGGTTAAAGGTGCTGTTCCGGGTTCGGTTAACAGCGACGTCGTGGTTCGTCCTAGCGTGAAAGTAGGTGCGTAATGGAATTGAAAGTAATTGACGCTAAAGGACAAGTATCTGGCAGCTTGGCTGTTTCTGATGCTTTGTTTGCTCGCGAATACAATGAAGCTCTGGTTCACCAACTGGTTACTGCCTACTTGGCAAATGCCCGTTCTGGTAATCGTGCTCAAAAAACTCGTGCCGAAGTAAACCACTCTACTAAAAAACCATGGCGCCAAAAAGGTACCGGTCGTGCTCGTTCCGGTATGACTTCTTCTCCGCTGTGGCGTAAAGGTGGTCGTGCATTCCCAAACAAACCTGACGAAAACTTCACTCAAAAAGTGAACCGTAAAATGTATCGTGCTGGTATGGCGACTATTTTATCCCAATTGGCTCGTGATGAACGTTTGTTTGCAATTGAAGCATTGACTGTTGAAACTCCTAAAACCAAAGTTTTTGCCGAACAAGTGAAAAATTTGGGTTTGGAACAAGTTCTGTTTGTAACTAAACAGCTCGACGAGAATGTTTACTTGGCTTCACGCAACTTGCCTAACGTATTGGTTTTGGAAGCTCAACAAGTTGATCCTTACAGCTTGCTGCGTTACAAAAAAGTCGTTATCACTAAAGATGCAGTTGCACAATTAGAGGAGCAATGGGTATGAATCAACAACGTTTGACTCAAGTAATCTTGGCACCTATCGTTTCTGAAAAAAGCAACGTATTGGCTGAAAAACGTAACCAAATGACGTTTAAAGTTTTGGCAAATGCAACTAAACCTGAAATTAAAGCGGCTGTTGAGCTGCTGTTCGGCGTCCAAGTTGCAGACGTTACTACTGTTACCATTAAAGGTAAAGTTAAACGTTTTGGTCGCACTTTAGGTCGTCGCAGCGATATTAAAAAGGCTTATGTAAGCCTGGCTGCCGGTCAAGAGTTGGATTTGGAAGCCGCTGCTGCAGCTGCAGATAAGGAATAAACAAAATGGCAATCGTTAAAATGAAGCCGACCTCTGCAGGCCGTCGCGGCATGGTTCGCGTGGTAACAGAAGGTTTACACAAAGGTGCACCTTATGCACCTCTGCTGGAAAAGAAAAATTCTACTGCCGGTCGTAACAACAATGGTCATATCACTACCCGTCATAAAGGTGGTGGCCATAAACATCATTACCGCGTCGTAGATTTTAAACGTAACAAAGACGGTATCCCTGCAAAAGTAGAGCGTATCGAATATGACCCTAACCGTACTGCATTTATTGCACTGTTGTGCTATGCAGATGGTGAGCGTCGCTACATCATTGCTCCTCGTGGTATTCAAGCCGGTGCAGTATTGGTTTCCGGTGCTGAAGCTGCTATCAAAGTAGGTAACACTCTGCCGATCCGCAATATTCCTGTTGGTACAACTATTCACTGTATCGAAATGAAACCAGGTAAAGGTGCGCAAATTGCACGTTCTGCTGGTGCTTCTGCGGTATTGCTTGCAAAAGAAGGTGCTTACGCACAAGTTCGTTTGCGTTCTGGTGAAGTGCGCAAAATTAGCGTAAATTGCCGTGCAACTATCGGTGAAGTTGGTAACGAAGAACAAAGCCTGAAAAAAATCGGTAAAGCTGGTGCTAACCGCTGGCGTGGTATTCGTCCGACCGTTCGTGGTGTTGTAATGAACCCTGTTGATCACCCACATGGTGGTGGTGAAGGCCGTACTGGTGAGGCTCGCGAACCGGTTAGCCCATGGGGTACTCCTGCTAAGGGCTACCGCACTCGTAATAATAAACGCACGGATAACATGATTGTTCGTCGTCGTTACTCAAATAAAGGTTAATTAGTATGGCTCGTTCATTAAAAAAAGGCCCATATGTAGACCTGCATTTGCTGAAAAAAGTAGATGCTGCTCGTGCAAGCAACGACAAACGCCCAATTAAAACTTGGTCACGTCGTTCTACCATTTTGCCTGATTTCATCGGTCTGACTATCGCTGTTCACAACGGTCGCACTCACGTGCCTGTATTCATCAGCGACAATATGGTTGGTCATAAATTAGGTGAGTTCTCATTGACCCGTACCTTTAAAGGCCACTTGGCTGATAAAAAGGCTAAAAAAAGAAATAAGGTGAATCATGAGAGTAAGTGCACAACATAAAAAACGCCCGTATTTCAGCTCAAAAAAAGCTCGTTTGGTAGCTGATTTGATTCGTGGTAAAGACGTTGCCCAAGCTTTGAATATCTTGGCATTCAGCCCTTAAAAAAAGGTGCTGAGCTGATTAAAAAAAGTGTTGGAATCAGCAATCGCCAATGCCGAGCACAACAATGGTGCTGATATTGACGAACTGAAAGTGGTAACTATCTTTGTTGACAAAGGCCCAAGCTTGAAACGTTTCCAAGCTCGTGCCAAAGGTCGCGGTAACCGCATCGAGAAACAAACTTGTCATATTAACGTGACAGTGGGCAACTAAGGAAAAAGCTATGGGACAAAAAGATTAACCCTACAGGCTTTCGCCTGGCGGTAACTAAAGACTGGGCTTCAAAATGGTTTGCTAAAAGCACCGACTTTTTCTACTGTTTTGAAACAAGATATTGATGTTCGTAACTACTTGCGTAAAAAAACTGGCCAATGCTTCAGTTGGTCGCGTAGTGATCGAGCGTCCTGCTAAATCTGCACGTATTACCATTCACTCTGCTCGTCCAGGTGTGGTTATTGGTAAAAAAAGGTGAGGATATCGAAATCTTGAAACGTGACTTGCAAGCTCTGATGGGTGTGCCAGTTCATGTAAATATTGAAGAGATTCGTCGTCCTGAATTGGATGCGCAAATCATTGCTGATGGTATTGCCCAGCAGCTTGAAAAAAACGTGTTCAATTCCGTCGTGCTATGAAACGTGCAATGCAAAATGCAATGCGTTCTGGTGCTAAAGGCATCAAGATCATGACTTCAGGCCGTCTGAATGGTGCTGATATCGCTCGTAGCGAATGGTACCGTGAAGGTCGTGTACCTTTGCATACTTTGCGTGCAAACGTAGATTATGCAACTAGCGAAGCACACACTACTTATGGTGTACTGGGTCTGAAAGTTTGGGTTTATACAGAAGGTAATATTAAATCTTCTAAACCTGAACATGAGAAGAAACAAAGAAAGGCAGGTGGACGTAATGCTGCAGCCAACTAGACTGAAAATATCGCAAGCAACAAAAAAAGGCCGTAACACTGGTATTGCTACTCGCGGTAACAAAGTAAGTTTCGGTGAGTTCGGTTTGAAAGCCGTAGGCCGTGGTCGTTTGACTGCCCGCCAAATCGAAGCTGCTCGTCGTACTATGACTCGTCATATTAAACGTGGCGGTCGTATTTGGATTCGTGTATTCCCTGATAAACCAATTACTGAGAAACCTATCCAAGTTCGTATGGGTGGCGGTAAAGGTAATGTGGAATATTACATTGCTGAAAGTTAAACCAGGCAAAGTATTGTACGAAATGGACGGTGTTCCTGAGTCTTTGGCTCGTGAAGCATTTGAATTGGCCGCTGCCAAATTGCCTATTCCTACAACCTTTGTAGTAAGACAGGTGGGTCAATAATGAAAGCAAATGAATTGAAAGACAAATCTATTGAGCAATTAAACTCTGATTTGTTGGACTTGTTGAAAGCTCAGTTTGGCTTACGCATGCAAAATGCAACCGGTCAGTTGGGTAAATCTAGCGAGTTGAAACGTGTACGTCGCGATATTGCTCGTATTAAAACCATTTTAACTGAAAAAGGTGCTAAGTAATGAGCGAAGCTAAAAATGTTCGTACTTTGCAAGGCAAAGTGGTAAGCGACAAAATGGACAAAACTGTTACCGTATTGGTTGAACGTAAAGTTAAACATCCTCTGTACGGTAAAATTATTCGTTTATCAACTAAAATCCATGCTCATGATGAAAACAATCAATATGGTATTGGTGATGTAGTGGTAATCGAGGAATCTCGTCCTTTGTCAAAAACCAAGTCTTGGGTTGTAAAAGAATTGGTTGAGAAAGCGCGTACTGTTTGATTTAAAACAAAGTAATGTAGCTTAATAAGAAACGAAGTCTTGCAGCAAAGTTAATTTGCGTGTAAACTTCGTTTCTTATCTTCCAACTTCTTATGGAAGTTTCTCTCCCTTCGGGATCCAAGACTGGTTTACTAGAACCGTGATGGTTTCATTTAATAAGCAGCTTAAAGTAAGGTGCGAGTTATATGAAAGTGGTAAATTAAGTTGGTTAATTTAAAGGTACTAATATGATTCAAATGCAGACCATCTTAGATGTGGCTGATAACTCTGGTGCGCGTCGCGTAATGTGCATCAAAGTATTGGGCGGATCTAAGCGTCGCTACGCTTCTGTTGGCGACATTATTAAAGTTGCAGTTAAAGATGCAGCCCCACGTGGTCGTGTCAAAAAAGGTGATGTATACAATGCGGTAGTTGTTCGTACTGCTAAGGGTGTACGTCGTCCTGATGGTGCGTTAATTAAATTCGATAACAATGCTGCTGTGTTGTTGAATAATAAACTTGAACCTCTGGGTACCCGTATTTTTGGTCCGGTAACCCGTGAATTGCGTACTGAGCGATTTATGAAAATCGTTTCATTGGCGCCTGAAGTATTATAAGGAATAGCGCGATGAATAAGATCATTAAAGGCGATCAGGTTGTAGTGATTACCGGTAAAGATAAAGGTAAGCAAGGTCAAGTAGTTCGAGTGTTGGGTGATAAAGTTGTTGTTGAGGGTGTTAATGTTGTGAAACGCCATCAAAAACCTAATCCAATGCGTGGTATTGAGGGTGGTATTATTACTAAAGAAATGCCTTTGGATATTTCTAATATTGCAATCCTGAATCCGGAAACTAATAAAGCAGACCGTGTTGGTATTAAGCTGATTGAAAATGAAGGCAAAGTTAAACGCGTTCGTTTCTTCAAATCAAATGGCTCTATCATTGGAGCATAAGGAGATAACATGGCTCGTTTGAGAGAGTTTTATAAAGATACAGTTGTTCCTGAATTGGTTAAACAATTTGGTTACAAATCAGTAATGGAAGTTCCACGTATTGAAAAAATCACCTTGAATATGGGTGTGGGTGAAGCTGTTGCTGATAAAAAAGTTATGGAGCATGCTGTTTCTGATTTAGAGAAAATTGCTGGTCAAAAACCAGTTGTTACTGTTGCTCGTAAATCTATCGCAGGTTTTAAAATCCGTGATAACTATCCAGTTGGTTGCAAAGTAACATTGCGTCGTGATCAAATGTTTGAATTCTTGGATCGTTTGATTACTATTGCGTTGCCTCGCGTACGTGACTTCCGTGGTGTAAGCGGTAAATCATTTGATGGTCGTGGCAATTACAATATGGGCGTTCGTGAGCAAATTATTTTCCCGGAAATTGAATACGATAAAATCGATGCTTTGCGTGGTTTGAATATTACTATTACAACTACTGCAAAAAACTGATGAAGAAGCGAAAGCTTTTGTTGTCACTGTTCAAGTTTCCGTTTAAAGGATAATCATGGCTAAGAAAGCACTTATTAATCGTGAGCTGAAACGTCAAGCATTGGCGAAAAAAAGTTTGCAGCTAAACGTGAGGCAATTTTCGCTGTTATTAATGATGCTAATGCGACTGAAGAAGAACGTTTTTGAAGCACGTTTGAAATTTCAATCCATTCCTCGTAATGCAGCACCTGTACGTCAACGTCGTCGTTGTGCTTTAACAGGTCGTCCTCGTGGCACTTTCCGTAAATTTGGTTTGGGCCGTATTAAAATCCGTGAAATCGCTATGCGTGGCGAGATCCCTGGTGTTGTTAAAGCTAGCTGGTAATAGGAGTATAAATAATGAGTATGCATGATCCTATTTCCGATATGTTGACTCGTATTCGCAATGCGCAACGTGCTAATAAAGCAGTAGTTGCCATGCCTTCCTCTAAACTGAAGTGCGCAATTGCAAAAGTTCTGAAAGAAGAAGGTTATATCGAGGATTTTGCGGTTTCTGCTGATGCAAAACCGGTATTGGAAATTCAATTGAAATACTATGCAGGTCGTCCTGTGATTGAGCAAATTAAACGTGTTTCACGTCCAGGTTTGCGTATTTACAAAGCATCAAGTGAGATCCCTAGTGTAATGAATGGCTTGGGTGTCGCTATTGTTAGTACTTCTAAAGGTGTAATGACTGATCGCAAAGCCCGTTCTGAGGGTGTTGGTGGTGAGTTGTTGTGCATCGTAGCCTAGTGGAGAAAAGTAAATGTCACGCGTCGCAAAAAACCCAGTGACTGTTCCTGCTGGTGTAGAAGTAAAATTCGGAACAGATGCATTGGTTATCAAAGGTAAAAACGGCGAATTGTCTTTTCCTTTGCATTCCGATGTTGCTATTGAACTGAACGATGGTAAATTGACTTTTGCTGCAAAAAATGACAGTAAACAGGCTAATGCTATGTCTGGTACTGCTCGTGCATTGGTTAATAACATGGTTAAGGGTGTTTCTGAAGGTTTTGAGAAAAAACTTCAATTGATTGGTGTGGGTTATCGTGCCCAAGCTCAAGGCAAAGTTTTGAACTTGTCTCTGGGTTTCTCTCATCCAATCGTATACGAAATGCCTGAAGGTGTTTCTGTTCAAACTCCTAGCCAAACAGAAATCGTTTTGACTGGTGCAGATAAACAAGTGGTTGGCCAAGTCGCTGCTGAAATTCGTGCATTCCGTTCTCCTGAACCTTATAAAGGTAAAGGCGTTCGTTATGTAGGTGAAGTAGTAGTGATGAAAGAAGCCAAGAAAAATAATTGAGGTTCACTAATGGATAAACATACAACCCGACTCCGTCGTGCACGCAAAACCCGTGCGCGTATTGCGGACTTGAAAATGGTAAGATTATGTGTGTTCCGCAGCAATAATCATATTTATGCTCAAGTAATTAGTGCTGAAGGTGATAAAGTATTGGCTCAAGCCTCTACATTGGAAGCTGAAGTACGTAGTAGCCTGAAATCAGGTAGCAACGTTGAAGCAGCAGCTGTAGTTGGTAAGCGTATTGCTGAAAAAGCTAAAGCAGTAGGTGTTGAAAAAGTTGCTTTTGACCGTTCAGGTTTCCAATATCACGGTCGTGTGAAAGCTTTGGCTGAAGCTGCACGTGAAAATGGTTTAAGCTTCTAATATTTGGAGACTTTCAGATGGCAAAACATGAAATTGAAGAACGCGGTGATGGCCTGATTGAAAAGATGGTCGCAGTTAATCGCGTGACTAAAGTAGTTAAAGGTGGCCGTATCATGGCTTTCTCTGCACTGACTGTTGTTGGTGATGGTGATGGTCGCATCGGTATGGGCAAAGGTAAATCAAAAGAAGTACCAGTTGCTGTTCAAAAAGCAATGGATCAAGCTCGTCGCTCTATGATTAAAGTGCCTTTGAAAAACGGTACTATTCATCATGAGGTTATTGGTCGTCATGGTGCTACTAAAGTATTTATGCAACCTGCTAAAGAAGGTAGCGGTGTGAAAGCTGGTGGTCCAATGCGTTTAGTATTTGATGCTATGGGTATCCATAACATTTCAGCTAAAGTACATGGTTCTACTAATCCTTACAATATTGTACGCGCTACATTAGACGGTTTGTCTAAACTGTATACCCCTGCTGATATTGCTGCTAAACGTGGCTTGACAGTAGAAGATATTTTGGGAGCTAACCATGACTGAGCAAAAAAAGATTAAAGTTACATTGGTTAAGAGCCTGATCGGTACAATTGAATCTCATCGTGCATGTGCTCGCGGTTTAGGTTTGCGCCGCCGTGAACATACTGTAGAGGTTTTGGATACCCCTGAAAACCGTGGCATGATCAATAAAATCAGCTACTTGTTGAAAGTGGAGTCTTAATATGTTTTTGAATACTATTCAACCTGCTGAGGGTGCTACTCACGCTAGTCGTCGTGTAGGCCGTGGTATTGGTAGCGGCTTGGGTAAGACAGGTGGTCGTGGTCATAAAGGTCAAAAAAGCCGTTCTGGTGGCTTTCACAAGGTAGGTTTTGAAGGCGGTCAAATGCCTTTGCAGCGCCGTCTGCCAAAACGTGGTTTCAAATCTTTGACTGCGGCCACTAATGCTGAAGTTCGTTTGAGTGAATTAAATCTGATTGCTGTGAACGAGATTGATGTCTTGGTTCTTAAACAAGCTGGTTTGATTCCTGCAACTGCTTCTAATGTAAAAGTTATCGCTTCTGGTGAAATCTCAAAAGCAGTTACCTTGAAAGGTGTAAAAGCTACTAAAGGTGCTAAAGCTGCTATTGAAGCTGCCGGTGGTAAAGTAGAAGAATAAGGCTTGCACTACAGTGGCTAATCAACAATCTTTATCAGGATTATCCAAATTTGGTGATCTGAAAAAACGTCTGGTGTTCCTTTTAGGTGCTTTAGTCGTTTTCCGTATTGGTGCTCATATACCGGTACCGGGCGTAGATGCTGTTGCATTAGCTGAGTTATTCAAAGGCGCTGCAAACGGCATATTCGGAATGTTAAATATGTTCTCGGGTGGTTCGTTGGAGCGCTTTAGTATATTTGCAATTGGTATCATGCCTTATATTTCGGCATCGATTATTGTTCAGCTTGCTTCTGAAATTGTTCCTTCTTTAAAAGCTTTAAAGAAGGAAGGTGAGGCTGGTAGGAAATAATTACGAAATATACTAGGTATGGGACGGTATTATTGGCTGTATTGCAAAGCTTTGGTGTTGCAACATTTGTTTATCAACAAGGTGTTGTTGTAACGAGTTCGCTTGAGTTTCATATTTCTACAGTAGTCTGTTTGGTTACAGGTACTATGTTTCTGATGTGGTTAGGGGAGCAAATTACCGAGCGTGGTATTGGTAATGGTATTTCTTTAATCATTACAGCAGGCATTGTATCGGGTATCCCATCCGGTATTGTTCGGTTGTTAACTTTGACTGAACAAGGTTCCATGAGTATGTTGATGGCAGTATCCATTGTGATTGGTATTTTGCTGTTGATCTATGCTGTAGTTTATTTTGAGAGTGCTCAGCGTAAAGTTCCTGTACATTATGCTAAAAGGCAGTTTGGCTCTGGAATGATGCCGGGACAAAGCATTCATATGCCGTTCAAGCTAAATATGGCAGGTGTTATTCCTCCTATTTTTGCTTCCAGTATCATTTTATTTCCATCTACACTTTTAGGTTGGTTTGGTTCAAATAGCACGAATTCTGTTCTTCATAAGGTTGCTGCAATGCTGCAACACGGACAGCCTTTGTATATTGTATTATTTGCCACAACTATCATCTTCTTCTGCTATTTCTATACTGCTTTAGTATTTAGCCCTAAAGAGATGGCTGAAAATTTGAAGAAGAGTGGCGCATTTGTACCGGGTATTCGCCCAGGTGAGCAAACCTCTAGATATTTGGAAAAAGTTGTACTGAGACTGACATTATTTGGTGCTTTGTATATCACTACAATCTGTCTGATACCTGAATTTTTAACGACGGCATTGAAAGTTCCTTTCTATTTAGGTGGAACATCTCTGCTTATTTTGGTTGTCGTTACAATGGATTTTAGGACACAAATCAATTCATATAGAATGAGTAGTCAGTATGAAGACTTGATGAGTCGTCCAGATATGAAATCTTTGTCACGTAAGTAGGCTTATGGCTAAAGAAGATACCATACAGATGCAGGGCGAAATCCTTGAAACTCTGCCCAATGCAACATTTAAAGTAAAACTGGAAAATGATCATGTAGTACTTGGTCATATATCTGGCAAAATGCGGATGCACTATATCCGTATTTCTCCAGGTGATAAGGTAACAGTTGAATTAACTCCTTATGATTTAACCCGTGCTCGGATTGTTTTCCGAGCAAGATAAACGATAAAAGGAAATAAAATGCGTGTACAACCTTCTGTAAAGAAAATTTGTCGCAATTGCAAGATTATTCGTCGTAATCGTGTAGTTCGCGTAATTTGTACTGACCCACGTCACAAACAACGTCAAGGTTAAGAAGCTAGTTTTCTTAACTATTGATTTTGTGGTATAGTGACATACTTTGCCCTAAAAAGGAAAAAATATGGCTCGTATTGCAGGGGTAAATATCCCTAATAATGCCCATATCGTAATTGGCCTTCAGGCTATTTATGGTATTGGTGCGACTCGTGCTAAATTGATTTGTGAGGCAGCAAATATTGCTCCTGCTACTAAAGCAAAAGATTTGGACGAGGCTCAATTAGACGCTTTGCGTGAGCAAGTTGCTAAATATGAAGTTGAAGGCGATTTGCGTCGTGAAGTAACGATGAGCATTAAACGACTGATGGATATGGGTTGCTATCGTGGCTTCCGTCATCGTCGTGGCTTGCCTTGTCGTGGTCAACGCACTCGCACAAATGCTCGCACCCGTAAAGGTCCGCGCAAAGCGATTGCCGGTAAGAAATAAATTTTAAGGAATTTGATTAATGGCTAAAGCAAACACAGCTTCGCGTGTACGTAAAAAAGTACGTAAAACCGTAAGCGAAGGTATTGTGCACGTTCATGCATCTTTCAACAATACCATCATTACAATCACTGACCGTCAAGGCAATGCATTGTCTTGGGCTACCTCTGGCGGCGCTGGTTTTAAAGGTTCTCGTAAAAGTACACCATTTGCAGCACAAGTTGCAGCAGAAGCAGCTGGTAAAGTTGCCCAAGAGTATGGCGTTAAAAATTTAGAAGTTCGCATTAAAGGCCCTGGCCCTGGTCGCGAATCTTCTGTACGTGCTTTAAACGCTCTTGGTTTCAAGATTACCAGCATTACTGACGTTACCCCGTTGCCTCATAACGGTTGCCGTCCGCCTAAAAAACGTCGTATTTAATATTGGAGTGATTTAAAACATGGCACGTTATATTGGCCCTAAATGTAAATTAGCACGTCGCGAAGGTACGGATCTGTTTTTGAAGAGTGCACGTCGCTCTTTGGATTCCAAATGTAAAATGGATTCTGCACCTGGTCAACACGGTGCAAAAAAACCACGTTTATCAGACTACGGTTTGCAATTGCGTGAAAAACAAAAAATTCGTCGTATTTATGGCGTATTAGAGCGTCAATTCCGTCGTTACTTCGCGGAAGCAGCTCGTCGTAAAGGCTCTACCGGTGAATTGCTGCTGCAATTGCTGGAGTCTCGTTTGGACAATGTCGTTTACCGTATGGGTTTTGGCTCTACTCGCGCCGAAGCACGTCAATTGGTTTCTCATAAAGCTATCGTTGTAAACGGTCAAGTTGTTAATATCCCTTCTTTCCAAGTTAAAGCAGGTGATGTTGTAGCTGTTCGTGAAAAAGCTAAGAAACAAGTACGTATCCAAGAAGCATTGAGCCTGGCTACTCAAATTGGCTTGCCAAGCTGGGTATCTGTTGATGCCGACAAATTGGAAGGCGTATTCAAAAATATGCCGGATCGCTCAGAATTGTCTGGCGATATTAATGAACAGCTGGTGGTAGAGTTCTACTCTAAATAATGCTAGCTCAATGAGGGACAGTTAAATGCAAAATAGCACAACCGAATTTTTGAAACCTCGTCAAATCGATGTAGATACTTTGTCTTCCACTCGGGCCAAGGTGTCTATGCAGCCATTTGAACGTGGTTTTGGTCATACTTTAGGTAATGCTTTGCGTCGTATCTTACTGTCATCCATGAATGGCTTTTGCCCCCAACTGAAGTAGTTATTTCCGGCGTATTGCACGAATACTCTACTATTGATGGTGTTCAAGAGGATGTTGTCGACGTTCTCTTGAACATTAAAAGGTATCGTATTTCAAGCTTCACGGTCGTAACCAAGTTCAGTTGACTTTGAAAAAACAGGTGCCGGTGCTGTTGTAGCTGGTGATATTGATTTGCCACACGATGTGGAAATCATCAATCCTGAACATGTTATTTGCCACTTGGCTGACAATGGCCAAATCGACATGGAAATTAAAGTAGAGCAAGGTCGTGGTTATCAATCTGTTTCAGGCCGTCGCGTTTTGCGTGATGAGAACAAACAGATTGGTGCGATTCAGTTGGATGCGAGCTTTTTCGCCCATCAGTCGTGTTAGCTTTGAAGTTGAACCTGCACGCGTAGAGCAACGTACGGATTTGGATAAATTGGTTTTGGATATTGAAACCAATGGTTCTATTGATCCAGAAGAAGCTGTACGTAGTGCCGCACGTATCTTAATTGACCAAATGTCTATTTTTGCAGATCTGCAAGGTACTCCGGTTGAAGAGGTTGAAGAAAAAGCGCCTCCTATCGATCCTATCTTGCTGCGTCCTGTAGATGATTTGGAATTAACCGTACGTTCAGCTAATTGTCTGAAAGCTGAAGATATTTACTATATTGGCGATTTGATTCAACGTACTGAAACCGAGCTTCTCAAGACCCCTAATTTGGGTCGTAAATCTTTGAATGAGATCAAAGAAGTGTTGGCCTCTAAAGGTCTGACATTAGGTTCCAAATTAGAAGCTTGGCCGCCTGTAGGCTTAGAAAAGCCGTAAGTTTGAAGATTAAAGGATAATGACATGCGTCATCGTAATGGCAACCGCAAATTAAACCGTACTAGCAGCCACCGTGCTGCGATGCTGCGCAATATGGCGAATTCCTTGTTGACTCACGAAACCATCGTGACAACTTTGCCTAAAGCAAAAGAATTGCGCCGCGTAGTTGAGCCCTTGATTACCTTGGGTAAAAAACCTTCTTTGGCAAACCGTCGTTTGGCTTTTGACCGCACTCGCGATCGTGATGTTGTAGTTAAATTGTTTGACGAATTAGGTCCACGCTTTGCTGCTCGTAACGGCGGCTATGTTCGTGTACTGAAATACGGTTTCCGTAAAGGCGACAATGCTCCTTTGGCATTGGTTGAATTGGTTGATAAAGCAGCTGATTCTGCTGAATAAGCATATTAATAAAAAAGCACTACCTGTTTAGGTGGTGCTTTTTTATTTGGATAGACCCTTTCTCATTTCGCAGTGCTACAATCGACGTTTATGGGTTTCATAATCGTGCCAAGTTGTAGCTCCCTTTCTCATTTCGCAGTGCTACAATAACCCACGCAAAGACCAGCTCGAAAGCCTGGTTGTAGCTCCCTTTCTCATTTCGCAGTGCTACAATTCTGTTGTCGGCTCATGGCCGTATTCTTTGGTTGTAGCTCCCTTTCTCATTTCGCAGTGCTACAATAGATGGTTTTGCCTGCTGAACACGCCCAAAGTTGTAGCTCCCTTTCTCATTTCGCAGTGCTACAATACCTCAACGGGAAACCCTTATTCTATAAGGGTTTCCCATTTTATTTGGTCTGAAAAATAGGACTTAAAATAATAATAGTTGGTCGGAATTTACCCTTTTTTCTTGGGTTTTCAGCTCTCCCAACAGCAGTTTCATGGTGGCATATTGCTTTTCTGTCACTTCCAAACAGCGGATTGAACCTTCTTGCGGTAGGTTTGTGCATAGCCTATTGTGGTGTTTTTGCAACGAATCACGACCTTTGACAATACGGCTGTATACGGAAAGTTGGAGCATTTGGTATCCATCTTTTAATAGAAACTGGCGAAATTGATTAGCGGCTTTGCGTTTTGCTGCAGTGGTAACCGGTAGGTCGAAGAAGATAATAATCCTCATAAATTTGGCTTCACTCATATTGGTATTCTTTCAATGGCAAGATTTCAGGCAGTTTCAGCTGTTTGGCGTTTTTATTGGTTACGCTGGCTTGAAATGAGGAAATCATTTGGTCTATGGCAGCCAAGGTGCTGAAATGTTGCCGTTCGATGCAGATTTGACAGTGAAGGGTCTTGATAAGGTTTTGTTTTATATTGGGTGTCAGATCAGTTTTCAGACGGCCTTGTTCATACAAATGCATAACGACCAGGTCAGCCAATGGGCGTAAGGGTTCGATAAAGTCATCGGCGAGGTTGAATGGATTTAGTTCGCTTCTATGAAACAAGCCTAATGCAGGCAACCAGCCATATAAGGTCAGGGCGCGTGCAACTGCTGCACGGAGTACGGCGTAGGTGTAGTTCAATGCGGCATTGACGGCATTGTTGTCACTGCGAGTAAACTTTTCTCCAAAGAGGGCTTGGAAGTAGAGGGCGGCAGCTTGGGCTTCACGGTTTCCTGTATCGCCCGAACGGACTTCGACTGCCAAAGTGCGCAGTCGTTTGGCTGCAAGATCATTGCCTGTTTCGTCTGCGACAAATGCTTGATTTAGGATTTTTTGGCGGATGATATGTTGCCAGAGTTGCTTTTTTAAGGGTTCGCTTATATTCAGCTGCAACTTGAGGATTTTAAGTTGGCGGTGATATTGGGCATAAGGCAGCCATTGTCCGCAGGGCAGGAACTGTTCGTCACATGTCAGCAGGGTTGAGCCATGTTCGGCTAAGGCTGATAAGAGCGGGGCGGTAATCAGGGTTTCGCGGTTTTCGATGATGATAACGGCGATGTCTTCTAATGGTACGGTGTGGGACTCGCCGTTTTGTTGAATCAGCAGTTGCCGACGTTGCAAAGATAGTTTGCCGCCGTTTTGAATAAGTAGGCTGCGCCAAGTCATGTTTTTCCCCTTATTTTGATATAAAAAATCCCTGCTTCAGGCCGTCTGAAACAGGGATAGATTAATTTAACGGACAGGCGGGCGTTTTTTCAGACGGCATGGTCTGATTTCTTTGCCCAATTCGTCGATTTGGTATTTTTGCATCAATACAAGATTTTGGGTGCTAATACGGAATTGCTGTTCTTTAGAGCCTTTATCATGCCAAGCTAAATAGAATCGTCCATCAGAGCTATCACAGTTGATATAGTAGGCGAATTCTACTTTAGATTTTTCATCTTTCTGAAAAGTAATCAGATCATACTTATGCAAGCTAAAACAGAATGTATAGCTATCATCAATCCGGTATCCTTTACAATCAATATCAGGAAGAATGTTTTCAGCAACCTGCCAAGCATAGATGGGAACAATAAAATACTGATTTTTTCCTTTCTTATCCGCTTTACAGAACACATCAACACGTACTATGTCTCCATTATCTGCAATGGTATAAGCATTTTTTTGATTTAATAAGACTCCGCTCTCTTGGGTTTTTTCGACCCTCACAGCTTTAACCAGTTGTCCTCCCTTTTTATAAAACGGATTGTCCTTAGGGTCAAATGCTTGTTTAGCATTACCTCCATATGTCTCTAAACGTGCTTTAAGAGCATCATATAGCTCAATTTCCCTACCATTTTTATAATTAACCATATTTTCAAGGTCGGCCAACTTGATTTCGGTTAACCATACTCGTTTAACACTAATTTTTTCATTATGTTTAACAAATCGTTTAGCAGATCTCAAAGTATCTTTATGTGCACCGCTCATCTTCCGATTAGGCGCACGCGAAACAAATAGTGGCGTAACGTATTCGTGTACGGCTTCGGGGCGAGAAGATAATTTTTTTCTGCGAGCAGGGTACGCAGTTTTTCGGGGGTATCCGCTTCTTCAAATTCGGGTTTGCCGTCCGGTTTGCCGAAGACGCGAATCATGACTTCTTGTGCGAAAAATTCCCAAGGTTGCGGGAAATGTGCTTTTTGATGCAGCACTTCTCCTGTTTCTTTATCTATGGTTTTACCGTCAAACGCGTTCATCTCTTTATAGCGTACAAAACGGGTAATTTTCTGCTGCATGGCAACGGTCGAGCAAGCAACGACGACGGCGTCCAAAGCGTGATGGCGGTCGTTTTCCGCACGCACTTTGCGCAATCCCCAAAAGCCGCGAAACAGATTGGTAATTTGTCCCGTTGGATGTAAAGACACGTCTTTTCCCTTTGCCTGTCAGCCGCATACGGTCGGCAATAAATTGGCACAGGAAACGGTTGACGTAGCGCGTATCGTTCAGATTGCGTTCTTTAAAGCCGTCTTCGTCGAATTTTTGCAGCAGAATCCGTTGTTTTTTACTGCGAGGAAAACGGCTGGTTTCGACACGCGCTTTAAATTCCTGCCATTCGCGGCTGTTGTCTTTGCCGTTGAAGTATTCGTAAGGGGTTTGGTTGCCTTTGTTTTGGTTTTCGCTGCCCAATACCAGCACTTTATTGTTGAAACTGTCGTCCCATGTGCGCGAGAACGGCAGGGCATGGTCGATTTCGACATAGCCTTTTTCGTTCAGACGGCCTAAGTTGATTTCTTTGCCCGAATACAGGCATTTGCCGTGTTGTTGCTCGTACAGGCGCAGTTTCAGAATATCTTTGGATTTGGGTTCGCCGACAAAATTGGGGAAATACTCTCGGAACTTGGCGGCGGCTTTTTTTCGGTCTTTACGGTTTTTTTCTTGGCGTTTTTCGATTTCTTTTCGGTCTTTAAACGATTTGCCTACTTCCCTTGCCGTTTCAATATGGATACGGGCAGGGGAGCCGTAACGGCGTACGACGGTGTTAATGACTTTTCTGGCTTGAGATAAGGCGCGTAAGACGACTGGGTTACGGATTTCATCGGTGGGAATCGGTGGCAGATAAATCTCTTCTTCCGTATTTTTCTTGCCGTAATGGTCTCCGTAGATTTCGGTGCAGGCTTCATCGTAACGTTTGCCTTGTTCCATTAGAGGCACAATTCGGCGCAATGCTTTCAAGGAAATTTGGACGAACTTGTCGAAGTTGATGTGTTTCAACAGCGCTTCTAAGATTTCGGGCTGTATACGGTCTTTCAGACGGCCTGTAATGTCTTCATCGGTTTTGAACAGGGAGAATGCCATGCCGATTTCATCTTGTAATTCGGGAGAAAGGTTTAATGGGGATTTTTTATCTTTCAATCCTTCTTTTTCCAGCGCACGGCTGATGGCATGGTAGGCCTTCATTTCCATCAATGTTGAGGCTTCGGCATTGTCTTTACCATAGCGCAAACCTTTGAAAAAGGCGGTATCTTCTAAACCCAGCAGCTTACGGGCTTGTGCGTAAGTTAGTTTGGATTTTCTGTATGGCTCGTCCATAAGCGTGGCGCGTTCGGTATCGGTCAATGGCCGCTCGCTGCCTTGCTCTAAAATACGCAGGTTGTTCAGCTTTGGTTAGCCAGACGAAACGTTCGGCTGTGTAGGTGTTTTTAGCGGCTTTCGGCTCTGTCGGCTCAAAGGTGCAATGCCCCAACATTTTTTGAACAGCATCGCCGGACAGGGCAGGACGTTGCGCCATCAGCAGGATTTCAATACCTTCTTTAAGGCCGTCTGAAACATGCGGATTGCCGAATTCTTTTTGTTTTTCAAACAGCAAAACCAGCTCCGCCTGTAAATCTTCGCGGCTGAACGTATGCGAATAATCGCCGCGCTGGTTGCGGATATGGCCGCTTTCTTTCTCAAATTTATTTAAAAGCCAATTCGGGCCGGTGTGCGGAAATCGCCTGTCTGTAAGGCATGGGCATTGTCGGCTACGCCTTTAAGCAATCGGCAGTTTCGCCCTAGTTTTTCCGTTGCGACAAATAGCCGCGGTGTTTGATTAAATGCAACAAGACTGCCGACCACTCCAAAGGCGTCAGTTTGCGGTCTAATGCGGCTGCGCGAAGTTGCCATGGTGTATTCGGTAAGGATTTAATCAAGCCGTTTTCATCAAAAATCGGCGGCCTGTAATACGCCTTCGCGTTTTCAATAGGCGACGGGCCCGAAGCAGGCGATGGGCGCGACGGCGGGTCAGACGGCGAACACTGCGTGCCAAGTGTCTTGCCGCTGCGAGAGAGTCACCTGTTTTCGGTACTTCTGCACGCTCAAATACGCGCACGCCCAAATCAATCAGGCGGATGGGGTTTTCTTCTTCGTCAATTTCTACCATCGCCCAGCCGACGGATGCGATGCCGATATCGAGGCCGAGGATGTAGTTGATTGGATTGGGTTTGAATGCAGCCATCAGTTTCTCCGTAATGTGATGTTTTGGTAAAGTATAAATATATCCTAGGTAAGTATTACCATGCAAATGAAATACTTGACTAGGGTACCGATTTGGAATTAGAATCTGTCCATATTGTTGCACTGCGAAATGAGAAACGTTGCTACAATAAGGCTCGTCTGAAAAAGATGTGTCGCAACGCTCTGTCCCTTAAGGCTTCTGCTTTAAGGGGCATCGTCTTTGATCTAGATGGCAGGGGATTAAAAAGGCCGTCTGAAATTTCAGACGGCCTTTGGTATTACCAGATATCGGATTTGATTTTTGCGTTTCAAGCCTGGGTGTTCAGAGAGTTTGAACTCTGGGGTCTTTGCCCATTTTCAGCTTGGCTGTGTAGTCTTTCAACAGCAGGAAGGCAAGTGGGGACAGGAGCAGGATGGCGACGAGGTTAATCCATGCCATGATGCCCATGGCCATGTCTGCCATATCCCATACCAAGGGTACGTTGGCAACTGCGCCGAAGTAGACCCATGCCAAAACCAGCATACGGAAAACGGCGGTAACCAGCCAATGGCTCTTGATGAATTGGACGTTGGACTCGGCATAGGCATAGTTGCCGATAACGGTTGAAAAGGCAAACATAAACAGGATGACGGCAAGGAAGCCCGCGCCCCATTCGCCTACCTGGCTGACGATTGCCGCTTGGGTCAGCGCCGCACCGCTCAGGTCGCCGTAAGGCTGTTGATAGGTCAAGACGATAAAGGCGGTGCATGAGCAGACGATGATGGTATCGACGAAAACGCCCAGCATTTGAATCATGCCTTGGGAGACGGGGTGTTTCACTTCGGCTGCGGCTGCGGCGTTCGGCGCGGAACCCATACCCGCCTCATTGGAATACAGGCCGCGTTTGATACCCTGCATCATGGTGGTCGAAATCAGACCGCCGAGGAAACCGCCTGCAGCCGAATCGAAGTTGAACGCGTTGGAAAAAATCTGACCGAACACGTCAGGAATCAGGGAAATATTGGTAACAATGATGAAGAGTGCTATGACGAGATATAAAACCGCCATCAGCGGAACGATGATTTCCGCGGCTTTGGATACGCGGCGGATACCGCCGAAGATAATCGGGGCAGTCAGAATGACCAGGGCGACGCCGACATAGTGTTGATCCCAGCCCCATGCCGCTTTGGTGGTATCGGCGATGGTATTGGTCTGTACGGCTTCAAATACAAAGCCGAAACAGAAAAATCAGGCTCAGGGCGAACAAAAACGCCCAGCCATTTTTGTCCCAGGCCTTGAGTGATGTAGTAGGCAGGGCCGCCGCGGAAGTGGTGGTTGTCGTAGTCCCGGACTTTAAAGAGTTGGGCCAGTGAAGATTCGACAAACGCCGAACTCATGCCGATTAAGGCGGTTACCCACATCCAGAACACCGCGCCCGGTCCCGCCGAGTTTGATGGCAATCGCCACACCGGCGATGTTGCCCACGCCTACGCGGCTGGCCAAGCCGGTAACGAAATGCTTGGAACGGTGTGATTCCGTGCGGATCATCACCTTGTTTGCGACCGCCCAACATTTCTTTTGATACTGCGGCCGAAGAGGCGGAATTGTACAAAACCGGTGGTAACGGTGAAAAAGAGGCCTGCGCCTAAAAGCATATATACCAACCCCGACCACATTTGGGTCGTTGATGGCGTTTACCCAATCCGTGAAGCTGTTCGAAAAAAATTGATCCATACAAACCTTTCAGAGTTTTCTGCATTTTCAGACAGCCTGTGTGTGAAGGGCTGTCTGTAACTGGATGTATTCTAGCAGACTGTCAACAAACTGAAAAAAACGTTTACATATTCTTTTTTTATATTATCTTTTTGATTATCATGTAATTTTTATTATTATGATGTAAAAGGGAATTATCGATTTTAATTTCTTTCCGTTTTACATATTTGAACAAAAAGGCCGTCTGAAAACAGAGTCTTGTTTTCAGACGGCCTTGATTTTATTTCAATGCGTTATTCGGGACGCATTTGAGGGAATAGGATCACGTCGCGGATGGTTTGCGAATCGGTCAGCAACATGACCAAGCGGTCGATGCCGATGCCGCAGCCGCCGGTCGGCGGCAGGCCGAATTCCATGGCGCGGATGTAGTCGGCATCGTAGTGCATGGCTTCGTCGTCGCCGGCGTCTTTTTGCGCCACTTGCGCTTTGAAGCGTTCGGCTTGGTCTTCCGGATCGTTCAACTCAGAGTAGCCGTTTGCCAATTCGCGACCGACCACGAACAGCTCGAAGCGTTCGGTCAAACCCGGTTTGCTGTCGGATGCGCGTGCCAATGGCGATACTTCGACAGGGTAGTCGATGATGAAAGTCGGGTTCCACAGTTTGCCCTCGGCGCAACCTTCAAACAGGGCAAGTTGCAGGCTGCCGATGCCCGGAGACGGAGGCAGGCTTTCGCCATGTTTGACGATTTCTTTTTTCAGCCATTCTTCGTCGTTCAATTGCTCGTCGGTGTAGTGCGGATTGTATTTTTTGATGGCTTCGAGAATGGTCAGGCGTTCAAACGGGCTTTCTAAATCGACTTCTTTGCCGTTGTAGCTGATTTTTGCTGTGCCGTTTACCGCGCGGGAAGCGTTGCGGATGATGTCTTCCGCCATCTGCATCATGCGCTCGTAGTCGGAGAAGGCTTCGTAGAATTCAATCATGGTGAATTCAGGGTTGTGGCGCACGGACATGCCTTCGTTGCGGAAGCTGCGGTTGATTTCAAACACGCGCTCCAAACCGCCGACTACCAGGCGTTTCAGGTACAGCTCTGGCGCAATGCGCAGGTAGAGCGGGATGTCCAAAGCGTTGTGGTGGGTCACGAACGGTTTCGCCGTCGCGCCGCCCGGAATCGGGTGCATCATCGGGGTTTCGACTTCGAGATAATGCTCGTTTACCATGAAATTGCGCACAGATTGAATGATTTGGCTGCGTTTGATGAAGGTATTGCGCGATTCGTCGTTGGCAATCAAATCAACGTAGCGTTGACGGTATTTGGTTTCCTGATCGCTCAAACCTTTGTGTTTGTCCGGCAGAGGGCGCAGGGATTTGGACAGCAGGCGGATGTTGGACACGCGCACGGTCAATTCGCCGTGGTTGGTTTTGAACAAAAGTACCTTCCGCGCCGATGATGTCGCCCTAAGTCCCAGTGGTTGAAAGTCGTCCAAAACTTCTTGGCTCACGCCTTTGTTGTTCAAATAAAGCTGGATTTGACCGGTAACGTCTTGAATGGTGGCGAAGCTGGCTTTGCCCATTTGACGTTTGAGCATCATGCGGCCGGCCACTTTGACGGGAATGCCTTGCGGGTCTAGTTCTTCTTTGCTGATTTCACCGTATTGGGTATGCAGGTCGGCGGCAAAGCTGTCGCGTTTGAAATCGTTAGGGTAGGCGTTGCGTTCTTTGCGGATGTTGTGCAGTTTCTCGCGGCGCAGGGCGATGATTTGGTTTTTCGTCCAACTGCGGCTCGATTTGCGGATTGTTTTGTTCGCTCATGGTGTTTTTCCGGAAAAAAATGAGTCAGGCTGCCGGAGTTTTCAGACGGCCTGAATAAAGTGAAAAAAATTGGCTCTATTTTACGCGATGTCGGTGTTTTTTTCTATAAAGGCAGAAAGGCCGTCTGAAACCTGAAAAATCGGTTTCAGACGGCCTTTTGTTTCATGAAGGGCCGTATCGGCGGTTAGATATCGGTTTCCAAATAAACGACTTGGGTTTGCAGATATTCTTCCAAACCGTGTTTGCCGTCCGCGCCGCCGATACCTGATTTTTTTCCAACCGGCATGGAAGCCCTGCATGGCTTCGAAGTTTTTCGCGGTTGATGTAGGGTTTCGCCGAAACGCAGACGGCGGGTTACATAAAACGCTTCATTCAGATTGGTGGTATAGACGGAGCTGGTCAGGCCGAATTCGCTGTCGTTTGCCAAAGCGATGACTTGATCGAGCGTGTCGAAAGTGGCAACCGGCAGGACGGGGCCGAAGGTTTCTTCCTTCATGATGTCCATGCTGTTGTCGGTATCGGTCAGCAGGGTCGGGTTCGAAAGAAAGTAGCCTTTCGTCATCGGCACGTTTGCCGCCGCAGACCAGTGTCGCGCCCTTGTTTGACGGCGCGTTCGACTTTTCTCGGCAACGGCTTTGACGGCGCGCTCTTCAATCAACGGGCCCATTTCCAGTGCGCCTGCTTCGGCTTCGGCCGGGTTGCCGTAGCGCACGCCTTTCATGGCGGCGGTCATTTTTTCGATAAACGCGTCTTTCAGGCTGCTGTGGACATACACGCGTTCGGCGCAGTTACAGATTTGGCCGGTATTGCCCACGCGTGAAGCCAAGATGGATTTCACTGCCAAGTCCAAAGTCCGCGTCTTTCAAAACGATGGCAGGGGCTTTGCCGCCCAGTTCCAGTGAGACTTTGGTGATGTTGGTGGCGGCGGCTTCCATCACTTGGCGGCCTGCATCGACAGAACCGGTCAGGCTGACCATATCGACTTGCGGATGCGATGCCAAGGCATTGCCGATTTCTGCACCCGGGCCGTTGACGACGTTGAATACGCCGGCCGGTAAGCCTGAAGCGTGAACGATTTCAGCAAAAGATGTGGCAGTTAATCGGGGTAACGCTGCTTGGTTTGACGACGATGGTATTGCCTGTTACCAAAAGCCGGGCCCATTTTTGCGGGCAATCAGGAAGAATGGGAAGTTCCACGGCAAAATGCCGGCGATTACGCCCAAAGGACGTTTGAACAATAAAAATATTTTTCGCGCGGGCGGTCGCTTTGGATGATTTCGCCTTCATAACGGCGCGCCCATTCGGCTTGGTAGTCGAGATAATCGGCAGTGAACATGACTTCTATGCGTGCCAAATCTTTGGTTTTGCCGCCTTCAGCAACAATAGTGTCGGTCAGCTCGTCGGCACGTTCGCGGATGCCTTGGGCGATTTTGCGCAGGTATGCGCCGCGTTCAACGGCAGGCAAACGCTCCCATGCAGTTTGCGCATCTCTGGCCGCGGTAACGGCACGATCAACATCGGCTTTTTCCGCCTTTAGGCTCACGCGCGATGACTTCTTCGGTTGCCGGATTCAATACATCACGCCATGTACCGTTAAAGTCGGTTTCAAAGCGGCCGTTGATATACATAGACAGTTGTTTCATCAAACCTTCTCCTGTTGTTGTAGTTGGATGTAGTTTTAGTCTATGCCTAAATTGTCTGGCATACAAGAGGATTTGGTATGGGTTGATGATAGGTATTTGGAAGCTTTTAGAAAAAGATGATGGGTGGGAGAGTTGGGTTTGATTGATTCAAGAGGTTTGTGATGCTTTTGAGTTACATCTATAACAGCATTGTGACAAAGCTCGAATATTCTTGATGTTGATAATAAGGGAGGTATCAAAGTGAAGAAAAGGCGATGGAGAATATAAAAAACCCTGCTTTTTTTCAAAGCAGGTTTTCATATTTGGTGGGTCGTGAGCGATTCGAACGCTCGACCAACGGATTAAAAAGTCCGCTGCTCTACCGACTGAGCTAACGACCCGATAAGCTGTGCATTATAGGGAGACTTGTTTCTTTCTCGTCAACTGTTTTTTTGAAATTTTTTTCAAAAAACGTAAACCGGCTGTTATTTGGCGTTAATTCTCCCTTTTTCGAGTATTAATTATGTTATGATTTTCTAATCTGTCAGTTCTGATGGATATTTTTTTAGACCAAAGGATATACAACATGAAAAAATTATTGATTGCTGCGATGATGGTAGCTGGTTTGGCTGCTTGTTCTCAAGAGGCGAAACAGGAAACTCAAGAAGCGGCTTCTGCCGTTGCTTCTGATGTGAACGCTGCTGCCGAACACGCGGCTTCTGCTGCCGATGCTGCTGCTTCCGAAGCTAAAGGCGCTGCTGAACAGGCTGTTTCTGACGCTAAAGAGCCGGTGCCGATGCGAAGGAAACTGCGGAGAAAGCAATTTCCGATGCTAAAGAAACTACCGGTAAAAGCCATCGATGGTGCTAAAGAAGCCAGCGACAAAGCCTTGGACGATGCAAAAGCTGCTGTGGGCGAAGCTAAAGACGCTGCCAAAGATGCGGCTAAAGATGCTTTGGGTAAAGCTGCTGATGCAACTCAAGAAGCTGCCGACAAATTGAAAGATGCTGCTAAATAAGCCGGTGTCCGATATTTGAAAAGGCCGTCTGAAAATGTTCAGACGGCCTTTTTGTATCGGCAGATTATTTTTTTCTCTTGCTGACGCGTATATACCAAAGAAGTCAGGATGGATGCGCCCAGTGCGCCGAAAGACGACGGACAGGGAAATGGAAATCGGGATATGTACCCAGTGCATAATCAGCATCTTGATACCGATAAAGCTCAACACGAAAGCCAAGCCGTATTTGAGGAAAAATAAAGCGTTCGGCAAAGTCTGCCAGTAAAAAGTACATGGCACGCAGGCCCAAGATGGCAAAAAAATGTTGGAAGTGAGGACGATGAAAGGGTCGGTGGTTACGGCAAAAAAATAGCGGGGATGCTGTCCACGGCGAAGATGACGTCGCTCAATTCGATCATAATCAATACCAGCAAAAAGCGGCGTAGCGATGCGTTTGCCGTTTTCAATGGTAAAGAATTTTTTTCACCGTCAAACTGTTGGGCTGGTCGGGATGACTTTTTGAGCAGGGTCAGGATCTTGTTTTTGGGAAAGGTCTTCTTCTTCGTCGGCTTCGGGCTTCATCATATGAATGCCGGTGTATAAGCAGGAATGCGCCGAAAGAGGTACAAAATCCATTCAAATTGTTGTACCAAGTGCCGCGCCGATGAAGATCATGATGGCGCGCAGGACGATGGCGCCGAATACGCCATAGAGCAAGACGCGGTGTTGGAATTTGGGTTCGACTTTGAAGTAGCCGAAAATCATCAGGAAAACGAAGATGTTATCGACGGCAAGGGATTTTTTTCGAGTACGTAGCCGGTGAAAGAATTCGAGGACTTTTTCTTTGGCGACAACGAGCCCCGTAAGTCGGGTTGCCCGCCAGTTCAAAAATAGAGCCAGCCTGCAAATGCGCAGGATACGGCCACCCAAATGCCGCTCCAGGCGAGGGCTTCTTTGATGCTGACTTTGTGGGCGCCGTTTTTTTTCAGCGATACCATATCGATGGCGATCATGATTAAGACGGCAATAAAGAAGATGCCGTAAAACATCGGCGAGCCGACGGACGGGTATTGGGTCATAAAAAATCCTTGTGTGTGGGGTATGGGTAAGGTTTACCAAGACAGGTAGAACATCGCCTTGGCAAAAAAGACGATAAACAGCATATGGCTGAAGACAACGGCGTGTATGTATTTCGACCAGCCGACGGTGAGGGTGTGTCGTGCCATTTTGACAACGGCGATGGCAAAATGTACCAAAACGCTTACTGCCAACAGGATTTTTGATGCTCAGCATGATGCTGAAAGGAGCTGTCGAGATGGGATGGTGCAGCATCGGCAGATAGCGGTTGTACACCATCACGATGCCGCTGATGAACAAGGTGATGACGACAGTCGGCATCACGCGGACGGCACGATGGGACATGGCACGTTCGACTTCGCGGCGCGATTCGCGCGAAACGCGGCCGGTGTGTAAAAACGGAGAGAACCAGCATTTCGAAAAAAATACGCCGCCGACAAAGGCAATCGCGCAATAAACGTGGATGATGTGTGCCAGTGCGTAGGTACTCATGACGGGTGTTTCCGGTAGTTCAGACAAGTCGTCATTGTATCACTACCGAATGCGGTTGATGTGCACGCAATTTTATGCCAATTATATTAAATTTTATAAATATTCTATTGGAATTTGCCGTTTGTTTTTTTGAAGTTAACCGTTCATCAAAAGCGTTATCTTAGTTTAATCTGTCTTTACTTATCAGAAAAATATATTAATGAAAGGTTGTGCCATACTGTTCCATATACAGCTTAACCCCTGATGGAGAATCAAACCATGAAGAAAACTTTCGCAAAAACTGTGACCTTGATCATGCTGGCCGCCTCTTTGGGTGCATGTGCCAATATGACTCAAACCCAACGCAACACTGCTGCTGGTGCGGTATTGGGTGGCGTGGCAGGTAACTTGATTGGTGGCGATACCGGCTCTACCTTGGGTGGTGCGGCTTTAGGTGGCGTTATCGGTAGTCAAGTTCATACCCGCTACTAATCCTTTATTCGGTTAGAAATAAAAAGGCCGTCTGAACATTCAGACGGCCTTTTGTTTTGCGGTTTATTCGTTGACGAAGGTTACACCGGTCAGTTGCGATTGCAAAATAGCAGTGCGCAAAGCAGTCAGTGCTTTCGGGCGGACAAAGTTGCGGCGATAGGCCAAAACAACACGGCGGTGCGGCGCATTGCCTTCAAACGGGATAATGCTGAAAAGCATATGGTCGTTTTCGGTCAATGCGGTAGCAGGCATGACGCTGATGGCCAAACCGCTGGCAACCATGTGGCGGATGGTGTTGATGGAGCTGCCTTGCAGGGTATTGGTCAAACCTTGGATTTTCTGTTTGGAAGCCAATTCGGAACAGCTTGCCAACACTTGGTCGCGCATACAGTTGCCTTCGGACAGTAGCAACACTTGTTCTTCGCTCAAAAGCTGGGGCGTAACGGCATCGAGTTCTTCAAAGTGATGGCCTTTGGGAACAATGACGAAGAAAGGTTCGTCATACAGAGGCTCGGTTACGATGCCCGGCTCTTGGAACGGTTCGGCAACGACGATTGCATCGACATCGCCACGTTTGAGCGACTCGGTCAGGATGTGGGTATAGTTCTCTTCCAGCATCAGCGGCATTTTCGGTGCGGTTTCACGCAGCGCGGTAATGAGCTTGGGCAGAAGGTAGGGGGCAACGGTGAAATCAGGCCGAGTTTGAACGCGCCTTCCAATTCGTTTTGCTCTTCATTGGCAAGGTGCTTGATGAGTTCCGCTTCTTCCAGAACCCGGCGGGCTTGGGCGACAATGCGCTCGCCCGCTTCGGTCGTGATGATGTCGTTGCTGCTACGGTCGAACAGGGATACCGACAGCTCTTCCTCCAGCTTTTTGATGGCGATGGAGAGGGTGGGCTGGCTGACAAAAGCAGCGTCGTGCGGCACGTCCGAAGTGACGTTCTTGTGCGACGGCTACGATGTAACGCAATTCGGTCAAGGTCATGTGTTAAGCCTTTTTTTGTTCCGGCAGGGTGATGTTCAGCTCAAGAACGTCCAAGCCGTCTTGTTTTTCTTGGGAGATGCGGATGTCGTCCAATGATACGTTGACGTATTTGGACAGGACTTCCAACAACTCTTTACGCAAGGTCGGCAGATAGTCCGGAGCTTGGCCTTCTTGTGCGCGTTCTTGCGCGATGATGATTTGCAGGCGGTCGCGCGCGACGGTGGCGGTTTTCGGCTTTCTGCCGAACAGCATATCGAGCAGTGACATGTATTAACCTCCGAACAGTCGTTTTAAGAAACCTTTTTTCTCGGCTTCAAGGAAACGCATTTCGCGGTTTTCACCCAAGAGGCGGGCGATAACGTCTTTGTAGGCTTCGGCTGCTGCGGCATTGTCTTGGTGGATGACAGGTTCGCCGGCGTTGGAAGCTTGCAGGACGTTTTGTGATTCAGGAATCACACCGATCAACGGAATACGCAAGATGTCGCAGATGTCTTGTACAGACAGCATTTCGCCTTTGGCTACGCGCTCAGGGGAGTAGCGGGTAATCAGCAGGTGCTCTTTAACAGTGCTGCCTTGTTCTGCTTTGCGGGATTTGCTTTGCAAAATGCCCAAGATGCGGTCGGAGTCGCGGACGCTGGATACTTCCGGATTGGTGGTAATGATGGCTTCGTCGGCAAAGTAGAGTGCCATCAGTGCGCCTTGTTCGATACCGGCAGGGGAATCGCAGATAATGAATTCGAAGCCCATTTTTTCGCTGGCCAGCTCTTTCATCACGTTGTCCACGCCTTCGCGGGTCAGTGCGTCTTTATCGCGGGTTTGCGAGGCGGGCAGGATGTAGAGGTTTTCGCAGTTTTTGTCTTTAATCAGGGCTTGGTTGAGTGTGGCTTCGCCTTGGATGACGTTGATGAGGTCATACACGACGCGGCGTTCGCAACCCATAATCAGGTCGAGGTTGCGCAAACCGACGTCGAAGTCGATTACGGCGGTTTTGTGGCCGCGCAGGGCCAGGCCGGTTGCGATGCTGGCGCTGGTAGTGGTCTTGCCTACGCCGCCTTTACCTGAAGTTACTACGATGATTTTTGGACACGATATTTCCTTTTTTTAAGTACTGATGTTTATTCGGCGTCGATTGCGCTGATAACCAGTCGGTTGTCTTGCAATGATACTTGTACGGGTTTTTTGTGCAGATGCTCGGGCAGGTCTTGCTCGAAGTTGCGGTAGATACCGGCAACGGAGACTAATTCGGCCTGCATGGAATGAATAAAGATGCGCGCGTTGGTATTGCCTTTTGCACCGGCCAACGCTCTGCCGCGCATGGGGGCGTAAATATGGATGTTGCCGTCGGCGATGAGTTCCGCACCTTGGCTGACGATGCCGGTAACGATGAGGTCGCCGTTTTCAGCGTAAACCTGCTGGCCGGTACGCACGGGCGTGCTGACCAATACGGTCGGATTGTTGATAACGGTGGCTTGTACGTCTTGCGGCTGCGGTGCTTGGCGCGGAGCAGGTGCTGCCTGTGTGTCGGCTGCCTGGGTGGAGTTGCCTTGTTTAAAGACCAAGTGGTAACGCGCTGCCGCTGCCGCCCAGGTATCGCTAGTGTGGTGCAGCCCTAAAATTTGCATGCCGTAACGGGCAAACAGGGAAATCATGCCGCCCAAATCGATGGATTCGGGATGGTCGAAATCTTGTACGTCTAAAATGAAGGGAACGAATTCGTCTTGGGATTGGCCTGCCAGTTGGCGCAGGAATTCTTCCAATTCGGTTAGATCTGCGGTGTGCAGATGGATGGATAAGACGTCCAAACGTGACGTTTTTATGTCGAATGCGGGTTTCATTGTAATGAAATAATAAAATTTTTTAATGACGTAAGTTTACCGTGTAAATCTTGGCTATTCAATCTGTTTGGCCGTCTGAAACCAAAATATTTTGTTTGAACGTTTTTCAGCTGTATTTAGTGTGGTTTTTTGGTGTGAACGTAGGTTTCAGACGGCCTTGGGAAAGGGATAGCCGTGTGTGTCGATGTCGTCGGCGGCGGCCCACGGCGTGTGGATGAGGGTGGACGGCAGGTGCGCCAATTCGGGGAGGTAACTGCGGATGTAGCTGCCGTCGGGGTCGATTTGGTGCGAACGGTGGGCATAGCGGACGGTGGCCGTGTCTTGGGCGGCGAGGTGCCAGTTGGCTTGGTTGAGCGCGGGGTCGGTGCCGGTTTGGATGGAGGCTGTCCACGCGATGCCTTGGTTGGGGTCGAAGTTGAGGGCGTGGCAGAAATAGTGGGCGCACAGCTGCTGGAGAACGGGGTGTAAGTGGCCGGTGGCTTCGAGGCCGCGGATGGAGGCGTCGATGATGGGCACGCCGGTTTGGCCGTGTCGCCAGTATTCGCGTACCGGAGCGGCATCGGTTGTTTCGGGCAGGCGGCGGTGGTAGGCGAGCTGGTAGCAGTAGTCGCGGAAAAATAAAGCTTTGTCCAGCCACTCGAAATGTCGGTGTGCCAAGCCTTCGGCGGCTAGCAGGCGCGGGGAAATGCAGCCTGCGGACAGGTAGGCATTGAGGAGGCTGGTGTTTTTTCGTGCCGGAAAGTTTTGGGTAATCGGGTAGTGAACCAAATTCTGTTTGAACGCGTGCCATTGCGTTAAGGCTGCGGTTTCGCCGCCCTGCTGATAGGCGGGCAATACCGCGCCGGTATGGGCTGGAAACAGTGGGACATTTTGTTCGGCTTGAACAAGCAATTCGGTTTCAGACGGCCTTTGTCCTGAATAAGCCTGCAACCATGCTTGTTTATAGGCGGCAAAATCGGTGTAGGGCAGGCCGTTGGCATCCATAAGGGGGGATTTGGCCAAAATGCCGCGGTCGTTGGCGTGTTGCAGGACAATGCCTGCTCGGTCGAAATTGTGCCAGAGGTGGTTGTCTTGGCGGATTTCGGCTTCGGTGTAGGCTTCGTCTGTGATGACGGTATGGGCATTGAGCGCAGCAGCCAAGGGGAGGAGGTCTTCGTCGGAAGCAACGACATATAAAGGGATATGGTGCGCCGCCAGACGGGTATGCAGCTCTTGCGCGGCTTGATAATGGAACAGGCTTTGACGCGGATTGTGGTTTTCAGACGGCCTTTGGCTGACCCAGACGCAGGCGATGGGCAAACCGCTTGCAACGGCGGCATTAAGCGCGGCATTGTCGTGCAGGCGGAGGTTGCGGCGGAACCAGACAAGGACGTGAGCAGATTTCATGAGCATGTTCCGACGAAAAAGGGGAGACCATTTTATCAGAATCGGCCTCATGTATCAGGCCGTCTGAAAAATCTTTTGGTTTGATTTTGCTATATAATTTTGGTTTTAGCAATGAGGCGGCAACCATGACCGAGCAAACCGTTTTGGCACTCATTACCTGCCAAACTTATCCCGAACCATCGGACAACCTGAAAACATTGGCGGTATGCTTGGAAACCATGGGCGTGAAAACCGTATTTGATGTGTGGCAAAACCATCCGTCCGCGCCATTTTTGCTGCCTTTGTGTGCATGGGATTATGCTGCCGAACCCGAAGCCTTCCGCCAATGGCTGGAGCAAGCCGAGCAGGCGGGGCAGCGTTTTATCAATCCGCCCGAGCTGATGGCTTGGAATATGGAAAAGACTTATTTGTGCGATTTGGCAGCACGCGGCGCGCAAGTAATTCCCAGCGTGTTCGTTCCGCCGCAAAAAGCCGAATTGGCCGACATTCTGAACCAACAGGGCTGGACGGAAGCGGTCATCAAGCCGGCATTCGGGCAGAGCGGCAAAGGCGTGGTCAAAGTTTGTGCGGAGGCATTGGACGTGAACATCGCGGACTATCCGCAAGGCATGATTGTTCAACCTTATATCTGCGAAATCGAAACAGCAGGCGAAACCTCGTTGGTGTTTTTCAACGGCGCATTCAGCCATGCCGTGCGCCGTCAGCCGCCACAAGGCGAATGGCGCGCCAACTCGGCCTATGGCGTGTCGGTGTTCGGTATCGAGCCGCCCGAGTTTGCCATCCGTGCCGCGCAAGACGTACTGGCCGCTTTGCCGCAAATGCCGGTTTACGCCCGAGTGGACGGCACATTGGTCGGCGACACCTTCCTGCTCAATGAATTGGAACTCATCGAACCTGCCCTGTATTTGCACACCAGCGAAGGCGCGACGGAACGCTTTGCCCGAGTGTTGGTACAGTTGCTTGGGCAACATTCATCAACCTGACTTTATCAATATATTACAGCCTCAGGCCGTCTGAAAACCATCTTTCAGACGGCCTGAGGCTTTTTTAAAACAAGATTTGCGTGTTTGTATTTTTTTCAATAATGTGCCATTTGTCGATTGTGTCATTTTAATTGTTGCAGTCTTAATTGATGGTTGATTAACTTTCATTTGGCATTTTATCTCGGCTGCAGCCTTTATTTTTTTAGCGGATTGTAAACAATCTGACTCGGTCTAAATAGATATCTTTTTAGGGTAAAACCTCAAAAAAATCTTTTTTTAAAAAAGAAAGATATTGTCTTATTGAATATTCTGTGCTGAAATTACATGACACTACAAAAAGTAGTGCATAAAAAATAAAACAGACAAAGGAGAAAGCCATGCAATTGTTTTTAGACAATCTCAAAGCCTTTTTCGAAACCATCAGCGGCTGGGTCTGGGGACCTATTATGTTGATGCTGCTGGTCGGTACGGGCATTTTGCTGACCGTTTTGCTGAAAGGCTTGCAGTTCACCATGTTGGGTTATGCGCTGAAACAGGCGTTTGTGCCGTCAAAGAAGCATGAAGACGGTGAAGACCACGAAGGCGATATTTCCCATTTTGCGGCGTTGATGACTGCGCTTTCCGCCACCATCGGTACGGGTAACATCGCCGGTGTGGCGACTGCGGTGGTAACCGGCGGTCCGGGCGCGGTATTTTGGATGTGGATGACCGCCATTTTCGGCATGGCCACCAAATACGGCGAGGGCGTGTTGGCGGTGAAATACCGCGTCACCAATTCCAAAGGCGAAATGTCCGGCGGCCCGATGTACTACATCGAAAAAGGCTTGGGCAAAAACTGGAAATGGATGGCCGTCGCATTTGCGCTGTTCGGCACATTCGCTTCATTCGGTATCGGCAGCTCGGTGCAGTCCAACTCGGTTGCGCAGGCAGTGCAGACCAGCTTTGGTGTCGAACCTGCCTACACCGGCGTGATATTGACCGTATTAACGGCCATTGTACTTTTGGGCGGCATTAAGGGCATCGCCAAAGCCGCGTCTTTTATCGTGCCAGCCATGGCAGTGTTTTATGTAGTAGGCGGTATTTCCATTATTGTCGTGAATTCTGACGCACTGATGCCCGCCGTCAAACTGATTTTCTCCGATGCGTTTAGCGCGCAGGCCGTGGCCGGCGGTGCCATCGGTACGGTCATCCGTTACGGTGTGGCGCGCGGCGTATTCTCCAACGAGGCGGGTATGGGTTCTGCGCCGATTGCCGCCGCCGCCGCGAAAACCGACCACCCCGTCCGTCAGGCTTTGGTTTCCATGACCGGTACGTTTTTGGACACCATTGTTGTCTGCTCGATTACCGGTATCGTGTTGGTCATGGGTCTGCTCGGCGCAGGCGGCGAGTTTGTCAAACCTGAATTGAGCGGCGCGGCGCTGACAACCGTCACTTTCCAAAAAATGCTGCCCGGCATCGGCGGCTGGATTGTCACCATCGGCCTGATTTTCTTTGCCTACTCAACCATTCTCGGCTGGTGTTATTACGGCGAGAAATGCGCGGTTTACGTTTTCGGCGAGAAGTTTGCCGGTTTGTACCGCGTCGGTTATGTTTCTTCGGTCATGCTGGGTACCGTGTTGAGCCTTGATTTGGTGTGGCTGGCTTCGGACACATTCAACGGCTTGATGGCCTTGCCCAATCTGATTGCGCTTTTATTGATGGCGAAAGTCATCGTCAATGAAACGCGCGACTTCAAACAAAAAATCAAAAACGGCGAATTGCCGCATTAATATCCAAGGCCGTCTGAACCTGAACATTCAGACGGCCCAATGTATATTAAGTTTGTTTTGAAAAAAGTCAGAGGAGGAGAAAAATGAAAGTGCTTGTTTTAGGTGCTGGTGTGGCCGGCGTATCTTCCGCGTGGTATCTGGCAGAGGCAGGACATGAAGTGACGGTCATCGACCGCGCCGAGGGCGTGGCGATGGAAACCAGTTTTGCCAATGCAGGCCAGCTCTCTTACGGCTATACCACGCCTTGGGCTGCTCCCGGTATCCCGACCAAAGCGCTGAAATGGCTGTTTAAAAGCCATCCGCCTTTGCTGTTTCGCCCTGACGGCAGCCTGTATCAAATCGAATGGCTGTGGCAAATGCTGCAAAACTGCACGGCAGCGCGCTATCAAATCAATAAAGAGCGCATGGTCAGGATTTCCGAATACAGCCGTGAAATGTTCCGCCGTTTTGAAGCGCAAACTGGCATGAATTTTGAAGGGCGTAAAAAAGGCACTTTGCAGATTTTCCGCCAAGCCAAAGAAGTCGAAGCGGCAGAACAAGACATTGCCGTTTTGGAACGATACGGCGTGCCGTACCGTCGTCTGAAACCCGAAGAATGCGCAGAATTCGAGCCTGCGCTTGCACGCGTTACCGCCAAAATTGCCGGCGGCCTGCACCTGCCTGCGGACGCGACCGGCGACTGCCACCTCTTCACTGAAAACCTATACAAATTGTGTCAGGAAAAGGGCGTACAGTTTCATTTCAACCAAACCATCAGTCGCATCGACCACAACGGGCTGCGCATCAAAGCCGTTGAAACCGAAACAGGGCGGTTTGAGGCAGATGCCGTTGTCTGCGCGCTCGGCTGCTTCAGCAGGACTGTATTGGCTCAGTTGGATCTCAATCTGCCGATTTATCCCGTCAAAGGCTATTCCTTGACCCTTCCCGTCACAAATTCAGACGGCGCACCGGTGTCCACCGTTCTCGATGAAAGCTACAAAGTCGCCATCACGCGCTTTGACAACAGAATCCGCGTCGGCGGCATGGCGGAATTGTCGGGCTACGAAATCAAACTACCCGAAACGCCGCGAAACCTTGGCTTTGGTCGTCAACGATTTGTTCCCAGAAGGCGGCGATTTGAACCAAGCATTGTTCTGGAGCGGTCTCAGACCGATGACGCCTGACAGCACGCCGTTAATCGGGCGCACCCGCTTTGATAATCTTTTCCTGAATACCGGCCACGGCACTTTGGGCTGGACCATGTCGCTGGGTTCGGCAAAATTAACCGCCGATATCGTGAGCGGCAAAGACACAGAAATCCGAAGCGACGATTTGAGCCTGTTGCGCTATCAGGCTTAAGCTGGAAAGCGATAAGGTTTAGCGATATTTCAAATTTAAGGCCGTCTGAAAACCATTTTTCAGACGGCCTTTTGTTTCAAAATCCATGTATCTAATCAATAAAATAAATAATAACTATTATCATACGCATTAAAAAGTGTTAGTCTGAACCTGTTCCAGCTTTTAGCGCAGGTTTTCTCATGCCCGATTTTTCGATGTCCAATTTGGCCGTTGCCTTTTCCATCACGTTGGCTGCCGGTTTGTTTACCGTATTAGGCAGCGGCTTGGTAATGTTTTCCAAAACGCCCAATCCGCGCGTGTTGTCGTTTGGTTTGGCATTTGCCGGCGGTGCGATGGTGTATGTTTCCCTGACGGAGATTTTCAGTAAATCCAGTGAGGCGTTCGCTGAAATTTATGATAAAGACCACGCGTTTGCGGCGGCGACCATGGCATTTTTGGCTGGTATGGGTGGCATTGCGCTGATTGACCGACTGGTGCCGAACCCGCATGAAACTTTAGACGCGCAAGACCCGTCGTTTCAAGAAAGCAAACGCCGCCATATCGCGCGAGTCGGCATGATGGCGGCGTTTGCGATTACTGCGCACAATTTCCCCGAAGGTTTGGCGACGTTTTTTGCCACCTTGGAGAATCCGGCGGTCGGGATGCCTTTGGCCTTGGCGATTGCCATCCATAATATTCCGGAGGGCATTTCCATCGCCGCGCCGGTTTATTTTGCCACCCGAAGCCGTAAGAAAACGGTATGGGCGTGCCTGCTATCCGGCCTGGCCGAGCCTTTGGGTGCGGCTTTGGGCTATTTGATTTTACAGCCGTTTTTATCGCCTACCGTGTTTGGTTCGGTATTCGGCGTGATAGCCGGTGTGATGGTTTTTTTGGCGTTGGACGAGCTGCTGCCGGCCGCCAAACGCTATTCGGACGGCCACGAAACCGTTTACGGCCTGACAACGGGCATGGCGGTGATTGCCGTCAGCTTGGTATTGTTCCATTTTTAAAACCCGTATGCCAAAGGCCGTCTGAAATGATTCAGACGGCCTTTTTGCGTTATAATCCGCACATCAAAAATAACCTTAATTTCACAAAGTTCCATCATGTTAGACAAATACAATCCAGCCGAAATCGAATCCAAACATTATCAAAACTGGGAAGAGCAAGGCTATTTCCAGCCTGATATGGATTTGACGAAACCGTCTTTCTCCATCCAATTGCCGCCGCCCAATGTAACCGGCACGCTGCACATGGGTCATGCCTTCAACCAAACCATTATGGACGGCTTGACCCGCTATTACCGCATGAAAGGCTGCAACACCGCCTGGATCCCGGGCACCGACCACGCGGGCATCGCCACACAAATCGTGGTCGAGCGTCAGCTTGCCGCGCAAAACGTGTCCCGTCATGACTTGGGCCGTGAAAAATTCTTGGAAAAAGTGTGGGAATGGAAAGAAGTTTCCGGCGGTACGATTACGCAGCAGATGCGCCGTGTGGGCTGTTCTGCCGACTGGACGCGCGAGTATTTCACGATGGACGACGTGCGCGCCGAAACCGTGACCGAAGTGTTCGTGCGCCTATTTGAGCAAGGCTTGATTTACCGCGGCAAACGCTTGGTGAACTGGGATCCGGTATTGGGTACCGCAGTGTCTGATTTGGAAGTGGAAAGCGTTGAAGAACAAGGCTCTATGTGGCACATCCGCTATCCGCTGGCCGACAATCCTGCCGAAGCCGTTATCGTGGCGACCACTCGCCCTGAAACGCTGCTGGGCGACGTTGCCGTTGCCGTCAATCCTGAAGACGAACGTTACACTCATTTGATCGGCAAAGAATTAATCCTACCGCTGACCGGCCGCACTATCCCCGTGATTGCCGACGAATACGTTGAAAAAGACTTCGGTACAGGTTGCGTGAAAATCACGCCAGCGCACGACTTCAATGACTACGAAGTCGGCAAACGCCACGACACGCGCCTGATTAACGTGTTCGATTTGGAAGCCAAAGTGCTGGCAAACGCCGAAGTGTTCAACTTCAAAGGCGAAGCGCAACCAGGCTTTGCCCTGCCTGAAAAATACGCAGGCTTGGACCGTTTTGCCGCGCGCAAACAAATGGTTGCCGATTTGCAGGAACAAGGCTTCTTGGTCGAAATCAAACCGCACACGCTGATGACACCGAAAGGCGACCGTACAGGTTCCGTGATTGAGCCGATGCTGACCAGCCAATGGTTTGTCTCTATGAAGGGGAAACCAAACCAATTGGATAAGGTTAGCATGGAGCGTATAACCAAATGCACGAAAATGGTAATGGTCAGATAACTTTCGACAGTCAGCCACCATTTCCTGAACCCGACAGCGAATTCAAAGGCTTGAGCCTCGCCGACAAAGCCAAAAAAGCCGTCGACAGCGGCGCGGTACGCTTTATCCCTGAAAACTGGGTCAACACTTACAACCAATGGATGAACAACATCCAAGACTGGTGTATCTCGCGCCAACTGTGGTGGGGTCATCAAATCCCTGCGTGGTACGACAACGAAGGTAATGTGTACGTCGCCCGCAATCAGGAAGAAGCCGAAAAACAAGCCGGCAAAACAGGCTTGACCCGCGAAGAAGACGTATTGGACACATGGTTCTCCTCCGCGCTCGTGCCGTTCTCCACCCTCGGCTGGCCGTCTGAAACCGACGAACTTAAAGCCTTCCTGCCATCCAATGTCTTGGTAACCGGCTACGAAATCATCTTCTTCTGGGTGGCGCGCATGATTATGATGACCACCCACTTCACCGGCAAAGTACCGTTTAAAGACGTGTACATCCACGGCATCGTGCGCGACCACGAAGGCAAAAAAATGTCCAAATCCGAAGGCAACGTCATCGACCCTGTGGATTTGATCGACGGCATCGACTTGGAAAAACTGCTGGTAAAACGTACCACCGGCCTGCGCAAACCCGAAACCGCGCCGAAAGTGGAAGAAGCGACCAAAAAACTCTTCCCCGAAGGCATTCCGAGCATGGGTGCGGACGCATTGCGCTTCACCATGGCGAGCTACGCCAGCCTCGGCCGCAGCGTGAACTTCGACTTCAAACGCGCCGAAGGCTACCGCAACTTCTGCAATAAATTGTGGAACGCCACCAACTTCGTGTTGATGAACACCGAAGACAAAGACTGCGGTCAAGACGAAATGCAGCCGTTGGCGTTTACCTTCGCCGATCAATGGATTATCGGTAGACTGCAACAAGCCGAAGCCGCCGTTGCCGAAGCCTTTGAAACTTACCGTTTCGACCTTGCCGCGCAAACGTTGTACGAATTTGTGTGGAACGAATATTGCGACTGGTACATCGAGCTGGCAAAAGTGCAAATCCAAACCGGCTGCCCGACAACCCAGCGCACCACACGCCGCACCCTCGTGCGCGTACTCGAAACCATCCTGCGCCTGCTGCACCCAATCATGCCTTTCATTACCGAAGAGCTGTGGCAGGTCGTTGCGCCTCTGGCGAATGCCAAAACCGCCGACAGCATCATGTTGGCCGCCTATCCGCAAGCCGATAAAGAACAAATCGTTCAGACGGCCTTCGACAAAATGGCCGCATTGAAAGACTTGGTGGAAGAAGTGCGTAAACTGCGCGGCGAAATGGGTATCGCGCCAAACGTTAAAGCACCGCTCTTCGTCGAAGGCAGCGCAGAACTCGAAGGCCTGCTCAAATATCTGCCGTCGCTGACCCGACTGACCGAAGCCAAACTGGTGGACAGCCTGCCCGAAGCGGAAGACGCCCCTGTCGCCGTCTGCAACGGCGCGCGCCTGATGCTGAAAGTTGAAATCGATAAAACCGCCGAAACTGCCCGTTTGAGCAAAGAAGCCGAGAAGCTGCAAAAAGCCTTGGACAAACTCAATGCCAAACTCTCCAAACCCGGCTACACCGAAAAAGCCCCGGCGCATTTGGTGGAAAAAGACAAAGCCGATTTGGCGGAATTGGAAGACAAAATGGCGAAAGTTCAAACTCAGTTGGCGAAGTTGAAAGACTGATTTTGATTGAATAGATAAGGCCGTCTGAAACTTAAGTTTCAGACGGCCTTTTTCTTTTTCAATCCATCAAATTCAATCAAACCAAACGATCTGACTTTCATCCACGCTGATGCGGATTTCCTGTCCGGTTTGCGGTTTGTCCATATCGTGGTCGGCATGGGGATACCAAATCAAATCGCCGTATTGCGGATGGGCGAGGGTGAGGCGTGTACCTTCGGCGAGGGGAACGGCTTCGCTGATGCGGACGGCTGTGCCGTTCGGGTCGAATCGGATGGCGTGTTGGGGAATGTAGCGTGTGTCGCCGGTGTTGGCCAAACCGAGCAGCAGGGCGGCTTGGGCGTTGACGGGGCGGCGGATAAGGGTTTCCGGTGTGCCGTGTTGGAGGATGCGGCCTTCGTGCATGATGGCGATGGTGTCGGCCATGGTGCAGGCTTCCTCGGCGGAGTGGGTGACGAGGATGGCGGGGATGTTTTGACTGCGGATGCGTTCGGCAGTCAGGGTGCGCAGGTGGTGGCGCAGGTGGGTGTCGAGGCTGGAGAAGGCTTCGTCCAAGAGCAACAGCGACGGGCGCGTGATGAGGGCGCGTGCGAGGGCGAGGCGTTGCTGTTCGCCGCCGGAGAGGCTTTCGGGTTTGCGTTGCGCTTCGTGTTCCAAACCGATGTCGCGCAAGGCCTGCATGGATTGTTCTTCGATTTCGGCTTTGGGCAGACGGCGCATTTTGAGGCCGAAGCCGACGTTATCGAGGGCGGTTAAATGCGGCAAAAGGGCGTAGTCTTGAAACATCAGCGAGATATTGCGTTTTTCAGACGGCATGTCGGTGATGTTGTCGCCGTTGAGCCAGACTTCGCCGCTGTCTGGACGCACCAGGCCGACGATAGTTTTGAGCAGGGTGGATTTGCCGCAGCCGGATCGGCCGAGTACGGCGAGGATTTCGCCTGCTTTGACGTTTAGGTTGATGTCTTGGGCAACGATTTGCTGCCGAAGCGTTTGTTGATGTTTTTGAGTTGCAACATGGTTTCAGACGGCCTTTAAAAATGGGGTCGGCAACGGATGCTGTCGAGCCATGCGGACAGCGGATGTTTGGGGTCGATTAGGCCGTATCGACGGCAGGCTTCGATCGTGACCAACTGGGCATCGTGCATCATGTGTCCGCCCAACATGGCATCGAGCAGGGTGGGGATGTCCATCAGTTCAAAACCGGCGACTTCGCCGTCTTGGTTCGCGGGCTGGAAGCTTTCGGGCAGGATGATGTCGAAGATATACAGGATTTCGTTGTGGACACCGCGATTAACCGGGCGCAAACTATACATTTGGGCGGTCGGTCGGATATGGGGCGTCAGAGAAGTGGGAATGCCTGCTTCTTCTTCGCCCTCGCGGCAGACGGCTTCAGACGGCCTCTCGCCGCTGCTGATGCCGCCGCCGGTCAGGTTGTCGAGTTTGTTCGGATCGACGGCTTTGTGCGGACTGCGGCGGCCTATCCAAAAGCGCAGACCGTCTTCTGTTTCGACCAATCCGTTTAAGTGAACTGCCTGACTCATCAGGCCGAACGGACGGAAGGCAGCGCGTTCGAGTGCGCATAAAGGCTTGCCCGACTGGTCGCAGATGTCGAACTTTTCACCGCGCCAACCTTTGAGCCAACCGCAATCGCGCCATTGTTGCGCCAGCGTTTGCAAACTGTCGCCCATTTCCGGCCAGCTGTCGGTTTCCAAATTCAGGCCGTCTGAAAGGGGTGCCTGCCTGCCTGTCCAATCTTGCCCGAGGCGTTCGCGCCATAACGGGTTCAGACGACCTAAAGGCAGGCCGTTGAGATACAGAATGCACCAATCGTCGGATGCGCCATAGCTGGTTTGCGCCCAATCCCACAATGCATCGTGGACATCAGACGCGAATACCTGTCCAAAGCGGAAAGACTGAGACACGGCACATCCTCCAAAAGAACTAAAGATACGTCGATTTTAGCCGTTTACGGCGAATTTGCAAAACAACCGCGCCACCCGAAAACCGCTATAATAGAGTAAACCATCCGAAACGAGCACATCATGAGCGAATTGAGCGAAATCCTCGCCTATAACCAACATTTCGTCGAAACGGGCGAATACGAAAAATACTTTACCAACAAATACCCCGGCCGCGAGCTGGCCATCCTTTCCTGCATGGACGCACGCATTATCGAGCTGCTGCCCAATGCGTTAGGCTTGAAAAACGGCGATGCCAAGCTCATCAAAAACGCCGGCGCGCTGGTGACCCACCCTTGGGGTTCGGTGATGCGCAGTTTGTTGGTGGCCGTATTTGAACTCAAAGTCAAAGAAATCATGGTCATTGCCCACCACGACTGCGGTATGCGCGGATTGCACGCCGAAGAGTTCCTCCAACGCGTACACGACAGCAATATCCCCGACGACCGCATCGAAACCCTGCGCAATGCCGGTATTGATTTGGACGGCTGGCTGACTGGTTTTGACAACGTCGAAGACAGCGTGCGCCATACCGTCGAGCTGATTCGCAAACATCCGCTGATGCCCGACAACATCGCCATCCACGGCCTGGTCATCCACCCGACCACAGGCAAGCTCAACCTGATTGTTGACGGCAGCCTGCCTGCTTCAGACGACCAAAACATCTAACGCAGACACCACCACGAAATGAAAAAAACATCGGATTATTCGGCGGCACGTTTGACCCCATCCACAACGGCCACCTCCACATCGCCCGCGCCTTCGCCGACGAAATCGGTTTGGACCTTGTCGTCTTCCTGCCGGCAGGCGACCCGTACCACAAAGACAGCACGCGCACGCCGGCACAAGAGCGCCTCAATATGGTCGAACTCGCCATCGCCGACGAGCCGAAATTCGCCGCCAGCGACTGCGACATCGTCCGCGACGGCGCGACTTATACGTTTGACACCGTCCAAATCTTCCGCCAGCAGTTTCCCGGCGCGCAACTGTGGTGGCTGATGGGCAGCGACAGCCTGATGCAACTGCATACATGGAAAAAATGGCAAACCCTCGTGCGCCAGACTAATATCGCCATCGCCATGCGCCAAGGCGACAACCTCAACAAAACCCCACGCGAATTGCACGCATGGCTCGGCGAAGCCCTACAAAACGGCAGCGTCCGCATCCTCAACGCGCCGCTGCACAATACCAGCTCCACCCAAATCCGCGCCAATCTCGCCAAAACGCACCATTCAGACGGACTGCCGCAACCCGTCGCCCAATACATCCGCCAACACAAACTCTATGAAAAATAGCGTTTATTCAGGCAGATAAGCTATAATGCCGTCTGAAAAACATTTCAACTAGGAAAAATAATGAACGAACAAGAATTGCAAGACCTGCAAAAAATGGTCGAAGTGGCCGTAAACGCCCTCGAAGACATTAAAGCCAAAGACATCTCTGTTTTGGAAACCCAAGACAAAAACCTCCCTGTTTGCCCGCATGATTATTGCCAGCGGCGACAGCACACGCCAAGTCAAAGCACTGGCGAACAACGTTGCCGTCGATTTGAAAGAAGCCGGTTTCGAAATCCTCAGTACCGAAGGCGACAGCGGCGAATGGACGCTCGTCGACGCAGGCGACCTCGTTGTCCACGTCATGCTCCCCTGCCGTGCGCGACTTCTACGACATCGACACCTTGTGGGGCGGAGAAAAACCGAGTTTCCACGCCGGTATGCAAAAAAACCTTGGCACGCCGCCGACTAAAAACGGTTTATCCATACAAAGGCCGTCTGAAACTTGAAAGCAAGCAAGTTTCAGACGGCCTTTTGCTATAATTCCATTCTTTTCACATTATTCAATTTATTGCACCATCATGCCGCAACCCGATTTCGCCCAAACCCTCTCCAAAGACCGCCATTTTCTGCGATCTGCTTTTAAAAACCCCAATAAATACGGCGGCTTGGCCAAGGTCGAGGAAAAATACAAAAAATCGCACGACCTCTATCTACAACGCCTGTCCAAACTGCCCAAGCCCGAATTCGACAACACGCTGCCCGTTCACGAAAAACTCGACGAAATCAAAAAAGCCATTGCCGAGAACCAGGTAACGATTATTTGCGGCGAAACCGGTTCGGGCAAAACCACGCAGTTGCCCAAGATTTGTTTGGAACTCGGACGCGGGGCGGCAGGATTGATCGGGCATACCCAGCCGCGCCGTTTGGCCGCGCGCTCTGTAGCAGAGCGGATTGCCGAAGAGCTGAAATCGGAAATCGGCAGTGCGGTCGGCTATAAAGTGCGCTTTACCGACCACACCTCGCGTGAAGCCTGCGTCAAGCTGATGACCGACGGCATCCTGTTGGCAGAAACCCAGACCGACCGTTATCTCGCCGCCTACGACACGATTATCATCGACGAAGCGCACGAACGCAGCCTGAACATCGACTTCCTCTTGGGCTATTTGAAACAGCTGCTGCCGCGCCGCCCCGATTTGAAAGTCATCATCACCTCGGCAACGATAGATGCAGAACGCTTCTCCCAACACTTCAACGGCGCGCCTGTTTTAGAAGTAAGTGGACGTACCTATCCTGTTGAAATCCTCTACCGACCGCTGACCAGCAAAGACGAAGACGACGCAGAAGTCGAGCTGACCGACGCGATTGTCGATGCAGCCGACGAATTGGCACGATATGGCGAAGGCGATATTTTGGTGTTCCTGCCGGGCGAACGCGAAATCCGTGAAGCCGCCGAAGCCCTGCGCAAATCCACGCTGCGCCGCAATGACGAAATCCTGCCCCTGTTCGCACGCCTGTCGCACGCCGAACAGCATAAAATCTTCCACCCTTCAGGCGCAAAACGCCGCATCGTGTTGGCGACCAACGTCGCCGAAACCTCGCTCACCGTGCCGGGCATCAAATACGTCATCGACACCGGCCTCGCGCGCGTCAAACGCTATTCCGCACGGGCAAAAGTAGAGCAGCTTCATGTCGAAAAAATCTCCCAAGCTGCCGCCCGCCAACGCTCCGGCCGCTGCGGACGCGTCTCCGCAGGCGTATGTATCCGACTGTTTTCAGAAGAAGATTTCAACAGCCGCACCGAGTTCACCGACCCCGAAATCGTCCGCAGCAACCTCGCCGCCGTCATCCTGCGCATGGCATCGCTGAACCTGGGCGATGTGGCGGCATTCCCGTTTTTAGAAATGCCCGATTCGCGGTATATCAATGATGGTTTTCAGGTGTTGCTGGAATTGGGGGCGGTGGAGGTCGTCTGAAAAACGTAGGTCGGGCATAAATGCCCGACGAAGATGGATGAGCTATAAAAAATATTGGACATAAATGTCCGACCTATCTGTTAGAAAAATTAACAAAAATATATGGAGTATAAACATGAGTGATTATGATTTTTTTTATGGGAAATGCGAGACCGTGGTTATAGTAATGAAGAAATTATGGAAGCCGCAGTTTGTGGATATGCACCTTACGAGGCTATTTATTTAGATAATGATAGAAATACCCAAATTATTGATGATTTATTTGATGATATTAAAGATTGGGATACGGATGTTCAAGTCAGTTATGAAACAATTAAAGACGAAGAAACTGTTTATTTTTAAAGAGCAAATATTTAATAGTTTAATTGAAAATGCAAAAGAATATTATTCACTTACAGGAAGATATTTACAAATTTGGGGAGAATTAGGCGAACTTTATGCTGAATTAGAATACGGATTAAAAAAAGGCATAAGGACGTTAACCACGAAGGTTCTGATGGTTTCATTAACGGAAAAACTGGTTGAAGTGAAAACCATATCTCCTTTTAAAAACAACATAACCAAGTAGTCGTGAAGAAAAAAAGGAAGCTTTGAGCAACTATTGATTGTGCGAATCAGTAAAAATTTTTGAATTTAAAGCCAAATTAATTTCAAGAGATAAACTGAATGGGACAACTGGAAAATTCTTAAAAGGAAAAAAATTAAATAGAGTAGATTGGGTATTCATGCCCGACACAATCTGACAAATGACAAACCCTTTTCAGACGACCTCATTCTTGAACAACAATCTGTAAACAGATAGCTGTAAAGAATACCGTTGCCGCACACCCTAACCCGGCCTGCAACTTTTATTGTGAGCTTCCCATTATGAAAAAATCCCTTTTCGTTCTCTTTCTGTATTCATCTCTACTTACCGCCAGCGAAATTGCCTATCGCTTTGTATTTGGGATTGAAACCCTGCCGGCTGCGAAAATGGCGGAAACGTTTGCGCTGACATTTGTGATTGCTGCGCTTTATCTGTTTGCGCGTTATAAGGCGACGCGTTTGTTGATTGCGTTGTTTTTCGCGCTCAGCATTATCGCCAACAATGTGCATTACGCGGTTTATCAAAGTTGGATGACGGGCATTAACTATTGGCTGATGCTGAAAGAGATTACCGAAGTCGGCAGCGCGGGCGCGTCGATGTTGGATAAGTTGTGGCTGCCTGCGTTGTGGGGCGTGGCGGAAGTCGTGCTGTTTTGCAGTCTTGCCAAATTTCGCCGTAAGACGCATTTTGCCGCCGATATTGTGTTTATTGCGGCGATGTTATTGATTTTTGGACGTTCATTCAGTACGACGCAGGAACACGGTATTTCGCCCAAGCCGACATACAGCCGCATCAAAGCCAATTATTTCAGCTTCGGCTATTTTATCGGGCGCGTGTTGCCGTATCAGTTGTTTGATTTAAGCAAGATTCCTGTGTTCAAACAGCCTGCACCAAGCAAAATCGGGCAGGGCAGTGTTCAAAATATCGTTTTGATTATGGGCGAAAGCGAAAGCGCGGCGCATTTGAAACTGTTTGGCTACGGGCGTGAGACTTCGCCGTTTTTGACCCAGCTGTCGCAAGCCGAATTTAAGCCGATTGTGAAACAAAGCTATTCTGCCGCTTTGATGACGGCTGTATCCCTGCCCAGTTTTTTCAATGCGATACCGCATGCCAACGGCTACGAGCAAATCAGCAGCGGCGATACCAATATGTTCCGCCTCGCCAAAGAGCAGGGCTATGAAACGTATTTTTACAGCGCGCAGGCGGAAAACGAGATGGCAATTTTGAACTTAATCGGTAAGAAATGGATAGACCATCTGATTCAGCCGACGCAGCTTGGCTACGGCAACAGCGACAATATGCCTGATGAGAAGCTGCTGCCGCTGTTCGACAAATCAATTTGCAGCAGGGCAAGCATTTTATCGTGTTGCACCAACGCGGTTCGCACGTTCCATACGGCGCATTGTTGCGGCCTCAAGATAAAGTATTCGGCGAAGCCAATATTGTGGATAAGTACGACAACACCATCCACAAAACCGACCAAATGATTCAAACCGTATTCGAGCAGCTGCAAAAACAGCCTGACGGCAACTGGCTGTTTGCCTATACCTCCGATCATGGCCAGTATGTGCGCCAGGATACCTACAATCAAGGCACGGTGCAGCCCGACAGCTATCTCGTGCCGCTGGTGTTGTACAGCCCGTATAAGGCCGTGCAACAGGCTGCCAACCAAGCTTTTGCACCTTGCGAGATTGCCTTCCATCAGCAGCTTTCAACGTTCCTGATTCACACGCTGGGCTACGATATGCCGGTTTCAGGTTGTCGCGAAGGCTCGGTAACGGGCAACCTGATTACGGGCGATGCAGGCAGCTTGAACATTCGCAACGGCAAGGCGGAATATGTTTATCCGCAATAAGCAGCGTGAAACCAATAAAGACAAATTTAGATGATGTCGGGGAAGATGCCCGACCGACAAGACTATGCAAAATATGAAAAACCAAGTACGCGGATCAGGTATGGATGCCCGATCCAACCCAGTCAATGTTTCAGACGGCCTGCAAAACAGTTCGGGCCATATCGGTGCCAACACGCGCTACCGCCTGACCAAACTCGGCGAACAAATGGCGCGCCTGCCCATCGATCCCAAAATCGCGCGCATTTTGCTGGCGGCGAAGAAACACGACTGCATGGCGGAAATATTGGTAATCGCGTCCGCGCTGTCGATTCAAGACCCGCGCGAGCGGCCGCTGGAAGCACGCGATGCCGCCGCCAAGGCGCATGAACGCTTTACCGACAAGCAATCCGACTTTCTTGCCTATCTGAATATTTGGGACAGCTTCCAGCGCGAGCGCGACAAAGGCTTGTCCAACAAGCAGCTGGTGCAATGGTGCCGCCAATATTTCCTGTCGCACCTGCGTATGCGCGAATGGCGCGAATTGCACCACCAGCTTGCCCAAACTGCGATTGAAATGGGCTTGACCACCAAAGAAGCCGCGTTTAGACAACCTCCTTCCCAAGAGCAATTAAGGCCGTCTGAAAGCCAAGACGACCAAGATTTGGCGGCTAAACTCAAACAAAAACAACTGGATAAGAAACAACATCGAGCCCAAATCCGTGCCGCCAAAGAAGCCGGCTACGAACAAATCCACCGCGCCCTGCTGACCGGCCTTATCGCCAACGTCGGCATGAAATCGCCCGACGGCAACGACTACACCGGTGCGCGCGGCAGCCGCTTCCACCTTTTTCCCGCCTCCGCCCTGTTCAAAGCCAAACCCAAATGGGTGATGGCGGCAGAATTGGTTGAGACCACGCGCCTTTACGCGCGCGACGTCGCCGTTATCCAGCCCGAATGGATCGAGCAGGAAGCGCCGCACCTCGTCCGCTACCACTATTTCGAGCCGCACTGGGAACAAAAACGCGGCGAAGTCGTCGCCAGCGAACGCGTGACGCTTTACGGCCTGACCGTATTGCCGCGCCGCTCCGTGTCTTACGGCAAAGTTGCGCCCGAAGAAGCGCGCGAAATCTTTATCCGCGGCGCATTGGTGGCGCAGGAAAGCAATCTTCAGACGGCCTTTTTTGTTCACAATAAAAAGCTGATTAAAGAAATTACCGAACTCGAACACAAATCGCGTAAGCAAGACGTATTGGTCGATGACGAAGCCCTGTTTGCGTTTTATAACGAACGCCTGCCCGAGCTGGTGTGGAAAGACGCGAAAGGCGGCGTTTGGGGAAGCGAAGAGGGCGGACAAAACCAGTCGGACAAGACGGCCGATCAAAACGGACAAGCAAACCAGCGCAACGCAGGGCGCGTGGCGCAAAGCCGCGCACGCGGATTCCAAAGATGCGTCCAACCACGTGCGTGAACCGAGTTCACACACCCGACAAAATGTCTCAGACGACCCCAATCCCAAAAAGCAGCCAGCATCTCAAAAAGGCCGTCTGAAACCTTTACCCCTTGCCGATATCCGCACCTTTGAAGCCTGGCTCAAAACCGCCGAACGCGACAATCCGCGCCTGTTGTTCCTCAGTCGCGATGACCTCATGCAGCACGCCGCCGCGCACATCACCGAAGAACAATTCCCCAAACATTGGCAAACCGCAGACGGCAAGTTCAAACTTTCCTACCGCTTCGAGCCGCACCATCCACTCGACGGCGTGACCATGACCGTGCCGCTGACCGTCCTCAACCGCCTGCACGCGCCGTCGCTCGAATGGCTGGTTCCCGGTATGTTGCGCGAAAAAATCCAGCTGCTGATTAAAGCACTGCCGAAGCAAATCCGCCGCATTTGCGTGCCCGTACCCGATTTCATCACCAAATTCCTCGAAAGCAATCCCGACCGCCAAGCGGCCATCATTCCCCAGTTGGCGCACTTTATCGCCAAAAGCGCCGGCGATATGCGGATTCTCGAGCAAATCGATCAAGACGCATGGGCGGCGCAAGAATTGCCCGAACACTGCTATCTGAATCTGCGCATTATCGACGACGGCGGACAAGAGCTTGCCGGCGGCCGCAAACTGCACGAATTGCAACAACAACTCGGCCAAGCCGCCGCCGTCACCTTCCGCGACAACACCCAAGAATTCGAGCGCGACAACGTGACCACATGGGACATCGGTACCCTGCCCGAATCCATCAAATTCGCCCGCGGCAAGCAACAGCTCACCGGCTACCTAGGCCTGCAAAAAGAAAAAAAGACGGCCGCATCGCCCTGCGCCTGTTCGATACATCTGCCGCCGCCGAACAAGCTCACAGACTAGGGCGTCATCGAACTCATGAAACTACAACTAAAAGAACAAGTTAAAGACCTGAACAAAGGCATCCAAGGCTTTACCCAAGCCGCCATGCTGCTCAAACACATCAACGCCGACACCCTGCGCGACGACCTCACACAGGCCGTCTGCGACCGCGCCTTTATCGGCGAAGACGAGCTGCCACGCAACGAAAAAGCCTTCAAAGAACAAATCAAACGCGCCCGCAGCCGCCTGCCCGCCGTCAAAGAAGCCCTCAGCCGCTACCTGCAGGAAACCGCCGCCGCCTATGCCGAACTCAACAGCAAACTCGGCAAACACCCATTGACGCACCTCCTGCGCCAACGCCTGCAAACCCTGCTTGCCCCCGGCTTCGCCAGCCATACCCCATGGGCACAATGGCCGCGCCTCCCCATCTACCTCAAAGCCATGACCCTGCGCCTTGAAAAATACAGCGGCAACCCCGCCCGCGACGCAGCCCGCGAAGCCGACATACAGGAGTTGGAACAAATGTGGCAGGAAAAAACCGACGGCTTGGTGAAACAAGGACAACCCGTTTCAGACGGCCTTGCAGGGTTTAAATGGATGATTGAAGAATTGAGAGTGTCGCTGTTCGCGCAGGAATTGAAGACACCGTATCCGGTATCGGTGAAGAGGTTATTGAAGGAGTGGGAGAAGATTAATTGAACTCATATTTTGAACAATCGCTGATTATTTTCAGCGATTGTTTTGTTATATTCAATTAGCTATTAGAAGGTAAGTTCGTTTTATGACCATCAATACGGTTAATAATAAATTTATCACTAAAAAAATAGATATTGGCATAAGTATAAACTTAGAAACATAATGATACTGACCTAATAATTGATAAATCAATGAAACTGAAACAACAAATACAGATATAACAACAGAATATGAAATGTTAGCAAATAATTCTTCTATAATACTCTTCTTATTTTTTTGTATTTTCTAACATATACTGTATCTTTATTTGCTTCAATACTATCAATCTTATCACTGATTTTTTTTGATGCTGGTCATACATCATAACTAAAACGCTAATTAATAATGTAGTAAAAAAATAGCCCCTAAATTAATAAAAAAATAGAAATTGCACCATCATTAATAGCCCATCCTTTGAAAAACAAAAATAAATGGAAACTAGTGTTGGGAATACAAAAAAATATTAAAATATCCCAGTAGTTTCTTTTTCTTTTTCTCACCTGAATATATTAATGTATCAAGGTGTGCTTTTTATCAATATGCGGACATCAATCTTATTGCTCATGGATATATCCTTTCTATAATTCCTTGCGTAAGGCTGTCGCAAAAAGATAATAACTCTTCATGATTTAAAACACCTTCTTCGCTATGAACATCGTTGCTATCAATTACAATATCACACTTAGCACTTCTCTGTCTTCCGAGCCTTAAAGTTCTTTTTCCATCAAGCTCGAATTTCCCTTTTAACTTGCGAACCATCATTCTCAATTATTTCAATCATTTCCTTTTCTTGACTACCTCCTGAAAAAAAGTTAATCAATGTAGTTACTGGATTTTTTTAATTTTAATAATTAATGTTTGTTCATTTTCTCCAATAGCATTATTAATAGTATCTGCTCTATCAGATTGCGTTTTATTGAATTTATTTACTATTATTTTTTTAGCAATTGCATTTTCCCACTCCTTATAAATTTCACTATATTGCAAAGGATTGTATTGGAGGTGTGAATTAGGTAATTTTGATTGGAAATATTGTTTGAATTCATCTTCAAAAATTGTTTTTATCCCATTTATTCCGATACTATGAAATAAGCATATACCTTCAGCCTGTTCTAGTGGCAGATATATATAGAAAAAAATGTCGTAACATTGCAGCTTGCAAATGCGACATAGGGTAATCTGGTTTTTTTGTCCTTGTGCATCTTGTATCAAAGCTGGAAGCCCCAAGTTCCTTTTTTTGGATATAACCATATATTAGTCGTTTGTCTTCATTTATTACTAAATCTTCTACTTTGTACATTAACTTTTTATCTTCAATAATTTTATTTTCTTTTTGTGTTCCCTACTAGAAATTCTTTTTAATAAAGAAAAACAAATCATAGCCTAACAATTGATTTGTTGGCATATAACGTTTATTACTTGTTCCATCATGGAATATTTTTTTTCTTCTTTTGCTATATATTCCGAATTAAAAACATCTTAGTGTGTATGGCGTGATGGAGTGTTCCATATGCAGTTCCTTAGTGAAGTGAATAAGAAATTTAATTTTATCATAAATTAACATATAGTTAATTAAAAACAAAAATAGCTAGCGTAGCCTGTATAGTAAAACCGTAGCTTGCATCAAACCGCGTGTGTGCCTTCGGGCACGTTCGCGGTCTTTTTAAAAAAATGTTCTTTCCATTAAACCAAAAGGCCGTCTGAAAGTATTTCCCAACTTTCAGACGGCCTTTTTATATTTATATCCCTATTTATTTTTTTCCAACCGTGCAATCAGTTCATCAGCCAAGTCAAGATAAGCCTGTGTGCCTTTGGCGTGGGCGTCGTAGGCGAGGGCGGGGAGGCCGTGGCTGGGGGCTTCGGCTAGGCGGATGTTGCGGGGGATGACGGTGTCGAAGAGCAGGTTGCCGAAGTGTTGTTTGAGCTGTTCGCTGACTTCGACGACGAGGCGGCTGCGGCTGTCGTACATGGTGCGGACGATGCCGGTTACGTCGAGGTCGGGGTTGATGGCTTGGCGGATCTTGCGGACGGTGGCCACGAGGTCGGAGATGCCTTCAAGGGCGTAGTATTCGCAAAGCATGGGGACGATGACGCCGTTGGCGGCGACCAGGCCGTTGAGGGTGAGCAGGGTCAGGGACGGGGGGCAGTCGATGAGGACGTAGTCGTAGTCGTCGGCAACGAGTTGCAGGGCGTTTTTGAGACGGATTTCGCGTGCGATTTCTTGGACGAGTTCGACTTCTGCGCCGGCCAGTGTGCGGTTGGCGCCCAATACGTCATAGCCGCCTTCTTTGCTGCGGACGACGGCGTTGGTGATGTCGGTTTCGCCGAGGACGACTTGGTAAACGCCGTTTTCGATGGTGGCTTTGTTGATGCCGCTGCCTGTGGTGGCGTTGCCTTGGGGGTCGAGGTCGACGACGAGGACGCGGCGGCCTTTGGAGGCTAGGGAGGCGGCTAGGGTTGACGGTGGTGGTGGTTTTGCCGACTCCGCCTTTTTGGTTGGCGACGGCGAGGATTTGTGCGCTCATGTGCTTTGCTGTCGTGTTAAGTGTGGATGGCTGGATTGTACCGTTATTCGGTATGCTTGGGTTGTTTTCAGACGGCCTTTTTGCGGATGATGACGATATGGCGTTCGGCATTGAGTTGGGGGACATGCAATGCTTCAACTTTTTCGACGGCGACGCTTTCGGGCAGTTTGTCGATTTCTTCTTGCGGATATACGCCTTTCATGGCCGCCCAGTAGCCGCCGTCTTTGAGGAGGTGTTCGGTCCAGTTGACGAAGTCGGTGAGTTCGGCAAAGGCGCGGCTGGTAATGACGTCGGCGCGGCAGTCGGCGGCGGCTTCTACGCGACCGCTGATGATGCGGACGTTTTTAAGGCCGAGTTCGATGACGGCTTGTTGCAGGAAGGCGGTTTTTTTGGTGTTGGCATCGAGGAGGGTGATGTCAAGGTCGGGGCGGCAGATGGCGGTGGGTATGCCGGGCTGTCCGCCGCCAGAGCCTACGTCGAGCATGGTTTGGGCGTGTTCGATATAGGGCAGGAGGGTCAGGCTGTCGAGCAGATGGTGGCTGACGGTTTGGGCGGGATCGCGCAGGGCGGTCAGGTTGTAGGTTTTGTTCCACTTTTGCAGCAGGGCGGCATAGTCTAGCAGTTTGGCCTGTTTGGCTTCGTCGATGTCCAAACCCAATGCCTGTATGCCGTCGCGGAGCTGTTGCGCCTGATTCATTTGTTATTCCTTATTGGTTAAAACGCGTTGGATGTAATGGTAACGGAAAGCATGCCGTCTGAAAATGTTTGCGCCTGTTGAATCAACGTTTCATTTTGTGAAAGACGATGGGCTGCTCCGGCGCACGCGTGAGCTGTTTGGGCAGGGTCAGCATGGCGATGATCCATACGGAGAGGGTGTAGTAGAACACGCCTTGTCCGCGCATGCCTGCCAATGCGGCTTGGCCTAAGATGGCTTCAAAAATCAAGCCTGCCGCCGCCGAGGCACACGCTGCGACACCGGCAAGGAAGATGGCGTAACGTGAATGCCGGCGCATCATTTTTTTATACGCCAGCTTGGTCAGTCCGCCGGCAATCGGCAGGTTGAGGAAGGCAAACATGCTGCAGACAAACCATGCGACGGAATCCTGCCAACCGCTTTGCCATGCCCACGCGCCGTCTTTGACCGTGACCAACAGGCCTTGGCCGTCTGAAAAGGCGATTTGCACGATATTGTGCAATATCATCGCCAGCGGCAGGGTGAGGAACATCAGTGCGACCAATAGGGGGCGGTAGGGTTTTTCTTGAGTCAGGTACATGGCGGCTTGCCTTGGGAAATAAGTTGAAATGATAGCAGATCGGCGGTTGATTCACGTTAGTTTGCCACCGAAATTGCTGACAAAAAACAGTCAATTAAAAAAAGAAATGAAAAAAATTCTTTTTTTCTTGGCAAACATTGGCAAATAAAGGGTAAAAAAACGTTTTCAGACGGCCTAATCTATTATTTTTATATGAACCGAACAGAAAATCTTTGCATTTCTCCGTAAAATCTACTAAATTCTTAATAACATATTATAAAGACCTGAAATCTGGAACCCAAACCGAAACTGCCTTCCGCCATTTACGCTCGGAAACTCAGCAGGCAAAAAGTTTCACACACAACAAAAACCAAAAAAATAATTCCTCTGAAATCAGTTGTTTATAATGATAGATAACCACAAGGCAAACCATGCCTGACTTTAGTAGGAGTAAAACCATGGCTGAAGCAACCGATGTCGTATTAGTAGGCGGCGGCATTATGAGTGCCACTTTGGGCGTATTGCTCAAAGAACTCGAACCATCTTGGGAAATCACCCTGATCGAACGCTTGGAAGATGTAGCGTTGGAATCATCAAATGCATGGAACAATGCCGGTACGGGACACTCTGCGCTGTGTGAATTGAACTATGCGCCCCTGACTGCCGACGGCACGATCGATCCGACCCGCGCCCTCAATATTGCCGAACAATTCCATATCAGCCGCCAATTTTGGGCGACTTTGGTCGAAGAAGGCAAACTGACCGACCGTTCTTTCATCAATTCCGTCCCCCATATGTCGCTGGTGATGAACGCCGACCATTGCAGTTATCTGCAAAAACGTTTCGATGTGTTCAAAAACCAAAAACTCTTTGAAAAAATGGAGTTTTCTACCGACCGCGCCAAAATCGCCGAATGGGCGCCGCTGGTTGTCAACGGTCGTGATGAAAGCCAACCCATTGCCGCCAACTACTCCGCCGAAGGTACGGACGTAGACTTCGGTAATCTGACCCGTCAAATGGTGCAATATTTGCGCGAAAAAGGCGTGAAAATGGAATTCAACCGCCATGTTGAAGACATCAAACGCGAATCTGACGGCGCGTGGGTACTCAAAACCTGCAACACTGAAAACCATGAAGACCATTTGACCCTCCGCAGCCGTTTCGTGTTCCTCGGTGCAGGCGGCGGCGCACTGACCCTGCTGCAAAAATCCGGTATTCCGGAAGGCAAAGGCTACGGCGGCTTCCCTGTTTCCGGCCTGTTCTTCCGCAACAGCAACCCTGAAACCGTTGCCCAACACAATGCCAAAGTGTACGGTCAAGCTTCCGTTGGCGCGCCGCCTATGTCCGTTCCGCACTTGGATACCCGCAACGTGAACGGCGAGCGTCATCTGATGTTCGGCCCATATGCAGGCTTCCGCCCCAACTTCCTCAAACAAGGCTCGCTCATGGATCTGCCGATGTCCATCCAAATGGACAACCTCTATCCTATGCTCCGCGCCGGTTGGGCTAATATGCCGCTGACCAAATATCTCTTGGGCGAATTGCGTAAAACCAAAGAAGAACGCTTTAATTCGCTCTTAGAGTATTATCCGGAAGCCAATCCTGACAATTGGGAACTGATTACCGCCGGTCAACGCGTACAAATCATCAAAAAAGACCCGAAAAAAGGTGGCGTACTCCAATTCGGCACCGAAATTGTCGCCCATGCCGACGGTTCGCTGGCCGCATTGCTGGGCGCATCCCCAGGTGCATCAACCGCCGTACCTTTGATGATTAAGCTGATCAACCAATGCTTCCCGGGCCGTATCGAGGCATGGTCAGGCCGTCTGAAAGAATTGGTGCCCGGCTACGGTATCAAGCTGAACGACAATCCGACTTTGGCGGACGAAATCATCAGCCACAACGCGACTGTTTTGGGCATTCATCACTAATTGAAGCAGACACAAAGGCGGGCATTCTTGCCCGCCTTTTTTCAAACCATTAAAATAGCGGCATTCAGGCCGTCTGAAATCTAATCTGCGGCAGCATGTTGCACGATTCAAACCCGAAAATCAGCCCCAATAGAAAAACGCCATGACCGATATTCTCAACAAAATCCTTGCCACCAAAGCAGAAGAAGTGGCCGCCCAAAAAAAGCCGCCGTTTCTTTGGAAGACATCAAAGCCCAAGCGCAGGCTGCTGCGCCGGTTCGCAGCTTTATCGGCTCAATCCGTGAAAAACACGCGCAGAATCTGCCTGCCATTATTGCCGAAGTCAAAAAAGCCAGCCCGAGCAAAGGCTTGATCCGTCCTGATTTTCATCCTGCCGAAATCGCCGTTGCCTATGAAAAAGCGGGTGCGGCCTGTTTGTCCGTGTTGACGGACGAACCTTATTTCCAAGGTTCGCCCGAGTATTTGAAACAGGCGCGTGCGGCCGTGGCGCTGCCGGTCTTGCGTAAAGATTTCATTATCGACGAATACCAAATCTATCAGGCACGCGCGTGGGGTGCGGATGCGGTTCTTCTGATTGCCGCCGCCTTGGAAGCAGAGCAGCTTGAGCGTTTTGAAGCCGTTGCCCACGAATTGGGCATGACTGTATTGTTGGAGTTGCACGATGCGTCCGAGCTGGAAAAATGCCGCAACATGACCACGCCGTTGTGGGGCGTCAACAACCGCAACCTGCGTACGTTTGAAGTAACCCTGCAACAAACCCTCGACCTCTTGCCCGAATTAAACGGCAAAACCGTTGTCACCGAAAGCGGCATCCGTAACAAAGAAGACGTCGATTTCATGCGCGGCCACGGCGTGCATACTTTCCTGATCGGCGAAACCTTTATGCGTGCCGACGACATCGAAGCCGAAGTCAAAAAACTGTTCTAAACCCTAAAAAACATCAGGCCGTCTGAATTTTCAGACGGCCTGAATCCATTGGAGACGAGAAAAAATGTTTACCGTACAACGTATTTACGCCTATCACCCCGATTCTAAACAAACCGCCGTCTTTATCGACCGCCTTTATCCGCGCGGCGTCCATAAAGAAGTTTTCGCTACGGCGCTCTGGCTCAAAGACATTACGCCCAGTGCAAACCTGCGCCGCTGGTATCACGAAAATCCGGCTCAAAATTTCGACGGTTTTGTTAGCCGTTATCACGAAGAGTTACATGGTGATACCGAGCAGGTCGCCATCAAGCAGCTGCTGGATTTGGAGCGGCAACACGGCAATATCCTGTTGCTGACCGCTGTCAAAGATCCCCAGCATTCCCACGTCTCTGCGCTGGCTCAATTTTTGGGTGTATCGTTTGAATATCGCGATTAAAAAATCAGTGTTTGAGCTGAATGCAAAAAGGCCGTCTGAAACCGAAGTTTCAGACGGCCTGCCATTTTCAAATCAAGAAGGATAACGGTGTGCCACCAATTTTCCGTCTATGTATTCGCCGATATAGACTTGCGAGGCTTCAAGGTGGAGGCGGTCGAGTTCCTGTTGCAACCACTCTTCATCACGCTTAATGATTTCGAGGATGTCGGGGTCAACTTGGCCGTCTGTAATCAGTGGATAGCGCAGGCTTTCGTCGCCGTACTTAATGACGGCGAGCTGGCCGTTTTGTTCCATCACGGCACGTTTGACGGCAGAGATTTCGTAGATGCCGGCGGCGCGGAGTTTGAACATGAGGTCGTGTGCGCTGATGCCGTTTTTCATACATTCATCGGTTTGGATTTTGCCGTTGACGATGACCCAGACGGATTTGCCGTCAATGATGGATTTGACCCAGCGGTTGTGGTTTTTGATAAATTTCAGGCTCAAGACCAACAGCGTCCACAAAAATCAGCACGAGGAAAAAAATTGCAGCAGGCCGACGCTGTCGCTGTAAATCACGCCGCCGATGATGCCGCCGAGTACATAGTTTTGCACTTGGTCCATGGCGGAGGTCGGCGCGAGGTTGCCTTTACCTAAGAGGTTGATTTGCAAAATCAAACCTAAAATACCCATCAGCAGTTTGAGGGCGAGCAGGGAGTATGCTTCCATGTGTGTATCCTGTTATTCTTTATCGATGAGTTCGATATTGTTGTTGACCAAATTGATGGGCGTCAGCGTGTAGGCGGAGAAGTCTTGATTGAAATGGACTTCGTAGTATTGGTTTTTAATGCCGATAATCATGCCGTTGAACAGGCGCGTGCTGTTGACGATGATGTCTTGTTTTTTTCAACTTTTTGGTTTTCAATCAAAGCATTGAGAAAAACCCACCATGCGCGAAGTGTCGGCGGCAAAGTTTTTGACGCTCGCTGTACGAAAGATATTGCGTGCCGCAGATGAGGATGAGCAACAGCAGCGCAATAATGCTCAGGTCGCGGTATTTGGTATCCATGCGGTGGCGCAGGTATTGCGATACGGCGAGCAGGAGGATGACGAGGGCGGCGAAAATCAGGATGTATTTCAAGTAGTCGTTGAAATACATATGATTTTCAAGATAAAAGTGAGAAAAGAATTTCATGGTATTTGATAAATTTGGGAAGAGATAAGGCCGTCTGAAACTTAAATTTCAGACGGCCTTGTCTATTAAACAAGGATGTTGCGTTAAGTTTTCAAAATAGGGTGTTTTTAAAGCGGTATCAGTTGATAAATCCGTCGTCTTTCATTTTCTTTTCGGCAAAATACTGGCTGATCACCAGCAAGCTGGCCAGAATGATAATGAAAAGACCGGCCATGGTCAGGGAGATTTTGAAAAACAAATCGGCGTCGATAAAGGCAAACCACAGTTGCAAAATCAAGAGCAACACCCAGCCGACGAACAATCCGAGACAGGCATAGATGCCGAGCTTAAACACGTTCTTTTTCCAAAATGACGACGTAGGCTTCACGCACGAAAAACAGCAGCATGCGGCGCTGATCTTTTTCCATGGTAACGACCTTCCAGCCTTGCGAAGCGTGGCTGTTGAGGAAATCGCTGAATTTGACCGGATTGATTTTGGCGCTGCCGAAAACCAAACTGGAAAGCAGGTTCTCTTGATAAATGACGGCCTTATATTCTTTCATTTTATTCCTTTAAAAATAAGGGGACTTTAAAGCCCCCTTATTCTACTCCTTATTATTCAACTGAGGTAATACGGAGCCTTCGCCCAATGCCAACAAACCGCTTTGCGAGTAAATACCCAGTTTGGCGCGGGTGTCGGTGATGTCGAGGTTGCGCATGGTCAGTTGGCCGATGCGGTCGAGCGGGGTGAACGCGGCGTCTTCGACTTTTTCCATGCTCAGGCGTTCGGGTTGGTAGGTCAGGTTGGGCGATTCGGTGTTCAGAATCGAGTAGTCGTTGCCGCGGCGCAGTTCGAGGGTGACTTCGCCGGTAATGGCTTTGGCGACCCAGCGTTGGGCGGTTTCGCGCAACATGAGGGCTTGGCTGTCGAACCAGCGGCCTTGGTAGAGCAGGCGGCCGAGGCGCAGGCCGTTGATGCGGTATTGTTCGATGGTGTCTTCGTTGTGGATGCCGGTCACCAAGCGCTCGTAGGCGATGTGGAACAATGCCATGCCCGGGGCTTCGTAGATGCCGCGCGATTTGGCTTCGATGATGCGGTTTTCGATTTGGTCGCTCATGCCCAAACCGTGGCGGCCGCCGATGCGGTTGGCTTCGAGGAAGAGTTCGACAGGGTCGGCGTATTCTTGCCGTTTAATGCAACCGGTACGCCCTCTTCAAAGCGTACGCTGACTTCTTCGGGTTTGACTTCGACGCTTTCGTCCCAGAAGGCAACGCCCATGATGGGTTTGACGATTTTGATGCCGCTGTTGAGGAATTCCAAGTCTTTGGCTTCGTGGGTGGCACCCAGCATATTGGAGTCGGTAGAGTAGGCTTTTTCAACCGACATTTTGTAGTTGAAGCCGTTGGCAATCAGAAATTCGCTCATTTCGTGACGGCCGCCGAGTTCGTCGATAAATTGTTGGTCGAGCCAAGGTTTGTAGATTTTCAACGCTGGGTTGGTCAAGAGGCCGTAGCGGTAGAAACGCTCGATGTCGTTGCCTTTGTAGGTACTGCCGTCGCCCCAAATGTTAACATCGTCTTCTTTCATGGCGGAAACGAGCATGGTGCCGGTAACGGCACGACCCAGAGGCGTGGTGTTGAAGTAGGCGATGCCGCCGGTGGAAACGTGGAACGCGCCGCATTGGATGGCGGCGATGCCTTCGTGTGCCAACTGCGCGCGGCAGTCGATTAAGCGGGCGTTTTCTGCGCCGTATTCCATCGCTTTTTTAGGAATAGCATTGTAATCGTCTTCGTCGGGCTGACCGAGGTTAGCGGTGTAGGCATAAGGCAGCGCGCCTTTGAGTTTCATCCACAACAGCGCGGCGGAGGTATCAAGACCGCCGGAGAAGGCGATGCCGACTTTTTGACCGATGGGGAGATTTTGTAAAATGGTATGGTTTTGGCTCATTGGGATTCCTCCAGACTTGAAAAGTTGAAACCATTATCTTATAAATGGAATACATTGTCAGCAATTAGGCCGTCTGAATGTTCGGAGGGCCGTATTAAAGAAACCTCATCATGAACGCTTTTAACCTCATTATCATCGGCGATGAAATCCTGCATGGCAGCCGTCAAGACAAGCATTTCGCCTTTTTTAAATCCTTATTGGAATCGCACGGGCTGAAGCTCAATCAGGTGCAATATCTGCCTGACGAGCCCGATTTTCTGGTCAAACAACTGCGCCGCAGTTTTTCAGACGGCCTGCCGACTTTCGTTACCGGCGGTATTGGTTCTACGCCTGACGACCACACACGCCAAGCCGCAGCGGCCGCTTTGGATTTGCCTGTCGTCCGCCATCCTGAAGCCGCCAAGTTTATCGAAGGCGTGACCCGGAAACGCGGCGAGCCGCTCGATTCGCCGGAACACGCCCAACGCCTGAAGATGGCGGATTTTCCCGAGGGTGCGGAATTGGTGCCCAATCCGTTTAACAACATCGCCGGATTTTCCATCCGCGAGCATTATTTTTTTCCCGGTTTCCCCGTGATGGCGCATCCGATGGCCGAATGGGTATTGGAAACTTATTACGCTGACCGCTTCAACCAAACCGAACGCGACAGCCGCAGCGTGTATGTGTTCGACCAACCCGAGTCGCGCATTACGCCGATTATGGAACATCTTGAACGTACCTATGCCGGTATCCGTTCGTATAGCCTGCCTACCGTGGGCCGTACCGATTCAGACGGCCGTTATACTCCGCCGCATATCGAGTTCGGCATCAAAGCGGAAGGCGAGGCCTGCCGCTTGCTGGATGCAGCGTGGGAAGATGCGTTGCAGGGTTTGCAGGCGATTGGCGCAACTTTGAAAGAAACGGTGGAATAATGCACTTATCCCCAGCTCAATCCAGACGCGCACTGACTTTTGCCTCTTTGTTGTTTTTACCGCCTACACTCATCATCGGCATTTGGCTGGCGCAATATGGCGGCTTCGCTTTTGAACCGCCGCTGATGCACGCCGTCCATGCCCACGCGGGAACATGGTTTGACCCGATTGCCACCATGTTGCACTATCTGGGCAAAACCGCGATTGCCGTGCCGCTGATCGGCGCGGTTGCCGCCGCTCTGTATTTTGCCGATAAGAAGCGCGAAGCGCTGTTTTGCGTGTTGGCGGCATTGGTGCCGACTTTGAACATGTTGATCGTGAAGGTATGGTTTGCCCGCGAACGCCCGTTGCTTTGGCCGCGTCTGATTGAAGAGAGCAATTTTTCCTTCCCCAGCGGCCACAGTACGTTTTCCGCCGCCATTGCCGTCATGCTGATATTGCTTTGCCGCCGCACGCGTTACCGCCTCGCCGCTTGGATAGGCGGTATTTCCTTTGCCCTGTTGACCGGGTTTTCACGCATTTATTTGGGCGTGCATTATCCTACCGATGTTTGGGCAGGCTGGACAAACGGCACGCTGACTGCCTTGCTGGTGTATATGCTCATCTTCAGGCCGTCTGAAAAATAGAAGAAATAAATCATGAATACACGTTCACCCAACACGCCTTATTGGCTCAGGAACGGCCATGCCGACACCCTGTTTGCCAAGCTGCTGCAAGGCAAAGCGCCCGACTACCGCCGCGAGCTTCTGCCCGACAGTACCGGCAAAACCCAAGTTGCCTACGATTTTGTCGACAGCGCCGACCCTGATGCACCGCTGGTGGTTTTGTTCCACGGACTGGAAGGCAGCAGCGAGAGCCATTACGCGGTCGAGCTGATGAAAGCCGTACAGCAGCGCGGTTGGAACGGCGTGGTTGCCCATTTCCGCAGTTGCGGCGGCATAGAAAACACCGCGCCCGTGTTCTACCACCTCGGCGATACGCCCGAAATCGCCTTTATGCTCAACACGCTGGCCCGACGCTATTCAACCATCTACGCCGTCGGCGTTTCTTTGGGGGGCAATGCCCTGGCCAAATATTTGGGCGAGCAGGGCCGCAATGCTGTTCCGCGTGCTTCTGCCGTCGTTTCCGCACCGGTTGATGCCGTCGCGGCAGGTACGCGTTTTGATCAGGGCATGACGCGACTGATTTATACGCGCTATTTTTTAAATTCGCTGTTACCGAAAGCCCGAGCGATTCCCCGGTTTCAGACGGCCTTAAGCCAGCAAAACTGCAAAACGCTTGGTGACTTTGACGACCGCTTTACCGCGCCGCTACACGGTTTTGTCGACCGCTACGATTACTACCGCCGCAATTCCTGCAAACCGTTTCTGAAAAGTGTGGATACGCCGTTGCTGCTGCTTAATGCCGTCAACGACCCTTTCCTGCCGCCGGAAGCCCTGCCGACCGGGCGGGACGTGTCTTCGGCCGTGACGCTGCTGCAACCGACATACGGCGGGCATGTTGGCTTTGTCAGCCGCGATCAAGGCCGTCTGAATCTGCAATGGCTGCCGCAAACCGTGTTGGACTATTTCAAACAGTATCAGCCGTAAATAGAAAAGGGCATATGTGCAGACATGCCCTTAAGGTGTAGAAAGGAAAAAGGCCGTCTGAAAACGAGTTTCAGACGGCCTTTTGAATAGCTTGATTATTTGCCTTTGTCGGCTTTGGCTTCTTTTTTCAGAGAAGCGTACAACTCAGGGTCGCGGTTTTTCAGCAGGGACGCAACGGCCAAGTCGTCACGGTTAACTTTAGCCAAATCTACGCGCTCGATGTGTACCAAACGCAGCAATTCGCGTACAGGTTTAGGCATATTGCGGCCTGATTCGTAACGGGAACCACCGGATTGAGTCACACCAATGCGGCTCCAGAAGTCCATTTGGTTCAGGCCGAGTTTTTTACGGATATCGCGGATATTTTCAATTTTTTCGAACGATTTCATGAATCTTCCTTATTGTGGTATTTGTTGCATGCCTCTAGGCATAAAAATGGGTCTGCAAGAATGCCGGCATCCCTTTCCTGTAGGCTTTTGGGGTGATATGTGGGCGTATTGCAAATGACTGATCTAGATAATTAGACAGTATATTCGAAAGAAGTTTTCCGCTGTCTGCCATAATTTGTGTAAATATTTCTTAATTCATTATTTCATTAAATTTTCGTTATATAAATCATTAAATTATGCGATTATCTTAAATATGGCGTAAGCAAATTTTTACATAATTAAACAATTCAATTTGGGTAAAAACTTAATTTTGAGTTTTTATTCGGTTTTCCAGGTTGAGAATGCGAATAAATTTCAGGCCGTCTGAATCTATGTTTTCAGACGGCCTGAAGGTTTTTTTCAAGGTTAAGGCTTACCGCTGGCAGGGCTAATGGTGAGGATTTCGTAGCCGGTTTCGGTAACCAAAACTTCGTGCTCCCATTGGGCGGAGAGGGAGCGATCTTTGGTGACCACTGTCCAACCGTCGTTTAAGATGCGCAGATGGCGTTTGCCTTGGTTGATCATCGGCTCGATGGTGAAAATCATGCCCGGTTTGAGGACGAGGCCTTCACCTTTGCGGCCGTAGTGGACTACTTGCGGCGCTTCGTGGAAGCCGCGGCCGATGCCGTGTCCGCAGAATTCCTGCACTACGGAGTAGCCGGCATTTTCGGCAACCTGTTGGCAGGCATAGCCGACGTCGCCGAGGGTGGCGCCGGGTTTGACTGCTTCGATACCCGCCATCATGGAGGCGTGGGTCACGTCGATCAGGCGTTGGGCAATCGGGGAGACTTTGCCGACGGTAAACATACGGCTGGAGTCGCCGTGGAAACCGTCTTTTTTAATGGTCAGGTCGATGTTGACGATGTCGCCTTCTTTCAGTGGCTTGTCATCAGGAATGCCGTGGCAGATGACGTGGTTGACAGAGGTGCAGCAGGATTTCGGGTAGGGCGGGTTGCCGTAGTTGAGGGGGGCTGGATAACCGCCTTGAACGTTGACGTGGTAGTCGTAAACGAGTTTGTCGATTTCGTTGGTGGTCACGCCGGGTTTGACGAATTGGCCGATGTAATCGAGGGCTTCGGCGACCAAGCGGCCGAGTTCGCGCATTTTTTTCGATTTCTTCGGGGGTTTTGATGATGACTTTGTCCATGAGGTTTTCCTTCTTGTTTCAGACGGCATGGAGGTCGTCTGAACGGGACGGTGTGCCGTCTGTTTAAAACAGGTTGTCAAGATTGTCTTTATTGCGCGGTTTGGCTTGTGGTTTGGCCTCAGGCTCGGCTTTCGGAGTCGGTTTGGACTCGGGGGCTTTGGCTTTTTCTGGTTTGTTTTCTACCGTTTGTGCGGCAGGTTTGTTGCTTGGGACTTTGTTTTCTACCGGCTGGCTGTCTGCTTTTAGGTTGGTTTTGAGCGGCAGAGCTGCTGTTGTCGGATTGTGTGTTTTCTGATTTGTCGGTTTCAGTGCGTTTGTTTTCTGTGCGTTTGCTGCGGTGTACAGCGGAGCGGTCGTTTTTTACCCCTTCTTCCGCTTTTTCGCCTTTTTCGTCTTGTGGGACGACAGGGTTTCCAGAGGCGGTTTTTGCATCGCCGTCTTTGGCAGGTTGAACGGTTTCAGGTTCGACAGTGCCGTTGGGGCGCCAAACTTCAATACGTGTGTCGGTTTGTTCGGCAGGGCTTTTTTCGGGTACGTCGGTTTTACCGGAGTTTAGGGTACTGAATACGCCGGCAACCAGGGCTGCGACGGCGATAAAGCTGACAAGGAATAAAGCGCGGATTAGGTGTTTGGGCTTAAGTTGGAAAGGGGTTTTATTATTCTTGGACATGATGTGGCAGGTAATCGTTGGAGGAATGGCCGTCTGAATATTCAGACGGCCCCGGGTTGCCTGTGAATCAGTTGGCAACGTAGTTTTGATAGAGGGTCACGACTTTTTGTACGCCGACGGTCGTGCTGACTTTTTGGGTCACGCGGGCTTGTTCGTCAGGTGTAAGGATGCCCATCACATAGGTCACGTTGCCGTAAGTCACGATTTTGACGCGTGCTTGGGTGGCCGGGCTGAGGCCCAACAGGGAGGCGCGGACTTTGGATGTACCCCAGGTGTCGTTGGTCACGTCGCCGAGTGAACGCGCTTGTGAGGCAACGGTGATGTAGTTGTACACGCCTTCTGCGGCTTGTTCGGAACGGGCAATGCGTTCAACAAATTGTTTTTCGCCTTCGGTGGCCACTTGGCCGAGCAGGAGCAGGTGGCGGTTGTAGCCGACAACGTTCAGTTTGGGCTTGTAGCCTTGGACTTGGTTGTTTTGGCGCAGGTAGGAGCGTGCGGTGGTTTCGACGCGCAGTGCCATAACGTTGTCGTCGGTTTGCGCGCCGGTGGTGCGGCGGTCGACGGCGGATTTGGTGCCGACGGCTGCACCGCCGATTAGTGCGCCGACGCAGCCGCTCAGACTCAGGCTTAAGAGGGTCGCAGTCAGAACGGGGAGGGCGTAGCGTTTGATATTCTTCATATCCTTTTCCTTGGGTATGGACGGTTGGGTGTTCAGACGGCCTTTAAGGGATGGGCCGTCTGAAAAGAAAGGGTTACATGCCTTCAAGCAGGACGGAGTCGATGCAGTCGCACATGGCGTGAATCAGCAAAATATGGTTTTCCTGAATGCGGGCAGTGCGCGGATAAGGGACGTTGAGCAAAACGTCGGTATCTTTGAGCATGGCGGCGATTTTTCCGCCGTCGCGGCCAGTCATGGCGATGACGTGCATGTCGCGCTCGTGTGCCGCTTTGATGGCTTCGATGACGTTGGCGGAATTGCCGGAGGTGGAGATGCCGACCAATACGTCGCCGGCACGTCCGAGCGCACGCACTTGTTTGCTGAATACATGGTCGAAACCGTAGTCGTTGCCGATGGCGGTCAGGGCGGAAGTGTCTGTCGTCAGCGCGACAGCGGCCAATTCCATGCGTTCTTTTTCAAAGCGGCCGGTCATCTCGGCGGCAAAGTGTTGCGCGTCGGCTGCCGAACCGCCGTTGCCGCAGGCCAGGATTTTGCCGTCGTTCATCAGGCATTGCAGCATCAGCTCGGCAGCCTGTGCGGTCGGCTCGACCAGTACTTTTTCGGCTTCCTGCTTGGCGCGGATGCTCTCGGCAAAATGTGCGGAAACGCGTTCTTGTAATGTTGTCATGAGGTTAACCTGTAATATTTTGAATCCATTCGCGTTGGCCGTCGCCCTCAATCAGTACCGCATCCAGGCGGCAGGGCGCATGGTTTAACCCGTGCTTTTGCAGATAATACTCTACACTTCGTTGCAATTTCAATAATTTGGACGGCGAGATGCTGTATGCGGCACCACCGAAACCTCGGTTTTTGCGGTATTTTACTTCAACAAACACAATCGTACCGCCGTTTTTTTGACGATTAAATCGATTTCACCGTAGGCGCAATGCCAGTTCCGCGCCAGCAGCGAGCAGCCTTTGCCCAGCAGGAATGCCAGCGCCGCATCTTCGGCCGCCGCCCCCTGTTTGTGGTTTAAGCGCATGAAAAGTTTACCCGTTATATAATCATTGTTTTTAAAGAGACGCCGTTTCAGACGGCCTTGAATCTATGTATACAAAACACCTGCAAAAAGCCGTCGACAGCATCGAAAAACAGACATTATACGTTGTCGCCACACCCATCGGCAATTTAGCCGACATAACGTTGCGCGCGCTGGCCGTTCTGCAAAAGGCCGACATTATCTGCGCCGAGGACACCCGTGTTACCGCCCAGCTTTTGAGTGCGTACGGCATTCAGGGCAAACTCGTGAGCGTGCGCGAACACAACGAGCAGCAAATGGCCGATAAAATTATCGCCCATCTTTCAGACGGCCTGAGTGTCGCCCAAGTTTCGGATGCGGGCACGCCTGCGGTTTGCGATCCCGGTGCGAAACTTGCCGCCCGCGTGCGCGAAGCCGGATTTAAAGTGGTGCCTGTGGTCGGCGCAAGCGCGGTCATGGGGGCGTTGAGCGTGGCCGGGGTAACGGAATCTGATTTTTACTTCAACGGTTTCCTGCCGCCTAAGGCCAGCGAACGCCAAAAGCTGTTGGCCAAATGGGCGGAAGCTGATTTTCCGATTGTGATGTTTGAAACGCCGCACCGTATCGAGGCAAGCCTTGCGGATATAGCCGCGCAGTTCCCCGAACGCCGTTTGACATTGGCGCGAGAAATTACCAAAACGTTTGAAACCTTCCTCAGCGGCACGGTTGCCGAAATTCAAGCCGCCCTTAAAAACGACAGCAACCAAACGCGTGGTGAGATGGTACTGGTGTTGCACCCTGCGGTGAAAGAGAAACACAGCGATTTGCCCGAGGCGGCGCAAAACACGATGAAAATCCTTGCGGCTGAGTTGCCGACCAAACAGGCCGCCGAGCTTACCGCCAAGATTACCGGCGAAAGCAAAAAAGCCTTGTACGATTTAGCGTTGGAGTGGAAACGGATTTCAGACGACGCTTGAGGTCTTGCAGGCTTATTTCTCTCAACCTGTGGTGTGAACGATGCGACGATTTCCTACAGGCAAGGCTGGGTATTGTTCGTTATCCGTTTGCCGGTTCTACAGGCTTTATATAGGCAAAGTTTTGTTTGCCGCATTGCTTCCCCCTTGCAATTTATAATGACACTGCATACAACTAGTATGTTCTTAAATCTTTCAATCTACGGGAGTGGACTTATGAAACAAAACATCATCGTTGCCTTATTCAACATCTCCAGCGAAGCTTATCAAGCCTTTTCTGAATTGAAAGCTTACTCGCAGACAACAGATGCTTTGGTGGCACAAGCCGTTTTGGTTAAAAAGGAAAATGACCTGATTATCCCAGCAGAAAGCACCGACTTTACCGCCAATACGGTCGAAGGCACATGGACGGGCGGCCTCATTGGTTCACTGGTCGGCATTCTCGGCGGTCCTATCGGTGTTCTGTTGGGTGGAGCTACTGGCGCACTCATCGGCAGTGATGCAGGTACTGCCCAAACATTGGAAGAGGGGGCGTTGCTGGAAAATACAGCCAAAAAACTGGATAACGGCAGTACTGCAATCATTATTTTGGCGCAAGAATCCGACGAGGCTGTATTGGATGCTTTCTTCCACCGTTTCAAAACCGTTATTCTCCGGCAAGATGCAGCCGTTGCCCAACAGGACGTATTGGCAGCAATAGAAGCGCAGGAAGAAGTGGCACGTCAGGCACACGAAGCTTGGAAAAAACAGCGCAAAGCCGAACGCAAAGAGAAAGTGGAAGCCTTCAAGGCCGACATCAAACAAAAATTCGACGAATTGGCAGCCAAGTTGAAATAACACTGCCACCAACCCAAGGTATGTAACCGCTCAAATTTTCCGTTTCGGATGCATGCCAAACCGGTTTGAGGCTACCTGAAAATCTATTTTTCAGGTAGCCTCTCCCTTTTTCATGCCCCGAGACCTTTGCAAAGGTCTCAACCTATGTTATTGCAAAGGTCTCGGCCTTTTTATAATTGGATTTTAAATTGATCCAATAGGTTCAATACGCTTCTAAGTTTGCGTTTCAGACGGCCGCGATGTTTGGCAAACCTGCTTCAACGCTGCCATGCGCTGCGCAAATATTCGATGCAGTCAGTCAGGGCGTAAAACGGGGCGTTGCCGTGATTGGCGTTGGGGTAGAGGGTAAAGCGGACACCCGCGCCGAGGTGGTGCAAAGTGCCGGCAAGGATTTTGGCTTGTGCGACCATGCCGCGGCTGGTTTGGTCGGGGCGGTTGTTTCTGCCCTCATGTTCGCCTGCGCCGAGGCGGATGCCGATTCCTTGCGGCAAAGCGTCGGGCAGCCAATCGAGTACGCGGCGGTCTTGCCACCAGATAGACGGCGAAACCAGCAAATAATGGCGGAATCGTTCGGGACGGGTGAACAGGGAATAGAGGCCGTACAGTGCGCCGAACGAATGGCCGAAGACGGCTTGGTTTTGGGTATCGATGCGGTATTTGCTGTTGAGCAGGGCGGAGAGTTCGTCATCGATAAAGCGGCTGAAGCGGTCGGCCTGGCCGTATTGTTTGCGTTCGGATTCGGGCGCGTTGCCGGGCAGCGGCGGCGTGTAGTCGAGGGCGCGTTGGCTTAAGTCGCGGATGTTGCCGCCGGTGTAGCCGATACCGACAATCAGACAGGCGGCATGGCTTTTGGTGATGGGGTTGATGAGCAGGGATTGCGCCATATTGAGGATGGCGGGGAAAAAGGCATCTCCGTCAAGAATATACAGCACGGGATAGCCGCCTGCCGGACGCTCGCCGAGTGTCGCGGCTTGAATGCGGTAGGTTCGGCCGGTGTGGGCGGAGGTAACGGAGGTTTCTTCGGCTTGCAGCAGGGTGGCGGTTTGCCAGTTGGGACGGATGGGCATGATGGGGTGCTTTAATCAATGGGTTGCTTAAGTAAAAGGAGAGAAGGCCGTCTGAACAATGGATTTCAGACGGCCTTATTGTACGGATTTCTGCTTTTTTAACAATACGCGCGATTAGCGTACATCAACGTATGAGCTGCTGTGCAGTTCGCGCAGGAGGTTGGTGGTCGCCTGTTGTGCTTTTTGTTGGGACAGGTATTGGCGGACGGCGTTTTGTTGGCGTTCTTCAGGCGTACCTGCTTCGCGGACGTCGTTCAGCTTGATAATGTGCCAGCCGAATTGGGTACGAACAGGGGCGCTGATTTGGCCGGGTTTGAGTTTGTGGACGGCTTCTTCAAACGGGGCAACCATCATGCCGTCGGCAAACCAGCCCAAATCGCCGCCATTGCCGGCGCTGCTGTCTTGCGAATATTGGCGTGCCAAACCGCCGAAATCTGCGCCGCTGCGGGCTTGTGAGTAGATTTTGCGGATGGTGCTTTCTGCGCCGACGGCGGCATTGTCGTTGTCGGCTTTAATGAGGATGTGTTGGGCATGGTATTGGCGCACAGGGTCTGCTTCAGGCAGGGTTACGCCTTGTTGTTTGGCCTGTTCGATGTAGCGTGCCACTTCGGAGTCGCTGACGCGGCTGTTTTGCATGATGGCCTGTTGACGCACTTTTTCCACAATAATGCTGTCGGCGATGTCTTGACGGACGGCGGCAGACGGATTTTTGATGTTGGGGTTGTGCGCGATAACGGCTTCGATTTCGCTATCGGTCGCTTGGATGTTGCGGCGTTTGCCTGCTTGGAGGATCAGGGATTGGTTGATCATTTGTGCCAAAACCTGTTGGCGCAGCTCGTTGGCGTCCATTTGTGTGCCTTTAGGCATGGTTTGACGCGCTTGCGCTACGGCTTGCGCTACTTGGCGGTGGGTAATGACTTCGTTGTCGACAACCGCGGCAATGCCGTCTGAAAGATGTACGCCGCTTTGTACGGCAGGCATGGTAGTGGCGCTGACGACTGGAGTTTTGTTGGTACGCGCTTTGGTCGCTTTGGCTTTAGGAGCGGCGTGTGCGCCTACTGCGAGAGTGAGTGCGGCGACGAGAATCAGGGGTTTGAAGTTCATTGTTTGACTACCTCGTTGGTTTTGCTGTAACCGGGGATGGCTAAGCGGAGTTTTTCGAATGGGTTGTTGCCGATATTGCTCAAGTCTTTGAGTTGGAGGTTGAAGAATACGGCGTTTTTGTGGCTGTTTTCGCCGGTAACATAGCGTTGGCCGACCAAGCTTGCGCTCCAGCAGCCGCAGTTGCTTTTTGTATTCTGCACCGATGAGCATTTCCAGCGGTTTTTTTGGCTTCGATTTCGTAGTTGTAACGGGCAACGGCGTACAGGGTTTTTACTCAACGGCCATTGGGCGGCAAGGTCGACTTTGGCTGAGCCTGTCGTAGAAATAGTCGCCGTTGGCTTGCAGATAGATGCGTTCGTTGCGTCCGTATTTGTAGCGTGCGCTCAGGACTTTGCCGGGTTCGGGGTTGTAGGTAATCCCTGCGGCGTAGCTCTCGGCACGGCTTAGGTTTTGGTTGTAGTGGATGTCCAAATCAATGCGGGTGCTCGGGGTAAGGTTGCCGTGTGCAAAGGCTACCCAGTCGGATTGGCTGCGCGGATAATTGCTGACGTTGCCGTCAGGCAGGACGTTGTCTTTTTTTGAAATAAAACTTCTGGCCGATACCTGCACGGAAGAGTTCCGCGCCGGTGTTGGGGTTGAGGATACGGCTTTGTGTGGCCAGTGTCAGGCTGTTGGCCGAATTGATGCGGTCGTTGCCCGAATACAGGTTTTCGCGGAACAGCTGCGAATAGGTAAAGCTGTTTTCGGAGCTGTCGAAATTAGGCAGGTCGTTTTGGGACTTGGTCGGAATGTAGTTGTAAAACAGGCGCGGTTCAAGCGTTTGCAGGTATTCCCCGCCGAAGAGCCGGGCCCTGCGCTCGAAAGTCAGGCCGCTGTCGATGTTGATAATCGGCAGGATGCGGCTGACATTGCGGCCGCTTTGACCGTTGAAGCTGTTGAGGCTGTAATAAGTGGCATGTACGCCGACTTTAGGTCGGATGTAGCCCCATTGGTTGTGGAAGTCCCATTTGACGCTCGGATAGAGTACCACGCGGCTGCCGTCTTGCTTGGTATCGTGGTCAAAGCGGGTGAATTGTCCGAATACGTTGAGTTGCGCCTTGCCGAAATGGCTTTGCCAACGGCCGGTTAGACGGGGCATGATGGCATAAGGCTCGTCTTTATAACCGTCTTGGTTGGCCAGCGTTTGATATTTTTGTACGCGCAACGAGCCGTCAAAGCTGCCGCCCAACAGTTTGTCGCTGTAATTGAGCCATGCCTGACGGTCGAGGTTGACGTTGCGCGCAATGTCTTCGCGGCCGTAGAAGTCGCGGTAGTAATCGTCGTCGGAAACTTGGTTGTAGTTGATGCCGCCGCTGATTTTGCTGTTCAGCTGCTGCTGGTGTTTCCATTTGAACTGATAGCGGTTGTTGTGGATGCTTTTTTTGGTCGTTCGGCATCCAGTCGCCATCGACTTCGCCGCTGTAATTCGGTTGCAAATAACGGACTTGGCCGCCCAGTTGCACCCCGCGTTTGCTGATAATGCCCGGGCGGATGGTGGCATCCAAATTCGGCGCAAGGTTGAAGTAGTAGGGCAGGCTCAGCTCAAGGCCGTCTGAACCGGTAGCAATGGTCGGAACGAGCAGGCCGCTTTTGCGGTTGCCGTTGATGGGGAAGTCCGCCCAAGGTGTGTAGAGGACGGGTACGCCGCCGAATACCAGCGAAGCGTGTTTGGCTACGCCGATACCTGTCGATTCATCGGCCTCAATGCTTTGGGCTTGGATATACCAGCTGGCATCGCCGGGCGAACAGGTGTTGAATTTGGTATTGATGAGCTTGTAGAGGCCTTTGCCTTTGAGTTCGGCTTTTTCGCTGACACTTTGAAGGCGGCGGCCGCCTTGTTCGGTATTGAGGCGTACGGCAGTGCCGGAACCGGTTTGGTCTTTGAGGTTGTAAACCAATTGGTCGCCGGATACGGTCGAACCGTTTTGATACAGGGTAAAGCGGTCGCCGGCGGTAACGGTATCGGTGGCTTGGTCGTATTGCGCCCAATCGGCGTTGAGAACATCGGCATTGCGCTCGACAATGACGTCGCCTTCGGCACGGACGCCGACTTGGGTCTGACCTTCTATTTTATCGGCGTTGACGCGGGTGTAATCGGCAGGCAGGGCAGGCTCGCCGCTACGTTTGATTTCGGCGGTTTCGGCCGGCTTGGCATCTTCGTGGTCGCAAAACAGGCAAGTGCTGCCCAAAGAAAGCGGATCGGCTTCGCTTTGGCTGGTTTTTGCCGGTTTGGATGCAGCGGCGGGGGCAGGGGTATAGTCTTCCGCCTGCGGAACAGAAGCATCTTCCGCGCGCACGGCTGTTGCGCCAAAGCCCATCATTAAGGCGAGTACCAAGGGTTTGAGTGAAAATAAACGAGCCAAAATCGCCCCTTAAATCGGTTTGCCAGTTAGAATAGCGGTTATTGTAACCTGAAATTCTGCGATACCGCTATGCAACGACAAACCGAATTACAAAAACTGGCTGGGGTCTGTTTACCCGAACCAGCCGTTCGAATTGAGCTTTGCGGCAGCCGATGCCGACTTCCGCCGTTATTTCCGCGCAACGTTTTCAGACGGCCAGACCGTTATCTGTATGGATGCGCCTCCTGAGAAGATGAGTGTTGCGCCTTATTTGAAAGTGCAAAAACTGTTTGACATGGTCAATGTGCCGCAAGTGCTTCATGTGGATGAAGCGTTGGGCTTTATGGTGTTGAACGATTTGGGCAATACCACATTCCTGACAGCCATGAATCAGGAAAACAGCGAAACCGCCCACAAAGCCCTGCTGCTCGAAGCCATTGACGAACTGATCGAACTGCAAAAAGCCAGCCAACCCGGAAAACTGCCGGAATACGACCGCGAAGTCATGCTGCGCGAGATTAACTTGTTCCCCGAATGGTTTGTGGCCAAAGAATTGGGCCGCGAGCTGACTTTCAAGCAACGTCAGTTGTGGCAGCAAACCGTCGATACGCTGCTACCGCCCTTGTTGGCTCAGCCCAAAGTGTATGTCCACCGCGACTTTATCGTCCGCAATCTGATGCTGGCAAAAGGTCGTCCGGGCGTGTTGGACTTCCAAGACGCGCTTTACGGCCCGATTTCCTATGATTTGGTGTCGCTGCTGCGCGATGCGTTTATCGAATGGGAAGAAGAATTTGTATTGGACTTGGTTATCCGTTACTGGGAAAAAGCACGCGCTGCCGAGCTGCCTGTGCCTGCCGAGTTTGACGAGTTCTACCGCTGGTTTGAATGGATGGGCGTACAACGCCATTTGAAAGTGGCCGGCATTTTTGCCCGCCTGTACTACCGCGACGGCAAAGACAAATACCGCCCTGAAATCCCGCGCTTCCTTAACTACTTGCGCCGCGTATCCCGCCGTTACAATGATTTGGCGCCGCTCTATGCGTTGCTGGTCGAATTGGTCGGCGATGACGAATTGGAAACAGGCTATACCTTCTAAGCTTGGTTTTTTAAGATTTGATTCCACTTTTCAGACGGCCTGATCAACAAAAGGCCGTCTGAAACCTTTACAGAACACATAAACATGACTTACATGATTTACCCCAAAACCTACGACGTGATTGTCGTCGGTGGCGGCCATGCCGGTACCGAAGCCGCGCTTGCCGCCGCACGCATGGGTGCGCAAACCCTGCTGCTCTCACACAATATCGAAACCCTCGGCCAAATGTCGTGCAACCCCTCCATCGGCGGTATCGGCAAAGGCCACCTCGTGCGCGAACTCGACGCGCTCGGCGGCGCGATGGCGTTGGCAACCGACAAATCCGGTATTCAGTTCCGCCGCTTGAACGCCAGCAAAGGCGCGGCAGTGCGAGCCACGCGCGCGCAGGCAGACCGTATCCTATATAAAGCCGCCATCCGCGAAATGTTGGAAAACCAAGAAAACCTCGACCTTTTCCAACAAGCCGTCGAAGACGTCACACTCGACGGCGAACGCATCAGCGGCGTGGTTACCGCGATGGGCGTGGAATTTAAAGCACGCTCTGTCGTATTGACCGCCGGCACGTTTTTGTCCGGCAAAATCCATATCGGTTTGGAAAACTACGAAGGCGGCCGCGCCGGCGACCCAGCCGCCAAATCCTTGGGCGGCCGTTTGCGCGAATTGAACCTGCCGCAAGGCCGTCTGAAAACCGGCACGCCGCCGCGCATCGACGGGCGCACGATTGATTTCTCCCAGCTCACCGAACAGCCTGGCGACACACCCGTTCCCGTAATGTCTGTACGCGGCAGCGCCGATATGCACCCGCGCCAAGTGTCCTGTTGGATTACGCATACCAACACGAAAACCCACGACATCATCCGCTCAGGCTTCGACCGCAGCCCGATGTTTACCGGCAAAATCGAAGGCGTCGGCCCGCGCTACTGCCCGTCCATCGAAGACAAAATCAACCGTTTCGCCGACAAAGACAGCCACCAGATTTTCCTCGAGCCCGAAGGCCTGACCACGCACGAATATTATCCTAACGGTATCTCCACCAGCCTGCCATTTGACATCCAAATCGCGCTCGTGCGCAGCATGAAAGGTTTGGAAAACGCCCATATCCTGCGCCCCGGCTACGCCATTGAATACGACTATTTCGATCCGCGTAACCTTAAAGCCAGCCTCGAAACCAAAACCATCCAAGGCCTCTTCTTTGCCGGACAAATCAACGGCACGACCGGCTACGAAGAAGCCGCCGCGCAAGGCCTGCTCGCAGGCGCGAACGCCGTGCAATACGTCCGCGAACAAGACCCGCTCCTGCTGCGCCGCGAACAAGCCTATCTCGGCGTATTGGTGGACGACCTCATCACCAAAGGCGTGAACGAACCCTACCGTATGTTCACCAGCCGCGCCGAATACCGCCTGCAACTCAGGGAAGACAACGCCGACATGCGCCTGACCGAAGACGGCTACAAAATCGGCTTGGTGGGTGAAGAACAATGGCGCATGTTCAACGAAAAACGCGAAGCCATCGAACGCGAAATCCAACGTTTGAAAACAACATGGTACACGCCGCAAAAACTCGCCGAAGACGAACAAATCCGCGTGTTCGGACAAAAACTCAGCCGCGAAGCCAACCTGCACGACCTCCTGCGCCGCCCGAACCTCGACTACGCCGCACTGATGACGCTCGAAGGCGCAAGGTCGTCTGAAACCTCTCCACCGAAGTCATCGAGCAAGTCGAAATCCAAGTCAAATACCAAGGCTATATCGACCGCCAAAACGAAGAAATCGACAGCCGCCGCGACATCGAAACCTTAAAGCTGCCCGACGACATCGATTACAGCAAAGTCAAAGGATTGTCGGCAGAAGTGCAGCAAAAACTGAATCAGCACAAACCCGAAACCGTCGGACAAGCCAGCCGCATTTCCGGCGTAACGCCTGCCGCCGTCGCATTGTTGATGGTGCATTTGAAACGCGGGTTTAAAGATGCCAAGTAAGGGTTAATTTGAATAAAGGCCGTCTGAAAGTTTCAGACGGCCTTTATTTATCAGGGGATTGACGGTGTTGCACCTTATTTCATTAATTTTTTAAAGAGTTCGGATTGTCAGCAAGATGGGCGTGTTTTGATGAAAAAATGAAGAAGAAAACGTTTTTTCAGGACGCGTCATAAACTGCCGCTTTTTCGAGCAGTTTTACCCTTGCCTGCGGCCATTCCTCACGCAGCAGGCTGTATTCAACCGTATCGCGCACGCTGCCGTCTTTCCGCAGCTTGTGGCAGCGCAAGATGCCGTCTTGGTGTGCGCCCAAGCGTTCGATGGCGCGTTGGGAGGCGGTGTTGAGGTTGTCGGTCTGCCAGCAGGCGCAGCGGCAGTTTAAAGTGTCGAAAACGTAGTCGAGCAACATAATTTTTGCAGGCGGTATTGATGTGCGTGCGCTGTGCCGACAGGGCATACCATGTGAAACCGATGTAGAGGCGTGGGATGGCGGGGTCGATGTGGTAAAGCGAAGTTGAGCCGACAATTTTTCCCGTGTCTTCGTCGATGACGGCAAAGGCGAGGCGGGTTTGTATGGCGGTGCGGATATAGTCAGCTACTTGGTGGGGTTCGGGCGCGGTGGTTACGTTCAGCTTCCAAACTTCGCCGTCGCAAACTGCTTCGCGCAAACCGGCTTCGTGTGCCGTTGTTAAAGGTTCGAGACGGACGCGGTCGAAGGATAAAACGGGAGTGGATGAGAAATCAGTCATGGGGGCCTTTGTATTTGATGGTTTGAGTTTTCAGACGACCTTTTATAGTGTCTTAACGGACGGCATCTCTGAGGTCGTCTGAAAGCTATTGATTAATGATGTTTGAACATCAGCACGCCCGACTCCGATACAAACCCGTCCAGCGGCAGGTCGTGCGGTTCGGTCGGCAGGGTGTCGGTCAGTTGGCAGCCGAAGCCCACGCCGAGAGTATGGGCTTGCAGGCGGTATTTCATGGCGGAGAGGGTGGCGTCGTAATAGCCGCCGGCCTGTCCGAGGCGGTAGCCGCGTTTGTCGATGCCGACGATGGGGACGAGTAGCAGGCTGAGTTGGTGGACACGGATTTTTTTGCCGGTGAATTGGGGGACGCTCAATTTAGCGCGGCCGCGTTTGCGTTCTTGTTTGGCACCGTCGGCAGGGTAGGGGGTGAACCACATCCGCCGCGTGTGCGGTTCTATATAGGGCAGGTAGAGTTTTGCGCCGCGCTTTTGTGCGGCACGGACAAAGCCGTCCAATCGCAATTCCTTGCCCATCGGCCAATACACGCCGATTTTCCGTCCTTTTTTGATGTAGAGTTTGAGCAGGCGGTTGATGGTTTCTGTGGCGGCGTTTCGCTCGTCTGCGCTCATTTGTGCGCGTGCACGGCGAAACTGTTTGCGTAATGCCGATTTTTCGGGGTTCCTCATTTTCAGACGGCCTTTCGGGATTGCGGTAGAATGTTGCGATTATAACGATTTTGTTAACATTCAAACAGGACGCATACAATGTGGCACATTGTCGCCATCGGCTATCTTTTTGTTGCCGTGATGTTTTCCGCCGCGCAGCCGAGTATTGCGCGCGCGTTGATTTATTTGGTTTTTTGGGCAGTGTTGCCCACCGTGTTCACGGTCTTCGTCGTGACCATCCGCCGCCGCAACCGCCGGATGAAACGGCAGGAGCAGGCAGAGTTTGAAGCGGCTCGCCAAAAGGCGGTACAGACGGATGAAAAACAGGACGGAAAGGTATAAAATCCCTTTTCAGACGGCCTCTTATCCGCTATAATCCATAAGTTTTCCATTTCGGAAACACTCTTTTATTTTTTAAAACTTATGCCCACTTTCGCCGAAGGGTGCTTGACAATAGGCGCCGCCTATCAAGTTCTATGCGATTGAATGTGTGCTCTTTAACCCTTTCAAGGAAATAACATGTCTCAAATTACTATGCGTCAGATGATTGAAGCCGGTGTTCACTTCGGTCACCAAACCCGTTTCTGGAACCCGAAAATGGCTCAATACATTTTCGGTGCGCGCAACAAAATCCATATCGTAAACTTGGAAAAAACCCTGCCGATGTTCCAAGAGGCGCAAGAAGCCGTACGTCGTCTGGTTGCCAACAAAGGTACAGTATTGTTCGTAGGTACCAAACGCCAAGCCCGCGACATCATCCGCGAAGAAGCTACCCGTGCCGGTATGCCTTTCGTTGATTACCGCTGGTTGGGTGGTATGCTGACTAACTACAAAACCGTTAAGCAATCCATCAAACGCCTGGAAGAAAAAACTGCTGCCCTGGAAAACGCTGCTGAAGGCGGTTTCAACAAAAAAGAAATTCTGGAAATGCAACGCGACGTTGAAAAACTGGAACGTTCTTTGGGCGGTATCAAAAACATGAAAGGCCTGCCTGACGCGATTTTCGTTATCGATACCGGCTACCAAAAAGGTACTCTGGTTGAAGCTGAAAAATTGGGCATCCCTGTTATCGCCGTAGTCGATACCAACAACAGCCCTGACGGCGTGAAATACGTTATCCCTGGTAACGATGACTCCGCTAAAGCTATCCGCCTGTACTGCCGCGGCATCGCTGACGCAGTTTTGGAAGGCAAAAACCAAGCGCTGCAAGAAACTGTAGCCGCTGCCCAAGAAGCTGCTGCCGAGTAATTCGGTACACAGAAGAGGGGCGTTATGCCCCTTTTCTCAAATCCCGTTCTGAAATCCGTTTCAGACGGCCACTATTTCCAAACACGGCAATCGCCGTGTTCCCAAAAATCTAGGAGATTCAAAATGGCAGAAATTACTGCAAAAATGGTTGCCGACCTGCGCGCCGCTACCGGCCTGGGCATGATGGAATGCAAAAAAGCCTTGGTTGAAGCTGAAGGCAACTTCGACAAAGCCGAAGAAATCCTGCGTATTAAATCTGGTGCGAAAGCCGGTAAACTGGCTGGCCGTACCGCTGCCGAAGGCGTATTGGCTTACGCGATCAACGGCAATGTTGGTGCATTGGTTGAAGTAAACTGCGAAACCGACTTCGTTGCTAAAGACGCCGGCTTCGTAGAATTTGCCAACTTCGTTGCTAAAACTGCTGCCGAGAAAAAACCGGCTTCTGTTGAAGAACTGAGCGAACTGGTTGAGGCAGAACGTAAAGCCATCATCGCTAAATTGGGCGAGAACATGTCTGTTCGCCGCTTCCAAGTGATCGACACTGCCAACCAACTGGTTGCCTACATCCACGGTGCTTTGGCTACCGAAGGCGTATTGGTTGAGTTCAAAGGCTCTGAAGACGTAGCACGCAAAATCGGTATGCACATCGTTGCTGCTAAACCACAATGCGTAAGCGAAGCCGAAGTAGATGCTGAAACCGTTGAAAAAGAACGCCACATCTACACCGAACAAGCTATCGCTTCCGGTAAACCTGCCGACATTGCCGCTAAAATGGTTGAAGGCCGTATCCGCAAATTCTTGGCTGAAATCACTCTGAACGGCCAAGCGTTCGTGATGAATCCTGACCAAACTGTTGCCCAATTCGCTAAAGAAAACGGCACTGAAGTGATTAGCTTCGTACGCTACAAAGTAGGCGACGGTATCGAGAAAGCCGTTGTTGACTACGCAGCCGAAGTTGCTGCCGCTGCTAAAGTGTAAGACACTTATGAAAAAGAAAGCACCTAGATTCCAAACGAATCAGGGTGCTTTTTTTTTTTGAGAAAACCGTTTACGGTACCTATTTTAAGACGACCGAATATAAAGGCCGTCTGAAAACAAAACAATAATAGAACGACACACCATATCATTGTAATCCGACCGTTTGAAATTCAGACGGCCCAATTCCGACCGACGACATTCAAGAAAGCAAGGTATCCCATGACACAGCAAATCAAATACAAACGTGTATTACTGAAACTCTCCGGCGAATCCCTGATGGGCTCTGATCCATTCGGCATCAATCACGATACCATCGTTCAAACTGTCGGCGAAATTGCCGAAATCGTGAGAATGGGCGTGCAAGTCGGTATCGTTGTCGGCGGCGGTAACATTTCCGCGGCGTATCTGCACAAGCGGGCAGCATGGATCGCGCCACTGCCGACTACATGGGCATGATGGCAACCGTGATGAACGCGTTGGCACTCAAAGACGCATTTGAAACTTTGGGTATCAAAGCGCGCGTACAATCCGCACTTTCCATGCAACAAATCGCTGAAACTTACGCCCGTCCTAAAGCCATTCAATATTTGGAAGAAGGCAAAGTCGTGATTTTCGCCGCCGGTACCGGTAACCCGTTCTTCACGACCGACACTGCCGCCGCATTGCGCGGTGCGGAAATGAACTGCGACGTGATGCTCAAAGCCACCAACGTTGACGGCGTGTACACCGCAGACCCGAAAAAAGACCCATCTGCAACACGTTACGAAACCATTACTTTTGACGAAGCCTTGTTGAAAAACCTCAAAGTAATGGATGCCACCGCTTTCGCCCTCTGCCGCGAACGCAAACTCAATATCGTGGTATTCGGCATTGCTAAAGAAGGCTCGCTCAAACGCGTGGTAACCGGCGAGAACGAAGGTACACTGGTTCACTGCTAATCATTGAGAGGCCGTCTGAAACAGCCGAACGGGATACATTCGGCTTTCAGACGGCCTTTTATTTTCAGTCGGTTGCGCGGGCAGTTTTCCATGGCTTGAACAGGTTAAGGGCTTGTTTGACCATAATATCCAACCGACAATTCGAGAACAAAAGGATACTCCATGAATATCACCGTCTTGGCTGTCGGTACGAAGATGCCGCGTTGGGTGGATGAAGCCGTCGGCGAGTACGCCAAACGCTTCGGGCGCGATGTCAATTATGCGCTGAAAGAAATCAAGCCAGAGAAACGCGGCGCGGGTGTGAATGCGGCTCAGGGCATGGCGGCTGAAGAAAAACGCCTGTTGGAAGCCATACCGCAGGGCGCGTTTTTGGTGGTATTGGATGAGCGCGGCAAAGCACCGACTTCGGTCGAATTGGCGCAACATTTAAAAAGCTGGCAGCAAAGCGGCGAACACGTCTGCTTTATTATCGGCGGCGCAGACGGCATGACCGACCGTTTGAAACAGCAGGCAAACATGATGATGCGCCTTTCCAGCCTGACTTTGCCGCACGGCATGGTGCGCGTTTTATTGACCGAGCAGCTTTATCGCTCCGTTTCGATTTTGCACAATCATCCTTATCATCGGGAATAATCCGTTTTGATTGCTGGGATAAGCAGGCAATGCCGCCTTGTAGGTTTGAAAGGAAATAGGGCAAGTCGGTTAAAAGCGGGGTTGAACCTGCTTTCAGACAGCCTGATTTTTCCGCATGAATCCTTTATAATCGTTTCTTTGATAAATCAACATCTTTCGAGAGAACCCAAATGTCCGATTTCCGTCAAGACTTCCTCAAATTCGCTTTGGCACAAAACGTGTTGAAATTCGGCGAATTTACGACCAAGGCCGGCCGTCAGTCGCCTTATTTTTTCAATGCCGGTTTGTTCAATGACGGCGCATCGACTTTGCAGCTGGCGAAATTTTACGCCGAAGCCATTATTGCCAGCGGCGTGAAGTTCGATATGCTGTTCGGCCCAGCCTATAAAGGCATTATTTTGGCTGCGGCAACAGCGATGATGTTGGCGGAAAAAGGCGTAAACGTACCGTTTGCCTACAATCGCAAAGAAGCCAAAGACCACGGCGAGGGCGGTGTGTTGGTGGGCGCGCCTTTGAAAGGCCGCGTGCTGATTATCGATGATGTGATTTCCGCCGGTACATCCGTGCGCGAGTCGGTCAAACTGATTGAGGCCGAAGGCGCAACGCCTGCCGCAGTGGCCATTGCGCTCGACCGTATGGAAAAAGGCACGGGCGAATTGTCGGCGGTGCAGGAAGTCGAAAAACAATACGGCCTGCCGGTGGTTTCGATTGCCAACCTGAACGACTTGTTCACGCTCTTGCAAAACAATGCCGAATTTGGCGGCTTCTTCGAGCCGGTCAAAGCCTATCGCGAACGTTACGGCGCGGTTTAAACCATAACATCATGCTCAGGTCGTCTGAAACAGTTTTCAGACGGCCTGAAGCATTGGCTAAAATATATTTTTGATTCAATACACTTACGGAAAATACTCATGCCTGCTTGTTCTTGTCCTCATTGTAAAACGCCGCATTGGGTGAAAGATGCCCAGTTGAACGTGGCGCAGGGTTTCGTGGTCTGCACGCGTTGTTCGGGGATGTTTAAGGCCAAGGATTATCTGTCGGGCAACCTGCCGGCCGATCCGGCCCATCTGCCTGTGGCGGTAACGGATGTGCGCCTCGTGCATAACATCGGCGCGCAAATCCTTAAACATTCCAAACTTTCGCGCAAAGAAATTTCCGATTTGCTCAACAGCGCGCTCAAGGAAGAGCCCAAGGCGGAAGAGCAGGCGGCGGTCAAAACGCGCAAGGACGGTTTCAACTGGACGTTGGCATCGTTGATTGCGCTGACGGTTTTGATTATGCAACTCTTTTATCTTGCCCTGCTATGAGTAACATCGCCCATTTTGTTGCCAGCTTTCGCGAAGCCGCGCCCTATATTCAATATTTGCGCGGCAAAACCATGGTGGTCGGCGTGACCGACAGCCTGTTGGAAGGCGAAACCCTGATCCGTTTGGCCGCAGATTTGAATCTGTTGGCCAGCTTGGGCTTGCGTTTGGTCTTAGTGCACGGTTCGCGGCATTTGCTCGACAAATTGGCTTCGGGTCGGAATTTTGTTCCAAAATACAGCGGCAGCCGACGGATTACCGATGAAGCGACTTTGATAGAAGTGAAGCAGGTGGCGGGGATTATCCGCAGCGATGTCGAAGCCGCCTTGTTCAGCAGCGTATCTGCGCAGCAACGGAGCAAGCCGCCGGTTATTGCGTGCGGCAACTTTATTACCGCCCGTCCGTTGGGCGTTATCGACGGCGTGGACATGGGCTATACCGGTACCGTCCGCAAAATCGACGCGGAAGAAATCCGTTTGCGCTTGGACAGTGGCGCGGTGGTGCTTATCAGTCCTTTGGGACATTCGTACAGCGGCAAAACCTTCAATCTGAGCATGTGCGAAACCGCGCAGGAAGTGGCCATGGCTTTGCAGGCGGAGAAACTGGTTTTCTTGACCGAAGAAGCCGGTATTCGTCGTGCCGACGGCTCGTTGGCCAATACTTTGTCTGTCGGCGAAGTGCAGGAACTGATACACGACAATCCCGATGCGCCGGCCGATTTGCTGCATGCGGCGGTAGGCGCGTTGGAAAACGGCGTATCGCGGGTGCAGATTCTCAACGGCCGTGAAGACGGCAGCCTGTTGCGCGAGCTGTTTACCCGCGAGGGCAGCGGTACATCTATTGCGCGTGAGCCGTTTGTTTCCATCCGTCAGGCACGCAGCGACGACATTCCGCACATCATTGCCTTAATCCGTCCGCTGGCGGAACAAGGCATCTTGTTACACCGCAGCCGCGAGTATTTGGAAAACCATATTTCCAGTTTTTCCGTATTGGAACACGATCAAAACATTTACGGCTGCGTGGCGTTGAAAACCTTTTCCGAGCCGGACTGCGGCGAATTGGCCTGTCTGGTGGTGTCGCCCGAAGCGCGCGATGGTGGCTACGGCGAATTGCTGTTGGAACATCTGTTTCAAAAAGCGCGTGCCTTAAATATCAAAACACTTTTCGCCTTATCCACGCATACGGGCGAATGGTTTGTCGAACGGGGCTTTCAGACGGCCTCAGCCGATGACCTGCCTGCCGCACGCCGGCAGGAATATAATGCCAACGGCCGCAATTCCAAAGTATTTGTTTATGACTTACAGGCCGAGACCTTTGCAAAATTCCCCAAAATCCCCTAAATTCCTACTAAGACATTTAGGGGATTTCTTATGACCACCTTCTTTCAGCAAACCGCACAAGCCATGATTGCCAAACACATCGACCGCTTCCCACTATTAAAGTTGGATCAGGTGATTGATTGGCAGCCGATCGAACAGTACCTGAATCGTCAAAGAACCCGTTACCTTCGAGACCACCGTGGCCGTCCCGCTTATCCCCTGTTGTCCATGTTCAAAGCCGTCCTGCTCGGACAATGGTACAGCCTCTCCGATCCCGAACTCGAACACAGCCTCATTACCCGCATCGATTTCAACCTGTTTTGCCGTTTTGACGAACTGAGCATCCCCGATTACAGCACCTTATGCCGCTACCGCAACTGGCTGGCGCAAGACAACACCCTGTCCGAATTGCTGGAACTGATTAACCGCCAACTGACCGAAAAAGGCTTAAAAGTAAAGAAAGCATCCGCCGCCGTCATTGACGCCACCATTATCCAGACCGCCGGCGGCAAACAGCGCCAGGCCATAGAAGTCGATGAAGAAGGACAAGTCAGCGGCCAAACCACACCGAGTAAAGATAGCGATGCCCGTTGGATAAAGAAAAACGGCCTCTACAAACTCGGGTACAAACAACATACCCGCACCGATGCGGAAGGCTATATCGAGAAACTGCACATTACCCCCACCAATGCCCATGAGTGCAAACACCTGTCGCCTTTGTTGGAAGGACTGCCCGAAGGTACAACCGTCTATGCCGACAAAGGCTACGACAGTGCGGAAACCGGCAACATCTGGAAGAGCATCGGTTACTGGACGGTATTATGCGCAAAGCTCACCGCAAACATCCGCTGTCGGAAGCGCAAACCAAACGCAACCGATATTTATCGAAAACCCGTTATGTGGTTGAACAAAGCTTCGGTACGCTGCACCGTAAATTCCGCTATGCCCGGGCAGCCTATTTCGGACTGAGCAAAGTGAGTGCACAAAGCCATCTGAAGGCGATGTGTTTGAACCTTTTGAAAGCCGCCAACAGGCTAAGTGCGCCTGTAGCTGCCTAAAAGGCGGCCGGATGCCTGATTATCAGGTATCCAAGGGGGGATTAAGGGGGTATTTGAGTAGAATCAGTGGATCTTTGAAACAAAAAAACAGCCGAAAAATCTTTGTTTAGGTTTCGGCTGTCGGGGAAAGACTTTTTGCAAAGGTCTCAGGCCGTCTGAAAAAGTTTGAATAGTCTAAGTCGTTTAAAAAAAGGGGCTCTAGTTACCTAGCCCCTTTTATTCATTTAATTTTTTTATGGCGAATATTTTAATATTATTTAGATCCTGCTGAGAATTCAAATCCCCATCCATAATATTGGCTACAATCTGCATGTCCATTAAAGAAATTAATATCTTTACGGACAGACATTTGTAATTCATCAAAATCAATCGTTGCAATGGCACAGAATGTACGAGAGTCAGTTTGTTTTCCCATTTCAACTACAATTTCAGGTTGGTTAGGAACTTTGACTGTAACAATTGCATCGGATTCAGCCCATTTTGCGGCACCTTCATAAATAAAGCAATAAATAACCAAACGCCGTAAATCTTTAATGCCCTTAGGATTGACGAGAATGTTCTCTCCTTCTGATAAGCTCCCATTTCTGTCGTCACCACAATGCCATACCCAAGGGGCTTGTGTATAGCATCCTTGGCGAGTAAGGCGATCTTTTGAACCACCTTGACCTTTGGAGAATTGAAGGCCATCAATGAGTGAGGCTGTACCATCTTTCAATTCCCAGTAGCAGCCTAAATCCAGGTCAATTTCTTTATTGGAACCAAATAAGCTACCAAAAAAACCTGTTGGTTTTTGTTGTGTCCAATTTAAGTTAATTATAATTTGTTGATCTGTTGCCTTAGAAAGGTTAATTTTGTGAGAACCCCCTTTTTTTCTAAGGTAATTTTACTTAATGAAACCATCTTAAATTTCTCCAATTAGCCCACATTTACACCATATTGTTGGCAAAGGGCATGTAATCCACCAGTGTATCCCTGACCGATTGCACGGAATTTCCATTCACCGTTATGGCGATAAATTTCACCAAAAACCATTGCAGTTTCAGTACTGTAGTCCTCAGAAAGATCGAAACGAACAATTTCATCACTAGTATCGTTGTTGATAATACGTACAAATGCATTGCTTACCTGGCCAAAGTTTTGGCGACGAGCTTCTGCATCATGAATAGTTACTGTAATAAAAAGAGATTTAATATTGTTTTGAACCTTATCTAAGCTAACAATAATGCTTTCATCATCGCCATCGCCACTGCCTGTCAGGTTATCCCCCATATGTTCTACACCACCGCAAGGTGATACCAGTTGGTTATAGAAAATAAAATGACTATCAGAAGGTACTTTACCATTTTCTGTTGTCATGAATACGCTTGCATCTAAGTCAAAAATCTTGTCCGTCAGTAGAACGGGCATCCCATCCTAAACCGACTAAAAACATTTTTTTAGACTTGGATCTGTTTTTACTTAATGAAACGTTTTGACCTTTTAGTTAATGAAATTGCCATATTATAATTCTCCAGTTTTTGTTGGTTAACAAATCTTATATACCTGCCATTTGAACAACAATAAGTCGTCCACCTTCACCTTTTTTCAGTAAAATTTTGGTTCCTTCTTCTAGTTTTACTTTTCCTCCTATCGGAATGGGTTGCTTAGTATTAATATCTACCATATCAGGAAGATTTTCATTAATTAGCCACCAATGCTCTTGATGCAAAAGGAAATAGCCGGTACGTTTTGCATCTTCTGCCTTTAATTTTTCATTTGGAAATATTCGGTTATCTGAATGCCATTTAAAAAGAGATTGTCCACTATAAACCATAATTCGGTGGTTATCTGGACGATAACTTCCATTAGGAGCAGCAGAATATAAATTCAATACAGGTAATTTACCTTGATGTGAGGTACCACAAAATGGACATTTAGGCGATTTAGAATTATCGAAAGCGTACCATTTTTGCTCACAATTTGAATTACTACAAGGCTGTAGTAGATCAACAGTTTTGACTAATGCTTGTTCCCATTCATCTGCAGTAGGGCGGGATGATGGATTATGTAAACCATCTACAAACGCCCGTTTAAATAATTCACTCAAATAAGGACCTGTAATGGTGTAGGGTATTTTTTGTGTATCTTTCCAAGGTAGTTCACTGGATTTAACACTATTGATTTTTATACGATTACTATGATCTGTTGGATGCTCAATAAATAAAGCCTTTTCTCCCATTCCCAATTCTTCATCACGTTGGCTGTCGTTTATATCAAATACTTTATCTCCACGTAAAGGATGGCGATAGAGTAAATACATATAAATTAAAACAGCTAAGGCATGTAGATCCGTTGTTCGACTAGGTAGTTTACGTTTAGGATCATTTTTATCTAAATATTGGGTGGCAACTACTTCAGGAGCAATAAAATCAGGAGTTCCTACAACAGTTGGTGGGTGTTTGCCTGGTACAACTAAACCATCAAGATCAATTAAGCTTGCCTGTCCTGTTGTGGGATCAATTAAACAGTTTTTATAACCCAAATCACTATGACTTAACCCTGCCATATGCATTCGGCGAACAGCACGAGCAAGCATCAAGCAGACTTTAAGGTGTAGCATCCAGTCGCCCAATTCTTTAGGATCAAGAAATTTGTTACGATTAGATGCACTGGCGAACCATTTACCATCTTTGTCTTTGCCTTTTATACCTAACATATCATCATTGCGGCTACCATATTGAAAGAAAAAACAATCACGATAAAAAGGGCTAACAACACCTAACTTCCCTTGATACTCTACAACTGCAGTCGGCCAGCAGAATAATTTTTTCAGATATTCTCCACCTTCTTGATTAAATATTTTTTCACGATAAGTCCCTGTAATCATTTCAAGACGTTCTTTTGTTGATAGATCAGCAGGTTCACGGAAGAAAGCAACAACATAATCTTTATTAGGGGAAAACATTACATCTTTCATACCACCTTGGGCTTTTATTTCATCAATGAATTGAATAGTTTCCCCCATTTGTTGCGGTAAGCGTAATAATTTTACTCATTACTTTGTTCCTTCTTGAACTTGCACATCTCTTTTTTTATCGAGTGTGATAGGTTCTGTTTCATTATTCTGTGTTATGTTGGTTGTTCTTATATCTTCATTTGCACCTTGTTCTTTTTCATCCGATTGTAACTTCATCTCATCAGATCCAGATGAATTTTCAACTAAATTTTCTTTACATGATGCTGGATAAGTAATTTTTTGCCATACTAACTGAGGAATAAACATTGCTAAGGTTCGGTCATCGTGCTCACCTTTTGAGAAGAAATCAAGCCATTCTTCAAGAGATTTTTCTGGTTTTTCCGATTGCAAAGGTTCATGCAATTCTTGCCAAAGATTTTGCCAATTTTCAAAAGAGTTGAGCTGAATATCTGTATGAAATTTGGGATCAGAAACACCATCAGTCATTAATAATAAGATAGGTGGAGAATCACGAATATCTGTATAAATTCTGACAGGGATATTATCGGTATTGGCTTCTGTTCTGGTTAAAAATTGGGTTTCCCCTGAATACAATCCCGAATCAACTTTACCAAGTAAGCAAACATTTTTAGTATCTGGGTCAAAAATTGCTACAGCTCCATCACCTACCCAATAACAAGCGGTAAACCATTTCCCATCAATTAAAGGCAATGTGAATGCAAGTAATAATGTGCAAGAAAGTGATTTAAGTTCGATAGCAGCATTTCTAGCTTCCTCTTCTTGGCTAATATAAGCGGCGTGGACAGCTTCTATAAATATTACTTTAGTGAGATAAGCTAGTTGTTTTTCATTGTACTTAGAAAGTTCCTGATAAGGTTTGCCTTCGATATCTAGAAGTTCAAAAACTTTATGTTTTGCAGCATTGACTGCTAGTTTTGAGCCTTGTCGAGAGAATTCAGCACTTCCAGCACCATCTGCGACAGCAAGGAAATGCACTTTTGATTTTTCATGATATGCGATTGTAAAATCATCATCGCAACAAGTTCCTTTCATTGCGTGAGTACGACCGCGCATACGAGCAGCAATTAATTGTCCGCTTTCGGTTGTAATTTTGTCACTGGTGCTATCAGGTTTCCAAAATCGACAGTTTTTATCTGAGGGGATGTTCTTCCACAAATATTTAGGATTTGGATTAATAAAAAGACTTGAGTATGCAGTATTTCCATTATCAAGTTGAAAAGTTATCAAAAACTCCCCACTCTTTGTTGGTATTCCTTCTAAAGTTTGTTTCTCCGTATCCCATACTAATCCAAGTTCATCTTCTAGTTTGATAGAGCGAATTATTGGTAAATCATCAGTTTTTTGATAAAAATAGGGCTCATCTTGTTTTGCATTTGGAAGCGAAATGGTAAGACTTTTTTGATGTATTGGGTTAATAGTTGTTGGTTGTTCTGTCAACATATTATTTTCCAATGAGATTATTTTTTTTGAGTATTGAAAGCGTTGCCACATTTCACAAATATGAGAAATAAGTGTTTGATTTTGGCTAGCAAAGGCATCAAGATATTTTTCATCTGCTTGATTCAGCCAAGATTTAAATTTTTCTAATTGTTCGGTTGAATTCATCGCTAACCCCTTGCTCGAGTAATATCAAAATCAGTGCTATTAGCTTCAAAATACAACGTTTCATTGCAACCAGGACAAATGACTTCTTTTTCCCCATTAGCACAGAAAATTTGACCACAGTTACACATACATAAGCCAAATGCAGCACCACAATGTGGGCAACCGCCACCTCCCCAAAGTTGAGATGTCGAAATTTTGCTATGATTTGGGCGATGATCAGACCAATCTTCATAGTCTTTTTCTACAGGATAAACACCAACATATTGGAACATTGCGTTATCAAATGGGCTATGTTCTATTCGCTCATATTTTATTAAATAAGGTAATTTCACTTTACTACATTTACCAACGATAATGGCATAATTCTCATCTAGAGCGACAGCTTGCTCTTTGTTTTTAATTAAAGAAATTGTACCATCTTCCAAAATTTCTTTATTAAGGGAAATAGGAGATTCCATACCTAATGAACGGCTTTGACTTAAAATTGAATCAGCAATAGATTCACATAAGGTACGATAGACTTTCTCAATATCATCATCATCAAGTCGATAAGTTAGGTCACTAATCTTATTTAACGTATCAAGATTGGCAAACTTACCAATACCAATATTGATAAGCTTTTGCTTTTATTGTGAAAAATACTGTTGCCAGCGAGAAATTGCTTGAGTCGGATCATCTGTTGGAGAACCATCAGACATTATATAAACCAGAGGTTTCCAATCTCCTTTTTTCTCTGGTGTACTATAAATAATATTTTTTTCTAAACAATCCATAAGGTGGTTAAGCGCAGCCCCAATAGATGTTCCAGAACCAATTGGTAAGCGAGGAGGGTAAAAATTCATTAATTCTGTCAATGGTGAAAGCGTTCCTGCAGCTCCCGCAAAGGCTATAACAGAAAGATGAACTGATTCTAAAGCATAGGGATCTCTACGGAGTTGATTAATAAGACGACTAATGCCTTCTTGCATTTGACGAAGATTTTCTCCAATCATACTTTCAGAAATATCAACGACAAGATAAACAGGTAAGCGGCGCATAATTTTTCCTACAATACAATATTAATTTCATCTGGTGGTGGAGGTAGATCATTATTACTTACTGCACCGACGCTCACACTGGTTTGAGCAACAGATGCTGAAACCCATTGGAAGAACTGAGCAAAGCTATTCGCATCCATAGTATCTAATGACACAACAGTATCTGTTAGTTTTTTCAGAATATTTGGATCTGCCTTGGGTCCTGCTGCACAAGCAACAATGTTGCCAAAGTTTAAGGATTTGAGTTGTGGAATAGCTTGTTCATAAGCGAATGTATCTGATGGCTTGCCGTCTGTTAGTAGAATTAGAATAGGGCGCCAGTCACCTTTTTGATTAGGTGTTGCAAGAATACGATTTTTTTTTAACCTCTAGTACTATTTCCTCAAGCATTTTCCCTAGAAAGGTAGCTCCACTGTCTGGGCAAGTAATTGTTGGTAAAACCACATCTTCAAGGGCGGTAAGTGGGAGTACATTTTTTATTTGAGTATCAAATGTCGAAATTGAGAGGTATACGCTTTCCAGCGCATAAGGGTTTTGCCTTAAAGCTGAAAGTAATGATTGTAATCCCACGTTGACTGCTTCGATTGGCTCTCCTTTCATAGAACCTGATGTGTCAATGCAAATATAAGTGAGTAATCTTCTAGACATATAGATCACCGCATAACTTATAAAACAATATTTAATTCTGGTGGAGGTGGAGGTAAATCGCCCAGTCCACCCACATCTTTTTTATTTAGATCAACTTTTTGACTTGACACAGAAATAGATGCGGATACCCATTTAAAGAAAGCTTTAATAGAATTGGCATCAGCAGTATCTAAAGAAACAACATTCTCTGTAATTTGTTTTAATACATTAGTATCTGCTCCAGCCCCTGCTGCACAAGCAACAAATGTACCTGTTTTTATGGTTTTTAAAGTGTCAATTCCTTTTTGTAAATCATCTGTCGGTACACCATCTGAGAGTAGAAAAATAACAGGTTTCCAGTCGCCTTTTACTTCCATGGATCCTTTTTGAACCTCACGATTAATACAATCTGTTAATAACGTTAATGCTTCTCCCATAGAAGTTAAACCTGATGCTTCAATAGTTGGAAGTTGGAAACTAATGAGTTCCGTTAGTGGAATAATTTGTTCTGCTTTACTATGGAAGGTAATAATGGATAAATAAGCAGTTTCTAACGCATAAGGATCTTGACGTAATGCAGAAACAAGCATTTGTAAACCATTGCGAACCGATTCAATAGCTTCTCCCATCATGGAGCCTGAAGTATCAACTAATAAATAAACGGGTAAACGACGCATAATTTTTTCCTTAATAGCAACTTTGTGCTGATATACCATTTTTACGGTTTAATTTCATTGCAGCTTCACAAGCTGAACGCGATTGTTTTCCTGCACAGTTTTGATTAAACCAATTTATCATTTGAGAGTGTTTAGTAACTTTTTGATTATAATCATTTACAGATTTAACTGAGTATTGATTAACATAAGCATTTTGAAGTGAATTACCTAGCCATTTTGCTTGATTGTAGGTCTCAACACATTTTTCCATAAGTGCATCACTAATTACAGGAACATAGCCATGAGTAGAAGAGGCTGGAGGAGCACTATAGTAATGATTGGCATTAACATTGTTTGTAATAAAATAGGCAATTAGCAAGATAAGCCTTTTTGTGATCATAGATCAATTTTCTCCTTGCTTAGGGAAAACAAATGATGCAATGACACCCAAAAGCAATACACTTAACACAATATATAAGCTTACATTTGCAGAAATATGGACTCCTGTATCAAATACAGCGTGGTTCCAAGATTGAAGTCCCATTTTGACACCAATAAAAAATAATAATGCAATAACTGCCTTTTCTAAATGAACAAGGTATTTTGTTAGGGCTGCAAGGATAAAATAGAGGCTACGTAACCCAAGAATCGCAAAAATCATTGCAGCGTAAACTAATAGCGGTTCTTGAGTTACTGCTATAACTGCAGGGACAGAGTCAAATGCAAAAGCAATATCGGATGTTTCAATTGCCATTAAACATAAGAATGCGGGAGTTGCATATCGGAAACCTTGGCGAGTAACAAAGGTAATTTGTTCCGTATTTAATTCACTGTGTTTAATAAAGAATTTTTCTTGGACTAATTTAGGAAAAATGGGTACCATTTTCCCAATTAATCGAACGCTCCAGTGATGGGTATAATCTTCAATTTCTTCTTCGCTATCATTTCCACTTTGTAGCATTTCCAACCACTCCAAAGTACAAATGCAGCAAAAATGAACCCTACCCAAGGACTGGCAGCAAATAACCCAGTACCAATAACAACGAAGATTGCTCGGAATATTAATGCGCCTAAAATGCCCCAATAGAGAATGCGGTGTTGGAGATGATCTTTAATTCCAAAAAGAAGCAAAGATAGCAACAAATACCATTAAATTATCTATAGATAAGCTTTTTTTCAAGTACATATCCTGCAAGATAAAGATCAGCCCACTCAGATTCGAAGCGAATGTACAAGTAAATATAAAATGCTAAAAGCAAGTGAAATCCAAAAATATTGACCAAATTGCAGCATTTTTTTACTGTAATTTCTTTACTATGACGATGAGAAATTAAATCGATATAAACCGAAAAATAAAATAACGGAAAAGAATACGATGATGACTTCTAGTGGGAAACCAAAATGGTGCATAATTAATCCTTGAGTTTATGAAACTTCATTGAGAAGTTCTTGTGAAGATTTTAAATATTCAAATAAGGTATAATTGGAAATAAATGGATAAGGAAGATACTTACTGTAGTAAATCTTACTCTTTTTTTGTAAGATATTATTAAGGTAGCACTCAGATAGAAAGCTAAGTTAGGTGGTATACAACTAAATCTGCCAGGTAATCAATTGTTGGGCTACCGAGAATTGTTATGTCTACGTCGAATCATTTGAGTCTCAAAAACGAAGTGCAAGCATCTTAAAAACTTAAAGGATCTGGTAATTTATATTAGTTATGGTACTCATAGGTTTCACAAATTAAGATTTTTTTAAATATGTGAAAATTACCAGCTAAATAATTAAATTGGGTTAGATTTTATGCAAAATTAATTGTGAGGGACAGTAACAAATAGGACAAAGTAATACCTATTTTTCGATAAAAAAACTGTTCAATTTGAAAGGAATAAATTAGATGGGGATGCATGATAAAAATTCGTGTAATGAGAGAACTTTTTCAATTATCTCAAGAAGATATGGCAGAGAGAATGAATATGTCACCTAGTGGTTACGCTAAAATTGAACGAGGTCACACTCGTTTACAATACGATAAGTTAGTGAGAATTGCTCAGATTTTTTTAATATGAATTTGTCAGACTTAGTCGATGATGACAAAGGTGTTATGTTTTTTTATGAATGAGAATAGGGATAATACGTTAGGAAGTGAGCATAGCGATCGCAGTGCTACTCTTTTTGAAATTGAAAAATTAAAATTACAACTTCTTCATAAGAATGAGTTATTAGAGCAGAAAGAAAAAAAGAATTGGAATCTCTTAGAAAGATACTTAGATTACTGGAGAAAGTAAGATAAGGGTTCTGAAGTAACTGTTATAGTTTAAATAATTAAGAAAAAAATCTATGTTGAAAATTATCTCTGCCAACGTCAACGGCATCCGCTCCGCCTATAAAAAGGTTTTTTTATGAATACATCGCCGCTTCCGGTGCCGACATCGTCTGCGTGCAGGAACTGAAAGCTCAAGAGGCTGACCTGTCAGACGATATGAAAAAAATCCGCACGGTATGCACGGCTACTGGCATTGCGCCGAAAAGCGCGGTTACAGCGGCGTGGCGGTATACAGCAAACGCAAACCCGACAATGTGCAAATCGGCATGGGCATTGAAGAATTTGACAGAGAAGGCCGTTTTGTCCGTTGCGATTTCGGCAAGTTGTCGGTGATTTCGCTGTATCTGCCCAGCGGCAGCAGCGCGGAAGAGCGCCAACAAGTGAAATACCGCTTTTTGGACGCGTTCTATCCCATGCTCGAAGCCATGAAAAATGAAGGACGCGACATCGTCGTCTGCGGCGACTGGAACATTGCCCACCAAAACATCGACTTGAAAAACTGGAAGGGCAATCAGAAAAATTCAGGCTTCTTGCCTGAAGAGCGCGAATGGATAGGCAAAGTCATCCACAAGCTCGGTTGGACGGATATGTGGCGCACACTTTATCCCGATGTGCCGGGCTATACCTGGTGGAGCAACCGCGGACAAGCGTATGCGAAAGATGTCGGGTGGCGTATCGATTATCAGATGGTTACGCCTGAGTTGGCCGCCAAAGCCGTTTCCGCACATGTTTATAAAGACGAAAAATTCTCGGATCACGCCCCTTTAGTTGTGGAGTATGACTATGTTGCCGAATAAGGTTTTGGGTAAATATGATTGGAATATAAACGGCAAAACCGGCGTAGGCGCGGCGTGGGTCGTGGCGGCATTTGTATTGCCTATGCTGGTGTGGGCGGTATTTATGCTGGCGCGGATGTCCGGCTGGGTTGCGCCGACCAAGGCCAATCCGACTTGGGCGTTGGTATGGCTGCTGTTTTCCCTGCCTTGCCTGCTGATTGCGGCCAAATGCTTTGCTTGGAAGGGCTGGCGGCTGGTTGCCAACATCGTACTTTGTCTGGCGACTTGTGCCATTCTCAGCGTGCCAGCCGCCTTGTTGATCGCATTTACACTCAACGACTTGCTCAAATAGGCCGTCTGAAATGCAGAGCTTCGAACTCGAAGAAATGGCACTGTTTCTGATACGCGATGCGGATGAAGCGGAAATGTGGATAGACCGCTGGGCGGTCAGCTATCCGATTGTTCAAACTGCCGAAGCCGATGGTCGGCAAACCATTTTAGAATGGCAACACGCCATTCAGACGGCCTTTGAGCATATTGTCAGCAAAAATATTGTCGTCGTGGCTCATGGTGTTGGCGTGTCCGCATTTTTGGCATGGCTGTATCAAGCCGACATCCTGACGCAAAAACGCCTGACCAATATTATTTTGGTCTCGCCGCGTCCCGAAGCTTTTCCCGAAGACGAAATCCATACGTTCCAACGCGTCCGTTGTCCTTGTCGTACGGCGTTGGTCATCGCCGAAGCAAACGGTACGCCACGCGATTGGGCGCAAGAACAGGCCGACCGCTGGCAGGCGCGCCTGCTTCAATCGCCGCATTCCGGCCGGTTAAACGGCGCGCTCGGCGGCTGGCAATGGGGCATGAAGCTGATGCAGGAAATGCTGTTGAGTAAGTAGTGTAGCAGTATCTATTAATATTAATAAACGAAGGCCGTCTGAAACCGATATGTGTTTCAGACGGCCTTTGTTTGCAAATATCATGTTAAATATAATTAAAAAGAAACTATTCTCATTTCTTTTGCGAGGCAATATAATTCGGTTGTTTCGTTAAATTGAGTATAAAAATGCAAATACCATTTCATTTAGCTTTATTACCCACGCTGATTATCGCTTCCTTCCCTGTTGCTGCCGCCGATACGCAGGATAATGGCGAACATTACACCGCCACCCTGCCCACCGTTTCCGTGGTCGGACAGTCCGACACCAGCGTACTCAAAGGCTACATCAACTACGACGAAGCCGCCGTTACCCGCAACGGACAGCTCATCAAAGAAACGCCGCAAACCGTCGATACGCTCAACATCCAGAAAAACAAAAATTACGGCACGAACGATTTGAGTTCCATCCTCGAAGGCAACGCCGGTATTGACGTCGCCTACGATATGCGCGGCGAAAGCATTTTCCTGCGCGGTTTTCAAGCAGACGCATCCGATATTTACCGCGACGGCGTACGCGAGAGCGGACAGGTCCGCCGCAGTACCGCCAACATTGAGCGCGTGGAAATCCTGAAAGGCCCGTCTTCCGTCCTTTACGGTCGCACCAACGGTGGCGGCGTCATCAATATGGTCAGCAAATACGCCAATTTCAAACAAAGCCGCAACATCGGTGCGGTTTACGGCTCGTGGGCAAACCGCAGCCTGAATATGGACATCAACGAAGTGCTGAACAAAAAAATGTCGCCATCCGCCTCACCGGCGAAGTCGGGCGCGCCAATTCGTTCCGCAGTGGCATAGACAGCAAAAACGTCATGGTTTCGCCCAGCATTACCGTCAAACTCGACAACGGCTTGAAATGGACGGGGCAATACACCTACGACAATGTGGAGCGCACACCCGACCGCAGCCCGACCAAGTCTGTGTACGACCGCTTCGGACTGCCTTACCGCATGGGGTTCGCCCACCGGAACGATTTTGTCAAAGACAAGCTGCAAGTTTGGCGTTCCGACCTCGAATACGCCTTCAACGACAAATGGCGCGCCCAATGGCAGCTCGCCCACCGCACGGCGGCGCAGGATTTCGACCATTTCTATGCAGGCAGCGAAAACGGCAGCCGAATCAAACGCAACTACGCTTGGCAGCAGACCGACAACAAAACCCTGTCGTCCAATTTCACACTCAACGGCGACTACACCATCGGCCGTTTTGAAAACCATCTGACCGTAGGCCTGGATTACAGCCGCGAACACCGCAACCCGACATTGGGTTACAGCCGCGCCTTTACAGCCTCCATCGATCCATACGACCGAGCAAGCTGGCCGTCTTCGGGCAGATTGCAGCCCGTTCTCACTCAAAACCGACACAAGGCCGATTCCTACGGCATCTTCGTGCAAAACATCTTCTCTGCCACGCCCGATTTGAAATTCGTCCTCGGCGGCCGTTACGACAAATACACCTTTAATTCCGAAAACAAACTCACCGGCAGCAGCCGTCAATACAGCGGACACTCGTTCAGCCCCAACATCGGCGCAGTGTGGAACATCAACCCAGTCCACACACTTTACGCCTCTTATAACAAAGGTTTCGCGCCTTATGGCGGACGCGGCGGCTATTTGAGTATCGACACGTCGTCTGCCGCCGTTTTCAACGCCGACCCCGAGTACACCCGCCAATACGAAACCGGCGTGAAAAGCAGTTGGTTGGACGACCGCCTCAGCACTACGTTGTCTGCCTACCAAATCGAACGCTTCAATATCCGCTACCGCCCCGACGCGCAAAATGATCCCTACACTTGGGCAGTCGGCGGTAAACACCGTTCGCGCGGCGTGGAATTGTCCGCCATCGGGCAAATCATTCCCAAAAAACTCTATCTGCGCGGTTCGTTGGGCGTAATGCAGGCGAAAGTGGTTGAGGACAAGGAAAATCCCAACCGCGTTGACATCCATCTGGACAACACCAGTAACGTTACCGGCAACCTGTTTTTCCGTTATACCCCGACTGAAAACCTCTACGGCGAAATCGGCGTAACCGGTACAGGCAAACGCTACGGTTACGACTCAAGAAATAAAGAAGTTACCACGCTTCCAGGCTTTGCCCGAGTTGATGCCATGCTCGGCTGGAACCATAAAAATGTTAACGTTACCTTTGCCGCAGCCAATCTGCTCAATCAAAAATATTGGCGTTCGGACTCTATGCCGGGTAATCCGCGCGGCTATACTGCTCGGGTAAATTACCGTTTCTGATGAAATCAGGCAAAGGCCGTCTGAAAATAAGGCTAATTATCCAAGCCATATTTCAGACGGCCTTTATAAAGGCTGAAATAAAACTAAACACATTTTTTCACTCAAATTGAACACGCCTTCAACAAAATGCCATAAAATCGGCCCATTGATTTGAATGTAAAGAGATACCTATGAAACTGAAAACCTTAGCTTTGACTTCATTGACCCTATTGGCATTGGCCGCTTGCGGCAAACAGGCTGAAACCAGTGTTCCGGCAGACAGCGCCCAAAGCAGCGCATCCGCTCCGGCAGCGCCAGCCCCATTGACTGAAGGCGTGAACTATACTGTATTGTCTACACCGATTCCGCAACAACAGGCCGGCAAAGTTGAAGTATTGGAATTCTTCGGCTACTTCTGCCCGCATTGCGCCCATCTTGAGCCGGTTTTGAGCGAGCACATCAAAACGTTTAAAGACGATACCTATATGCGCCGGGAGCATGTCGTGTGGGGTGATGAAATGAAACCTTTGGCACGTTTGGCGGCCGCAGTGGAAATGGCCGGTGAATCAGATAAAGCCAACAGCCATATTTTCGATGCGATGGTTAATCAAAAAATCAATTTGGCCGATACCGATACCCTGAAAAAATGGTTGTCCGAGCAAACTGCATTTGACGGCAAAAAGTATTGGCTGCATTTGAAGCTCCTGAAAGCCAAGCGCGTGCGGCTCAAATGGAAGAGTTGACCAATAAATTCCAAATCAGCGGTACACCGACCGTTATCGTCGGTGGCAAATACCAAGTCGAATTTAAAGACTGGCAGTCCGGCATGACCACGATTGACCAGTTAGTGGACAAAGTGCGCGAAGAGCAGAAAAAGCCGCAATAAGTTGAGGATTGAATGAGCAAGGATTTCGCGTTCCTTCCACTTCGTTTTCCTTTGCTATGCTGAAAGATCCAAACAATGTGTGATTACTGTTCTGACCTGAGACCTACCGTTCGTATCAGGGTTCCGAAAGAATTATCGCAAATGTTACTGCGAGCCTCTGATCGTTTAGCAGACGGCACGCTCATCGACATTACCCCAGCCTACGACAAAGTTTATGGTCCCAGCCTTGATTTTGCCAAAACCATCGTCAATAGCGGTTACATTACCCATACTGATTCTCAGGGTAATCGTGACATATATGGTTGGAACGATTCCGTGGTACATTATTTTCAATGTACGCACTGTAATGCCGTTTTCAGGCTTGGTGCCGAAACCTACCATGGTAGTGGTGGCCAATGGGAAATGTTGGAAGAGGCAACGATACGCTATGAAAATTCTTAAAAGGAATAGATTTCATAGTTATATATGAACAGTAATTTTTGCTAGAGTAAAAACAAAAAAACGCCGTCTGAAATTTCAGACGGCGTTTCCTGTCAAATCGGCTTACAAACCCGGGAACATACCTTTCATTCCCTTCATGCCTTTGGCCAAGCGCATCAGTTTGCCCAAACCGTTGCCGCTGAACATCTTCATCATTTGTTGCATTTGTTCAAACTGTTTGAGCAATTTGTTCACTTCCTGCACGGTCGTGCCCGCACCCATTGCAATACGGCGTTTGCGGCTGGCTTTGAGCAGGGCAGGGTTGGCGCGTTCTTTAGGGGTCATCGAGTTGATGATAGCTTCTACTTTGCCCATCGCTTTTTTTCAGCCGTACCTTCGGGGATTTGTTTCGATATTTGCCCCAGTTCGCCCGGCATTTTTCGACATCAGGTTTTCCAAGCCGCCCATATTGCGCATCTGTTGGATTTGTTCTTTAAAGTCGTTGAGGTCGAAGCCTTTTGCCTTTTTGCAGCTTTTTTTCGCCATTTTGGCGGCGGCTTCTTCATCAATACCTTTTTGAACGTCTTCAATCAGGGTCAATACGTCGCCCATGCCGAGGATACGGCCGGCAAGACGGTCGGGGTGGAAAGGTTCGAGGCCGTTGATTTTTTCGCCGACGCCGATAAATTTAATCGGTTTGCCGGTTACATGGCGTACGGACAATGCCGCACCGCCGCGCGAATCGCCGTCCATCTTGGTCAATACGACACCGGTCAGCGGCAGGGCTTCATTAAATGCCTGAGCGGTATTTACCGCATCCTGACCCAGCATGGCATCGATAACGAACAAAGTCTCAACCGGGTTGACCGCCGCATGAAGCGCTTTGATTTCGTTCATCATCTCTTCATCGATTGCCAAACGGCCGGCGGTATCGACCATCAATACATCGTAAAAATGTTTTTTGGCATAATCGACGGCGGCAGTTGCAATCTCAACCGGTTTTTGGTTGGTATCGGATGGGAAAAAGTCCACGCCGACCTGTTCGGCCAACAGGCGCAGCTGTTCAATCGCGGCAGGGCGGTAAACGTCGGCAGATACCACCAAGACTTTTTTCTTCTGATCGTTTTTCAGCAGGCGGGCGAGTTTACCGACGGTTGTTGTCTTACCGGCACCCTGCAAACCGGCCATCAAAAACAATGGCAGGGTGGTGAAACTGATAAATCCAGCGTTTTGTTTTCCTTACCCATCAGTTCGACTAAGGCTTGGTTGACCACGCCGATAAAGGCTTGGTCAGGCGTTAGGGCTGCCGACGACTTCTTGGCCAAGGGCCTGTTCTTTGACTGTATTGACGAATTCTTTAACGACGGGCAATGCAACGTCGGCTTCCAGTAGGGCAAGACGAACCTCGCGCAAGGCTTCTTTAATATTGTCTTCGGTCAGCGTTGATTGGCCGCGAATATTTTTAAGTACCTTGCTGAAGCGGGTGGTCAGGTTGTCTAACATACTTATCCTTGATAATGAGAATAGCTGCCCAATACAGGGCATTCTTTGTTAAAATAAAATTCGGATTATTTTACACGATAGTCCGAAGTTATGCTTCAAGAACACAAACACGCACAGCAAGGCCGTCTGAAACCCAGCCGGCTGTCCGTCTAGTGTTCACACCTCTATTGAGAAAGATATTTATGCCGATTGTCTTAATCTGCCTTATGCTGGTGTATGCCGGATTGGGCGCATTTTCCTGGTTGCAACATAAAAAGCACAATAATAAGTCTTACCCGCTGAGAACCGAGCTGCTGATTTTGAGTGGCGCATTATTGGTACATGGCGCAGCATTGATGTTCCCGGTATTGCAAGATAGGGTATTGATTACCGGTTTTGGCTATTCGCTCAGTCTGATAGTTTGGCTGATGCTGATGATGTACTGCCTGGGCAGCTTCTTTTACTGTCTGCGCGGGGTGCAACTCTTATTGTATCCCTGTGCTGCATTGACCTTATTGTTGGGTTTCCTTTTCCCAGGTAATTTTTCAGGCCGCCAAATCGTAGACCTATTGCCGCTGTCGCACATCGCATCATCATTGCTCGCATACGGACTGTTTGGCATCGTTACCTTATTTGCCATCCTAATCCTTTTGCTCGACCGCAATCTGCACAAACGCCGTTTTTCTGCATTGGTCAGCTTCTTGCCGCCATTATTGAGTTTGGAAAAACTCATGTTCCAAGGTATGTGGGCAGGCTTCGTTTTATTGACCTATTCCGTAATCAGCGGTACGTTTTTTGCAGAAACTGTTTTCGGCAAGCCGATGACCTTCACGCATAAAACCATCTTCAGCATTATGTCGTGGCTGATTTATGGCGCATTATTGTTGAAACACAGCATGACAGCATGGCGCGGCAAAAAAGCCGCCGTTTGGACTATTGTCGGATTTGTCAGTCTGATTTTTGCCTATGTAGGCAGCAAATTCGTCCTAGAAATTGTCCTTCAACGCATTGGATAAATAGAAATCAAAACAAAGGCCGTCTGAAAGAGCAATTCAGACGGCCTTTTGTTTTGTATTTTTTGTATGTATGGATAGAGACCTTTGCAAAATTCCTTTCCCACCCGACTGCCGAAATCTAAACACAGGATTTCGGCTGTTTTTGTTTCAAATATCCACTGATTCTACTCAAATACCCTCCTTAATCCCCCTTGGATACCTGATTAATCAGGCATCCGGCCGCCTTTTAGGCAGCTACAGGCGCACTTAGCCTGTTGGCGGCTTTCAAAAGGTTCAAACACATCGCCTTCAGATGGCTTTGTGCACTCACTTTGCTCAGTCCGAAATAGGCTGCCCGGGCATAGCGGAATTTACGGTGCAGCGTACCGAAGCTTTGTTCGACCACATAACGGGTCTTCGACAAATATCGGTTGCGTTTGGTTTGCGCTTCCGACAGCGGATGTTTGCGGTGAGCTTTGCGCATAATACCGTCCAGTAACCGATGCTCTTCCAGATGTTGCCGGTTTTCCGCACTGTCGTAGCCTTTGTCGGCATAGACGGTTGTACCTTCGGGCAGTCCTTCCAACAAAGGCGACAGGTGTTTGCACTCATGGGCATTGGCGGGGGTAATGTGCAGTTTCTCGATATAGCCTTCCGCATCGGTGCGGGTATGTTGTTTGTACCCGAGTTTGTAGAGGCCGTTTTTCTTTATCCAACGGGCATCGCTATCTTTACTCGGTGTGGTTGGCCGCTGACTTGTCCTTCTTCATCGACTTCTATGGCCTGGCGCTGTTTGCCGCCGGCGGTCTGGATAATGGTGGCGTCAATGACGGCGGCGGATGCTTTCTTTACTTTTAAGCCTTTTTCGGTCAGTTGTCGGTTGATCAGTTCCAGCAATTCGGACAGGGTATTGTCTTGCGCCAGCCAGTTGCGGTAGCGGCATAAGGTGCTGTAATCGGGGATGCTCAGTTCGTCAAAACGGCAAAACAGGTTGAAATCGATGCGGGTAATGAGGCTGTGTTCGAGTTCGGGATCGGAGAGGCTGTGCCATTGTCCGAGTAGGACGGCTTTGAACATGGATAACAGGGGATAGGCGGGACGGCCGCGGTGGTCTCGGACGTAACGGGTTTTTTGACGATTCAGGTACTGTTCGATCGGCTGCCAATCAATCACCTGATCCAACTTTAATAGTGGGAAGCGGTCGATGTGTTTGGCAATCATGGCTTGTGCGGTTTGCTGAAAGAAGGTGGTCATAAGAAATCCCCTAAATGTCTTAGTAGGAATTTAGGGGATTTTGGGGAATTTTGCAAAGGTCTCAGGTTGTTGGAGTTTTTATAAAATAAAAACCCTGTTAAAACAGGGCGGTGGTTAAATTTCTGAAAATAATTTTGCGAAAGGTGTTGACTGGTTTTGTTGTGAGGCGTATAGTTCGGTTCTTCGCTGCTGACGCGGTGAAGAAAACGAAGCAGACAGTATAACACAGTTAGTTGAAATTTTCGATAATTTTAGTTGACATTTGCTAAATGTACTGTATAATTCGATTCGCTCTTTAAAAAACAGATTACCGATAAGTGTGAGTGCATTAGGCCTCACACTGTTTGAAAGACAGACAAGATGATGTTTTAGACATTGTCCTGTCGGTTTCTTTGAAGCAGACCAGAAGTTATAAGTTAGAGATTGAACATAAGAGTTTGATCCTGGCTCAGATTGAACGCTGGCGGCATGCTTTACACATGCAAGTCGAACGGCAGCACAGAGAAGCTTGCTTCTTGGGTGGCGAGTGGCGAACGGGTGAGTAATATATCGGAACGTACCGAGTAATGGGGGATAACTAATCGAAAGATTAGCTAATACCGCATATTCTCTGAGGAGGAAAGCAGGGGACCTTCGGGCCTTGCGTTATTCGAGCGGCCGATATCTGATTAGCTAGTTGGTGGGGTAAAGGCCTACCAAGGCGACGATCAGTAGCGGGTCTGAGAGGATGATCCGCCACACTGGGACTGAGACACGGCCCAGACTCCTACGGGAGGCAGCAGTGGGGAATTTTGGACAATGGGCGCAAGCCTGATCCAGCCATGCCGCGTGTCTGAAGAAGGCCTTCGGGTTGTAAAGGACTTTTGTCAGGGAAGAAAAGGATAGGGTTAATACCCCTGTCTGATGACGGTACCTGAAGAATAAGCACCGGCTAACTACGTGCCAGCAGCCGCGGTAATACGTAGGGTGCGAGCGTTAATCGGAATTACTGGGCGTAAAGCGAGCGCAGACGGTTACTTAAGCAGGATGTGAAATCCCCGGGCTCAACCTGGGAACTGCGTTCTGAACTGGGTGACTAGAGTGTGTCAGAGGGAGGTAGAATTCCACGTGTAGCAGTGAAATGCGTAGAGATGTGGAGGAATACCGATGGCGAAGGCAGCCTCCTGGGATAACACTGACGTTCATGCTCGAAAGCGTGGGTAGCAAACAGGATTAGATACCCTGGTAGTCCACGCCCTAAACGATGTCAATTAGCTGTTGGGCAACTTGATTGCTTAGTAGCGTAGCTAACGCGTGAAATTGACCGCCTGGGGAGTACGGTCGCAAGATTAAAACTCAAAGGAATTGACGGGGACCCGCACAAGCGGTGGATGATGTGGATTAATTCGATGCAACGCGAAGAACCTTACCTGGTCTTGACATGTACGGAATCCTCCAGAGACGGAGGAGTGCCTTCGGGAGCCGTAACACAGGTGCTGCATGGCTGTCGTCAGCTCGTGTCGTGAGATGTTGGGTTAAGTCCCGCAACGAGCGCAACCCTTGTCATTAGTTGCCATCATTAAGTTGGGCACTCTAATGAGACTGCCGGTGACAAGCCGGAGGAAGGTGGGGATGACGTCAAGTCCTCATGGCCCTTATGACCAGGGCTTCACACGTCATACAATGGTCGGTACAGAGGGTAGCCAAGCCGCGAGGTGGAGCCAATCTCACAAAACCGATCGTAGTCCGGATTGCACTCTGCAACTCGAGTGCATGAAGTCGGAATCGCTAGTAATCGCAGGTCAGCATACTGCGGTGAATACGTTCCCGGGTCTTGTACACACCGCCCGTCACACCATGGGAGTGGGGGATACCAGAAGTAGGTAGGGTAACCGCAAGGAGCCCGCTTACCACGGTATGCTTCATGACTGGGGTGAAGTCGTAACAAGGTAGCCGTAGGGGAACCTGCGGCTGGATCACCTCCTTTCTAGAGAAAGAAGAGGTCTGATGCATTCACACTTATCGGTAAACTGTAAAAGATGCGGAAGAGAAAAGCTTGAGTGAAGACAAGATTCGCTTAAGAAGAGAATCCGGGTTTGTAGCTCAGCTGGTTAGAGCACACGCTTGATAAGCGTGGGGTCGGAGGTTCAAGTCCTCCCAGACCCACCAAGAACGGGGGCATAGCTCAGTTGGTAGAGCACCTGCTTTGCAAGCAGGGGGTCATCGGTTCGATCCCGTTTGCCTCCACCAAGAACTTTACAAATCAAAGGAAGCCTGCTATACTTAGCAGCTTATTTTTGATTTGCGAAAGTGAAAATATCGACGCATCGATCTTTAACAAATTGGAAAGCCGAAATCAACAAACAAAGACAATGAGTTTGTTTTGATTTTTTGTTCTTTGCAAAGGATAAAAAAAATCTCTCGCAAGAGAAAAGAAAACAAACACAGTATTTGGGTGATGATTGTATCGACTTAATCCTGAAACACAAAAGGCAGGATTAAGACACAACAAAGCAGTAAGCTTTATCAAAGTAGGAATTTCAAGTTTGCTTCCCTAGTCAACGGGTAGGTAGACGAAGTCAAAGAGGTTCTTGAAATGATAGAGTCAAGTGAATAAGTGCATCAGGTGGATGCCTTGGCGATGATAGGCGACGAAGGACGTGTAAGCCTGCGAAAAGCGTGGGGGAGCTGGCAATAAAGCTATGATCCCGCGATGTCCGAATGGGGAAACCCACCTCTTAGGAGGTATCCTTATCTGAATACATAGGATAAGCGAAGCGAACCCGGAGAACTGAACCATCTAAGTACCCGGAGGAAAAGAAATCAACCGAGATTCCGCAAGTAGTGGCGAGCGAACGCGGAGGAGCCTGTACGTGATAACTGTCGAGATAGAAGAACAAGCTGGGAAGCTTGACCATAGTGGGTGATAGTCCCGTATTCGAAATCTCAATAGTGGTACTAAGCGTACGAAAAGTAGGGCGGGACACGTGAAATCCTGTCTGAATATGGGGGACCATCCTCCAAGGCTAAATACTCATCATCGACCGATAGTGAACCAGTACCGTGAGGGAAAGGCGAAAAAGAACCCCGGGAGGGGTGAAATAGAACCTGAAACCTGATGCATACAAACAGTGGGAGCACCCTTGTGGTGTGACTGCGTACCTCTGTATAATGGGTCAACGACTTACATTCAGTAGCGAGCTTAACCGAATAGGGGAGGCGTAGGGAAACCGAGGTCTTAATAGGGCGAACAGTTGCTGGGTGTAGACCCGAAACCGAGTGATCTATCCATGGCCAGGTTGAAGGTGCCGTAACAGGTACTGGAGGACCGAACCCACGCATGTTGCAAAAATGCGGGGATGAGCTGTGGATAGGGGTGAAAAGGCTAAACAAACTCGGAGATAGCTGGTTCTCCCCGAAAAACTATTTAGGTAGTGCCTCGAGCAAGACACTGATGGGGGTAAAAAGCACTGTTATGGCTGGGGGTTGTGCAACTTACCAACCCATGGCAAACTAAGAATACCATCAAGTGGTTCCTCGGGAGACAGACAGCAGGGTGCTAACGTCCGTTGTCAAGAGAAACAACCCAGACCGCCAGCTAAGGTCCCAAATGATAGATTAAGTGGTAAACGAAGTGGGAAGGCCCAGACAGCCAGGATGTTGGCTTAGAAGCAGCCATCATTTAAAAGAAAGCGTAATAGCTCACTGGTCGAGGTCGTCCTGCGCGGAAGATGTAACGGGGCTCAAATCTATAACCGAAGCTGCGGATGCCAGTTTACTGGCATGGTAGGGGAGCGTTCTGTAGGCCGATGAAGGTGCATTGTAAAGTGTGCTGGAGGTATCAGAAGTGCGAATGTTGACATGAGTAGCGATAAAGCGGGTGAAAAGCCCGCTCGCCGAAAAGCCAAGGTTTCCTACGCAACGTTCATCGGCGTAGGGTGAGTCAGCCCCTAAGGCGAGGCAGAAATGCGTAGTCGATGGGAAACAGGTTAATATTCCTGTACTTGATTCAAATGCGATGTGGGGACGGAGAAGGTTAGGTTAGCAAGCTGTTGGAATAGCTTGTTTAAGCCGGTAGGTGGAAGACTTAGGCAAATCCGGGTCTTCTTAACACCGAGAAGTGATGACGAGTGTCTACGGACATGAAGTAACCGATACCACGCTTCCAGGAAAAAGCCACTAAGCTTCAGTTTGAATTGAACCGTACCGCAAACCGACACAGGTGGGCAGGGATGAGAATTCTAAGGCGCTTGAGAGAACTCAGGAGAAGGAACTCGGCAAATTGATACCGTAACTTCGGGAGAAGGTATGCCCTCTAAGGTTAAGGACTTGCTCCGTAAGCCCTGGAGGGTCGCAGAGAATAGGTGGCTGCGACTGTTTATTAAAAAAACACAGCACTCTGCTAACACGAAAGTGGACGTATAGGGTGTGACGCCTGCCCGGTGCTGGAAGGTTAATTGAAGATGTGCAAGCATCGGATCGAAGCCCCAGTAAACGGCGGCCGTAACTATAACGGTCCTAAGGTAGCGAAATTCCTTGTCGGGTAAGTTCCGACCCGCACGAATGGCGTAACGATGGCCACACTGTCTCCTCCTGAGACTCAGCGAAGTTGAAGTGGTTGTGAAGATGCAATCTACCCGCTGCTAGACGGAAAGACCCCGTGAACCTTTACTGTAGCTTTGCATTGGACTTTGAAGTCACTTGTGTAGGATAGGGTGGGAGGCTTTGAAGCAGAGACGCCAGTCTCTGTGGAGCCGTCCTGAAATACCACCCTGGTGTCTTTGAGGTTCTAACCCAGACCCGTAATCCGGGTCAGGGGACCGTGCATAGTGAGCAGTTTGACTGGGGCGGTCTCCTCCCAAAAGAGTAACGGAGGAGTTCGAAGGTTACCTAGGTCCGGTCGGAAATCGGACTGATAGTGCAATGGCAAAAGGTAGCTTAACTGCGAGACCGACAAGTCGAGCAGGTGCGAAAGCAGGACATAGTGATCCGGTGGTTCTGTATGGAAGGGCCATCGCTCAACGGATAAAAGGTACTCCGGGGATAACAGGCTGATTCCGCCCAAGAGTTCATATCGACGGCGGAGTTTGGCACCTCGATGTCGGCTCATCACATCCTGGGGCTGTAGTCGGTCCCAAGGGTATGGCTGTTCGCCATTTAAAGTGGTACGTGAGCTGGGTTTAAAACGTCGTGAGACAGTTTGGTCCCTATCTGCAGTGGGCGTTGGAAGTTTGACGGGGGCTGCTCCTAGTACGAGAGGACCGGAGTGGACGAACCTCTGGTGTACCGGTTGTAACGCCAGTTGCATAGCCGGGTAGCTAAGTTCGGAAGAGATAAGCGCTGAAAGCATCTAAGCGCGAAAACTCGCCTGAAGATGAGACTTCCCTTGTGGTTTAACCACACTAAAGAGTCGTTCGAGACCAGGACGTTGATAGGTGGGGTGTGGAAGCGCGGTAACGCGTGAAGCTAACCCATACTAATTGCTCGTGAGGCTTGACTCTATCATTTGAAGAACTTCAAAATGATAAAAGCTTACTGACTGATTCAGTCATCACCGAATATATTGATTAAGGCTTTACCGATTTGTGACAGTTTAAGTTTGGCGGCCATAGCGAGTTGGTCCCACGCCTTCCCATCCCGAACAGGACCGTGAAACGACTCAGCGCCGATGATAGTGTGGTTCTTCCATGTGAAAGTAGGTCACCGCCAAACACCCATTCCGAAGCCCCCGACCGATGTCGGGGGCTTTTTACATGCCTGTCGGTTCTGTCGGTTTGGTGGTAGATAACAGGTATTGTATGATTACCCTGTTGTTATTCTTGAACAAGAGTACCGGAAGTTACGGTTAACTGTTTAGAATATTTGAAATCAAACGATATTTGCGTTAATATGTTGTAAGCATTTATGTAGGTATAGGCTGTTGCCCTATCTGCGTATGTGACAGTGTTTACAGAGTGGGATAAAACCATTCGGTAGACTTTATGACTGATTCAATCAAATATGTTATGGGAAAAAATCTGATGAAGAAATTTTTATTTGGTGCATTTGCTGCCGTGTGTGCAGCGTTCTCTTTGGCCGCTGTGAACATCAATACCGCGTCTTCTGCCGAACTGGAGGCCTTGCCGGGTATTGGCCCGGCTAAGGCGAAATCGATTGTGGAATATCGTCAGAAGAACGGTGCGTTCAAATCGGTGGAGGAGCTGAAAAACGTAAAGGGCATCGGTGATGCGGTGCTGAACAAGTTGAAGGCGGAGGCGACGGTTTCTCCTGCCACGCCTAAGGCCGCACAGCCTGCCGTGAAAAAATAAGCCTGATGGTTAACTGCCGTATACGCCGCCCCGAGGCCGAACCGTTTGCCGGTTCGGGCTGACGGGCGGCTTTGTATGGGGGCCGGCAATGAGAGCTTGGACAAAGAGGGGCTTCATTGGGTGAAGGGATAAACGGATAGCCATCCTGTCGGATGGGGATAAAAAGATAAAGGGAATTAAAGATATGTACTCAAAGGCATTTGACGGAAAACGGAATGGGGCAACTGTGCAGAGGGGCTACTCCTTGATACAGCTGTTGGTGGTGATGCTGTTGGTTTCGATAGTGGCAACAGCGGTATTTACGGCCTATCGGGAATCGGTCCGCTCGGCCAACCTGCGTGCGGCACATGCCGCCCTGCTGGAAAATGCGCGCTTTATGGAGCAGTTCTACACGAAGAAGGGCAGCTTTAAGCTGACGTCGACGAAGTGGCCGGAGCTGCCGGTAAAGGAGGCGGGCGGTTTCTGTATTAGGATGAGCGGTCAGGCTAAGGGTATTTTGGAGGGGAAGTTTACCCTGAAGGCGGTGGCGTTGGACAGGGAGGCGGAGCCGAGGATATTGCGCTTGAACGAGTCGCTGACGGCAGTGGTGTGCGGAAAGATGAAGGGGAAGGGCAGCTGTACGGACGGCGAGGAGATATTTAGGGGTAATGATGCGGAGTGCCGGCCTTTTACGGGGTAGAAACCTGATCGAAAGGGAGAATGCGGATAAAGAAAAAGGACGTGCTCAGGCACGTCCTTTGGGGGAAAGGTAGTTTAATTGTTCCGGCTAATACAACCAACCTCAGTTAGCTAAGAAAGAAAATGAAATATTTGGTTTTGTCAGATTAGCACTCTATCAATTTTCAGACGGCCCTTTGTTATAATCTTCTCTTTACCTGAACATAAAACAGGCCGTCTTATGGAAGTCATCCAATATCCCAATTCTCCGTTTAAACTCCACCAGCCATTTCCACCAGCTGGAGACCAGCCTACCGCCATTGCAGGCCTGCTCGAAGGGCTTTCAGACGGCCTTGCTTATCAAACCTTGCTCGGCGTAACCGGTTCGGGCAAAACCTACACCATGGCAAACGTCATTGCACAAAGCGGCCGCCCCGCTATCATTATGGCGCACAACAAAACCCTTGCTGCCCAGCTCTACGCCGAAATGCGCGAATTTTTCCCTGAAAACGCGGTGGAATATTTCGTCTCCTACTACGACTATTACCAACCCGAAGCCTATGTGCCCAGCCGCGACTTGTTCATCGAAAAAGACAGCGCGATCAACGAACACATCGAGCAGATGCGCCTGTCCGCCACCAAAAACCTGATGACGCGCGACGACGTGATTATCGTCGCCACCGTGTCTGCCATTTACGGTATCGGCGACCCGACCGAATATCAACAAATGGTGTTGTCCGTCAAAGAAGGCGACACCATCGAGCAGCGCGACATCATCACCACGCTCGTTTCCATGCAATACGAACGCGGCGATTTGGACTTCAAACGCGGCAGCTTCCGCGTGCGCGGCGACGTGATTGACGTGTATCCCGCCGAAAGCTCCGAAAATGCCTTGCGCATCAGTCTGTTTGACGACGAAATCGACCGACTCGATATGTTCGACCCGCTTTCAGGTAGCCTTATCCAGCGCGTCGGCCGCTACACCGTCTTCCCGTCCAGCCACTACGTTACCCCCCGCGACACCGTATTGCGCGCCTGCGAGTCCATCAAAGAAGAATTGCGCGAACGCATCGAATTTTTCGCCCGCGAACAACGCCCTGTCGAGCAACAACGCATCGAACAGCGCACCCGTTTCGACCTCGAAATGCTCTACGAAATGGGCTTCTGCAAAGGCATCGAAAACTACTCCCGCCACTTCTCCGGCAAAAAAGAAGGCGAACCGCCGCCCACGTTGATGGACTACCTTCCCGACAATGCCATCATGTTCATCGATGAAAGTCACGTTACCGTTACCCAAATCGGCGGCATGTACAAAGGCGACGCATCGCGCAAGCAAAACCTTGTGGACTACGGCTTTCGCCTGCCTTCCGCCCGCGACAACCGCCCGCTCAAATTCCACGAATTTGAAAAAGTCATGCCGCAAACCATCTTCGTGTCCGCCACCCCCGCCAAATACGAAGAAGAACACGCCGGACAAGTGGTCGAACAAGTTGTCCGCCCCACAGGGCTGGTCGACCCCCAAATCATCATCCGCCCCGTCGCCACCCAAGTCGACGATTTAATGAGCGAAATCAACGACCGCATCCAAAAAGGCGAACGCGTACTCGTCACCACCCTCACCAAACGCATGGCGGAGCAACTCACCGACTATTACAGCGAACTCGGCATCAAAGTGCGCTACCTGCACAGCGACATCGACACCGTTGAGCGCGTTGAAATCATTAGAGATTTGCGGCTTGGTCTGTTTGACGTACTCGTCGGCATCAACCTCTTGCGTGAAGGCTTGGACATTCCCGAAGTTTCCCTCGTTGCCATTCTCGATGCTGACAAAGAAGGCTTCCTGCGCTCCCACCGCAGCCTGATTCAAACCATAGGCCGCGCCGCGCGCAACGTGAACGGCATCGCTATCCTGTACGCCGACAAAATCACTGACTCCATGAAAGCCGCCATCGACGAAACCGAACGCCGCCGCGAAAAACAGATTAAATTCAATGAAGAACATGGCATTGTTCCGCAGCAGATTAAAAAACAAGTCAAAGACATTATCGACGGCGTGTACCACGAAGAAGAGAGCGGTAAAGTCCGTCTGAAAGGCAAAAAAACAAAGGTTAAAGTCGGTGAAATTCACAACGAAGAAGACGCGATTAAAAGAAATCGCCAAACTGGAAAAAAGCCATGCAGCAGGCGGCTAGGGATTTGCAGTTTGAAGAAGCGGCGGTATTGCGGGATAGGATTCGGGGATTAAAGAGAATTTGTTGTTTGGCTCAGAATAGCTTATTTATTTTTTTGATTATTAGGGGATAAGTATGGAAATTGGGCATGTTATAACTATTTTAGTGTCTTTCATTGTTGCATTTTTAACTCTCCAAAAATTTTTTTAAACAGAAATGGTGGGAAAGAAAAAGAACGAATTTACTCAGAAACAATTGAAAAAAATTACAAGAAATACAAAATCTCATACTTGAGTGCCGTATTGATTTAATGAATATAGATAAGTTTCATTTTGATAATGAAAGTATTAGGCAAGAAAAATCAGATAAATTTACACAATAAATTTATGGAATTATTATTTTTGAATGATAAATTTGGACTTTATGTATTTAAGTTGTTCCCATATTTTTTTCAGGCCAGCATTAGAAAAAAATCACTGATATATCCAATAGTCTAAGGGGGTATTTGTTAGATTTTTATAATTATCGTAGTGATGATTCGCCTATTGATTTTGATGACATGGATTTGCGCGACAAAATATCTTCATGTTTGGATAAAATGGGTGATTATTTAGACTTTGAGATGCAAAGATTTGCGTTTTATATGAAATCAGACTTACGGGTAAACATAAAATATTTTATTTGTGGATATGGGTTACAAGTAAAATGGTTTTGGAGGTGCGTTAGCAACCAATGTAACAAGCTGGGGAAGGGAAAAAGGATAAGTTAGATTCAATTAAACCATTAAATCTTCTGAAATGTTGGGTTTATTAATGCTTTGCTTTAGTTAGATTAAATAATAAGCAAGCCGTAGCCTGCATCTCCATTAATCTTGTACGTGCTACACCACGCACCTTTCCTGTACTGTATTGAGAAATAGGATTAGGAATGTCAAAGAGAATATTTATTATTTAGATCAGAGTAAATAATGAAATGGAAAGGATATAAAATATGAAGGACTATATTAATTTAACATTTTTCCCTATTAAGCAAAAAGAAATATAAAAAAATTCTTATTGGGAGAATTAGAGCCAACATCAGAAGAGTTAAGTGTCATTCAAACCTATCTTGAAAAATATTAGACCAAAAATTACTGCAAGAAAAATAAATCTAACTTAATCCAGCAAATAGAACAACAAAAAGGTACCTTATTTAAAAAGAATTATCAATAGTTGAATTGGATTTTTTTATTATCTAAAAAAATATTGAACTTCCCTGAATTACTAAAAAAATAATTTTTTTGCCAAAGGAGGCATGGCAAAAAGGCTTTGCGGTGATTGAATGGGATAATACTTTATTACGTTACAAAAAAACGAAAAAGTATCATTTATAGGGATCAAATTAATCTTTGGTATTTTAGCTGTTTCCTTTATAATTTTATTTATTAGTATATTTAAGTCATTAAATTGGTCTCAAGGAGCTATTACTTTAGGTATGACTTGTTTATTTATTTTTGTTTTCTTTCCTATTTATGGATTGTTGGGTAGTGAGCAACAAATTCAAAAAAAGAAATTTTTTTAGTCATGAACAATACAAACCATTTATCAAGGAATAAATTATTAAACAAGTAAGTACAGAGTGGCCACTTATTATCTACGCATTCTGTGTCATAAGTAAGCCGTAGCTTGCATCTCTACCAACCGCGTGCGTGGCTGCGCCACATACCCTATCTGCGAATGGCACAAACTTTAAAACCCAGCGTGTATCGGTTTGTTGCTATGATACGGGAGTTCCGATATACAAGGGTGTGTGCGATACGCACGCACGCGTTTTTTTGCTGTTCAAATCATTATTTCAAACGTTCAGACAATCTCAAACGTTGTCTGAAAACCTCTTAGTGCAAAGGCCGTCTGAAATCCAGTTTTCAGACGGCCTGATTGTTTGTTCACTCAAAATCTAACAGTTAAACTCGGCAATCACCGGTGCATGGTCGCTGGGGCGTTCTTGGGCGCGGGTTTCTAGGTCGACGGTGACGTCGGTAAGGGTGGAGGCGAGTTTGGGGCTGCTGAGGATGTGGTCGATGCGCAGGCCGAGTTTGCGTTGGAACATGGCGCCGCGGTAGTCGAACCATGTGTAGAACGCGCCTTCGGGGTGGATTTTGCGCAGGCTGTCGGTCAGGCCGAGGTCGAGCAGGTTTTTAAACCATTGTCTTTCGATGGAGGAGCAATGGATTTTTTCGTGCCATTTCGGGGTCGTAGCAGTCGGCATCTGCCGGGGCGATGTTAAAGTCGCCGAGCAGGACGAGTTTGGGGTGTGCGGCCATCTCGGTGCGGACGAACTCGGTCAATGCGGCAAACCATTGTTCTTTGTATTGGAATTTTGGGCTGTCCAGTGCTTCGCCGTTGACGCAATAGACGTTGATGACGCGCACGCCGTTGATGGTGGCGGCGATGACGCGGCGTTGCGGGTCGTCGGGGAGGGCGGGCAGGCCGCAATGTACGTCTTGTGGTTCGTGGCGGCTGATGATGGCGACGCCGTTGTAGGTTTTTTGGCCGCTCCAGACGCAATGCCAGCCCATCATTTGCAGGGCGGCGGCCGGGAATTTGTCTTGGTCGAGTTTGAGTTCTTGTAAGGCGAGTATGTCGGCTTGGTGGTCGGCCAGCCAGTTTTGTACTTGGGGCAGGCGGACGTTTAGGGAATTGACGTTCCAAGTGGCGATTTTCATGATGTTTCCGTGTGTGCTGTTGGTTGGGAAGACGGCGGATTGCGCCTGTGGGAATGGGCGGTATTGTATAGCGGATTGGTTTATTTTTCGATATGGGATGAAAGAGAAGGCCATCTGAAAGCTGATGTTTCAGACGGCCTTAATGTTGTGATGTGGAATAATTTGTTTATTCTGCTTGGTCTCTGAGTGTGCGCAGGGTATTGAGGATGGTGGTGGCTTCTTCGGAGATGATGCGGTATTCGATGATGCGGTGGTAGCGCGTGAAATCGATGATGCCTTCGGTACGCAGGCGTGCGAGGTGGTTGGCGATGCCGGTCGGGGAGGAGTCGAGTGCTTGTGCTAGTTCGGTAATGCTGCGGTCGCCGTCAAGCAGCAGAAAAAAAGAATGGCCATACGTTCGGGGTTGGCAATCAGTTTGAGAATGGTAGAGAGACGCTTGATTTCCATATTATTGTTCCTTTTGTCTGTTATATGAATGCTTGATTTAGGTTAAATTTGGATGATTGTGGTTTTTATTAAGATTAACCTTATAATTCAAATTCTTACCTTTCAGTGTACACGGTTTTGTAAAATTTGAGGGCATTGTTTTGCAATTTTTTTTGTTCATTTTCGATATTTTTGCTTCGGTTGCGAAAATGGATTGAAAAAGAGACGAAAAAGGCCGTCTGAAATGTTCCGTTGCAGATGATTTTGCTGACGGATGTTTCAGACGGCCTTTATTAGGTTTTAAGTTGTTTTTTCTTTTATGTTTGTTTGAAATTAGTCGATTGATTATTTTTAAACAAACAACAAGATTTTATGATTATATGCTTAGGACTACACGCCCAGGACTTGTCAGACACTTGGATGTGTTGTCGAAATGCGACTACTTTTTCTTCCAACCTGCGGTCATGGCGAAGGTGATGGGGTCGTAGTATTTCGGCAGCTTGGACGGAATGCCCACATCGTTACGGTACACGACGCGATAGCGGTCGGCGAACCAGTTTGGAACGATGGTGTATTGGTGGCGGATCAGTCGGTCGAGCGCGCGCGAGGTGGTTTGCAGCTCTTGGCGGTTGGTAAAGCTGTTGAAATGGGTCAGCAGTTTTTCGACCGCAGGATGACAGACGCCGGATAGATTGCGGCTGCCTTCGGTTTTGGCGGCGGCGCAGCTGAAGTAGTCGTATTGTTCGTTGCCGGGGCTTTCGCTGTTGCCGTAGTAGCCTGTGGTCACGTCAAAATCGAAGTCGTTCATGCGTTTTTGGTACACGGCGGAATCGGCGGTGCGCACGTTCATGGTAATGCCGATTTTGGCGAGGTCGCGCTGCCATTTGGCGGTAATGCGTTCGTAGTTTTTGCTTGGGGCGAGGAATTCAAAGGTCAGCGGTTTGCCTTGTTTGTCGACTGCTTTGCCGTTTTTGTATTGGTAGCCGCCTTTTTCAAGCAGGGCGCGTGCTTTGAGCAGGTTCGGGCGCACGCCCAGTTTGGGATCGGTAACCGGCGGCATAGGGACGTCTTGATCCAATACACCGTCGGGCAGCTTGGTGCCCAATGATTTGAGCAAGGCGGTTTCCGCGCTGTCAGGCTTGCCGGTTGCGGCCATGGTGCTGTTGGTGAAGAAGCTGTCGGTGCGGCGGTATGCGCCGTAGAAGATGCGGCTGTTGACGCTTTCGTAGTCGAAGCTTTCAATCAAGGCGCGGCGGACGTAAATATTGTCCAAGGGCTTGTGGCGCATATTGATGACGAAGCCTTGCATGCCGGCTGTGCTGTTTTGTACCCATTCGTGTTTGGACAGGTCGCGTTTTTTGAGGACTTCGTCGGAGTAGGCGCGCGCCCAGTTGCGGGCGACGTTTTCTTGTACGAAGTCATATTGGCCGCCTTTTAACCCTTCGATGCGGACAACTTCGTCTTTGACGTATTTGATGCGGATGTGGTCGTAGTTGTAGCGGCCTTTGCGTACGGGCAGGTTTTGCGCCCAGTAGTTTTTGTCGCGGACAAACTCGCTGATGCGGCCGTTTTCAGCTTTGGCAAAACGGTAGGGACCGGAGCCGATCGGCAGGCTGTTGGGAGCGGCAGCCAGGCCTTTTGATAGCTTTTATGTGAGAAGACGGGCAGGCTGCCGAGAATCATGTGCAATTCTGAGTTGCGCTGCTTGAAACGGAACACGACGGTGCGGTCGTTGGGCGTTTCCACTTTGGCCACGTCGCTCCAGTAGAAGTGGTACATGGGGGCGGCGGCTTTGTCTTTGGTCAGGATGTTAAATGAAGCGGCAACATCTTTGGCCAAAACGGGGTCGCCGTTGTGGAATTTGGCTTTGGGGTTGATTTTGAAGGTAACGGAAAGGCCGTCCGGCGCCAGGGCGATGTCTTCGGCAATCAGGCCGTAAACGGTGTAAGGTTCGTCCATGCTTTGCTCGGTCAGGGTGTCGAGCGTCAGCATGCTGATGCCGTATTCGTGGTTGCCTTTGAGGGTAAAGGGGTTGAGCGTGTCAAAAGCACCGAGGAAAGGCGTGGTAAATGTGCCACCTTTGGGAGCGTTGGGATTGACGTATTCGAAAGCAGTGAAGTTGGCCGGATATTTGGGTGGTTGGCCAAGGCCTACGCCGTGGGCGGCAAAGGCGGCAGATGGAATCAAACCGAGCAGAGAGAGTAGGGCTGGTGTTTTCATCTATTTATCCTTGTAGGTCGAATGTAATATTCAGTAGTGTGCCGATTATAGCAAAGGCCGTCTGAAACTTGATATTTTTGCTTTCAGACGGCATCAGGTTTAAGAGGACTGTTTTTTTGTATGGGCGCCGAACTCGGCCAGTGTCATGTTCAAGGTTTCCAAGCAGGGCTGCATGATGTGGTCAACCGTTTGATTGACCTTGTCTTTATTAAGCGTTTGCGGACGGTAGACAAAGAGCTTGAACAGTTCCGCCAAGTCGATGGACTCCGCCCCCATTTTCAAGATCCAGCCCTGACGGCCGGAATAGACATAGCCGTGTCGCGCCAACTTTTCTAAAAGCTCGCCCAATTCATCAAAGCCCATATTGATATGCCGTCTGAACTCCTGCACCGGCAATGCCTTGCCGTTTTGTTGGGCAGAATCGAGCAGCAGCAGGATTTTCAATACATCGTCAAAGCGGCCGCGCGCATCCAAACTACGGCGGAACGCTTCGCCGCGCCAGTAGGACAGGGACGAGGTTAAAACCGCGCCACCCAATACCAGCGTCCACAACAGGTTGAGCCACAACAGGAAAAACGGTACCGCGGCAAATGCGCCGTAAATCGATTTGTAGCCGTCAAAGTTGCCCATGTACCAAGCGAACAAAAAGCGTGCCGTTTCCAAGCAAAACGCTGTTACGGCCGCGCCGACCAAAGCATGGCTGGCAGGCACGAACGGTTGGGTACAAAGCGGTATAAGCCCCACAGCAGCAGCGTAATAAATGAAACCGTAGTGATGACCCTCAGCCATTCCGAGCCGCTCACCACTTGCACTTGACCGATCACGACCGACAAGCCCACGCCCAAAGACAAAGGCCCAAACGTCAGCAACGCCCAATACACCAAAAACTGCATCATCCAAGGCCGTTGCGAATTGACGCGCCAAATCCGGTTGAACGCATTGTCTATCGTCCGAATCAACATCAGCGAGGTTACGACCAACATCACACTGCCGATCGCCGTCAGATTGGTAGCCTTATCGCGGAATGCATTGATGTAGTCAAACACCATGTCCGCGCCCTGCGGAACGATGGTGCGGTTGATAAAAGAGATAAATTCCTCCGACCATTGGTCGAAAACGGGGAAGGCCGAAGCGATGACGACCATTACCGTCAACACGGGCACCAAAGCCAAAAGCGTTGTAAACGTCATGCTTGCCGCCACCTGCGGCACGCGCTCCTCATCAAAACGGCGCACGACAAACCAAGCGAACGCCACGCCTTTACTCTTTAAAAAACCTTGCCACCATTGCGAAAACGGCATAACCTTTTCCCACTTTTAAATTGAAATTTCTTCTTTTCAGACGACCTGAGTATTTAAAAGGCCGTCTGACACCTGACAGCATTGTAACGGAAACCCCAAATGAACCCAAATCCTCTGAAAATCCTCGTTCTCTTTTATTCCCAAAATGGCAGCACGCGCAACCTTGCCCGCCAAATCGCACGCGGTATCGAAAGCGTGGACGGTTGCGAAGCCGTATTGCGTACCGTTCCCAAAGTTTCCACCGTTTGCGAAGCCGTTGAAAAAGCCATTCCCGACGAAGGCGCGCCATACGCGACTGCTGACGACCTCAAAAACTGCGCTGGCCTCGCGCTCGGCAGCCCGACACGTTTCGGCAATATGGCCGCCGCGATGAAATACTTTATCGATGGAACCATTCCCCTTTGGCTCGGCGCAGAACTCGTCGGCAAACCTGCCACCGTATTCACCAGTACATCTTCTCTGCACGGCGGCCAAGAAAGCACCTTGCTGACCATGATGCTGCCCCTGTTGCACCACGGCATGGTCATCAGCGGCATCCCATATACCGAGTCTGCGCTCAGCAATACCCAAAGCGGCGGCACGCCTACGGCGCAAGCCATGTTTCCGGTCATGACAGCAAAGCCGGCATTGACTGCCGAAGAAAACGACATTGCCTTTGCGCAAGGTAAACGTTTGGCAGAATTGGCACGAAAATTGGCAGACTGATTACCTTGTAATAAAAAGATTAAGGCCGTCTGAAAACCTGATGATACGGGTTTTCAGACGGCCTTTCTAGTTAATTATAATTAGTCTTAAAAGAAATATTTTTTTAATGAAACAAATGACTTAGAAAAATAGTGATTAGAACATAGTTTCATCGGACTACATCTTTTTGATAGAATCTGCGACCAAATTGTAAAGATAAGCTAATTGGAGAGGCTATGTCACTACCTGTATTTCCCTATGGCAAATTAAGCTTTGCCGTCAGTCTGGCGCTGTGTTCGGCGTATTCTTTCGCGACCGAAGTAGAAAAATACCCAGCCGCAAGAACGTGTCGATTTACCGACAGTTACCGTCCAAGGTGTCGGTAAACAGACTACTTCCAACTACACCATTCCTGCTTCCTCTGCCGCAACAGGTATCCGCCTGACCCAGCGCGAAACACCGCAGTCCCTGTCTGTCGTTACCGAAAAACAAATGGACGACCAAGGTTTGGATACCTTGCAGGACGTATTGAAACAAACACCGGGCGTGTTCCACAGCAAAATGGGCAATAACGTATCCGGTCACAGCCAGTTTATTTCGCGCAGTCAGGCGATTGACAGCATTTCCGTGGATGGCGCGCCTAAATTCCTTTACGACGGTAAAGCCATCCGCCGCGGTACCAACAATCTGGACAGCACATTGTACGAACAAGTCGTCGTCGTGCGCGGCGCAAGCGGTTTGTCTAACGGCGGTATGGGCGAGCCGGGTGGTACGGTTGCTTTGGAACGCAAGAAACCGACTGCCAAGCCAGCCATCAGCGTAGAAGCCGGTGTCGGTTCGTGGAACCACTACCGCTTCGTCCTTGATGCCAATCAGCCTTTAAATGTAGACAATACCTTGCGCGGCCGCGCTATTTTGGTCAGCGACCACGGCGGCGATTACCTGCCGAACACTTCGCGCCACAATCACACTTTCTACGGTACTTTGTCTTACGATATTACGCCGCAAACCCAATGGCGCCTCGGTACGGAAATACACCGTTTCCGCAATACCGGCAGCTCGCGTTTCAGCTATCTGACTGCAGCAGGTTCGCGCCGTACTGGATTCATACCGTTTGAGTCTTCGCCGCGCAGCAATTCTTCCGCACGTTGGGCATACGGCAAAGACACCAGTGCCGAAGTGTTTACTTCCCTCAGTCATGAGTTTGACAATGGCTGGAAACTGACAGGCAATTACAGCCATGTTTCGGGCAAAAACGACATCGTTTCAGGCATTGCCGGTACATACGAAATCAATCCCGACTATTCCGCGCTCTTTACGTCTGACCGCGATCGCAGCAAATATCGCGACCAAGATTTCTCCCTGACTTTGGATGGTCACTATCCTGCATTGGGCCGTTCGCATGAGTTCAATGCGGGCATCAGCTATCAGGACAACAAAGAAAACCTGTCTTTCTACGAAGAAGGCGAGTCGACGATTCCTGATTTGCGTAAATTTGACGGCAACATCGCCAAACCCGATATGCCGTATTCGCGCGACGGTTTTACCGATATGAAAAACCTGTCGGTTTACGGCTCGACCCGTTTCAAACTGACCGACAAGCTCGCCTTTATCGGCGGCAGCCGTTTTGTGGATTGGCGTTACCGTTACAGCACCAGCCGTAACAAATTCGCACACAGCAGCCACAAACAAAACGTTTTCATTCCTTATTTGGGCGTAACCTACGACATCGGCGACAATCTGACTGCCTATGCGTCTTACACCACCATTTTCCGTCCGCAAGTGCGTTACCTGACCAAAGACGGCGCGGCGCTTAAACCGCAACGCGGCAAAACCTACGAGACCGGTTTGAAAGCATCATGGTTTAAAGGCCGTCTGAATGCTTCCGCCTCCGTCTTTATGAACAAACGCGACCATTTGGGCGTGGTTGCAGGCAAATTCGCAAATGGCGAGGAATACTACCGCGCAGCCGACAACACCACAACAAAAGGCATGGAACTCTCTGTCGGCGGCCGCCTGAGCGACAAATGGCTGCTGAATGCGTCTTATGCACGTTCCAAAATCAAAGACAGCGAAGGGGTTCAACTGCATCCGTCTTATCCGGTTCATCTGTTCAAACTCTTTACCGCGTATGACGTGACCGATCGTTTAAACCTGGGTGCCAACGTCAACTGGCAAAGCCGCAGCCACACGCTGGACGAATACCCTGCAGACATCAATCCGGCCGCCGCCGCCGCATTGACCCAACGTCCGTATGCAACGCTGGACTTAACCGGTCATTACAAAATCGGCAAATCCACCCGCATCAGTTTGGACTTTGAAAATGTGTTCAACAAACGCTATCGCACCATGCCGGATATTCACGTTTACGGCACGCCGCGTAGTGTGACTGCAACGGTTAAACATACGTTCTAATTGAAAAGAAAAATAGTGCAGGCCGTCTGAAAACCTGAGTGATCGGGGTTTTCAGACGGCCTGAATATTCTCTAACATATTGTTTTTATGTTAAACCTGACTAAAAACTTGCTCGGTATCTTGAGCAAAGAAATCAAAATAACAGGTACAAAAAAAGACCGGAACATATCCGGTCTTTTTAATGATTTCGCACTTACGCTTTGTAACCTTTCGCTTCGGCAAGCAGGGCCAGCAATTCTTCAGTCGTATCCCAACCGATGCAGGCATCCGTAATACTTTGACCGTAAACTTCAGGTTTGTCTTGACGGCCTTCAACCAAGTGGCTTTCCACCATCACACCCATGATGTTTTCTTCACCGGCTTTCAGTTGCTCCGCAACATCGCGTGCTACATCCATTTGTTTGCGGAAATCTTTACGGCTGTTGGCATGGCTGCAGTCCACCATCAGTTTGCTGCTCACGCCGGCTTTTTGAAGCTGCGCAACCGCGCCTTTAACGTGCTCCGCGCTGTAATTAGGCTCTTTACCGCCGCGCAAAATCGCATGGCAGTCAGGGTTGCCACTGGTGTGGACAATCGCGGAATGACCGGCTTTGGTGACAGACAGGAAGTGGTGCGGATGATTGGCGGCGCCGATGGCGTCGATGGCAATTTTCAGGTTACCGTCCGTACCGTTTTTAAAACCGACAGGGCAGGAGAGGCCGCTGGCCAATTCGCGGTGTACCTGGCTTTCAGTCGTACGCGCACCAATCGCACCCCAAGAAATCAGGTCGGCGTAGTATTGCGGCGTAATCATGTCCAAGAATTCAGTCGAAGCAGGCATGCCCATTTCGTTCAAAGTCAGCAACAACTGACGCGCTTGGCGCAGGCCGTAGTTGATGTCAAACGTACCGTCCAAGTGCGGATCGTTAATCAAACCTTTCCAGCCAACGGTTGTACGCGGTTTTTCAAAATACACGCGCATTACAATCAGCAGCTCTTTCTCATATTTTTGCGCAAGGGCAGCAATTTTTGCGCATATTCTACCGCCGCCTTAGTATCGTGAATCGAGCATGGGCCGATGATGACCAGCAAACGGTTGTCACGGCCGTGAACCAAATCCGAAATTTCATGACGTGTTTTATAAACCAAATTGGCAACCTGAGGCGTAACAGGCAGCTCATACAAATGTGCGATTGGAGGAAGTAACTCTTTGACTTCCTTGATCTTAATATCGTCAGTAGGGTGGTGTTGGGACATGATGAACTCTCTTGTTTATTTTTGATACAGGTTACAGGTTTTAGCAGAATTAAACAAGGCTTGATTTTTTTGTTTTTAGCAATTTTATTCTAAAAATTTCTTTATTTTAAATTATTTTATGGAATTTAAAAATCAATTTATTTATAAAAAAATTAATATTTAATGCTATTGAAAATTTAATTTATATAATAAAAGGGCTTTGAGCTTTTATCAAAATACAGGCCGTCTGAAAAAGTTCAGACGGCCTGAAGTTTTTCATAGACCCAAAAATTGAGAAGCGTGAAGGCTATCGGTATTGTTCCAGCAAGGGCGAAGAAAAAGGAGTCCAATACACGCCTTTCAGGCCGCTTTCCACCAATTTATCATTCAGCCAAGTGTTACAAGTATTGAATAAATGATAGCGCCCTTTGGCTTCGTAAAAAGCATCGTTAGATTGATGATGGATTCCTTTTAGCAAGATGGGTTGCCCATTTTTTTGTTGAAAACCGGCCAAGAGCGATTTTGTTAAATTCCTGTATTGCTCAGGTGTGACCAAAAATTTGACGACGTGGCTATTTTCTCGTGGTTCAAAAGGATAATAAGTAACATGAATCAGCGTACGGTTCAGCCCGCTTAATGCGCCTAAAGCATTGGAGAACGTTAAATCTTTCCACTCAGGCGTGTATAAATAAAAATTGCGTTCCCCCCAGCCTAAACCGATATGCGTTATTTGAGGATCAGTAGTGAGCGTGTCTTTTGGATTGACGACATCCGACCAATCAAAAATATCATTCTTCAGCGGCATGACTACATCAGTATGCACACCGTTACTGACTAAAAATAAAGTAATTTCCCCTTTTGGCTGCTCTTCATTAAGCGGCAATGAAGCCATCATCCAAGCAGATAAAAAATACAATAGAGCAAAAATAGGGATAATCAGCGCTATTTTGCCGATTTTCTTGAGGATGTGAAGAAAGAAGTGCATTCGTTTCTTAAAGGCGATTAAGTTTGAAGGTGTATATTTTCTATTAAATTTGTACTTTTTTTCATTAGGAATGAGTAGATGGTATCTTGCGACTAATGATAAAAAAATGATTGTTAATTTGAATAAAAAAAGGCCGTCTGAAATATTCAGACGGCCTTTTCTTTCATTAAAACAGGGATACCAAATCTCATCTCAATCTATGTTGTGAACGCTTATTTTGCAGCGCTGCTGACCTGTTTCATCCAGGCAAACAGTTCGTCCAAGTCATAATCGCCGCCGTGGCCGACATCCCAAGGCAGGGCGTAGTCGACGGTTTGGCCGTTGTTTTGCAGTTTGGCGGCTAGGACGGCGGAGACTGCCAGTGAGGTGTCGCGGTCGTTGGTGCCGACGCGGATGCGCCAGTTTTGCGGCAGGTTTATGCCCGGTTTGCCGATGTAGTTGAGCGGGTTCATGATTTTGATGGTTTCTTCATCTGCGATTTCGGCGTTGGCGGCGGTGTTGTGTGTCATGGAGAACGCGGTGAAGTGGCGTTTATCGACGGTATTGGTGCCGAAGAGTTGGTTTTCGCCTGCGCTTAAATCTACGCCGTCAAAGGCGGGCGGTGTTTTTTGGCGGCCGGCGGCTTTGGCGTAGGCATCGAAATCGACGGAGACGACTTTGCCGTTGTGGACGGTCAGCCAAGTGCGGTCGCTCAGGTCTTTGCCTGCATCAAGCTGGGTTTGTGCGGATTGGGCGAGCAGGCCGGCAATATGGTTTTTAAAGCTGCCGTTGCCTTGGGCGTCCAGCGTCAGGGGTTTGCCTTCGGGGGATTTCAGGTTCAGGCTGTTGAGATAGGCGGGGTATAGGGGTTTGAGGAGGTCAGACAGTTTTTTCTCGTCATCGGTCAGCGTGCCGGCGACCAGCTCGCGTTTGACATGGTAGTCGAGCATGGAAACGTTCATTTTTTTGTAGTCGTTAACGCCGTTGAACTGCCATTCATAAGCCATGTCGGCATGGTCCAAATCGGTAATCGGGCAGTAGGCGGATACGGCGAAAACTTTGTCGCTGCCGTCTGCCGCACCCAATGCTTTCAGATATTTTTCGTAATCTTTTTGGTCGGCTGTTGCGCCTAAGAGGGCGGACATCGCGCCGCCCGCGCTTGTGCCGTTGGAAATGATTTTTTCGGCATCGCCAGGCATAACTTTGTCGTTGGCTTTCAGGTAACGGACGGCGGCTTTCAAATCGACAATGGCGGCAGGTGCTTTACCGGTGGGTTCTGTCCGGCCGCGTGCTCCAGGGGAGGCGACGACATAGCCTTTGGAGAGGGCAACCAGGGCGGCGTTGGGCGATTTTTGGCCGTCTTCAGGCTCGCCGCGTTTGCCTTCCAAAGTAGGTTTACCCGGTTCGGCAGGCATATAGCCGCCGATTTGGTTGGGCAGGAAAATCGGTGCGGTTTCGGCGTTGAAACCGTCTATCTCGCCGCCGTTGTAATAGGCTTCGGGTACATAAATATTGATGATTTCGTAACGGGTATCGACAGGATTGCGGACGTACACCACGCCTTCGTAAGCACGGAATTTGACGGCTTGACCGTTCACTTCGATGCTTTGTTCGGTGTATTTTTGTTTGGAGAAGTCTAGGTCGTAGGTGTCTGCGGTTTTGACGGAAGCGCAGGCGCTCAATCCTAGCGCGACAGAAACGGATAAGAGGGTTTTGTTCAGGGCATTCATCATCATACTTTCTGAAGAGGTGAACGGATATGATAACGAATACTAAGGCCGTCTGAAACACCAAGTCGGGTTTCAGACGGCCTGATTTTTTTGTAACGTTATGCGGTGTTGTACGTTATGTTGGTAAAGTAATATTGGCTTGAATTTTATCTATTTGATAAATATGAATTTAATAAGGCATTATGCCTTAAAAAATCTATTGATTCGGTATCTGTAAAAATTTGAATCTGCCTTGTAAATTAGTATGCAGGACAGGCATTTTTGCTTTATTTACAGATTGGTTCTGCTTGTCAGAACGTTTTGCTCAATTCGACAAACATTTTGGTTTTGCCGTATTCGTAGAACTTGTCGTTGCTCCATGTTTTGTTGTGGGCAATGGTCAGGCGCGGGGTGATGCCTTTGAAATGGAGGGCGCGGTGCCATACGCTCAGGGAGGCGGAAGCTTCTTTGTCGCGGCGGTTTTGTTCGTTGCTGAAGAAGCCGGGGGCTTGGTAACGGCGTTGGGCGGCGCTGAGGCGTAGGACGGTGGAGAGGCCTTTGGGCCATTCTTGTCCCCATGTGGTGCGCAGGGCGTAGCGGTTGAAGCTGTCGCCTTTGTCGTCGCGGTTGCGTTCGCGGTAGAGGTCGATACCGGCCACCCAGTATTGGCGCGCGTTGCGGTAGTACACGATGGAATTGCTGAGCAGTTGGCTGGTGTTGTTGGAATGCTCGCGGCGGCTGTTTTTCAGACGGCCTGCTTCAAATGCGCTGAGGGTTTGCAGCTTGGGTTGCCACCAATAGTTGTAATGGACGCGTACGCCGTTGGTGTAGGTGTAAGGGTCGTTGCCGTAGAAGCGGCGCTCGTGGAACGGGGTAATGCCGATATCGCTGCGCTGGTCTGCATAGCCGATGCCTGCCGAAAAGCGTGTGGTGAGGTCGTTGTAGTTGGTGTGTTTGGGATAGATTTTGCCGTAATGGTCTGCGCCTGCCGTGGCATAGAAGCCGCGTGGCAGCGACCATTTTTTTTCTGCGCCGATTTGATAGTGGACGGCGGTGGCATCAATGGGTTCGAGGAATGTCCAGCCTCGGAAGCAGTCGTCGTTGGGATAGACAAGGCGCACGGCGCGGCATTGTTCATCGCTTAGGTAGTTGCCCAGACGGCGTTGGCCGGGGGCTTGGTTGATGTTTTGTTCGCGCGTGATGTTTAAACCGGCATTGAATTGCCATGAGTCGCGTTCGCGCAGGGCTTTGCGGTAGGTTTCGATGTGTTCTTGCAAGGCAGGCGGGAGGGATTCGGTTTGCAGTTTGTCGAACTGGTCGGCTGCGGCTTCGTTTTGTTTGTCTTCAAACAAGGCGGTCGCAAGCTGCCAGCGGACGGCGGAGGCATCGGGCTGCTCGGCGATAAAGCGGCGGTAATAGCCGACGGCTTCGGCGGCGCGTCCTTCGGATTGGGCAAGCAAACCTTTGGCATAGCGGGCCATGGCGCGGTCGTGTTCTGGCCATTGTTCATAAATGGGCAAAACGGCTTTGATGCCGGGGATGTTGTGGGCGACGACGGCGGAATACATGGCGCGTGCCAGTAATTCGGTGTTGGCAAGCAGGGTGTCGGCATCGACGTTGATGATTTTTTCAGACGGCCTGTTTGTCTGCTCGGCAGGAATGTTGTGCGTTTCAGGTTGTTGGGGTTCGGCAGTGTTGACTTGAAGCTCGGGTTTCACATCAGGCGGTACATCGGCGGCGTGAAGGGAAAGGGGAAGGATGGCGAGGAGGAGCAGACGTTTTTTCATGGCAATGTTTGGAATGTTATCGGTATAAGTGGGCAGATTGTACAATGTTTTGAGCCAGAAATTTTGCAAACCGAGTGCCATTTTATCTGATAAAGACGACAAAAGGCCGTCTGAAACCCGATGGGATTTCAGACGGCCTTTGTTTGCGAGTTGGATTTAGTTTTTGTCCAAGTCCAAATCGGCTTTTGTATTCGATACGGCCTTGGCCTTTGTCTTCGATAGAAACGTCCAGCTCTTGTTTGCCGCGTTTGAATTTCAGATCGGCATCGTCGTGTTTGATTTCAGACTCAACCACATGGAAACCTTTGCTGCGCGCGTGGGCGATCACTTTTTTGGCCAGGGAAGGAATGGAATTGCGTTGGCCGGAGAGTTCGGCTTCGTATTCAAATTCGCCGTTGCCTTGATGATCGGCTTTGATGGTGTGCGCGCCATCCGGACGGTAGATTTCGGAAGGCAGCGGGGAGGCGAATGCCGTGGCGGAGAAAAGAGCCAAAATGCCGGTGGCCAGTAACGATTTTGCTTTGGTCATCGGTTTTCCTTTCTGAAAAGGGTTTTGAGAACGACATCATCTTATCGGCAGGTATGAGGGGCGGCAAGCGGATAAACTCGATTTTACGCACGGCTACATGATTTGTTTGGAGGGCGTTGATTCTTTGCTTTGGGCTGGTGTTTGCTTGCAGAAAAATGCTGCCGGATAAGACTTAGCCGAGGCGGAACAATTCGCTGCCGTGCGCCTTCAGCCATTGTTCGGCTTGGTCAACATGCGGCGTGAGCGAGTGGGTCAGAGCCCAAAATGCAGGGCTGTGGTTGGGATGGCGCAGGTGGGCGAGTTCGTGCAGGCAGACATAGTCGGCGACATATTCGGGTGCGCCGATGAGCCGCCAGTTGAGGCGGATGCCGGTAGTGTGGCGGCAAACGCCCCAGAAGGTTTTGGCGTTGGAAAGGGAAATGGCGCTCGGAGTCAGGCGGGTGGTTCGGATATGGCCTTCGAGGCGTGGTAGCAGATATTCGTGCGCACGCTCGTGTAGGAAACGGTGCAAATGGATGAGTTGGGCGGCGTTTTCTTTTTCGGGCAACAGGATTTCAGACGGCCTGATTTGGATGTGGTTTGCTGCGTGGACGGACAAGGCCGTCTGAACGCCTTGATACCAAATCCATTCGGGAAGCGTGTCGGTGGGTGTTTGTCGGGCCGGTGTTTTGTTTAGGGTACGGCGCAGGATGGCTTCGTTGTCGTTCAGCCATTGGGTAAAGGTGTGCTGGGTAACAAACGGAGGGATATTGATGCTGACGGTATCGGCGGAAACGGGGCGCAAGATGAGGTTTTTCTTGGCACTGCGTTTGAGCTGGATATGAATGGTGAGGCCGTCTGAAAGGGTGTGGGTATGGAGGCGTGGCATGATGTTGTGGGAAAGATTGGACGGCATGAAAAGGGCGGGTATAGCGGCCCACCCGATGGAATGATTTATTTGGTTTTGGGCGCGAACGGGCCTTGTCCGGTAATCAGGGGCTGTTGGCTTTCGATCCATTGCTCGCATTGGGCCATGAGTTTGGCTTCATTGCCGTTGTTGTGGGCAATGGGTTTGCCGATGATGACGCTGACTGTGCCGGGGTATTTGAGGAAGGAGTTGCGCGGCCAAAATTCGCCGCTGTTGAGCGCGACGGGGACGATGTCCATCTCAAACATTTTTGCCATGCGCGCGCCGCCGAGCTTGTAGCGGCCTTTTTCACCGGGCGGAAGGCGTGTGCCTTCGGGGAAAATGGTAATCCAATAGCCTTCGTTTTTACGCGCAAGGCCTTGTTCTAATAGTTGTTTGTTGGCTTCGCGGCTGTTGCTGCGGTCGATGCCGATGGTTTTAACCAGCTTCAGGCCCCAGCCGAAGAAAGGGATTTTGAACAGTTCGCGTTTGGCAACATACACTTGTGGCGGAAAAATCTCTTGCAGGGCGAGGGTTTCCCAGCCGCTTTGGTGTTTGGCGCAAATGATGGCAGGGTGGTCGGGAATGTTTTCCGCGCCGCTTAAGGTGTAGTTCAAACCGATGATGTGCTTGAGCGACCAGTTGAGGATGCGCACCCAAATTTGCGCCATTTTGTGCGCACCGCCTTGGAAGGGCAGGGCAAGCAGCATAAAGGGGAACAGCAAAATAATGCTGGAGGAAAGGATGAACCAGTAAATCAGGTTGCGGATAATCAGCATATCGGGGAAAAGTCTGTCATTTGAAGGCCGTCTGAACACCGTTGTCGGCAGTTTCAGACGGCCTTGTCGTTTATAGGATGGCTTGCGCGGCTTCTTCGATTTGTGTGCTCTCACGCATGATGTATTGCGAGAAAGCGAGCAGGTTGTCGAAGACTTGGGTGTGTTCGGGCAGGTCTTGTTCGTGTTTAGCCAGCGTTTTTTTGCCTTTGCCGGTCAGGACGAGTGCGGATTTGCCGCCTGCCGCTTCAATGGCTTGCAGGTCGCGCAGGCTGTCGCCGACCAGCCAGGTTTCGGCGGCATTGGCCTTGAAGCGTTCGATGATGTCGATAATCATGCCGGGCTTGGGTTTGCGGCATTCGCAGTTGTCGGCGGCGGTGTGCGGGCAAAACCAAATGCCGTCGATGGTACCGCCTGCTTGAACGGCAAGACGGTGCATTTGCGTGCATTTCGGTCAGGTCTTGCACGGTAAAGTATTTGCGGCCGATACCGGATTGGTTGGTGGCCACGGCGATGGTGTAGCCTGCCTGCGTTAAAAGGCGATGGCATCCATGCTGCCTTCGATGGGAATCCATTCGTCAACGGATTTGACGAAATCGTCGCGGTCTTGATTGATGACGCCGTCGCGGTCGAGGATGATGAGTTTCATGGTGTTCCTAAATATTGTTTTCAGACGGCCTTCAACATATTGAGAGTCTGGTCGATATGATGCGCTAAGGTGGGATTATAGGTTAATGCCTTCATAGGAGAGGTAATTTGTGTTTTCCTGTTGTTTGAGAGAAACCGCTTTGAGTGATGGCTTGTGCCAGTGTTTCTGGGTTTTGACGTGAGAAAAATAAACCTGCATCTTCGTTCATGACTTCGGTACATGCTATATTGTCGGAGAAAACAACTCGGGTTCCGCACAGAAATAGATTCTATGCCAACCAGTCCGAATGGTTCGTACAGTGATGCCATGATAGTGAAGTCAGCAGCTCGGTAAAGTTCAGGCATATTTTTGCAGAAACCAAGCTCAATAACGTTGTTCATTGGTCGAGGTAAGGATCCGGCAACAGCCAGTTTGATGGGTAACCGGTATGCTCGAAAAATTCTGCTAATAAATCTAAGCCTTTTCGGGTATGTCCGGTTGATGGAAATAGGAAAATAGTTTCGTCGTTCTTTGAATCCGCATCTCGCACGAGTTGCAGGAATTTCTTCCGGTTTGGTGTAGAAGCGTGCAGTATCGGCAGGTGGATGGATAACATGGATTTTTCAGAAGGCACCCCACAGAGGTTGATCAACTCGTGCTGCATCAGGTGTGAATGCGCCATGATCAATTTTGCTGTTAAGTAGCTGGTACTGGTTACGCCGAATGATGAGTCTATCAAGTAAGTTTGGGGTTTTACCCATGTTGTGCAGGTAACCCAAATGTGTACCGCCGCAGACAAAGATATCAGCATAATCACCAGGATTGCAGGGCAGTCAGGAATATTTCTGTTTTGCCGAAGCTTACCAATTGCATACCGAAGAAAAAGGGCGCAACTTTTTGGAATCTTTTTGATTGACGTGATGCGTATCAACTTGGCGGTATTCAGGAAACCGTTGTATCGATTTTTGTGCAGCAAAGACTGTAGGTTTGAGGCCGTGTGCGCTAAAACCACGGACAAGGTCGAAGGTGTAGCTTTCATGCCTCCTCCTGGACGGAAGCAGTTACAGCAATGTCGATAGAATAGTTCGCTCATTGTGTGGATTCTTTCGAATATTTTTCTGCTTTCAAACCGCTTTGCCATTTTTCAAAGGCCGTCTCGAAAAACGGGTGTCAGTTTGGCGAAGGTTTGGCAGTGTTTTGACGTGGTAGAGCCGCCGAGCGAGGGCGTGTCGAGGGCGAGGACGTAGTCTTCCATAAACGCGCCGTAGCCGTCTTCTTCGTCGGTGTAGTAGAACTCGGTAAACCGTCTGGCCGAGTTCGGTAAAGTCGTCCGCCGTTAATGCGCCGTCCATGTGTTTGAGCAGAAAGTGCCGTCCGCTGATTTTGCCCGAGGCCATGGCGGCGAAGTCAGCCGCGGTTTCGGGGGCGGTTTGCCAGACGGGCTGACGAGGCCTGCAGTGCGCCGCCCACTGCCAGTCACATGCCGATATGGGTGGCGGCGTTTTCGCGTGGAGCTGGTCGATAGTCTCGTCGAGATGGAAGCGGATATTGTCGCACATGGACGGTGTTCGTTGGGGGAAAGTATTGTAGCGGAAAAGATCGAATTAGGGCCGTCTGAAAGAGGGTGTTTCAGACGGCCTCGGGAATTTAACCTTAAATACAGGGACAAGTTCCATCTGGGCTCAGCAGTATCGGGCGGCAATGTTGATGATGCCGAAGAGGAAGACCCAAACCATCAACCAGAATCCGCCGAAACTTTGTAGTTTTTGCCGGCGCCGAATTTATGGCGCGAGCGGTAGAGCAGCATGGCGGGATGATGCCTGTCCAGATGGTTGCGGCTAGGCCGACGCAGCCGATGGCGGTAACGCAGCCGGTAGGAAGAGCAGGCAGGAAATCAAAGGCGGCAGGAAGGTCAGTGCGGCGGTTTTGGTGCGGCCGAGATGCTGTCGTTCCATTTGAAGATGTCGGCAATGTAGTCGAACAGGCCGAGCGTTACGCCGAGGAAGCGACGTTGCGATCGCCATGTAGGAGAACAGGGTCAACACTTTGTCCATATTGCCTGGTTTTGAGCGAACTTGGACAGCGTTTCGATCAGACGGAAACCATTTCGGCGGCGATAACTGAGCGGAACTAGCTGCGCGGCAGGTTGCCTGGATGGCGATTTGCCAGAGGATGTAAATCACAAGCGCAATCAGCGTTCCTGCCCATAGGATTTGGCCACCTGGGCGCGTCGCCTTTAAAGTATTTGAGCAGGCTGGAAAACGTTGCCGGGAAACCGAATGAGGCAAGGCAGACGGCAGGGCGGTGGCGGCATAAATCCAGTAGCTGGTGCCGACAGGGCTTGGTGTCAAACAGGACAGGCATTTTGGTATCGGCAATGCAGGGCCGCTGGTTGCCCAAATAAAGGTCAATCACCATGCCGCTGATGAGGATACTGGTGAAGTGGTCAACCAAGCGTGCGGATGCCCAAACACAAAGGCGAGAATGCCGAAGAAGACGAGTTACTGACGGTGAGCGAAATTGCCGCCTCACCGCGCTGCCGATGCCTTTGGCGGTTCAGGGTCGCCGCCTCACGAAGATGTAGGCGGTGAGCAGGTATAAACGAAAGCGACGGCAACGCTGTTGATGATGTTCCAAGCCGGGCCGAGCAGGTCTTTTAACCATAGTGTCGAAGCTGGCGCCGTGCGGATAATGGGTGTTGACTTCCAAAAATCATCAGGCCGCTGGAGACATGGAAAAACCAGGTGACAGCAACACGGCCAGCGAGCCGGTAAACCATACGCCGGAGGTGGCGGTCGGGTTGGCAAGCATGCCTGCGCCGATAACCGTACCGGCGATAATCATCGCGCCGCCGAATAGGGATGGGGCTTTGCTGACATTGTTTATCTTTCTTCAGAAATGCGTGGCCGCCATTATGCCGTAAAGTGTTAGTGTAGTAGCAGGTCGTCTGAAAACCCGATTGTCGTTTTCAGACGGCCTTTGATGTGTATAACGCAACTGATTAAATCAATTTTCGCAGTTTCACGTTTCTTTCAGATCAGGCGGTAATAAACCGGCGCGACGATGATGCCGCTGATGCCGAAAAATGCGTTCAAAGACGACCATTGCCACCAGCAATCCCTCATGCGCTGATCTCGATTTGAGCCGATGATTTTGGCGTTGAGGAAATATTCGAGCTTGTGGATGACAACAAGGAAAACCAGCGAGGCGAGTGCGATCGTAAAGCGATGCGCCGAGGCTCAAAATAATGATAACGGTGTTGAAAACCGGTTGCCTCGCCACCGAACTGCAGACCGACGATAAAGGCGACGATCAGGACGGTCATTTTAAACGGCAGCTCAACACCGAACAGCGGTAAAACCAAGTAAAGGTACAGGCCGGTCAGGAAGGTAGTCGATCAGTGAGATTTTGACTTAAGCGAGGAATACGCGTTCAAAGCTGGTTTCAAAATTCGACGATGCGCGCATCACGGCTTTTTAAACAGCGGCATTTTATGGCGGTTTTTGCGCATTTCCAGGCGGTGGAAACTGAGCATGGCGCCGATAATGATACCGATGAGGATGTAGACGAAGGACGTGATGCTGTTTTTACCGATACGGGTCAGCGCGGCGCGGTATTCTTCAATCAGCTTGATCGCCGAGGCTTTGATTTCGGTCATATTGTTGGGCAGCATATTGAGAATAGCCGCAGGCAGGTCTTGGCTGTTTTTGGTGTCTTCCAAAATCGCCGCCAGCTACTAACATAAAAGCCGGACATGGCCGCTGTATCAGGTGGTAATGCCCAAAAGACATCATCGTGATGATGCTGAACACGATGGGCCAGCGTCAACGTAGTGGAAATCAGGTTGATATTGCGCGCACTGAGCGATTTATGAAGCCGAGTGTTACGCGGCAAAACACGGCGGCGGAGTGTTTGAGGATGACGCCGTTGGTGCGGTAATAAAGATATAGGTCAGGATAACCGACAGCAGCAGCGGCAGCAATGGTAGTGCAAGACAATCAGCAAAGCCAAACCCATCAGGATATAGGAAGCGTTGCGGAAAGTCGGGTTGTCGGTGTGGGAAGAGAGTATGACATGGAAGCCGATAAGGCAAAGCAAAAACAGGTCAGGCCGTCTGAAAAATCGGCGTTCAGACGGCCTAACTTAATGACAGCGATTAATCGTGCAATGAGGCCGCGTGTACCGTGTGTTTTCCAACAAAGCGGCACCGTCATCGCCGACGCCGCCGGGAAACGGGCGGAATCATGGACGCGCGTTCTTTGGCGACATCAAACCCACGTCGCCGCACAGGCTGCCGTCGTCCAAGCGGGTTGATGCCCACATCAATAACGACTGGCGCTGGGTTTGACCCATTCTCCTTTAACGAAATTCGGAATGCCTACGCCGACCACCAAAATATCTGCGGCAGCAACTTCATCGGCAAGTTTTGCGGCGCTGTGGCAAATGGTTACCGTCGCGCGACAGCAGCAATTCCAATGCCTGCGGGCGGTCGACACTGGAGCGCCGACGACGACCGCTTTTTGCCGGGTCGATGCCGTAGGCTTCAACAAAGTCATCACGCCTTTGCGTGCAAGGGCGCATCAGCGGTATTTTGACGACCAGGCGGCCGACGTTGGTAAGTGGAAACCGTCCACATCTTTATGCGGCTCGATACGCTCCAAAACCGCTTGGCTGTCGATGTGTGCCGGCAGCGGCAGTTGCACCAAAATACCGTCGACGGCAGGGTCGCCGTTCAATTCGTCCACCAGTTTCAGCAAATCGTCTTGCGTGGTTTCAGACGGCAGCTCGTAAGAGCGCGATTCGATGCCGCTGCGGTGCTGTTTATTGCGGCCATAAACCGCGCTGGGCAGGTCGTCGCCAACCACTACCACCGCCAGCAAGGCGGTGCAAACCTTTTTCCTGACGCGCTACGCCTGCGCGACCGCCTCGATGCGTTGCTGGGAGATCCGTCTATAAGTTGTGCAGCCGATGATTTTTCCTCCTCAATAGGGATAAATATTGCGTTTAAATTATCGCATTTTTCAGACGGCCTGACACAAAAGAGTAGCCCTGATTGTGAAACATAAAAATAAATAACGATTAAAAATAATAAGATAATCAAAAAATGAAAAAATAAAGCAAAGCAGATGTTGACCGGGTTAAAAAGTGGTCGTATAGTTCAGGTCTTCAGTCGGGGGCGTAGCGCAGCCCGTCAGCGCATCTGCTTTGGGAGCAGAGGGTCGGAGTTCGAATCCACCGCCCCTGACCACAAAAATTTCTTTCGCACGAATCGGCATGAGCGCCTGTAGCTCAACCGATAGAGCACCGACCTTCAAAGTCGGGGGTTACAGGTCTGATTCTGTCGGGCGCAATTTTTACGGTGGCTGTAGCCAGCTGGTAGAGCCCTGATTAGATTCCAGTTGTCGGTTCGAGCCCCATCACTACACCCAGATGAAAGCCTCGTATATTGTATGCAGGCTATTTTTCCGTTTATACCCGAATTCTCATCAGATTTAATTGCTCGTGTATTTATCAAAACCGTTTCATCATGGTATCGGCAAAATGGCGTTTCACGTTATCAAACATCACTGAATACGCAACCAAGCCCGAATATTGTACCGTTCGGTATCTTTTATGGCGTTTCAGCGTTATCCCTTATAATAATCTCTCGATTATTTTCGTTTCATTCCCAAAGGAACCCCGCATCATGTCCGAATGGTCGGCTCCAGAATTTGAATCCGAAAATCTGTCCGCCCGAAAAGCTGGCGGAGCGTTTGGCGGCATGCCCCGTCCGCTGGTTTTTTACCAATGGCTGTCGATATTCTCCACCGGGGCCATGTAATATATCTGGCGCAGGCGCGATCGGCCGGTGCGGCTTTGGTATTGGCGTTGAATACCGATGCTTCGTGCGCCGTCAGAGCGATGACCGCCTCGATTAATCCTTTGAAAACCGCGCGGCAGTGGCAGCGGCATTGGCGAGCGTGACGGTCACTTGGTTTGATGACGACACGCCGGGCCGCGTTGATTGAAATGGTCAAAACCCGATGTGTTGATTAAAGGCTGGCGACTGGCCTGTGGATAAGATTGTCGGTGCGGCCGAAACGTTTGCGCGTAGGCAAAGTATTGATCTCTGTTTTACACCAGACTCGACCACCAAAACTTTGGCGAAAATCCGCGAAGCCGGAGGAGGCGAATGACGGATCTGAACAGCCGCCATTGGGCCTTGGCTCGCCGCGCTTTCAGGACGGCCTGCCGCAACACGTTTCGAAGTTGGCGCGAGTGGTTGGGATGAAGCCGCAATACTAAACGGATTCGGCAGCAGCACATATCCGCGGTTTGCTGCGCCAGCATAGCGGCAATGGCGCTTGGTGCGCCTTTGCTGCTTACCGAAGAATCTTTTGCAACAAATGGCCGGAAAACAGGGTTTTCGTGCGCAGTTGAAACACGAATGTCGTCCAGCAACGATGAAATTGGCAGTGGCGCGCCAGTCGGCGATCGGCGATAAGGCCTGTGCGTGGCGCATTTCCAAAACCGCAAAGGACGCGGACGGCAAGGGCGGCGTATCAACCGACAGGCGAATGTCTGATGTTCAGCTTGGCTGGCGTTTGACAAGCCGCAGCATGAGCTGGGTTCGCTGGCGTTGGTGGTGGCATTGGCCCGCCGCCGTGCGCTTGCCGATATCGTGTTTGGACGTAAATACCGGCGTCGAACGATCGGTCGCCAACGACAAATTGGGCCGGTATTTGATTGAAAACGGCGCGGGTAGATACTAAGACGTCGTCGCCGTCATCGGCATCGTGCGCATTAATTTTGTATTGCCGAAAGAGTTGAAAAACGCCACTTCCGTGCAGGCCTTGTTTCAGACGGCCTCAAGCAGGGCGTGTGTCAAAACTTTATTAAATGCAGTGTTGGCGCAACTTGATGCGCTGTTGAACGAATACGCACAAAACGGATTCGCATCATGTATCGGCGAATACAATGCCGCCAACCGCGACACGGAACAGGCCGGTGTTGCTGCTTCAGGAAGCGACGCGTTGCGGCCACGAAGGCGTAGTTAAAGGCGTGATGCGCAAGGTGCGTTGCGTTTGCTGGACGGACAAGGGCGAGAAACCATCGTCAGCGGCGAGATCAGCTTATGTCCGGATAACCGCCCGGACAAACCTGCCGCCGCTAAGCCGGAACGCTTTTTGCTGCTGGACGGCGGCACAGCCAGCAGAAATGGGCGGCGAGAACGGCACATTTACCAGTCGGCTGCGCCGCATCGTGATTTGACCCAGCTGGGTGAAGAATGGCCGCAATTTGCCGATGACGATGTAAAGATTGTCGGTTGCGCCGTGCGGTTCGGTCAAAAAGCGATGTAGGAAGAACAATTAACCCGTCCGGTCGAATGGCTGTCTCCATGCCGCAGGCTTTGGGCATCCGCAACCATTACTGCCGCCCTGAGGAGCATGGCTCGACCGTTGGTTTAATGCGCGGGCAGCCGCCGCTTCACGCAAAACGCTCGTGTCGTCAGTCAGCTGCACCGCTGTCAAATCCACCGACGCGCTGACGGAAGACATCATTATCTCGGCGGCACCATCATGCCCGGTTTTCACTTACTAACGAGGCGATGGCGCTCAAGACCGCCAACCTCAACCGCCCCATCGGCAAGGTATATCCGTTCAACCACAACGCCGAACGCCGACGCCAGCGGCATGATGGATGCCGTTTGCGGCGCGTTGATGATGATGCAGCCGTCTAAAGACGAAAACGGGCGAGGGCAAACCGGTCGATATTATTATCACGGGAGGCGGCGCGCCAGAGTCGTACAGGCGTTGCCGGAGTCATTCGTCCATGACAATCGCGAAAATCGTCGATAATCTCGTGATTCACGGGGTTTGCATTGATCGCCCATCAACGGACAATAAAAGGAAAACGCATCATGAAATGTGGCTGTTTGCGGTCTTGGTCGCACCTCAACATTATTGTTTTTGGCAGCATGGTTGCCTATCGGACACAACATGAAAACCGCCAAACCCGAATCTGCTTTTGGAAGGCGGTACGGCACGATTATTGCTCCCGTCTTTTGACGCGCCCAGCCGAGCCTCGGCAGGCATCGCAACCCGATTGCGGTGGTCGAACTGTGACGGCCTGATTGCGGCCGAACCGGAACTGAAGAAGCGGAAGCCTTGCGTAAAAAGCAAGAAGCGCAACAGTTGGAAGAGAAAGAAAAATGCGCCGTGAGAAAGAGGCGCAAGAGCGTCGCGCCGCTGAAGAAGAGATGGCGCGGTGGCGTGGAACGCTTGTGTACCAGCAGCGCCACCGTGGTGATGGGATGAAGACGATTACCACCGCATCAAAGGCCTGTTGGGCAATGGCTCATGCGGCCAGCCGCAGTATCGAAAACGCAACGGCGCATCCGGTGGCGACCGTTTAAAACCTTCGCGTGGTCTTGCTCGCCGACGGCGACACTTTCCTGCCCAGCTTGATGCCTGGGCAGCTGCGGCTTTAGTGGCAGTATTCACAACGGCGAACCGCATTGACGTAACACGCAGCCGTTCTTCCGCCCGTTTTGATTTCACGCTTGTCCAGCGCAGGTTTTGGCGGCGCGCGCATTGTCGAACAGGAAGACAGAAGCGCACCCGATACCGGTTTGAGCGTGGCGACGACCGTGGTCTTTATGGCGGTCGACGAGCGCGATGCCCAAGACATCAGAAACATTGTCGGCCGTTATGGCGGTTGAACATGAAAAACCCGCCGATAATCAGTGCCTATCTGGTTTCAGACGCTTGAGACCTTTAGTTCTTCAAAACTCCCTAAATTCCCACCAAGACATTTAGGGATTTTCCATGAGCACCTTCTTCCACCAAAACCGCCCGCCATGATTGCCAAAACACATAGACCGGAGTTGGATCAGGTGATTGATTGGCAAACCGATCGAACAATACCTGAATCGTCAAAACCGTTACCCTTCGAGACCACCGCGGCCGTCCCGCCTATCCCCTGTTGTCCATGTTCAAAAGCCGTCCTGCTCGGACATGGCACAGCTCTTCCGGATCCCGAACCGAACACAGCCTTATCACCCGCATCAGATTTCTAACCTGTTTTGTCGTTTTGACGAACTGAGCATCCCTGATTACAGCACCTTATGCCGCTACCGCAACTGGCTGGCGCAAGACGATACCCGTCCGAACTGCTGGAACTGGTCAACGCCAACCGACCGAAAAGGCTCGCGCAGAGAAAGCATCCGCCGCCGTCATTGACGCCACCATTATCCAGACCGCCGGCAGCAACAGCGCCAGGCCATAGAAGTCGATGAGGAAGGGCAAGTCAGCGACAAACCGCACTGAGTAAAGACAGCGATGCCCGTTGGATAAAGAAAACGGTCTCTACAAAACTCGCCGGTAAACAACATACCCGCACCGATGGAGAAGGCTATATCGAGAAACTGCACTACCCTCGCCAATGCCCGTGAGCGCGCAAAACACCTGTCGCTTTTGTTGGCGGTCACCCAAAGGTACGGACCGTTTGTGCCGATAAAGGCTATGACAGTGAGAAACCGACAACATCTGGAAGAGCGTCGGCTGCAGGACGGTACGATGCGCAAAGCCCACCGCAAAACATCCGCTGACGGAAGCGCAAACCAAACGCAACCGATATTTGTCGAAAACCCGTTATGTGGTCGAACAGCCGTACGTTACACCGTAACTCCGCTATGCTCGGGCAGCCTATTTCGGACTCGAGCAGCGGAGCAACAAAGCCATCTAAAGGCGATGTGTTTGAACCTGTTGAAAGCCGCCAACAGTGGTGCGCACGTTGCCGCTCTAGGCGGCCGGATGCCCGATTAATCAGGGTATCCGCGATTAAGGGGGTATTTGAGTAGAATCGGTGGATATTTGAACGAAAACAGCTGCAAACCTGTGTTTGATTTCGGCTATTGAAGCGAAAAGGACTGCGGTCTCGGCTCGATAAGTAGCCGGCCAAGCCTCGATAAACTGAACGCCACAACACGAAACCCACTGTATCGGCAGTGGGTTTCATGCTTTTTCGGTTTTTGAGTATCTGATATAAAGGGGAACAGGTATGTTTCGTATATGCGCACTCGAGTATCAAGAGATAATGGGAAGAGGGGGATAAAATCTGTCGTTTAATGGCTCGGATTAGGACGTCTTCCGAGTGAGTTTTGATTATACGCTAATAATAACTATTATCAATAGCAAAAATTGAAAAATAATGGTTTTGTTGTAATAGTTTGTTTTTATATGGAAATTAAATTGCGGCATTGGCTTTACCATGCTTTGAAAAGGCCGTTGATGACCCACAGGCATATTTAGCATCGCCTGGCAGCAGCTTTCGCCGGTACGTTCGGAAGCATCAGCCAGAGGCAGAAAACGGCAATAGCTGCGGTTAAACAAACCGGATAAGCTGGGCTATCGTCGTACTGTTAAAACAGAATGAGAGAGAATCAGCACCGTCTAAGATTTCAGACGGCACCTGAGAGAGTGATGATTAAGGAAGGAACAACCTCAGAATAGTAATCTCACAGTTTTTCAAACCAGCTTTTTACATTTTTGTAGCGCAGCACGTTCAGCCTGGACCTGATTTATCCCGGAGCAGTATAAAATATTCTGAACTTTTGATCTTTTGCTCGCCGCAGCTGCTATACAGGCATTACTTTACCCACATGGCACTATGCAGTGTACTGACCTCCTTGTTCACAAGCTTTTAATTGCTTCATGTTTAGCCTCGAGAGAATCTTTATTTAAAGCCCGCTTGAAATACCTGTTCTTTCGTTAGTTGCTACTGCACCATATTTAGATACATATACGATCCTAGAAGTTATAGAGCGTTGGTTATTCTGAGGAGTGTTAGATTGTATCCGTATTAGTATAGGCCAGGTCATTTGTAATGCTCTAGTTGCGGGGTCAGCAGCATAAACATAAGACACTGCCAGTCCTAGCGGTACAACAAGCAACTTTTCATTTTAATTCTAACTCTATTTATTATTTGAATCTTTATTAGCCTGCGCTGCATCAATCCTACGATGATAGTTATCTTCTATTACGCGGCTGACGTTGAAATAGGGCAAGAAAACATTTCGATACTATATTTCAGACGGCCTTTTGATTTGTTTCAATCACTCATAAACCAAGCAATCAACATATCCAAAGCCATATAAAATACCGTATAATCAAGGCCAAATTAACTTTGCCTGCTTTGTCGGGCCGTCTGAAGAATTATCGCAACAAACCTACGCCGCCGTACAGCGAGAGTTTGCTCGAAGCCAACCATCTTTCCCGACGTTTGCTCGCTCAAAGCCTCGAGCATTATCGGCGCCAACCATGTCGATATGCCGACATCTATTGTCAGCGCACCGCCTGCGAAAGTTGGCATCTGGAAGAAGGCATCGTCAAATCGCGGCAGCTTTCAAATCGATCAGGCGTGGGCGTGCGTGCCGTTTCGGGCGATAAAACTGCTTTTGCCTCACGCCGACAGCCTGTGTATCGATTCGATCAACCGCTCTGCCAAAGCTGCGCGCGTGATTGGCGCGCCGTGGCGAGGCTAGCGTTAAAGTGCCGACACCTGCTTACGGCAAGCCCTGTCCACATGGCGATTGACCATTGCCAGCTCGATTCTAGCCGCCAGTTGCTGTTGAACAAAGTCGAAACGCTACGAGCCGCCGATCCGCGTATCGTGCAAGTGATGGCTGGTTTTGACCCGCGAATACGACATGGTGTACATCGCCCGTTTGACGGTAAACACGCCGATATCCGCCCGATGGTGCGCATGAACGTTACCGTTACTGCTGCGGTAGGCGAGCGTCGCGAGCAGCGGGCAGCGGGTGGCGGCGACGTGTGACGATTTGGCGTATTTTCCGATGAAAAACTTGGTGCATCGGTTTGTTGATGCCGCCGTCAAACAAGCGCTGACCAACCTCGAGTCCCGTCCTCGCGCCCGCCGGGCGAGATGACCGTCGTTTTGGGCAACGGCTAGCCGGGCGTGTTGCCAACGAAGCGGTCGACATGGTTTGAAGGCGATTTCAACCGCAAAGAAACCAGCGTTTTCTCCGGCCGAATCGGCGAGCGCGTAGCCGCCAGGCGTGACCGTCGCCGACCAAGGCGACATCGTCGACAGACGTGGTTCGCTCATCGACGACGAAGGCAACGGACCCGCCGCACTGTATTGATTGAAGACGGTATTTTGGTCGGCTATGCAAGACGAAACCAACGCCCGCCTGATGCGCACGCAATCGACCGCAACGGCCGACGCGAAAGTTACGCTTCCGCCCCTCATGCCGCGCATGACCAATACTTTTATGGAAAATGGCGGCTGGCTGAGCCGGAAGAAATCATCGCGTCCATCGACAAGGGCATGCACGCCGTCAACTTCGGCGGCGGACAGCGGACATTACCAGCGGCGTTCGTGTTCAGCGCATCCGAAGCGTGGTGGTGGAAGGCGGAAAACTGCACACTCGTCAAAGGCGCGCACCATTATCGGTAACGGCTGAAGTGCTGGAAACACGTTTCCATGATAGGCAACGACACTGCACTCGACAGCGGCATCGCGTCTGCGGCAAAGAAGGGCAGAGCAGCCCCTGCTGGCGTCGGACAACTGACCTGAGGATTGATGCTGGATCGACCGTCGGCGGTATGAAATTTAACGGCAGGCCGTCTGAGAGAGTCGACGGCCTACATTAGGATAAAAGTTCATGCAGGAACAGAATCGGAAATCAAGTTTTCATAGTGATGTTAAGCGGTGTCGGTTGCCCCGTGATAGCGCGCCTTATCCAATGTTGCATTTTATTTTGGGGCAATCATGAAAGCATGAAGGGTTTGACCGTTTTGATTTTAGGTCGATATTTGCCTCTTGGATATCAGGTATTGTGCGGCCCATGCGAATTATGTTTGTCTGGCAGCCATTGTGTTGCTGGCGCGGAAGAAGGTCGCCCGTCCATGCGGCACTTTGGGGTTGGCGCTGCAGCCAGCGTGAAAGCCGTACACGTCGATGAAGCTGCGAATACATCGGATATTGTGCGCTACGGTGCAGGATTTTATCGGTATGCCGCATTTGGTGGTTGCCACCATCGGCACGTTTTGCCGAAAGATTAAGGGAAAGAAAAGCCACAACGCTGGCAGAGGGACGAGAAATGACGTTTGCTGATGAATGGTTGCGCCAATCGGCACTGCCCAAAAACGAAGCGCGGATGTTGTTGCACATGCGCTGGTTATAGGCGCGTGCAGCCGGTAGACACGCGGTACGGACGATCGTGGCAGAGTCTGCCCTGCAAACCTTGAGGCTTTTTGCCCAACGCCAGTCTCGAAAGGCGAGCCAATGGCTCATCTGTTGGGCGAACGCGAGTTCTATGGACGACGCTGCCGTCAATCCCGCTGTGCTGATTCCACGCACTGAAACCGGAGACGGTGCAGTTGCACTCAAAACGCTTGCCGCCGCAAGGCCGCGTGGATTTGGGGAACGGGCAGCGGCGCCATTGCCGTGACCGTCGCGCTTGAACGCGTTGATGCCGATGTTCGCGCATCTGACATCAGCGTCGGTGCTTTGGATACTGCTCCGTCAAAATGCGCCGAATTGGGCGCAAAAAGTGGAGTTTTGCACGGTTCCGGTATTAATACCGACAGGCGTCTGCGAAGGCCGATACGAGGTGATTGTTTCCAATCCGCCGTGGTTAATCGAGGATGGCGAGCGAACATTTCGTCGGCAAGGCGACGGAGGTTTTGGAACCGCAAAACGCGTTGGACCGATCTCTTTCAGACGGCTCAGCCATATCCGCCACATCACCCAAGAAGCCGCAAACCACCTGAAAGCCAACGGCTATTGCTGTTTGAACATGGCTATGACCAAGGTGAAGCAGTGCGCAATATTATGTTGCTGAAACGGTTTTGGCCGAAGTGGCAACCGGAACAGATTTGGGCAGGATTGGACAGCGATCACGCTGGGGCGTCGTGCCTCGCTCAGCGGCATGGTTTGTCGGAATATAAAAAGGGCGTGTCGACCACGCCCTTTTGGTTTTCTGGTTTAGCTGTTCAGACGGCCTGGTTTAACGCCAAGCAGCGACAAATTCCGCCCAGTAGCCGTTTTTCTTCGGCTTGCGCGCTCAGATAACGTTTGATGCGTTTGATTTCGACTCGTATTCGTCGGCATCGAGCGCTGCTCATCATGCGAAAGCGCATGTACATCAGGCAGGGTATTGGCGGCATCGGTTTCGGCAATAGTCGCGGATGTCTTTCAGACGGCCTGCATGATAAGCGTCCGAAACCTTGCTGCCAGTCCATGCCCAGTTTGCCGAAGCCGCAGAGTTTGGGCCACATCGTCCAGCGCCAGCACGCCATGGCACGCTGGCTGGTAGAGGGCGAGCAAATCGGGTCGCAATGGCGGTGTGGTAGCGGCTGGATGAAGAAACCCACTTAAAGTCGCGGCTGTCGCCAAAAGTCGCCGTCGCCCAGTGTCCCAATAGCGGGCGGCGCGATGCCGTGCATCAGGGCGCGGTAGTGGAGGACGGCAGGTCGAAAGCCGCCGCCGTTCCAGCTGACGAGTTGCAGGCGTATAGTTTTCGATGACCTCGAAAGACTTTGGCAACCGCGACTTCGCTGTCTCGATCGCCGATGGTGCCGGACGCGGATTTTGTCCTGGCCCCAGCGCATACAGCAGGAGATGGCGACGACTTGCGCAGATGGTGTTGTATGCAGTCGCTGCCGGTCTTTGGCAGCGGCGTTGCAGCAGCGCAAACAGGACGACTGTTGTCGGGCAATCGGCAGGCAATCGTAAAGCTGGCGGATGCCGTTTACGTCGGGAATGGTTTCGATGTCGAAGGCGAGTATCGGAGTCGCTGGCGATCGGGTTGGATATGATGATGTCATTGTGGCATGACGGCGCAGGTAGAGCAGGCAACTTCACAGTGATTGCTCAATACTCTCAAATCAGAGATCGACGCTTCACAAACAGACAGGGCTTTCACCTCAGTGAGTTTTACAGAGTGCAGCCTCAATCGATCAGTAAATTTGATCGCTTCGGCATTGCACCGAAACTCCCCAGCGCCCTGCAATTTCTTGCACATCAGAAAACTGCTTACAAAAGTATCTCAAAACCAAGCGTAGAGCCGCCTGGACGTCTTTGTACTGATGCAGTGAAATTTACGCGAATTTCTTTACAGTCTGCCAAGTATCTGAAGGCTCTGTCTCAGTATAATTTGTACTAATTTGTCATATTTTGCAATTATATTTCATAATTATTTCAGTTTAGATATTTATTTTATGAATTTCAATTTAATTTTAGCTCATATTTTGAATGATTAAAATGCATCTCAGATGAACTGTATAATATATTGTTTTTAAAAGAAATTAAATTTAATATAGAAATGAAAAGTGTATACGGGCCTGATGTTTTTCTTATTTGATAAAAATATAGGGTTGTTTGTTTCCAATCACGCTGAAAAAGTTGTTTTTAAAGCATTTAAAGTGGAATATTATTTGATTGTTTGAATGAACATGAGTTTCGCTTGATTACTAGGTCAGAAAAAGCGGCGAAAGAAGGATTTCGCCGCTTTTTGCATATTCAAATTGTAATTTAATGTAGTCAATAAAGCTGTTTTCGCCTTTCGACGGGTTTTGAAGTTTGTGCAGCCAGAAATATTGTTCGGGATGCTCGCGTACCCGCTCGATGAAGTCGTTCATGTGTTGCGTCGGCTTCACATTTCGGTCGGGAAATTGTCCCAAGCCGGATAGAAGCGCAGGGTTACGGTATTGTCGGCTTCACGCGTGGGGATGGCGGAAAATGATTTGGCTTTTGGTCATGCGCGCCGGCGATACGGCTGAGGCCGGTAATCGGGGCCGTCTGAATGTCGAAGAAATTGATGAAATGAATCGTTGTGGCCGAAGTCTTGTCGGCAGATAAAGAAAGGGCGCATCGCTTTGCGCAGGTGTTTGATGATGGCGCGCAGGCCTTCAGTGGCCGACTGGTGGAACATTGTTGTAGCGGTGGCGGCTTTCAGGATTTGTTCGTCCAGGCTTTGTTTTTGCGCGAATACGTTGGTCAGCGGCATCCTGATTGAGCGTAAACCGCCATTTCAAATGCGGTAAAGTGCGGATAGAGGGATGATGACTTTTCGCTGGCGGCGAGGGCTTCGTCAAGATGGTGTTTGTCTTGATAGCGTACCAACGAGCGTGCCCGCAGGAGCGTACCAGTAGAGGCCGTATTCGAGCACCGCTTTGTGCCAAGCGTTGAAAATGGCGTTGAAAGGGCAGCAGTGCGCTGGCTGTCGTTCAGTTCGGCATTTTTGAGGTTGACCTCGCCGATTTTGCGGCGCGGTTTGACCGCGGTCAAGCGAGGTCACCGATCGCATCGGGTCTTTGTGCAATACGCAAAAGGCAGCAGGCGGATGAGGTAGAGAAAAAGGAAGGCGGCTTTCATGAAGGCCGCTGTATGTGGGCAAAGGGCTATTATACCGGAAAGGCCGTCTGAAAACGGCTGGAAACACTATTTCAGACGGCCTGAATGTTTATTATTGATTGGAAACGGCCGCGTTTGACCTGCAGGCCGTCGGGGCTGGAGTTGCGAAGCCAATCCGCGATTGCGCAGGGTACGGTGAGTGCAACGGCGAGTCCGTCGGCGGCATCGGCTTGAGGCGTGCCCGAAAAGACGGACCACCATATGCTGCACCTGCTCTTTTTGGCGGCCTTGCCCGCCGACCACAGCCTGCTTGACCTGAAGCGCGGTGTATTCAACACGGGCAAATCGTGTGATGACCAAGCGGCATCGCCGCACGGCGCGCCTGACCGAGTTAATAATGTCGCGGCCGATTGACATTGACGAAGAGTTCGATAGCCGCTTGATGCGGTTGGGCTGATAGTGGCGGGATGATTTCGTCGATATGGCGGACAATCACGGCAATGTGTCTGAAAGCGACGCCGGTCGGCGTTTCGACACAGCCGGAAGCGACATAATGATGCCTCACAGTGACCGTGGACATCAATCGCTTGAAGCTACCGCGACCGCCGGGTCGATGCCAGAGAATGCGTGGTTGAACCGACATAGTGCGTGTTTAAAGTAATTGCAGCTTCAGGGCAGGCGCGTGCGCACGCTTTGCAGGCGCGCGGGTATCCAAATCGGCATTAAATCACGCCTTCGCCTTCCGGCAACGTCGTCAACATCGCCCCAAGGGTCGATAATCATACTGTGGCCGGAAACGCGGCGGCCGCCGCAGTCCGCCCGGTGCCGATGCGATGACGTAAAATGGTTTTCCACCGCACGGGCGCGAAGCAGCAATTCCCAATGCGCCTGCCGGTCGGCAGTAAACGCAGCCGGTAACAGCAAAATATCAAACGGCCAAGCAAAGGAAAACCCAGAGCGTAAATCGTAGCAGACGCCGGCTGCCAGCGCGGAATACCGCCCACGCTAAATTCGGCACATCGCTTCCCGCCAGTATCGTATCGGCTTCCAGCGTAGCGTTCGCCCAAACCGGAAAAGCCGGAAAAGGCATTTTGTGGTAAAGCCCATCTGATTGTCATCGGCCATACACCAGCATCGTTCATCACCTGCCAGCGTTCGCTTTGAAGCGGAAACTGTACCGCCAAACAACACCACGCCGCATTCCCTGCTGTTTCGCTTACGTCTGAACGGGTGTGGTGGTTTCACCAACTCGTCCATCGTCCAAAGGCTCGGCAAATGCCAGCTTGTCCGTACTGTTTTTTGCTCATCAGCGGCCAATATTCGGCAGCAACACCTAACTGCCCTCGCCCGCAGCCTCGCGGGACAAGTGCGCCCATGGTGGCAATATTGGTTTCTGGGCTCGTGACGACACCATTTGCACAGCGGCACGTAAAGAACGTATCATCAAACTCCTGTCGATTTTGGTAAGAATTGTAACTTGTTTACGGTCAAGGCCGATACACCGTCACACACCTTCCAAAAGTTGACAAACCATGAACTTGAAACTTCTCCTCACCGTTGCATTTTCTACCGCCGTACTTGCTGCACATGCCGGGACGTGGCTGTTTTACGGGCAGCATCAAAAGCGGCATCGAAACTCGGTAAACCCGTTTCGGCGGGCCAACATACAGCCAAACTGCCGTTGCCGGACCAAGGCAGCCACATCGGCTTACGCGGCTCGCATCCGATTGGCGGCGGAACGAATTTTATTTTGGGGAAGTCGAACAAGACACACCGGTCGGTAAAGTGGTCTATCCGCCAAGACTGGCGCGAACGTCGAGACAATTTTGGCCGTTAAAGGAAAGATTGATAGTAAAGGCCGTCTGAAAAATCAGGATCACTGGTTTTCAGACGGCCTGTTTTCATAGTGTGAGGTCGATTGATTTAAAGAATACACTTAAAAGGCGCAAGCAATCAATAATATCTTTAATATTTCAAAATTTAAACGGTCGGTATAACTTATTGATTAATTAAGAGATTAATAAGATATTTGTTGGTTGGATTAAAAAATCAGCATTGTTTTTTGCTTTTGAAAATTAATAAATTATCGGCAAGGTTAAATGCAAGCGGTTTTATCTAGTTAAATATTAATCAATAAGATAGGATGGTATAACCATGAATGAAGATATTATCAAAGGAAATATTAAACTTAAAGGTAAAGCCAAAGAAAATAAGGAAGACAAACGATGATTTAGAAAATCATCGAAGGCAAGCGCGATCAGTTGGCTGGTAAGCCCAAGAGCAAGAGTGGTCACCGCATGAAGTTGAAAGAAATTGATGATTGGTTGAACAACTGTTCCGTTGACACTCATAAACGGTCGTCGTATTCTCGACCGTTTTTATATTAAACTGAAAGGAAAACCATGCTCATTATTCGATCGTTTTCTTTATAAATCGCTATTAGTTGCAGCTGTATTAGGTTTCGGTGGCATTGCAGGTAGTGCGGCAGGTGTTTGCAAAATTTTATTTTGCTGGTTTCTTGATCTTGTCGGTGATATCACTGATTTTGCAGGAAGAAATAATACCTGTAGACCAATAAGCTGTTGTATCAAGCCACCATTCCGTTAATAGGCCGTCTGAAAATCAGGATAAACTGGGTTTTCGACGGCCTGTTCTCATAATAGCGGTTTATTGTTTTCACGCACCCAGCAACGGAAGTCGGCGCAGTGCAGCATTCGGCGAAAAATCACACAACACAGCGGTATTTTGCAGCTGATGGACGATCGGGGCGCGACGCGCGCTCAAAAGCGACAAGCCCGTCAACACGTTTGGCGGCGGCAATCCGCGCGGATTGCCGAGTCACGCGGTGTTCGCCGACGGTGTTTTCCAAAGCTGGCGGCGTGGGACACGCGGTTGAGAATATCGGCAATTATTCCAATCCGCAGGGCGATGCGGCGCTGATTGCGGCTTTGACTGGAGTTTCTCAATCGCGACACGGCTGGAATCTGACGGCGGACTAATATCGCGCTGACCAAATGGTCTCGCAAAAACGCGTTTTTCTAGTCGTTCAACCCGTTTGGCGGCAAATTTCAATCTTTCAGACGGCCAAACGGCTGAGAAAGCCATTTTGTCAGGCTGCTTGCGCCTGAATATATCGGCTATGCGGACGTGCATGTCGAAGGGCAGCATTTTACTCGGTAAAACCGAAAAATCGAAAATGTCGAACACGAAGGCGGGCGATTTTTAAATACCGTGGACTTTGACGCGCTGGAGAGCCTGCCTGAATTGAAAGAGGGCAAAATCGGTGCGACGGTTGTTCGCCGACCAATCCGACCGGCAATGTATTGACTGACGGCGAGATGGCGCGTTTGACGCCGCGCGGCGCAGGAGCATGGGATTCCGCTGACGTCGACAACGCTGGCGGAATGCCGTCTCTCGAATATTATTTACAGCGATGTGACGCTGAATTGGCACGAAAAACATCATCCTGCTTCAGCCTTTTCTAAATCGGCCTGCCCGCGTGCGTACCGGCATTATTGTCGCTGCGCCGGAAGTGGTCAAAGCCGTCAGCAGTTTGAATGCGATTGTGAACCTGTCGCCAACCCGTTTCTGGCGCGGCGATTGCGGCCTGCTACAGTTAAACGACGGCCGTCTGAAACAGCTACCGACCAAGGATTCAGCTGTTTTACCGTCAGCAGGCGCAAACGGCGGTTTCCCTGCTCAACGCGCGAATTGCGTATCCGTTGAAAACCACGTTTGAAGGTGCGATTTTCTTGTGGCTTTGGTTTGAAAAACCTGCCCGTTTGCTGCAAACTTTGTACGAAATGCTCAAGGCTGAAGGTACGCTGATTATTCCGGGCGAGCATTTCTTTGTTTGGTATTGATAGGCAAGATCCGCACGCACACGAGTGCATCCCGCGCTGAGCATTGCGCAGGATGCGGAAACGTTGAAAAAGGCATTGTCGCGATCGGTCGCGTGGTGCGCGGTTTGTACGATAAAAAATAACGCTGGTTGATAGCGTCGTCTGAAACCTGGAACAATCGCTTCAGACGGCCTTTTGTCGATTTAGATATGGTGGATAACCAGTTTTTGCCTTCGTAATCGAGGATGCTGACGTCCATACGAATAGGGTTTTGATGTTTTCGGCGGTAAAATATCGTTGGCTTGCCTGCATGGCGACTTGGCTGTTTTTCATGGCGACGACGTAATCGTATGCAGGCGGTTGGCGGCCTGTTGATGTCGTGCAGGACGACGACGGTGGTGCGTCAAAGCCGTCGGTCAGCTATGTAGGATTTGGTGTATGAGGGAGCGGGCAAGGATACATGTCGAGGTTGTTCAGCGGTTCGCCCAGCAAAACGTAGTCGGTGCGCTGGCAGAACACCGCGGTAATCATGGCACGCTGGCGTTGGGCCGCCGGAAAGCTCTCGGTCAGGTAACGGTCGGCAAGTCTTGCAGGTGGAACTCGGCAAGCGCTTTTCGACGATGGTTTTGTTGCCTTCAGACGGCCCTGCCTTGGTGGTGGTGGGATAGCGGCCGAACATGAGCAGGTCGCGCACGGTAATGCGGCCCGCGATGCTGTTTTCTGCGAGGATGGAAAGCGTGCGGGCGAGTTCGGCGCGGTGGGTGGTTTTGATGTCTTGCCTGGCGTAGCCGATGTCGCCGTGTACCAAGGGCTGCAGGCGCCCAAAGAGGAGGGTGGACTTACCTGCGCCGTTCGGGCCGATTAGCGCGGTAATGCCGCCTTTCGGGAATGTCGAGGCTGACGTCGTTGAGGATAGGGTTGCCGCCGATGGTGTGGTTGACGTTGTGATGGTAATCATAGGCGGTCCGAAAATGGAAGTTAGGCTCAGACGGCCTTTCAGCATGAGGCCGTCTGAATTTTATTCCTGTATGGTGGTTAGATTTCGCTGACGGTAACAAATTCGGGATTGTCGGCTTGGTCAACAGAAGGCGCGGACGCGTTCTGCCAGCTCGCCGAATTGTTTGAGTTCGTCGGCACTTTCTGCGCTGCCGCTGACGGCTTTACATAATGTCGCGCATTTTCGGCGCGAAGGGTTGAGCGCGGCATTGAGGTTGACGGCAAACGGTTTGCTGGTACGCGGCGGCGGAGAGCGAGTGTGCTGTTGATTTCGCCTGCACCAGCGACAATAGGTGGCGGCGGGGAGTAAAAGCGTCCGGCAGGGGCTTGCTGCCAGCCGGTTTGTGGTGCCGCGCCGGTAAGGAGTTGGACGACGGAAGCGAACACGCCGGTCGTGCCTTCATCACGCTCTCTCCTGCATAAAGGTTTTCTGATGTCGCCGCGTTGCGGGCAGCTCTGCGCCGTAAAGGGCTTTCAGGCCTTTGACCACCATCAGGTGGCACCGGCGACTGTCGGCAGAGTGGCTGCACAGGCGCACGGCATCGGCGTAGTGGTGCGAGATGTTGCTCGGCTGCGCTGAGTGAAGTCGGCCAATGCGTTCTGGACGGTACCGGTCGGGGCGTCATCGAAGAATGAAGGAGGCGTTCTTGTGTCATGAGAGTTGTCCTTTGCGGGTTTGCTTTAGGCTTTCGTCTGAAGGTTTCATAGGATATTTGAAACCTTTGCGGTATACCGTTTGCTGCGCTTTGAGCGGCATTTGTATTCAATATTGCGGCAAAGGTTTCTGACTGAAAACTGTGGTGTTATTTTAGAGTATTTGTTTGTCCTGTATAAATTTTTCCGCCAGTTTGCCGTGCCGTGGGTATTGAGGTGGTTGGTGTCAAATATCGGCAGGCTGTCTATGGTTTTGTCTGCCGGAATCGGACCCATGATGTTGACCCAATGCACGGTGGTGTCGCTGTTTGACGATGTTTTCTATGGTTTTGTTACTTGGCGGAGCGGGCACGCTGGCGCTCGGAAACGTATTGCATGTCGATGCCGAGACGCTGTTTCAGGTAGTAATGGCGCAGGGTGCCAGCAGTTCATCGGCGGCGTCGGCAAAGACGTAAACCTGTTTGCCCTGTTGAATCAGGGCGTCGAGCATTTTGCCAAATGCTCCGTAAACCGGGCTTGTCGGTATGCAGGAACCAACGTTGCGAGATAAGACCACCGGATAGTTTCGACCTTTTTTGTGCGATAAAGGTTGTAAGGGTTGCAACGGTTGCACGCGGTCGCTTTGCGGCAGGAGGAAGCCGGAAGGCAACGCCGCAACTGTTGGACGAGATAACGTCGGCGGCAAAGCCTTCCTGTTTGCCCACCATATCGATAAAGGTGTCAGGTGGGCGGCGGGAGTCGCCCATCAGCAGGACTTTGCTGCTTTATTTCAGGCGCCGACCGCGCAGTCGGCTTTCACCGCGTATCCGCACAGATTTTACTTTCGTCAACCGTATATAGGTTTGCCTCGTATGCGGCCGGTTTGGCAGCCGCAGGTAGCCGGCGGCAGGAATCAGCAGGGCGAAATAGGCGGCGATTACCCCGATGAATTTTTTGGTGGTAGGCCTCTTTATCCGTCGCGCTGGTGTTTCTGACAGCATAGACAAACGGACATGGACATCAGCACCACGGTCAATACAATCGCGACATCGGCAGCGTTGTCCATGTAAACATAGCGCATGACGGCCAAGACCACCCAATGCCACAGATACAGCGAATAGGAAATCAAACCGATAAAACACAACGGGCTTGAGCTCAACAGTTTGGCGGTATTAGCCGCTTTGCGTTTGCAGTGGTTTTGCCTGAGTAAATCAAGCTCCAACCGCAAAATAGCACAGCAGCTGTTCGATACGTTTTCTGCCGGGCAACACGCCGTAAGGAAGCAGCAGCATGGCGGCAATAACCGCCATCATCGCCCAGCCGACCAGAGGCGTGCTAAAACGGTCGTTGTTTTGGGAAGGCGGAATAAAGGCAAAAGCGCGCCGATCAGCAGTTCATGCGGCGCACATAAGGCAGGGAAATATGATCCATGCCGAAGGTGGGCAAAAGACGGACAGCAGGCTCAATACAATCAGCAAAAGGATGAATTGGCGGAGGCTGCGCCCTTTGCTGAATTGGAAAAGGCACCAGCAAAACCGGAAAACAAAGTAAAACCGTTTTCCAGGGATAAAGACCTGGGTCAAAGGTAAAGGTTTTTCCGCCGCATCGGCATCGAAATAGCCGCCACGCCGTGCAAAAAACAGGTTGGCTGAAAACAGCAACGCAAACACTGCAGATTTGACGTATTGGCGCAGGTCAAACGACAGGAAAAAGATTGCGGCGGCCAAGTCACACAGCAATACGCAGGAAAAAAATAGGCAAACAGAGCTTCGCGCGGCGTTTGTAAACCTCTAAAACGAAAAAACCGCTGCTCTTTGCACTTCCCACGGCTGATGATGGTGGTGATCAGATAGCCGGACAAAACGAAAACATATCCACACCGAGAAAACCACCGGGCAAGCTGAAGCGGCATCAATAGGAAAATAATGACAGCTAAGACCGCTAACGCCCGGATGCCGTCCAAGTCGGGACGGTATTTAAATGTCGTGCTCATTTTAAATTTGTGTAAATCCAGTAATGTTTACTATGAGTACATAGAAATTTAGTTTCATTTCAAGGATTAAATATTTTTAAACATGGATTTGGGGACGCCTGAATTTATTTTTGCGAACGTTTAATGTTTAATTTATTTCTTTTCAACACCAAATATAAAAATACCAATCCGCCTGCAACCCGACGACTACGCTCAATACGGCCTGTATGCCGAGTGAAGTGCCTGAAGATGGTCACCGCCGACCAACAGATGCCGCCGGACACAAAGTCATAGGCAGGCGGACGAATGTTTGACCGACGGGAAAAGTGGTTGGGCCAACGCGGCAACCAGCAGGCCGAAAAGCTTACCGGGCCGACACAACAGCAGTGGCGTGGCTGGCAACCAGCGGCGATCCAGAGCAGCAGCCATAAGGCATTGCGCGTAGTTGATGCCCAAATTGATGGCTTGATTGCGCCGAGCAGGTAAACATCGAGGTGGTGCGTTCGCGCCAGATCAATACGCGGCGCTGATGAGCAAACATGATTGCGCCGCCGGATAACGCAACACCCGAGTGACGGTAATAAGGTGAGAACATATTCGCCTGCGCGGCGGTAAATTCTTCGGGGTCAATCTTTTCGCGCGCGAAAGCAGCGATGCGACAGCGGAACAAAACCCGAAAATCACGCCGATTAAAATCATGCGCGACAAACGCGTCCGCCCTGTTTGATGAGCGTGTAGAACAACAGCAGCGAGCCGCCCATCATGACGACCAGTTCAAAGTCAATTTGCCCGTCAACGGCAGGGAAGATAGCCTACGCCGCCGAGCGTAAACACCAGCAAGGTCTGCAAAAACACATACAGCGAATCGAAACCCAAAATCGAAGGGGTCAGAATCGGATTACAGTCGTTTGGAAGAGTTGCGGACACGCCGACCGCATAGGCAACCATCACGCGCAACGCGGCAAGTTTGGTCAGGCGCAGGTAAGACAAAGTCCCAATCGCCTTTGACGTTGAGCGTCATAACAGGACGCAGGAAACCAGCAACAGCGCAAAGGCCACCCACAATGGACGGCTGCTTCCTCGCCATAAACCGATATTTTTTCAGACGGCATGAGCAGTTTCAATAAAAGCCATAAAAACAAAGCGCCCCTATCACGCCAAAAACCGTAGAGACCGGAATTTCAAACGGAAACACAATTACGCGTCCGACAATATCGCACAGCAATGACCAAAGACGCGCCCAGCAATGCCACCGCAGGCAGGCTTTGGCGCAGCTTGTCGCCCATCAGGCGGCTGATGATGTTCGGCACGACTCAGGCTGATAAACGGAATATTGCCGACCGTCACGACCACCAAAGACGTAATCAGCGCCACAATCAACCCGACCAGAATCGCCGTCCGGTTCAGCCCCAAATTTACGCTACTGTTTCGCCCAAACCCAAAATCGTCAGCTGGTCGGCAATCAAATAGGCAAACAGCCAAATTCGTTGCTCATTAACAGCTCATACCGTCCGAGCAACACGCCGAAAAAGGCCCGCCCTGTTGCCACACGCCGAGCATTTGCAGCATTTCGTTTTCATACGCGATAAAGGTGCCACCGCCTTCAATACACCGCCGAAAATAATCCTGACCAAAGGCACCATCAGTTGCGCGGTCGGCGGCAGGCGGCGGATCAGCAGCATAAAGACCAACATCCCGATCAGCGCGGCAACGGCGGCAACCGACATTTTGCCAGCAGCGGCAGCGGGAAGCAGCAGGTCATCAACAGCAAAACCCAAAGTCAGGCTTTGACTTGCGCTCCACCATCGACGCCTTGTCTGACAAAACGGTTGCGCATCAAAATCTGCATAATCATGCTGGCGGCCACGCACCCGTCAGCACACCGCAAACGTGCGCGGTAGGCATGATGAACATGACCTGCTGGGCTGTCGGATAGCGAAACAGGGTGGACCATTTGAAAGTCGCCACGCCGACCGACAGGCTGACGGCAAACAACAGCAGCGCCGACCGCATTTAAAAAATGAAGGTTTGTGAAACATAAAATGGTTCAAAAAAATAAGGCCGTCTGAAAGAAGGGTTAAGGTCGGCAAAAGGTCACCATCATAAAACAGATGCAAACAGGCAAAATTGTCCATTTGCACCATGTATTTTCAGACGGCCTAAATCCAATGACTTCAGATCGCTAACTTGACCATGTGGAGTCATCAAATCCTTCAGGCCGTCTGAAAGTAGCGGCGCTGCGCCCGCGCCGAATTACTGGCCGCTAAACGCATCGCTTACCCGTTTCAGCGTTCAGCACCCTTGCAGCCGCCGGCTGCCAGATAAGTTTCTGTGAAACAAGGTAAACCACCGTCCTTTTTTCCGCGGTTGTTTCTGGCAACCAGCGGATTGTTCAACACATCTTTTGCCGCCTGGCCTTTCGGCCAACATGCTGCGCGGTTCAAACAAACAGCCAATCAGGCTTTTCTTCAGGTATTCAAAGCCGAGGTCACCGTGGCTGCCTTCTTTAATCGATTCATCAACAAAGGGCCGCTGATGTCTTTATGCAAACCAACCGCCCAAACGTAGAAGGCTGAAAGCCGACATCCACCGCTGCTGACCAATACCACCAAACTCTTACCTTGTTTTGCGGCAGTTTTGCCGCTTCAAACGAAGCATCGATTTCCGCTTTCAGCTTGTCCGCTTCGGCCCGTTTGCCAAAGATTTGCCCCAGCGCGCCGATGCGCCTTCCTTGAGCTTTCTTCAGATTGGCGTTTGGCGTCATCTCGATGGTCGGTGCACCGTTCAACTTGTCAAATGCTTTATTGCACGGTCATTACGATGAGCTCGCGGCTTGTAAGCGTTAAGGCTTCGTAGTCAGGCTCAAACAGTGCCGGCAGGTTTCGTGGTTTTGAACACTCCGTCTGGTGAAAGGTTTTGTCGATGACAAACCCGGTTTTCACGCCCAATTTGTTTAAAGATTGAGCATGCCCAAATCAAACGGCGATACGCTCCGGATTTTGCGGCACTTTGCATCGCCGCGCGCCGTTTTAACAAGCCGCTTGCACCGGTTTGGGCGGTAGAAGCGGAAGCAGTTTGGGCTTGCTGGACGGCGAATTTTATAACACGCACCAAAAGCGAGGGCATACAAAGCGGTCAAACGTAACATAGGTTTCCGTGGTCGTAAAGTAAATCGAAATGATAACTTGTATCGGGCTATAGTTAGACGCCGTCTGAAAACTTTTTGTTTTCAGACGGCCTCAAGCTGATTGCCGAAGCGGCGTTCACGCCTTCAAGCGGACATCGCGGCCTGGTTCAGGTAGAGAATTGGCACCTGCGCGTTGGCTGTGCGTTTGTGTTTTATCAAAGACATTGTTAATGAGAAGTTGACGTTCAAATCGTCTTTGCCTGTCGGCTTTCCAGTTGGCGAAGATATCGTTGACGCCGTAGCCTGCACGGACAACATTCAGAGCCACATCAGAGCGCGAGGTTTTGGGGCATAGCCTGCATTTTATTATTAACGCGCCAACCGATTTTGATTTGGATTGTCGAATTGGTAAGATAGACCTGTTGGTCATGTGCGTCCCATCGGGATGGCGGTCGTTACTTTGTCGGCGTATCGCCGTTCAGCTTCGGTTTGCTGTAGGCTACGCCTGCACGCGGCCGTGACCTTTCCAGCGGTAGGCTGCGTTCAGTTCGTAACCTGTGTTTCAGTCATTGCCGTTATACCAGACGTTGTTTCGTCCTTCTGACGGATTGCTTCGGTACATCTGTGGATTTGTTGATGGAAATAGCTGCCGGAGAGCGTCAGGCAGAATTCCAGTGGTGAAGTAAAGCCAATTTCCTGCATTTCGCGAGCGTTCTGCTTTCGTCAAGATGCAACAATCGGCCTTTTGTTTGCTGTGCTGCTTCGTTCAGACGGGGGCTGCGGGTTGCATAGTTCAGCTGGTGTTGATGGAAAATTAGGGTAATGTCATAAACCAAACCCTGATGTTTGGACTGAGGCTGTTGCCTGAATTTTCTGTATTACTGCTGGTTTTCATTTTCCAACGGTCATAGCGCAACCTGTGGTCAGTGTAAACTGGTGAGAACCAAATGCCTTTGATACGCCGGCATCGCTTTCTTCTCGCCGTTTTCCTTTGAGCTGCTTTTTGAGTGCGCCAGTTTACCCGTATTTCAAGGTATGCGGTCAAATAGACGACTGTCGAGATTGAGGTTGGCTCCGTATGTCCGCATTTCGCCGTCCAATTCAAAATCTGACTGGGGACTTCGTCGCTTGGTATCTGGGAACGGTAAACATTGGCTTTGATTTTTGTCTATAAAGCCCAAGTTTCGCCTTTGAATTCCGTTGGTGGTGCTCCGGCCAGTGTGCGGTAACGCGGCGAGTTGGTGGCGATATTGAAATACGGTCGTTGCCAGCATCCAAAACGTATTGACCCGTACGGCGGTTTTGTTTGAACACGGCGAGAAATCGAACTCGCGCAGTGCGTTCCCCATACGTTTCTCTTTGGCGGTGGCTTAATTCACGTCCCTGTTGAAACGATAGCCGATTTTGCCCAACAAGCCGCGTGAACCGAATCCACGTTTAAAACCTTATCGCTTCCGGAGCAGATTACGGTAGCCTTTGGCTCGCTGTGTATTCTTTGTCGCGTACGAAATTGCCTGAAACCAAAGCATCAAACCGCCTGCCTGACCGTAAACGCTTGCGCCGCGTGAATAGCCTTTATTGCTGCTGATAATTGCATTGACTTTGAAACCGACGTTTGACCTTTCTCAGCAAATCTTTGGTTTAACCGTTTCGGCAACACCGCGCCGCTGGTTGCAACCGATACCCGCAGAGGCCGAACCACCTTGCACGGCAACGACTTTACCAATGCGGGGTCAAGCATAAAGCGGCCGTTGTGGTGGAAAAAAATCTGGCTGTCGGTAAGTATCGTCAATCCAGAACATCGGTCTTGACCCATGCCGCGATGGTTACCACTGCGATCAAAATCGTTGCCGCCGCCGAAACTGACAGAGGTTCGCTGTGAACAAGACGCGTCTTTAACCAGTGGAAGTCGTTTCTTCCATACGTTTCGTCGTTACACGGTGGCGCTTGTGGCCCGACCGACGGCAACGGTATCAAGTACAACATTGTCTTTGGCTTCATTTTTCTGCGTGTGTAAAACCGGCCGCCAGTGTCAGTGACAGCAGGCCCAGTCGGAACAGGGGGCGTGTATTCATTGAGAATGTCCACAAATGACAGTAAAAAATAAAAAGCAAATAAAGAGAAATTATCTTAAAATATGCAATTAAGAATAATCATCATTTATGATAATGCATATAAAAGAACGGTTGTGTATTGTATTGAATTTGTAAAGGAAGTGGGTTGTTTTTAAACGAACTTTGCAGTTATATATCAGGCCGTCTGAAAAATATGTGATCGGGTATTTTTGCGTATGAAAATATCGGAAAGACTGTATAGAAATTTTTTACTTTTTCCCTTGAATTTGTCGCAGAACCCAAATTTACCCACCATTACGGCAGGCTTTCTATAAGCGTGTCGCTATTTCCAGCAAAACCGTCTGTCATGTCCGACAGACAATTGTTTTCAATCATTTATTTATCGAGCATTAAGACATGACCATCCGCCCTTTACACGACCGCGTAGTCGTCAAACGCTTAGAAGTTGAAGAAAAACTGCCTCCGGCATCGTTTTTGCCGGGTGTGCGGTTGCTGAAAACTCCGACATGGGCGAAGTGACTGCCGGGTGCGGCAATGGTAAAGACGGCGTCCAGCTGGATGTCAAAGTCGGCGACAAAGGATTTTCGGGCAAACACAGCGGCCAAACTGTGTGCCGACGGCGAAGAGCTGCTGGTAATGCGTGAAAGACATCTTCGGTATCGTTGAATAATTGTTGAATCTGGTTCAAAGGTCAGTCTGAATCAAACATGGCTTCTGGTGACGGCCCTCGAACAGATTTTAATATTGATTTGGAGAATTTAAATGGCAGCAAAAGACGTACAATTCGGCAATGAAGTTCGCCAAAAATGGTAAACGGCGTCAACGCATTGGCAAACGCCGTACGCGTAACTTTGGGTCCTAAAGGCCGCAATGTGGTGCTCGACCGCGCTTCGGCGGCCCGCACATCACTAAAGACGGTGTGTCTGTTGCAAAAGAAATCGAATTGGTGACAAATTCGAAAACATGGGCGCGCAATGGTGAAAGAAGTGGCGTCTAAACCAACGACGTAGCTGGGCGACGCACTACTGCAACCGTATTGGTGCAATCCATCGCTGCCGAAGGCATGAAATACGTTACCGCCGGCATGAACCCGACAGACCTGAAACGCGGTATCGACAAAGCTGTTGCCGCTTTGGTTGACGAGCTGGAAAAACATCGCCAAACCTTGCGATATTTCTAAAGAAATCGCCCAAGTCGGTTTCATTTCCGCCAACTCTGACGAACAAGTCGGCGCGATTATTGCCGAAGGATGAAAAGTCGGCAAGAAGGCGTGATTACCGTTGAAGACGCAAAATCTTTGGAAAACGAGCTGACGTGGCTGAAGGTATGCACCCGACCGCGGCTACCTGTCTCTCATTTCATCAACGACGCTGAAACAAATCGCTGCTTTGGACAATCCGTTTGTATTGTTGTTCGACAAAAAATCAGCAACATCCGCGACCTGTTGCCTGTTTTGGAACAAGTAACAAAGTCAGTCGTCCGCTGCTGATTATCGCTGAAGACGTAGAAGGCGAAGCCTTGGCAACTTTGGTGGTGAACAACATCCGCGGTATTCTGAAACTGCTGCCGTTAAAGCCCTGGCTTCGGCGACCGCCGCAAAGCCATGTTGTAAAGACATCGCCATCCTGACCGGCGGCGTGGTGATTTCTGAAGAAGTCGGTCTGTCTCTGAAAGCGACTTTGACGATCGGCCAAGCCAAACGCATCGAAATCGGTAAAGAAAACACCACCATCATCGACGGCTCGGCGACGCAGCCCAATCGAAGTGTAAGGCCGAACCGCCAACAAATCGAAACCGCAACCAGCGAATACGACAAAGAAAAACTGCAAGAGCGTGGCTAAATCTGGCAGGCGGTGGCAGGATCAAAGTCGGTGCCGCTACCGAAGTGGAAATGAAAGAGAAAGACCGCGTGGAAGACGCGCGCCGCACGCCACCCGCGCAGCCGTTGAAGAAGGCGTGGTTGCCGGCGGCGGCGTAGCTCCTGTTGCGCTCCGTGCCGCTCTGAAAACCCGCACACCGGCAATGCTGACCAAGACGCAGGCGCACAAATCGTATTGCGCGCCGTTGAGTCTCCCTTTGCGTCAAATCGTTGCCAACGCAGGCGGCGAACCTAGTGGTTGTGAACAAAGTGTTGAAGGCAAGGCAACTACGGTTACAACGCAGGCTCCGTGAGTACGGCGACACGATCGAAAATGGGCGCACTGACCCCGCCAAAGTAACCCGTTCTGCGCCAAAACATCGCCGCATCTATCGCCGGCCTGATGCTGACCACAGACCGCATGATCGCTGAAATCCCTGGAAGAAAACCTGCTATGCCTGATATGGGCGGTATGGGTGGTATGGCGGCATGGACAAGGCTGTCTGAAAACCTTCAGGACGGGGGAAACCGGCACGGCAAGCAGCCGTGCGGTTTTTATTTGCCAGAAAGAAGCGTAGATGGTGAGGGGTATGCTATGATTTACGTGAGAAATAAGGGCAGCCAGTTCCATTGAATCAGAAGCAATCAAATAAACTTATCGATCGAAAGGCCGTCTGAAACTTTATTTTGTATTTCAGACGGCCCGTTAATGATCTAAACCGTTACTTTTTGCTCGAACGGCTATATCGGACAGCTTGAGACGACTCTTCACCATCCACATAATGCCCTTACAGTAAACCAGGTTGACCTAAAGCTGTCGGTCGCACGGGCAGCTTGGGGCATCTTTCGACAGTCAGTCCAAGGCTTTTGGCTACGCCTTCGTCAGGCGCCGGACCGCAACGGTAGCAGCTGGGTGGATATGGCGATATTTCGATGAAGTCTGCATCGCCCATGGCTGCGGCGGTGTTGCTGAACAAAGTCGTTTCTGTGCGTCGTCATCAGATTGAACAAGGCGCGCGGTTGGCTGAAATAGTCGTCATCGTCTGGCGGTAGTCCCAGTGCGCTGCGTCGCCGCGATTTTCAAAGGCGGCCTGGCGAGTCGGGCTGCTCCTGCCATTGGGTCAGCTGTTGTCTGCAGCGGCAGGTCGTCATAGTTGCCGTCGGCACGGCCTTGTTCGTCACGTTGGTTGCTGTGAACAGGGCAACGCGGGTGGCTGACGGATTTGGCGAAGTTTACGCCTGCTGGTAGGGCTGCGCGTCGGCGTAATTGAACAAACGGCTTGCGCATTTTGTCGGGCTGGCGCCGATACCTGAACCAGGTTACTCGGTGCGAAGGCGGATTGTTCCACATCGGCAAAAGAAGTTTTCGGGATTGCGGTTCAACTCAAATTGCCCACTCAACCAGCGATAGTCTTTTTCGCCAAACCAATAAATCAACGGATGATACGGCACTTTTTCCGCGTCTACTAGGCATGACTTGGATGTACATCGCCCATTTCGAAACTCGCCGCGCTCGATGGCTTGCAGGTCACGCTGGTGGCTTCGCGGTCGTCGGCGACAGACCAGCTTCTTTTCGTTGGTCAGGTTTAATCCCTTGCTGGCTGCGGAAGTGAATTGACCCGTAAACGTTCGCCCGCTCTGTTCCAGAAGCTGGTGTATGCGAACCAAAGCCATGCATATGGCGGTAGCTGGTGGGGATGCCGCGGTCGCCTGCGACGATGGTGACTGCGTAGGCTTCGGGCAGCAGCGCCCGTGAAGTCCTGTTGTTGTGGCGGAACGCTATTGGCGCGGGTCGCGTTTGACGGTCGGTTCAGTCTGGGAATTTACGCGGTCGCGCAGGAAGAACACGGGCGTGTTGTTGCCGACCATATCCCAGTTGCCTCTTCGTATAGAACTTCAGGCAAAGCCGCGGATGTCGCGGTTCTGCATCGAGCAGCTGCGTTCGCCCAAGCCACGGTGGTGAAACGGGTTATCATTTCGGTTTTCTTTGCCGACTCTGCTGAAGATTTTGCGCGGTGACAGATGTCGTGTCACGGCAACGCACCGAACGCCGCTCTGAACCTTGGCGTGCATACGGCGTTCGGGATGACTTCAGCACGGTCGGCGAGTTTTTCATTCAGCCACAAAATCCTGCGCCAGCAGAGGGCCGCGGGGCCCGGTGGTCATTGTTTTGATGTCGGAACGGTGCGCCGTTGTTCATGGT